>Ga0208156_1000005_pt1 | contig 713989 bp, 667 predicted proteins | sample 1_EtaG_FD_184073 | JGI IMG/M metagenome (GOLD analysis project Ga0208156, IMG submission 184073) | Marine viral communities from the Subarctic Pacific Ocean - 1_ETSP_OMZ_AT15124 metaG (SPAdes) (version 2) | ecosystem: Environmental > Aquatic > Marine > Oceanic | place: Pacific Ocean...
TGCCGAACAACTCGACCAGGGATTGGAAGACGATGACAACGATGGCGGCACGCCAGGGCTCCGGCAGTGACAGCGCCAGCGGCAGCATGACGAAGGAGTTGCGGGTACCAAAGCTGAAGGTGAGGGTGCGGCCGATAGTGGGCGTGAACCCGAATAGCTCACTGAGCCCCTTGCCGATGGTAGCGGCGGCAACCAGATAAAGTACAAAAACCACAAGCGCCGACCACAGCAGGGCGCCATTGTCGATCACCAGGCTGACCTGGGAGCCGGCAATTAGAAACACCACCAATGCCAGCAACGGCACGGGCAGCCACCCAAGCCAGTCCACCAGTGTTTGCGCGCGCGGGTGCTTTTCCGTCAACCGTTCGGTTAACCAGGCCAGGATCAGCGGGGTGACAATCAATCCGAAGAAGGCTGGCAGCAAGTGGCTGCCAACCGCCAGCTCAATGGCGATATTGCCCATGAAGAGCCAGATATAAATGGGTAGCAAAATGAGCTGGACCAGCAGAAGGATCGGCGCGGCCGCGATGGCCCGGGCACCGTCCCCACCACCGAGATGGGTAAAACTGATAAACCAGTCCGTACAGGGTACCAGCAGTACCAGCAGCACGCCGAGACGAATCGCGGGATCATCCGGTAACAGCCACAACAGAAGACCAACGACCACCGGTATCAGGATAAAATTGCCCGTCAGCAAAGCGGCCAGAAAGCGGCGATCACGAAATGCCGACCTGAGGTGTATCAGTGGCACCTGAGTGAAAGTGGTGTACAGGAGAACGCCCAGTGCGGGCCAAAGCAGCGCTTCCCAATGACGGGTCTGCTCTGGTGACATCCAGCCGATGGCCATGCCGGCCAGGATGGCAACCAGGTAAAGCCAGACCTGATATCGCTCCAGTTGTTCGCGCATTTAAAGCTGTTCCTGCTGTTTTTCGAGGGCACGATAGTATCATTGGTGCGCAATGAGCTCCCGGGACACGCCCTAAGGGTTTCGGCAGACTCATCGAAAGGACTGAAATCTCTTTAGGCGGTGTCGGGAGAGATACGGTAAATTGGCCAGTGCCAGCATTTCACCTTTTTGCCGGCTAGTAGAGGGGAGGGTGTCCCTAAAGGGTTGTTGGTTTTTCCCCAGTTTGGCAGGTTCTGACCCTGTTGAGCGGGGTCACGGATGTAAGGTTATTAGAACCTAAAGAAGCTGGTCAATTGCTCATGGACATACTGAGATATTTCGAGAGGGTAGAAAGCTATAGTCTTTAGCTTTGGTAATAGGTGTGGTGTAGCTTGAAATGTTTATTAGAAGGCATGCTTTAGATTTCTTCACATTACTCAGATTTGTATCCCAGTTGTATCCCAGAATTTCTATCTAGGGTGTGGGGTATAAAATAATCCGTTGCGTTTATATAAGGGGGGGATGGTACCAGAGGCCGGACTCGAACCGGCACACCATTGCTGGCGGGAGATTTTGAATCTCCTGTGTCTACCAATTTCACCACTCTGGCACTGCTTAGATTTTACTATTTTCCCTTGGGATACAAAATCGCTTGAGAATTTTGAATCCCCTGTGTCTACCAATTTCACCACTCTGGCACAGGGGCGCGATTATAGCAGTGGTCCCCGGAGAAGCAATAGAGCGGTGTTGTTCTGATTGATGGGTACGCTGGCTCTGGCGGTGGATTTCCATTACCCTTGCGGCCTTTTACAAGCCTCCCCCAAACGTATGCGTCGAGACCATTTCCATTACCCTCTGCCCGATGAGCTGATTGCACGTCAGCCTGCGGCTGAACGGAGCGGCAGCCGTCTTCTGGTGGTGGATGGCGTGACGGGAGCGTTGCAGCATCTGCAGTTTCCGGCGATCAGTTCGCTGGTCAATCCCGGTGACCTGCTGGTGTTCAATGACACCCGGGTGATTCCGGCCCGCTTGTTTGGCCAGAAGGATTCCGGCGGCAAAGTGGAAATGTTGGTGGAACGTCTGCTGGACGACCAGCGATTGCTGGCTCATCTGCGGGCCAGCAAATCACCAAAGGCGGGCACCCGACTTCAGTTTGAAGGCGGTGTGGAAGCCGAGGTGGAAGGTCGCGATGGCGATCTGTTCCAGCTGCTTTTTCTCGGTGACAGAACGGCGCTGGATATCCTTGAGAGCCACGGCCATATGCCTTTGCCGCCCTACATTGATCGCGCCGATAACCCGGCTGACCGGGAGCGCTATCAGACGGTGTACGCTGAAAAGCCCGGTGCAGTAGCCGCGCCCACGGCGGGGCTGCACTTTGATCAGCCGCTGCTCGACCAGCTTCGCGCAAAGGGGGTGGATTTTGCCTTTGTCACGCTGCATGTGGGAGCGGGCACCTTTCAGCCGGTGCGGGTTGACGACATTCACGATCACCGGATGCATTCTGAGGTGATCGAGGTCTCGGCTGAAGTCTGTCAGCAGGTGCGGGAGACTCGCGCCCGGGGCGGTCGGGTTATTGCGGTCGGAACCACCAGCGTACGATGCCTGGAAAGTGCCGCCGCCGGTGGCCAGATACAACCGATGACCGGGGAGACCGATATTTTTATCTACCCCGGTTATTCGTTCAAACTGGTGGATGCCCTGCTGACCAATTTCCACTTGCCGGAATCGACGCTGCTGATGCTGGTGAGCGCCTTCTCCGGGTACACACACATGATGAACGCCTACCGGCAGGCGGTGGCGGAGCGCTATCGGTTTTTCAGTTATGGCGATGCCATGTTTTTGACCCGTAATCCCGCCGCCACAGAGGACACTCCCCAATGAGAAACAGCTGTTTTATGTCCTTTGAGGTGGCTTGCCTCGATGGCGAGGCTCGTCGTGGCAGAATGACATTCCCCCGCGGCACGGTTGAAACGCCGGCATTTATGCCGGTGGGCACCTGTGGCACCGTCAAGGGGATGTTGCCGAGGGATGTTGAGGCCATAGGTGCCCAGATTCTGCTCGGCAATACCTTCCACCTGATGCTGCGCCCCGGCACTGACGTGGTAATGGAGCACGGCGGGTTACATGAGTTTATGCACTGGCCGGGACCAATCCTGACCGACTCCGGCGGTTTTCAGGTGTTCAGCCTAGGGGCGATCAGCAAGATTTCCGAGCAGGGCGTAGCTTTTCGTTCGCCGATCGATGGCAGCGCCGTGTTTCTTGATCCCGAGACATCCATTCGGGTGCAGCAGCAGCTCGGTGCGGACGTGGTAATGATCTTTGATGAGTGCACCCCTTACCCGGCAACCGAACAGCAGGCCCGTGCCTCAATGGAGCTTTCACAGCGCTGGGCGAAACGCAGTAAGGATGCCCACGGCGACAATCCCTCTGCGCTGTTTGGTATTGTACAGGGCGGCATGTATGAAGACCTGCGCGACGCCTCCCTGGCCGGTCTCGAGTTAATCGGTTTTGACGGCTATGCCATCGGTGGTTTATCGGTGGGTGAACCGAAAGAAGATATGTTGCGAATTCTGGATCATCTGCCGCCGAAAATGCCCCGGGACAAGCCCCGTTATCTGATGGGTGTGGGCAAACCGCAGGATATTCTCGAAGCCGTGCGGCGGGGTATCGATATGTTTGACTGTGTGATGCCTACCCGTAATGCGCGCAATGGGCATTTGTTCACCAGTGCCGGTGTCGTGAAGATCCGCAACGCGGTGCACCGGCACGATACCCGCCCGCTCGATGCGAACTGTGACTGCTATACCTGCCAGAATTTTAGCCGGGCCTATCTGCATCATCTGGAAAAGTGTGGTGAAATACTCGGGGCTCAACTGAACACACTGCACAACCTGCGCTATTATCAGACGTTGATGGCTGATATCCGTCAGGCAATCGCCGATGGTGATCTCGATGAATTCGCTGTGCGTTTCTATGCCCAGCAGGGGCTGGAGCCGCCTGCTTGAGGTTTGCCCATTTGCCCCAATATGTGAGGGGTGCTCGATATTTTCCGCCGTTTCTGACAAGGGCGCTGCTTCCACCCTATAATGGTCAGCCTTTCGATCAGGACTCAATAAAAGACTAGTGATATGAACCGTTATCCGTTATGGAAATACCTGCTGATCCTCTTTGTTATTTTGTTGGGAATGGTTTACGCCCTTCCCAATCTGTATGTGCCTGATCCGGCCGTACAGGTCTCCGGACAGAGTAGTGCGACCGTGATTGATCAGCAGTTGCTGGATCAGATGGAGCAGGCTCTCAAGGATGAAGGTATCGAGTACTTCGGTGCAGAGAGCAATGGTGAAAATGCCCTGATTCGCCTGAAAGAGCGGGATCAGCAGTTACCGGCAAAAAGGGTCATTCAGCGCGCGCTTGGTTCCGATTATGTGGTGGCGCTCAACCTCGCACCTACGACACCGGAATGGCTCGCTGCGCTGGGGGCACAGCCGATGAAGCTCGGGCTCGACCTCAGTGGAGGCGTGCATTTCCTGCTGGAAGTCAATATTGATGAGGCGGTCGGCAAGCGTATGGAGTCTGCGGTTCGGGAGATACGTGGTGCCATGCGTGAGGAGAAGCTGCGCTACCATACAGTGAAGCTGGAGGGTGGGACGATTGTCAGCAAATTCCGCACTGAAGAAGAGCGGGATGAGGCGAACCGGATTCTCCGTCGCGACTTCCGCGATCTGACCACCCAGCTCACCACGGACGGCGGTTTGTTCACTATCCGCTCCAATATGTCGGAATCTGCGATCAGGGAAGTTGAGGATTACGCACTGAACCAGAACCTGGTGACCCTGAGAAACCGGGTTAATGAACTGGGGGTGTCCGAGCCCATCGTTCAGCGTCAGGGTCGCAACCGTGTAATGGTCGAGCTGCCCGGGGTTCAGGATACGGCTGAAGCGAAGCGGATTATCGGCAAGACAGCCAACCTTGAGTTCCGTCTTGAGGCCGAAGAGCAGAATGTGGTCACGGCAGAAAAATTTGAATTTCTGAATGACAAGTCACGTTTTCCCGATGCTTGGCTGGAACGCACGGTGGTGATTACGGGAGACCACGTGTCGAACGCGTCGGCCTCCTTCGATGAAAATGGCTTTCCGCAGGTGAATATCACGCTGGACAGTGATGGTGGTGCCCGTATGCACCGGGTTTCGCGCAAAAATATTGATCGCCGTCTGGGTGTGCTGTTTATCGAGTACAAGACCCGCACCACCTATACCACCAATGAAAAGGGCGAACAGGTTGCGACGTCCGAGCGCTATGTTGAAAAGAAAATTATCAGTCTGGCCACCATTCGCAGTGCGCTGGGCAAGACCTTTCGTATTACCGGCCTGGATAATCCTCGTGAGTCCTCGGAGCTGGCACTGCTGCTCCGCGCTGGTGGTCTGGCGGCACCCATGTATTTTGTAGAAGAGAGAACCATCGGCCCCTCACTGGGTGCCGAGAACATTGCCCTGGGGGTTAAATCGGTCACCATCGGTATGGCGATGGTGTTGCTCTTTATGTTGGTGTACTACCGGGTGTTCGGTATCTTTGCCAATGTGGCACTCGCTTTCAACCTGGTCATTATGGTTGCTGCCATGTCAATGTTGAGTGCAACGCTGACCCTGCCGGGTATTGCGGGTATCGTGCTGACGGTCGGGATGGCCGTGGATGCCAATGTGCTGATTTTTTCCCGGATCAGGGAGGAGCTGGCCAATGGTCTGCCACCCCAGTCCGCCATCAATGCCGGCTATGATCGCGCTTTTGTCTCGATTCTGGATGCCAACCTGACGACCCTGATTGTGGCGGTGATTCTATACGCCGTTGGCTCCGGGCCGGTGCAGGGCTTTGCAGTTACCCTCTCGATCGGTATTTTGACCTCGATGTTCACCGCAATTCTGGGTACCAGAGCGCTCGTCAATCTGGTCTATGGTGGCCGTACCATTAACAAAGTCTGGATTTAGGAGCTCACCATGACGACGCTACGTGTTATTGATTTCATGGGCCAGCGGAAGTTGGCGGCGATCCTGTCTATTTTGTTGGTGCTGGGTTCGCTGGTATCCCTGTCGGTGAAAGGCATCGTGCTGGGTCTCGATTTTACTGGTGGTACCCAGATTGAGGTGGGCTATCCACAACCAGCCGATTTATCGGTGATTCGCGCACAGCTTACGGAGAGTGGCTTTGAAAACCCCACTGTCATCTACTTCGGTTCCGAAAGTGATGTGCTGATCCGTTTGCAGGGTGAGCCAGCAGCCGGCTTGTCCGATGAGGTGTTTGCCGCGCTGAAAAATAACACCGACAGCGAAATCGAAATGCGCCGGGTGGACTATGTGGGCCCCCAAGTGGGCGATGAGCTCCGCGAAGATGGCGGTCTGGGGATGCTGGCTGCGCTGGCCGTGGTGATGCTCTATGTGGCTATCCGGTTTCAATACAAATTTTCCATCGGTGCTGTTGTTGCGCTGGTTCACGATGTGATTATCACGCTCGGGTTTTTCTCGATTACCCGCCTGGAGTTTGATCTCACAGTGCTGGCGGCGGTGCTCGCCGTGATCGGTTACTCCCTGAATGACACGATTGTCGTGTTTGACCGAATACGGGAAAATTTTCGCCTGTTGCGAACGGCGGAGGCAAAAGAGGTTATTAATGAATCCCTGACGCAGTCGTTGCAGCGCACATTGCTTACCTCTCTGACCACAATTTTTGTGCTGGTGGCGCTGTTTGTTTTTGGTGGTGAGCTGATTCACAACTTTGCAATCGCACTCATTGTTGGTGTGGTAATCGGTACCTACTCTTCTATCTATGTGGCGGCAAATCTGCTTATGGCTCTGCGGATGACCAGAGAAAATTTGTTACCACCCGAGAAGGAAGGAGAGGAATTCGATGGGCTGCCATAGGATTTCTTAATGATGACGTGCGCTGCAATTGAGGGATATGTCAAGGTATTTTTGCTTGCGCGTTTTTGTAAGCCGTTTTAAAGTGGGAATTGCGGGTTTTTGGCTGCCCGTATATTTACACCGCCAACTGAGGTTGGCACTAAGTGCTTACGAGGATTTTATGTCAGATTTAGTTACCGGTACCGTTAAGTGGTTCAATGAAGAAAAAGGGTATGGCTTTCTTGCGCAGGAAGGTGGCAAGGACGTCTTTGTACATTTTAGTGCTATTAACGGTACAGGCCGTCGCACACTTTATGAAGGGCAGCAGGTCACTTTCGAAGTGACCGACGGTCAGAAAGGCCCGCAGGCACAAAACGTGACTGTTGTTGCCTGAGGCAAATGCCTGAGTTTAACCAATAAAAATGCCAGCGTTAGCTGGCATTTTTTTGTGTTTTCTTTATTAGGTTTTATCCGGAGGTTTTTGTTTAACAATCCTCCGGAGTGTCATTTTTTTGTTTGCTTCTAGCGCCAGTTATCCCAGGCCACCATGACTCTCTCGGGGTACCAGGTTTTGCCATAGCTGCCATTATAGCGGGCGAGCGCTAGCGCGAGATCGCCATTTTCCTTGTCCAGATAATACTTGAGAATGGTGCACCCATAGCGCAGATTGGTATCGATATTGATCAGGTTGTCATCCGCCCGACCGATTTCGTGCTTCCAGAAGGGCATGACCTGCATCATACCCTGAGCACCGGCACTGGAGACTGCGTAGGAGTCAAAGTGACTTTCCACCTGAATAACCGCGAGAACCACTTCCGGCGACAGTTCTGCCCGTGTGGCGGCCTGATGGATTTTGCGCAGCAGATCGAGTCGCTCTTCGCTGTCAGGAATATACCGGGCAAGCTGGGTGGATTTTGCCATCAGCCATACCTCGGCATCGAAACGATCCTCAAAGCTGTCAGCCTGTTCCACGGTCTTTTTCAGGAGGGTCAACAGCGCCTGATCTACTTCCTGCGCATCGCCCGCGAGAGAAGCGCTCAGCCAGAGAGCGGTGGTCGTCAGTGTCAGCCACCGCGCGATTCGCTGGCCGACCGAAGCGCTCATCCGAGGGCCTGTGCCAGAAATTCAGGCAATTCCGTTACCGCGATTTGGCAGCTTTCCCCGCTGCGACGGTTGTAATATTCCACCTGACCCTGTTCAAGCCCTCGGTCACCCACGACGATGCGGTGAGGAATGCCCATTAATTCGATGTCTGCCAGCATGACCCCTAACCGGGCTTTCTCTTCATCCATTAACAATACGTCAAAACCTGCCTGTTGCAGATCGGAATAGAGCGTTTCGCATGCATCGCGAACCGGTTCGGACTTGTGCAGATTGATCGGCACTACTGCGACCTGGAAAGGGGCCAGGGCATCGGGCCAGATGATGCCTTTTTCGTCATGATTCTGCTCAATGGCAGCGGCCACAACGCGGCTTACGCCGATACCGTAGCAGCCCATCAACATGACCTGCTCGCGGCCTTCTTCATTGAGTACCCGGGCGTTCATGGCCTCACTGTATTTGGTGCCCAATTGAAAAATATGCCCCACTTCAATGCCGCGTTTGATTTCCAGTGTGCCCTGGCCGTCGGGACTGGCGTCGCCGGGGACCACATTGCGAATGTCCTCGACTTGCAGCGGCGGGCAGTCCCTCTCCCAGTTGACACCGGTGAGGTGGTAATCATCGCGGTTTGCACCACAGACAAAATCTGCCAGATGGGCCGCGCTGCGATCCACAATGGTCGGAATGCTGAGCGCTACCGGACCGATGGATCCCACAGAACATCCCAGGATGGCTTTTACCTGTGCTTCGCTGGCAAAGGTCAGTGGTGATGCCACGCCCTGCAGTTTCTCGGCCTTGATAGCGTTGAGTTCGTGGTCGCCCCGCAGCACAAGTGCCACCAGTGCGGTGGTGTTTTGGTCAGGTTCTCCCAGCACGATCAGGGTTTTTGCGACCTGCTCAGGTTTTACTCCGAGAAACCGGCTGACCTGTTCAATGCTGTGCTGGCCCGGTGTCGCCACTTCCTGCATGTCTGTCGATGCAGTTGGCCGACTGCCGGTCGGTGCCATGGCTTCGGCCATTTCCACGTTGGCGGCATAGTCGCTGGCGTTGGAGAAGGCGATATCGTCCTCGCCGGAGGCCGCCAGCACATGAAATTCATGGGAGTGGTTGCCGCCAATGCTGCCGGTATCCGCCAGGACGGGCCTGAAGTCGAGGCCGAGACGGCTGAAAATAGTGGTGTAAGCCGCGTGCATGGTGTCATAGGTCTGCTGCAGGCTGGCCTGATCCGCATGAAAGGAGTAGGCATCTTTCATCAGAAACTCCCGTGCGCGCATGATGCCAAAGCGGGGGCGGATTTCATCCCGGAATTTGGTCTGAATCTGATAGAAATTGGCGGGCAGTTGCTTGTAACTGCGCAGTTGATTGCGGACCAGGTCGGTAATGACTTCCTCGTGGGTTGGGCCGAGGCAGAAGGCGCGGTCGTGACGATCCTTCATTCTCAGCAGTTCCGGCCCGTACTGTTCCCAGCGACCGGACTCCTGCCAGAGTTCCGCCGGTTGGGTCACCGGCATCAGGACTTCCATGGCGCCGGCCCGGTTCATCTCTTCGCGGACAATGGCCTCCACTTTGCGCAGCACCCGCAATCCCAGAGGCAACCAGTTGTAGAGCCCGGCGGCCAGCTTGCGGATCATGCCGGCGCGAATCATCAATTGATGGCTGATGACTTCGGCATCGGCCGGGGTTTCTTTTTGGGTAGCGATCAAAAACTGGCTGGCACGCATAGTTGATTCTTTGTCTTGGAGGTGAGTGTAAAAACCGCTATTTTACGGTGGAGCCCGCTTTGGGTACAGGACAAGAGGTTGTTAAATGTTTGAGCTCGATTCTGCACTGATGGCTGACACGGTAATTATTGGTGACTTTCCGTTGTGCCGGTTGTTGATCCACCGCGATGCCAATTATCCCTGGTTCATTCTGGTGCCACGGATTGCCGATGTGACGGAAATTTATCATTTGTCAGAACAGGACCAATATCAGCTGATTCGCGAATCCTCTCTGCTGGCGGAGACATTGGTGGATGTGTTCTCCCCGGATAAGGTCAATATCGCGACCCTGGGCAACCGGGTGGCCCAACTGCATGTGCATCATCTCGCCCGCTATAAAACGGACGGTGCCTGGCCCGATCCCATTTGGGGACGGCTGCCGGCACAGGGTTATACCGGGGAGTTGCTTGCGGCGCGGGTCGATCCACTTGTCAATGTACTCGTCGGGGATGACTTCACCGCCTTGCACAAATAGCTTTTCCGGCAGATTTTTGCGCATTGTGTTGGCGGTAGTCCGGATTCAGTCATTATCCAATCTTCTAGCCCCCTGGTTACTGGGGTATAATGCGCCGCTTTTATCAGGGGCGTTCTGCCCACTCTAGAATCAGGGTATTTAGTATGCCGATTTACAGTTATCAATGTCAGGCCTGCGGTCATGTGCTGGAAGCACTCCAAAAAATCAGTGACAAACCATTGACGGATTGTCCGGTTTGTCATCAGTCGGAATTGAAAAAACAGTTGACGGCTGCCGGTTTCCGGCTGAGTGGCAGTGGCTGGTATGAAACGGACTTCAAAAAAGAGAAAAGAAAGAATATTGCCGGCGACCAGCCCTTGGAAAGCAAGGCAAAACCTGAAGCAAAACCCAAAGAGGCTGCCGGTTCCACCCCCGCTGCCTGAACCAATACCACTGGAAGCCCCGCCCGGCCTCCATCGATTAACAACGGGAAGACATAATGCGGACAAGTTATTGTGGTGTGCTCGGCGCCGAACACATTGATCAGGAAGTCACCCTGTGCGGTTGGGTGGATCGTCGACGCGACCACGGGGGTGTGATCTTTGTCGATTTGCGCGATCGTGAAGGTATCGTGCAGGTCGTGTTTGATCCGGATTGCGGCGAGCATTTTGCCCTCGCCGACCGGGTTCGCAGTGAATATGTGCTGCAGGTGACTGGTCGGGTTCGCGCCAGAACCCCCGAAACCGTCAACCCTGAAATGGCCACCGGCCAGATTGAAGTTTATGGTCTGGCTGTGCAGATACTGAATGCATCCGAAACGCCGCCTTTCCCGCTGGATCAGCATAACAAGGTAGGCGAGGAAGTGCGGCTCAAGTACCGCTATCTGGACCTGCGCCGGCCGGAAATGCTCAGCAATATGCGGTTCCGCTCCAGGGTGACCAATATTATTCGCAACTTTCTCGATCAACGGGGATTTCTGGATATTGAAACCCCGATCCTGACCCGGGCCACGCCGGAGGGCGCCCGCGATTACCTGGTGCCGAGCCGCACCCACGAAGGCAAGTTTTTTGCGCTGCCGCAGTCGCCACAGTTGTTCAAGCAGTTGCTGATGGTGTCGGGCGTGGACCGTTATTACCAGATCGCAAAATGTTTCCGTGACGAAGATCTCCGGGCGGACCGCCAGCCTGAATTTACCCAGGTTGATGTGGAAATGTCGTTTACCTCGGAAGCGGAGATCATGGCCATCAATGAGGAGATGATCCGCACGGTTTTCCAGGAAGTGCTCGAGGTGGATCTGGGCCACTTTCCCTCCATGCCTCACAGCGAAGCCATCATGCGCTATGGCAGCGATAAACCGGATTTGCGGATTCCCCTTGAACTAGTGGAAATCAAGGACCTGATGGCGGGGGTGGATTTCAAGGTGTTTTCCGGGCCAGCCAATGATCCAAAGGGTCGTGTCACGGCGTTGAAGGTACCTGGTGGCAACGGGATCAGTCGCAAGCAGATAGATGATTACACCAGGTTTGTCGGTATTTATGGTGCCCGGGGGCTGGCCTACATCAAGGTGAATAACAGGGAAGACCTGGAGGAGGGGCTGCAATCCCCGATCGTCAAGTTTCTGCCGTTGGATGTGCGTGCCGCCATACTTGATCGCACCGCCGCGGAGAATGGCGACCTGATTTTCTTTGGTGCAGATAACCACCGTGTTGTGACCGAAGCTTTGGGTGCCCTGCGCTGCAAACTCGGTGCAGACCTGAATCTCTACACCTGTCAGTGGGCGCCGTTGTGGGTGGTCGACTTCCCGATGTTTGAAGAAGATGGAGAGGGTGGTTGGACATCCCTGCATCATCCCTTTACCCGACCGGCCTGCTCGGTGGAAACGCTCGAGGCCGATCCGGAAAAAGCCCTGTCGATTGCCTACGATATGGTGTTGAACGGCACGGAGCTTGGTGGTGGTTCGATCCGTATCCACAACCCCGATATGCAGCATGCGGTCTTTAAGGTGCTGGGTATCAGTGAAGCAGAAGCGGATGAAAAATTCGGTTTCCTGATCGACGCCCTGAAATTTGGTTGTCCACCCCATGGCGGGCTGGCGTTTGGTCTGGATCGGCTGATTATGTTGATGACCGGCAGCCATTCGATTCGCGATGTGATCGCTTTCCCGAAAACCCAGACAGCGGCCTGCGTCATGACCGATGCGCCGGGTGGGGTTGATAATCGGCAATTGCGTGAACTGAATATTCGTTTGCGGGAGAAAAAACCGGCGGATGGCTGATCTATCCCGCAGTGCGCTGACCGGTGCAACACGATAAAAAACGACTGCAGCTCGGAAGGATGGGAGATTTTTGTTATGGCAGGTCACAGCAAATGGGCCAATATCAAGCACCGCAAGGCAGCGCAGGATGCCAAGCGCGGCAAGGTGTTCACCAAACTGATTCGTGAACTGGTTGTGGCTGCAAAATCCGGTGGGCCCCTGCCGGAGGACAACCCCCGGCTCCGCGCCGCAGTGGACAAGGCGCTCGGTAATAACATGAAGCGAGACACCATTGATAAAGCCATCGCCAGGGGTGCGGGTGCCGGTGAAGGCGACAATTATGAAGAGGTGACCTACGAGGGTTATGGTGTCGGAGGTATTGCCGTTCTCGTGGACTGTATGACGGATAACCGCAATCGTACGGTTTCCGATGTGCGCCACGCATTCACCAAGCGCGGTGGCAATCTGGGCACGGACGGATCGGTCGCCTACCTGTTTAAGCGTACTGGTCAAATCAGTTATCCCGCCGGGGTTGATGAAAACCGCTTAATCGAAGTGGCCCTGGAAGCGGGCGCAGAAGATGTGGTGACCAATGACGATGGTTCCATCGACGTGCTCACCGCGTGGGAAGACTTCAGCGGAGTCAAAGAAGCTCTGTCGGGAGCTGGCCTTGAGCCGGAAAATGCAGAGGTCACGATGCTGGCATCCATTACTGTGCCGGTTGACCTGGACGGTGCGGAGAAATTGCTGGCGCTGGTGGATCATCTGGAAGATCTGGATGATGTGCAGAATGTGTATACCAATGCGGATATTCCCGCGTCGGTGATGGCTGAGCTCGGCTGATGATCGGTTGGGCCAGAGAGTAAACCCGGGTGTATCCCGATATTGTTAACAGAACGAGTAATCACAGGAGAGACAGGATGAAAGTACTTCAGAAAACTGACGAGTACACCATTTATCAAAAACGCTCAGGTCGCTATGCCGTTGAAGGCGCTGACAAGAAGATCATTAATGGTGACGAAAAAGTCAGCATTCTGGTCGCCGCGGGTGTCGTCAAGCAGGCAGTCGCAAAACCCGCGCCGGTAGAAGAGGCGGTTGTTGAAGAAGCTCCTGCTGAGGAAGCCCCGGCAGAGGCAGCTCCAGTAGAAGAGGCTGTGGCAGAGGAAGCGCCTGCTGATGAAACACCTGCAGGAGCAGCTCCCGCTGAATCGGCAGATGAGGAAACCAAATAAAAGTTGTTGTGTGAACGCAAAAAAGGCGGCTGGCAACAGCCGCCTTTTTTAGTGGGTGCAGTGACGATGGAGCCGCTGGCTCTTGTTTTTTCAAGCGATTAGGATACTGTGACAATATACAGTATTTCGGGCGATTCACATGACACTGATTCTCGGTATAGACCCGGGTTCGAGAAAGACCGGTTTTGGCCTTGTCAACGCCGTTGGTTCCCGCGCCGAGTATGTTGCCAGTGGCATTATCCGCCTGCCGGATGGCGCGCTTCCGGAGCGTCTCAAAGTGATCTTTGAGAGTCTTTCCTGCATTATCGAAGAGCACCATCCTGAGACAATGGCCATTGAGGATGTTTTCTTTGCCCGTGATCCCAGGGCTGCGCTGAAGCTCGGGCAGGCCCGTGGCGCAGCCATTGTAGCGGGTGTTGCCGCGGGGTTGTCGGTGGCTGAGTATGCTGCGCGGTCAGTCAAGCAGTCGGTGGTTGGCAGTGGCGCGGCTGGCAAGGAGCAGGTGCAGCATATGGTCACACGACTGCTGAAGTTGCCTTCGGTGCCTTCTGAGGATGCCGCAGACGCGCTTGCAGTGGCGCTCTGCCACGCGCAAACAATCCGTACCACGGCTGGATTGCCCCCCGATGTTCGTTATGCCAGGGGGCGGTATAAATAATATGGCGAGTCCTATAAAGAGAGGAATTGCGAGGTGATCGGAAGAATTCATGGCACATTACTGGAGCGCAAGGCGCCGGAACTGCTGATTGATGTGCAGGGTGTCGGCTACGAAGTATTGGTGTCGCTCAATACATTTTTTGGCTTGCCGGTACCGGGCCAGACGGTGACCCTCCATACGCACTTTGTGGTACGGGAGGATGTACAGCAACTTTACGGTTTTGCCGATACTGTCGAGCGCGAGTTATTTCGCAGCCTGATCAGAGTCAGTGGCGTGGGGCCGAAAATGGCGCTGGCCATTTTATCCGGAATGACGGCAGCTGATTTCGCCCATTCAGTGCAGCATAACGATACCGCGACCCTGGTGCGATTACCCGGCGTCGGCAAAAAAACAGCCGAGCGTCTGATCGTGGAAATGCGGGATCGCCTCAACCATTTTTCCACCGATTCGGCGGACTTCTCCCTCACTGGCCAGGCAGGACGACAAACCGATACGGTCAGGGAGGCCGAGAGTGCACTGATTGCACTGGGTTACAAGCCCCAGGAGGCGGCTCGGATGATAACGGCCGTAGCCAGCGAAGGGCAATCCAGTCAGGAATTGATTCGCCTTGCCCTGAAAAGCATGGTTAAAAGCTAGCCCGTGCAAGATATACTGCGCCCATGATTGAGAATGATCGTCTTATCTCCCCAGAAGCTTCCGTCCAGGAGGAGCGCTTTGATCGTGCGATTCGTCCTCTGAGTCTGGCCGACTACGTCGGGCAGCAGGCGGTTCGTGAGCAGATGGAAATATTTATCGGTGCCGCACGCAGGCGCGGTGAACCACTGGACCACACGCTGGTATTTGGCCCCCCGGGTCTGGGCAAGACCACGCTGGCCCATATCATTGCCAATGAGATGGGTGTGGATCTGAAAACCACCTCTGGCCCGGTGCTGGAGAAAGCTGGTGATCTGGCGGCTCTGATGACCAACCTGGAGCCGGGGGACGTGTTGTTCATTGACGAGATTCATCGTCTGAGTCCCGTGGTGGAAGAGGTTATCTATCCAGCTATGGAAGACTACCAGCTGGATATCATGATCGGTGAAGGGCCTGCTGCACGTTCCATCAAGCTGGACTTGCCACCCTTTACCCTTGTTGGTGCAACGACCCGGGCGGGGTTACTCACGTCGCCGTTGCGCGATCGTTTTGGTATCGTACAGCGCCTCGAGTTTTACTCAGTGGATGAGTTGAGCACGATTGTCGCGCGCTCTGCGGATATTCTCGGTGTGGCCATGGGACAACAGGGCGCTATGGAGATTGCCCGCCGAGCGAGGGGTACACCCAGAGTAGCCAATCGCCTGTTGCGTCGGGTCAGGGACTATGCCGAGATCAAGGCAGATGGAAAGATCAGTGCGGAGGTGGCCGATCAGGCATTGAATATGCTCAATGTGGATGCCAATGGTTTTGATCATATGGATCGACGGCTGATGTTAACCATCATGCAGAAGTTTGATGGGGGACCTGTGGGGGTGGACAGTCTGGCCGCCGCGATCAGCGAAGAGCGGGGAACGATCGAGGACGTACTGGAACCGTTTCTGATCCAGCAGGGATACTTGATGAGAACCACTCGGGGTCGAATGGTTACAAACCTTGCCTACCAGCACTTCGGTCTGAAAAGTCCACAAAAAATTGACCAACAACTGGATTTCATGGAGAAATGACCAGCGAATATTGTCTACCGATCCGTGTGTATGTGGAAGACACCGACGCGGGCGGGATTGTCTACTACGCCAATTATCTGAAGTACCTTGAGCGCGCCCGCACTGAGCTGATGCGGTCGTTGGGTTATGACAAGCCGGCGCTGTTTGAGGGCATGCAGTTTGTGGTCTGTTCGGTGGAATTGAAGTACCGGCAACCGGCAGTATTGGATGACCAGGTAATTGCCACGGCAAAACTGGTCGCCGTGAGCAGAACTTCATTCACCATCGCCCAAAAAGTGCTGAGGGATGAGCAGGTTCTGGTCGAAGGGGTCGTGAAAGCGGCCTGCATCAATCATCAAACGAAGCGACCCACGGCCATCCCGGCCGAGATGTTGCAAACATTGCAAGCCGCTATTTAACAAGAAAACAGGAGTTACCTGGTGACCGAACAATTATCACTCTGGAGTCTGATTGCCGATGCTTCCCTGCTCGTGCAATTTGTCATGGCACTGTTATTTTTTGCTTCGATCGTCTCCTGGGTAATGATCATCCAACGGGGGCTATACCTGAGAAATGCGGGGATCAATCTGCGCAAATTCGAGGATAACTTCTGGTCTGGAGTAGACCTTAATCAGCTCTATACGGATATTGGTGGCAGAGGTGCCGCCGAGGGCTTGGCGAGTGTATTCCGTGCGGGCTTCCGCGAGTTCAACCGCCTGGCCCAGCAGGCTAATGTTGATGCGGATACGGTCATCGAAGGCACTGAGCGATCCATGCGAATTGCCCTGTCCCGGGAGGAGGAGCGACTCAATCGGAATTTACCCTTTCTGGCCAGCGTTGCGTCGGTGAGTCCCTACATCGGTTTGTTTGGCACCGTCTGGGGGATCATGAACTCCTTTCGCGGACTGGCAACGGTACAGCAGGCCACCCTGGCTACGGTTGCGCCGGGTATCTCTGAAGCCTTGATTGCCACCGCCATGGGCCTGTTTGCCGCGATTCCGGCGGTGCTGGCCTACAATCGCTATTCAGCGTCGGCGGATAGTATCTACAGCGGTTATCAAACCTTTGCCGAGGAATTTTCCAGTATTCTGCACCGTCGGGTACACGGTTAATGGCTATCCGAACTCCTAAACATAAAAGGCGGCTGGTGGCTGAAATCAATGTAGTGCCCTACATTGATGTGATGCTGGTATTGTTGATTGTCTTTATGGTGACAGCCCCCATGTTGATGCAGGGGGTCAAGGTGGAGCTGCCACAGGCCCCGTCCGCACCGCTTGATGACAAGGATCTGGAACCCCTCATTGTCTCTGTGAAAGCCGATGGGACTTACTATCTGGACCTCGGCAACGGCAAGAATATTGAAGAGCCACTCACCTCCATTATTGAAAAAGTGCAGAAAGTGATGGGTGTGCAGCCGAAGACGCCCGTGCTGGTCTGGGGTGATGCAAAAGTGGATTATGGCACTGTGGTCAGGTTGATGAGTGAGTTGCAGAATGCCGGTGCGCCCTCTGTCGGGCTGGTCACCGAGCCGCCGCCAGGGAAAAACTAGCTACCGTGTTCTCCGGCAAAGTCTCCTCGTTTACCGTTGCCGTTTTGGTGAGCCTGCTGTTGCATGCTTGCATGGTGGCGCTGATGGTAGTGCATTGGGAGCCGGAGAGGAAACAACGAAAAATTACCCAGCCGAAATATGTTCAGGCAACGTTGCTCAAGCTGGAGGAAAAGGCCAAACCCAAACCGAAGCCCCCGGTGCCTAAAGCGGCACCCAAGCCGGCTCCCAAACCGACCCCGAAACCGGCTCCTAAGCCCAAGCCCAAGCCCAAGCCCAAGCCAGCGCCGAAGCCTGCGCCAAAACCGGAACCCAAACCCGCGCCAAAACCGGAACCGCAACCAGAGCCCAAGCCGCAAATAGATAAGCAGCAACTTGAACAGGCACTGGCCAGTGCCCTGGCCGAGGAAGAGGCATTTTTGGCGGCCGCGAACGATGAGGAGTTGGCCAGCAGTTACGCGGATTACATTTTTGAGCGTCTGGCCGCCAACTGGAATCGTCCACTCAATTCCCGTCGCGATATGGAGGTTGAGTTGCTGGTGCAACTGTTGCCCAATGGGCAGGTAGTTCGTGTTGATATTGTCAGATCCAGCGGTAATGAGGCGTTTGATCGTTCTGCCGTACAGGCGGTGCTTAAAGTGGGCCGGTTCGAAAAGTTAAAGGAACTGCCGCCGAAGGTGTTCGAGACTTATTTTCGTAAATTGCCATTAATTTTCAGACCAGATGATTTGAGGTTATAAACAGTGAGGAAAACCGGGTTTCTACTAAGTTTGTGCGTGTTTATGGCGTGCTGGCTGCCGTCAGCATTTGCTGAATTCACCATCGAAATTACCCAGGGCGTTGACAATCCGACCCGTATCGCCATTTCACCGATGACGCTCGGCGGTCGGGCGCTGCCTGAAGATATCAGTAACATCGTTTCGGCGGATCTGGATCGCAGTGGCCTGTTCAATTCGATACCCCGGCAAAACATGTTGTCATTTCCCGCCCGTGAGAATGATGTCTACTTGCGTGACTGGCGGGTTCTGGGTGCAGAATACCTGGTGGTTGGCGACGTGACTGATCAGGGGGGCAGTTACAAGGTGACGTTCAGCCTTATGGAGGTGGCTGGAGGCCGCAAGCTGTTTACCAAGGCGGTGGATGGAAAGGCTGCACAGTTGCGAGATATCGCTCACCACATCAGCGATCAGGTGTATGAAACTATCACCGGTATCCCCGGTGCTTTCTCTACCCGCATTGCCTACGTGAGTGCCATTCCCAAGAACGGAAAAATGTCATTTCGCCTGATGGTGTCTGATGCGGATGGTGCCAGAGAACGTTTGCTGTTGGCATCAGACGAGCCGATCATGTCGCCGGCCTGGTCCCCGGATGCAAAGGAGTTGGTGTACGTCTCTTTTGAAACAGGACGGCCGGCCATTTTTCGTCAAAATCTTGCCACGGCTGCCCGCGAGCAGTTGACCAATTTCCGGGGGCTCAACGGCGCACCCGCCTGGTCACCCGATGGTCGAAAACTGGCTCTGGTCTTATCAAAAGACGGCAACCCTGAACTTTATACGCTTGATTTGATGACGCGAAAATTTATCCGCATGACCACGCATTTTGCGATTGATACCGAACCAAACTGGACGCCGGACGGAAAATCACTGATTTTTACCTCAGATAGGGGCGGAGCGCCACAAATTTATAAGTTAACCATTGCCAGCGGACAGGTAGAACGCTTAACCTTCGCAGGGTCGTACAATGCCAGACCAAGACTTGCTCCTGATGGGCGCACTTTAGTTATGGTGCACCGCGATAAAGGCGATTTTCATATCGCTTCACAGGACCTGGTTACGGGCGACCTGAGAGTTTTAACACAAACGTATCTGGATGAATCCCCTACAGTTGCCCCGAATGGTGCTATGTTGATTTACGCAACCAAACAAGGCAGCAAGGGAGTACTGGCAGCTGTTTCGCTGGATGCGGGTGTGAAATTTTTACTGCCAGCAACTGTCGGCGATGTCCGAGAGCCTGCTTGGTCACCAAAATAAACAAGCTACATTATTTAATTACAGGAGAAAGAAATGAATAATCAACTGCTCAAATACGGCGCTTTGGTTACCGTTGTGATGGCGCTGTTATCGGGCTGTTCCTCAACCGGTACTGATACAACTGATACAGCGAGTGCCGGTACGTCGGTGCCAAGTAGTCAAGTGTCTACAGGTTCAGTATCAACTGAAGGCGTTACTGCCACGACACTGGGTACGGATACAGCTGTGCCGCGGGTTTTCTACTTCGAGTTTGATCGTGCTGTTCTCAATGCTGAAGCCACCGCTGCGTTGCGTCTCCATGCAGAATGGTTGCGTGCCAATCCAGTCAATGTTCGTCTGGAAGGCCATGCTGACGAGCGCGGGACACGCGAATACAACATGGCGCTGGGTGAGCGTCGCGCCAATGCCGTTCGCGATTTCCTGATTTCCGAGGGTGTGAATGGCAATTTGCTGGAAGTGATCAGCTATGGTGAGGAAAGCCCCGCTTCCCTGGATAGCAATGAAACTGCTTGGGCGTTGAATCGTCGCGTAGAAATGAAGTAATCGCGCCCCAGGCGCTGTTGCTGTTTTTTGCAAACGTCCGGTGTTCAAACACCGGGCGTATTGCCATTCCAGTGTAGCGTTTTTCCGTACCGTCGGTAGAGGATATCCCCATGCGTGTGACTGCAATTGGTATTATTCTTTTCTCTCTCCTGCCCATCTTTGGTTTTGCCGCTGCGCCCGTCTCTGAACTGGGCAGCCAGCCCCAAGTTGCATCTCCCAGGGCTGTCCCTGACCCACCTGCCCAGACATCCACCTTTAATGGGGGAGCTCAATACCAGATGCAAATGTTGCAGGAAGAAGTTCGAACCCTGCGTGGTATGGTGGAAGAATTGAGCCATGAAATCCGTCAATTGAAATCCCGTCAGCTCGACGACTACATGGACCTTGATCGGCGGCTCAGTGCTATTGCAGCTGGTGACTCGTCGGTGACCCCCACCCCAAGTCGCGCTGATAGCCCCTCTGCTAACAGTCCCGCTGCCGAAAGTGTCAATTCCGGTACAGATGAAGCAAAGCACTACAGCAATGCCTATGACCAGTTAAAAGCGGGTAAAACTGAAGATGCCATTGCCCTTTTTAAAAAACATCTCACCGATTATCCAGATGGCAAGCTGGTGGCCAATGCGCATTACTGGCTAGGTGAAATTTATCTGCTACAAAATGATCTCGATGCTGCCCGTCAGGCTTTCTCTGCCGTGGTAGAACAGTATCCAGCGAACCGTAAAGCTTCTGACGCCGCTTTCAAGCTCGGTCAGGTATATTTCCTGATGGGCGATAAAGTAAAAGCCAAATCCCTGTTGGAAGCCTCCGCCGCGGGCAATGATAACGCGGCGACCCTGGCAAAACGCTATCTGGACCAACACTTTTAATCGGATGGCCTCCTGATTTTGCAAATGTCGGTTAAACTGCGGCATTGATGACATGCAGTACCTCCCATGACCCCAACGTCTGTTCGCATTACTGAAATTTTCTATTCTCTCCAGGGTGAGTCGGCCACGGTTGGCTTGCCGACGGTTTTTGTGCGACTGACCGGTTGCCCTTTGCGTTGCCATTACTGCGACACTGAATATGCTTTCTACGGTGGTGAACGTCGCTCAATCGAGCAGATTCTGGAAGAGGTGAGTACCTTTAAAGCTTCGCGGGTGTGTGTCACCGGTGGCGAACCGCTGGCCCAGAAATCCTGCCTGCTTCTGTTGACAGCGCTTTGTGACAAGGGTTACCAGGTGAGTCTGGAAACAGCGGGCGCTTTATCCATTGCTGAGGTGGACCCTCGAGTGACAAAAGTGATGGACCTGAAAACCCCCGCCTCTGGTGAGGTGAATCGCAACCTCTATGAAAACATTGCTTACCTGAAACCCTACGACCAGATTAAGTTTGTGATCTGTGACAGGCAGGACTACGAATGGGCCCGGATGAAGCTCGACGAGTTCAGTCTGTCGGACTGTGTCACTGACATCCTGTTTTCTCCGAGTTTCGGCCAGCAGGATGCCACCGAACTGGCAGAGTGGGTGCTGAATGACAGGTTGCCGGTCAGGTTTCAGCTTCAATTGCATAAATTGTTGTGGAAAGATGCCCCGGGACACTGAATGACTGTGAACGAAAATAACAGGGCCGTGGTGCTGGTATCCGGCGGCCTGGACTCAACGACGGTACTGGCGCTCGCAAAAAGTCAGGGGTTCAGCTGCTATACCCTGAGCTTTGATTACGGGCAACGTGCCCAGGCAGAACTGGTCGCTGCCCGGCGCTGTTCTGAACAGCTGGGTGCCGAGGAACACAAGGTCATTAAACTGGATCTGAGGACCATTGGTGGCTCTGCCCTGACCGATGACCGTATCGATGTGCCGGAGGAGCAGACCAGCGGCATTCCCGTGACTTACGTGCCGGCCCGCAATACGGTATTTCTCTCCATTGCGCTGGGTTGGGCAGAGGTGCTGGGTGCCCAGGATATTTTCATCGGGGTCAACGCGGTGGATTATTCCGGTTATCCGGATTGTCGTCCCGACTACATCGAAGCTTTTGAAAAAATGGCCAATCTCGCCACCAAAGCAGGGATTGAAGGACATTACCTCCGAATCAACAAACCGCTGATTAATCTCACCAAAGCAGAAATTATCCTTCAGGGAACGTTGGCGGGCGTTGATTATGCGGAAACAGTCTCCTGCTATCAGGCGACCGAGCGAGGCTTTGCCTGTGGCCGATGTGATAGTTGCCGGTTGAGAATATCGGGATTTCAGGAAGCCGGGTTGCCAGATCCCACCCGTTATATCGGTACAGAATAAACACTTGATTTTTGACTCCCCATAAGTAAGATATGCGCCTCTTCTGAGGGTCGTTAGCTCAGTTGGTAGAGCAGTTGGCTTTTAACCAATTGGTCGCTGGTTCGAATCCAGCACGGCCCACCAATTCCACCTTTTTGTATCAGATGCTTAGCGCGATGACGCGCTCAGCGTCCTGTGTCTCAGCACAACCAGTGCCGGAGTTTTGCCGGACTTTCCTTCACACACCCTGTTTGCTGCCTTGATGAGTTCCTCCAACTCCGGCGCTGAATAGTGCGTGGTGATATCGCCGTTCCTGTGGCCCAGCAATATTTTCCGGGTTTCCAATGGCACTCCTGCCGCGCGTAAACGACGACCGAAGGTGTGTTTCAGGTCGTGCACACGGATGGGCATATCCAGCTTGCGCCGAACCGACTTCCAGCCATTGTTGTTGATGCTGCGCACTGGTCGGCCGTAGTAAGTGAAGACGCGCTCCGGGTGTTGCCCACGCACGCCTTCGATCACTGACTTTGCTACCCGATTCAGTACCACCAACCGATCCTCCCGGTTCTTGACCTTCTCTCCTGGAATGAGAAACACCGCGGTGCCCAGTTCCGGCACATCGATCTCCCAATCCCACCGCAAGCTACAGACCTCGCCGTCGCGGCACCCGGTATTTACCTTGAACAGACACATCCTGCTCAGGTGATCCGGCAGCGCCTTGAACAACCGGTGTTGCTCTTCCCAACTCAGCGGGTAGGGGCGCCGTGCATCGTTCAGCGGCAACAGCTGGATCAATGGCGCCGACTCCAGCCAGGTCAAACCGTGTTCATCGCGCCACAGCCGGGCACTCAGGTTGAGTACCCTGCGTACCGTGGCCAGGGCGCCGTTCACGGTCTTGTTCTTCTTGCCCTCCTTCTTCCTTCTATCTATATACGCTTGCAGTGTGCCCATGTGGACCTGATACAACGGCAGTTCACCGATGTAGGGGTCCAGCTCTTTCAGATGGAAGGCGTAGGTTCGGATGGTAGCGAGGTGGGTGTTCTCCTCAAGGAAGCGCGTGGCTGCCTCGCGAAAAATGCGCACCGGCCGTATTCCAAATACTGACGCCTGCCTGATCTGCTCAATGCGGCGGGCCAACATCAGCTCCGCCGCTTTGAGTTCACTCGTTCCAGTGCTTTCGTGAATGCGGTGGCCGAGGACCTGCTTGTCGATATGCCAGATCCCGCCCCGGTTCCGTAGCCCGGAGTTTCGATTGCGTCCCATACTTCATCTCCTCGATTCAGTGGGGGACGCCCGTTGCACCGCATATAGTGGTCCACCCAGGCATCCATTTCAAGGCGGTCGAAGGCGACGCCCTGTCGGCCGATGGCAATTTCGGTCAGGGCTGGGCGCACCTCCCGGTTAAAGCGGTTGCGGTCCATGCCCAAGTAGATCGGGGCGTCGCGAAGGCGTATCAGGCGGGGTTGGATTTGCATCGCTATCGGCCCAGGTAGACTGCGGTAATCTGTTCCCTGACATGGCCCAGCTCCACGCTGATAGTCAGCCGAACCCGCTGATCGATATCCCTTTGCGACTTGGTGAGCTGCACTCTGGAAGGTCCACCGCAATGAGGGGACTGCCAGCCGGTGAGTTCCAGGTAGCGTTGCTGGGCATAGGCATGGCGCAGGCCATGCATTTTCGATAGCCCGGCATTGGCGGTGTGGCGCTCGTAGATTCTCAGTTGCTCAATATAGTTGCGGCCCCCGGGAATCAGGGAACCCAGGCCGGCCAGTCGTTTGGCTTCTTCCAGCACGGCTCGCTGCTCAGGGGTGCGGATGGGTACCGTGCGTTCCCGGCCGCCCTTGGTCCAACTGGACTTCAGTTGCATGTGATCTCCGCGATCCGCCCAGCGGGGCTGGATCTTCAGGGCTTCCTCTCGTCTTAATCCGAAGGCCTGTTGCAGGCGCAGGCTCATGCGTACGTGTTCATCCTTGACCTGAGCGAGCTGTTCCTCCGCCAGGTCTTTTGCTTTGCTCTCATGGGACACGAACTGCCGGTCCGGAATTCCATAGAAGTCATTGGCGCTGGCCACCACGGCCCGCTTGTTCACCTTCTCAGCCCACCAGCGTAAACAACTCATCCGGTTCTTGATGGTCCCGGGGGAGAGGTTTTGTTGCAGCCACTGATCCACCAGCGCCTGGACATGCTTTTGTTTGAGCGACGTGGCCTTCAGTTGTCTGAAGCCCAGGTCATGTAACTGGTTGGCAATGGCGCTGAGCTGTCTTTCCCGACCCACGCGCGTTTCGAAGCTGCCCTCATGGCTGTGCTTGCATAACAGTTTCAGTTGGTAGTTCAGGTCTCGCATAGTGCTGTTTCCTTCGGTGAGTGTTTCTGATCACCTGGCAACAGAAGCTGCGCAGGTCCGCCTAGCGGTACGATCACGGGACACCAATCCCGGTTGACCTGAATGTGTCTGGCCCTAGACAACACGGTGTGTTTTCGAATGAAAACTGGCCCGTGCAAACCAACGGTTATCCAGCCAAAGGCTGGAGTGGACTTACCTCCTTATGTGAAAAGAGCAGAACGCACTGACCGCCAGTGCGTTTGCAGAGTTGAAGAAACTGTAGATACGTCAGGGCACAAGCGCCCTGACATCAACAGCAGTTATGGAGCAGATCCCCGTATCTAGGGGGAGAGGTTAGAAAGAGCGATACCCTACGATGCGGCACCGCGATGGTTCGAAGATGGACCCGGTCATGACTGACCGCTGCGTCAATAAAGGTCCGAAGGGACGCATTCAGCAGATTCCAATAACGCCGGAAACTACCTACCCCGTTTGCTTTCGCAAGGTGGGGTCTTCCTTACCACTTTAAGCGCAGTGGCAGCGACAAAATTCTGTGTTGGAGCCTACTATACGAACCCAAAATACGGCTGTCACAGAAAACTCGACCGGAATCGGAAGTGCTTTTTATCGAACGTCTGGCGCTGTGGTAGTCAGTACCTGGTCGGGGAAGCGACTTCTGAGGTAGCAAGCGCGAGTTCGAGCCCGCAAATTCGCAAGTTTAGGTGCTTCATGGAGTGGGTCCAGTGGAACCACTCCTGAATTCGCATGGAGCAGAAGTGTTGCTGCGTTTATTGCCGGAATGCGCGGGCGCCCACGTCACTACCCGCTGCGCCTGGCAGTGACTTGAGCGCATCCGCTTACCGGCTGCAAATTGCCCTCTGACTCATTCAGCCGCCGAGTTTCTCTCCCGTCTGGCCCGCCGACGCGAGCGTACACGGGCCAGATCTGATGTCCTAAAGCAGTTTCACCGCGCGCTTCAGACGTGGCATTCCTCGTGCTGCCGCCCCAATCTGGCTCGTTCCGCACAATGGAGATCCGAGACGGAACCACCATGTTGGCACAAGGCAGCGATGGCCTCAGCAAAACCGCCTACGAGCGCCATCAACCCGAGCAGACACTACTCTACCATCTCGTCGAAACGCACTACCCCGCCCTTGTGGACCAACTGGCCCAGCAGGGCAAATCCCTGCCAGACCATGTCCACCGGGAATTCGAGGCCTACCTGAAGTGCGGTCGCCTCGAGCACGGCTTTCTCCGGGTGCGCTGCGACAACTGCCACTTCGAGCGGTTGGTGGCGTTTTCCTGCAAAAAACGAGGATTCTGCCCCAGCTGTGGCGCCCGGCGCATGGCCGAGACCGCCGCCCTTCTGGCCGATGAGGTGTTTCCCGATGTCCCGCTTCGCCAGTGGGTCATCAGCCTTCCCTTTCCCCTGCGCTACCTGTTTGCGGCCTACCCCCAAGCCATGGGCAAGGTGCTGGGCATCGTTTACCGGGCGATCTCCACCCACCTGATCCACAAGGCCGGATTCTCACTCAAAGATGGCGCTACCGGGGCCGTAACGCTAATCCAGCGCTTCGGTTCCGCCCTGAACCTCAACTTACATTTCCACATCCTGTTTCTGGATGGCGTCTATGTGTATCGCGACAATCGACCACCGCGATTTCAACGCGTCCGGGCACCGGACAAAGGCGAGTTGGAGGAGTTGGTTCAACTGATCAGCCAGCGCGTCGGCCGCTGCCTCGAGCGCCAGGGATTGCTGGAACAGGACACCGAGAGCGCCTGGCTGGACCTCGACCCCGCCGAGGATACCGATGCCATGCCACAGATCCTGGGCAGCTCCATCTCCTACCGCATAGCCGTTGGCTCACAGCAAGGCCAGAAAGCGTTCATGATCCGCACTATCCGCCCGCTGGAGCGACCTGATCCTGGTTTGGAGCGGGTCGCCAAGGCCAACGGATTTTCCCTGCATGCCGGTGTGAGTTGCGAAGGGCATCAAAAAGAAAAACGTGAGAGGCTGTGCCGCTATATATCCCGTCCGGCCGTGGCTGTTCCCCGCCTGTCACTGAGCTCCACAGGAAAGGTGGTCTACACGCTGAAAACTCCGTACCGAGATGGCACGACCCAGGTGGCCTTCGAACCGGTGGATTTCATCGCCAGGTTGGCCGCCCTGGTACCCAAACCAAGAGTCAACCTCACCCGCTACCATGGCGTCCTGGCACCGAACCATCGCTGGCGAGGGCTCGTCACGCCAGCGAGACGCGGGAAAGGCGTCAAGTCCAACTCCAACACAGAAGTCCGCACACCCGCCGAGCGCCATGCCGCAATGACCTGGGCTCAACGGCTAAAGCGTGTTTTCAACATCGACATCGAGGTCTGCAGTCTTTGTGGCGGATCTGTCAGGGTCATCGCATGTATCGAGGACCAGGACGTCATCGATCGGATACTGGATCACCTGCGCCAGAAAGAACGGGAAACACCGACTAGACCATTGCTGGTGCCACCGACCAGAGCGCCACCTGGTACGTTGCCTCTTTTCGCTGGGAAGGATTCCAGCACAACAGCACTACACCAGCAAGGAAGCCAGTGAATACCGCATGGCATGAGCTGTCGCGTGCACCCGTTCAGGAATGAACGGATTTGAATGGCATGCTCAACGCCGCGAACAGGATTTTCGGGTCAATAGACGGGTATTTCGACAGGTCAGCAGGACCGGGCAGCACAATCAGCGAGGATCTCTACTCTCAACAGGCCGTTAATATTTCCTATCCTTGCAGTCGGATACAGAGAAGGCAGACCTAGCGCTCGAAAAGACGTCGCTAGAACAGAATCCTGGTCTCGAACTGGACGAACTCGCAAAGATTTATGAGAGTCGGGGCGTGCGGCCCAGTTTGGCGAAGCAGGTCGCGGAAGAACTGACCGCGCACGATGCGCTTGGCGCTCATGCTCGCGACGAAATCGGTATATCCCCGAGTGCAGCCGCACGACCCATCCAGGCGGCGCTCTATTCCGCAGCAACGTTTACGATCGGAGCAGCGCTTCCGCTGTTCGTTGCCTGGCTGCAGCCCGGACATCGCCAAATCGTGCTGATTGCGAGCCTTTCTTTGGTATTTCTGGCATTCCTCGGCGGAATTGCAGCTCGAACAGGCGGCGCGCCAGTTGGATTGGGCGCCGCTCGTGTGACCTTTTGGGGGGCCATTGCTATGGCGTTAACAGCAGCTGTTGGTCAATGGTTCGGCGTTGCGGTATGATACAGCTGGCACCCGGCAACGATTGCAGTGGAGACCAGAGGGCGTAACATATCGCTAGCTTGTAGGACGAGAGCATCGAATTGCACGTTCCGAAAGTGCCGATCGCACAACTGCCAAGAACAGTCAATCAGTCGATCATGAATATTTAATCTCGTTCTGTACGTCGCTCGCGTAGGGTCGCTGGGCTGGCAATGCAGCCTTCCAGTCTGTGTCGCGGGCCCGAACGCGGACTTTTCAGTTTATGGAGCAACGATGAACCATCTCAATAAAACACTCCTGTCCCGACGCCAATTCCTACAACAAGTCGGTGCGGCCGGGACCGTCGTGGGGCTGCACGCGCTTGTCCCCGCCTTCGCCAGCGATAACCTCGGGCTTTCTGCCGAGCCGGCAAAGGGCCCTATCGACCTTGGTATTACGCGGCAGTCGCTCGACATTGGTGGGCGCCCGGGCAATGCGGTCACGATTAACGGTTCCATTCCGGGGCCACTGGTCCGCCTTCGTGAAGGCCAGGACGCGGTGTTGCGTGTGACAAATCACCTTGATGTCGATACGTCAATCCATTGGCACGGACTGTTGGTTCCGCATCAAATGGACGGCGTGCCCGGCGTCAGTTTCGCCGGCATCAAGCCAGGCGAGACCTTCCGCTATGCGTTTCCCGTCAAGCAAAGCGGCACGTACTGGTATCACAGTCATTCTGGCCTGCAAGAACAGCAGGGCCATTACGGGCCGCTAATTATAGATCCTTTGGAACCGGAGCCGTTTCGCTACGATCGAGAATACGTCGTCATGCTGTCGGATTGGACCTTCGACGATCCGATGTATGTTTCAAAAAAGCTCAAGCAGCAAAGCGACTACTACAACTATCAACGGCGTACCGTTCCTGAGCTGTTTAACGATGCAGAGAAGAACGGCTGGGGACAGACTGTACGTGAACGGATGATCTGGGCGAGGTCGCGCATGGCGCCCACCGACATTGCCGATGTCAGCGCCGCGACCTACACCTATCTGATGAACGGCCTGGCTCCAGCGTCCAACTGGACGGGAATGTTCCAACCAGGAGAGCGTATCCGACTTCGCTTCATTAACGGTGCGGCCATGAGCTATTTCGACGTGCGCATCCCTGGCCTTAATATGACCGTCGTGCAGGCCGACGGGCAGAATGTCCAACCAGTGACTGTGGATGAATTTAGGATCGGCGTTGCAGAGACTTATGACGTAATCGTCGAACCTAAAAATGAAGCCGCGTACACCATCTTTGCGGCCTCTATGGATCGCAGTGGCTTTGCGCGTGGCACATTAGCCTCCAGGGCTGGGCTTGAAGCGGCAATTCCCGAACTCGGTAATCCGCCTGTTCGAACCATGAAGGATATGGGCATGGGAGCGATGGACATGCCGGGCATGGCCGCAGGCGCGGACGCCACAACAGACAACGCGATGTCCGGGATGGACATGAAAGGCCGCAACAATACCAGTGCTGCGGTTTCGGAATCGAAATCGATGCCGTCCATGGACATGAATCACGGGGACGGCATGAACATGCCGATGCCGCCGACACCCGTAATACACGGCCCGGACCATCACGGCAAGAGCAATACAATGATTGCGGAGTTTCCAAGCAGTCGCCTTGACGAGCCCGGTGACGGCTTGGAAAACAACGGTCGGCGGGTGTTGGTTTACACGGACCTTCGCAGCCTGGCACCGTATCCCGACCAGCGACCGCCGGAGCGAGAAGTGGAGCTTCACCTGACCGGCGTAATGGATCGATACATGTGGTCGTTCGATGGCAAAAAGTTTTCGGAAGTGGACGGCCCGATTGGCTTTCGATACGGCGAGCGACTGCGATTGGTACTGGTTAACGACACGATGATGGAACATCCCATTCACCTGCATGGCATGTGGATGGAACTTGAAAACGGTGCCAAGGAACACCGACCGCGAAAACACACGCTCAACGTTAAACCTGGCGAGCGGTTGACGGCATTGATCAGCGCGGACGCACCTGGGAATTGGGCGTTTCATTGTCACCTGCTCTATCACATGGAGATGGGCATGTTTCGGGTTGTGTCGGTAACCGGTGGGGCAGAGTTGGAGGCACCACATCATGGATAAGCGAGTTAATCTTCGTGCGTCAACTCATTGCCTCATCGCTGCCGCTTTGTGCACAAGCACGTCGGCATTTTCGGCGGAACCCGGTTGGCCAGAACCGATTGAGGACAACGTGCCATTCGGGATGATCATTGCCGATCAATTAGAGTATCGGGACAACGACGGCGCGAATACGCTGCGCTGGGATATGCAGGGTTGGTATGGTACCGATACCAACAAGCTCTGGATGAAATTGGAGGGCGATGACCAGACATCCGCCAACGCCGGCGAATTTGAGGTTCAGGCACTGTATAGCCGCATGATCGCGCCATTCTGGGATCTGCAATTTGGGCTGCGGCACGATCAAGTGTATGGGCCCGGTCCCAATCAAGATCGCAGCTTCGCGGTACTCGGAGTACAGGGCCTCGCGCCCTATCGGTTTGAAGTCGAACCTGCGTTGTTTATCAGTGATGACGGTGACGTATCGGCGCGGTTGGTTGGCACCTACGAATTGTTGTTCTCTCAACGTCTCATCTTGCAACCTCGGTTGGAAACGAATATCGCCGCCAGTTCAGTACCGGCGTTCGGAGTGGGCACTGGCCTCAACGATGTGCAAATCGGCCTGCGGCTACGCTACGAGTTTCGGCGCGAGTTCGCGCCCTATGTCGGTGTGAGCTGGAAACGTCAATTCGGTAATACGGCAGATATGACCCGCGCTGAAGGAGGCGACGTCGACAACCTGGCGATCGTCGCCGGCGTTCGTTTTTGGTTCTAGGCGACGCAAATTCTACGAAATATTCATCAGGAGCAAACCCGGTGCTGCCAATTGAACAGTTTCATCCGCTAGTTGTACATTTCCCCATCGTTTTCGCGCTGCTGTTAGCCATTTTTGACGCAGGCGCAAGCCTGCGCGGGGCACCCATTGGCGGTCGCGCGGCCGTGGCGAACGTATCAACGGCAATAGCCCTATGTGCCGGCGTATTCGCCGCGATTGCGTTTGTATTTGGCGACCTGGCCTTTGACGTCGCATTGGGCAAGGGAACGCCGCTTGCCGTACTGGAAACACATGAGGAACTTGGAAAGCTTACTGCTGCGGTGCTGTTCGCCTGGGCAGTCGTCCGATCGATCATCTGGTGGCGAAACCTGACGCTGTCTAGAAATCTGAGTTGGGTTGTTGTGATCATCGAGTTTGTTGTGGCGGGATTGATAGTGGCGACAGCCTATTTCGGCGGTCAGCTCGTATACGAGTTTGGCGTCGGCGTGTCGGCGGCTGGAGCGGCAGCACAGTGAACAATAGGCAAACCGCTATCGGCGAAGCGCTGGTTCGGGAATACCGGTGCCTAACCCCACATCGAATGTCGTCGATTGAACCGGCGGGTCGTGCAGAAGGTGCAGATAGTTGCGCTGCAACAATTAAAATTTGTAGCCGCCCGGTGGCGGCGCTACTCCAGTTTCACTTTGCTCACTACCGAAATGCAACACGCGCTCGTTGGCTGGCAGCGGCGTAGCGTGACTCAGGGAGTCCCGCGGATCGATCAACCAATGGTGATGCCAGAATCGAATAAGATCGTCCAGGGGCCCGATTTCATGATTGGTCCTCGAATTCAATCTTAAATCGCTGCCAGTTTTCTTGATTCCTTACAGCCACACAAAATGCCAGTCAGAGAGGTGTTTATGAGCAGCAAGCGGTACACGGAAGAAGTCAGCGGGACGGCGGCGACTGCCTTATCTCTCTAGGGAACGGGTACGTTCACAAATCGTGCATTGATTAGAAAGTGCACCCAGATACTTAGCGCGTAGCCAAGCGCGATTGCCGGCGTCCAGCGCAAGTGGCTGAAAAACGTATAGAATCCGCGAGCCTGGCCCATCAGTGCGACGCCAGCGGCCGAGCCAACGCTCAGCAAACTGCCGCAGACCATGTCCACCGGGAATTCGAGGCCTACCTGAAGTGCGGTCGCCTCGAGCACGGCTTTCTCCGGGTGCGCTGCGACAACTGCCACTTCGAGCGGTTGGTGGCGTTTTCCTGCAAAAAACGAGGATTCTGCCCCAGCTGTGGCGCCCGGCGCATGGCCGAGACCGCCGCCCTTCTGGCCGATGAGGTGTTTCCCGATGTCCCGCTTCGCCAGTGGGTCATCAGCCTTCCCTTTCCCCTGCGCTACCTGTTTGCGGCCTACCCCCAAGCCATGGGCAAGGTGCTGGGCATCGTTTACCGGGCGATCTCCACCCACCTGATCCACAAGGCCGGATTCTCACTCAAAGATGGCGCTACCGGGGCCGTAACGCTAATCCAGCGCTTCGGTTCCGCCCTGAACCTCAACTTACATTTCCACATCCTGTTTCTGGATGGCGTCTATGTGTATCGCGACAATCGACCACCGCGATTTCAACGCGTCCGGGCACCGGACAAAGGCGAGTTGGAGGAGTTGGTTCAACTGATCAGCCAGCGCGTCGGCCGCTGCCTCGAGCGCCAGGGATTGCTGGAACAGGACACCGAGAGCGCCTGGCTGGACCTCGACCCCGCCGAGGATACCGATGCCATGCCACAGATCCTGGGCAGCTCCATCTCCTACCGCATAGCCGTTGGCTCACAGCAAGGCCAGAAAGCGTTCATGATCCGCACTATCCGCCCGCTGGAGCGACCTGATCCTGGTTTGGAGCGGGTCGCCAAGGCCAACGGATTTTCCCTGCATGCCGGTGTGAGTTGCGAAGGGCATCAAAAAGAAAAACGTGAGAGGCTGTGCCGCTATATATCCCGTCCGGCCGTGGCTGTTCCCCGCCTGTCACTGAGCTCCACAGGAAAGGTGGTCTACACGCTGAAAACTCCGTACCGAGATGGCACGACCCAGGTGGCCTTCGAACCGGTGGATTTCATCGCCAGGTTGGCCGCCCTGGTACCCAAACCAAGAGTCAACCTCACCCGCTACCATGGCGTCCTGGCACCGAACCATCGCTGGCGAGGGCTCGTCACGCCAGCGAGACGCGGGAAAGGCGTCAAGTCCAACTCCAACACAGAAGTCCGCACACCCGCCGAGCGCCATGCCGCAATGACCTGGGCTCAACGGCTAAAGCGTGTTTTCAACATCGACATCGAGGTCTGCAGTCTTTGTGGCGGATCTGTCAGGGTCATCGCATGTATCGAGGACCAGGACGTCATCGATCGGATACTGGATCACCTGCGCCAGAAAGAACGGGAAACACCGACTAGACCATTGCTGGTGCCACCGACCAGAGCGCCACCTGGTACGTTGCCTCTTTTCGCTGGGAAGGATTCCAGCACAACAGCACTACACCAGCAAGGAAGCCAGTGAATACCGCATGGCATGAGCTGTCGCGTGCACCCGTTCAGGAATGAACGGATTTGAATGGCATGCTCAACGCCGCGAACAGGATTTTCGGGTCAATAGACGGGTATTTCGACAGGTCAGCAGGACCGGGCAGCACAATCAGCGAGGATCTCTACTCTCAACAGGCCGTTAATATTTCCTATCCTTGGAAAGAAATTTTTCCCACTATATGCCGTTTGTTTTTCTTATACTTCGGATCGGACGGATCGTCATCAAGGACCCCCTGCCGGGCTCCTCTCTGCTGGGTGGTATGGTTTCGCGGGTCGTGTCGATCTACGACTGACTCGGTGCCGGCCCGATACTCCTTCTGGGATCTGCACGTAGCTATCCAGGATGCAATCGGCTGGCTGGGGGCCGGAGTTGTTCAAACCGGAAAAAGTGCGCTTCGATAACCCGCTGAGGCGATTGGAAAAAGCCTTCACGGAAGCCGACCGGCAGTCGTAATCCAAGTGGCTGCCAATGCCGGGATTTTGCCGGGATCAGTCCTGCTTTGTTGTGCATTTCGGTGCAACTTGCAACGGGCGTCACCGATAAAAGTTAAATAAAATCAATCACATGGAAATTGGCTATCCGGCTTTTAACCAATTGGTCGCTGGTTCGAATCCAGCACGACCCACCAAACAAATAAAAAGGCCACCCCAGTGGGGTGGCCTTTTTATTTGTAAGCGATTTGTTGTGGACTCGTTCGTTAAAGCGTGGTTCGACAAACTCCGTCAGGAATTTGGACCGAGCAGTCACAGGCCGCGAGGCCCCTATAAGGGTCAAAATAGTGACAAACTGTTCTGAGTCAATCCAGCACGACCCACCAATACAAAATGCCGGGCTTGCCTGCCTCGGTTTTTCGTGTCTGTGCGTAAGGCGGCGAATAGTCATGCTTGAACCGCAATACCGGCCATAGCGAGTCTCGAGGTGGCAGAGTGGTGATGCTGCATTATTTTAAGCGGACCTGCGGATTCGGGTCGTGAACGGCGGATATTTGTCAGGGTCAAAATGATCAGACACACTCAGTCAAATTGGCAACAGAGGGATCTGGTATCTATGGTAAAATTCTTGCGTAGTACTTAATTTCGGTTTTTTATGAAAGATCCAAAACTCCATATTGCCAGCGATTCTGATCACCGTGAAGTGGTAGAGCAGTATCTGGGCAAGCTGCATGAGGAGCCTCGCTACACGCCCGAGCAAGAAGCCGTATATCGGACTTCGATCAAGCGGCTGTTGAAAGAGCGCAATGCAGTTATCGTGGCACACTACTACACAGATCCGGTCATTCAGTCTTTAGCCGAAGAGACGGGTGGGTTGGTCTCGGACTCTCTGGAAATGGCCCGCTTTGGCCATGATCACCCGGCTTCCACTTTGATCGTGGCCGGCGTCAGGTTTATGGGCGAAACCGCGAAAATTCTGAATCCGGAAAAAACGGTACTGATGCCTACCCTGGAAGCAACCTGTTCTCTGGATATTGGCTGTCCTGCCGATGATTTCAATGATTTCTGTGACGAAAATCCAGATCGCACGGTGGTGGTCTATGCGAACACCTCGGCGGAGGTAAAGGCGCGTGCGGACTGGGTGGTGACGTCCAGTATTGCCCTGGACGTGGTGGATTACCTGGACAGCTGTGGAGAGAAGGTTCTTTGGGCACCCGACAAGTATCTCGGCAGCTACGTGCAGAAAAAAACCGGTGCGGACATGCTGTTGTGGGATGGCAGTTGTATTGTTCATGAAGAATTCAAGGCCCGGGGGGTGCTCAGCATCAAGCAGCTCTTCCCCGGTGCAGCCATTCTGGTTCACCCGGAGTCCCCGGAGGCCATGGTGGCCATTGCCGATGTAGTGGGATCTACTTCGCAGCTGATCGAGGCTGCCAGAACGCTGCCGAATCAGCAAATGATTGTTGCCACGGATAGCGGTATTTTTTACAAGATGCAGCAGGCGGCGCCGGATAAAGAATTGATTATTGCGCCCACTGCCGGTGAGGGAGCCACCTGCCGTAGTTGTGCCCATTGTCCCTGGATGGCAATGAATCATCTGGAGAATCTGATGGAGTCCCTTGAGCGCGGCACCAACGAGATTCATGTGGATTCAGCGGTTGGCCGGCGCGCAATGGTGTCGCTGCGGCGGATGCTGGCATTTCGCGAGCAGCAGTTGGCCGAGTCGTAACCCCCTGCAGCGCCGGGCAGACTGCCTGATTTGCGGCTGCCAAGCCTAGAAGTTTTTCATCTTTTCCTGCAAATCGGCCAGATCTCTCAGCTGCTGGTCAATAATGGCAGTTTCCTGATAATCGTGAACCAGCAGTTTTCTGGCATAACCCAGTTGTTCTCTGGCTTTGTCAAATACCCCGTTGAGAATAAAATATTGTGCGCGAGCCTTGTGTACTCCAGCGATATCGCCCGCCAGGCCACTGACTTCCGCCAGCTGAAACCAGACGTAGGGTCGATCGGGGTAGCGTTGGGCCAGCTCTTCAAGCACTTTTTCAGATTCGGTGAACTGGTTGGCCTTGAGGTAAACTTCGGCCAGCATCATCCTGAGCGCATAACTTTTCGAATTGTGGCGCAAAAGGTTTTGCGCCTTCTCGATGGCTGAAATATATTTCCCTTCCCGGCGGTCAATTTCGATCTCAGCCAGTAGGTAGGTGAGTCTGTCGGGCGATGAGCTGATTAACTGGCTGAGGTTTTTTCTTGCATCATCGAAGTTCCCCAGCCCCATGTGCGCCAAAACCAGGCCGTAGCGAGAGGCATCCTTGTTGAGACTGTCGCCTTCCAATTCGCTGTTGAAACGGTTTAGAGACGCCGCCGCATTTTTTTCGATGGCGATCAACGCTCGGGCGCGCATCAGGTGATATTCAATATTATCGGGATAATGTTTTAACGGAAATTGACTGACACGGTTTTTGGCGTCCGCAACGCGGTTTTCCGTCAGTGGGTGGGTGAGCAGAAATTCTGGCGGTTTGCTGCCGGTGTAGCGGGTTGCCCGCAGCATTTGCTCGAACATGCCGGGGACCCCTTTCGGATCCATACCGGCGGCATAAATTGTCTGGATGCCGAGTCGATCGGCTTCTTGTTCATTCTGACGGCTGTATCGCATGGCACTTTCCATGCTGTGCGCCTGGCTGGCGGTCATAGCGGCCATCCCGGCATCGCCGCCTACGGTGGCGGCTATCACAAGACTGGCCAGCATGGCGGCCATCGTGGTGGTTGCGTTCTTTCGTTGTTGTTCAACTCGCCGGGCAAAATGCCGTTGGCTGAGGTGAGCCAGCTCATGTGCCAGCACGGAGGCGATCTGGTGCTCGGTTTTGGCGTAGCGGAACAATCCCGTGTGCACGCCAATAACACCGCCAGGAACTGCGAACGCGTTCATTGATGGATTATTGATCGTCACCAGTGATAGGCGGTGATCTTTTAATTCGCTGTGGGCGGCGAGTTGGTAGAGTAGTTCCTCCAGGTAATCATAGAGCTGGGGGTCGTTGTACTCGGAGATCCTGCTGCGGTAGGCTCGCAGCCAAGCCTGCCCGAGTTCATATTCCTGTTGCTGTGAGATAATGGCCGAGGCAGTGTCGCCCAGCGCTGGCAGTTCAATATTTGCGCTGTGTGCTGGCGCGGTTAGGAGCGCGGTCAGTATTAGCCGGTTCAGAAAAAACATGATGGAGCGTATGTACACTGCTTGAATATCCATTAATACGTGAAAGTGATACGTGAGAGAGTGACAATTTCTCTGGATAGTAACGTAACTCTATGACCTAATTCATGCGGATTCGTGCGTTTTCATCTGAAAAAACCGACCATATCGCAGATGTTTCAGCTGTCCTTGATGCACTGGTAATGATTTCGTAATCTGATTTTTGTAATTTTTTAATTGCTCCGACAGGAAAATGCTATGTGGAAAGTGCTTGGCACTTGGGTCGACCGCTATTTTGGTGAAGAAGAAGCGGTATTGCTGGCTTTGATGCTGGTGATTGCGTTGGTCGTTATGGTCACCTTTGGCCAGATTCTGGCCCCTTTTGTTGCAGCCATTATTTTTGCTTTCCTGCTCCAGGGGGGTGTCAACCGCCTTGTTCGGTGGAGAGTACCCCGTCTGGTTGCCGTGGCGTTGGTATTCCTGCTGTTTGTCGGTATATTTCTCACGATTCTGATCGTCGTCCTGCCCCTGATCGGACGCCAGGCCGCCAATCTTGCCAGTGAAATTCCGGACATGATACGGCACTGGCAAAGTGTCCTGCTGTTGCTTCCCGAAGAGTATCCACACCTCATTTCAGAGTCCCAGCTGAAAGAGTTGCTGGGTCAGGCGTCAAAGGAAGTGGCGAGTATGGCAGAGCGACTGGTGAGTTTTTCTTTCAGTACCTTTCCCAGCCTGGTCATCATGATGGTCTATCTGGTACTGGTTCCACTGCTGGTATTTTTTATGCTGAAAGACAAGGATGAGCTATTGAACCTGCTCGCCTCTATGCTGCCTCAGGAGCGGCCTGTCATGTGGCGGATCTGGCATGAAATGAACCTGCAAATGGCCAATTATGTGCGCGGTAAGGCCATTGAAATACTGGTGGTCGGGCTGGTCAGCTACGTCTTTTTTCTTTTCATGGGATTGCAATATGCTGCTCTGCTGGGACTCCTGGTGGGGTTGTCAGTAGTGATACCCTACATCGGTGCGATGATCGTCACTTTTCCAATCGCCGCTGTGGGTTACTTCCAGTGGGGGTTTGGCTCGGAACTGCTCTGGCTGATGGTGGGTTACGGGATTATTCAGGCGCTGGATGGTAATGTGTTGGTGCCATTACTGTTTTCGGAAGCCGTCAACCTTCACCCCATTGCAATTATTCTCGCGGTTCTGGTGTTTGGCGGCCTGTGGGGCTTCTGGGGGGTGTTTTTTGCGATCCCCCTCGCCACGCTGGTCAAGGCGCTTTATAACGCCTGGCCGCGAACTGATTTGCCGAACACGTTGTCGGAGTAACTTTACCCATAAGATGGAATTCCATGAAAAGACTTGTTGTTGTATTTGTCTGTCTGTTTTGTGTTGCCGGAGCTTACAGTGAGGCGACCTCTTTTTCACCTCAGTCCTCCAGTGATAGTGATATTGCCCGCAGTGAAAATGATCAGTCTGTCTATCGTCATCTGACATTGCCCAATTCGCTTCAGGTCTTGCTTGTCTCCGACCCCGATGCAGATAAGGCTGCAGCGGCACTGGATGTCTTCGTGGGCAGTTCGCATGACCCTGTTCGACGTCAGGGGTTAGCGCATTTTCTTGAGCATATGCTGTTTCTTGGTACGGACAAATACCCCGAGCCCGACGAGTATCAGGCATTCATCGGCCAGCACGGCGGGCAGCACAATGCCTATACGTCCTTCGAGCACACCAACTATTTCTTTGATATTGATCCGGCGCATTTTGAGCCAGCTCTGGACCGGTTTTCCCGTTTTTTTGTCGAGCCACTGTTTAATGCAGATTATGTAGAGCGTGAAAAGAATGCAGTGCATTCAGAGTACAAGGCCCGCATCAAAGATGATTACCGCCGCCAGATGGATGTCTACAGCCAGGTCGTCAATCCAGCACACCCTGCAGCCAAATTCAGCGTCGGTAATCTGGATACGCTGGCGGATGAAAAGGGCCAGCTACGCGAGGACCTGTTCTCTTTTTACAAGGCACATTATTCAGCCAACCGGATGGCCCTCGTGGTTTTGGCGCCACAGCCTCTGGAGCAGCTTGAAGCCATGGTCAGAGACCGCTTTGCCAATGTGCCCAACCATGCCAGCCAGCAGCCAAAGCATGGCAAGCCACTGTTGGAGCCGGGTGAGCCGCCGAAACTGGTCTCTGTTCAACCCGTTCGTGAGATGAGGGAGTTGTCTATCACATTTCCCCTGCCGGCAGTGGATCGGTATCAACGCGAACAACCGCTCGGCTATCTTGGCAATCTGATCGGTCACGAGGGTAAGGGTAGTCTGCTTTGGCTGTTGAAAAACAGGGGCTGGGCCGAGAACCTGCGGGCCGGTCAGGGTATTTCCGATACCAGCGGCAGCAGTTTTAGTGTGACGGTTGGCTTGACACCGGATGGTTACGCTAACTGGCAACAGGTGTTGTCGCTGGTATTCCGACAGATCGATCTGGTTGCTGATGAGGGGATTGCCCAGTGGCGTTTTGATGAGCAGGGCGCGTTGGCAGACATGCAGTTTCGTTACATGGAGCAGGATGACCCAGTGCACAGGGTGAGTCGTCTGGCCAACCGCCTCCATCAATACCCCTACACTGAAGTGCTCCGTGGTCCCTACCGCATGGATCTTTATGATGCCGGGTTGATCGCCGACATGGCCTCCCGTATGACAGCAGATAATGCCATGGTGTTATTGGCCGCACCCGAAGTTGAGACCGATGCAGTAACGGCTCTCTATCAGGTGCCCTATAAAGTTGAACCGCTACCGGAAATACAGCCTGTGGCGGCCACTGGCCTTGCGTTGCCGGGAAAAAACCCCTTTATTCCAGAGCGTTTTTCTCTGAAACATCCGAATAAGGCCTCTGAGCCAGGATTGGCTGAGCTGTTGGTCAAGCAGCCTGATTACCGGTTGTGGCACTACGCCGATCATTATTACCGGGCGCCCAAGGCGCAACTTTATGTGGCAGTCAAGACGCCGGCAGTGGAAGGGGTGCGTCATGCAGCAATGATGGATCTGTATTTGCGGGCAGTTGAGTATTCATTGAATGAAACCAGTTATGAGGCGGCTCTGGCTGGTTTGCGCTATGGCATCAATCGCCGACCAGACGGGCTGGGCTTCATGATCAGTGGTTTTGACGACAAACTGTCGGTGTTATCCGCAGCTGTTGTCGAAGCATTGCTGACCACTGAGCTGACGGATGAGCGGCTTGAATTACTGCGTCAGGAACTGATTCGGAAGTGGCGCAATAGCACTCAGGATACGCCCTATATTCAGCTGATGCGCGAAGTCGGGCTGTTGCTCAATACCACTGCATGGCAGCCAGCGCGACTGGCCGATGAATTGGAGAAACTTGATTTCAGCACGTTCAGACAGTATGTGAAAACGATTTTTAACGGTGCTTCGCTGGAGTTGTTGGCCAGTGGCAACCTACAGGCAGAAGAGGTGAAAGTGCTGGCGCAGTCACTGTCGGAGCAGCTGGCATCCAGCAATCCGGCTGACTGGTTGCCGAGGGGGATTGCCAGGGTGGCGCCTGGGGAAAAAATTAAAGCGCCCATGTCCATCCCGCACAAGGATGCAGGGATTCTCCGTTACTACCAGGGTCGCGATGACTCGGTAGCGGAAGCCGCCCGCTTCATGTTTCTGCGGCAGCTGATCAAATCCCCGTTCTTTCACGAACTGCGTACCGAGCAGCAGTTGGGTTATGTTGTTGCGGCTGTTGATCAGGGCCTGGAGAGGGTGCCGGGGTTTGGGCTGCTGGTGCAGTCTCCATCGGCACCTCTGTCACGGCTTGAGCAGGCTATTGATCAGTTTCTCGATTCATACGCAGAGCAGTTGGCGGCAATGCCGGCTGACGAATTTGAGCGTCATCGCGCCTCTATCCTCACAGGTCTGACAGAGAAACCGAAAAGTCTCGCGGAGCAGAGCGGGCGATTCTGGGCTAGCATTGACCTGAGGGATTACCAGTTTGATATGCGCCAGCAATTGATTGTAGAAGTCCAGAGTCTGACGCATGCTCAAATGCTGGAGGTCTATAGGGACGTCGTGGTTGCGGCCGGTTTTTCAATGCAGGTTGATACTTCGGCAGGGGATTTTATGTCAGGGTCTGGGCTGGCTAAAGAGCGGGACATCTATCGGCTACCTGAAAAAATGTAATAAAACTATTTATTGTTTTTCGGGAAAACTATTAATAATATTATTGATTTCATGTAGTTATACTATTTTCAGAAAAGTATATTTATAAGCACCTTTTATTTTTGCGGTTGAATAAGTATTTTTTGGTAGATAAACTACACGAAATGGCTTGAATCGTCAGGTTAACGGTGTTTTTGGTTGCCCGACTGATCAAGTTGCCAGTCACCATAAAAAGAAAGGTATCGATCATGCAAGACGATATGGATCCCGTCGAAACCCGGGAGTGGCTCGAATCGCTGGATTCCGTATTGAAGTTTCAGGGCCCGGAGAGGGCAGCCTATCTGCTTCAGAAGCTGCTGGATCGAGCCACTGCCACCGGGGTCGGCATGCCGCCTGCCATTGTTACCCCTTACAGGAATACGATCCCGGGCATTCGTGAAAAACGCATGCCAGGTGACCTGTTCATGGAGCGCCGGATTCGCTCGATCATCCGTTGGAATGCGCTGGCTATGGTAATGAGGGCCAACAAAAATCCTGATGAGGGTATTGGCGGGCATATTGCCTCTTTCGCCTCGTCGGCCACGCTTTATGATATTGGCTTTAATTATTTTTTTCGGGGCAACGAGGGCGAAGAGCAGGGCGACCTGATCTATTTTCAGGGTCACAGTGCGCCGGGAATTTATGCCCGCTCCTATCTTGAAGGGCGTTTCGATGAAGATACCCTGGATAATTTTCGGCGGGAAGTGGATGGGAAAGGGCTCTCCTCATACCCCCACCCCTGGCTGATGCCGGATTATTGGCAATTCCCCACCGTTTCCATGGGGCTGGGTCCCCTGCAGGCGATATACCAGGCGCATGTGATGCGTTATATGTCGGCGCGTGGCATGTCTCCGCGAGGTGATCGAAAGGTGTGGGCATTCCTCGGCGATGGCGAGTGCGATGAGCCGGAAACCCTGGGTGCTATTTCTCTTGCTGGCAGGGAGCATCTGGAAAACCTGATCTTTGTAGTGAACTGTAATTTACAGCGTCTGGATGGGCCGGTGCGCGGTAATGGCAAGATCATTCAGGAGCTGGAAGGGGTCTTTCGCGGAGCGGGCTGGAACGTCATCAAGGTCGTCTGGGGGCGCCTCTGGGATCCATTGTTTGAGAAAGACCAGACGGGCCTGTTGCAGCAACGGATGGATGAAACCTGCGATGGTGATTACCAGAACTACAAGCACAATGGTGGCGCCTATACCAGGGAACATTTTTTTGGGGCCTATCCGGAGCTGAAGTCATTGGTTGAAAATCTCAGCGACCGGGACATTATGTATCTGAACCGAGGCGGACACGATCCCTACAAGGTTTATGCCGCCTATGCTGAGGCGCTGGCCCACAAAGGCCAACCCACCGTGATTCTGGCGAAAACGGTGAAAGGTTACGGGATGGGCGTGGGTGAAGCGTCCAATGATACCCACTCCATCAAGAAACTTGATCTGGAAGGACTCAAACATTTCCGTGATCGTTTCGGAATCCCGATTGCGGATGACGATCTGGAAAAGGTGCCCTATTACCGGCCACCTGAAGACAGCCCTGAAATGATGTATATGAAAAAGCGGCGCGAGTCGCTGGGGGGGCCGGTTCCCTCACGGCGGGCGGATTTCACATCACTTGAGATACCCGCCCTGGAGGACTTTGACAAGTTGCTTGAGGGCAGTGGGGATCGCAAGGTATCCACTACCATGACCTTTGTGCGACAGCTTGGGGTATTGGTCAAAGACAAAAAAATCGGCGAGCGGGTTGTACCCATTGTGCCCGATGAAGCCCGAACCTTCGGTATGGAGGGCATGTTCAGGCAATTGGGCATTTACTCCTCAGCGGGCCAGAAGTATGTGCCCCAGGATCGCGACCAGATCATGTACTACAAGGAGGACAAGCGCGGCCAGATTCTTGAAGAAGGGATAACCGAAGCCGGCGCATTTTCCGCGTGGATTGCGCTGGCGACAGCCTACAGCAATTACGATTGCCCTATGATCCCTTTCTATGTGTTTTACTCCATGTTTGGCTTTCAGCGCATCGGTGACTTTGCCTGGGCTGCGGGCGATATACAGGCCCGGGGGTTTCTGATCGGGGCGACCTCGGGGCGAACGACGTTGAATGGCGAGGGCCTGCAGCATCAGGATGGGCACAGCCACCTGCTGGCCAATACCGTGCCGAACTGCCGAACCTATGATCCGGCGTATGGCTACGAGCTGGTGGTGATTATCCAGGACGGTTTGCGGGCGATGTATCAGGATCGGGAAAACTGCTTCTATTACATCACCACCATGAACGAAAATTATGAACAGCCCGCTATACCAACGGGGATTGAAGAGGGTATCGTCAAGGGAATCTACCTGTTGGAAGAGGGAAAGAATACCAAGCTGAGGGTTCAGCTGATGGGCGCCGGGGCAATTCTGAATGAAGTCCGGGCGGCAGCAGAGATTCTCAGGGATAAATTCAAGGTGGCAGCGGATATCTGGAGCCTGACCAGCGTCAATCAGCTGGCGCGCGACGGGCAGGCGGCTCAACGCTGGAATCGAATGCATCCCGAGAGCGAGCCGAAGATACCTTACATTACTGCGCAATTGCAGGACAAAAAGGGACCTGTGGTAGTGGCCACGGACTATGTCAAAACCTATACCGAACAGCTTCGCGCCTTTATTCCTGCCAATTACCATGTGCTGGGTACAGATGGCTTCGGTCGCAGTGATAGCCGTGAAAAGCTGCGCCATTTCTTCGAGATTGACCGTTATTTCATTGCGGTGGCGGCGCTGGGTGCGCTGGCCGATGAAGGAAAAATAGAGAAATCCCTGGTTGCCAAGGCTATTAAAGAGTTCGGCCTTGATCCGGATAAAGCCAATCCACTGTGCTGTTGAAAACGAGAATAAACTGTGACTTCTGAAACAATCCTGGTACCTGATCTCGGTGGCGCTGATACGGTCGACGTCATTGAGCTATGTGTTGCGGTGGGTGATACCGTGGCACTGGAGCAATCCCTCATCGTATTGGAGTCCGATAAAGCCACCATGGATGTCCCGAGCCCCCAAGCGGGCCAGGTCAAAAAGCTGTTGGTGAAGGAGGGAGACAAAGTCAGTGAAGGGTCCCCCATCCTCGAAATCGAGAAAACGGCGGATGAAACGGATTCAGCAGAAGAGTCAGCTGCTTCGGGAGAACGGGACGACGCTCCACAGCCAGAAGATAAGGACGAGCCCCCTGAGAGTGCAGAGGAAGAAGACTCCGAGTCTGAAGCTGTAGACAAGCCTGACAAACAGGCTGAGCCTTCCGCAGCTAAAGGTCCGGCTGCTGAAGAAGATGTGCTGGTGCCAGATATTGGCGGTGCCGATGCGGTTGAAGTCATCGAAGTTATGGCAGCCTCAGGAGACCAGTTGGCAGAAGGCGATGGCATCCTGGTGGTGGAAACGGATAAGGCCAGCATGGAATTGCCGGCACCCTTTGCCGGGGAGTTAGTCAGTGTAGCGGTTAAAGTGGGTGACAAGATCGCCACTGGAGACAAGATTGCCCGCATGAAAATAATGCTGGATTCGGATCAACCCGGCACCACCGATAAGACAGCAGAGCCTGATGAAAAGACAGGCGCGGACAGCGCGTCCAGCCCTTCGGAAAAAAAGGTCAGTGCCGAGTCTGACTCCTCTGAAACCGATATTTCTTCCGGCAAAAAACCGGACGTGGCAGAAGCGCCTGTGGCCAGTGAGGAGTCTTCCAAACCGGATGCAGCGTCGACAAGAGATGATGTCGCAGCTGCGGAGGTCTATGCTGGCCCCGCATCGCGGGCACTGGCCCGAGAGCTGGGTGTTGATTTGCGGAAGGTTTCCGGTTCCGGGCCGCGCAATCGTATTCTCAAGGAAGATCTGCAGGAATATGTCAAAAATGCGGTGGCAAAGTCAGAAAATGCTGCTGTCTCCGGCGCAACAGGCCCGGGGATTCCTCCCATACCCTCGGTAGATTTCGCCAGATTTGGTGAAGTTGAGATGGTGCCGCTGCAGAAAATTCACAAACTGACGGCTGCAAACATGCAGCGCAGTTGGCTCAACGTGCCTCACGTTACGCAATTTGATGAGGCCGATATTACGGAGCTTGAAGCCTTTCGCCATACACTCAAGGCCGAGGCTGAGAAAAGGAGCTCACGCCTTACTCTGCTGCCATTTCTCCTCAAGGCCTGTGGCCATGCCCTGGCGGTCAATACCTCGTTCAATCGCTCTCTCGCCAGTGATGGCGAACATTTTGTCGAGAAAAAATATATTCATATCGGTGTGGCGGTTGATACTCCCCGGGGGCTGGTCGTGCCGGTGATTCGCGACGTGGATCGAAAGGGGCTCTGGGAGCTGACCGATGAAGTCAATGAAATGGCAGTCAAAGCCCGCGAAGGCAAACTGTCAGCCGCTGAGATGCAGGGTGGCTGTTTCACAATTTCCAGTTTGGGGGCCATCGGTGGCAATGGTTTTACACCGATTGTGAATGCGCCCGAGGCGGCCATCCTCGGCGTTTCGAAATCCCAGATCAAACCGGTCTGGGATGGAGCAGAGTTTCAGCCGAAGCTGATGTTGCCGCTGAGTGTTTCCTATGACCACCGTATTGTGAATGGTGCCGATTGTGGCCGTTTCTTTACCTGCCTCGTTGACGTGATCGCCGATATACGCCGGTTGTTGCTGTAGGCCTGACGAGGGCTCAACAAAACGTTGTCTTCCTCAACCTGGATGGGGAAGACAACGTTTTGGAACTGATCGCCCATCCCGGGTTCTAAACTCTGAGTTATGTGCCAATAACGGCGTGCCGTATTTGGCCTGTTCAAGTGACCAGAGAAACCGCTATGGCAATTCAACGTTTCCACCTGATTTTCTGCAGTTCTGTCATCATTGCCATCTTTATGGCTCTGTTACTCTCCCCTGTTGTCGCGGCCAAGGAAAACCTGTTGAGTGAGTCCGATCAGCAGGCGGTGCAACAGGTGATTGAGGGCCAGATTTCGGCTTTCAAAACCGATGATTACAATACCGCCTACTCTTTTGCTGCGCCGAATGTCAGGCATGCATTCCCGTCGGTCCAGATGTTTATCGAGATGGTACGCAGTCAATACATGCCGCTCTACCGACCTGTATCTTATCTGTTTGGCAGAAATACCCTATCGGAAGGCCGTGTTTACCAGGAGTTGATTGTCACTGACCCCAATCGCCAGTTATGGCAGATTATTTATACCCTTCGGCAGCAGGACGATAAGACCTGGAAAGTAACGAATGTTGTGATGTATCCCTATGACGGTGTATCCGCCTAGATCAGCGTTGCATATTGTTGCGACGTATTGCCGTTGTGAAATCGGCATTGTCGGTTGACTGATCCCGGTGTATAAATCGGGTGACATTTCCAGCGCTAAAAAAACCGGGCTTTTCAGCCCGGTTTTTTTAGCCCGATTGTCCTCTAAAAAATTACTTTTTCGCCGGTCGTGAACCGCTTCGTTTTTGGGCGGTTTCCGGTTTTCTGGCCCGTGGTTTGCCACCAGGTTTGGTTTTCAGTGACAGCTTTCCTTTCGATGGCGGTGGTCTGTGACCACTTTCTCCTCCAAGGGGGCTGAGTTTCATCGGCTGTTGGCAAACCCTGACCTTGTTTTTCAGGTGATTGAGCAATTCAGGTGGCATGCCTTCGGGCAGGTCAACTGTACTGTGATCATCATACAGTTTGATCTGTCCGATATAGCGGCTTTCAATGTCGGCTTCGTTGGCAATGGCGCCGACGATATCGCCGGGCGTAACACCGTGATTCTTGCCGACTTCCATCCGGTATGTGGTCATCTCAAACTCGCCGAACTCGTCGCGTTGCTTGCGCTTGTCGGTGGGTCTTTCCTTGCGTTTCTGGCTGCGGTCACGGGGTGAAGCATCAGGTCTTTTGTCGCGACCAATGGATTTTTCGTGGCTGGCCACTTCAATTGACGCCAGTTTTGGAAAGAGCGGACGCTCCTGCTGCAGTTGCCATGCCATAGCCGCAGCGATATCAGACATGGAAAGTTCGCGGTCGTGCGCCATTCCTTCCAGCAACTCACGAAAACGGTCGAGATCCTGGGTATCGAGATTGCGCAGAATCTGCTCCTGGAACTGCTGAACCCGCTGGGTGCTCACCTGTTCGCCAGTGGGCAGCTCCATTGACGTCACCTGCTGACCTGTTGACTTCTCAATGGCGCGCAGCAGATGCCGTTCTTTGGGGGCGACAAACAGGATCGCGCAGCCCTCCCGACCGGCGCGACCGGTGCGACCAATCCGGTGGACGTAGGATTCATTATCGTAGGGGATATCGTAGTTGACCACGTGGCTGATGCGATCGACGTCCAGCCCCCGCGCTGCCACATCGGTGGCAACGACGATATCCACATCACCTTTCTTCAGTCGATTGACGGTGCGCTCGCGCAGGGCCTGACTCAAATCACCGTTCAATGCCGCAGCAGAGAACCCCCTCGCCTCCAGTTTTTCAGCGAGTTCGACGGTAGTGGACTTGGTGCGCACAAAAATCAGCATGCCATCAAATTCTTCCACTTCCAGAATCCGGGTCAGAGCATCCAGTTTATGGCGGCCCTGTACCATCAGGTAGCGTTGGCTGATTCGTTCCACGGTACGGGTTTTGGCGGCGATACTGACTTCCCTGGCATCGCCGAGGTATTTCTTCACCACACGGCGTATAGCCGGGGGCATGGTGGCCGAAAACAGTGCGCGCTGACAGGTGGAAGGGGTTTCCGCCAGAATGGTTTCCACGTCGTCAATAAAACCCATACGCAACATTTCGTCTGCTTCGTCCAGCACCAGTGCGCGGAGTTTGCTCAGATCCAGACTGCGACGTCGCAAGTGATCCAGAATACGCCCCGGGGTGCCGACAATCACCTGTACTCCGCGCTGTAATCCGCGCAATTGGCCGCGCATATCCTGGCCACCGTAAATCGGCAACACGTGAAAGCTCTTCATGTGACGCGCGTACGTCTGGAAAGCCTCGGCAACCTGAATGGCCAGTTCGCGGGTGGGGGCCAATACCAAAATCTGTGGTGCTGACTGGCTGCTATCCAGACGGCTCAGTAATGGTAATGCAAAGGCTGCGGTTTTTCCGGTGCCGGTCTGTGCGATACCGAGCAGGTTGGCGCCTTCCAGCAGTATCGGAATGCTCTGGGCCTGAATGGGAGAAGGTTGTTCATAACCGAGTTCCTGAACAGCCTGGAGCACTGGTTTGGAGATGCCCAGTGATGCAAAATCGGGGGAAGACATAAATACGCCTGTATGGCCGTAGGCCGGATGAAAATAGGGGCGCAAGTATACGCGTATCGCTATGAGGGATAAAGAATTTTCCCGTTCCCGGTAGGTTGATGTGAACTATTTTGGTCTCGCCTCCAGCAGTCTGTCCAGCACATTGGCAAACTGCTGACGCTCGGTATGACCGAGGTTGCCGGGGCCACCTTTGACCTCGCCGGTATTGCGCAATTCTTCCATCAGGTTGCGCATGGCCAGCCGCTGGCGAATATTTGCCGGGGTAAAGTGTTCCCCCCTGGGACCAATGACCTGTGCCCCCTTATCAACGGTTTCCGCCGCCAGCGGAATATCTCCGGTGACCACAATATCGCCGGGCAAAACCTGTTGAGCTATATAGTTATCCGCCACATCAAATCCACTCTCTACCTGCCGGGCTTTAATCAGTGGTGAATGGGGTACCTTCACCAGGTGATTGGCAACCAGTGTCAATGGAACCTGGCAGCGCTGCGCCGCCCGAAAAAGGATTTCCTTGATAGGGTTTGGGCAGGCATCGGCATCGACCCAGATATGCATTGGAACTCCTTGTTTCGTGCTAGCCAATCAGGCCGCTTTTCAATGTCAGGTGCAGGGTCAGCGTAATGACGATGGCACCACATAGATTGATCCAGAATCCGGCTCTGGCCATTTGGGGAATACGGATAATATTGGCGCTGAACACAATGGCATTCGGTGGTGTGGCCACGGGCAGCATAAAGGCAAAACTGGCGGCAATGGTAGCCGGAATGATGATAGCCAGTGGGTCGATGCCCAGTCCAATAGACATGGCTGCAAAGATGGGCACCAGCGTGGTGGTAGTGGCTGTGTTGCTGGTGAGTTCGGTCAGAAAGATAACCAGCGTTACTACCAGCAGTGTCATAACCAGTGGTGGAAAGCCCTGAACTTCCGCCAGTTGCAGTGCCAGTAGTTCTCCAACCCCGGTGCTGCTGATGGCGCCTGCCAGCGCCAGGCCGCCTCCGAATAGCAGTAACACGCCCCAGGGCACCCGCATTGCAGTATCCCAGTCCATCAAAAATTCACGTTTTTTCAGGTTTGCCGGAATAGTGAATAGTAACAGGGTGGCGATGATGGCCACGCCGGTATCACTGAGTCCACCTAGCCAGGGCAGTTTTGTCAGCAGTGGCCGGGCAACCCAACCCAAAGCCGTCAACAGAAAAATAACAAGGGTTAATCTTGCGCCAAGGGTCCATGGCTCGGTAGGTTCGTGGAGAAATTTGTTATCGATGGGCGTTTTGCCCGGTGGGTATATACAGTGGGTCAATAGCCACCAGGTGAGTGGCACAAAGATTACTACCAGAGGCAGGCCGATGCTGAGCCAGCGGGTAAAACTGATTTCAATACCGAGCTCTCTCTGGATAAACGAGACGGTGAACATATTTGGCACTGTGCCGATAATAGTGCCTACGCCGCCGATCGAAGCAGCATAGGCCACTCCCAAAAGCAGGCAAAGGCTGAAGTTTTCACGGTTGGGCGCACCTTTGTCGAGCAGTTGGATAATGCTGAGCAGTATCGGCAACATCACCAGTACGGTGGCTGTGTTGGTAATCCACATGCTCATGGTGGCCGAGATAAACATGAAACCGCCCACCAGGGTTGCCGGCTTGGTACCCACCAGCCGTAATATCGTAAAGGCGAAGCGGCGGTGTAAATGCCATCGCTCCAGTGCCAATGCCAGGATAAATCCTCCCAGAAACAGGAAGATCATCGGGTGGGCATAGGCTTTTGCAGTGGCATTGATATCACTGGCCCCGACCAAAGGCAGCAGGGCGAGTGGCAAAAGTGCCGTCGCATAGATAGAAATGGCTTCTGTCAGCCACCAGAGGGCCATCCAGGCGGCCAGACCGGCAGTGGCCCTGCCTGCTGAGCCGAGCACAATCAGTTTGTTATCCAGAGAGAGAACCTGATCGGGAACTACCGTAAACACCAGTATGCCCAGCAGGGGGCCGGCAAGGAGAGCTAACAGGCGAAACTGGCCGAGCCACAGAGTCGGGTTCATAGTCGGGTGCTTATTTTTATTGGAAAACCGAGCCTAGCAGGCTTTGATGCACAGTTTAAGCGCCTTGTCCTGGCAGGTTTGAGTCTCTCTTGCCTCTCAGCCAATAATTTTTTCTTTCAGGGCGCGGGCAAACATTCTGGCCTTCGATGGATAGGCAAAGTGTTTTGGGCGGGTTGCCCGGATGCCTTCACTGAAGGCACTCTGTCGGCTGTAATCAATGAGGATGTCAATCATCACCGGCCTGTTTTCTGTCGCCAGAGAAAATGCCGTATCGAGGGCCGATTCAATGTCGTCGTTGTCTTCAATGGTCACGTATTCACAACCGATGGCATGCGCAAAAGACACCCAGTCCGCTTCGCCGAGCTTGATCATCTGTGTTACCTGGCCGGGGAGTTGCCGGATCTCGCCAGATACCTCCCCATCGTTGAACAGGCAGTAAATGACCCCGAGCTGGTACTTGCTGGCAGTGAGCGCTTCCATTCCCGTCATCATCATCGCGGCGTCACCCACCAGGCCGATGACTGTGCACTTTGGATGGGCCATTTTCAGTGCGTTGGCTGCGGGCACACCATACCCCATGGCATTGAAATCGCCGGGACAAATAAACCCACCGGGTTGATGAATTGGCAACAGTTCCGCAGCCAGAAACATGTGGTTGCCATCGTCGCAGGCCACCAGTGCATCATCAGGCATGTGCTGTCTAAGCGCGGTAAAAAAACGGGCCGGATTGACCCGTTTTCCGGATTGTTTCTGCCAGTCGGCCAGATAATTCCGTTTGTCGGTAGCGATCTTCGTGAGCAATGGGTTGTCAGGTGCTGAAGTTGGCACATGTTTTTTGATCACCTCCGTCAGTGCTGCAGCAACGTCGGCCGCATCGCCGAGCAGGGTCAGCTCCGCCGGGTAATTGGCATTGAACACCGCCGGGTTGATATCCACATGGATCAAGGTTTTCGGCATGTTTAGACCGTAGTTGCCAGTGGGTATTTCCGAAAAACGGGTAGCGATTGCCAACAGACAGTCACAGTTGGCAAAGGCGTGTTGTGCCGCTGGTACTGCAGCAGGGCCAAAGCCCATGCCGGTATGCAGGGGATGATTGGCGGGAAACACGCTCAGCCCCTGCAGGGTAGTCGCAACCGGGGCATTCAGGTGGGACGCCAATGCCTGTATTGACTCACTTGCTTCGCGAGCACCCCAGCCAATCAAGATTCCCGGATGTTCGGCCTTTGCCAGCATCTCGGCGGCCAGCTCGATGGCGGCCATATCCAGTGGGGGGGTGATGCGATGCCCATCGAAAACGGGCAGGGACCCGTTTTCGATGCTGTGGGTTTGCAGATTAACCGGAATTTCCACAAATACCGGGCCGGGTTCCCCTTCTATTGCGGTGCGGTAGGCCTCAAAAATGGTGGGCACAATGTCCGAGAGGTGTTCTACCAGATAGGTTGCTTTGGTGATCGGGGTCAACAGGGCACGGTGGTCGATATCCTGTCGCTGAAAACGGTGATTGGTCTGGTAATCAATACCACCTGCAATGACCAGCATTGGAATGCCGCCGAGAAACGCTTCTCCAATCCCACTTGCTGCATGGGTGACGCCGGCACCGGGGATAATCAGCAGTGTGCCAATCGATCTGGTTGTACGACTGATGGCATCGGCCATGAAAGCAGCTGAAGCCTCGTGGGTCACTAGGGAGGGGGTGATAGTGTCGGACTGTTGGAGTTCAGTATAAATAGCCGTATTGTGAAAACCGGGTATCCCGAAGGTATGCGTTACACCGATCTGTTCCAGTGCGTAACGGGTGAGCCAGGCGCCGGTCTTTTTCATTCGTCTCCCCAGATATCCTGAACTGCAACGGCTTGATGCTATGAGACGCGCGGGCCTGAGTCAACGTGGTAGTGTAGCGTTGTTCCCTGCCATCCGGTTTTGGCAAACAACCTCAGCTTATTGCACCGGTAGTTCTCACCCGTTTGGCACCTTTGGTGACCGGTAACTGGCGCATCATCCTGCGTCGTTCAATACGACTGTCGATGACATTTTTCAGGGCGATCAGCATGCCGGCCACCAGAAAAGCGCCGGGAGGCAGAATGATCACCAGAAACCCGTAACCATTGCCAAATAACTGCAGGGCCCAATTTTCCGCTATGGGACCGAACAGCAGGTGCATGTTGGCAAACAGCGTGCCACTGCCCAGAATTTCCCTGATAGCGCCGATTGCGAGAAGTACCAACCCGAAACCGGCACCCATCATCAGTCCATCCAGTGCGGAGGCCCCCACAGGATTCTTGCTGGCAAATGCCTCGGCGCGTCCCAGGATGGCACAATTGGTGACAATCAACGGGATAAAAATACCCAGGATGACATACAGTTCATAGGTGAATGCCTGCATCAGCAATTCCGTGCAGGTGGTAAATGTGGCAATAATCATGACAAAAGCCGGAATCTTGACCGCTTCGGAAACCCGGTGGCGAATCATTGACACGACAATATTCGACCCTACCAGTACCAGCATGGTGGCAAGACCCAAACCCAGGGCATTCACCACTGAGCCTGTTACGGCCAGCAAGGGGCAAAGGCCAAGTAACTGAACCAGTGCAGCATTGTTTGTCCACAGGCCATTGCGGGTAATGTCGCGATAGCTGGTTTCATCCGCCATTTTTGGCATCCTCTTTCGCTGGTGGTGGGTTCGAAACAGGCCGTCGAGCGGCTTTCAGTAGTTGCTCCCGGTTTTCCTTGAAATATTGCAGAGACTTGCGCACCTGATTAACCACGGCCCGGGGAGTGATGGTGGCACCGGTGAACTGGTCAAAATTTCCGCCATCTTTTTTCACTTTCCATTTGTCTGGGGTCGGGTTGCGAAGTGATTTTCCGTTGAAGCCCAGAATCCAGTTACTTTTGTTCAGATCGACCTTATCTCCCAGGCCGGGTGTTTCCCTGTGTGAAATCACTCGAACCCCAGCCACTGTACCATCCATATTGATACCGATAATCATCTGAATGTCACCGTTGTAACCATCCCCGGCTACAGAGGGCAGTATGACGGCGACCGGTTCATCACCCTGACGGGCGATGTTGGCTACGCCCTCTTCGACCCCGAGCATTGGCCAGAATTCAGCGGGGATGGCCACGGTATCCACCAGCAAATTATTGGTGTGTCTGTCCAGCGGGACGATTTCCAGTAGGGCGCGCTTGGCCACCTCCCGTTTGGCCTCGGCGATGGGTTCCTCCGTCCTGAGGTAGGTGACCGATAGCAGCGTTGCAGTAATCAGGGCAAACACGCCCAGCAGCAGGCTGTTGAAACTGATGGACCTGGCCAGTGAAGCCATGCTCATTCCTTTTTCTCCGTAGCCCGGCGAGATTTTTTGTGGCCATAGGTCCGGGGCAGCGTGTAATTGTCAATCAGGGGCGCGGCAAAATTCATCAATAACACTGCGAAAGCCACGGCATCCGGATAGCTGCCCCAACTGCGAATAATGAATATCAGCACCCCGATAAGAGCACCGAAAATCAGTCGGCCACGGTTGCTGGTGGCGGAACTGACCGGGTCGGTCAGAATAAAGAAAGCGCCCAGCATGGTGCCCCCAGAAAGCAGGTGCATGAGGGGTGATCCGTGACTGGCGGAGCTGCCGCCGTCATAAAACAGCGCCGCACAGAGACTGAGACTGGCCAGCATGGCAACCGGACCGTGCCAGGTAAACACCCGGCGATACAGTAAAAAACAACCCCCCAGTAAAAAGCCCAGATTGACCCATTCCCAGCCGGCCCCAGCCCAGCGGGCGAGACTGAACAGAGGGTCCTGCTCGTACAGTTGGGCGATCAGCAGACCGCTGTTTTGCCGGAGGGTGTCCAGTGGCGTTGCAGCGGTAAAGGCGTCCACCGTTCCAGCGCCGGGCAGTCCAAGGACGATTTGTAATGAGGCCAGAAACCCTGGTGGAGAGACGCCCTCTGCATACAGCGGTAGTGGTGCCGGCCATGCGGTCATCTGCACGGGAAAGGAAATCAGCAGCACCACGTAGCCCACCATGGCGGGGTTAAACGGGTTATAGCCCAGTCCACCGTAGAGGTGTTTGGCGATCAGGATAGCGAAGCTGGTGCCGACAACGACCACCCACCAGGGTGCCAGGGGCGGTAGGGCCAGTCCCAGCAGAACGGCGGTGACCAGTGCACTGTTGTCGCCCAGATAAAACATCACCGGGCGCTTGCGAAGACGCATCACCGCAGCTTCGCAGAGTACGGCTACGGAGCCAGCCAGCAGAATGTTGATCAGTGAGCCCCAGCCGAAAAACAGGGTCAGTGCGATCAGTCCGGGGGTGGTCGCGAGCAGTACCAGCCGCATCACCGAGGCCGTGCTCTGGGCCGTGTGCGCATGGGGTGATGTGATTTTAAGCAACGCCATAGCGGGATCCGGTCAAGGGTGATATTCAGCGAGCTGTTGCTCGGCTTCGGTCAGTCTGACCTGCAGCTTTTCAGAAGCGGTACGCAGGCTGTCCACATGTTCGGAGCGCTCTGCTTCCGCCTCTCTCAGCTTGATACGGGCTTTCTCCAGCCGGCTTTTCAGGGAGGTCACGGTTTCGCGCAGTTTGTCTTCCTCTGACATGCTGGCCAGTTCTGCCACCCGTGCCTGTGCACGGGCAATGGCCGATGAGGCCGCATCAGCTGTGTCGTCATCGGCAGTCGATGGCTGGGCAGTGATGGTGTTCAGTTGCTGTTGTGCGTCCAGTAGCTTGTTCTGTAATTTCTCCAGGCCAGCCTGCAGGGCATTGACGTGCTCCGACTCGCCGGCCCGTGCCTCATCCAGTTTTGCTTTGGCTTTTTCAATGCGGCCCTCCAGAGCAACCACAGCCTGACGGAGCTGTTCCTCTGCCGGGAGATCGCGGGTGGCCGCTGCGCGGGCCTGAGCCCGTGCAATCGCGTTAGCCGCCGCATCGGTAGTTTGCTGAGTGACGGGCGTCCCGGGCGCATTGTCCGGGAGTGCCGCCAGCGCCTGCTGTGCGTCGGCCAGTTTGGCCTGTTGCTTCTCAAGACCGCTTGTCAGGGCAGCCTTCAGTGTCTGATCATCGCTTTCGGCAATCTTCTGCCGGGTGACCGCAATCCGTTCCTTGCAGCTGGCAATTTTCTTTTCCAGAGTATCCTTGGGGCTGGCCTGTAGCCGTTCCATCACTTTATCGGTATCCGATGTCCCTGCGGTATTGTCCAGCTGGGCCCGTTTGCTGCGGGCGTCCTCGAGTCGCCGCCGGGCATCTTCGACGGCCGCCAGGGCCTGTTCCTGTTGCTGCTCCGTGCCTTCCTTGCGGATGGTCTCCAGCCGTTTCTCAACTGAATGCAAGTGACTTTCTGCGCGGGCAATGCCGCGCTCCAGTCTGGCCTGCTGCTCTGCGGGAGAGGCCTGATGCTCGGCTGCACGTGCCATTGCGGTCTTGACAATGTCCCCGCTTTCCTGGGGTTCGTCGCCGCGCCCGGCAGACATCGCCTTGGCCTGTTCAGCTGCCTGTTTGCGGGCTTCCCGCTTGGCAGCTTTGGCCATTTCTTCCTGCTCCTTGCGGGCTTTCTGGAACTCGAATCGCGCTCTGGCCCGATCGGATTTGATTTTATCCTGTGCCTGTTTGCGAATTTCACCTTTTGAGGCACGGTAATACTGCACCAGAGGGATATTGCTCGGGCAGACATAGGAGCAGGCACCACATTCAATGCAGTCGAACAGATTGTGGGCTTCCAGCCGCTCGTGGTTGTGGGACTGGGCATACCAGAATAGCTGCTGAGGAAGCAGGCTGGCGGGGCAGGCTTCCGCACACATGCCACAGCGAATACAGGGCTGGGCCGGTGGTGGGGTCGGGGCTTCTTCCCGCGACGCGGCGAGGATGCAATTTGTGGTTTTGATGACAGGTATGTCCAGGTCGGTGAGCGTGAAACCCATCATCGGACCACCCATGATCAGTCTGGAACAGTTGTTTTCATCAAAACCGTTATGGGCCAGCAGGTGCGTGATAGGTGTTCCGATCAACACCTCATAATTCCGGTTGGTTGAGCAGGCCCGTCCGGTTACCGTCGTAATTCGGGAAATCAGTGGCTCGCCGAAATGAATTGCCTTTTGTACCGCGAAAGCCGTGCCCACATTCTGGCAGACAATGCCTATGTCAGCGGGTAGTCCACCGCTGGGAACTTCGTGGCCGGTGAGAATCTGAATGAGCTGTTTCTCGCCGCCGGAGGGGTAGCGAGTGGGGAAACTGACCAGCTGAATGTGGGTGTCCCGGACAAAGGGCTCCAGTGCCGCGCGCGCCTCGGGCTTGTTGTCCTCAATGCCGATCAGTACTTCTTCCGGTCCGCCCAGGATATAGCTGAGGATCTGGATGCCCTCCACAATGGCTTCCGCCCGCTCGCGCATCAGCATGTCGTCGGCAGTGATATAGGGCTCGCACTCCGATCCGTTGATAATCAGGGTGGTAATGGTTTTGCGCGGAGACAGTTTGACTGCCGATGGAAAACCGGCACCACCGAGGCCGGCAATGCCAGCGTGGCGGATCATTTCCAGTAATTTGGCCGGGCTGTAGTCCTGAAAGGCGTACGTCGTATCGATGCCGGCATGGTCAATCCACTGTTCCTGACCGTCGGGGATCAACGTGATGCAGCGGGCCGCCATGCCCGAGGGGTGGGGGATCGGGTACTCACTGATATCGCTGATGGTGCCCGATGTGGGGGCGTGAACACCGACACTGACCAGTCCGCTGGGTTCGGCGAGCTCCTGTCCCTTGAGAACACGGTCTCCGGTGGCCACCAGCAGTTTGGCGGGGGCGCCGATATGCTGGTTGAGCGGGATGACCAGTTTTTCCGGCAAGGGGAGGACGCCAATCGGTAACTGTACCGACTGGTGCTTGTTTTCCGGAGGGTGGACGCCGCCGATCAGATCCCAGACCTTTCTCATGCCGCTTTGCCTCCCCTGTCCGTGGCAATGATCTCGGCAGGGTGTCTCTGGGCTTTAATCTGTTCCTCTGCGGGCGGTGGCATATCCCAGGTCCAGTCAGACAGACCCTGGGGCACCGGGATCATATCAATGCAGTCCACCGGGCAGGGTTCCACACACAGGTCGCAACCGGTGCACTCACTGGCGATGACGGTGTGCATCATCTTGGCTGCGCCGAGAATGGCATCCACCGGGCAGGCCTGGATACACTTGGTGCAGCCAATGCATTCGTCCTCGCGGATATACGCCACGGTTTTGACATCATTTTCCTCGCCGTGCTCGGCATCGAGCGAGGGGGCTTCAACTCCCAACAGGGTGGCCAGTGCATTGATGGTGCTTTGGCCGCCCGGAGGACATTTGTTGATCGCATCGCCATTGGCGATAGCCTGGGCATAGGGTCTGCAGCCGGGATAGCCACATTGGCCGCACTGGGTCTGGGGTAACAGTTCGTCAATCTGTTGGACGATGGGGTCGCCTTCTATGCGGAATTTAATGGCGGCAAAGCCCAGTACGGCACCAAATACCAGTGCCAGCCCCACCAGTGCAACCAGTGCGGCGATCAGTGGATTTTGCAAAATCAATTCAATCACGCAGAACCCCTATACCAACCCGCTAAAGCCCATGAAGGCCAGCGACATCAAGCCGGCGGTAATCATGCCGATGGCGGCTCCGCGAAACGGGGTCGGTACATCGGCCACCGCCAGTCTTTCCCGCATGGCGGAAAACAGGATCAGTACCAACGAAAAGCCGATGGCGGCACCAAAACCATACAGTGTGGACTGGAACAGGTTGTGGGCCTTGGCGGTATTCTGGAGTGCCACCCCGAGCACCGCACAATTGGTGGTGATCAGCGGAAGAAATACCCCCAGAACCCTGTACAGCAGAGGGCTGGTTTTTTCGATAAACATTTTGGTGAATTGCACGACCACTGCGATGACGAGAATGAAGGAAATCGTTTTCAGGTAGGTCAGGCCCAGCGGCTGTAGAATCCAGGTATTCACCAGGTAGCTGGACATAGCGGCGAGTGTCAGCACGAAAGTGGTGGCCCCGGCCATACCAATGGCGGTCTCCAGCTTGTTGGAGACCCCCATGAAAGGGCACAGGCCCAGAAACTGGACCAGAACAAAGTTGTTCACCAGGATGGCGCTGATCAGAATGACGGCAAATTCCTGCATTTCGTCCTGTCTCGCATGCGATGGTAAATAATGTATACGCCAGCCATTATAACGGCCTGTATTACTGACTAATAAGCATAAAACGTGAGCTGTTTAGTTTATTTGGCCATAAGGCATAGCGTTTAGTGATATGGCGGCGTCGCTGTCGGCTGTTAATTCGAGCAGGCCTCAGGGTATCAGACGATCCGCTGTCCGGGTTGTGCGCCGCTGTCGGGAGACAACAAATAAATCCCCTGTTTGTCTCCGGCCGCCAGCACCATGCCTTCCGACAGACCAAAGCGCATTTTGCGCGGTTCCAGGTTGGCTACCAGCACGGTCAACCTGCCCTCCAGGTCTTCTGGCTGATAGGCCGCCTTGATTCCGGAAAATACCGTGCGGGTTTCGCCGCCGATATCCAGGGTCAGTTGCAACAGCTTGTCGGCGCCCTCCACGGCATTTGCCGCCACGATGCGCGCTACACGAAGATCGACCTTGATAAAATCCTCAAAACCGATTTCCGCCGCCAACGGCTCTTCCATCAGTGGACCGGAGAGCGGTGCTGCAGTCGCTTCCGCCAGTACTTCTTTGCTGGCCTCCAGCATGGCGGTCACTTTGTCCGGGTCTACCCGTTGCATCAACGGTTTGAAATTATTGATGCGGTGGTTCAGCAGCGGTTCGATTTTGGCGGGCCAGCCCAGCGGACTGTTGAGGAAGGTCTCCACTTCTGCCGCCATCGCGGGCAGCACCGGCTTCAGGTAAATCATCAGGGCACGGAACAGGTTGATACCGAGGGAGCAGATATCCTGGACTTCCTGTTCGCGGCCTTCTTCTTTCGCCAGTTGCCAGGGTGCCCTCGCGGCAATATATTCGTTGGCTGCATCGGCGAGTGACATGATCTCGCGGATCGCTCTGCCGAATTCCCGCTGCTCGTAGTAGTCGGCAATGCTGTCGGCAGCTGCGGAAACCCGGTGCCACAGGGCTTCATCCGCAATACTGGCCGCCAATACACCGTCGTTACCCTTGCTGATAAATTTGGCGCAGCGACTGGCGATATTGACCACCTTGCCCACCAGATCGCTGTTGACCCGCTGGATAAAGTCGTCCAGGTTCAGGTCCAGATCATCCACGCCGGAGGAGAGTTTGGCTGCAAAATAATAGCGCAGGTATTCCGGGTTGAGATTGTCCAGATAGCTGCGGGCATTGATAAAGGTGCCGCGGGATTTCGACATTTTCTTGCCGTTCACCGTCAGAAAGCCGTGTACGCAGACCGCTGTAGGCGTGCGGAAACCGGCGCTGCTGAGCATGGCCGGCCAGAACAGGGCGTGAAAATTGACAATGTCCTTGCCGATAAAGTGATACAGCTCGCTTTCGGCCTGTTCGCCCCAGAAGCTATCGAAGTCGATGCCTTCGCGTTCACAGAGATTCCTGAAACTGGCCATGTAACCGATCGGTGCATCCAGCCAGACATAGAAGTATTTGCCCGGCGCATCAGGGATTTCAAAGCCGAAATACGGCGCATCGCGACTGATGTCCCACTCGTGCAGGCCACCTTCCAACCATTCACCGAGCTTGTTGGCAACCTCTTCCTGCACGTGACCGGCGCGGGTCCAGGTCTTGAGAAAGTCGCTGAATTCCGGCAGTTTGAAAAAAAAGTGCGTGGAAGCTTTCTCTATGGGCGTCGCACCAGAGATGACCGACACCGGATTGATCAGGTCCGTTGGCGCATAGGTGGCTCCGCAGGCTTCGCAGTTATCGCCGTACTGGTCGTCAGTTTTGCATTTGGGGCAGGTGCCCTTGATATACCGATCCGCCAGAAACAGATGTTTTTCCGGATCGTAGGCTTGGGTGATTTCCCGTGTGGCAATATGGCCATTGTCCCGCAGGCGGGAATAGATCAGTGATGACAGCTCGCTGTTCTCCACAGAGTGGGTGGAGTGGTAGTTATCAAAGTCAATCAGGAATGCTGCAAAATCCTGCTGGTGCTCCTTCCTGACCTGGTCGATCAGTTCTTCGGGGCTGATGCCGAGTTGTTCCGCCTTGAGCATGATAGCAGTGCCGTGCGCATCATCGGCGCAGACGTAGTAACATTCATGGCCGCGCATTTTCTGGAAACGAACCCAGATATCTGTCTGAATGTATTCCACCAGATGCCCCAGATGGATTGAACCATTGGCATAGGGCAGGGCACTGGTAACAAGAATTTTTCGGCGTTCAGTCATGTTGGGAGCTGCTGTAGTTGGCGTTGGGAATCGACGCGGTCAAAAGCGGTTGTCATCGAATACTGGTAAAGGGGCGCAACTATAACGGTTTTGCCCCGTTTTTTCATCCGTTGTCAAGGGGGATTTCGTATGGCTGATGTAACCGTTCAGGACGGTTTGGCAGAGATCAAACATATTATCGGTGTGGCGTCCGGCAAAGGTGGTGTCGGCAAATCGACCACCGCGGTGAATCTGGCGCTGGCATTGGCTGCCAACGGCGCCAAAGTCGGTATTCTGGATGCGGATATTTATGGACCGAGTGTGCCGATGATGCTCGGTTTGCCCGACGGTACCCGGCCTCAGGTAGAGGAGGAAAAATACTTTTTGCCGGTGCCGGCCCACGGCATTGTGTCTATGTCCATGGGTTACCTGGTCACCGAGCAGACACCCATGGTCTGGCGCGGACCGATGGCGACCGGTGCTCTGATGCAGATGCTCAATCAAACCCGCTGGGGTGCACTGGACTATCTGGTGGTGGATATGCCGCCGGGGACCGGCGATATCCAGTTGACCCTTGCCCAGAAGGCCAGTATGGCGGGTGCGGTGATTGTCACCACACCGCAGGATATTGCATTACTGGATGCCCGCAAGGCGATTGAAATGTTCGGCAAGGTAAAGATTCCGGTATTGGGTATCGTGGAAAACATGGCAATACATCGTTGCAGCCAGTGCGGCCATGAGGAGCCAATCTTCGGTGAAGGCGGTGGTCAGCGGGTCGCAGCGCAATACCACACTGAGGTATTGGGTTCCCTGCCGCTGGATCGCCTGATTCGCGAGCAGGTAGATGGCGGTAGACCCTCGGTGATTGCGGAGCCGGAAGGCTCGGTAGCTCAACGTTACGGTGAGATTGCCGCGCGTATCGCAGTGATTCTGGCAGGGATTGACAGGTCCGGTGGCCCACAAATCACGATTGAATAACCGGTTCAAAATCGCTTTTTTAGGACTTTGACCCGTTGATTCAAACCGGTATCATGGCCCACTTTCGGGCACCCCCCCCCGGGCATGCAGCAGCGGATATTGACGTGGTTGTTTGCAAGCCCACTCAAGGCCCCTGACATTTTACTTGAGAGCATCACAGTATGAGTATCAAATCCGACAAGTGGATTACCCGTATGTCCAGAGAACACGGCATGATTGAGCCGTTTCAGGGGGCCCAGGTGCGACAGCCTGATCCCAACGGCCAGAAAGTGATTTCCTACGGGGTGTCGAGCTATGGGTACGATGTGCGTTGTGCCGATAATTTCAAGATTTTCACCAATATCCATTCCAAAACAGTCGATCCGAAGAATTTCGACTCCGATGCTTTTGTGGATGTGAAGGGGGATTACTGCATTATCCCGCCCAACTCTTTCGCTCTGGCCAGCACGATCGAATATTTCCGTATACCGCGCAATGTACTGACCATCTGTCTCGGTAAATCCACTTATGCCCGCTGCGGCATTATCGTCAATGTCACCCCGCTTGAACCGGAGTGGGAGGGTCACGTGACGCTGGAGTTTTCCAACACCACCAGCCTGCCGGCAAAGATCTATGCCAATGAAGGTGTCGCACAGATGCTGTTTTTTGAATCCGATGAGGTCTGTGAAATCTCTTATGCAGACCGGGGGGGGAAATACCAGGGGCAACGCGGGGTTACCCTGCCGAAAGCTTGATGGACAGGGTGCTGCAAAGCCTCGGCGCTGGCATTTGAGCGTTTATAAAGAGGGTGAATGCGTCATTGCCACCGCAAGGATGTAACAGAAAATCGCCACTGATATCAGGCTGAATAGTAACCGGATGCCTGCCGTTCGGCCCCGTTTGATAGCATAAGTTCCCGTTCCAATATAGGCGACCAAAGCGACCAGCTTGGCGGTCAACCAGTTGTCGGCAAACGGGTACTGGTGACTACCGATCATCAGGTATATGGCAGAGGCCAGCAGTAGGGTGTCGATAATGTGGGGGACGATTTTGGCCCACGTTTGTTGAAGTTTTGGCGATGCATTGACCGACCAGACAGCCCGCACAATAAACAGCGTAAGGCTGAGCAAGGCGAGTGTGATGTGGGTGTTTTTCAGGATCAGGTACATAATATTATTCTGGCAGCAGTAAATTTTGGTTGGTGAATCTTAGCCTGTCTGGTCGGGTTATCCCAACCCGGCGGCGGCGGGGTGGTGCCACCGCGCTGTCTTTCTTGCGGTTTGCCAGTGGTGGCAAGTCTGGATGAATTTCAGGGAATCGTTTGCAGTGATTGAAGTTTTGTTTCTGGCCGTTGCGTTAAGTATGGACGCGTTTGCGGTCTCCATTGGTCTGGGTTCAAAGCACAAGGGCAAAGTCATTGTCCTGGCGTTGATGGCAGGCACCTATTTCGGTATTTTTCAGGCGCTGATGCCGATGATCGGTTACCTGGGTGGTAGAGGTGTGCTGGGCTGGATTGAGGCCTTTGCACCTTGGGTGGCATTTTCCCTGTTGCTGTTGATCGGTGGCAAGATGATTTACGAATCGTTTGCTGAGGGTATCGAAGAGGACATTGCCCATATCACCCATCGGGTGATGCTGATTCTCGCGATTGCCACCAGTATTGATGCCATGGCTGCTGGATTTGCTCTGACTCTGCTGGATGTGGGGCCAATTCTGGCCTGCCTTATCATCGGTATCACCACTTTTATGTTCAGTATTCTCGGTATATTGGTCGGTATCAAAAGTGGCACCTGGTTGGAGAGTAAAGCGGAATTTTTTGGTGGCATCGTATTGATTTTAATCGGCTTTAAGGTGCTTTTGGCCTGAAAGCTGGACTCGTCAAACTGATGATCCAATGCCGGTTTCTCGGGGTGGCGACGTTTTTTTGCCATGCCAGGTATGGCATTTTTTCAGTTTCTCCAGCCTTTCCAAAAATCCGGTGGCCTATTGCTATTTAGTTGATTGGCGTATGAAAGGCGCCTGCTGGCCTTGAGGCCGTCACGCTCTTGTCATACAACTGGCATAATAAACCTGCTATGGTCGGGCCTCACCCTGTAAAAGCCCACCAATGTTCAGCGGATTGTTATATGAATTTAGGTACTCCGGTTCTCAGCAATAAGCGTAAATGGTTTGTGATTGCCGTAGCCTTTTCTGTCATCGCCCTGTCTGTTATTGTTTTTGAGTCCCCTGCAATTGCCGATCTGTCGGAGGAGAGCCGTCACCAAGTGCCGACCCTGAAAGCGCAATGGCAAAAGGGTGAGGTGATTGTGCTGGTCCGGCATCTGGAGCGCTGCGATAAAGTGGATGCTCCCTGTCTGGTTGGCACCGATGGTATCACCGCCCGATCCGTTGATGAGGGGCAAGCGCTGAGTGAAGACTTTTACCGGCTCGGATTATTGAACAGCGTCGTCTACAACAGTCCATTGGATCGCACGGCCCAGACGGAAAGTATAGTCTTTGGTGATCGCGGTTTTGATCGGGATTGGTTGTTCAAATGTAAAAAGTCCATCTTCAGGGACGCCATGGCAAACAAGGAGCCCGGCAAAAACCTGATTTTGGTGACCCACAGTAGCTGTATCGACAGTTTTGAAAAGTCCCTGGGGTACTCCAGTGAAACTCCTGAATACGGCACTGCACTGTTTTTCAGCCCTGGCCCAAATAACAAGCTGGAAGTCCACGGTTTTCTCGAAATGGAAGACTGGGATCATACACTGGGTTTTTGATCGCCGATCTTCTGCCTGATTCGATTCGCCAGCCAACCCATGGCTTTTGACTAGCCATGGTCTGCCCCCTGTTTGTCCAAATCTTTGCTGTCCCGGTTTTCCGCCTTCAGCACCAGCGGTTTGCGTGGCATATCGTAGCGTTGTTGCCGGTATAGCCACGAGGGCATCAGCGCATGGGCCAGTGCTTCGCGGGTATCGCTCGCAGTGGCCTCGCCAGTGAGCTGCAGTTGCCGGACTGCCGGATCATAAGTCCCGCTCAGGGCCGACTGACCGGGTCGCAGAATGGTGACTTCCTGTCCTTGCAGCAAGGCAAAATAATCTGCAAATTGCATCAATGCCCTGCCCGGGGACTGCTGTTCACTCTCAAGAGTCATATCGCGACCGATCATGGGTGTTTCTGCGTTGATGCCCAGCAGGGAGAGCAGGGTGGTGGGCATATCAATCTGGCTGGCGACACTGGTGATGCGTTTGGGTTCAATATCTGCACCCAGTATCAAACCGGGAATCTGAAAACGCTCGATGGGCACCAGGCTGTCACCGAACACCTTCAAATCATGGTCGGCAATCACCAGGAACAGGGTGTTTTGCCAATAGTCACTCTGTCTGGCCCGGTCAATAAATTCACCGAGCGCAAAGTCCGCATACTTCACGGCATTGGGATAGGTCTGTTTTTCCGGGTTGTGCAATTCGATACGACCATCGGGAAACTCGTAGGGCGAGTGATTGCTGGAGGTGAAGACCAGACCGAAATACGCCTCATCGCGTTGCTGCGCCTCGCTGAGGCGCTGGTGGGTTTTCTCAAAGAGGTCTTCATCGGACACGCCCCAACTGCCGACGAAAGTGGGGTTTTCGTAATCCCGCTGATCAATGACCGACTGAAAGCCATTGCCGATGAAAAAGCTGGCCATATTGTCGAAGTGTGATTCACCGCCATAGATGAATTCCGTGGTGTAACCCTGCGTACCAAGCAGCTCGGCAATGGTGAAGAAGTTCTGTTGTGACAATGACAGCTTGACCACGCTACGGGCTCGCGTGGGCAAAAAACCGCTCACGGTTGCCTCAATGCCCCGGACAGACCGGGTGCCGGTGGAGTAGAGTTGCTCAAACCACCAGCCAAGCTCCTTGAGTCTTTCCAGTTCCGGTGTGACCGGTGTTTCACCACCCAGTGAACCGACAAAGGTGGCACCCATGCTCTCTTCGAGGATGATCACCAGATTGAGGGGTTTTTCACGCGGATGTGTGGACTGGCGGTAGTTGAGGGTCGGGAAGGGCTGGTCGCCATCGGGTTGCAGCCAGGGGTAAAGTGTGTCCAGTTGCTCCATGATTTCATCATTGCTGAGGGTGCCATACACCTCGGCCGACCGCTCTTCGTGCTTCAGGTTATAGAGTGCAAAGTACACAGACCAGGTGGAGTTGATAATCAGACTGTTTACCAGCGGGTCCGGCGTCAGGGCAAAGATGGCGGGGTTGGCGGGGCGGTGGCCTACCGAAGAGCGTACCATTACGACCAGTAGCACGGCGACGATTGGCCAGGTCAGCCAGAGCTTCCAGAGAGGCCAGGTTGAGCGGTAGGTTTTCAGCCAGTTTTTCATCAGGCGCGTGATTGCCCAGCCTGCCAACAGTGTGATCAATATTCCCAGTAGCAGCGGCAAACGAAAGTCACCCCAAAGGGTGGCAAATACTTCGCGGGGGTATTTCAGGTATTCGACAAACAACCGGTTGGGCCGCAGGTCGTACTGTAGGATGAAAGCTGGTGTGGCGGCTTCCATAAACACCAGCAAGGTGATGGCGATGACACCCCATACCAGCACCAGCACCCGCCAGACCGGCCATGCCAGTCGCGTGGCCAGTATTGGCCCCAGCAATGCAAGTGGTGCCAGCAGCATGCCCATAATGATCAGGTCTGCTCGGATACCCTGACTGATAATCAGCCACAGGTCGGTTGCGGACGTTACCCGATCCCACTGCCAGGCGATCAGACCCAGCCGTGACAGGGATAAAACCGTCAGCCCGGTGAGTAACAGGATGATCAGTATCCCGTAAGGGCCAAACAGGTTGAAAAAACGGGTGTGAATAGCACTTTTCATGGGTTCGGGCGCTTGGGTTTTTTACTGCTGGTTGGTGAGACCATCACAGTAGAGGTTTATTTCAGGGTGCAGTTTAGGTATCGACACCTTAACAGAGCCTTAAGAGTGGTCGATGGTCAGAAAGTTCAGTGTGGTCCGTAGACGACTGATATGTCCGGTCATGGGTTATGGCAGTCCTGCGTTTTGGCCAGATCAGAACCCGGCTTTTTTGCGTCAGGATTGTGCCGGGATTTTAAAACCTTGCTGGATGCTCTAATCTGCTGCCATGACGTTGCTCATCGCCTTTGCCCTGTTATCCATTGCCGTCTCTTTCATCTGCTCGGTTCTCGAAGCTGCACTCCTGTCAATCACGCCCAGCTACATTGCGCAACAAAAGCTGGCAAACCCCAGGCTCCACGATCGGCTCGGCTATCTGAAAGAACAGATTGATCAGCCGCTGGCCGCTATCCTCACATTGAATACTGTGGCCCATACGGTGGGTGCTACAGGTGTTGGTGCCCAGGTGGCGATTGTCTTTGGTAGTGGCTATCTGGGAATCGCCTCGGCGGTGATGACATTGCTGATTCTGGTGTTGTCAGAAATCATTCCCAAAACCATTGGTGCCCGCTACTGGCCGGTTATCGCGCCGTTTATGCCGATCACACTGAATAGTCTGATCACCCTGTTGCGCCCATTTATCTGGTTGTCCGACAAGATCATGAAGCTGTTTGGTGGCGGCGGTCATGAGCCCGATATCCGTCAGGAAATCAAGGCACTGACCGTATTGGGAAGGGAGCAGGACACGCTGGATGACGATGAGCAGCGGGTGATTGGCAATATTCTTGATCTACATGATGTGAGGGTGAAGGACATCATGACGCCGCGCACTGTCTGTGAGGTTGCCAGGCCGGATGAGCTGCTCAGCAGCTTCATTGAGCGGGTCAAAGTGGGCCAGTTTTCACGCTACCCGGTGCTGGACAGCAATGAGGTGCCGATGGGCATGGTCTTCCGTCACGAACTGTTGAACATCCAATGGCAGAAAACCGCGTCGGATCTGATGAAACCGGTCGAGGTGGTCTCGGAAAAATTGAGTGTGGAAGCGCTGATGTCGCAGTTGATTCATGATCGGCAACATATGCGGCTTGTCTATGATGAATACGGGGTCTGGTTGGGGCTGGTGACGCTGGAGGATGTAATTGAAGCCGTGATTGGCCAGCCCATTATGGATGAAACGGATGATGTCCCCAGCATGAGGCGTCTGGCCAGGCGTCGTTGGCAATACCGGCAAAGGTATTTTTCAGGTGCTCAGACAGAAGAGCCCTAGCTGCCTCCGGTTCCAGCCGCTGGCCAATATCCCTGCCCTCTGGTCAGATACTTCTATACCCGCCACATACGCCATTTTAATGTGATTGTCGTGAAAGGTTATTTTGGCTGTGTGGTTTTTAGCAAGTCGAGAAAATCACTGGCCGGCAGCGGCTGGCTGAAGTAGTAGCCCTGGATAACATCGCAGCCTATTGTCTGGAGAAACTCAAACTCAGCACGGGTTTCAATGCCCTCTGCCACGACCTCCAGATTAAGAATATGGGCCATGGAAACAATGGCGCGGTAGATATCCCGACCGCGTTTGTCTGTTTCGATGCTTCTGGCGAAGACCTGGTCAATTTTAAGTTGATCTACGGGCATGTCCCTGAGATGTCGCAGGTTTGAGTAACCACTGCCAAAATCATCAATGGCAATTTGCAGGCCCAGCGCCTTGAGTTGGTTCAGGGTCGAGAGAAAGGTGGTTTCATCCTGTGCCAGACAGCTCTCTGTGATCTCGAGCTCCAGCAGGGAGGGAGAAAATGTATGTGCTTGCAGGGCGGTGTCGATGGTCTCGATCAGATCGGGTTGGTTGAACTGTCGCGGAGAGAGGTTGACTGATACGGGAACTTGGTCAAAGCCGCTGTCTGCCCACTGCTGCAACTGCGCACAGGCCTGCTCAATGACCCATTTGCCGAGCGGTTGTATCATGCCGGTTTTTTCGGCCAGCGGAATAAAGCGGGCAGGTGAAATCAGCTCGCCGTCCCCCATTGGCCAGCGTATCAGTGCCTCGGCGCCGATAATCTTACCCGACGAAACAGACATCTTGGGCTGGTAATACAGGACAAATCCGCCAGTGGCCAGTGCGGTTCGCAACTGCTGTTCCATCTCGAGATTGGCCGTGATAAGCCTGTTCAGCTCTTCGGTGAAGAATTTGTAGTCATTGCGCCCGGACTCCTTGGCCTGGTACATGGCCATATCGGCCTGCTTGAGCAATTCATTGGCATCGGTGCTGTCATGGGGGTAGACACTGACGCCGACACTGCAGGTCACTTCAATATCCCGATTGGCAACGCGGCAGGGTGCCTGCACGATATTCAGTACGCGTTCGACCAGATGTGACAGTGAGTTTGTGCTTGGTGAGTGCTCGGTATTGTCAGGGGGGTAGGTCAGCAGCAACACAAATTCGTCACCGCCGATGCGTGCCACCGTATCGCCATCGCGAATGGATTTTCGCAGGCGGTCGGCAATCGCTTCAATCAGGCAGTCCCCTGCTGCATGGCCGAGACTGTCGTTGACATTTTTGAACAGGTCCAGATCGAGCAATACCACGGCCAATTCAGCATCGCTTCGTTGGCCGTTCTTGGTCAGTTGCTGCAACCGGTCGAGTAATAAAAGCCGGTTGGGCAAGTCGGTCAGGCTGTCATGGGTGGCCTGGTGAGAAATGCGCTGTTCATAGTATTTCCGCTCGGTGATATCCTCGACGGAACCCTCGAAATACAGCAGACGGCCGTTCGGTCCGTATACCGTCCGTGCATTTTCCGAAATCCAGATTACAGAGCCGTCTTTCCTGAACACCTGCGATTCAAAGTTTTTGACCCCGCCATTACTTTGCATGAGTTGTACAAATGTCGCCCGCCTGCCGGGGTCGACGTACAGCTGCTGGCTGATATTCTTGAGCGCCTGCTGCAGTTCGTCAGTTGTCTCGTAACCATAAATCGCTGCCAGGGCGGGGTTGACATTCAGGTAGTAGCCATCGGTGGTTGTCTGAAAAATACCCTCAATCGCATTTTCAAAGATACTTCGATAGCGATGTTCGGCCTCAACCATGGCCTCTTCATTGGCGTGGCGCTGCGTTATATCCTGAATAAAGCCATGCAGTGCGCCGGGATAACCATCCATGGAGACGCCCTGACCACGTTCCCAGACCCAGCGTACGCTGCCATCCGCATGGTAGATTCGGTATTCGACATTGATGGAAATGCCTTTTTTTAGTGCATCGTCGATCGTTTCCCGCACCCGTTTTCGATCATCGATGTGGGTGATTTCCTCGTATGATATCCGGCTGTTGAGTAACAGGTCTTTTGCCGGGTAGCCGGTGAGTTTCAGGCAGCCTTCGCTGACAAAGTCCATTGTCCAGTGCCTGTCCTGCCGACAACAGTAAACCATGCCGTCGAGCTCGGACAGCAGCATTTCCAACAAAGGTTCACGCTGCAGCTCGGTGGAGGAGTAAACAGTATAGAGATTGAGGTCTGCCATGGAGCATGAGCAAGCAACTATCGTGCCGATGAGGCAGAGGGTTTGCGATCCATGGCCTGAAGGTAGGGACTAGTCTGCCAGCAGGCTTTCCCGGAGTGCTCTGGCTTTGTCCTGAATCCGCCGGGTATGTTCGGGACCCATGCGGATCAGCTGTTTTTGCAAGGCGGGCAGCGCCTCCAGTTTTGGGTCTGCGTATTTGTACTGAACGGAATCCTGTACCAGATAAACGGGCTGTAGAGGTAGCGGGGTGGCCAGAACCTGATCCAGTGCACTGATAACCGCTTTGTCTACACTGTCAGATGGATAGCCGAGCTCACCATAGGCCTGTTCAAGCAGTGGCCGAAGCAGATGAAAAAGCTTGATCAGCTTTTCGTTGTGCATGGTGTCCAGGGTGTCGACCAGATAGTCGTAGCGTTGATAGTTGGTCGGGCTGATCGAACGTTTTTGTCCATCTTGGACGACAGCGAAACTACCTTTCGGTGTGGGGGCCCTGAGCATTTTGCGCAATACATCACCGCGGGAGAGGCCATCCAGCAGGCTGACCGTGCGGCGAAGGACATGGTTCGGAGGAAACCACTGACCCAGTTGGTCATCGGGGGTCAGCTCTGTAAATTGTCTGCGGGCGAATTCATCGCTGTCGTCCAGTGACGGCAGTTCCGGCGCTGTTGGTTGTGGTGGTTGCTCGGGAACGGTTTCCTCAATATCAGCGACCGGGTTTGTCGTAGCCGGTGTCGGGGCTGGCAATGCCGGTGTGCTGGCTTCAGGTGCTGTAATGGTGACAGGTGTTTCATCTACCGGCGTGAGAAAAAAGTAACTTAGCAGCGCCAGACCCGCCAACACGATGACCAGGCCAATCCACAGGGCAAGTTTGTTTCTGCCAGGTTCCCTTTCCGGACGTTCGTCGGGGTTGACCCTCATTCGTTACTCCTTGGCCAAATGTGTATGGCTGCCATCACAAAGCGGTGGTGTGGCAGTACGTTTACAGGTGCAGAAGGCGACCTTGCCAGTCCTGGTTGCCCGCCATAGTTTTGGCTCAAAGGCCGTGCCCGTATGCGAGCCATCGCAGAATGGTTGGTTCGTGCTTTTCCCACAGGCACACCACCAATAGGTCTGTCCTTCAGTGACCGCCTGGATGATTGGTGTCATACCGCCTGGTTCTGGTGTTGTCACGTGGACACATCCTCCCAGTGTTATTGGCTGCCTGTGGTGATCGGTTTATTGTCCACCGTGCCTTCCTTCAGGGTGATCCGGTGATCGTCACCATCTTCATTCTGCCAGATCTGCACCAGGAGATAATTCATTTGCGGCGCAAACCACAGGTAGGTTTCCCTATCACTGTCTTTGCGGACACGGTGAACCTTGACGGTGTTTATCGGACCCAATGCGGTATCAACGATTTCCTCACCCATGATTTCGAAGTTGTACTGCTTTATTTTGCCGCGGTCAATCACCTGGTACTGCAGGGGAGTCTTACCCCTGATCAGGTCCCGTTGTAGCTGGATCTGATAGGTCAGTTTGTCCAGGTAGTCACTGTCGAGCTTTACCTGTCGTTGTTTCTTTTTTTTCTGATAATTGGCAACACCTGCTGCCCGGTCGTAGGTCAGTGACTCATTTTTCTTGATGCCGAAAATATTGCGTTCGTAAGTGTACTGTTGCCCGAGGATATGACCTGTTGAGTCAATTTTGAAGGTGCCCTTTTCGGTAATGCTGGCCAGTAGGGTGTCAGCTTTGCTCACCAGTTTATAACTGTCCCCTTCCCTCTCCAGATACCGCTCCGCCTGGATATCCATACCCTTGATGGTGGCATCGTAGACGAGATGATAGGGGGCCAGGGCTGGCTCTTTTGTCTCAGCGAGACACAGGCCTGAAAACAGTGAAAACAGAATCAGGCCTGTCACAGGAATGGGGGATCGGGCGTAGCGGCGAGTGTGGCGCATTAACTGTGAGTTCCCTCAATTGTTGATATTGGCAGTTTGTCAGACTCTTTGGGTGTCATTTAGTTGTGAATATTTCAGTTATTTATCCCTGGAAGGCGAACCCCGTGGGTGGTAGAGGCCGGCCAAACAAGCAGGCCCTGCCGTTACTCAGCGACAGTCTGCCTTGGCAATACCAGCGTACGGCCATCGGGTAAATCAGGTTTTCCTTCTCAAAGACACGGCTGCCCAGTGTTTCGGCAGTGTCACCTTCAAGAATGGGGACTTCTGCCTGAATTATCGGCGGGCCGCCATCGAGCTCAGATGTCACGAAATGCACCGTGGCGCCGGTTTTTGTATCGCCAGCCTCAATAGCGCGTTGCTGAGTGTGCAGGCCCGGGTACTTTGGCAGCAGAGATGGGTGGATGTTCATCATCATGCCCGCAAAGCGTTCGACAAATGCCGGGGTCAGAATACGCATGAAACCGCACAGCAGTATCAGATTGGGTTTATAGCCTTCCAGCAGTTCAGCCAGTGCCACATCGAAACTGTCCCGATCGGGGAATTGCCTGTGGTCCAGCGCCTGGCAGGGTATGCCGGCGGCCTCAGCTTTTTCCAGCCCGGGGGCATCGGGATTGTTGCTGATCACACAAACGATTTCGGCATCGATCACGTTCATCTGTATCGCATCGATAAAGGATTGCAGGTTGCTCCCCTTGCCGGAAATCAATATTGCCAGCCTTGGTTTGTAACTCGTGTTCATATTCAATCAGCCTATCCTAGTTGAACGCGTTGTTCGCCGGGTTCAGCGTGGGCGATTTTGCCCATGACAAATGCTTCCTCGCCAGCGATGTGCAGAGTGTCCAGTGCCGTTTGCACGGCATCCTGTGGAACGCAGATCACCATGCCTACGCCGCAGTTAAAAGTCCGGTACATTTCGGTGGCGCTGACGTTGCCGTTGCGCTGCAGCCAGTCAAAAATAGCGGGCATCTGCCAGCTTTGGGTGTCGATGACGGCCTTGGCGCTGTCCGGCAGAACCCGTGGAATATTTTCCAGCAGGCCGCCACCGGTAATATGGGATATTGCGTGGACCGGCACGTGCGCGTGTTCCACCAGCCCAAGCAGGGTCTTGACATAAATTCGCGTGGGGGTGAGCAACAGCTCCCCCAACGGCTTGCCATCGACCATCTCTGTGCGCGGGTCTGCGCCGGAGACCTCAATGATTTTGCGGATCAATGAATAACCGTTGGCGTGCGGACCGGAGGAGGCCAGTCCGATCAGGGCATCGCCCACATGCACGGCACTGCCATCAATAATGCCGGACTTTTCGACAATCCCGACACAAAAGCCCGCCAGGTCGTAATCCTCACCCTCATACATGCCGGGCATTTCCGCCGTCTCACCGCCCACCAGTGAGCAGCCTGCGAGTTCACAGCCCTGACCAATACCCGTGACGACAGCCGCCGCTGTATCGACATGTAATTTACCGGTGGCGTAATAATCGAGAAAGAACAGTGGCTCGGCACCGCAGACCACCAGGTCGTTGACACACATCGCCACCAGGTCAATGCCGATGGTGTCATGGATGCCGAGGTCCATTGCCAGTTTCAGTTTGGTACCAACACCGTCCGTGCCCGATACCAGCACCGGTTCCTTGTAACCGCTGGGCAGGCTGAACAATGCGCCGAACCCTCCCAGACCGGCCAGTACTTCCGGTCGGCGGGTGCGTTTGGCAACCTGTTTGATCCGTTCAACCAGGGTGTTGCCTGCGTCGATATCAACACCGGCATCTTTGTAGCTTAGAGAGGGCTGCTTGGGGTGACTCATTGGCGGGCCTTGCTGGCTAGTGGGTGAAAAGGTGGGATATTTTATATGAAAAGACGACGTCTGACAGTTAGATAATGTGTCTATTTGCAGGCTGCTGTTACAATCACGACCATGAAAATCATCGCGCTGTTGAAGAATCTTGTCGCCCTGCTGTTTGCAGGGCTCTTTACCCTGCCCATTGCTGCGGCTCCACTGATCGATCTCTATGAGGTACTGGTGCCCGTAGCGGATCAGAGCGATGCTGCCAGAGAGCGGGCGCTGAAGATCGGCCTGGAAAAAGTGCTGGTCAAGGTAACTGGCGACAGCCAGGTACTGTTAAATCCCCGGGTGGATGGCGCCGCGGCAGAGCCCCGACGTTATGTGACGGCATACAGTTACAGGAGTTATCGCGATCCGCTGGCGGAGCCCACTGAAGACGGCGCTGCGACCAGAGAGGGTATGGCGATCAATATCCGTTATTCCGAACCGGCGATCGACCAGCTGCTGCGACGTTATCAGTTGCAGATATGGCCGGCAGAGCGCCCGCTCTTGCTGGCCTGGGTTGTAGTGGATGATCCCGTCGCCGGAAAACAGTTTGTCACCAGCGAACAGCTTCCGAATGCCGATGCTGCGCTCAGTCAGTTGATGTCTGACAGGGGTGTGCCATTGTTGCGGCCGATGTTTGATTTATCAGACAGCCAGACGTTGTCGGAAGCGCAGGCATGGGCATTTGACCAGGCCCGGCTGGCAGCAGTTGCGGAGCGATACGATGTTGATTCCTGGCTGATTCTGCGAGCCTATCGGAGCACCACCGGCCAGTGGCGCGGTGCCTGGTTATTGAATGTGGAAGGTGAAGACAGTCTGCACAGCCTGACTGCTGATTCCCTGCCAAAGCTGATCGCCGGCATGGTGCCCGCTGCGGCGGACAAGCTTGCCAGTCGTTATGCCTATGTGCCCCAGTATGTCGCTAGGGAACTGGTTATCCAACTGGATAATATCAACGATTACCGGGCCTACCGGGAAGTCACGGGATTTATCGAATCCCTCGAACCGGTCCGGACACTGGCGGTGGACTATGTGGATGCCGACCGGGTTGGTCTGCGCGTTTCCGTGGAAGGCGAAGCCGCACTGTTACTGGGTATGCTGCGTCGCGACAGCCGGATCACCGAGCGGCTATCCGACCGACCCGAGCACCATCGGTTCAGCTGGAGACAGCCCTAGATGGCCGTCCAGCTCAGCTTGCCGATCAAGCTGAATGATGCCGCCACGTTTGAGAATTTTCTGGTTCCCCCCGCCGACAGCAGGCAACTCCTGTTGACACTGTTGCGCGATCAGTGGCCACTGGGCAGAGAGCCAATACTCTATCTCTGGGGTCGGTACGGTAGCGGGGTTTCACACCTGCTCCAGGCCAGTTGTCACGCTGCCCATGCACGCGGACTGCCCGTCCAGTATCTGCCATTATCCGTATTGATCGACCACCCTCCGGCAGAATTGCTCGATGAGCTGGAGCAGCTGCCGCTAGTCTGCCTCGATGATGTTCAGTTGGCTGCGGGCCGACGCGATTGGGAGGAGGCCTTGTTCGGGCTTCTCAATCGCATGCGGGATACCGGCAGTTGCCTGCTGGTGGGCGGAGACGCCGCGCCGCGGGAGCTGCCACTGGTTCTGCCGGACCTGCGGTCCAGGCTCGGCTGGGGCCCGGTATTTCAGCTGGAGACGCCGGGGGATACCCTGCGGGAACAGGTGGTTCAGTTTCGTGCCATGCGACGTGGCATGACACTGGATAACGGCGTGGCACGGTTTCTGGTGAACCGGGCCGGACGGGATCTGCACAGCCTGATGGCTTGTCTCGATCGGCTGGAAAACCGTTCCCTGCAGGACAAACGGAGGCTCAGTATTCCGTTCGTGAAGCAGGTGTTTGGCTGGTAATTATTACGGCTCAGTGGTTTGATCATCGAGAGAATATTTGTGACAGTCCTGCCCCGGGTTAGGGAGCCCCGATTGAGGCAGGAGCTTACTTTTCGGTCGTGGATTCGATCGACAGCTGCTTCAGCAGTGCCGCCAGCTTTTCTTCGGTCTGGGGGCCCAGCAGGACCTGACGGTAATTGCCATCAGCATCAATAACCAGCGTTTCCGGCAGTACACCACTGGGTTTGACATTGAAGTGCTGACGGGGATCGTCAAGCAGTACAGGAAAGTCTATTCCCAGCGCTGCGGCCTGCTGTTTCAGCGCCTCGCCAGTGACCCCGTCGAAATTGACGGCCAGTAATTGCACCCGGTCGCTGTGGCGGCGCTGGAATTCATTGAGTTCGGGTATTTCCTCGCGGCAGGGCTTGCACCACTCGGCCCAGTAATTAATCAGCACTACCCGGCCGTGCAGCTGGTCGAAATCAATACGACCGCCATCTAGCAGGCCATAACCCTGTTCCCCGTCGCTGCAGCCGATGGCCGTCAGGAGTAATAAAGTTGTCAATAATCGTATGGCACTGTGTTTCAATGGTGGTGTCCTCCTGCTCCGGTTTGTCTTTCTGGCCCCGTCCACCGGTTTGCAGCTAGAATGTATTTTTCTCAGGACTATTCTACACAAACATTATGATCAGCATTTATCACAATCCCCGTTGTTCCAAATCCCGTCAGACACTGGCCCTCCTCGAGGATCGCGGACTGGCGCCGAGTATCATTCTCTATCTGGATAACCCGCCCGACAGGAAGACCCTCAAGGACATTCTCGGCAAACTCGGCATCACCGCCCGGCAATTGCTGCGCAAGGGAGAGGATGCCTACCGGGAGAACAATCTGGCGGATGAGCATCTGACAGAAACACAATTGATTGACGCCATGGTTGCCAATCCCAAACTCATTGAGCGGCCCATTGTGATTAACGGCAGCCGGGCGGCGCTGGGGCGTCCGCCTGAAAATGTACTGGAGATTCTCTGATGTCGCATATACTGGTTCTTTACTACTCCCGTTATGGCAATACCCGGGCCATGGCCCAGCAGGTGGCGCTGGGGGTAGAGCAGGGCGGCATGGAAGGGCGGTTGCGCACCGTGCCGACAGTGTCTGCCAACTGTGAAGCCACAGAGCCCGACATACCGGCAGAGGGTGATATTTATTGCACCAGTGAAGACCTCGCCAACTGTGCTGGGTTGATTCTCGGAAGCCCGACCCGGTTTGGTAATATGGCCGCACCTCTCAAGTATTTTCTCGACGGCACCGGCGATCTCTGGATGAACGGCAGTCTGATCGGCAAGCCCGGTGCCGTGTTTACATCCACGGGTTCACTGCACGGCGGCCAGGAAACCACACTCCTCAGCATGATGCTGCCGCTGTTGCACCATGGCATGCTGCTGCTGGGGCTGCCCTACAGTGAACGGGCGCTGCATATCACCACCACCGGCGGCACTCCCTACGGTGCCTCTCACCGGGCTGGTGATGGCACGCAGCCATTGAGCCCGGAAGAAACTGAACTGTGTATCGCTCAGGGCAAGCGCATGGCCGCGCTGGTGAAAAAACTGGCGGTGAGCCAGTGACAGACTCAGAACATGCTGCCGAGGTTAAAGTTATCAAGGCTATTCCCCGCTTGCGGAAAAAGCTCACCATTGCGCGTTGGCTCACCCGGGGCAGTTACGCGCTGCTGCTGGTGACGTTGCTGGCCAACGGATTATTGTCTGCCACACCGCTCAGTTTGATGATTTTTACCCTGGTGCCGCTGGCGATTTTTATTCCGGGCCTGCGCCGGGAGCACTATAAAACCCTCTCCATGCTGTGTTTCGTCACCCTGCTTTATTTCATGGTGACAGTCAGCAACCTGTTTGCCCCCAATGCCAATCTGCTGGATGCTGTTGAACTGGTGCTGCTGGTGATTCTGTTTGGTGCCGCCATGATGTTCAGTCGCTGGAAGCAATACTCGCTGTATCAGGAGGATCAGTCATGAGCCGTGAAAAACCGGGTTTTTTTCGGCGGCTGTTCGGTTTTATCGGAAAGCTGGCCAGTGGTTTGCGGATATTACTCAACATCCTGTTTTTGCTGGTGGTGGTTGTTTTCATCCTCAGTATTTTTCGCAAGGATGTGCAACCGTTACCGGAAAAAGCGGCCCTGCGTATTGCCCCGGGTGGCTTTCTGGTGGAGCAGAAAACCTATGTGGATCCACTGACCCAGCTGTTGCAGCAGAGTGGGCCGGCCGATGCGGAAACCCTCGTGCACGACCTCACTGAGGCCATTGATGAAGCCGCGGATGATCCCCGCATTACTTCGCTGGTGCTGGAACTGGATTATCTGCTCGGCGGTGGTTTGACCAGGCTTGAGGAAGTCGCGCAGGCGCTCAGCAGGTTTCGTGAGAGTGGCAAGCCGATTATTGCGGTGGGTGACAGTTATACCCAGGAGCAGTACTACCTGGCCAGTTTTGCCGACGAGATCCACCTCAATCCGATGGGTGCTGTTCTGATTACCGGCTACGGCAACTATCCCAACTATATCAAGGGTGCCCTCGACAAGCTTCGCATCAATGTCCATGTATTCAGGGTGGGCAGTTACAAGGATGCCATAGAACCCTTTACCCGCACTGATATGTCGCCTGCCTCGCGGGAACACAACAGTGCCTGGCTCAATGCGCTCTGGTCCACCTATACCCGCCGGGTGGAAACCCAGCGCGAGCTGCCGGTGGATGCCATCAATGATTATGTCAATAATCTGACGAGCAAACTTGAAGACCATCGGGGCAATACGGCGGAGACAGCCGTTGCCAGCGGATTGGTGGACAAGCTGTCGACTCGCCCCCAGATGCTGGCCAGATTGCAGGCGTTGGCAGGCAGTAACGACAAGGGTGGCTACCAGGCCGTGGATGTGGATCGGTATCTGGGCCATACCCGTCGGGCCGAGGCAGCGCAGGTGCTGCCCTCAACGGATAAGGTGGGCCTGATTGTAGCCAGGGGTGCGATTCTGGATGGTGAGCATCCCGCTGGAACCATCGGCAGCGACAGCCTGTCAAAACTGTTCCAACAGGTGCGGAAGCAACAATTCAAAGCTCTGGTGCTGCGTATTGACAGCCCCGGTGGCAGTGCGTTTGCCTCTGAAGTGATTCGCCAGGAAGTGGTGCTGACCCGGCAGTCGGGTATCCCGGTGATCGTTTCCATGGGTTCCGTGGCGGCGTCCGGAGGTTACTGGATGGCCATGGGCGCGGATCAGATCTGGGCCAGTCCTACCACGATTACCGGTTCCATCGGTGTGTTTGGCGTGATTCCGACGTTTGAAAACAGTCTGGCGGCGTTGGGTGTCAATAGCGATGGTATCGGCACCACCAATCTGGCCGACCTCTATCGTCTCGACCGCCCCATGTCACCTCAGGCAAAACAGCTTATCCAGTTTGGGGTCAACCATGTCTACGATCAGTTCCTCGGCATTGTCGCGGAAGCCCGTAACAGTACGCCGGAACGAATCCACGATATTGCCCAGGGCCGGGTCTGGACCGGTGAAAAAGCAAAGGCGCTAGGCTTGGTTGACCATCTCGGCAACCTGCAAGAGGCGATAGATGCTGCGGCTCTGGCGGCCGGTCTCGATGCCTACCAGACCGAACAGGTAAAGAGTCCGATGGACTTCCGCGAGCAGCTGATGCGTCAACTGTCCGGCAGCGTGGTGGGGCAATCGATCCGCTGGCTGCCGGCTGATTGGTTGCCGCAGGGTTTGCTGGCAGAGGTCTACGGTGTGACCAGAGAGCTGCAGCTGCTGAATCGCTTTAATGATCCCCGTGGTCTCTATCTGCACTGTTTCGAATGCCCGGTGCAGTAGCTGTATTTTTAAGCTGCACAATAAAAAAGCGGCCATCAGGCCGCTTTTTTACGCTTGTTTGTCGGGTGCCGGTGATCAGCGCTCCAGATATTGTAATTTGTCGGGTACCCCGTCCCACTCTTCGGCGTCTGGCAGCGCATCTTTCTTTTCAGTGATATTTGGCCACACCTCTGCCAGTTCAGCATTCAGTTCCAGATATACCTGCTGATCGGCGGGCAATTCATCTTCGGAAAAAATCGCATCCACCGGACATTCCGGTTCGCAGAGTGCGCAGTCAATACACTCGTCCGGGTGGATGACCAGAAAATTAGGGCCCTCGTAAAAGCAGTCCACCGGGCAAACTTCAACACAGTCAGTGTGTTTGCATTTGATGCAGTTATCGCCGACAACAAAAGTCATGGGTTGCTCTCCGAAAAGCGGGTGATAGAACAGCCGCGCATTATACAGAAATAAAAACGGTTATTTAAACAATCAGACCGGCAAATTAAATTCGGGAGCAGATTTTTTGTGTTACCGGGCCGGATCATCGCTCCCGAATGAGTTGTTTGAGTGCGTAGAGTTGTTCCAGTGCCTGTCTGGGGCTTAATTCATCCGGCTCGATAGTGACCAGCATTTCCAGCAAGGCTGTTGAGACCGGGTCGCGAAACAGCTCCTGTTGACGGGGCTTGGCTGCCGGTCCCGCCGTCACCACAGGGCGCGCACCGGCTTCGAGGCTGGCCAGCTCCAGCCGGGCCAGCGCGATCACTTCCGCCGGAATACCTGCCAGCTTGGCCACCTGAATGCCATAACTCTGGCTGGCGGGACCTTCCTGAATGGCGTGGAGAAACACGATGTCATCGTTGTACTCGGTGGCATCGAGGTGGACATTGGCCACCCCGGCGGTTTTTTCCGGTAGTCCGGTGAGTTCAAAATAATGGGTGGCAAACAGGGTGAAGGCTTTTACCTTTTCCGCCAGCTGTACCGCACAGGCCCAGGCCAGCGACAGGCCGTCAAAGGTGCTGGTGCCGCGGCCAATTTCATCCATCAGCACCAGGCTCCGGGCCGTGGCATTGTGCAGAATATTGGCCGTTTCCGTCATTTCCACCATAAAGGTAGAACGGCCGCCGGCCAGATCATCCGAGGAGCCGATGCGGGTGAAAATGCGGTCGACCAGACCAATTGTAGCGCTGGCGGCTGGCACACAGCTGCCGATATGGGCCAGCAAAACAATCAGTGCGGCCTGGCGCATATAGGTGGACTTGCCGCCCATATTGGGGCCGGTAATAACCAGCATACGCCGCTGTTCGTCCAGGTTCAGGTCATTGGCGACAAAGGGTGTGTCCAGCACCTGTTCAACCACCGGGTGGCGACCAGCACTGATCTCGATGCCCGGTTGCTCCGACAGGGAGGGCGGAATCAGACCGAGACTGTCGGCGCGTTCTGCGAGACAGACCAACGCGTCCAGTTCGGCCACTGCCGCAGCGCTCTCTTGCAGCGGTAGTAACTGTTCGTTGAGGGTTTCGAGCAGCGCTTCATAGAGGGCTTTCTCGCGGCTCAGGGCGCGACTTCTTGCACTCAAGGCCTTGTCCTCGAAGGTTTTCAGTTCGGGGGTGATATAGCGCTCGGCATTTTTCAGCGTCTGGCGCCGGATGTAATGCGCCGGTGCCCGTTCTGACTGGCCGCGGGAAATTTCTATGTAGTAGCCATGTACCCGGTTATAGCCCACCTTTAGGGTGCTGATACCGGTGTTCGTTTTTTCCTGCTCTTCGAGGTCCACCAGAAACTGGCCGGCATTGCTGCTTAGATTGCGCAGCTCATCCAGTTCGGCGTCATAGCCTTCGGCAATCACGCCGCCGTCGCGGATCACCACCGGAGGGTTTTCGGCAATGGCCCCGGTCAGCAGGGCGACCAGCTCGGGGAACTCTCCGGCTTTGCACAACAACTGTTGCAATGGCGCAATATCTGACGAGGACAGTTCCCGCTGGATAGCGGGCAGGGTGCCGAGTGACTGTCGCAGCCGGGTCAGATCCCGTGGGCGGGCAGAGCGCAGGGCCACCCGCCCCAAAATACGCTCCATATCGCCCACCTGCTTGAGGTGTTCCGCCACCGATTCATGGCAACCGTTCAAGCGCAGGGCCGCCACCACCTGCTGTCGACACTGCAGTGCAGCCAGATTGCGCAGGGGCCGGTTGATCCAGCGATTCAACAGGCGGCTGCCCATCGCCGTGCTGGTGCTGTCCATCACCGACATCAGCGTATTATCCGTCGTGCCATTCAGGTTGATGCTCAATTCCAGATTGCGCCGGGTGGCAGCATCGAGAATAACGCTGTCGTCGCGGTTTTCATGGCTGATACTGCGAATATGGGGCAGGGCGGTGCGCTGGGTTTCCCTGGCGTATTGCAACAGACAGCCGGCAGCGGAGAGCGCCAGCGGCAAATGATCGCAACCAAAGGCGGACAGATTCCGGGTGCCAAACTGGTCGGTTAACTGGCGTTGTGCCGTATCCCGGTCGAATTCCCAGGGCTGGCGATGGCGCAGGCCCCGTTGTTGGCTGACCAGCGTCGGGCAGGGGAAATCATCGGCGACCAGCAACTCGGCGGGACTGAGGCGTTGCAATTCACTTTGCAAACTTTCCGGGCTATCCACCTCCAGCACCAGAAAACGCCCGCTGCCGATATCCAGTGTGGCGATGCCGAACCGGTCATTGTGATGGGCGATAGCGGCCAGCAGATTGTCCCGCCGCTCCTCCAGCAGCGCTTCATCGCTGATCGTGCCGGGGGTGACGATACGGACTACCTGGCGATCCACTGGCCCCTTACTGGTAGCCGGGTCGCCAATTTGTTCACAGATCGCCACCGATTCCCCCAGCTTGACCAGTCGTGCCAGATAGCCCTCTGCCGCATGATAGGGCACCCCGGCCATCGGAATCGGTTGGCCCGCGGACTTGCCCCGGGCCGTCAGCGTGACATCCAGCAACCGCGCCGCTTTTTTGGCATCGTCGAAGAACAGCTCGTAAAAATCGCCCATGCGGTAGAACAACAACTCGTGGGGATGCTGGGCCTTGATGCGCAAGTATTGCTGCATCATGGGGGTATGCTGGGACAGGGTATCCGTTTGGGCTGTCATCGGCTTGCGGTGGTGCCTCTTTTTTGCGCGGGAAAGCCGTCCATTCTACGATAAGTGCAGTGCAGTAAAAAACTGCTGATTATGAGGGCAACTCCGAAATGCTACCGGTTCTGGCATCGGACCGTGCAACACTCAATTTGCATGGCCACCCGGTAAAATGTGTTTACGGATTGGCAGGCCCACGGCTATTGCGTCATGCTTATTGATCACACAGCGGGAAACCGGTTTCGGGAGAGCATCATGGGATTGTTGGTGAACGGGACATGGCAGGACAAGTGGTATGACACCAAAGCCAGTGGCGGGGAGTTCAAGCGGCAGGAAAGCCGGTTCCGGCACTGGATCACTGCGGATGGCGGCCCGGGCCCCGACGGGCAGCAGGGGTTTGCCGCCAGCAGTGGCCGGTATCATCTGTATGTTTCGCTGGCCTGTCCCTGGGCCCATCGGACGCTGATTTTTCGCCAGTTAAAGGGGCTGGTGGAGCATATTGGTGTCACTGTGGTGGAGCCACTGATGCTGGAAAATGGTTGGGAGTTTAGCGCGGAGGGCGATGATCTCTACGGGCTGGATTACCTCTATCAACTCTATTTGAAAGCCGCCCGTGATTATGAAGGGCGGGTGACCGTGCCGGTGTTGTGGGATAAACAACAGCAGACCATCGTCAGCAACGAATCTGCCGACATTATTCGAATGCTCAACAGTGCCTTTGATTCGATGACCGGTAACCGGCTGGATTTTTACCCGGCAGCTTTGCGCGCGGAGATAGATGCCATTAATCAGCGGGTCTACGACGAGATTAATAACGGCGTGTACCGGGCCGGATTTGCCACGACCCAGGCCGCCTACGAAAAGGCCTACGCCGGGCTTTTTGAGGCGCTGGACTGGGTGGAGGGCAGGTTGGCGAGTCGGGATTATCTGTTGGGCGAACAGGTCACAGAGGCGGACTGGCGATTGTTCACCACGCTGGTGCGTTTCGATGCGGTTTACCACGGCCACTTCAAATGCAATCGCAACCGCTTGCTGGAGTTCTCGAATTTACCCGGCTATCTGTCCCGGTTATACAAAACCCCCGGTGTCGCAGAAACCGTCAACCTGGATCACATTAAAAAGCACTACTATGGCAGCCACAAAACCATCAATCCCACCGGTATCGTCCCGGTGGGTCCGGCCCGGTTGTTCGTTGCTGATTGATCGATTGTCCGGTGTCGCTGTCTTTTGGTGCGTTACAAGTCACGAAGCAGGTTTTGTTCACTGCTTTCGCGAATGAGGTGGCGCCATTGAGAAATCCCAATGGCTGTAAAACTAGGGCATACTTGAAGCCTGTTTTAGCGTCGGCCAGTTTGTCTCCCGACAGTCATACGTAAGGAATCCCATTGAAACCCAGAAGACCTCACCCCAAAGCCAAGCGGCAATCGCCAAACCGCCCGATTGAATTCCTCATCGAGAGCATCGACCCGATGGGGCAGGGGGTGGCAAAGATTGACAGCAAACCCTGTTTCATTGCCAAAACGTTGCCCGGTGAACAGGGCTCTGCAACCATTACCCGCGCCAGCAAAGGGGTGCTGTTTGCCCGGATGAACGACCTTTCCAGCACTGCTGAAAACCGTATTACACCGGCCTGCGAGCATTTTGAGCAGTGCTCCGGCTGCCATTTTCTGCACACGGATTATGAAAGTGAGCTGACCTACAAGCGCAATGCCCTGGCGGATCATCTCAAGCGTCTCAGCGTGGAGACCCCGGAGATTCGCGTGGCGCCTGCCGAGCAGCGGCTGGGCTACCGCAATCGCATGCAGTTGCACTACCGTCACAAGTATCTGGGTATGATCGACCCAGTCACCGATGCTGTGCTTGAAATTCCGCACTGCCAGGTGATTGATGAGCGACTTCGCGAGACCTTTGACAGTCTCTACCAGGACAAAAGCTGGACTGAAGATCACCAGGGCCAGGGGCACTGTGAGCTGTATCTGACCGATGACGGGGTCAGTGTGCAATGGGATCAACCCTATGCCCACGGCGGTTTTACCCAGGTCAACAGGGCCATGAATGAGGTGCTGCGGGAGACCGTAAGAGCCCAGCTGGACGATCTTGAGGTCAGCACGCTGCTGGATCTGTTCTCCGGAGAGGGCAACCTGTCAGATTTGATTCTGCCGGAGCACCCCGGTATCGAGCGGGTGATGGTGGACTATGCGCCGGAGCGGGCGAAGCTGAAGGAAGAGCTCAGCTTTATTCATCTGGATCTTTTTTCCGACACGGCGTTGCGGGCCTTCAAGGCGCGTACCGAGCACACCCGTTTCGATGTGCTGCTGGTGGACCCACCCCGCAAGGGCTTTGTTCATCTGGCACAATGGGTCAAAGCCTATCGGCCCAAAAAACTGATTTACGTCAGTTGCAGTGCCCCCACCATGGTGCGCGATCTGCAGTTGTTGGGCGGTGATTACCGGATCGAACAGGTGAATCTGATTGATCTGTTTCCCGGCACCTATCACTATGAAACCCAGGTTACCATTACCTTCAAATAAGGGTATTTGCATCGCCTCTTTAATCAGCAGATCAGTTGCAGTAAGTTGTCGGCATGGATAATCAAACGGTTTCGCTGTCGGCCCGGCTGGGAGAGCTGTTGCTCAATCGCCATGCCACGGTTACCTGCGCGGAATCCTGTACCGGTGGTGGCATCGCCAGTGCCATCACCGGGATTCCCGGCAGTTCCCAATGGTTTCAGCTGGGGCTGGTGACCTACGCCAACAGTGCCAAGCAGCAGTTGTTGAGGTTGTCCCCTGACGTGCTCGCCGCTGAGGGAGCGGTCAGTGAAGTGGTGGTCATCGAAATGGCGCGGGCTGTCCTGGCCCTCGCCGATGCCGATATCAGTGTGGCAGTGAGCGGTGTGGCGGGGCCGGATGGCGGCACCGAGGCGAAACCAGTGGGGACGGTCTGGTTTGGCTGGATGCTTCGCGACGGTTTTCCGGTCGCCCGCTGTTTCAGGTTTCCCGGTGACCGGGCGGCGGTGAGAACGGCCGCAGTACAGCAGGCGTTGCTGGGATTAATTGAGTTGCTGGAAAATTAAATACTGTATGACTATACAGTGGTTTTGCGTTGCGTTAAGCTAGCGCCATTCTCTACACAGAAGATAGCAAAGGAGACCTTTCATGGATCCAAACAAGGAAAAAGCGCTGCAGGCAGCGCTCGGTCAGATCGAGCGGCAATTTGGCAAGGGAACTGTCATGCGGATGGGCGACCGGGAACATGTGGTTATGCCATCTATCTCAACCGGGTCGCTGGGTCTGGATATCGCATTGGGCATCGGTGGTCTGCCGAAGGGTCGTGTAGTGGAAATTTATGGGCCGGAATCCTCCGGTAAAACCACGTTGACGCTTCAGGTGATTGCCGAGGCGCAAAAGAAAGGCGGCACCTGTGCTTTTGTGGATGCGGAACATGCGCTGGATCCAGACTACGCCGAAAAACTGGGTGTCAATGTGGATGACCTGATTGTCTCCCAGCCGGATACCGGCGAACAGGCTCTGGAGGTCACCGATATGCTGGTGCGTTCAGGAGCCATTGATGTGCTGGTGGTGGATTCGGTGGCGGCCCTGACGCCCCGTGCAGAAATTGAAGGTGAAATGGGCGATCACCATGTGGGCTTGCAGGCCCGCCTGATGTCCCAGGCACTGCGCAAACTGACCAGCAATATCAAGCAGGCCAACTGTCTGGTGATCTTTATTAACCAGATCAGAATGAAGATCGGGGTGATGTTTGGCAATCCGGAAACCACCACGGGCGGTAATGCCCTTAAATTTTACTCCTCGGTGCGGCTGGATATTCGGCGTATCGGTGCCGTCAAGGAAGGCGAGGAAGTGGTGGGTAACGAAACCCGTGTCAAGGTGGTTAAAAACAAAGTGTCTCCCCCGTTCAAACAGTGTGAATTCCAGATTTTATACGGTGAGGGCATCAACCATCTGGGTGAAGTGGTCGATCTGGGGGTCAAGTGTGGCCTGATTGACAAGGCAGGTGCCTGGTATGCCTATAACGGCACCAAAATTGGACAGGGAAAAGCGAATGCCTGCGAGTATTTGAAGGAAAATCCGGAAATTGCCGCTGAGGTTGAACAGAAAATCCGTCAGCAGTTAATGGCCCCGGCCAAACCTCCAAAACAGGAGCTGCCAGCGGACCCTGCGGAAGCGGAAGAGATTCAAAACTGACCGCTGTGAAAAGCTGATCACAGGATGTTACAAAAAGCCGCACCAGTTTTCTGGTGCGGCTTTTTTGTGGCCGTCCGGATTTCCTGATTCAATATCAGTCTGATGGTAAGGGGTTCGCGTCGGCGATTTTTTGGGTGGGTTCCCTGAGGGGGCGGTAAAGGAAGTAATGGATATATCAGAACTGGTTCTCTACAAAAGTATTCTGGTGCTGGGGTTTCTGGTGCTTTTGTTCGCATCTGAACGAAAATGGCCTGCTGCGCAACGGCCCGACGCCATCGCCACTTCCCGTCGACTCGGCAAAAATCTCTCATTGTGGCTCTGTAACAGTGCCCTATCGCCGCTGATCGTCCTGCCCATTACCCTGTTCGCCGTGAACCAGAGCGCGGCGAATTGGCGAACTGTTTGGCCGGGGGATGGCTGGGGCATTGCATTGGATATCCTGTTGCTGGATCTGTGGATTTACTGGTGGCACCGTGCCAATCATCGCTTACCTCTGTTATGGCGTTTCCATCGGGTTCATCACCTCGATCAGTGGCTGGACGTGACCTCAGCTGTGCGGTTCCACTTCGGTGAGGTGGTATTGTCGGCACTGGTGCGTGGTGCCGTTATTCTGCTGATCGGGTTCCCGCTGCTCTCGGTGATTCTCTTTGAATCGCTGGTGCTGGCTGTGGCGGGCTTTCACCATTCCAATATCCGGCTGCCCGCGAATCTGGAGAAGTGGCTCTCGTGGGTGATCGTGACGCCCTCTATTCACTGGGTGCACCACTACATTGACCAGCGCGACACGGACAGTAATTATGGGGCTATATTCAGCTTCTGGGATCGCCTGTTTGCCAGTCGGTCGGACAAGGTTCGCGAACCGGCCATGCCGATTGGTGTGGATCAGGCAAAGGATGAGGGGTTATGGTCCCTGTTGTTAATACCATTCCGGCGTTGACCGCTGGGTCGACCGGGCAGTGCTTTTAGCAATGAGATAGTCAATCACCGGATTCGTCCGGCAGGAGTAGATCAATGGATAGTTATCAGGAACTGATCAGCGTGATTGCCCTGACGGCAGGTGTTGGCTGGGCCAGCGGCATCAATTTGTATGCGTTGGTACTGGTATTGGGCATAGCGGGAGCGACCGGCAACATCCAGTTGCCCGCAGAGTTGGCTGTGGTGCAGAGTCCTATGGTGATCATGGCCGCTGGCGTCATGTATGTGATTGAGTTTATTGCGGACAAAGTGCCGGGGGTCGATACCGGCTGGGATACCCTGCATACCTTCATCCGCATACCCGCCGGGGCCATGCTGGCCGCGGGGGCGGTGGGCGATGTCACGCCGGCGCTGGAAATTGCGGCGGGGTTGATGGGGGGTACTCTGGCCGGTGCCAGCCATCTCACCAAGGCCTCCACCCGGGCACTGATCAATACGTCTCCTGAACCCGTCAGCAACTGGACCGCATCCATCAGTGAAGATCTGCTGGTGTTGGGCGGGCTGTGGACAATGTTTAATCACCCGGTATTGTTCCTCTGCCTGATGGTACTGTTTATTGCGCTGGTGATCTGGTTGTTGCCGAAGTTATGGCGACTGATTAAAAAGATCTTTCGCAAGATTGCTGAATGGCTGGGCATGGTCGAGAAGCCCGTCGCCCCGACCGTCCCTGATGCCGAGCCGCCGGTTGCGCTGCCGCCGGAGGAGCGGTCGCCTTGAAGAAACCCGACGAATTGGATCCGCAGCGTTTGATCCGCCACCGGGCCATGGATCTGCTGGCCCGTCGTGAGCACTCCGCCCATGAATTGCAGGCCAAGCTGGTGGAGAAGTTTCCCGAGCACGCCCCGCTGGTAGAGCCGGTGTTGGCGGGGCTGACGCGGGACAACCTGCAATCTGACCAGCGTTTTGCTGAGTCCTATGTTTGCGCGCTTATTCACCGTGGGCAGGGGCCCTATCGGATTCGTCAGGCACTACAGCAGCGCGGGGTCGATACGTCCCTGGCCGAGCAGACGATTGCCGTTTGCGATGAGGACTGGTTTGAACTGGCCGTTCAGGTGATGCATAAGAAATACGGGCGTCAGCCCTGCACCAGTTTTGCCGAGCGCGCCAGGCGCAGCCGTTTTCTCCAGTACCGCGGGTTCAGTGCTGAACAGATTCAGGCCTGCTTTACTGATAATGAAACGGATGATGGCTGAAAATTTCAGCCAGACAGCGATCGATCCAGCAATCCAACCGGTAATTTTCAACGAATCCACAGTGTCCACCCAATGCCGTCACCACGAACGCGAGTGCATCGGGGCGGTGAATTTTTTCCAAATCGGTAACCGGCACAATCGGATCATCCTCACTGGTGATGAGGTAGGCCGGCACGCTGAGGCTGGACAACCTGTCGCCGCTCAGTGCGTAGGCCGAAAAGTATTCGCTGGCATCCCTGAAGGGAGTGAAGGTGGGCACAAAGTAGTCATTCAGGGCGACCAGTGACGAGAAATGCGGCAGTGATTTGTCATCCAGCAGCTCGGGGAAAAAATGCAGTTTTTTCTCCAGTGAACGGGTCCACTTGTCAAAGAAATGGTTGCGGTAAACCGGGCCGTCCATAATGCGTTCCATGGCATGTGCTGGGTCCACGGGTGGGCAGATGGCCACTACTGACGACAGCGGTATCTCGGTGCCGACATCGGCGGCAATGCGCAGGGCAAAGTTGCCGCCCAGCGAGTAGCCTGCCAGGGAGCAGTGATGGTGGGGTTGCTGACGCAAAAAATCCATGATGGCGGTGGCAACTTCCTCGGACAGGGTGGAGTTGAACGTCCCGCTGTTGAGATGCAGGCTCCCGCCGTGGTCGCGAAGGTTGAGTCTCAGTACATTGAAACCGCGTTGGTAAAGATAGTGGGCGGCGGAGAGTATATAGGTGGACTCTCCGCTGCCCTCCCAGCCATGCAATAACACAGCCAGTTTATTATTGTCGCGATCTGCCCGATCAAACGCTGCCAATAGTTTTACCGCCTGACCATCGTGTGAGCCGTTGAGCAGCAAGGTCTTGCTGCGTGCTCTCATGGCCAGACACCGATTGTTAACCAGCCATTGTCTGGGACCTGCGTTGCTGAGCAGGCTCTGGATGTGTGCATTGCGCAAACCGGGTGGTGGGCAAAAGTCGGGCAGCTGGAGGTGCATGGCTACTACTTGAACTCCCGGGGTGAATACGGGCTATCATAGCACCCATAGAATTAAATACATGCTCTCAGGAACGGAGGCGCCGGGATACAATCTAACAGGCAGGTTTGAACCATTTTAGTCGGGGTGTTGAAGTGAAATCGTGGAAGCGTTGGACCATATTCTGGGTCGTCCTGGCCTTCGGGCCTCAACAACTTCTGGCTGAAGAGTGGCACCGGTATGGTGTCTCGAAAACCGGGCAGCAGCAGGCAAAACCGGAAATGGTCACTGATGCCGAACTGGCCCTCTGGGGGATTGTGGATGGCTGTCTGAACAGCAGGCTGGTCCATTATTTTTACGTGCTGAATTCCCACGCGGCGGTACTTGAGCTGGCCGGCGGCAAAAAAGTGCTGATGCGTTTCCATGGCGACTGCCAGGGTGTCGAACAATACGGTTTCGTTCACACGGCGCAAAATGATAAATTTTGTGCGGATTCCCACTCAATCAGAGTGCTGCAAACCGGTGATCGCTGTAAGGTCGAGTCGCTCGAGCCCTACCCCTGATCTTGCCACCACTGCTAACCCAACACGAGTCGATCATGTTATTGAGATGTCTGTCCCTATGTCGTCGGCCGCTTGTTCTGCTGCTGTGTCTGCTGCCGATGTGGTCTTTTTCGCTGGAGCTTAAAGGCGAGCTGGTGCAGGGTGGCATGCTGATCGGCCAGGTGACGCCCGGCGAGCAGGTTGAGATCATGGGCCGTCCTGTCAGGGTGGATGATCAGGGCTTGTTTGTGTTTGGTCTTGGCCGGGATGCTCCTGCAGAAATCAAGCTCACCCACACCAATGGCGGTAATGAGGTGACGACCTTCAGTTACGCCGTGGAGCAGAGAGTCTATCGCGAGCAGCGTGTGGAGGGTGTGCCACAGAAGACCGTCACACCGCCGCCCGAGGTGCTGGAGCGAATTCGAAGGGAGGCGACACTGGTGCGCGAAGCGAGAACTGTGGACGGCCGGCGAACAGATTTTCTGACAGGCTTTGTCAAACCCCTGGAAGGGCCTATCACCGGCGTCTATGGAAGCCGCAGGGTTTACAACGGTACGCCGGGAAACCCCCACTACGGTCTGGATATCGCCGCCCCCACCGGTACTGAGGTTTTTGCGCCTGCACCGGGTGTCGTGACACTAGTGCACCGTGATATGTTTTATTCCGGTGGCACCCTGTTGATCGACCACGGTTACGGTATCAGCTCCACCTTCATCCACCTCAGTGAGTTGCTGGTTGAAGAAGGGCAGCAAGTGGCCCCCGGTGACCCGGTTGCCCGCGTCGGTGCGACCGGTCGTGCCACCGGCCCGCATCTGGACTGGCGGATCAACTGGTTCGATGTCCGTCTCGATCCGGCGCTGGTGCTGGACCAGTTCCCCGCAGCAAAGTAATGTAACCGGATACTGAATCCCGATACTACAGGCGTAGTCTTGGGGCCGCCTTTCCCTTAAACTTCTTCCTTGCAACTTTCGCTACGCTCCGGATTCATGATGATTGATAAAAAACTACTCAGTATCCTGGTATGCCCGGTGAGTAAGGGATCACTGGAATATGACAGGGAAAAAGACGAACTTGTCTGTCGGGCCAGCGGTCTGGCCTACCCGATTCGCGATGGTATCCCGGTGATGCTGGAAAGTGAGGCCCGCCCACTCAGCACCGACGAAAAACTCGGTGACACTCACTAGCCGGAGGCCAACAAACCATGTCAGAAGAAACCATCTTCAGCCGAATTATCAAGGGTGACATTCCTGCCGACATCGTCTATGAAGACGAGCTTTGTATCGCCATCAGGGACGTTGCCCCCAAGGCGCCTACGCATCTGCTGGTGATTCCACGGAAACCGATTCCCCGACTGGTCGATGCCTCTCCGGAGGATCAGAAAATCCTCGGTCATCTCATGCTGGCGGTGGGGGAGATTGCCTGTAAAGCCGGTATTGGTGATGCCTTCAGGGTAGTGATTAACAACGGCGAAGGAGCTGGCCAGACGGTGTTTCACCTCCATCTGCATATTCTTGGCAATAAAGCATTTTCTGAGGCTGAACTCGGATTCTGACGATTGCCGGACACACGATTGATTAACCGACCCCGGTCAGGGTTATGGAACCTGCTTGTTTATGAAAAGTGCTGAAATACGTGATGCTTTCCTGAAGTATTTTGCCAGCCAGGGACATGCTGTTGTGCCCAGTAGTAGCCTGGTGCCCGACAACGATCCGACATTGCTGTTTACCAATGCCGGTATGGTGCAGTTCAAGGATGTCTTTCTGGGCGTCGAGCAGCGGCCATACTGCCGCGCCGCTTCTTCGCAGCGCTGTGTCAGGGCGGGGGGCAAACACAACGACCTGGAAAACGTGGGCTACACTGCACGACACCACACCTTTTTTGAAATGCTGGGCAACTTCAGCTTTGGCGACTATTTCAAGCGCGATGCCATTCGCTTCGCATGGACGTTCCTCACTGAGGTGCTCGGGCTGCCTGAAGAACGCCTGTGGATCACCGTGCATGTCTCCGATGATGAGGCGGCAGACATCTGGTTGAATGAAGTAGCTGTCAGTCCTGAACGGTTCTCGCGTCTTGATGAAGATAACTTCTGGCAGATGGGCGACACCGGCCCCTGTGGGCCGAGTTCAGAAATTTTCTATGACCATGGTCCGGATGTACCCGGCGGTCCCCCTGGTAGTGAAAATGACGATCTGGATCGCTATATCGAGATCTGGAATCTGGTTTTCATGCAGTTTGAGCGCAGTGCCGACGGGCACCAGACACCTTTGCCAAAACCCTCCATCGACACCGGCATGGGGCTGGAGCGCATCGCTGCCGTGATGCAGGGTGTTCACAGCAACTACGATATTGATCTGTTTCAGGCACTATTAAAAGCGGCTGCAGAAGTGACCGGCACCCGTGACCTGGAAAACAAGTCGTTGAGAGTCATCGCGGATCACATTCGCTCCTGCAGTTTTCTGATTGTGGACGGTGTGCTTCCGGCCAACGAAGGGCGAGGGTATGTACTGCGACGGATTATTCGCCGCGCCGTTCGTCATGGCCACAAACTGGGTCAGACAAGTCTGTTTTTCCACAAGCTGGTGGCGGCGCTGGTCGCCGAAATGGGCGATGCCTACCCGGAACTGGCCAAAGCCCAGGCCCAGGTGGAGAAGGTATTGCTGGCGGAAGAGCGGCAGTTTGAAAAAACCCTGGATAAAGGCATGTCCCTGCTTGAATCGGCCCTCAATGATTTGCAGGGTAATGTGATTCCGGGAGAACTGATCTTTACTCTGTACGACACGTTTGGTTTCCCGGTGGACCTGACCAATGACATCGCCCGGGAGCGCGGACTGTCTCTGGATATGGCCAGTTATGAAGCAGCCATGGAGCAGCAGCGCCAGCGGGCGCGCAGCGCCGGTGCCTTCAAGGTGGATTACAGTCATTCGCTGGTGTTGGATGGTGCCACGGCTTTTACCGGGTACGACAACCTCTCCGGTCAGGGTGAGGTTCGGGCGCTACTCAGGGAGGGGGCGCAGGTCAGTCAGCTTGCCACCGGGGAGGAGGGGATCGTCGTCCTCGATCAGACCCCTTTCTATGCCGAGTCCGGCGGTCAGGCTGGCGACAGCGGTTACCTGCTCGCCGAGGGTGTCGAGTTTGAAGTGCGCGATTGTCAGAAACAGGGCGGCCACTACCTGCACATTGGTATGCTGTTGTCGGGCTCGATCACTGAAGCACAACCACTGGAAGCCCGGGTCGACAACGCGGTGCGCGCTGCGACTGCGCTCAACCACTCTGCCACTCACCTGTTACACGCTGCACTGCGGGAAATTCTTGGCGATCACGTCACCCAGAAAGGGTCGCTGGTGGACAGCAAGCGGCTGCGTTTTGATTTCAGTCATCCCGAGGCGGTCGACGCAAAACAGCTGAAAGCCATTGAGCGGCGGGTCAACGAAGAAATTCGCATCAACAGCCCCGTACAAACAGAAATCTGCGATATGGAGACGGCCAGACAGAAAGGTGCGATGGCCCTGTTTGGTGAGAAATACGGTGATCAGGTACGTGTCCTGACCATGGGGGATGACTTTTCTGTCGAGCTCTGCGGCGGAACCCATGTGCTGCGCACGGGCGACATCGGTTTGCTCAGGATTGTCAGTGAAACCGGTATCGCCTCCGGTGTGCGCCGTATTGAGGCCGTGACCGGTGCACAGGCACTGACTTACCTGGATGAGCTGGAAGCCCAGCTGGAACACATTGCCGAGCTCGTCAAAGCCCGTCCGGCGAATGCCGTTCAAAAGGTGGGAGTACTCTGTGCCGAAATGAAAGCGCTGGAAAGGGAAAATGCCCAACTGAAGGGCCGACTGGCCAGTAGTGCGGGTAGCGATCTGGTCAGTCAGGCGATAACGGTCAATGGTGTTCAGGTTTTGCTGGCTGATATCAAGGGTACAGATCCGAAATCCATGCGCGATACCGTGGATCAATTGAAGAACAAGCTGGGTGCATCGGTCATTCTGCTGGCTGCGGTGAATGACGGAAAGGTAGCGCTGGTTGCCGGTGTGACGCCTGAGGTGACAGGTCGTCTGAAAGCGGGTGACCTGGTGCAGCGTGTCGCCGTTGATTTGGGTGGAAAAGGCGGTGGTCGTCCGGACATGGCGCAGGGTGGTGGTACAGATGTGCATGCGCTCCCGTCGGCACTGAAATCAGCGGCCGAGTGGGTGCAGCAACAGCTTTCCGGATGAGTGCGTGTACGCCATATTATCTGTTAACTTTGTCAATTATTTGGTGTTTAATTGCCGCCCATTTCCGGCGGCAAGAACTGTAGAGTTGTCATGAGTCTGATTGTTCAAAAATACGGTGGCACATCGGTCGGCACCATAGAGCGTATTCAGGCGGTCGCCGAGAAAGTCCATGCTTTCCGCAATCGCGGCGATAGCGTGGTGGTGGTGGTTTCTGCCATGAGTGGCGAAACCAATCGCCTGATTGGGTTGGCCAGAGAGATTGAGGCCGAACCCAGTGCGCGAGAGATGGATGTTCTGGTTTCCACGGGTGAGCAGGTCACCATTGCGCTGCTGACCATCGCCCTTCATAAGCTGGGTTGTGATGCACGCTCCTATACCGGTGGTCAGGTGCGTATCCTCACAGATGACGCTCATTCCAAGGCTCGCATTCAGGAAATTGACGCGCACCGTATGCAGCAGGATCTCTCGGCTGGCCGGGTGGTCGTGGTGGCCGGTTTTCAGGGCGTCGATGAAAATGGCAATATTACAACGTTGGGTCGCGGTGGTTCCGATACAACCGCAGTGGCTCTCGCCGCAGCCCTGAAAGCAGACGAGTGCCAGATTTATACCGATGTGGACGGTGTTTACACCACAGATCCACGTGTGGTCGCCAATGCGCGTCGGCTCGACCGAATCACCTTTGAAGAAATGCTGGAGATGGCCAGCCAGGGGTCCAAGGTATTGCAGATACGTTCGGTTGAGTTTGCTGGAAAATACAAAGTCCCGCTGCGGGTGCTATCCAGCTTTGAGGATGGCCCCGGTACATTGATTACCCTGGAGGACGACGACGATATGGAAAAACCGGTTGTTTCTGGCATCGCATTTAACCGCGATGAAGCCAAGCTGACCATCCGCGGTATACCCGACGTGCCCGGGATCGCCTCCAAAGTCCTTGGCGCAGTAGGTCGCGCGAATATTGAGGTCGATGTGATTGTGCAGAATGTGGCACATGACAATACCGCATCCCTGACGTTTACCGTCCATCGCAATGAACTGGCAAAAGCGAAAGACATCCTTGAACGTATTGCTGTAGAACTGGGTGCCACTCAAGTAGATACAAATGCCAGCATTGCCAAGCTTGCTTTGGTTGGCGTCGGGATGCGCTCTCATGCGGGTGTCGCCGCCAAGATGTTTGAAGCGCTGGCGCAGGAAAATATCAACATTCAGATGATCAGTACTTCGGAAATTAAAATTACCGTCGTTATCGATGAAAAATATCTCGAGTTGGCTGTGCGTGCCCTGCACAGTGCCTTCGAGCTGGAAGAATCTGACAGGGAAGAGTGAACAAAAGACTATTTACCGCAATATGGAATGGTTGGTATAGTTCCGCCTGCCCGACTGTGGAAGCATTATCCATCAGGGAGGTGGCCCGCTGAATAACAATAACAATGCGTGGTTAAACCAGGAAAGCCAGCATAGACGTTGGTATTTGGCAGTATACAGGAGCTAAACCATGTTAATTCTCACGCGTCGCGTCGGGGAAACCCTCATTATTGGTGACGATGTCAGTGTCACCGTGCTCGGAGTCAAGGGCAATCAGGTGCGTCTGGGTGTGGATGCACCCAAAGAAGTTTCCGTTCACAGGGAAGAGATTTACCAGCGGATTCAGCAGGAAAAAGACGAAGATCAATAACCTTTGCCCGCTTTGATTTTCCATTTGGTATGTTATCATGCCGCCACTTTTGCGAGGCGGCATTTATCGTCGTTTCAATAGTATGGTGAGATGGCCGAACGGCTGACAAGTTGTGGCAACAACTTGGGCGACCACCCGAAGCAACACGCGACCGAGGTGTGCTCTTACCAATACATGGTAGACAGAAAAAGATAAACGATAACTGGTGAGGTGGCCGAGTGGCTGAAGGCGCTCCCCTGCTAAGGGAGTATAGGCTAATCCCCTATCGAGGGTTCGAATCCCTCCCTCACCGCCATTTATGGCATTGATTTATAAAGAAAAAGTTGCTTCTTTATTTTTTGATGGGGCGCAGATGGGGCGCAAGGTCGCCCTGGTCTGTGCTTTCTTTCTCGTATCCGAGTAGTTTTGATGCCATCGATGCCAGCGGCAGCTGGTCTTCTTTAATCCATTTGGCGTATCGGGTTTCGAGTGTTCTCACGGAGGCGTGGCCCATTTGCCTGGCGATCCATTCTTTTGGCATGCCGAGGGTTAGCATTTGGCTGGCGTAGGTGTCGCGACAGTGCTTTGGTCCACGGTAGCGCACTTTGGCTTTTTTCAGGTGGTAGCTAAAAAACCACTGTCTCAGGTAGTTGTCTGAGGGGATTGGTTTGCCGGTGTTGGTGTTGATGAACACTGGTCGCCACTTTTCTTTTTTGATGGTTTTGTTGTCTGTCTGCATCACGTTGATGGTGATGGCTGGCAGCATGTAGGTGATTTCCTTCTGTCGCTTTAGTATATCGATGGCGGGGGTTATGAGTTCAACTGTGCGGCGGCCGGCTTTGGTTTTCGGGCGCTTATACTGTTCTCTGACTCTGGCGCGACATACGTCGATTTCCCAGGATTCGAGATCGATATCATCCCAGCCCAGGGCGATCAGTTCGGACGCGCGCAGGCCTGACCAGATGTCAAAGATGATCGCGTGGTGTTCGTTGCGCCGTGCTGTTTTTGTGGTGGCTATTCGTTCTATCTCGGCCCTGGTGAACGGATCAGGTGGGTCGATGTCTGTGGCCAGGTTGTCGATGTCGGGCAGCTCGGTGATGATTTTGTCTTTTTTGGCGGTCTGCCAAAGGGCGCGGAAAACTACCAGGACTTCGTTGATGGTTTTGTTTTTCAGCCCTACCAGGTCTACGGCTATCCATTCGTCGATCTCGGATTGCGCGACGGTACGGAAGGTGCGGTTGTCCCATTTGGGGCGGATGTGGGTGTCGGCTTTTGATTTGTAGCCGCGCATGGTACTGGTGGCCACGGTTGTTTGTTTGACCCGGAGGTATTCGTCGAGCGCCTGGCCAATGGGCTTGTCTGGCCTGGCGGCTGAAAAAAAGCCCGCACGTTTTGAGTGCGGGAAGTGGCTGGCGTAGTCGAACTGGCCTCGGGCTATTTCGTAGAGTATGGATGCTCGTTTTTGCTCGGCGTAGCGGATGTTGGCTTTGGTTGGATCGAGCCCGCGCAGGGTTTCACGGCAGCGCTGGCCCCGATACACAAATGAGATCCTGATTGAGTCATTGCGGATTTCTACTCCCTCTGGCGCTGCTGTTGTCATTTCCTGCCATCCACTCTTGTATCAGCGGGAGATTGTAGGCGATTCTGCCGTCCGGCGCTTTACGCCAGTGTTTGCCCTCCAGCCAGGCACCAGATTGCCGTTTGCCCTCGAGGGCTTTTTCGGTGTAACCGACGTCCCGCTCGATGATGCGAGAGAGAACCCACTGTGCGCTCATGATCCCATCTTTCCTCGATAAAATTATTGTCTATAACACCCCGTTGCGCTGGACCTGCGGCCAGCGAACAGGACTGTTAGGTTTTATCCCAGCGTGCTGGCCCATTGGTTCTGGAATCCACATGCACGAAAGTGGGGTACACGCCAAACCCGTATTTGCCTGGGTATCTTTCGCACAGCCATAGGTAAACAGCGTGCGGGTTCGGCACCGGTAAATCGAGCGCCCGACAACGTGGATGCTGACTGCTGTCAGTCGATCCAACAGCCTTGGATCGGTTGTACGCATAGCACCGCGCCGCACTACTCGGTGTGATCGGCACACCTACAAACTCGCGCACTTCGTCGGCAATGCGCAGCGTTTCCGTATCCATAGAGTCGAGTCCGCACCCGCACTTGCAGGCCATTTCGTGACGTGAAAAATATTTGCTTATGTCGCCCATCAGGGCCTCCTAAAACCTAACCAGTAAATCCAGCTGACCACTCACTCGCTGGCACTCGTTCGCGTCAGCTGATCATGGTCGGTTAGCGCGCCAATGCAGCACGCTGCTCGTATGCGTCGCCATCATCCAGCCAACTCTTTGCCATCGCGGCACAACATGCGCTGCACCAGCGGTATGACATGAGTTCGCCATCAAATACAGCGGCCATTGTCCTGATCCGCTCGCCGGGTCGTATCTCCTGTTCACACAGGAAGCACTTGCCGCCTTTACGTGCCGTGGCCATCTTGTCTCTCAGAATGCGGTCATCTGGTGAGCCAAAATCACCCTCGAAAGGCCCGCAAGCCAGACAGTCGTTCTCGGAAAACGCGCTAACAAGCGGGTCAACTGCGACCGTAGAAAGCGGTTCGGTTTTATCGTTCATATCAATCTCCTGTGCGCCGCTTTCTACGGCGCGTTACCCTTGGCGTTATGGCGCTACTGAAAATCAGCAGCATGGGGGCAACTGCCAGGCTCACACCAACCCATGCCGCTTGAGTTTTCTTCCAGCTTGCACTGTGGCCCTTGGCCTGGGTCTAACTTTTCGCCCTCGTGGTCGCGATCTTTGCATATTGCTTGAGCCTCCAGCCATGCCTCTCTCGCCACCGCAATTAAATCGTCAAATGTCTTTTCCATTCGGCACCTCCGCGCCATAACAATTGCAATCAGTTCGCTGCGCGGGATGTCGCTGACGCTCCACCCCTGTTGCAGCGGGTTAGTTGCTCTTTTCAAAGCAGTCGGCAACATGGTTAAACTTCTCAACATCGCCATCTTCTATGACCCAATACAGCTTTCCCCGGCACTCTTTCCGGGTGATGTTTTTTGAGTTGTTCAGCCAGAGGTTGCTGTTTTGCCATGCCCCAAAAGCCACACCAGCAAATGTCACCGCCATAGCCACTAAAATAAATAGTTCGTTCATCTTTCCTCCGAAACGCAACTAACAAGTCGCGCAAGTTGCTGTCGCTCGGACCCGCAAAAAGCGCGGGCCGCTTCGCTCAGGGTTAAGCGGCTATTCGTTTATTCCAGGCTTCCGCAGCGTCAACCTTGGTTGCCCGGTAAAAGCCCTCTGGCGGCATATACATTGGGCACTCCGGTTCGTCTTGCCCATCACCGCCGTTGGCGCACATAACCACTTTCTGGTAATACTCTGGCGTTGGTTCGTACTCCCACATTTCTGCGGCATATCCGCAAAAAGGGCAACGCTCCAGCCGGTCATCCCACCCATCAATTTTTCTGTACATTTCATGCATTTTTATTACTCCGTAGCGGGTCGCCGCTTAACAATTGCAATCAGTACGCTGCGCGGGACGGCTGAAAAGCGCCGCCCCTGTTGCAGCGGTTATCAGTTATACCCATGATGGGCGTACCACTCTGCGCGGGTACCAGCGAATACGGTTTCTGACTTCCCACACTTACAGCAAGTGCGCATATCGTGATGCGTTTTTTTCCCAACACTTAATATCAGCTGGCCTTCCCAGAGATGCCGACAGAAAAGACTGATAACAAACCGGTCAACGCGACTCATTACGCCTGGCTTCATTCGCTCGTTACCTCCGGGTTATGGCGCTAATCCCATTTTTTCCGGTTAGCAATTTTCCATATCTGACCGGTAAGCTCTAACAGCATTAAGCTGCCAACGTGTTCCTGGAGGTGGGTAAAAATATCCCGCCGTGATTGCTCCAGCTTTTCAAGCTCTGCAACCGGAACTGCAACATAACCATCCGGTGATAGGTCCAGTGCAATCTGGCGTACTTTTACAGCCAGGTGTTTCTCGTGGCTGTAGGTTTTCAGTGTTTCCGGGCAATCGATTATTCCCGTGCTTGGTATGCTGTGGCTCTCTTTTAAAGCCTCTGCTTGGCTGTCAATGTAGTCAGCCACTTCAATCAAAATTGTTTTTGTGTCCATAACGACTCCAGAGTTTGTCGGGGTGTTCATCTGTCCGGCCGGGTGCCACAGTACCGCCACCAGTCCCGTGCGCTTGTTGCTACGCGCTCCTCGGATCCATCGGTGTTGATGAAGCTCCAAAAAGGGAACCGCCTCGGCCCGACAATCATCAGGGTCCAGGTTTCTGGTTTGATCCAGCCTATCCGGTGAGTTCGGGTGCGGCCGATAATCGCGGGCATACCCAAAGGGCGGCGCGATCGGGTGGTCAGGTTTTGGCCAGAGAGCAGGTGCTCGGTGTAGCGTCCAGCGAGCACAATGCTTAGGGCCCGCCATGGGTGGTTGTGGTGGTGCCGGTCTCCATCGGCGGACAGAAAACGGTGAAGCCAGAACTGGACCCCGGCAAGAGAGCCCAGATAGTAGCGCTGCAGGTAGGGTTGTCCCTGGACATCAATCTGCTTCATGGGCTTGTTGCGAGTCATTTTGATAAGACATTTTCTCATTCTGGGTTGGCTCCATGTTTTTAAGTTGCTCGTATCCCGGTAGCTCCCCGTCCAGGAATCGCTGGATGTCTTTTGGTTTGTGGCGGTGGCAGAAGTGGTGCGGCGCAGCCGCTGGCTGGCCAATGCAGGACCAGCCACAAAGGTCGCAGAAGATCCACGGCTCCCAGTATTTGACGGTTCCCTTCATGGGGATGTGCAAAATCCACTCGCCGGTGTTCATGTGTTGGCTCCCCCCGCGAAGATGTCGGGCTGCTCTTCGGCCCGGGTCCAGGTTTCGGCGCGGCAGCGAGGGCAGCGGTCGCGGTGTTCTCTGGCGCGCATGTTGCGTTGCTCGAGGTGGTGTTTGTGTCGGCAGCGGCAGCACTCGACGAGGGGGTTGCCCTGGAGGATTTCTGCCACGGGTTGTTCGAGTGTTTTCAGTTGGCGCAGGCGGCGTTTGATGGCGACCTGCACTGATTTTTGCAGGTTTTCAACGTCGAGAGCCTGGCGGCATTCGTCGGGGTTGAAGCGGCGCACCATGTCGATGCGGTCCTGGGCGCCCACGGCACCCACGGGGTGGCTTCCCCAGCGGCTGGTAATAAACGGGTTTTTCATTGGTTTCTGGCCTCCCTGATTTGTTGGCAGTACACGCAGAGCCCGACGCCTGGCAGGGCTGTTTGTCGGGCCTGGGGTATTTCGCTGGCACACTCGAGGCAGTGGGTGAGGCTTTTGCCCTGGTAGTGCGGGATGAGTGATAGCCCTGCATGGATGGTTTTTTCGATACGTTCGGCGGCAATGTCGGCAATATCGGCCATGGTTTTCTCCTTGGTTTTAGTTATTGTCTGGCACGGATACGGTGAGGCCGTATTCGCGCAGTTTGTTGAGGCTGATGGCGTGCAGGTGGGCGACCCGGCTGCGGCTGATGGTGCGCTCTACGTCGTCGAGGGCGATTATCCCGGCGCGCTTCATTTGGTCGTGGAATACCCGGGCTGATTTCACGGGCAGTGCGTCGTATTTGGCGCGCAGTGCGTTGTTTTGTGAGAGGTGCTGCATGCAGTGGGTGGCGCGGAATAGCAGCAGGGTGTCGGTGCCGTCGTCGCTCTGTTCGAATTTGTAGGGTGCGCTGAACTGGCCGCGATCGATCTCGCCCAGGACGACTTCGAGGATCCACACCCATGGCTCGCGAGCGGCACGGGATTCGAGCACATGGCTGTTCATTTCGGTGACGAGGTCGTCTGGCAGGTCGCCGTGGTCTACGGGTAGGCCGGCAAACTCACAGAGCAAACGCCAGGCGGTGGCCAGCGCCGCATAGTTGACGACCATGCGTGCGCCACCGTCGTCGTTGTGACTGGCTGCGGATCTGCTGCGGAGTTTTTCGCAGGCTGTGTTGTACCGTTGGCGGACGCGCTGAGGGTCCAGTGTTGACAGCCATTGCAACCATTCGCGCACCGGGAAGCGGGGGAGGGTTTCTGGCAGCAGGTTTCCGCGCCGGCCGCTGAGCTGGGTGCGGACGACTTTGCCGAGCAGGCTGTCGACGGGCACGTCTTCGCCTGCCAGGAGGACCGGGGCGCACAGCAGGTATTCGGTCATGTCGGCGCCACGCCGGGTGACGGTGAACTGGTAGGTTTCTTGCAGCAGCGCGACGGCTTTGTCGATGATGTCCTGTCGTCTCGCAGAGAGTTCTTCCCAGCCGACGGGGTGCGATGTGTGAGAAACGGAGGTGATAAGGCGGAACTCGGTGCCGAGGCTTTGGCCGGAGAACATGGTGAAGCCGATGGTGCGCTCCAGTCGCTTGATCAGTGTGGATTTGCCCGCCCCTTTGTCGGCCTGCAGCACCATGTGTGGCCAGAATCCGAGCAGCGCTTTGAGGTGTCCGCCCAGGGCCCAGCAGAGCAGCAGGGATGCGGCGTTGCTTTTGAAGGTGTTCTGGTAGGCGGATATGACGTGTGCTGCGTCGCTGATTGGCCCGCGAGGAAATTGCAGGTTGTGGTAGGGGCACTGTTTGTCGGGTTCGCTGAAATAGCTGTCCGGCCCTTCGTTGATGGCGGGCCGGCTGTCCCGGTAGCAGAGGCCGACGAAGTTGGCGGCGTTGCGTGCGCCGAGGTCGGTGCCGCGTTCCCAGATGGCGAGCATGCGGCTGAACTGCTGGGGGCGAAACACCGGGCCGAATTTGTTCCAGTTGGTGAGGTTGTGCAGGCCGTCGTCGGACATGACTCGCCGGAGCAGGGTGTTGCCGTGGCGGGGGATTTGTACGGAGGCGGCAAAGACTATGTTGGGCTGGGTGTCCGGTTCGCCGGTCATGGTGGCCTGGGCGCTGGCAACGGTGATGCGAGAAAGGGCCGCCAAACGAAAACCGCAGATGTCTTCGTAGCGCAGGGTGCGCTCGCCTTCTTCGTCTGACACTTCTTTGACCATGCTGGTGAAGTCGGCTTTGACGCGGTATTTCCAGTAGATGGCGAAGTCGTGCGCGGGCAGGAATAACCGTTTTTTGCCTGGCTGCTCGGTGGTGCCCGGCAGTCCGGGGATTAACCAGGGTTCGAGGGTTTCCAGCGCCTGTCGAGTGAGGTCCGGACCTTTCTCTCGCAGGTGGTCGTTGATGTCGTTGATGTCTTCCCAGGGTGCCTGGTCTACCAGCATGGCGGGGATGTTCATGCCGGTGAGTTGGTCTACTACACGCCAGGCGGCGACCAGCCCGGGCCGCTCGCCAGCTTTTGGGCCGCTGGTGGTGGGCTTGTCGTTATCCAGGCAGAGCACGACGCGCTTGCCGCGCAGCGGTGCCCAATCGATGTCCTGGTTGTTGGTGCCGCGTATGGCCACGGCAGCCCAGCCCTTGAGCCGGCCGGTTTGCTGGGCGATGGTTTCGACGGTTAGGGCGTTGATGGCGCTCTCTACGATGACGACGGTGTGGGCGCGCTCCAGTCGGTGTTTGCAGGATGTCCAGATTACCCCGCTTTTTTCGCCCTGTGATTTGGTTTTCAGGTCGCCGTTGAGGGTTGGGTCCAGGTAGCGGTAGTCCACGCCCAGCACGGCGCCGGTGGTCAGGCTGCGGCAGATGGTGGCGATGGCCGGGCCGCCATAGCCAAGTTGCCCTGGCTGTTTGCTGGTTGAGGTCCAGGACGAGAACCCGAGGGTGCGTCTTGCGATAGCGGTTTTTATGGTGTCGGCATCGATGCCGCGCTGGTTTTGTAGGTAGTCGATAGCCTGGTCTGGATTTCGCAGGCATTGCTGGGCGATGTATTCGATGGTCGATATGGGCTGGTGGCTTGGCTGCTCGGGTTTTGGATCTGCGGGGAAGCCGAACAGGTCGCGCACGCGCTTGATGGCGGTGGATGGGTCGCAGTTGTCGACGTAGCGCACCAGGTCGAAGCAGTCGCCACCGGTGTCGGCGCTAAAATCTTTCCAGCGCAGCTCGCCACCGTTGGCGGTGTAGATAGAGAGCGACGGGCTTTTGTCGTCGTGGTGAGGGCTCCGATAGTTGCCGGACGGATCCGGGCGCTCCAGGCCGAGCATTTCGGCCAGGGAGTGGAGATCCACTCTTGCTTTGATTTCGTGCAGCTGCATGTCAGCCCCGTGGTTTTTTGTTGTGTTGTGCCCAGGTGTTTTTTAAATGGGTTTTGACCATCGGCCGGAATTTTTCCGGCACTTTTTCCAGTGCGGCCCGGCGCTCGTCCAGTGTTTTCATTCTGGCAATTTCGAGCGCCCATTGGCGCGGTGGTTTGGTTGCTACTGGCATGGCTGGTTTGCATCCGCTGATGCTGGCCCGACGAGTGGGGCAACTTCGGCCATTACTGTGTGGGCGGTTTTCATGGAGATAGAGCTAAACAGCCTGGTGAGCTCGGCAAAGTCTTCCTGGCTGGTGGCGGATAAGTCTTTTTTCATGAGTGCGTGGTATTGCTCAATTTCAAGCAGCAGTTTGTGGCCGAGGGGGATGGTTACGTATTTCATTGGTGGCTCCGGTTATGCCGTTGCGCAGCAGCAGTGCGCTTTTTTCTGCCGGGCATGGCGAATGCTAAAGGCAACCCGGACGGCAATTTCTGATTCTGTGGCCAGCTCGGCGGCCAGCCCGCCCAGCTCCATTTCCAGTGCAGACTTGTCTGCCGGGTGAAGGTCGGGGGCGTCGAGGTGTTCGATAATTTCTTCGCGCCGGTGCATTTTTTGCTCGAGGCTCGCATCGAATATGACGTCCAGTTTGATCATAAAAAAAGCCCTCAGTGGACGGCTTTTTTGACGACAGAGAGTCGCCGGCGATGTGGGGTATCGATCAGCCGGTCGAATATGAGGCTGACTGAAACGGCGTAGTGGATGCCGCTGTTTGGGTCGACGAGTACAGCCATGCTGCTGGTGCTCAGGCTGATGTCCATGTGGCGCTGGTCGTTGGCGCTGGTCAGCTCGCCGTAGGCTCGGGCGACGGTGTTTTCTGCAATGGCCCGGTTTGCCTTCATGGTTGTGGTCAGATAGCCAACTGCACGGCTGAACAGCTCCTGCTCGCCAAGGTGTTCGCCCCGGTGTCGCCGGAGAAACGCCAGGGCCGCTTGCTGCAGGGTTTCCAGGTAGTTTGTGGGGTAGTGCAGTAATTCACTCATGGTTTTATCCCTCTGGGTTGCACCGGGTAAAGCGCCCGGCCGCGTCCACTGGTGCGCTTTGCTGCTTTGCGCAGCGCGGTTTTTGCCAGCCACTCGGCTGCCTGGTTGATGTCGTCAAGCCCCTGGTCTCGGCGGACGCGCTCTAGCGTTTCCCGTTCCGCCTGGCTTAGGGGTAGTTTTTGTTCCTGCATCTTTTCGTCGGCTCTTTAGAGACTTTGTTCAGGCGGTAACGGGTATGACACTGGGTGCATCCAGGACGGTAGCCGCCTCTCGCATGATCAGCTGCCGCAGCATGGCGGCGGGCTGCTCACCCTGGTAGTTGGCCAGGGCTTGGATTAGAGCGTGCTCGTAGTCGTCCAGGCGAACAGTCACTCGGTTGTCACGGACGCGCTTTGGGTCGGCGTACATGGCTGTCTCCTTCTACCGGGTACTTAAGTTGGTGGGTGCTGTCATGTGTATGGCCGGAGGAATGTTCCCCAGCTTTATGCCGAGCAGGCAGGCGGCGCGGTGTGATTCGCCACGCAGACCCTTCTTGCGACCGGACAGCAGTTGATAAACGGTTGGCTCGTCCAGACCGTGTTCACGGGCGAAATCGGCAATGGATTTCCCCTGGTGATCCAGGGCTTGGCGGGCTTGCTCGGGGGTAAGTAAATGGGGCATAGTTCAAAACCATCTAAATGCGTTCATGTTGGGTTGATTATGCACACAAAAACGATCATTGCAAGAGGTTGTGCATACAAATGAGTTCATTGGGCGATAGGCTTCGCAGCGAACGAGAAAGGCTAGGTTTAAACCAGGAGGATTTTGGTCGGGTCGGGGGCGTAAATAGAAATAGTCAGGCGAACTATGAAAAGGGGGCTAGAAGCCCTGACTCGTCATATTTGGCCGCGATCGCCGCCGCAGGTGTCGACGTGTTGTATGTGTTGACTGGGGACAGGACCCCCCAGCCAGAGCAAGCGCTGAGCGTCAGAGAGCAATCAGTTGTCTACAATTTCCGGGTCCTTTCGGAGGCAGATAAAGCTGCAATACAGCGTCTCTCTGGTGCGCTGGCGCAATCGCCCGACGACGAGCTGAACGAGGGCTGATATTTTATTATTGTCGGCCGACTCTTTAGCCGAAGCCGCGCCAGCTCTGCTTTTGCGGCAGATTTTCACATTGATGTGACACGGTAAATCACCGCCAAACCCTTCGCCTGGCGAAACCATAAAACGCTCTAAACCCCTGTGGCTGCGGGGCTTTCAGCGTTACACTGATTTCAGCTCCCAAATTTTTGCCGTTTTCCGCAGGCGTTGGGAGGAGTGACCGGCCGGCCTCGGGTGGCCGCGATTTTTGATTTTGTCTGTTGTCCTTGAGGGGGGTCAGTTGATGTCTATAACAAGCTGTAAAGAATGTGGCGTGGATGTATCAAAAAAAGCTAAAGCATGCCCGGCGTGCGGCGTAAAAAAACCAGGGCTCACCTGGAAAGATACCGCCATGGGTCTGGCTTTCTTTTTTGTGTTGGTCGGAGTGGTAAGTCTGTTTTTTGGTTCTGACGACAAGGAAGATACTGGCTCTGCTGAGCGGGAATGGTATTCAGGCGGGACTCTACACCAGGAGAATGGCTTGGCCTGGCAGACCGCATCGGAAGAGAACCGTTTGGCGACCTGCGCCGACATTGTTTATGCAATGCACGATAAGGGTATTTTTAAAAGTAGTATCAGCGACAACATAGCGGTTGTTGATGATCTCAAGCCGTATGCAACAGAGCTGAAAAACGCACTAGATACGGCATTCGAGAAGAAGCCGAACCAAGAAGAAAACAAAAATCTGTACACGAACCAGCTGGTGAGCGAGACGGCGGTAATGCTGTCAACGCTGATGGGGTGGCTGGAGTAGAGGCATTTTTGTTATTCCGTCATTGGGTCCAGTGAAGACTTGAGCCCACCAACCGCGCCACTCGCGCCGGTAAATGTTCCCGCGTTGGTTGGTCCGCTGCCGCCGTGGTTGTGTGCCGCTGCGGCGTTGGCGATGGTGATGACTTCGCCCATGAGATCCGACAGCAGCTGCAGCACGTTGTCCGCTTCGTTGCCCACCCAAACTTTGCCACCGTCCTCGACTTTCAGCCGCTGCCGGGTGGTGGCCAGTCGGTCGGCGATGGCCTGGCAGCGCTCGGTGATGTTGTCGTCCTCATCGATGCGGTAGTAGTTGTCCGCGTCCCGCGCCAGCAGCACGTCATCCGCGCCCAGTGCGGGCAGGGTGCAGCCCTGCACGAGAATCGTCCGGATGAAAGGCTTGTCCGGATTGCCCAGGATAAACCCCAGCTCCACCAGCGCCCCTACCTTTGGATACACAAAAACCCCGCGCTGCTCACCGGATCCGGTGGCGGGCAGTGGTATCTTGTCGAATACCGGCACAGCCGTGTCGGGCTTGCCCTGGTTGTTAAGCACCTGCACATCCACGCAGTAGGCCGGGGCCTTGCTGGTCGATACGGCCGCTTCACCTATCGGGTAAACTTTCTCCACCCGACCCCACTGGGGCAGGTGCAGGCGGGCGGTCAGCTCGGGAAACAGGCGACGCACAATGCGGCGAATCGTTTGCTCTAGCATTTACCGATCCCTCCACGGGTTTGCGGCCCACTGCAGCTGCATATTCAGTCCGGATAGGGCCACATCCGTCAGCACGTTGCCGTTGTAGATCGCCCCAGGGCGGAATGCCGGCATAGCGGGAATGGTCGCGCCGTTGCTCACCGTCACGCTGGTTTCAAATTCCCTGGGCACGTCAACGGGCTTGCCAGGCCACGCCGAATGGTCCCAGCTGCCCACAAACACCGCGCCGTCCGGCTGCTGCTGCCAGATCGGTTTTGCGATGTTGAAAACTGCCGCCAGGCTGTCCATGGCATGGTATCCGCTGCCCAGATTGTAAAACGCCGGGGCTCTTTTCTGCTGGTAAAGCGTGGCGGCAGTTGGCAGCGTGAACCCCACGCCGGTTGCGGCTGTAATGGCCGCCAAGGTGTCTCCCAGCGTCACATCCCGCAACGCCAGTGGCAGCCGGTGATACAACACCCCGGCCAACTCTCGGCAGAAAATTCGCACCTGCTTTTTGTCGACGGCCGTGCAGCTCTCCACATAGCCAACAAACCACGTTTTGAGCGCCGTGGCCTGGTAGCCGCAGCGGAACACCACCACCCCTTTCAGGGTGGCGGTGTCGCTTTGCACGGAGAACACCGCACGCCCCGGGCTGAACAGCGATAGCTGAATGCTGTCCGAGACAATCTGGCGCGGCTCACCCGCCACCGTCAGGGTCTTGTGCAGCTTCACTCGCCACCCGCCAGCTGCCGATCGGCATAGTCCGCCACGTTCTCAAAATCCGTTTTGGTGCTGCTGGCCTCTGTTGCCGAGGGGTCCTTGCGCTGCTCCGTCTTCTCTGGCGTGCTCAAGTGTTCTTTCAGCCGAAACAGCACCCGCCATGCCTGCTGGCCGTCAATTTCCCTAGTGTCGATCGTCCCAGTGAACCGCACCTGGCGCACATTGGCCACATTGGCCGTGCGCTCCAGAATGTCATAAATCACCAGGTCGCCGTTGTCGTCCGTGGCCTCAGCAATGCGGTAGAAGTTGGTCAGCTTCTCGGCATCGTCATACCGAACCAGAAAATGCGCATTTATCTCTTTCGGCTTAATGCCTTTGTGGGCCGTGGCCGTGCTGCTGGTTTCCCCGCTCAGGTCTTCGTCCCTGAACGTGGTGGACAGGCTCACCCGCAGCTCGTCCTGTGGCACCAGGTAGTCGTTAAGCCGCATTGTCGTACCCCTATGCCGCCAACGCGCTGAGAGTTATCACAGGCCCGCTGGTATCCACGGTGACGCTAATGTCTGCCTCCACGGTATACGCCGAGCCAGCTTTTGCGCGCAGCACCAGCCTGCCATATTTTGTGCCGTCACCGGCTGAGGCTGTCAGTCCGCCCAGTGCGGTGGCAATGGGCACCTCTCCCGAGCCGCCGCCATTGGTCCAGGTAAAGTTGTTGACGCTCTGCCCGGAGTGGTTTGCCAGCGCCACATGCGTCACGCCGCCGTCATTCGCCCAGTTGCGCAAAATAGCCAGGGCCAGTGTCGTGTCATTAACCGTTTGCCCTGTGGGAGCACCGCCATCGATCGCGATACCGTCCGCGCCAGCCGGAATGTCGGCTACCCATATACTGTCCTGGGACTGGGTGTTGATGCCGGATTTATCCGCGTCGAATTTCCAAAAATTCTCCGCGCCAGCACCGTTATGGTTGATCGGCGCCGCATTGGTAGGGCCAACCCATGACCAGGCCACCATGTAAAAAACATTGCTCTGGTTGCCTGCGCCATCCAGCGGGTTGACGCCGTCGGCGTCCTCGATGGTGACGTTTGTACCATCGACCACCGAGGCTATTCGGAACACACCATCGTTAAAGCTCCCATGGCTTAGGTAGAGGCCGTCCCCAGCGCTCAGGCCCGCGGTGTCGCCGATTGTCCACTCCTTGGTGGTATCGTTATAGCTGCCAGTTGAGCCAGCGGTCAGCACCGAGGCGGCGGGAGTCAAGCTCGCCTTTACCGATGTCGTGCCGGGGAACCCAGCTGCCGCGTCGATAAATGCGTCCAGCACCTCCGTTGCATCGAAAGAGGTACACGCAGCAATCAGCTGCACCCCAAGCCCGGCCAGCAACGGGTCCGCTTGTGCGCCACCGGCGCCGTTAACCAGAATAGTCATTATTGGTCACCCCGCTGTTTTTTAATCCACTGTCCATCGCGCTCAACATGCCCGGCCATAAACTGCGCCTGCGCTTCACCCAGGGCAACGGCAAACGGTTTTTTACTGGCCTCTGCTGCGGCCAGAATCGTCTCAATTTGGCCCAGCGACAAGCGGCTGTGCCGTAGTTTTCGCAGGCGCTCTGGCACCTGGTTGATGCTCGCAAATCTGGCCATCTTTCTGTTGCTCCTTTGCTATCAGCTTACGCCGAATGTTGGCCGAACAGCTGGGGCACACTGGCTGCAGTGGCCGCCCCCTGTCCGGGTTAAATGAAAACGTTTTTGGGCAGTACAGGCACCTCGACTGATCCATGCTCATGCCCAAAAGTCTGGTGCGTTGCGCTGTTTCGCCTCCAGCTCCCATTGCGAAAACGCCAGGTCGCTGATCTGGTCTTTTGCACCCACCTGAAAAACATACGTGCCGTGCCTAGGCAGGTCGCCTGCGCGCACCAGGTAGCTCAGCGTCCCGCCCGGTACCACACCGGCAAACTCTTCGGGCGGAAAGTCATAGCGCACCAGCGTGCCGCCAGGCTGACGAATCACCATGCGCACATGGGTCATTGAGGACAAATCCACCTCGCTGGCAAAATCGATACTAAAGCCGTAATCACCGGCAAACACATGGTCCATAATCACCTCACTGCAGCGGATAGCGTTGGATTGAATAGCGGCCTGGCAATTTTTGCGGGCTGCACATTTCTCGCGGCCATCTGCCCGGCAGAAAAACCGGCCCTGGCCAGCCCCGCACCCGTGTCGATCTGATATTTAAGGCCCTGACCAGCGCGTATTTCCAGGCCAATCTGCAAAACCTGCTCATCACCCGCCGGGGTCTCGACGCTGCTCAAAATCGAGTAGTTGCCGACGATGTCGCAGCAGCGGCCGCGCAACTGGTAGTCGCCGTCTGGCAGTGAGTCCATGTCCACCTGGCCGCGAAAAACGTCGTGGGGGATCTCAGGTGTAGCCGCGACCACTTCGGTCATCAGCACCGGGTAGTCTGTGCCGGTGTCGACGTGGTGCAGCGTCACCTGGCCGTCATTGCCGTAAAAATCCTCGAGGTAGCCGCTGTCGAGGATGCCCAGCTGCTCATTGGATTGCAGTGTGATCCACAGGGTTGAAAACTGGCCGCGATAGATCGTGCTCATACGCCCGCTGCTCCGAGTAGTAAATCCGGGCCGGTGGCAGGAGCTCCCCCGGAGGAGTAGGCAAAAGCCCAGCCGAGTATCGGATTAGATGGGTTGGTCGTTAATGGAAAATCCCACCCGTCTGCATCGAATGAGTGTCCCGACGCCACAACCGCGTCGGTGCCATCGTTCTCCAGCAGTCGAAACTGGCCAGCCGTCAGGGATTTACAAACCGTAGTGGCGGCCCCGTCATGATCGCTAAAGCTGTTGCTGTAGACTGCCGCATCGTCAAAGGACGTGATTGAGAAGGATGCGCCGTTCCCCCCTGTGTCCAGGGTGTTATATGCAGACGGGCCAACAATATGAGCCATCACCCCGAACTCAGGCTCAAAACCTACACCGGCTTGTGAGTAGTCACCTGTCGTGGGGATTTGCGAGTCAACCAGTGCCAGCTCGACACCGGGCGCGAACTTCAGGGCCAGCCCTATCATCTGTGTGCCGGTTGAACCACTGTTGGTGAAACTAAACCCGGCGCTATCAATGTCAGATATTGTTAGCCGCCATCGGGTTGAGCCGATCAGTGTCGCAATCAACGCCTCTGAATCGCTGGCGCGGGTGTTTTGGTCACCACTTGACGATCCACTATCGGCACACCATGCGATAGATTTCTGCGTTGGTGTGGTGGGGTTGTCATTGATGACGCAGCCGAACCCAAGGGGGGCGTTGGCATACCCTGCAAAGCTGCTGATATAGTTCTGAGCGAGGAACATCGCATCAAGCTCAAAACCCATACTGGTAAATTCTTGCTGTGAGGTGGTCGAGCCCAAGTCCTGATGAAAGACCTTTGCATCCGTAACATCCGCATCAGTAAAGAAGTGCACCGTGACGAGGTTGCCGTCAGGGAACCCAGAATGGCTCAGCCTAACACCGTCCGTGATCCACTCAACAAACGCAGCAGACCCTACGCCATCGACATATATAGGCGCACCGTCGCTTCCATTCCTGTGCGTGCTGGTAGATGCCTGACCATCCAAACAATAGATAGCGATTGATCTATGGTTTGTGCCGTCAGTAAAACCTATGGTTGCTCTGACATCTGCAGCGATTGCCCCGAGGGTGTCTGCAGCAGACACAATAAACATGGCAGCCTTAATAGTTCCAGCAGCACCAAGCCCGGCAATCGTTATGTCTTGATTACCAGGTGATGTGCTCAATGCTGCCTGTGTATGCTTAATCGCATCAGCCATATCAGCCAGCCGCCAGCGCTAACTCTGCATCAATCCGATCCCAGAACGCCTGCTCACTGCGATACACGTCTGGCAGTATGCCCAGCTCGGCCAGCGCCAGAAAATCAAATATGATCACACTGAGCGCGGCCTTGTCTGGGTGAGAGCTGAGCTTTGTCAGGAATGTACCGAGATCGGCTTGCTGTGCTGCATCGAGACCGAATGTGCTAATCACGTCGCCGGGGCTTAGTTGCCCTCTTGATATCTCACCAGACATTCCCCTGATCGCGTGGATGGGGATTTTGTTGCCGCCGATGCCTACAATCCGCTCAAATAATGTCGCCATCACTCATACCCTCTTGATCTAACCTTAACGTTGTACGACTTCTCGCGCCCATGGCGCATGGCCACGGCGTTGTGGAACCCCATCTGCGCCAGGCAGCCGCGGAGTTCTTTGCCCAGGGCGAGGTCGCTGACTTTCTCGGCGCCCAGCATGACGGCGGTGCGGCCAAAATACCGGCGCCGGATCACGACGAGGCTCACGTCCCAGGGGTGGCCATAGGTGCCCTGGTGTATGTGCCGCAGCAGCCAGGCCCGGCGGCCGGTGAGCGGGTTTTTACACAGCGGCTCAGCGTGGAACATGGTTATGCGGGCCACCCGGTGGTGATGTCGATGGCATCCAGTTCGGTCTGGTCGGCAGCGGCCTCGATGCTGGCCACGATCGCGTCCATGGCGTCAAAGATGTCGGACATTCTGGCCGCACCGTCCTCGCAAACTTGCTGTAGCTGGGCAGCGGTGTGCATCCGCCGCGACCATACGCCACCGCTATCGGCGCACAAAAACGTGCGGTCCAGCCCGGTTTGTGCGGCACCGATGATGTTGAGCTGATAATCCCGGTTGCTGGGGTAGGTGTGCGTCGTGCCCAGCGCATCGCTGGTGTAGCCCGCAGTGATGTGCTGCTCTGCCAGGGCGCGAGTCTCAGCCACCAGCGCCGTTTTTTTCTCGGCCAGGGTGGGCGGTGGTGCCGGGTCGCTATAGGTGCCGTCGCCATTATCCAGCCAGCCAATACCCACGCCAGGCTCAGCGAGCACCCAGCCGTCCGGTAGTACGTCAAATACCGCGATATTGGCAACCAGGCCATCAACAATCTGCATGCCTCGAACGCTCATTAGAAAAACTCCTCAATAATCACAAAGCCGTCGCCGCCGTCCCCTCCAGCGTAATTTGTAGCGACATCGTCAGTGGCCACGCCGCCGCCACCCTCGCCGTAGCGAGTTGCGTTGTTCCCGGCCCCCTCAATCGAAGTTGGCAACCCGGCCCCGATCACGGGGCAGTGGCCGCTGAGCCCTGTAGCGACAAACTCTGCACTAATCACCCGCCCGGATGCCCCCGGTGTGCCGGAGCCGTTAAGGTCGCCGCCCAAACTGCTGCCGGGGGCGCCCTGCCCCGGCAATCCACTGCCGGCAGTGCCAGTATTTCCCGGCCCTCCACCGCCCCCGTTCGCCACCACATTTATCAACGCCCCCAAAACGGAGGTGTTGCCCCCCGCAGATCCGGCATTGTTTCCTGCCGCGCCGCCAGGGCCGCCAGCGCCTATCGTTATGTTGTAGGTGGCCTCGATTCGGCTCGTTGTTTTGATCGCAAAGCCGCCACCGCCGCCGTGTGATGAATTCGCCGCGGTGCCTGCCCCCTGACCATCCACACCACCACCACCACCGCCCGCGCCGATGGCGGTAAAGCGTATTGCTTTAGTGTCTGGTTGCGGCACCCATGCCGCATCCGAGACGGTCACATACGTGGTTTTGATTCGGCCAAGCCGGTCCAGCTCCAGCCAGCCGTTGGCAGCGTCATAGCGCAGGCGGGTGCGCCCACGGATTTCCCCGGCTGCCGGTGTGCCACCACCTTTCAGTTTGATATTTTTTGCGCCAAGCCCCGCCACGTTGACGGTGGATGCCCCGGTGTTGGCGTTCGCGGCGATAAATTCGTACACCGCACCGTCGAGGTAGGCTCTCGGCCCTTTGCGGCTGGACGACGGGGTCAGCACATACGCATTGGCTGCGCCGCTGTCGGTATATGCTGTCGCGTTGCTGGCCGCGTTGCCGACATAGTCCGCCACCACCTTCACTGGCGGCACCAGTGTTTCGCTGCTTTCGGCATCCTGTTCGGTAAGTGTGGCCAGCTCAATCAAACCGGCGGCCAATTCGGTGGCATAGTCAAACTGCCACTGCCAGCTGGAGGCCTCCACGGTCACATTCGTGATCGCCTGGGCGTCGGTGTAGGTAATCAAAAAGTTGCGGGTGATGGCGTTGCCCAGGTCTTGCCCGCTAGTGGCATATTTGCTGATCGGCTCGATATAGCGCACGGCGACGAGGGTGTCGTCGTCTGCCAGCAGGCCCACCCAGTTAAACGTAAAGTCGCCCACCTGGGTGCCCAGGTACAGCGAATAGACCACCTTGTCCGCACTCACATAGCCGGATTTTGTCACCGGTAGGGTGGCCACCTGGTCGCCCGGCGCGGGCAGCGCCTCCAGCGGGTCGGCGGGGTCGTTTGGATCCAGTCCCACGATGTTGGCGAGCATAAACCGGTCGATGGTTAAAACCTGTCCAGCGCCCTGTTTGGCGGCGAAAAGGTCGCGCCCTGCGTCCGTTAAAATTCCTGCGCTCATTGCTGTAACCTCATCTATGCGGCCTCGTCGTAGTACCAGGTGTGGTCAAACTCGTGCCCGGATATGCCGAGGCCCACCGGGGTGATAATGTCGAACTCGTAGCGTCGGCAGGTGCGGCCGTACTTCTGCATCAGTAGTTTGAGCAGGTCACCGTTCTGGCTCAGCTGTGCGTCGCTCAGCTCCAGGATGATCACATCCCAGTCTTTGTCAGGCTGGCGCTCGCGCACTTCCACGTAGCCCACACCCAGTCGCTCAAAAATCCGCTTGATACCCGCCACGCTCCCGGCATCCACGGCGTTAATAAACGCATGCTTTACACGCAGCCGGTAAAGGCTCTCCGGCTCACCGGCAAAGCGCTGGATATTGCGACCCCAGGCCAGCAGGTTGAGCAGCCCCAGGGTGCAGGTATCCGGGTCGATCTGAGCCAGTGGCATCTGTACCCAGGTTTCAACCTGCAGCCACCAGGTGTGCAGAAACTCCGCCAGCTGCCGGGCTTTGCCACGGTTCAGCCAAATGGGCAGTTTGAGATCACGCATGCTCGGCCACCGTCAGCAGATCCAGCCGGGGGATATCCATGGTGCTGTCGATATAGCCCGGGCTGAACACCAGGTTTTTGATTTCTGGTAGCAGGCCGTGGATCTCATCGCCCAGCAGGGAAAAGCTGAATACATCCCAGGGCTGCGTTTTTGTCACCGAGTAGCTGGTGTTCTCGCGGAACGCGCAGCGGATAATGTTTTCCACATCCGTCAACAGCGCCGCTTTGTCGGCGGTGGAGAGGTTCGGCAAAAACCACACGGTGCAGGTCAGGCTGTGGAGCGTTTCCGGCATGGCAAACACCTGCAGGTCGTCGCCGTGGCCGTGGTTTTCGTTGTCGGTGATCTCGCTCTGGATGCTGGCAATAAACGCGCCGTCCGGGTTGCCAGTTTCGAGCATCACAAACGCGTTGGCCGTGCCGGGTCCACGCGGCGCGTCGTGCTCAAAATACACGTTATCCGTGGTTACACCGGGGAACGCAGCAATGATGGCGGTATAAACCGCATCGGTGTGCCACTGGTTGATGGCGCTGTACTGGTTGCGCACCCGCTCGCGCAGCTCGTCGTCGGTTTCCTCGTCCGCTCCCGGCGTTGTCAGCCAGTCGGCCAGGTTGGTGACGGTCACCCCATCGATGTCCTCGACCAGGGTTGTGTAGTAGTTCGCGCCCAGGTTGTGGGCGGTGCCCGCCTCCAGCGCTTCGCAGGGGATAAGCAGCACCGCATCCCCGTCGGCGAGGGTTGCCTGGGCGAGGGTCCGGACGCTGTAGTTAACCCCGTTGATCGCTACAGACCGCACCTCCGTGCCGGCCGGAATCACCAGCTCGCCGGTGGTGTCCGAGCGGGTGAACTGGATATTGCCCACCGCCGCGACCGCCGCTTTGCGGGTCAGGTTCACGGCCCATGCGTGCATGTCCAGGTAGGCGGTGGTGGATGTTTTGACAAACGCCTGCGGCAGCACGCCTGTCACAATAAAATCTACCAGCCACTGCACCGCGCTGGTCGCAGCAGCGCTCACAAACCGCCAGAAGGGGCCGAATGCGCTGTCGTTGGTGATGGTCAGCCCTTCCTGGTCGCGCAGCGACTCGAACTCCGCTTTGATTTCGGCTTCGGTGGTCGGTATGCCAGTGTCTTTGGCCAGCTGTCTAAAATCGTCTTGGCTCATGGGCTCCTACTCTGCGCCAGGGTGCAGCGCTACAAATAAATCGTGAGATCGCCGTACTCCAGCGTCACGGCGGTGATGTAATACGTCCCCGGCTGGCTATCAACCGGCAGAAACCGCACCGTGCCGGGCACAAGGCGCAAATCCTTTTCCACTTCCAGCGTCATCTGGCTGATCAGACGCGCCTGCTCAACAGGACTGCGCTGGGCCACCAGCAACTGCGGCAGACCGGATTCGATCAGCCGATGCTTGATGTCCTGGCCAATGCTTTGGCGGTCGCCCACTTCGGCAGCGAAACCGGCCACGTCCAGGGAAAAATCCCCATCCTCTACCAGCAGGTCGATATACTTCACGTCAGCCTCCCGCCATCATCAGCTCATCGGTGAGCTGGAATCCGTTGACGCCGCCGGTGGTGTTCACCTCCATTTTTTCGATGGTGGTGCCCCGGTTGTTGATCTGTTGCTGCAGCCCGCCGGAGGGAACAATGCTCTCCCGCTGCAACCCCCGCGAGCCGCCGCGCAGATCCTCGGGGCCGCCCAGGCTCGCGGCTGGATCCACGCTCGGCTGGCTGCCTTTGGTGTTGATGTTGATGCCGGGAATCAGGTTGATTTTTTTAATCAGCCAGTCGATGCCGGGACCCAATGCCTGAAATGGGTTAAGCCCCGCCACCCACGTTTTGAGGTCGGCGAGCTTGGCCATTACGTCGTCAACAAAGCCGAGTGCTGCAGCCTTGATGTCGTCCCAGTGGCGCACAGCCATCACAATCGCCGCGATCAGCGCAGCAATGCCCAGCACCACCCAAGTGATAGGGTTGGCCCAGAGGGCAGCACTAAACAGCAGCATGCCGATGCGGGCGGCCAGCAGTACCGTTTGCAGTCCTGCCAGCGCGACCTGGGCGATGCCGCTGGCCAGTGCAAACGCGCTGACCGCAGCCACCAGCCCAAAAATCACCAGCACCGCCACGCCAATCACTTTGGTGAGGGTGGGGTATTTGTCCGTCAGGGTGACCACGTTTTCGCCCATGCGAATCAGCCACTCTGCAGCGGGCACCAGCACCGGCTGCATAATCTGGCCAAAAATGGTTTTGATGGCGGTGCCGGCGGCGCCCAGTCGCTCCCAGGGGTCCGCGATGGACTTGGCCATCTTCTCGGCCTGCTCCATGCCGCTGATATTGTCGAGCTTGCCGATATTTGATTGCAGGCCATCCATGTCCTGCATCAAAAGTTTGATCAGGCCGCTGGCCTCTTTGCTGCCAAATGCTTTTTTCAGTGCGTCTGACTCTGCCACATCCAGCGTGTCGCCAAACTTGCCGCGCAGCTTGTCGAGTATGTCCATCATGGGCAGCAACTGGCCCTGACTGTCGACGAACTTCAGGCCCAGCTCGTCCTGGGCTTTGCCAACCCCGGCAAGAAACGCTTTATATTTTGTGCCTGCCTCGCTGCCGCTCATGGTGGCCTGCAGTTGGCCGAGCACGGCCATTTGCTCACTGATGGCCACACCGTGGCTTTGGGCCTCGGCTCCCAGGTTGCCGAATGCCCCGGCCATTTCAGAACCGGTGGTTTTAAACATTTGCACCGCCGTGGCGGTCTGCCCGGTCATCTGCTCCACCCACTGCGACTTGCCCATGGCGTCGGCGCTGTTTTTGAAGATGCCGTACATGGTGCCCATGTAGTCAGTGATGGTGCTGGTGTCAGACTTGGTGCCTTTGGCCAGCACCGCGCTGGCCCGTGTGAAACTGGATAGCTCGAGATCCGACAGGCCGCCAATGGCACTCTGGATGTCATAGGAGCTGCGCACGATGTCCGCCGCGCTGTCGCCGTATTGCACGGACGTTTTCAGTGCGGTTTTTTTAAGCATTTTTAGAGCGCTATCAGACACGTCGAGGCTTTTCACCTCGCCCAGGGCGCGGCTCATTTCCACCGAGGGTCCCATCAGGGAGTTCAGGGCATATCCGGTGGCAAACAGCCCCCCGGCACCGGTGGCGATTTTCTGCATGCCTTTCTGAGCGCGCTGGGTGATCTGGTCAATTTGCGCCACAATCTTGCCGGCGGGGCCGCTGGCTTTGTCCACCAGGCCCACAATAAACTGCAATTTTTCCAGCCGGCTTGCCATTCTGTTATCTGCCCTTTATTGCTTTGGTGATGCCGTTAGCCACCGCCGTCTCAAAGTTGTCCCAGTAATTCCGCTCCAGAAAGAGCGCCATGCCCATGGTTTGTTCGTTGTCCGGTTCTGCAGCCCCAGGCAGGTGTTTCTGTACCAGGGCCTGCAGGTGCGTATAGCCGAGCGCGGCGATCTCGTCCGCTACGTCTCGCGCTTTTTTACTGCCACCGCCACGTCGGGCTTGTACAGCTCAAGCAGTTCCCCGGCCAGGTCGGTGACGTTGGCAGGGTTGTGCTGCAGCTCGGTCAGCAGCTCCCGGCTGTCGTCGGTCACACTGGCCGCCAGCAGGTTGTTCATGGCGTTGAACGTGTTTTTGCTGGCACCGTTGATAAAGGCGATGTAGTGCGGACGCTCCACGGCGAACCGCAGTGTGCGTCCGTCGTCCAGGTCGAGAGTGATGTTTGCAGCAGTGTTTTTACTCATGATGTGATTCCCGTTGTTGTTGTCTAAGCCTTGCTTTCAGTTCTTCGTGAAACTTCTCGCGCTCCAGCGCCATATTCAGTTTTTTGTAGTGCCAGTTGACCAGCATGGTGATAAACCCGGTGACCAGCACACCCAGGGATATCCACTGGTTAAACGTCAGCCCCCACAGCGCCCCGAATACCACCGTGAGCCACTGCAGGATGAGGTTGTGCTTCTCCACTCTACAGGCCATCCTTCTTTCCTGACCGGGCGCTGAACACCTGTACCAGCAGGGGCAGCACGTTCTGCATTGCCCTCTCGCCAAACAGGAAGCCCAGCACCAGGAAGTTGATAACAATCAGCGCCGTCTGCTGCTGTTCGTTGAGGCTCCAGGTTGCAAACCATTGGAAGTCGAGCCACAGCGTGGCAAACCCCCACAGCGGCCGCTGGCAGCCTCGCAAAAAGAGCACCAGCGGGCCGAGTATCGGTATCGCCTTGATGTCTTTGGCGGTGCCCTCCAGCTCACCAATTCTCTTGGTCATCGCCTCCGATGCTTCCTGCGTCGCGGCATCGGCATCCCGCTGTTTTTGCAGCTCCAGATTCATCAGCTCCGCTTTGAGTGCGGCTTTTTCTCCCTCGCTCATGTCCGGCGGGAAGTAGGTCTTTGCCACATCAAAGGCCAGCGCCCCGATGCCGGACGTGGCTGCACTGGCGATTTTTTTCAGCAGGTTCACAGGTCCGCCCCCTCGATCAGCGTGTAGGTAAAGCGGTTGCCGTAGCGGATGGCGGACAGACGGCAAAGCGACATCAGCAAGGCAAAGTCCAGCGGGTTGGCCAACACCTGGCAACCTGCGCTCCACTTGTCCACCTGGTGGCTGGGCAGGGCCTGAGCGGCGCGGTGGCAGTTAATGCCAAACAGCCCGGTTTGCCTGTCTCCATCGGTATCCACCACGCCATCCCGGTTGTTATCCCGGCAAACGGTGACAGGGCCAACCTGCACCAGCGCGCTGTATTTGCCCTGGTGCATGCCCATAGTCCACAAGCCGCTGTACTGGCCGGGCATAACCACGGCGGTGCCTGCTACATTTAGCGGGTTCTCCAGGTAAAACAGGCCGGGGTCGGTGGTGCAGCGCCACGCAAACAGGTGCGGTTGCCCGTCGGTATAAAACGCCGCGCAAAACCAGTCGTTAAACGTGTTGGCGTTGCTGTCTGCGGTGCGAATGCCGACCAGGTTCAGGTTGTAATCGCCCCGATCAAACCACTGATAGCCATGGGCTATCACGGCCTGTTCCAGTTGCTCAAAGGTGGGCGGCTGAGCGGCTTTCGGTTTTCTCGCTGGGCGCTTTGTCATGTGCAAAACCCTTTTTGCTGTTGTTCCTGGTGGCGGTATCCCTGGCACTCTGTGCAGCAGTCAATCCCGCCCATTTGTCGCCGCTGTGGCGCTATTTCTTCCCCGCAGTCCAGGCAGTGGGTGAGGCTTGGCAGCCCGCTGCGGTCATTTTTTCGGGCTGCAGCCAGGGCCATATCCCTGGCCCATTGCTCTGCCTGTTCGGCCCGGTCGGCCTCATCCACTGTTAAATCAGGCCGTCTTTGTCACTTTCTGGCGCGTAGGGCACGCCGTTGATCCGGACGAAGTCTTTACCGGTCACCTCGTAGGGTATCTTGTGTTGCAGTTTTTCCTCGCCGTTCGCGCTGGCGTTGAGCAGGTCGGATATTTTGGTCAGGCACTCGAACAGCTCAACGTTCAGGTTGCTGCTGTTGGTTTCGCCATTCATGACAATGTCGAACAGCTCCATTTCCTGCCATGACCCGGCCTTTTTTGCGGCCTCGATCATGATGTTGAGGTTGTCGGTGTCCAGCGTGATTTCGCCGGAGCAGGTCACCCCGCCCCGCACGTATCCGTTGGGGCGGTTGCGGCTCATGGCCGCTTTGCTGCTGTCCTCAATGGTGGCGGTGACCTCGATAAACTGCACCGCATAGTTGCCGACCATCACGCCGATGTCGTAACCGGATAGTTTCTGTCCCATGGTGTTCTCCTGCCTGCTGCCTGGTTGATTAAATTACTCGCCGCTCAGATCCAGCAGGATGTTGGCGGTGATGTCTTTCGGCGAGTTGAATGGCTGCGCCTTGATATAAATTTCCACGCTGGTGATGGTCGGCCACAGAATCGTTATGGCGTCATCTGCCGGGGGCCGGATTTCGCCGGGGAAGTGCTCGCCGGCAAAGGTGGTGCTGTGGCTCATTTCGCGCATCGGGCGGGTGAAATAGGTTTTGTTGGCCGCAATGCTTACCGGGGTACTGTTGAAGCTGCGGTTTGCCACCCGGGCAATGGCCAGCACTCGGACGGCGCGGGCGATTTTGTCGATCACGCGCAGGTTTTCGATCACCTGGTAGTCACCGGCGGGCACGTCCAGCAGGTTCAGGTCGCCCCAGTAGGTGCCCGGGTAGTCGACGTAGCGCTGTATGCAGCTCAAGCGGTTGCTGTCCAGCGTTGACAGGGTCGCGTTGCTCAACGGCTCGCCGTCCATGTCCAGGGGGGCATCGCCCAATCCCAGCACGGTGCCGGTGGCCACCCGCATCGGGCTGTCGGCAATGCTCACTGCGCGATTGCAGAGTCGACCGGCTACCGCGCCCAGGTCGTTACCGTGCAGCTGCGGGACAGCGCCAACCCGGTAGGCGGCAACGTCGCTGGTGATCGCCGCCTGGGCGGATTCATAGACTGACCAGGTCTCACCGGTGGACGGTGTCGGGTCAATGCCCGGCGTGGCAGTCAAAATAATCACGCGCCTTGCCAGCCCGGTGCGCAGCGCCTCGGCCTTGGTTTGCATGGCCTCCAGATCAGCCGCGACAGTGGCCGGGGTGCAAAGCACGATCAGCTCGGGGCTGATGGTCTCCATGGCACCGTCAACCACCGACTCCCAGTCATAGCCGGTATTTTGCGGGGCGGCGTAGCACAGCCAGTTTTCCCCTCCGTTGGCCTGGGCGGCCGCCACATTGCGCTTGATTTCGCTGTCGGGTTCGCCGAGCAGTGTGTCCAGGTCGCTTTGGGCGTTGATGCTTAACACCTGCCCCACGTTGGTTTCGCCCTCGCCGATGAACAGCGCTTTGCGCTCAACTTCATCAAAGGCACCCTGGGCCAAATTCAGGTTGTTGACGGTAACGGAACCCTGTCCCATGTCGTTCTCCAGTTGTTGTGGATGCGGTTACGCCCGCGCCCGTATGGTTTGATCAAACACGGTGTTCACCATGTCGTTAATTTCCTGCCCGGTAGCGCCCAGAAAACTCCGCTCTGGCAGGGGAATTACCCAGCGCTGTTTGCTCGGTTTGTCCCGCATCAGCCGCAAAATAATGCCGGCCTTGCCCAGGGTGAGCGTGTCCTTGATCTCCCGGATGCTGGCGTTTCGGTAGCCCTTGCCGCTTTTCTTTCGGGCCTTGTAACCCTCGGCACGCAATGCCTTTGCCTGGGCCGTGGTGGCGGCGGCGGAATAATCGGGCTGGCCGTGGATCCGGCGCATCTTGTCGGCTGTCATCACCTCGGGGATCCCGTCCTGGTGAGCCCTGGCTATGCGACCAATCACGGTGCCGTCGAACGCCACTTTGCCGCTATCCGGCTGGTAGTAGGTCTTCATCTGCCGACCCACTTTGCGCAGCATCTTTTGCTTGCGGCCACTTTTTCTGGGTGCCCATGGCGCACCATCGAGGCCGCGCTGCGCGCGTAATCGTCCCCGGCTGGCGGACCTGACTTTGCGAGCCACCTGACCCATCAGGCGTTTGCGCTTGGCCGGTGGCAGCTGCAACAACTTGAGTTTGCGCTGCACGTTCAGCTGGCCCTGCACATCGATGCGGATCATCGTCACGGCTCCCGCGTGTAGGGCAGGTCGGTGGGCTGTTCCTGGTCGTCGCCCACGGCGGCCGTATCCACGTCGACAACCCCCGCCGTGGTCAGGCTCCATTTTTGGCCACCCAGGGCGAGGGACCCTTTGCTGTCTTCGACCAGCTCGATGTCCTCCCGGAAGCGCACACGGATTTCAACGGTCGCTCTGGTGTCGTCCTCCATGTCGACATCGATGTCAGGCTGCGGCAGCTTGTCATCATCGCGGGTGGGGTCGTTGTCGATCAGCCAGATGCACACCACGGCCATCAGCATCGCGGGGTTACCCGAGAAGCCTTCGAACTCCAGCACGGCGTCATACTGCAGCCGACCAATCAGGAGCTGGCCAGCACCGAGTTTTTTGTTTGCCGGCGTCAGCTGGCCGTCTTCCATCCAGCTGTTGAACCGCTCGGGCATCAGCAGTCTGCTGTCCTCGATGTGCTGGTGCAGAGATTTGAGTTTTTCCAGCGCCGCCATCACATCAGCTCCACATCGATACTGGTGGTTTTACCCAGCAGGCGGCGCAGGGCTTTCTGGCTGTTGGCCATCAGCCGCTGGTACATGGCGTCGGATTCTTTCGCCAGATCCTCGGCACTGTCGCGCCGGCTCATTGTCTGGAAATCTGCCAATAGGTTGGCTTTTGCCCGGTAATACACGGCGGCCAGATAGTCGCGGTTGCGGCTGCCGCCATCCGTCTCGTCAACGGCCAGCAGTGATTGGTGGCCAGCCGACACCCACAGGGTTTTCCGGGCGACCAGCTGGCTGTTGATTTCACCCCTGGCAAAATCTACCTGGTGCTCGATGGCGGCATCGGCGTAATGGCCGGGGATGCGGTGCAGCTGTTGGAACTCACCCAGCACGAGATCAGGGAAAAAGCCGTCGTTGGCTACTGAGTGCCCCAAAAATGTGGTGTCGCGTCCCGTAAAGCTCATCTGCTACCTGTCTTAATAAAAAGCGGTGCCGTGGTGGTTAAACTGTGGGACTTTTCCGCAGCGCCCCACCAGGCCCGCTGGCTTGGGAGTCGTTAAGCCCCAGCACCGAGCTGGGCCTTGAGTTTTTCAATGCGGGTTTTACAGCCCGCCCGTTCGTTTTCTTCCTGGGCGCGCTCAAACAGCGCCAGCGCTGCCTTGGCGTCGCCACTGGCTTCTGCCAACTGCCCGGCCACCTTGAAAACCTTGCCGCGCACAATGTCGTTGGTGGTTGGCCAGGTATCGTTTTCCAGGTATTCGCAGACCCGGTCTATCCAGGGGCTGCCGCTTTGCGTCGCTTTCAACTGGCGCTCAGCCCAGTCGGCAATGGTTTCCGCAAAAAAGGTGGGCAGGTCGCGCTTGAAATGCTCGGGCGGCAACTGCTGCTGGGCCACGCAGGCCTCAGCCAGGCGCACGCCGGTTTCCATGTCTTCAATGTCCAGCGCCCAGATGGCGCACCGCACGAGGATGGGGTTGTAAAACTGCTGATCCGTGTCCAGCTGGGCGTCCACGATCGGCAAATACTTGGGCAGCAGTTCGTTGCGTTTCAGGTTGATTTTTTCTTCCACCGAGTCGATGGCGCTCAGGCGTGCCAGGTCTCTGTCCAGTGAGGCCATGGCCACCTGGTGATCATGGGTGGAGGGGGTTGGCGCCAGGGAGGGGGTAGACCCTGCCTGTTTTTTTGCTGCCGCTTTCGCCAGGGCGTTGCGCTTGTGTTTGATGGCCAGGCTCATAGTGTTGTCTCCGCAGCGACTGTTTCTCTGGTTTTAATCTGCACCCTGGAACAGGGCGCAGGTTGAAACCCCGAGGGGTTGCGGCGGCAAAAAGTCCCGGCTTGCGCCGGGCAAATTGCCGCTGCTAGGGTCAAACGAATGCCGAACCGTCCCAGATTTTGACGTTGGCGAACTCCACCGCCCCCGCTTTCTCCAGATCCTCGATCACATACGCCTCGTTGAGGGTGTTGTAGTGCTCCACACGGTCGCGCTTGGCGTTGTCTTCGATCTTCTGGCGCACCTTACCGTTCTGGTAGTACAGGCTCAGGTTGTCCCAGCTGGTGATGAGTAGGCCACGGGCCGGCATGTAGGGCACCGTGAAGGAAGGCAGGCCGCCGTAAGTGCGGGTAACTGCGTTGGTTTCGATGCGCTCTTTTTCCGTGGGGGTTGCGCCCTGGGCTGTGTAGAGCTGAGTTTTGTCAAAGCTCAGGAGCTCGCGACCCATCATGGCCACCAGGTCGCCGCCGTCGCGGTGCTCTTCGCCCACCAGCTGCAGCACGTCATAAACCATGGCGTCCAGGTTGGGGTAGTCGCCTGCCCCGCCGAGCCGGATCTCGCCGACGGTGCCGCCTTCGGACATCAGCTGTGCGCTGGCGTTGTAGTTTCGAAGGTGCTCAAACCAGCCGACATTGACATCCTCGCCGTTGGGGTTTGTGCCGCTATTGGTGACTGCAGCCGCCTCGGTGCCGTGGAAGCCCACTTTGATGCGAGACAGCGCAATGGCCCGGCGGACGTATGTCAGGAAGCGATCGTTAAAGTCGGGGAACTTGGCCCAGGCGTCCAGCAGGGCATAGCCCAGGTGCACGTCGTATTCTGTTTTTACGCACTCGTAGCCGTTGGCATCGAGGTTCGCCACGTCCGAGGTTTGGCGATCGCCAGCGCTGGTGTCGGTGCGCTTGCCGAGCAGCCCGGACACGCTGCCCAGGATTTTCTCACCCTTGAGCTCGTCCACACCGAGCACGTTGATGCGCTGCAGGAAGTCGCTGGACAAAACGATTTTGTCCATCAGGGTTTGCTCCACCGACGGGGTGGCTGCAAACGATTTGTCTACAGCGTTGACGCCGTAGGTGCGGGCCATGTCGGCGCACATCTTGTTGAATAAAAGGCGGGTGTTGTTGTCCATGATTGCAGTCCTGTCTCGTCAAGTGTTGTGGGCTGTTGGTATAACCGGTTAGCGGTCAGACGACCGCTGACTGGTCCCCATCACCGTCCCCTTCCGGGGTGCCGGTGCCGGTCCCGGCAGGGGTGTCCTCAAAGGTTTTGAATTTGTTTTCCAGGGCTTCGATCCGACCCTTGAGCGCGGTGTTTTCTTCCGCCAGGGCGGTGAAGGCCGCCGGGTCAGGTGTGTCACCGTCGCCTGATTCGCCAGCGCTTTCACCGGCGGCCGGGGCGGCTGTCAGTTCTTCGCGCAGTGCTGAAAATTTGGTATCGATGTGCCCGGAAAGCTGCTCGGTGAGCGCCTGTAGCTGTTCTGGTGTCATGGTGTCGTCTTCCTGGTTGGGGTGGGGTTCGCGCCCGGATATGCCAAAAATGCGTTTGACCAGGCTGGGGGATTCTTCAATGTTGTCGGACAGGTCGATCTGTCGGCCAGAGAAAACCACGGCATTTTCGTCGCCGTGTTCGGATGAAAACTTCAGTTCTGTGACGCCGGCGCTGGCTGGGTCGTCGGTCAGCCCAAGCCCCCGCAGGAAATACTTGCCGGTCTTGCGGTAGTTCTCGCCCACTTCGATGCTGGGGAAGGTGAAGTCGCCGGCTGCATTGGCGTTCACCAGCCAGTCCGACGGGGAGAGGATGGCAAACAGGGTGATTTCCCCGGCCAGTTCTGGCTCAGTGGCGGGCTCGATCTTGAGCGCGAGGACGGTGCCTGCGCTGAAATAACGGCGATGCTCTGGCCACAATTTAGCGGTGAAAACCCGGGTGTTATAGGTTTCGACCATATCCTGCAGCCACTCTTTTTTGATAAAGCGGCCGTCTTCGTCGCCATGCACAACCGGGCCGCTGGTGGCTATGGCAACCCATCCGGTTTTCAGGTTTCTAGCCATTAACGGTTCCCTTTTTTCATGTGTCCGGCTCCCGGTCTCGCTCAATAAATTGCGTTGATGCGGCCACACTACGAAGCGCAAGCGGCTCCGGCAATCAGTTAAAAACCGTTTTTTTTCTAGTTTTTTTATTCAGGAAAAAACAAAAAATAATCACCGGTTTTTTTATTTTTCTGGCCCTTAAACTGCGGCCATGACTGAATCCACCACCAGCCGGGCGGCGTATCCGCAGGAAGTTAAAGACGCTGCAAAAATGATGTTTTTGCGGCAGGTGCCCGTGCGGGACATTAAAGAGCGCCTCAATCTGAACAGCACCCGGGTGGTTTACCAGTGGGCAGAAAAAAACCATTGGGACGAAATGCTGCAGCATGAAACGGTAGAGCAGGCCACTGCGCGCCGCATGATCTACCTGGTGGAAAAACAGCAGAAGTCCGACGACGACTACAAAGAGATCGATCGGCTGGGCGCGCTGCTGGACAGGCTCGCCGGTATTGATTTGCGCAAGGCGAAGGCGGCCAAGGAAAAAGCGCATGCGTCGATGGTGGAGCAGGGCGCTGCCGGCCCAGGAGCAGGGAAGAAAAAGCGCCGGGTAAAGAACGACATTTCCGACATCACGCCGGAACGGCTGGAAGAAATCCGCAATGCCCTGTTTTTTCAATACCAGCACACCTGGCACGAACACAAAGACGAGCGCACCCGGTTTATTTTAAAAAGCCGCCAGATTGGTGCCACGTATTATTTTGCCTGGGAGGCGTTCGAGGACGCCGTTATTACCGGCGACAATCAGATTTTTCTGTCTGCCAGTAAGAACCAGGCGGAGATTTTTAAAGCGTATATCCTCCGGTTCGCGTTGGGGTATTTCGAGATAGAGCTGAAAGGCACGGACGTGATGCCGCTCAGCAAAGACGGCAAGCCGTGGGCGGAATTGCGCTTTGTCTCAACCAACGGCCGGACTGCCCAGGGCTACCACGGGCACCTCTATGTGGATGAAGTGTTCTGGATCCCCGACTTTGATCGGCTGAACACCCTGGCGTCAGGCATGGCCAGCCATAAAAAATGGCGCAAAACCTATTTCTCGGTGCCCAGCGTGAAAAGCCACGGCGCCTACAAGATGTGGAGTGGCGAGAAATACAACAAGCGCAGGAAAAATACGGTTGATTTCGACCTGACTCACCAGACGCTCAAGGATGGCCAGCTCGGCCCCGACAAAATATGGCGAAACATTGTCACGGTAAAAAATGCCGAGGCCCAGGGCTGCGATCTGTTCGACATCGATGAGTTGATCGACGAATACAGTGAGGCGGAATTTAACAATCTGTTTATGTGCGCCTTCATGGAAGCCGGTGCCAGCGTGTTCAGCCTGCACGACCTGCTCGGCTGCGCGGTAGATAGCAGCGTAGTGTGGGTCGATTTCAAGGCCAGACAAAAGCGGCCCTATGGCAACTATCCCGTGTGGGTCGGTTACGACCCGGCCCGGGTGGGCGACCGGTCAACCGTTTCGGTGCTGGCCCCGCCGCTGGCAGAGGGTGGAAAGTTTCGCGTGCTGGAAAAGCTCGACCTGAAAGGGACATTCAAATATCAGGCCAGCAAAATTAAAGAGCTGACCGACCGCTACAACGTCCAGTTTATTGGCGTTGACTGTACCGGTCCGGGCCTCGGGGTGCTGGATGAGGTCAGGGCGTTTTATCCCAGGGTGACGCCGATCCACTACGGGCTGGACAGCAAAACCCGCCTGGTGTTGAAAGCGGTGGACATCATCGAGGCCGGCCGGATCGAGTGGGATGCCGAGCACACCGATATTGCCCAGGCGTTTCTCCAGGTGCGCCAAACCACCACGGGCAATGACTCCATCACCTATGTGGCAGACCGTAAAAGCGCCACAGGCCATGCCGATGTGGCGTGGTCGATCATGCACGCAATCAGCAACGAACCACTGACCGGTAGGCGTCGCACCGCCTCGGTCTCATTCGGATAGGGAACAGACATGCGAAAAGGCCAACTAAAAAACCAACCCGCCCGATTTCCCGCTGGCGACAAAAACCACCATCAAAAGGAAAAACCCGGCCGGGGGACCGCGTTCAGCTTTGGCGACCCGGAGCGCGTTCTGGCATCAAATCTGGTGGATTACCTGGGCATTTTTATCAACCCCCACGGCGATTATTACGAGCCGCCAGTGAGTCAGAGCGGCCTGGCCAAGCTGCTGAGGGCGAACGGTTATCACGGCACCATCCCGTATTTTCGCCGTAACATGCTGCGGCGCTGGTATATCGACAACGACGCGCTGCCCGCCGAAGACCTCAAAAAAGCGGGTTTTGATCATGATGTGTTTGGCAACTGTTATTTTCAGATCGTCGAAAATCGTTTTCGAAAAAAGTGGTGGCTGCGGCACCTGCCGGCATTGAACATGCGTCGCATGAAAACAGCAGACCAGTTTTGCATGCTGCGATCCGGCCGCGACCCGCTGCCGTTTAAACCCGGCGAAGTGGTCCAGCTGAAAGAGTATGACCCCGTGCAGCAGATTTACGGAGTGCCGCAGTATTTGGGCGGGATCCAGTCGGTGTTGTTGTCTGAGGACGCCACGCTGTTTCGCCGGCGCTATTATCAAAACGGTGCCCACATGGGGTATGTGTTTTATACCGCCGACGCCAACCTGGACCCGGACGACGAGACCGCACTCAAGGAGCAGATCAGAAACAGCAAAGGGGTGGGCAACTTCCGCAGCATGTTTCTCAACGTGCCAGGCGGCAAGCCGGACAGCGTGAAAATCATCCCGGTGGGGGATATCGCCACAAAAGACGAGTTCGAGCGCGTTAAAAACCTCACCCGCAACGACGTGCTGGCCATGTGGCGCATCAACGGGGCGCTGGCCGGGGTGCTGCCGGAAAACAATGCCGGGTTCGGTGATCTCGATAAGATCAGCCGCAACAACTACGAAAACGAAGTGGTGCCGGTGCAACAGGTGTTCCTGCAGCTGAATAACATTTTGCACCCGTCGCGCAAGATAGGATTCGCCACGCCCAGCTTTGCATCAGAGGCTTAACCGACTGAATTGAAAAGGGAAAAACGATAGACCTGGACGATATTGTGTTAAAATTTATCCCGACACACCAGACCGCCTGGGGAGGGGACGACGTGCAAGTCATCTGCACCGAATGCCACGGGAAAGCCGTGATCCAGTCTCGCGCAGTGAAAGATCCAAAAGTGTCGGATCTTTACTGCAGCTGCAAAAATCCCAGGTGCGGTCACACCTTTGTTATGACCCTCTCGTACAGCCACACCCTATCCCCTTCCTCAAAACAAGCCAGCAGCATGGTCCTTGACCTACTGCGAGGCATGCCAAAAGCAGAACAACTGCAACTGCTGCAGCAGGCCACTCACTAGCAATCCAGCGATCGTCCAGCCCTGGGATATTCACCAGAAAACCAGAACTCCCTGAAAAAAAAGGGGGGGGGTAGGGGCAGCGCAAACCGTGGAAGCGTGGATGCCCCCTTTTTAAAGGTTAAGTCGTTGATCTAAAAGGAAATACAATCCACGAAAAAGCCGTGGATGGCCGTGGAAAACCGTGGATGGTTTTTTAACCAGCTCTAAAATCCGTGGATGCTATAACTCTTAACCCTTTTTCTCACCTTTATATATATTCTTCTTTTTTTTCAAATAGATAAATAAATAAATAAAGGGGAAGAGGGGCGCAAAGAAAAAAAACCATCCACGGAAAGAAATGCAAAACCGTGGAAGAATAGGGGCAAACCGTGGAAGAATAATGGTAAACCGTGGAAGGTTTTTAGACTCAAACCCAACAAAAACAACAACTTATAAAAATAACCGCCTTAAATCCACGGAAACTGGCGCACGCGCTAGACCTTAGAATAGTGAAAAGCTGGGCGTGATCTCATTCGGTTTTCTCGGAGCCACTACCAGGCACACCAGAAAACCCGGATTTCAGCCAGGTAGAAATGGGGCGCAAATGGGGCGCAAGGCAACAGAAATGGGGCGCAAATGGGGCGGGGTCTATAGTGACGGAGGGTGATCGTCGGGGATTTGCGTCAGGCTGCAGGTCAGGCGCTGCGGGCCTTTCACACACTTTTAGCCACTGTGCGGCCCTTGGTAGTGTTTTTGGCTGTGGGGGTTCGAATCCCTCCCTCACCGCCACCCATAAAAATCCCGGCTTTATGCCGGGTTTTTTATGGGTGGGTGACGGGAGATATGGATGAGAACCCCCGTTCGACAAAACGGCATTACCGTTTTGGGCGCCGGCGCTTGCGACGGCGGGGTGAAACCCCGAGCCGCCTTGCGGCGAGCCAATCCCTCCCGAATCGAGTTGCGTTACTGAGGCTCTGATTTAAATCCCGGCTTTATGCCGGGTTTTTTATTTGTCTGGAGAGGGCTGTTGAAATGGGACTCCGGCGCTATCTTCAGCCTTCAAAGAGCGGGCTGCTAAAGCCGCGCAAGTGCTTGGGCAGATTGTCGCTGACATCAATAATGCGCTGTTCATAGAAAACATGTGTCACGGCGGTTAATTCCCGGGGCAGTTGGTTGTTGTGGTTCTTGGCGATCAGCCACTGGGGAACAGCCCGCCAGTCCACGCTGTTGGTGTTGAACAGCACTTCTCCGCAGTTGGTGCAGAAATACTTTTTCATTTTCAGCCTGGGGTGTTTGTAGATGCTGAGGTTGCTTTCGCCACGGGTGATGGAAGCAGTTTGATCAGTCCACACGGTGACCGGATAAAACGGGCCGTCAAGCAATTCCCGGCAGTCGATACAGTGGCAAATGACCCGCGCCCTGGGCTCGCCGCATAGAGACAATTCGATGCGGTTACAGCTGCAGTGGACGGTATAGGTTTTCATAATGGCTCCATAGATACGGGCAAGTACTGCTGATGTGGGCGGGCGGTTTCGTTGCTTCTGCTGTGTGGCATATTGGCGAGTGAAATATAACAGTGCCAATGCCAGTATTAATACGAGAATGCCGGAGGCAAGCAAAAACCTGTTGAAGACAGTGTAGAAACTTAGCTTGGCGTTTGTCTCAAATAGTGACAATTCTTCTTCGCTTAGCCCCGATGTGATCTCGTGATTTTTGTCTGACAGATAGGTGCAGACATCCTCGATCTGGGTGTCGAGTAAAACCCATAAATTCACTTTGAATGCGACAGCGACTGACAAATGAGCGTTTGAATCGGCCGCAGTGCTACGAATACTATTAGCCCTCGCTGGCTATCGGTTTTCTAGTGGGTTGCTATTCTGAAGGGCCGTCCAGTTCCGGATAGCGTGCGAAATCCCTCACGGTGGGATAGCCGTCGATATAAACCCATTCGGTACTTTTAACCGGCACATGGCAGCCAAAACAATTATTGAACCCTTCGCCATGCCAGGTGGTTGTTACATTCTTTTTGGGCGCATCTGCCTTGAATAAAGCCCAACCCCAGCCTTCGCCCCAGGCCTTGTTGTCCGGAAATCGGTTTTCCCGGTCGCGCACCATCACAAACCAGACACCGGTATCGCCGGCCCATTGTGCATTTCCTGTAGATAGCTGCTTCTTCTCAATTCCGGAAACGGCTTTTATCAACACTGTAGCATCGGGCCATTGACCGTTTTTCTTGAATCCTTTAACGGATTCAGGTGTAGCGTAGACATCGTGAACACCGGGGCCACTTGCATGATCATCCTCCTTCACAAACCAGGTACCGAGATGAACCCAGTTTTCACGAAAATTATCTGGCCGGCTAATGTTTCCCTGCTCATCGACATACGGAGAAAAACCATTAGCCGATATTTCCTGTTCTGATTCTGAAGCGTCGCCTGGTGAACAGCCCGTCACGGCTATCGATGCAGCTACATAAAGGATCATTAAATATTTCATCCCTTCATACCTCCGACCTAAACAAGAGTTATATCCAAATAAATAACAATGGAAAACCACTCTATAGCGTAGTGCCAGACAGGCAGTGCCACAAGTTCCAGTGCTGCCAGTTTGGGGCGGGGGATTGCAGGATTATTGTCGACAAAACTTTCCATGCGGCCTGCAAGAAACCACAGTGATCCCTATACTGGTATTGGGCGTTGAAAACTATTCGGCGTGTACGGTGTATCAGTTAATCGCAGGTTTGATGTTATGCAGAGAGTCATAGAGGGTTTTCACCTGGACCGCTTTCAGGAGTGGGTGGCGGAGCTGGAATGTGGTCACGAATTGCAGATGAAGCACAATCCTCCCTACATGGAGTGCCGCTGGATTGGCACCGGCAAGGGACGACAGGAACATATTGGTGACAGTGTTGAGTGTGTGGACTGCGATATGCCTAAAATCCCCGATGGAATGACGTTGGTCGAAACCACCCCGGTGTATCAGCGTTCGGATATGCCGAGCGAATGGCAGGATGGCCTCTCTACGGAGCCCGGGGTATGGGCCAGGGTTGTGGTCAAAGAGGGTATGTTGCAGTTCGTTATTGAGCCAGGCGTGCCTGCCAGCCGTGGTTTTCTACTCGACAAGGGCTTTGCTGGGGTCATGGCTCCCGATCTCACGCACAGTCTCAGTCCGGCAATGGGAGACGTGCAGTTTTACATTGAGTATTACTCGGCCTGATGTCGGGCCAGCGACTATGGGGCCGGGGTTCGAAGGGGTGGTTTCCGAGTAGAGTTGTTCAAGGCGCTCTATAGTTACTATACTGATTTGACGGGTTCGATGGTTGAGTCGACACCGTTGCCTGACAGGTTCCTTTTTAGAAAGCCTGTTGGGCGTAATCCATAGTGAATTAAAACAGGTGATTGATTTCCGGACAGGTCAGGTGGTCTGTTGCACAATCAAGTGAGACATGAATTTTTAATATAAAACAAATAGATATAATTCATGCTCTCACCAATAATAAGTTGGTATGTCTATTGCATAAGTAATGGAGCTCTCCAGATGGTGGCTATTTTTATTGGTCACATTCTGGTGAAGTTTATAACCCTAACTATTCTCGGCTAGTAAAAGAACTAAGGTAACTCGATATGGGAATGCTAATAAATATCGATAATGGCGGTACGCTCACAGATATCTGTGTGCTGACAGAAAACAACTTCTACAAGACCAAAACTCTGACAACACCTTACGATTTGAGTAAGTGTTTTTTTGATGGTCTGCGGTCTGCTTCCAAGGCAGTATACGGAGAAGAAAATGTCGCCCGGTTGTTGGCTGAAGTGGATCATATCCGCTATTCAACCACGCAGGGAACCAATGCCATTGTTGAACGTAAAGGTCCACGACTCGGTTTGATCATCAACAAGGGCTCTACGTTGCCCGCCCGTTTGCGTGAGCAGGATCCGGAGCTCTATGACTTCCTGATTGGCGACAGGGTTTCTGAAGTTGAATTGGCCGATGTGGATGATGAATCAAAAGGTGCGGATACCACTTCGGTCATCACCCGTCTCACTTCCGTGGGTGCCAACCGTATTGTGGTTTGTTTTGAGTCCGAGAAGGCAGACGAGTACGAAGCTCAGTTCAAACGTATTGCCTTTGACAACTATCCTCGCCATCTGCTCGGTGCTGTTCCAATGTTGTTTGCCAGTGAGCTGGCCGATGATGTGTCCACGGAGCGCCGTTGCTGGACAGCGATGATTAACTCATTTTTGCATCCGGCCATGGAGAACTTTCTCTATAACGCCGAAAACCGTCTTCGCGAGTATCGCACCAAGAACCCGCTGCTGATTTTCCGCAACGACGGCGATGCATCGCGCGTTGCAAAAACGATTGCTGTAAAAACATACAGCTCTGGTCCACGCGGTGGCATGGAAGGGGTTAAAACCTTCAGCAAGCAATACAACCTGCCCAATGTGCTTTCCATGGACGTTGGTGGTACTACTACGGACATCGGTCATGTGATCGGACACGGTGTGCACGAGCAGCGTCGCGGTACGGTTGAAGGTGTTCCTATCTCCTTTGCACTCTGTGAAATTGCCAGTCCCGGTGTGGGAGGCAGCTCCATTCTGACGGTGAAGAACGGTGCTATCCAGGTAGGTCCGGAAAGTGTCGGCGCAGTACCTGGTCCGGCCTGTTTTGGTCGTGGTGGCAAGAATGCCACGATCACCGATGTAAACCTGTTATTGGGTCTGCTGGATCCATCCACGTTCTTTGGCGGTGGTCTGGCTCTTGATCTTGAGCGAGCCCGTACGGCTATCGCTGAAAACATTGCTACGCCGCTGGGGGTTACCACAGATGAAGCCCTGCTCAAGCTGCGTGATGCCTTCGAGCAAAAAATCGCCGGGGAACTGAAATCTTTTGGTGAAATTGAAAGCGATACCGTGTTGCTGGCTTTCGGTGGCGCCGGTCCGATGAATGCCTGTGGCATCGCTGAAGGCTGCGGGATTTCGACCGTGTTTGTGCCCAAAATGGCGGCGGTTTTCAGTGCCTTTGGTATTGGTTCCTGCGATATCGGTCAGAATTATTCCACCGTGTTGACTGGTAGCCGTCAGCAGTCTCTGGAAACGGCCTATGCCGCACTGATGGAGCGCGGTGAGCGAGACATGTTTGCCGAGGGCTATGGCAAGGGTGAATATGAAGTTACAGCCAGACTGGTGGCAGACAAAGCTGGTGTCGAGTCGATCCATGAGCTCGGGCATACAGTTTCAGTCCCGCAGGACATGGCAAAAGCTGACGACGTGACGCTCGAAGTTGCGGTACGTAAAAAGCTGAAAACTGAAGACAACAAGCACGCGGAAGTGTCCAAAAAGGCTCAGGCCAACTCGGCTAAAAACCGCTCACTGTTTAACGGTGCGGCTGGTTGGAGCGACGTTCCTGTCTATGAAGTGAACAATATGCAGCCCGGTGCCCACGGCACAGGACCGGCTATCCTTGAGGAAGAATTCTTTACCTGTCTGGTTCGCGAAGGTTGGGAGTTCGTGGTGACTGAGCTGGGCGATATCTGCCTGACCAAGGGGGACAAATAATGAAAGTGTTGATGACTGAATATCTCCGTATTGATCTGGATTCGGAAAACTGGGAGTGCCGGGTGTGTGACCATGTGGTTGGTTCAGCCCGTGGTAACTACAAAGAGGGACTGCTGGTGTACAACCGTGATCCAGCAGATATCCACCCGTCCATTATCGACCCTGAAAAGTACCGTTTCACCTTCTGTCCTGACAGGGAGTGGGTCAACATTTACGAGTTTTACTGTCCGTCCTGTGGCACTCAGGTAGAGGTTGAATATACCTTTCCCAACCATATGCCACTCTACGATATGGAAGTAGATATTGATGCCCTGAAAGAGCAGTGGAGTCACCGCGAAGAGATTCTCGAGCCGGTGAAAGGCCCCAATATTCTGGTAGATCGCTGTCACACCCACAAGCACTGATACGGCTTGTTGATTGGTGATTGAATAAATTAGGTCTGTTTTAGGAAAAAGGTTATGAAACGTATATCAGTAGATATCGGTGGTACGTTTACCGATTGCTTTGTAGTTTGGGATGACAAGTACATTGAAACCAAAGCGTTGACGACCCACCAAAACCTCTCTCTCGGTTTTAATGAAGCCTTGGAGAGTGCATACACTGAACTCGGTCTCACCATGGAAAGTATCCTTTCTGGAGTGGATTCGGTTCGCTACGCCACTACGCTGGGTACCAATGCCCTGATCGAGCACAAAGGCCCTCGCATCGGCATGTTGGTGACGGCGGGTTACGAGGCGATGGTGCCACTCAGTCGTGGACGTGGTTACGGTGAAGGTCTGGACGAGCTGGGCAAACAAAACCTGCCCGATGCTCAGCGTCCGGCCCCGCTGGTTCTGCCGCACATGATCGAGGGTGTTCGCGAGCGTCTCGGTTTTCAGGGTGAGTTGGTTATGCCGCTTGATGAGCCGGACGTGCGCGTCAAGATCAGAAAACTGGTGGATAAGGGTGCTCAGGCTATTGTGGTTTGTCTGGTTAACTCCGTGGTTAACCCCGACCATGAAAAACGTGTTGAACAGATTTTGCTGGATGAGTATCCCTCGCATCTGCTGGGTTCCATTCCTGTAATCTTGTCTCACCGCGTTGCTGGCCGGAAGGGCGAATATGTTCGTGCGACCTCGGCGATTGTGGATGGCTATCTTCACTCCACCATGTATCACGCCATGAGTCAGCTGGAACAAAACCTGCGTTCCAATAAGTACGATAAGCCGATGTTGGTGATCCACAACTCCGGTGGTATGGCACAGTTGAACTCAACCGATGCGCTGCAAACCATCCACTCCGGTCCAGTATCCGGTATCAGTGCAGCGGAGCATTTGGCCAAGGAAGCCGATCTCGGCAGTGTGGTTGCCACCGATATGGGTGGTACCTCCTATGACATCGGTATCGTGGTGGAAGGCGGTATCAAGCACTACGATTTCAACCCGGTTATTGACCGCTGGTTGGTGTCTGTGCCTATGGTCCACCTGGTTACCCTCGGTGCGGGCGGCGGTTCCATCGCCAGCTTTGACCGGATGTACAACGCGGTTGCCGTCGGTCCGAAGAGCGCCGGCTCCGATCCCGGTCCAGCCTGTTATGACCGTGGTGGCATGAGTCCTACCGTGACGGACGCCGATTTGGTGCTGGGTTATCTGGACCCCACCAATTATGCCGGCGGCCACATTCCGTTGAACCCCAAGCGCTCTGTGTTTGCCATTGAAGAAACACTCTGTGACGATCTGGATGTATCACCGATTGAAGCGGCGCTGCTGATCAAGGAAAAAGTTGACAGCAACATGGCTAACGGTCTGCATACTGAGTTGCGAGTTCGCGGTTATGATCCCGAAGAGTTCACCATGCTCGCCTATGGTGGTAATGGTCCGCTGCACTGTTGTGGTATTGCCAGCAATCTGAGCATTGACAAAATTCTGGCGCCACCCATGAGTTCGGTATTCTCGGCAGTGGGCGCAGGCAACATGCACCAGATGCACATTCATGAAATGTCATTGTTCATGGTGCTGTACGATTCCAACACTCGTAAAGTGTTCGATGACTACACGCGTTTCAACGACATCGTTGCCGAGTTGAGCTCCCGCGGTCAAAACGATCTGCTGCGTCAGGGTATGAACCTTGAGGACATCCGTTATTCGCTGGAACTGGATATGCGCTATGGTAACCAGCTGGTTCAGACCACCGTGGTCGTGCCCAAGCACACTCTGGAATCTGCCATGGATGTCATGAATATCCTGCAACAGTTCTCCGAGGACTATGGCAAACGCTTTGGTGAAGGTAGCCAGGCGCCGGAAGCGGGTATTCGTATCAACACCGTTCGTGTGGCTTCATTTGTAGAGCACGAAACCGTGCATTTCAAACACATCAAGCCGATCCCGGAAAGTGAGCGCTCCGCACCGCCAGAACCCATTGCCAAACGCACCTGCTACTTTGTCAGCACTGGCGCCAAGGCAATCGAAACACCGGTCTGGCGGAAAACTGACATCCCGTCGGGAACAGAAATTGTGGGTCCCGGTATTGTGGCCTCAGACGTAACAACCTACTTGATTGAACCGGGCTGGAAGTATGTCTCTGCCGAGCAGGGCGCCGTATGGTTCTTCCGCACCGATGCAAAAAATTGAGTGGATATAGGGGTATTTGATTATGAATAACGAAACAAACAATTCAGCTTTGCAAGATCAGGAGCTGATCGAAAAATTCCTCAAGGATACTACCCTTTTCCTGGGGCCCGATCCCGAGATCATGCGCGACCACAGCATCATGCCGCGCACGCCCGAAGAAGAAAAGGCGATGGAAACGTTCACCGACCTCAACCAGATCGCCTCCATTCGGGACCGGCTTCAGTCTGCTTGTGAAGAAGGTTTTGAGATGGTTGAGCAGATGGGTGCAGCTCCCGGTGCCAAGTGGGGTGACATTATCACCGGTATCTACTCGGCGTCTGGTGACCTTACGATCGGTAGTGCCGGTGGCGTATTGATCTTCTCCGCACTGGTTCACCACCCGATCAAGTTCATTATCAAGAACTGGATCGATGAAAAAACCGTCGGCGTCAGTTCGGGGGATGGGTTCATCCACAACGACTCCCGCTATGGCAACGTGCACAATACCGACCAGAGCATGATTCTGCCGGTATTCCACGAAGGCAAGCTGGTTTGCTGGGTAGCATCCACTGTTCACGAAGGTGAGTGTGGTGCAATTGAGCCGGGTGGTATGCCTTCCATGGCGGAAACCTCCTTTGACGAAGGTCTGAAAATGTCTCCGTTCAAAGTGGTGGAAAACTACGAAATCAAGCGAGACCTGCTGACCTTCCTGCAGAACTCGGTGCGCGAACCGAAGCTGCAATACGAGGATATGAAGGTAAAATTGTTCGCCTGTATGCGTCTCGAAAAGCGTATCAAGGAAGTGCTGGCTACTGACGGCCCGGATGCTCTGACAGCCTGTCTGCGATACACCAACGAGAGTGTGGTAACCGAAGTCCGTCGCCGCATTTCCGAGTGGCCCGACATGACCGTGCGTACCCAGACCATCATGGATAGCACCCTGCGCGAAAATGCGCTGCTGAAAGTCAACCTGGCTGTGATCAAGAAAGGTGATCGGCTCATTTTTGATTTCTCCGGTACCAGCCCCGAGCTGACCAACCGCGCTATCAATACCCAGCTGCCCGGTATGAAGGGCATGGTAGGTCAGGCCTTCATGAACCATATCTGGCCGGATCTGCCCCGTGGTCAGGCGGGTCTGTCGCCCGTGGAGTTCGTGACTCAGCCCGGCACCCTGGTGGACTGTTCCTACTCGGCGCCCAACTCCCAGAGTCTGATGTCCATCTTCCACAGCTTTACAGTGGCCCAGCACGCTTGCGCCAAATTCCTGTACAGCTGTCCGGACAAGTACACCCGTGTACTGGCCCCCTGGCACAATATGATCAACACCTTCATCTGGGGTGGTGTCAACCAGCACGGTGAAACCCTGGGTAACCTCTGTGCCGACCTGAACGGTATGGGTGGCGGTGCCCGTATGGACCGCGATGGTGAGCACGCACTGTCCCCGATTTTTGCCACTATGGCGGATATCGGTGAACAGGAAATGAACGAGGAAGAAGTTCCGTTCCTGCAACTGGTGTCCAAGAAAATGACGGCCAATACCCAGGCACCCGGTAAATACCGCGGTGGCATGGGCTACACCATGATCGCGGCTACCAAGGACAGTGAACAGTGGGGCTTCATGACCACTACTCAGGGTTCCAAGGTGCCTACTATCCAAGGTCTGTTCGGCGGCTATGCCGGGGGTTCTTACCCCCTGTGTAAAGTTCAGGGTGTAGACGTGTACGAGGTTTTGCTGGAGAATCCGCAACTGTTCAAACACAGTATCCACGAAATTATGAATGAGCAGCCATTCCCGAATGCCAGATACACCACCCACCACATGGGTATGGGTTTCGACATTTCCAAACGCGGTGAACTGTACATGATTTCCCAGGGTAGCGGCGGTGGTTACGGTGACCCCCTCGAGCGTGATCCCACCTATGTGATCATGGATATTGAGGAAGGTCTGATTTCTCCCGAGTGGGCTAAACAGCTCTACAAGGTGGAATTCAACGAAACCACGCTGGTGGTGGATGAAGAGGCTACCGAAAAACTGCGTGCCGAGTATCGCGAGCAGCGGAAAAAGCAGGGCATGCCCTATGCCGAGTTCGTCAAGAAACATGTTAAGGATCATCCGCCCGAGAACATTCCGTTCTACGGTGCCTGGAATGGCGATAACGAGGTGATTTATGCCGGCAGTCTCGACGATAAGCGCGATGCTCAAAATCCCGGCCCGATCTACGTCACACATCCAAAAGACGTGAGAATTGCCGAACTGGAAGCCAAACTTGCAGCGGCCAGGAAAGACGCTGGTCTCCCGCCCGAGAATGAAAGGAAATAGTATGGCACTAGATCTTGTGTCCTATCTGGCAGCCGGGGGGGAAACCCCCCGGCTTTGGATTAATTTCAACGACTACACTAAAAAATTGCTGTTGGGAAAGGATGAAAACCCCTGGACCAACCCCGCTGCCTACATGTCATTTTATCGTCAGGCTCATGGTCTGGTGAAAGCCCAGGTGGTTGTTATCGATGTTTGGGACCTGTTTCAGCACTGGATCAGGGAAGATGCGGAGGCCCTCCCGGCCATGGCGGGCAAACGGCGGGTCACTGCCGCCCTGAAAGCCATGCTGGAAGCCTATGCGCCGCGCGAATTGTTGGCAGAGGTCATAACAGCCCTGGCCAATAACTACAGCAGCTCTGCACCGCTGGTCATGGTGATGCCATCTCCTCGTGCCCTGCTGGTCAAGGCCCATCAGGCCGCCAATGGCGAGACTGCCGAACCGGATGAAATGAGCGTCGATACGGCAGCAATGTACGTGGCCGATTTTCTGCGTTATTTCAGCGAAACCGAGCTTTCCGGTGTGCTGCTGGTGGAAGATCCCGAACTGATGCCTGCCAGCGGTGCCGAACTGACCTGGTATCAGCCCGTTTATAATGTGGCAAAACACTACCGCTGGTCTGTGGGGTTATATCTTCCCACAGCGGATGCCGATTTTGATGTGCCCGCGGATCTGGCCTTTACCATTGCTCCATCGACATCGCCGCTGGGCGGCAAATCCAAAGGTGTTGAGGTGACTGACCTGCTCTGGGGTGACCAGTCAGGTGGGTCGCTGCCAACGGTGGATGGGTTTTATTACCTGACTATTCCGCCGGATGCGAAGCCCGAGTTGGTTCTTGATACTCTGTCGAGCCTGAAGGGTTAACCTGGTCCAGTCGTAAGCGAGGCCCATCATGCGTCTAGTCGATTTTCTCGATCAGAGTCCTGCGCTATTTTCAGAGAAAGCGAAATTTGTCGACCTGGACAATGACCTGTCGCTGAGCTATCGGCAAATGGTCGATGCCTCAATCAAGATTGCCACGTTGTTAAAGGAACAGGGGGTGAAGCGACAGGACATCGTCGCTACCTACGCCCCCAATTCGGTGGCGGCCTACTGCTGCATCTTCGCCATTTCCCGGGCTGGTGCTGTCTGGTTGCCGCTGAATATGCGCAACACCTTTGAAGCCAACCGCAAGCTGATTGAAAAATCCGGTGCGGTAAAACTCTTTGTGGACGACAGTGTCGCCACCGCTTTCCCTGAGCTGTCTGACACTTTTCCCGGTGATCAGCTCATTGAACTCAATGGCCAGCGTGTCGCCGGTATTGATCTTCGTGCACTTTCCGGTCAGGCATTGGTCGTCGACTCGGAAAGCGATGTGGATGACGGGGCAGGACTAGTCAACCTGTTTGCCACCGGGGGTACCACAGGCGACTCCAAGCTGGCGGAGTGGGGAAGCATCACCTGGGATACGCTTTCGGCGATTCAGAACGAGTTAATGCCGTTGCCTGACATTCCCGCCTGCTATCTGGTGGCGGCCCCCATGACTCATGCCGCCGGTATCGCCTCTTTCGAGGTAATCCGTCAGGGCGCCAATGTCGTCGTGATGGATGGCATGGTGCCGGAACGGCTGCTGGCAACTATCGAAACCTATCAGGTAACTCACCTGTTCATGCCACCCACTGCGATCTACATGCTGCTGGCCCATCCCCGGGTGAAAGCCTGGGATTACAGCAGCCTGCGTTATTTCTGGTATGCGGCTGCGCCGATGTCGGTGGAAAAGCTCAAGGAAGCCATTGATGTTTTCGGGCCGGTGATGGTGCAGACTTACGGTCAGGCTGAAGCGCCGATGCTGTGTACCTTCCTGTCCGCCGAAGATCACGTTCTGGCGCTGGATGGCAACAACCCCTCGATACTGCGTTCCTGTGGCAGGACTTCACCTCACGTTGAGGTGGCTGTTTTGGATGACGAGGGCAAACTCCTCAAGCCGGGGCAGGAAGGAGAAATTGCTATCAGGGGCAACCTGCTGATGCGGGCCTATTACCAGAATCCCGAAGCCACTGAAGCGATCCGCTGTGAGGGCGGCTGGCAGCGCTCCGGGGACATCGGCGTTTTTGATGAGCAGGGCTATCTGGCAATTGTTGACCGCAAGCGGGATATGATCATATCCGGCGGTTTTAATGTCTACCCCAGTGAAATCGAACAGTTGCTCTGGGGGCATTCGGCAATCAAGGATTGCGCTGTGATTGGCATCCCTGATGAAAAATGGGGTGAGCAGGTTACCGCAGTGGTGGAGTTAAAAGATAAATCCCGGCCACCGGACGAACAGGAGATTATTCAATACTGTAAAAGCAAACTGGGTAGCGTGAAGGCGCCCAAGCAGATTCTGTTCTGGGATGAGCTGCCGCGCAGTCCCGTTGGCAAGGTTCTGAAAAAAGAGATTCGCAAGGTTTTCTGGGAAGAGGCGGGTCGGAAAATCTGACCGGTTACCATTTCGACTACACTTTTTACACGCCTGCCCGCCGGGCCTGAAACACTTAACCATCTGTCTGTAATAGTAGTGAGGATATATTGTGAAGGTTAGTATTGTTGGTGCGTATAACAGCAAGTTTGGTGCGTTCGTCAAACGCGACCGTGAAACCGGTGAGGTCGAGGATCTCAAATCCTTTTATGAATTGCTGACAGAGGCGGGGGCCGGTGCCATCGCCGATGCCGGGCTGGAAGCAAAGGACATCGATGCCATCTGGGTCGGCTCCTGCTCTCCATCTTTGTTCGTAAACCAGGAGCACGTCGGGCCGTTGGCGCTGGAGATTGATCCCGAAGGGTTGCTGTTCAAGCCCACCACCCGCACCGAGGGAGCCTGTGCCACCTCCTCTCTGGCCATCTACAATGCCGCCTATGCGGTAGCCTCCGGCCGGTTCAAAAATGTGCTGGCGATTGGTGTCGAGAAAATGAACACCCTGAATACCGCTGGTGTGACCCATGCGCTGTCCTGTTGCTCCTACTGGCCGGAAGAGGGCAACAAGGGTATGACCTTCCCCGGTTTGTTTGCTGAACTGGGTAAGGCTTACCAGCAAAAAGAAGAACTCTCTCCCGAGCAGCTGCGCATCATGTTGGCCCATGTCAGCGCCCTGAACTATCGCAATGGTATCCAGAATCCACTGGCGCATTTTGGCCCCGGTAGCATACCGGACATCAACAAGTTGACTACCGCCGAGGCGATCCTCAACCTGCCGGAATCGGGCAAGGGTAGCAACCCGATGATCGCCCCGCCATTGCGTCTGCACGATTGCTCCCTGATTACCGACGGGGCCGCTGCAGTGGTGCTCACTTCCAGCGACAACGCTAAAGCCAGCTTCAGCCATGCTGTTGAACTGTCTGGTATCGGCCATGTGACGGACCGGATGATGCTCAAGGAGCGCATCGGTCGCCTGCATGAACTGCGCGGCGCCCGTCATGCCGTCGACCTGGCGCTGAAGGAAGCGGGAGCCACCGTGGACGATCTCGATCTGGCGGAGGTGCATGACTGTTTCACCATCAACCAGCTGCTCTGCGTTGAAGCCATCGGTCTGTCCGAGTCAGGTCGTGCCGGTTATGATTTCATGAGTGGTAAATACGACCCGGACAGTGACTGTCCGATCAACCTGTCCGGTGGCCTGAAATCCAAGGGTCACCCGGTGGGTGCCACAGGTGCATCAATGCATGCGCTGGTCTACAAACAACTGGTGGGCGAGCCGATAGGCGTGGCGGCAAAGGGTAATCCCGAAGTGGCGATGACCGTCAATATCGGTGGCTCCGGTGTGACCAATTGTGTCTCGGTGATGCGCCGACTCAAATAGTGCTTTCCTCCCTGACAGGGCGTGAACCGGCTACCGGTTCGCCCCTGCCAGTTTTTTGTCCTCTCCCCGTTACTCCAAAAAGCCTTGATGCCAATCAAACTTCCTGAACTTTTGTTGTCACAGTATTTGTTTTCCTGCGGGCTTGGTTTAATAATTGTCCCGTGGGTTATGATAGGGCTGGTTCCGGCAAGCTATGTTGTGCGGCATGCCTGGTACCGGTAGTTGTAGATGTAGCAAGAATAAAAAATCAGGAGACGATGAGATGCCAAAAGTAGCACTGGTGACTGGGGGAACAAGAGGTATCGGTGAAGTCATTGCTATTGAGCTCAAGGAGGCGGGCTATCTGACGGTGGCCAATTACGGAGGCAACGATGAACGGGCCAGCGAGTTCAGGGAGCGGACCGGTATTCCCACCTACAAGTTCGACGTATCCGATTTCGATGCCTGTAAAAATGGCATTGAATTGATAGAGCGAGAAGTCGGACCTATCTCTATTCTGGTCAATAACGCCGGGATTACTCGCGACGGCACTTTGCACAAAATGTCCCAGCAATCCTGGCAGGAAGTGTTGGATACCAATCTGGGCTCCTGTTTCAACATGAGCCGCTGTGTGATTGAGGGCATGCGTGAGCGCCGCTTTGGTCGTATCGTCAATATCGGCTCCCTGAACGGTCAGGCGGGTCAGTATGGGCAGGTCAACTACGCTGCGGCAAAATCCGGTATTCACGGTTTTACCAAGGCGCTGGCATTGGAAGGTGCGGGCATGGGGATCACGGTCAATGCGGTAGCTCCGGGCTATGTGGAAACCGATATGGTGAGGGCCGTGCCCGCCGCCGTGTTGGAAAAAATTGTTGCCCGTATCCCCGTTGGTCGGCTGGGCTCCGCCCACGATATCGCTCGGGGCGTATTGTTTCTGGTGTCCGACGAGAGCGGTTTCATTACTGGCTCCACCCTGTCCATCAACGGTGGTCAGCATATGTACTAGTTTCGACGGGCCCCGGTCAACAACGCCCTGGTTATGACGGGGGTTGTTGTCGGCGGGGCGGGCTGCTGATCAGGTCGGCTTCTTCAGATGGTATTTTTTCATTTTCTGGTAGAGCGTACTCTTGGCAATGCCCAACTGTTTGGCCGCCTGGGTCATGTTGCCTTCGGCCTGTTTGATGGCGGCCTCAATGGTGGATTTTTCAACCCGGTCCAGGTTGCCCTGGGGTGGGGTGATGAAGGCGTTGATGTGCTCCGGTTGCAGGTTGGTTTCCCCCGGCCGATAACCTTCGGGGAGATCGTCAATCGTCAGGGTTTCGTTGGTGGACATAAAGCACATGCACTCCACCACATTCGCCAGTTCACGGATATTGCCGGGCCACTCGCGGCTTTTCAGGGCCGTCATCAGGCCCGGTGAGAAGCGTTTCGCTGCGATGTCGTCGGTTTTGCGGATACGCGCCATCACCAGTTGAGCGATTCCTTCGATATCTTCCTTGCGGCCCGACAGCGGGTCGAGGCTGATGGTCACGGTGGATAGCCGGAAATACAGATCCTTGCGGAACAGCCCCTCGTTCACTGCGCCTTTCAGGTCGCGGTTGGTGGCGGCAATCAGTCGGAAATCCACAGGGATCGGCTTGATGTCCCCCACCCGGTAAATTTTTTTCTCCTGCAGTACCCGCAGAAACACCGGTTGCAATTCCAGCGGCAGCTCGCCAATTTCGTCGAGGAACAGAGTGCCGCCATTGGCCGCCTCGATTTTGCCGATCATGCCGCCCTTGCGCGCGCCGGTGAACGCCCCCTCCACATGGCCGAACAGTTCGCTGCTGAGAATATCCCGGGTGAAGCCGCCGCAGTTCAGGTCGATAAACGGCCCGTCGGCGTATTGGCTGCTGTCGTGGATGGCCTTGGCGAACACTTCCTTGCCGACCCCGGTGTCCCCCAGAATCAGTACCGGTAGCGGTGTATTAGCCGCCTTGCGGGCCTTGTCCGCACTGGCCTGAAAAGAGGGGCTCTTGCCGTAGATGCCGTCAAACGGATCGAGACTGGTCGTCGAGCCAGCAGCCAGTGGCTCGGCAGCGGGTTTGGAGGTAGGCCGGCGCGGTGACGGCACCAGCACCTGAAAGCCGACAATATTGCCCTTGTGCAGTATCGGTTCCACCCAGTCCTCCGACACCCACAGCCCCGCGTCGTGTGGGTAGACGATTTCATCGCCACCGAAGCGTTGCATTGACAGACGCCGTTTGGTTTCGGGGTCGTAGTCGATTCCCAGGGAGTCCAGTGCGGCAGCGGCGTTGGCGGTAGAGTTGATCAGTCGTCCCTGTTTGTCCAGCAACAGCTTGCCGGTATTGCGGTAGTGGCCGAACTGACTGTTGCTGTGTTCAAGAATCAGGCTCCACAGGTCCGAGGTCTTTTTCGCCAGGCCCGATTGAATCTGGCTGGCCCACGCCACCACCAGCGGCACGTGGAATTTATCGTAAATGCTGCACAGTCCGGACAGGTCTATCACGCCCATCATCTGGTTGTCGTAGGGGTCGGCGATCACTGCCGCCGTGCAGGTCCAGGGTTTGAAACCCTGAATGTAGTGTTCTTCGCCGTGCACCTGGGTTGGCTTGCGTGTTGCCATCGCTGTACCCACGGCGTTGGAGCCGGAATGGCCTTCGTTCCAGCCACTGCCCTCCACCAGTCCGATATCTCTTGCATCGTCAATGGTTCTGGGGTCGCCGACAATCTGCAGGTTTAGTCCCTGGTAGTCGGTCAGGTAGAGGATGGTTTCGAGATCCTGCAGAAACAGGCGCGCCTGTTCCAGCACAGGTTCTGCGCACAGCAATAAATCGGAGTTTCTCAGCCGGTGGTGGGAGAGGGTGTTTTCAGACACCAGCAGTGGTGCCGCCTTCTGTTCCGGGTTCACGCCCTGGGACAGGCAGCGCTCCCAGGAGCTGGCGATTACGTCGCGGATCGGCAGATCCTTGGCCTGGCTACCCTTGCAGAGAAATTGCTCCCACGCGCGATCAATCCCCCGCTGGGCATTCAGGCTGTCGCCACCGGGCCGATAAATCAGGCCGGGCTTTTTAGTACTTGAGCCCCTCACTGTGGGTGACCTCCCCCTTTATTTGGGTTGTGAGCCGGGTAATCGGCAATGACGTGGAAAATCCATCGTCTGCGCTCACTGTTGTTGGGCATTGCTTAATGCCTGATTGCGCCCTGCTGGCATTGCCCGCCGGATTAAAATGCCACCCGCCGGATTAAAATGCTGAAAGTTTCGGGTGGGAGTGACCGATAATAACACGCAGTGTCATGACCTGTCAGTCCGTTCGTAATGACCTGCCCCCTGACCTGTCTGACAGCGTGGCGGGCCCCGGATTGTTGACCCGCCGGGACTGCTTGGCAAAAAAAAGCCTGAAACCCAATAAATTGGACTTGCCATGATTTTTCTTTAATCATACGATTTGCGTCGGGGTTCGTACGATAATAAAACGTTTAATGTCGTGAAAACCCCATGAACAAAGGCGTTCAGCGAAGAGGATGTGACCGGAGGACCCTCGATAACCCGTGTATTGACCGTTTTTCGGACGCAATTACCACATTTATGTGGCAAAACTGTTGTTGCTGTTGGGGGCGAAGCTGTTTATATTTCGCATTGCTGTGCGGAATGTGCGGCGGCAACTAATAATATTTAATAAATTAGTGGGAGAAGAAAATGGTGATGAAAAACAACACCAGCATCAAGAAAGTAGGTGGCTTTCTGCTGGGCTTTGGGGGGCTGATGGCCGCCGCAAGCCCGACGTTTGCAGCCGATTTTGACTACGGTTTGGACGATAGTTTTTTTAAGATCAGCTATAACGGCTACGTCCGCACCACCGTCGGTGTACTACTGCAGGATTCAAAAGAAACTGCTGCCGACGATAAATGGCGCATGAGTCAGGCGCGGGCCACCGTCAACGTCGACTGGGACATCAAGACCGGGCCGCTGAACTGGCGGGTGGTCACCCGGGTCGAGGAGGAGTACAAAACCGATTACCTGGAAGACCTGTCCGAGCGCATGGACAAGCAATATGCTGTTTTGAATGGTGTGACGCCGGGTTTCGACGATCTGGATAACCGCGGTACTTATGGTCGCTATGGCACCGAAGGCAGTTTCATGGACCAGTATGAAACCACCGACGAGATCATGGACATTGTTCGCGAGATCTACTTCGACTGGCAGATCACCGACCGCCTGTTCGCCCGTATCGGCCGCCAGCAGCTGGTGTGGGGGGAGTCCGACTTCTTCCAGGCGATGGACGTGGTACATGGCTACGACTTCCGCCAGCGCTTGTTCTATGAGAACAACGAAGAGTGGCGCAAACCGCTGTTTCTGTTCAACTTCGTCTACGAGGTTCACGAGTGGGACGGCATGCTGAACTTCTATATCCGTCCGGGGCTGGATCGCGCGGTGGATATGGGCAGCAACTACAATCTCGAGGGCGGTCGCTGGATCCCCACTCCCTACCGCGGGGTTGACTTTACCCAGGTGACCGATGCCTATAACGAAGACCACAACAAGGGCGACTGGGACGACTGGACCTACGGTATCCGCTGGAACGGCCGCTGGGGCTCCGCCGGTTACTCGTTCTCCTATATGAAAACCTTTAACCCGCAACCGGTCATCAACCCGAACCTGAACTTGAATGCAGGTGGCACTCTTGAGGCGTTTGGTGCTTACTATGGTGTAGGTGACGCAGAAGATCCCTTAGGTTTCAGGAGTATCGGTAATCCTGTCCCTGGGCAGTTTAATATGCCGGTTGATCAGGCGTTGCAAGGCTATGGTGATGGTTACCGTGGCGATAAGCTGTTGGGTGAGTGGCTGTACCCGGAAATCGACGTGTTCGGTTTTACTATCAACTACTTCAGCATGGCAATGGACTCCACCCTGAGTGCCGAAGTGGCGTTTATTCCGAACAAGCCCTACAACTACGGCCAGTTGAAGTCTGACCTGCCGGGTTGGGGTGGTATCAAAGAGAAGGATACCCTGAACGTCATGCTGCGGATCGACAAGGAGTTCAAGTGGCAGGAAATTCTCGGTACCCACCGTCCATCGCTGTCCAGTATCCAGCTGTTTGATACCTGGATTATCAACCGCAAGAAAAGCGATGAGATTGTCGAGTTCGCCTCCTTCGGTGAAGAGAAATCCGAACACACTGTCTACCTGACCCTGTTCACCCTGCTGAACTACACCCGTGACACCATTAACCCCTCGCTGGTGGTCGGTACCGACCTCACCAACGGCGGCGGTTTTGTGATCCCGGCGGTAGAGTTTGTCTGGGGTAACGACTGGCGGCTGAAGGTGGAAGCTGACCTGTGGTGGAACGACGGCGACCGCAAAAAAGTCTGTGGTAAAGCAGAAAACAATGCATCAGATCCTTCCGCAGTGGGTGATCTCGGTGTAAGCGGTTGTAGTAAAGCTGTCGGTGATGACTTGCTCGGTGTGCGCGAAAACAACGCCTCCTTTATGGATTGGTTTGCCCGCGACAACCAGCTGGTTTTCAAGCTGACCAGACAGTTCTAATAAAAGATAATAATGAAAATTTGTGCAACTATTGCAAAACCGGATAGTCACAAATAAGACTTATTTTAAAACTGGGAGTATGACTATGTATAAGAAGTTACTAACGGCGTCGGTCGTGGCATCAATGGGCTTTGCGCCCTTGATGGCATCCGCGGAAGACGAAACGTCGCTGCCGCTGTACGCCACCGACCGGGAACCCGGTTATGTGCAGCCAACGGCAGACGGTTCCAAGCCTAATCCAGTGTTCTACGGCAGCCCGGCCAAAGCCGGTCGCTGGGACAATGGCAAACCCGATATGGAAGCGGAACAACTGCCTGAGGGCGTGACCGAAGACCAGGTAATGAAAGCGGGTACCGTGATCAACGCGGCCAACTTTGATAAGGTCAAGGACATGTATTTCGAAGGTAAGCGTGTCGGCGACATGATTACCGAGAAAATCGAGTGGATGATCCGTGAGAAAAACCTGGCGATGAATATCCGTCATTCGGAATTTATCGAGATGGACGAGAAGTACATGCAGGCCACTCAGGATGGTAAGGGCAAAGTAAAATTTGACCCCGAAACCCGTGCAGTGTCTGGCTGGGAAGCCGGTATGTTCTTTGACCCGCAAGAAATCTCTATGGACGACCCCCACGCCGGTGACAAACTGATCTGGAACCTGCGTTCACCGACCTACGGTGCGACCATGGACTTGCGTCACATCTCCTGGGTGTTCCTCGACGGTGAAGACGGCATGGAGCGTATCCAGCGCTGGTGGGCTCGTCGCTACTACATGGAAGGCCGTCTCGACGGTGGTCCGCTGGTAGAAGGTGATGGCGATATCATGCAAAAAACCGTTCTGGTGGCAATTTTCCCCCAGGATATTAAAGGTATCGGCATCTTCTCCGTACGCTACAACGACCCCACTGCGGAAACACCGGATGACGTTTGGGCCTATCTGAAGTCGGTTCGCCGTGCACGTCGTCTGTCCGGTAACGCCTGGATGGACCCAATCGGTGGTACGGTACAGTTGTACGATGACTGGGATATCTGGGATGCGGTACCCACCAAATACAAAGAGGTAAAACTGGTTGATCGCCGCTATGTGTTTGCGATTGCTCACGCACCGCTGATGACTGTGGATCTGCGTTTCAGAAACACCATTCAGGAATTCCCTGCCGTCGGTATGGATATTCCGCCTCACTACTTCCCCGCGCCCCAGGTGCAGTGGGAGCCACGTGAAGTATGGGTAATCGAAGGCACCCCGCCCGATGTTCACCCCTACAGCAAGAAAGTGGTGTATATGGAAGTCGATTATCCTCGTCCCTACCTGGGTGAGGCCTACGACAAAAACGGTGAATTCTGGAAAGGCTTTATCTTCCAGAACCGTCTCGACGTAGGTGATGATGGCTACAAGGCGCTGATGCCGGTTGTTGGTCACATCATTGACTTTAAAGCAGACTTCGCGACCAACTGGTCTTCCAACATGAAAGCCAACCCGGCCGGTGTTGAAGAGACAGACGTCACGCTGCAAACGTTGATTGCACTGGCTCGTTAATTCGAACCGGTTCGTTCTGAAACAGGGCTGTCAGGCAAACCTAATCGTTTATCTGGCAGCTCTGTTGCAGTTTACACACTGAAAAATCAATAAAAACGACCGATCAGACGGTGTTCGTAGCACTGTAGTAGTAAAGGTGGCCTTCCTGGTCATTTAGATTTTTTTGGGGGTTTTATGAATGTTGCTGGACAGGACCATGCTGGAACCAATTCCTCTGAGCCCGCAGGGCCGGTAGAAAAAACAGCAGGCCAAAAATTAATTGCACTGGTTTTATCAATTTTACCCTGGGCTATTGTCGGCACGCTGTTGTGGGCTGGCCTGTTTGTCAAACCAACTGCCGTGATAGAGGAAGTCACACCACCGGCGATTGACCGCCGTGACAATATTCTCGGCATAACCCAGGTCGGCCCCGATGTGTATTGGGCAGCCGGTAACTACGGAAAAATTCTTATTTCCACTGACCGGGCGAAAACCTGGACCAATCAAAACTCCACCGTGGATACACATTTTCAGGATATCGCTGCCTGGGATGAGAACCGTGCTGTAGCCGTGGGCAACAAAGGTGTTGCGGTGGTCACCGACGATGGTGGCAAGACCTGGACGTCAGTGGAGACACCCAAATCTGAAATTTCCAACAAATTGTTGAAAGTCCATGTATCTCCCGGTGGCGAAGCGCTGGCGGTAGGCGAAATGGGTATGATCATTCAAAGTCTGGATTACGGGAATACCTGGAAGCGCCTGCGCGATGAAGAGGATATCTTCTTCAATGACGTTGTCCGCACCAATGAAAACACCATCATTATTGCCGCTGAAGCAAGGGCGATTGAAGATCCCGATGCGCCTTATGATCCGCACCAGCTGGTTCCGGACGCCTATGGTCTGATCTTCAAGAGTGATGACAATGGTGAGACCTGGCGTACCATTAAGACGGATAGCCTGAACAGCTTTGCGGCCATTGATTTCCGCAATGAACTGGAAGGTGTTGCCGTCGGTTTGTCCGGTACCATTGTCGCCACCTTTGACGGTGGTGAAACCTGGACGCATATCGACAGCGAAACTTCCGGTATGAAAGAACACCTTATGGATGTTGCCTGGTCTGAGCACCTGAAGGAGTGGGTAGGTATTGGCAACAAAGGCAAGTGGATAACCTTCTCCGGTGATCTGTCGTCATTTGAAACACGTTTCCTGACAGAAGCCGCCGCAGACGTGAAGGACTTTACGTCCCACTCGGAACTCGCCCTGACCGGTGATGGCGGGTTTATCGGTGTCGGTGAGACGGTCGGTTATATGGATCTCGAAACGAATCAGTGGACTTTGTTGCACTAGTCATTGACACAGTTGCGTGACGATTCAAATAAACAATTAAAAGATGCGCCCATCCAGGCAGTTTCGGATGGTTGGTGGAGGATAACATGTTAGAAAAATTTGCACTTGCCTGTATCAAATTCAGAAAAAGTGTTCTGGCAGTGGTGGCTGTTCTCACAGTTATATTTGCTTACTTTGCACAGAATATCGAAGTTAAAACCGTATTTGACGACCTGATGCCGACCTCGCATCCCTATGTTCAGATACACAACGAATACAAAAACACCTTCGGTGGCACCAATATCATCACCTTCATGATCGAAGCGGAAGAAGGTGATATTTTCCAGATGCCGGTTTTGAAGAAGGTCCGTGATCTGACCCAGGGCCTTTACAAGATCAATGCGATCAATGAATTCCAGATCTATTCGATCGCCGGTAAAAAACTGAAGGAAGTGCGCGCTTCCACAGAGGGGATTGAAAGTTTCCCCTATATGTGGCCTGCTCTTCCGGAAGACGAGGCCGGTATTGAAAGGCTTCGGGAAGCAATCTTGCGCAGCCCGCTGGTCTATGGGCCCTATGTGTCCAAAGATCTGACGGCAACGCTGGTGACGGTGGATTTCTACGACAATCTTCTCGAGTACAACCGCGCCTATAAACAGGCCTACGAACTGGTAGACCGGTTGGATGATGATACTGTCAATATCAGCCTGGTGGGTAATCCGGTTCTGTACGGTTGGGTAAACCACTTCCTGCCTGAAACCATGAATCTGGTGCTGGTGGCTGCGTTAATCTTCCTGGTACTGCTGTTCCTGATCAACAGAACCTGGCGCGGTACACTGTTGCCACTGTTGTCCGGTGCCATCAGTGCCACTTGGGCACTGGGCGCCGCCCATATGCTGGGTATTCACTTCGATCCGCTGGTAGTGGTAGTGGCGATGTTGATTACCGCCCGTGCGGTATCGCATTCGGTGCAGATGATCACCCGTTTCCACGAAGAAATTGACAAGATGACCGAGGGCCATGATCTCTGTTCAATAGAGGCGGCCCGTCTGACCCTGAAGGACCTGTTGCGTCCCGGCTTACTGGGTATTGCTACGGATGCTGGCTGTGTGACGGTAGTTGCGATCAGCCCGATTCCGCTGTTGCAGAAACTGGTGGTACTGGCGGTTGTCTGGGTTGGTACGGTGGCGGTGAGCTCGATTATTGTCACGCCGATCCTGCTGTCATGGGTCAGAAAACCCAAGTCCTACGCCCACCCGCTGAATCTTGACCTGCTGGTGATCCGTCCCTTCCTTAACATGTGTGTGAAACTTGTGGAAACCCGTGCGCGCTACGTGGTGGTGACGTTCGCGCTGGCGCTGTTTGTTGTCTGTGGTTTTTACGCCGTGGATCTGAAAGTGGGTGATGCCAATCCCGGTTCACCGATTCTCTGGCCTGATGCCCGTTACAATATCGACTCTGACAATATCAACAGCAAGTTCCCGGGTGCTGACCGGATGTTCGTGGTGTTTGGTAATGAAACCCGAGACGAGCAGGGCCTGATGAAAGAGGTCGAGTCTCTGGACAGCATGTTGCGTTTCCAGCGATACATGGAGCAACAGGACGAAATTGGCGGTAGTCTGTCCTTGGCGGATGTGTTGCCTACGGTTAACCAGACAGTGCGGGAAGGTAACTACCGCTATGTGGAGCTGGGTGAAACGACCACCAACAACGCCGAACTGATCTATATGTTCGAACGTGCCTCTGAGCCCGGTGACCTGCTTGGCTTTACCGATGTGAAAGCCACCAATGCTTCGGTGACGTTGTTCTTCACTGATCGTCAGGGTAAGACTATCCAGACAGCGATCGCCCGGATCAATGAGTTCAAGGACAACATGGAAGTCGAAGGGCTGACCATTCACATGGCTGGCGGGATCATCGGCGTGATCGGTGCGGTGAACGAGGTTATCCTCTCCGGACAGATTCAGTCGATTGCACTGGCGCTCTTCATCCTAGTGATGATGTGTATCATTGTGTATCGCTCCAGTATTGCGGGGATGTTCTTTATGGTCCCGGTGGTGTTGTCCAATCTGGTAACCTTCGCCTTCATGGCATGGCAGAACATTGGTATGAACATCAATACCGTGCCCGTTGCTGCGCTGGGTATTGGCCTCGGTGTGGACTACGCACTGTACATCTGTGACCGTATCCAGATCGAATACAAATCTGGCAAGTCACACATCGAAGCTATTTCCATGTCTCTGCACTGTGCGGGACGGGGTGTGCTGGTAACTGCTCTGGTACTGATTGCCAGCGTTGCTGTATGGTTGTTCTCTTCATTGAGATTCCAGGCTGAGATGGGGATGTTGATTGGTCTGTGGCTGTGTGTCTCTGCATTGAGTGCACTGTTCCTGATGCCGGCTCTTGCCTTTATCTTCAAGCCGCGTTTCCTGTTTGGTGAAGTACAGCACCACTGACAGGAGAATAGCCTGAATTCCAATGCAAGATTAAACAGGGCCCGCAAGGGCCTTGTTTTTTTGTAGCGTAGATATCGGGTTCAGTGTTTTATGGCCAGTTATCTAAGAGGTGTTCGCTTTGGCCTTGAGGTAAAGTTGATAAGGCTGGTAGATGTCTTCATTTTACCGGCTCGATTGATCGAACCAACCATTAACTGAAAATACGGATTTGACCCAACAACAATAATGAAAATGAATACCGATGTGCTGGAATTTAATGAATCCTACCGGAATGGTGCAAAAAAGCTGGCTGTTTACCCGCTCTATGGTCTGACCAAACGTGAATCAGAAGTTGTATTGAGGATCGCGCTGGGCAAGACCAATGATGAGGTGGCGGTACTGTTGGGTATCACCCCGGCCACGGTCAAGCTCCACATGCGAAGTGCCCGGCTCAAGCTGGGTGCCAATAACTCGATCTATCTGATCAGTCGTTGTTTCATGCTGGGTATTTTGCGCGCTGTGTCTGGTTGATTCCCCTGCTGTATTTCTGTTTGACGCCGTTGCTGGCAGTTCTCCCCCCTGACAGGCTGGTGGCGGGGCGTGTCAGGGGATTTTGAATAATCCCGTGCGGCGGCTGATGTGGTCAAGCAATTGCCGTGTAGACGGGTCAGGTGCATCTACGCCGTTTCTCATGCTGTCATGTTCAGACAGCAGACCGGACGCAATGCCTTTACCGAGTTCGACGCCCCATTGGTCGTAGGAATTGATGTTCCAGATCGCGCCCTGCACGAATACCTTGTGCTCGTAGAGTGCCAGCACCTGGCCGAGATGGTAGGGTGTGAGGGCATCGAGTAGCAGCATGTTCGAGGGTTTGTTACCGGGACAGATCAGGTGGGCCGGGAGGTCCGGTTGGTCTCTATTGCCCGCCATCAAGGCAGATGCCTGCGCCAGCAAATTCGCCAGCAGTGTGCGGTGATGTTCATTGATGCTTTCGGGTTCATGGACTGTGGCGACCAGGTCGAGCGGAATTAAATGGTTACTTTGATGAAACAGCTGAAAAAAGGTGTGCTGAGCATTGGTGCCCGTTTGTCCCCAGAGGACGGGACCTGTCGGGTAATCAATGGTTTCGCCGGACTGCGAGACAGACTTGCCGTTACTCTCCATATCGAGCTGTTGTAGATAGCTGGGTAGCAATGACAGACGTTGGCAGTAGGGGATGATGGCCACCGATGGTGCGTCTAGAAAATTCCGGTACCAGATACCCAGCAAGGCCAGAATTACAGGCATGTTTTTGGCGAAGGGTGCTGACCGGAAATGCCGATCCATTGCCCGGGCGCCACTTAGCATCTCTGTAAAGTGCTCGTGTCCCAGGCTGATTGAAATGGTCAGTCCCACACAGGACCATACCGAGTAGCGACCACCGACCCACTCGTCAAATGTCAGAATCTGTGATGACGGGATACCGAAGGTTTCGGCGTTCTGACGATTGGCGGTCAGGGCGATGATCTGGCGGCTATTCACCATCCCCGATAGCTGCAGTTTATTCTCCAGCCAGTGCAGGGTGGTGCGTGTGTTTAACAGTGTTTCCTGGGTGGTAAAGGTCTTGCTGGCGACAATTACCAGGGTTCGTTCGGGATCCAGTTGATTGAGGATGTTGAGTACATCCTCCCCATCCACGTTGGCGATAAAGTGAACCCGGAGGTCCGGGTGCCTGTAGGGGCGCAATGCCTGACAGGCCAGCTGAGGGCCGAGTACCGAGCCGCCGATGCCGATATGAACGATATCCTGTACGGGCTTGCCCGTGACACCGAGCCATGTGCCTTCGCGGATTGAGCTGCTGATAGCCGCCATCTCGGCCAGTGTGGCGCTAATCTGTTCGTCCAGGGCCTCTCCCCCGAACCGGTAACCATCTTCCCGCTCACCTCGCAGGGCGGTGTGAAGCGCAGCGCGTTGTTCCGAACTATTGATTAGCCCGCCGTTGAACAGGGTGTCTCGCTGTTGCTCCAGTGTGGATTGTTCGGCGAGGGTCAGCAGGGTTGAAAAAATGGTTTCGTCGATCAGATTTTTTGAATAATCCAGTAATAACCCGTCAACCGACAGGGCAAAACGCCGATGGCGATCCGGGTCCTTCTGGAACAGCGACATCAAGTCGAGTCGTTTGCCCCCCTCTGCCAGTGTTTCCAGCGTATGCCAGGCTGGCAGTGTATCGGGAGAGGAGGTTGTCTTTGTCATGCGGGGGGCTCGTTTGGTTTTGGTCGCTGTCTGATTCTGTCGGCCAGTATCGCATACGCGATGATGACAGTTGGTATGGAAAGGTCTGGCTGTAGTCTACTAGTCTGTCTTATTATTTTAACACCGCTCACTCTACAGATGTCGGCCCATGACCAGGCAGGTATCGAGCATGCGGTTGGAAAACCCCCACTCATTGTCATACCAGGCGAGGACTTTGACCAGCTGGCCGGAAACCCGAGTGTGCGAGCCATCGAAAATACTGGAGTAGGCGGAGTGGTTGAAATCGACGGACACCATCGGTTCCTCCGTATAAGCGAGCACTTCACCCAGCAGGCCGCGCGCTGCCTGCTGCATGATATCGTTCACTTCGGTCGCTGTGGTGGCGCGGCTGGCCGTAAAGGTGAGATCCACCAGCGATACATTGGCGGTGGGCACCCTGACTGCCATACCGTCCAGCTTTCCCGAGAGTTCGGGCAGCACCAGACCAATGGCTTTGGCAGCCCCCGTGCGGGTGGGAATCATGGATAATGTGGCCGAGCGCGCCCGGTAAAGATCTTCGTGGTAGACATCCACCAGATGCTGATCATTGGTGTAGGCATGAACTGTGGTCATGAAACCTGTTTCAATGCCGAGGGTGGCCGACAGCGGCTGAACCACCGGCGCCAGACAGTTGGTGGTGCAGGAGGCATTGGATACGATGCGGTGTTCGGCGGTCAGTAGCCCATGATTGATGCCGAACACGACGGTGGCATCCACATCTTTGCCCGGTGCCGAAATCAGCACTTTTCTGGCACCGGCTTGCAAGTGCTTCGCGGCGTTTTCACGCTCGGTGAAAAGCCCGGTGCATTCGAGCACGATATCTACCTGCAACGCCCGCCAGGGCAGCTTGGCCGGATCCCGCTCGGCGAGCACCCTGATGGCGTCCTCGCCGATGAACAGGGTCTCGTCATCGTGATTTACCGGCTGGTGGAATTGACCGTGAACACTGTCAAACCGGGTCAGGTGAGCGTTGATGGCCACATTGCCCTGATCATTGATCGCGACAATGGTCATGTGCTCCCCGAGCTCTGGCCTTTCGTAATAAGCCCTGAGGATGTTCCTGCCGATACGGCCGTAGCCGTTAATTGCTATGCGCAGCATATTCGTCTCCCTTTAAGGCCTATTATTGCCTGATTGGCCGTCCAACAACATCTTCAATTTAAGTCGTGGCAATATGCAACAAACGCCTCTGCCACCTAACCAAAATGGCTTTTCGACTTGACTCTCCGGAGTCACTTCAATATATTACGCGGCCTCACGCACTCGTAGCTCAGCTGGATAGAGTACTCGGCTACGAACCGAGCGGTCGGAGGTTCGAATCCTCCCGAGTGCGCCATAAATGAAACCCTCGCCTGAAAAGGCGGGGGTTTTTTATGGGCCACGACGGCGGTGAGAACCTCCTCAGGTTCGACAACTTCCGTGAGGAAGTTGGACCCAGCAACGGCAAGTTGCGCAGCCCCGTAGGGGGCAAAACGGCCATAAGCCGTTTTGAGTCAATCCTCCTCAGTCTCCTCAGCCTCCTCAGGTTCGAGCCGACCTCCTCAGGTCCGAGAAAACACCGATGTTCACGGGAGTTTCCCGGGAAAATACGGTAGGGTGACAAGCCATGCGGCCTGAATTTTATAAAATCCGTGCGTGGATACTACCGTTACCCCTCAGCCTGACCTTGCTCGTTACCGTACTGCTGCCGTTTCTCGCAGTGATGGGACTGACTGGCTGGTACAGCATCAATCTGCTGGAGCGCAACAGCCGCGATCGCATGCAGGAGGATATCGAACTTATTGCCAGGGCAATTCGTCTGCCTTTGAGTCACGCCCTTGAGCGCGGCTATGAAGAGACCATCAAGCGAGCTCTGGAATCGGCCTTTACCATCGATCGGGTGTACGGTGTTTATGTCTATGATCGCCGGGGAAAAACCATTTATGCCAGCGGTGCCAGAGAGCCCTCAATGGGCAGTGAGCAGGCGGTACGGATTGCCAATCGGGGTGAAGGGCAGGGTGAATTTGCCCGGGTGGGTAAAGAGGCGGTGTTTTCCTATTTTGTGCCGTTGGTGGATGCCGGTGAGCAGATCAGTGGCCTGTTGCAAATTACCCGGCGCGGCAGCGATTTCGACAATTATCTCAGTCAGCTTCGCACCCACAGTCTCTCGGTGCTGGTGGTTTCGGCGATTATCCTGACGCTGATTATTCTATTGGGCTATCGCTGGACACTGGGTCGGCATCTGGTCGCTGTGAAGTCGGGGCTGGCTCGGATTCGTTCGGGGGAGCTGCAACACCGTTTTGACCGAAAGGGTCCCCGTGAGATGCAGTTATTGGCAGGTGGTATTAACGAAATGCTCAATGCGATCGCCCGCTCCAGTGAAGCGCTGGCAGCGCAAAAAGACCGCGAGGCCGAGCTGACCGAAAAACTGCACCAGTCGGAAAAACTGGCTGCCCTTGGGCAACTTTCTGCCGGTGTCGCCCATGAGCTGGGGAGCCCCCTCAGCACAGTGGACGGCAAGGCCCAGCGGGCGTTACGGTACGGCGACCGCCTGCCCCCGGCCGTGATGAATGCGCTGGATGCCATTCGCAGGGAGTCGGCTCGTATGGAGCGGATTATCCGCCAGCTCCTGGATTCTGGTCGGTCAAATCCACTGGATCGCCGTACGGTTGCCGCTTGTCAGCCGCTGCTGAGTGCCCTCAAACGGGTTGTGAGCCCCGCCTCGATCCGGGTCGACCAAAGAATCTCTCCGGATACGAAGACACAGTCAGTGAAGGTCGATTTGATCAGACTGGAGCAGGCATTGACCAACCTGTTGCAAAATGCCTTTCAGGCTGCCCGGGCTCGGGTTGTGGTGAGCTGTGAGATTTGTCCGGACGGGGTTCGTTACTGTTTTGAGGACGACGGGCCGGGTATCAGCGATGATGACTATCCCCATCTGTTTGAACCGTTTTTCACGACGAAACCGGTGGGCCAGGGAACCGGGCTCGGTCTGGCAGTAGCGCATGCGGCGGCCCGGGATCACGGCGGTGCGATCGAGGTCTTCCACACTGATAGCGGCGGTGCCCGCTTTTGCCTGTTATTGCCACAGAGGGAGGACACTGCCGATGCCTGATGCCGGACTGATTCTCGTTGTCGAGGACGACAATGGCCTGCGCGGACTGATTCGCGAAGAGCTGGAGGAGAATGGCTTTGCCGTGGCGGAGGCCGGCGATGCCGAGGCCGCTGCGTATTGGATGACCAGCCGGTCGCCGGACCTGATTATCAGCGATGTGCGCCTGCCGGGGGAGACCGGGCTGAGTCTGCTCGACCACAGCCGTCAGTTGCCGGTGCCTCCGGCATTTCTGGTGATCACCGCATTTGGCACTGTGGAGCAGGCTGTCAATGCATTGCAGCGCGGCGCCGACGATTTTCTTACCAAACCGCTCAATCTGGACCATTTGCGGCTCAGTGTGGAACGGGCACTGGAGCGTCGGGCGTTACGGAGTGAAATTTCCCGTTATCGACAGATGCTGAAAAGCGGCGATTTTCACGGGTTGATCGGTCGCAGTGCTCCAATGAGACAATTATTTGAACAAATTCGTCGGGTCGCCGCGGCCAATGGCCCGGTGCTGATTACCGGTGAGAGCGGTGTTGGCAAGGAGCTGGTGGCTCGTGCGCTGCACGCCGAAAGCGATCGATGCGATGGTCCTTTTCTGGCAGTGAACTGTGCGGGTATACCCTCCGAATTATTGGAGAGTGAATTGTTTGGCCACACCGCTGGCGCGTTTACCGGTGCCCAGCGGGCCCGCAAGGGGCTGTTTGCGGAGGCGGAGGGTGGCACCTTGCTGTTGGACGAAATCGGTGAAATGCCGGGGGCGATGCAGTCGAAGCTGTTGCGTATCCTTCAGGACGGGCGAGTGCGACCGGTCGGGGAAAACCGTGAACGCCAGATCGATGTTCGTATCGTGGCCGCCACCAACCGGGACCCGGTCGCCGATATTGAATCCGGTTTGTTCCGGGCAGATCTGTTTTACCGGCTGGAAACATTTTCTTTCGAGGTCCCGCCACTGGCCCGTCGCGGGGATGATATTGATCTGCTCGCCGCCCACTTTCTGGCGCGCTTCGGCGCATTGGCGGAGCCCCGGGTAACCGGGATCACCCCGGCGGCGCTGCGCTGTTTACGCCATTATCCCTTTCCTGGCAATGTTCGAGAATTGTCCAATGCCATCGAGCGCGCGGTGGCCTTTGCCCGTGGGGAAGAAGTCGATATCGATGATTTGCCGGAGCGTATCCGCAGTTATCGAGGTGCCGGCCAGGCAGTGGACAGAGCTACTTTCGATGAGCCGATTGAAGTGCAGCAACTGCTTCCCCTGAAGGATGTGGAAAGACGTTATGTTCGTTATGTGCTGGAGAGACTGGAGGGCAACAAACGGCGCACGGCCGAGCTGCTGGGTATTGGCCGCCGCACACTCTACCGTTACCTGGAGGATGATGACTGAGCAGGATTGACCCTGTTGTAATGTCACATGTGCCATATTGACACGCTTGAGTGGTGGCCCAATAACACACCGATGTACCTGAAAACCGCGACTAGCGGTACTTTTGCTACTTGGCATGGTGGTTGCTGAAGGATTTGTGAAATCAACAAGCCTGACAAGGAGGCACTATGACTTTCAAACAGATCGCGACCACCACATTGTTTTCGGCCCTGCTTTTATCTGCCCCGGCTGCAATGGCCCAGGACCCACAGGGTTACGGCCAGCCGCCGCAGAGTGCTGCTGCAGCGCAGCCTGCCGATGATGCCACCGTCACCAGTTTTGCCGAGGCAATGGGTGAGGTACAGGTCATTCAGCAGAAGTTTTCGGAACAGCTCCAGGGAGTAGAGGACAACGACAAGGCCCGTGAACTGCAGATGAAAGCGCAGGAAGAAATGGTCACAGCCGTGGAGGCCAGTGGTATTTCCGTACAGGACTACAATGCGCTGGCGAGCCGGATGGATCAGGATCCGGCGCTGAGGGAAAAAGTAGAGAAAAAGCTTCAGTCCCTGTAACGGACGACACTCACTATGGGCCGGCTCCAGCCGGCCCAATACTATGGACAGTTAGTTGCCAAGGCCCCGACGATACTCCCAGTCATACGTCGGGGTTTTTTTGTGTATGCAGAATGGGGCTCGTTGGCAGTAGGGTTATTCTCCCTACGGGTTACCTGTTGTGGTAAGAACATCTTCCCCGGTCCGTTGGCGGATCTGCTCTCTCTGCTGCTCTGCAAGCTGCTCCTCATGGTGACTGAGGCTGCTCCCGACCCAGCTGTCCATCAGCTTTGCGGTGACCAGGTCCCCGCTGACATTGATGGCTGTGCGACACATGTCGAGTATCCGGTCAACCCCCATGATCAGCGCGATACCCGCAGCCGGTATGCCGACACTGTCGAGCACCATGGCGAGTATGACAATGCCCACTCCCGGGGTTGCCGGTGAGCCGATCGAGGCGCCAACCGCAGTGATCACGATCAAGACCATGCCGCCAAGCCCGATATCGATGCCGAATACCTGTGCGAGAAACATGGCGGCCACACCCTGATAGAGCGCCGTGCCGTTCATGTTGATGGTGGCGCCCAGCGGGATCACGAACTGCGATATGGAGGGCCTGACACCGAGTTTTTCTTCGGCCACCTTGATGGATAGCGGCATCACGGCTGCGGAACTGGAGGTGGAGAAGGCCAGCAACAGCACCTCCTTGATGTCGTTGAGAAAGGCCAGCGGGTGTCGCCTTGCCACGATCAGAATAATCAGCAAGTACAAACCCAGTAACAGCAACAGTCCCAGTAGTACTGTCAGGACATAGACTGCCATGCCCAGCAGGGCATCGATGCCGAGCTTGGCGGTCAGCTGTAGTATCAACCCGAACACGGCGATCGGTGCCAACAGCATGGCCCAGCGGACGACAGTCATGCAGACTTCCTGGAGGGAGCCCATCAAATCGAGCAGTGGCTTGGCCTGCAGTGGTGTCATCATCACCAGTGCCACACCCATGATCATGGCAAAAATGACCACTTCCAACATATTGCTTTCCACCATCGCGGAGAGCGGATTAGAGGGCAGCAGCGTGACGATTTTTTGCGGCAGCTCATTGAGTACGGGGCTGCCGGACGCTTCTGCCGTCGGGATTGTCTCGACCAGCGAAGCGAGTTGCAGTGCCTGCTGGTCGATGTATTGCCCCGGTTTGATCAGGTTGGCGATGGTGATGCCAATCACGATGGCGATGGCCGTGGTGAAGATAAAATACAGGACCACTCTAAAACCGGTTTTCTTGAGCTGCTCCAGATCCTCTGTGGCCGCCAGCCCCCGAATGATAGAGGCAAAAACCAGGGGAATGACAATCATCTGAATCAGGGCGAGAAAAAGTTTACCCGGCAGTGCCAGCCAGTCGCTGATGGTGGCAGCATCGGCGGGTGATACCCAACCGATGCTTGGGCCCATCAAAATGCCGACGACAATGCCGAGAAACATAGCAACCAGCACCTGGAGCCACAGTTTTCCCCGGATCAACCCCTGCAGGGACGTGCTTAAATATTTAAGTGAGCGGGGCTGGAGAGCCTTGACGGTAGAACTCAGAAGGTTGTGATTTGGCATGACGGGTAATCACTTTTTAAGGTTCAGGGAGATACTGTCGCACATGGCGCAGGGAGGGGCCAGCATCCTGGAAGGTCAGGGCCGTTCGATCCGCCAGAGGATATCCATGCTCTGCGTTTCACCGGATTCAGCCCGGATCTTGAATTTTTTGGAGACCGAGTATTCGAGCAGTAAACCGGCATTGGGCGAGAGAATATTTTGAATATAGCTGGCGTAGAGCCTCGGTGTCAGGTATTTGCCAAAAGTGACGGCACTCTCTTCGAGGCCGCCGTCGCTGGAGACCGACAGCACGTCGAGTCCGAGTTGCCGTTGCAATTGTCCGGTCAATGCATCGCTCTGACTGAAGCCCAGTGAGGCAGCGGCGTTGATCAGGGTCGACCCCTCTGTCTGGGTGGTTCCCGCCAGGGATTTGCCCGTGATCAGCATGGCCAGGATCTCCGTCTGTGGCAGGGTGGGGCTGGAAAACAGGTCGCTGGTCAATGCGCCCGGCACACCATCAATCTGAATACCGACCAGTGTATCGCCCACTGTTCGGGAAGCGCGGGCATGAATCAGTGGATTGTCAGGTGCCCCCTGAAAAACCAGCCTGCCGGAGTCAATCGCCAGTGCCTGTCCGTAGGTTCGGTAGACACCATCGACAACTTGCAGAATACCTTCCGCTCGCACGGGTTGGGTTGGTTTTTCGCTGAGACGGAGTTTTCCCGTGATCTGTCCGTGGATGCCAAAACCGCTGAATTGGATATTGTCTCCCAGCTCAAGGGTGACATCCGCTAACAGGTTAAGCGGGGAGCGTTTTTTTTCTACTGGTATGGTCTGGTCAATAATCAGTGCATCTTCTGAGACGGTAACAGCACTGGCGGGCATTTCCTTGAGCGCAATCTCGGCATCGGGGATCTGAATCTTGCCGGTGATGTGCAGTTGCTCCGGAGTCGCCACTATTTTCAGGGTCGGGGTGAGGCTGGCCTTGATGGTCTCCAGGTCAACCGTCTTTATTCCCACCCCGGTCAGAAACAGTTCACCGTGCCAGTCGTCGGGTCGGTTGACCTGCAGTAGGCCATTCATCGCCAGTGACCCCTCCCCGGAATCCACTTTGCCGTCCAGTTGCCAGCTGGACCGGTCGCGATGCTCCAGTCGCAGGTCGCCGTTGGTCAGATTAATGCCGAGTTGTGGAACATAGGCGGAGAGAGCGTTCAGCTGAACATGCCCGGACAGCGACGGGTGGTCGGCCGTACCGGCAAGCCTGATGAGCGCATCGGCGCGACCCTGCAATTCGTCGACAGACGTTACAAAGGGATTCAGCCAATCCAGTTTGTCCAGCTGGAGGTGGAGGCTGCCGCCAATAGCCCGATCCGCCTCTGCCATCGGCCAGTGGAGCTGGATCCGGGCGTTGCCGGTATCGGTAAATTCGGTGTTTCCGGTGAGTTCCAGTCGTTGTTCTGCAAGGCGGATGTCAAGGTCGGTATTGTCCAGGATGACCTGTCGCCGTTTTTTGGCCCTGTCGTCAACGGTGAATCGGGCCGCTGCGGTACTGAGGGACAATTGCCCGACCAGCGTTTCATCCCAGCCCGCAAGTTTGAGGTCGCCATTGATTTCGCCAGTGAGAGCGCTGTTGCCCGGTAGCCAGGGTTGTAACCATTGCAGAGGTAGGTGGTGGAGGGTGGCTGTGGTCTTGATACCGGTTTTTTGATGCCATGTCAGATGACCGCAGGCAGCCCTGTCGAGCTGTTTCCAGCAGTGCGCCTTAAGCTCGGCACCGTGCTCTGAAATCCGGCCTTCGACGCCGTTATCCAACTGCCAGTTACCAATCAGCGGGGCGCCGATTTTGCTGTCCGAAATTCGGGTCTGCCATTCGCCCTGTTGCCAGTGACCGCTACCCTGCAAGGTCAATGTCAGGTCCTGCTGCGTTGCCGAAAGCTGGTAATGATGCTTTTCGGGTCGTCCTCTGGCCTTGAGTTGCAGGTCGGTATCCCGCTGTTGGTCGCCGGCCAGTGAACCCGACAGCGCCAGGTCTATATACTGCTGACCCTCTTTGTCGATGTTGAGACGCAGGTTCAGCGAGCGAATGCTGTGCCCGTCAAAAGCCAGTTCTTCGGCACGGGCGTTACCCTGAATTACAGGTAAGTGATCTGGTGAGAGGGGGCCTCCCCGACTGGAAACCGTGCCCGTGGAGACCAGTTTGCCGGAGAGGCCGGGATAGAGCTCCGCCAGATTATTGGCAGTCAGCTGCCAGTTGAGTGGGGTTTGGCCGCCCCATTCCCCCTTCACTAGCAGGTGATTATCTCCGATCCGGGCGGTAAAGCCACGGCTGGAAAACACGCCCTGTCGGGATGCCAGTTGACCGCTCAGGGTCACCGGGTAACTGTTAAGGGAGCCTGTCAACTGGTCTATTTCCGCGTCTACCGACAGGCCCTGATCCGTATAGCTGCCGGTGGTGGAGAGCATGCCCGCCAGCTTGCCTGACAGCTTTTGGTCCAGAAAATAGCCGGGATCAACCTCGGCGAGGTTTACAGCCAGTTGCCAGTTGGGTGTTGTTTGCCAGGCCACGTCTCCCTGAATACCGAGTTTGCCGGCTTCGGATTGCAGATCGATGTGTTCGAGATGCAGGCCCTGACGATCGCCCCGGAGGTCAACGGCAACCTGTTGTGTGGGTAATGTCGATGGGGATTGCGTGGTTAGATCAAATGCGCCCTGCAACTGATAGTTATCCAGTGAACCAGCGAGCCTCAATTGCCCAAGTGAGCTGATGGCGGGCAGGTCTGGCCAGACAGTCCGGTTGTCGATGGTCCAGTCATTGACCAGATTCACCGAGATGGCCAGTGGGTTCAATGTTCCCCGGTCCCAATCAGCGCCACTGATCAGGGTCCCGCTGGTGGCGAGGCTGAAGGGCGCTGCCAGTTGGTGTTCAATGGTCATAGTGGCCAGGTTACCGCCCAGTCTGGCCTTGCCCTCGAAGTGGTTTTGCTGGAATTCGCTGTGCCACTGGAGTGCGATATTGAGCCGGTAGGGTGGTTTCGCCCTGATGCTGCCCCGCAGGGCCAGCTGTTGTCCTGGCTGGCGAAGGATCAGTTCCCGTACTTCAATGCCGAGCAGATTGATGCTGCCGGCGGCGGAGATTTTTTCCAGTGTCAGGGAATCCGTGCCGTTGCGGTAACGAAGCTGGTCGATAGTGAGGCGTTCCAGCGTTACCGGCAAGACAGTGTTCAGGCTGGGCCAGATAAACTCTGATGGGCTATTCGCGGTGTTGGGCTCCACATGGATTTGCAGATCGGTAAATTCAAGGATCTGGATAGGCAGCTGACCACCCAGTAGACCGAGTAACTGCCATTGCCCCGTGACAGAGGTGGCAGTGATCAGCAGGTCGGCCCGCCGGACAGACAGCCTCTGAAAAGTGAGGCCTTCCAGTAAAGTGCCGTGGCTGGTCTGCCAGTGAATTTCAGTGTCAGTGGCAGATGCCGCTGCCTTTTCCAGCAGCCAGTGGCTGCCGGTGCGGGTTGCGATTAAAAGGTAGCCCGTAGCCAGCAGTGTGCCGAGTATCACTACCAGTAATACTGACAGCAGCAGGGCGCCACGGTACATTGAACGGCGCTTCACAGGTCCGGCCCCATGGAAAGGTGAATCCGGAACGCTTGTTCTGATGTGTCGGGAAAGGCCAGATCCAGCCTGATGGGTCCCAGTGGTGAGCGCCAGCGCAATCCGACACCAAAGCTTCTTTTCAGGGTAAAGCTGCTGTTGTCAAAGGCATTGCCCACATCGTAAAAAACGGCGAGGGCATAATCCTTGTAAACCGGGTAGTCGTATTCCAGAGAGGCGGTCAACAAATGCCGCCCACCGACCACCTCGTCCCGGTCGTTCATCGGCCCCAATTCCTCGTAGTCATAGCCGCGGACACTGTTGTCGCCACCGGCAAAAAACCGGAATGAGGAGGGCATCTCCTCAAAATTGCTCATCAGGCTCAGACCGCCCTCCAGCCGCCCCAATACCCGGCCGCCGAGCAGCGGTAGGATATATTTGCCACTCCCCTGCAATTGCAGGAAAGACAGGTCTGAGCCAAGGGACTCGGCGGCTCCCCGCAGGCTAAAACGGGTACGCCAGCCAGTGTAGGGGTAGGCCGGGTTGTCTGCGCGGGTTTTCTGCCAGCCGATGCCGGGTACCACCAGTTCCGTGCTGTTCCGGTCACTTCCCACTTTGAAGGATTCCACCTGATAAACCAGGTCGAGGGTTCTGATCCAGCCGTTGTCCAGACTGCGGCTGTGGGCGGCGCCGACAAACCAGGTTTCGCTGTTGGCGCTATCGGTGTCTTCTTCTTCCCAGCCGGTTTTGAAAGTGACAAATTCAGTATCCGGTTGTTGCAGGGGGATCTGATATTCCAGGCTGACGGTGGATTTGACCCTCGACAACTGAGCGTCGGCCCCATAGCGGTGCCCCTTTTGGTTGGCTCGATTGTTTCGGAAGCCGACGCTGCCCCTGGGGCCGGTATCCGTGGCAATTCCTACCCCCAGCGAGGTGCTGTAGCGGGGCCCGGGGGTGAGCACCACCTGGACGGGAATCTGTTGCTTTTCGCGGTCGGGTGTTTGCTGCGTGACGATGACCTGGTCAAAGTAACGGCTGTTGAGCAGTGATTGTTGAAACTGGCTGAGCAGGGATGCGTGAAAAGGGGTGGTGGCAGAAAAAGGCAGAAACTGCGCCAGAAAAGCATCATCAAAAACCGCCTGTTCGAAATTTACGGACCCAAAATGATAGCGGGGACCGCTATTGAAGCTGAGCAGTATATCGGCACGCTGCCTTTCGAGGCCGACCTGTAATTGCTGTCGGGTAAAACGACTTTCAGCATAACCGCGCTGTTGCGCCAGTTTTTGCAGGGACTGTTTCAAGGTTTCGTAGTGGTCGTGATTCAATTGCTCACCGGTTTTTGGCAGCGACGTCTCCAGTAACCGGGCAAATGCCGGGTCGTTCCGGGCGTCCCCGTCAATCTCTACCTGTACCCGGTCCAGGGTGGTGGCTGTGCCCGGTGTTAACTCAATCGTTATTGTCCAGCACTGGTCGTTACTGGAAAGTGCAGAACGCCAGCTGGCATGGTAGTAACCCAGTGCCTGCAGTGCCGAGCGGATTTTTTCGTCAGCACCGTCGAGCAGCACAGCGCGACGCCGATCACTGATTTGACAGTGCTCGCTGCCCAGCCCCAGATGCTGGAGAATATTTTTCCTGACGGCGGCGGAAACCTCACCGGAAATAACGACACTGGGCTGGGCCTGTGCCATAACCGCCGGCGCGTTGGCCAGCCACACCAATATCAATAATCTGCCCACTAGCAGGATCAGGCTTCGCAACCCCGGGACGCCCGCCTTCTGGTGGGGTGCCGGGCAGACTGGTTGGCAGAATGGGATGGGCAATGGCTAGAATCCGGTTGTCAATGTTGCATGAAGCGGGCAATCAAACAGGCTAAAGTGATGATACACGGGTTGTATTGCCGTTGCGCCCGATACTGTCACAGAGCATGCTGTGTTGTCGGGTTTGGCCGGTTGCTCGTGGATGGCCCTAACAGAATACCATCGAATAATAAGCGGAGATCGTGATGCAGATAGGGGTGCCGAAAGAGGTCAAAAACCATGAATACCGGGTCGGTCTGACGCCGGATTCCGTGCAGGAACTGGTATCGGCAGGGCACCAGGTGCTGGTCGAGCAGAATGCCGGTTCGGCTATTGATTTCAGTGATGAGCATTTCCGTCGTGCGGGCGCGGAGATTGCGCCTACGGCGGCGGAAGTGTTTGACCGGGCGGATATGATTGTCAAAATCAAGGAGCCCCAGCCGGATGAGTGCCAGATGCTGAAGGCCGGACAGCTAGTGTTCACCTACCTGCACCTGGCGGCCGATCCCGACCAGACCTCGCTGTTGCTGAAATCCGGCGCCATTGCCATGGCCTACGAAACCGTCACCGACGATCGCGGGCATTTGCCGCTGCTGGCACCGATGTCTGAAGTGGCCGGTAGAATGGCCGTGCAGGCGGGTGCCCATCATCTGGAGAAAGCGCAGGGTGGCCGAGGCGTATTGCTGGGCGGTGTCCCCGGTGTAGCGCCAGCCAGGGTATTGATTCTCGGCGGCGGAGTGGTGGGCAGCAATGCGGCCGGTGTGGCGCTGGGCATCGGTGCCGATGTGACGATCATGGACCGCTCTGTGGATCGGTTGCGTGAACTGGACCGGATGTTTCCGGCGTCGATTCGCTGCGTTTATGCCACGGCGGCGGCCATTGAGAATTACCTGCCGGAGGCCGATCTGGTGATTGGTGCCGTGCTTTTGCCCGGTGCATCGGCTCCCCAACTGGTGACCCGTGAGATGGTCGGCCGGATGAAACCCGGCGCGGTGGTGGTGGACGTGGCCATTGACCAGGGTGGCTGTTTTGCCACCTCCCGGCCCACTTCCCATCAGGACCCCACCTATGTGGTTGATGGCGTGATCCACTACTGTGTCGCCAACATGCCGGGCGGCGTTGCCCGCACGGCCACCCAGGCCCTGAACAATGTGACCCTGCCGTTTGTTTTGCAGCTGGCAGACAATCCTGTGCGTGCGTTGCTGACCAATGCCAATCTGCGCAATGGACTGAACATCCACTGTGGTCGCGTGACCCATAAAGCGGTAGCCGACTCCCTCGGCTACGATTTTACCGATGCCTTTGAAGCACTTAAAAAATAAGCAGCCTTGCAAAAATAAACAGCACTGAAAAAACAGCAAGTACTTGAAAACTGGAGGTGCCCGACCTGCCCCGAACCGGCTTCGTAAATACCTGCCGGTGGTTGCAGCATTCTCCGGGAGCTGGGAGAATCCGCGCAGTTTTTATCACGGTTATTCAGAGGTTACAGTGACGAAAATCGGTTTGTTCTATGGCAGCGACGAGGGAAATACCGAATCCATTGCCCACCGGGTTGTCTCTCGTCTGGGGGATGAGGTGGTGGATGTTCACGATATCGGCGATGTTACCCAGCTGGAATTTCTGCCCTATGACAAATTGATCCTGGGTATTCCCACCTGGGATTTCGGTCAGATCCAGTCGGACTGGGAAGACTTCTGGGACGATCTGGAAGCCATTGATTTTTCTGGCAAGACGGTCGCGTTTATCGGCCTGGGAGACCAGTTCGGTTATGGGGATTTTTTTCTCGATGCCATGGGTATGCTGCACGATGTGGTGGTAAAAACAGCAGATCGAGTGGTCGGTCACTGGCCCACGGTGGGCTATGAATTTGACGCTTCAAAAGCCAGGGTCCCCGGACAGGCCCTGTTTGTTGGTCTGGGTATCGATGAAGACCAGCAGCCAGCCCTCAGCGCCGAACGACTCAATCGCTGGTGTCGGCAAATACACGACGAGTTTGGTCTGGCGACGCCAGTGGTCGAGCTGGACGATTAGTTGCTAATCGGGAAATGACCTCAGCTTTCCGCGACAAAGACTGCGCGGATGGATCCCGGATGACCTTCGACCGTACGGTTATGATCGGTTGGATCAAGGAAGTCCGGCAGGGATTCATAGGTCATCCATGCCGTTGAACGCTGCTCCTCGATGGATGTTCGGGTGCTGTCCACCAATCTTGGGTTCCGATAGCCACATTTGCGCAACCAGCTGAGCAGGGTGTCCGCGCTTGGCAGAAACCACACATTGCGCATTTTCGCGTAACGCCCTTCGGGCACCAGTACCTCGCCTGGGCCGCCCTCAATAACCAGGGTTTCCAGTATCAGTTGGCCGCCCGGTCGCAGGCAGTCTTTTAATTCTTTGAGGTGGTCCATCGGCGAGCGGCGATGGTAGAACACCCCCATGGAAAATACGCTGTCAAAGCACTGCATTTCCGTCGGCAGCTGCTCGATGCCGAGGGGCAGTACATCCACTGGCAGATCGCCAAGGTAGTGTTTTAATATATTGAATTGAAAGACAAATTTTGCGGATGGATCAATGCCGATCACCCGCCGCGCACCCTCGCCGAGCATCCGCCAGCAGTGGTAGCCATTGCCGCAACCCACATCGAGCACCAGCCGGTTTTTCAGCGGGGCGATGTGGGGCAACACCCGATCCCATTTCCAGTCCGAGCGCCACTCGGTATCAATGGTCAGGCCAAACAACTGGTAGGGCCCCTTGCGCCAGGGATGAAGGCCCATCAGGGTCGCGTGCAGCTGTTGGCGCGTCTGTTCGTCGCAGTCCGCCACATCGCCCACCGTAATAGCGGTCCGTAAATCGATCCGGGATGGCTCGAGCGGTGGCAGTTGCTCCAGTGTCGCCTGCCAGCCGGGCAGATCGCCCCAGCGCTCAGCCGACATTCCCAGGTCGAGCTGGGGAGGCAGCTGCGTGGCCCAGGCCCGCAGGGCGGGATGTTCTGCGTTGGAGAGGCTGGCGAGCAGAGAGGAAAAATCGATCATAGGGGCTTTTGGGTGTGTGTGGTTGATTGGTGGACCGCTATTTTATGGCAATCAGCGAGGCGAAGTTGAAGCACTGAAACCAGACATCGACGCTGCTGAACCCGGCCTCTCTGAGTCGTTGGCGATGCACCGCCAGGGTTTCCGGGACCAGTACATCCTCCAGTGCGGAACGCTTCTGGCTGATTTCCAGCTCGCTGTAACCATTGGCCCGCTTGAAATGATGGTGCAGTTCAATCATCAGTTGCTGGTGCTGGGGGTCCTCAAAGGCCACCTTCTCCGACAACACCAGCACGCCGCCGGGTTGCAGGCCATCACTGATACGCTGGAGCAGAGCGTTGCGGCGATCGACCGGAATAAACTGCAGGGTGAAATTCAGCACTGCCATGGTGGCGTTGTGCACGGGGATCTGTTCAATATCACCGCAGATCAGCTCCACCGGGATTTCCCCGTCATCATCGGCCAGAATCTCGCGGCATTGACTGAGCATGGCAGCGCTGTTGTCCACGGCAATAATGCGGCAGTCGCTGTGGCGGATATGGTGGCGCATGGCAAGGGTAGACGCTCCCAGGGAGCAACCCAGATCGTAACATTGACTTCCGGGTTGAACGTATCGTTCTGCCAGGGTGCCGGTCATGGCGATGATGGTTTCGTAGCCCGGCACCGAGCGCCGGATCATATCGGGAAATACACGGGCGACCGCCCGGTCGAAACGAAAACCGGCGATTTCCAGTTGTGGTGTGGCGAACAGGGTATCTTTCGGGCTGTTCATGGGGCGTCGTCGTATTCCAGCAGTAGCGGCGTGATGAGCTTGCGAACAGCCTCCGGCAGTGGCTGGGAGCACTGGGCTGCGTAGTCAAACCACACCAGCACGGCCTCGCCTTTCGCCACCAGCACCTCTTTCTGGTGAGCCAGATGGGCTACCGTAAAAGATTTGTTGCCGATTTTTTTTATACCGGTGGTAATGACGACCTCGCTGCCGAGGTGAATCTGATGGACAAAATCCACGGCGATATGGGCGAGGATCATCGGCCAGTCAGCGGGGTTGAGGCTGGGATGGACCAGTCGGAAAATATCGGCCCTGGCCGCTTCAAACCACACCGGCACGACGGTGTTGTTGATGTGACCGAGGGCGTCGGTTTCTGAAAATCGCGGCTGAATACGCAATTCAAACATTACAGCGATACCGGGGTCAGTTGCAGGGCGTCTGCCAGACTGGCCTGATCGGGACTGGTGATCACGGCGGTACTGACATTCTCTGCCACCAGATAGGTGGCGGCCACCCGACGCAGATCATCAAGTGTGGTTTCCCTGACCCGGTTGCGGAAGGTTTCTCTCACTTCACGGCTGCGGCCGTAGAGCTCTGCCTGAAAGGTTTCCTTGGCCTCGCCCGCCGGAGAGCCGGGTTTATCGATTGAGCTGATCACACCGAGAATGGCTTCTTCGACCTGTTGCCACTGGTGGGTTTCATTGTGCAGCCATTGCAGTGCCCGATCGAAGTCACTGAGGGTGTCTTCGAGACGGGGGTCGCGGTAGGAGAAGAAGCGGAATGCCGCTATGTTGTTTTCCTGATTGGCCCCGCCGCCGTAGGCACCGCCCTGTTCGCGGATAGCGCGGTGCAAATAGCCATTGCGCAGAAAACCGCCCAGCACGGTCAGCGGTGCGGCATCCGGGTGGGACAGGGGCACCGTGGGGTAGGCTTTGGCGCAGAAATTGACCTGGGTGCTGGCTTTCCACAACTCTGCCACCCGTCGATGTAGCTCCGGTTGCTGAAAGGCATTGAACCCTTCGCCGGTGATTGGTGCGAACTGCTGTTGAATGACCGCCTGATAGTCCGCCAGCCGTTCATTTTCACCCACCACCAGAAATTGGCGCGGTGCGTTCAACACCTGTCGGTGGATGGCTGCCAGTTCGGCGGCCAGCCCGTCCACCAGGGTGTTGTCGGACAGACTGCTATCCAGTTGTTTGATGTAGCGGATACCTGCCAGGCCACCCCAGCGATGTGCCAGATCCGCCCCCGGACTGATCCCGCTGCAGGCCGCCGCCATGGCCAGCTGGTGGCCACTGCCGGTGACGCTGGCCTCGCGGCTGGCGCGGGTCTGGGCCATCAGTTCGCGGATCCGGCTCAGTTCATCGAAGCGAACCTGTTCCAGTGTCGCCTGCATGAGCTCAGTGAGCTCGGCTTGATGTCTGGCCAGTCCCTTGCTGGATAGAACCAGATGTCCGGACAGATCCTGCGGATTGTCCGGCTTGCCGCGAACGGTGGCGTAGGCGTGAATGCTGCCGCACACCTTCGATTGCCAGAGCTGGGTCGCCAGGTAATCGCGGTTGCCAATCCCCAGCTCCGTCAGACTGCTACAGTAGATCGGCAACAGGTCGAGTTGCGCTTCGCTCAGGGCCGGTAGCGGCAACAGGATCTGTTGATAGACCAGACCGTTGGTGCCTGTGCCGTAACTGGTCAGGGTCAGCGGGCGGGTTTTTCGTTCGGTGGCCGCCACATAGTCCATGTGCGCAGGAATGTCGTCCAGACCCACTTTGGGCAGAATGGCATCGTCATCCTTTTGTTGCTGGCGCTGGTTGAGAATCTCGGCCTGCTCCACAATCGCCTGTTTGCCCGCTTCATCAAGATCGGCTTTGATGGCAGCGAGTTTGTCCGCTTCCTCTTTTTCACGGCGGGCGGACAGTTCCCGGTCGGGACTCATGGTGAGACGGACCCGGTGGGGATTGTCCAGCAGCAGCCGGCGGGCAAGTTGTTTGATGTAATCGGGGTCCCGGATCAGGCGCCGGAGTTTTTCCAGCACCGGGTCCAGGTTCAGCAATGCGATGGGGTCGCCCCGGTGGGTGGCGCTGGTGAGTGCGGTCAGAAGCAGTTGCAGGCCATAGGGGAAGTTGCCACCACCGATTTCACGCTGTTGCAACTCCAGCTGGTGGAGGGAGGCCGCCAGTTGCTCTTCCGGGATGCCATTCTCTGCGACGTCCTCAAGCACCGAGAGCACCAGCGCCTGTAATGCGTCTGCACGATCCGGTTCGCTACCCTCGATCCCGCAGACAAAGCAGAGCTCGCGCTGGGAGTCATCCAGCCCGCACAGTGGTGAGGGGGACGAGCCCAGGTCGGTGGTCTCCAGTGCCTTCAGCAGGGGGGAGGCGCTATTGTCGAGCAACACGCTACACAGCAGGTGTGCCTCCATGGTGGCTTCCAGGTCGGTGGCCTTGCCCAGTAACCAGCCCATCACGATGTGAGTGCGGTTGTCGGTGCTACCTTCCTCGTTGAACGCATAGGTGCTTTCTACAGTCACCGGATCGGCGTAGCGCTGTTCGTCGGGGACGGTGATTTCAGTGTCCAGCCGGTCAAAACGCTGCAGGGCATGGTTTTCAATGTCAGTTTGCAGCTCCGTCACCGGTATATCGCCGTAGGTCATGAAAATGGCATTGGACGGATGGTAGTGGGTTTTATAGAAAGCCTTTAGTTGCGGGTAACTGAGCTCGGGTATATGGGCCGGATCGCCGCCGCTGTTGTAGTGATAGGTGGTGGTGGGGTAGAGGTGTTCGCAGAGGCCCTGCCACAGGGTCGAGGGCACGGAGCTCATGGCCCCTTTCATCTCATTGTAAACCACGCCCTTGTGGACCAGCGGTGAGTCGGTATTGCCGGGCTCGGCAAATTCCACCCGGTGGCCTTCCTGGCGGAAATCCAGTTCGTCCAGTCGCGAAAAAAACACGGCGTCCAGATAGACGTCCAGGAGGTTGTCAAAATCCTTGCGGTTCTGGCTGGCAAAGGGGTAGGCCGTCCAGTCCGAGCTGGTCAGGGCGTTCATAAAGGTATTCAGGGACCGGCGAATCATCATGAAAAAAGGATCGCGTACCGGGTATTTTTCGCTGCCGCACAGGGCCGTGTGTTCCAGTATATGGGCTACCCCGGTGGAGTCCTCGGGCACGGTGCGCAACGCCACCAGAAAAACGTTTTCCGGATTGTCGGCGGTGATATGAATATGCTGGGCACCGGTTTTTCGGTGGCGGTATTCCGCCACGTCGATGTTCAGGGAGTCGATGCGCTCGCTGCGCAGAAACTCAAAGGCGGGATGTGCCTGTGTCGTCATATTCGGACCTCGGTTATCGGGTGTTCGGACAAAGGGGCATTCTACCTGTGGGTCGGATGCTTAGCCACGCCCGATATGGGGCTAGACCAGTGCCAGCGCTTTGAGCGTCAGTAAACCGCCGGTGACGGTCAGCATGCCCAGCAGGGTTGACAGCACCACCATATTGGCGGCCAGCTCACCGTTGCCCCCCATGGACTTCACTTGAATAAAGCTGGCCACCGCTGTGGGTGTTGATGTCAGCAAAAACAGGATTCCCAGTGCCATGCCACTGACTCCGAACCAGGCGGCCGTGCCGACAATCAGCAGCGGTGTTATCACCAGCTTCAATAGCGCTGCGGCCAGTGTGCTGGCACCGGAGTGTTTCAGCGCTCTGAGATTCATCGAGGCGCCAATGCAGAGCAGTGCCAGTGGCAGGGTCATCTGGGCAAAGTAGTTGCCGGTGTCCTCCAGCAGGGCGGGTAATGGCAGCCCGCCGAGCTTGAACAGAAAGCCCAGTGCGATTCCGATCAGTAGCGGATTGGTGAGTGTATTGCGCAGCATCCGTCGCATCGGAGACTGGCCGTCACCGGTCTGGATGGGGTTGAGCGCCACTACTGCGAGTACGTTATACAGCACGGTCAGCAGGGCAATGGGCAGAGCGGCGGTTGCCAGACCAGTCTGTCCATAGGCATTGCCACAAAATGCCAGCCCGATGACCGCCAGATTACCCCGGAAAACACCCTGTACGAAGATGCCGCAATCGGCCTTGTTTTCACCGTTGAATAACCGGCCAATGGGCCAGGCCAGGGCGAATATCAACACCGTCAGCGGGATCGCCACCAGCAGGGGCAGCCCCATGGCAACGCTTCCCAGGTCTGCCCGGTGGATGCTTAGAAACAGGATCACCGGCAGACCCACCTTGAAGACCAGGTCGGAGGCCGGCTGGATGAATGCAGTGGGAATCAGGCCGACTTTTTTCAGCAGCAGGCCCAGCAGGACCACCAGAAAAATCGGGCCGGTAATGGAGAGGGCAAAGCCCAGCAGGGCGAGGGGAGCGGTTTCGTTCATAACAGCCGGTCAGAAAAACTGTCCATCATCATAACAGCCCGGTTGCCCCGACAATATGGCGGGTTTATTGCACTGACATAAAAAAACCTCCACCGCTGGGATGGAGGTATCAAGGTCTGAAGGTGGGATTGGCAATCAGAATGCGTATTCAATACCGACGGACGCAGTGCGCGGTTTATTGGGGCGTGCGCCATCGGGCAGGCGGGAAACAATCTCATCCCGGTCAAACACGTTGTCCACTTTCGCATAGACCACGGTGTCCGGATTGACGCTGTAGCGGCTGATCAGATCCACTACAAACAGGCTGTCGGTTCTGCCGAGCCTTGAGCCATTGTCGCAACCGATATTGCTGCATAATCTGTCGGTGTACTTGGCGACCATGTAATTATTCCAGCCCATCGGGGTTTCAAGTCCGGCGCGAAGGCTGAAGGTGTTTTTGGGGATGTCCGCCAGTCTGTCACCTTTTTCAAAACCTAGAGCCCCTTCATCTTCACTGATTTCAGCCTTGGTATAGGTGTAGGCAAGGTCTACCGGAATCGTAAAGTCACCGGCCTGGAAACGGTTGCCCGCGGTCAGCTCAATGCCCTGAATAACGGCTTCTCCGGTGGTAAAGCTGCCACTGGTATCGCCGTTGCTGCAGGGGTTGGCCACAGAGCAGTTTTCGGTTTTGTTGTCGAAGTCGCTGTAGAAACCGATCATTTCTGCAAAGAAGCTGCTTTCGTTGAAGCGGACCCCGGCTTCATAGTTGATACTGGTTTCCGGATCTTCACGTTCCGAGGCGCCGCCACCCAGGGGCGAAAAGCCGCGGTGTACACCGGCCAGTACCTGCCATTGATCGTTCAGGTCATAGGTAAACGAAACACCCGGCAGGAGCTCTTCTGAACGGTTGGATTTTTTACTGCTGATAGTATTGCGGGATTCATCCGTATAGCGCTCCTCCGACGAATGCACTTTCTCGTAGCGGAGGAATAAATTCAGTGCCAGTGCGTCGGTAACCTGCCAGTTGTCCGTCAGCCAGAACGAGATGGCCTCGGCATCTTCCACGCGATTGTCGCCACTGGATATCGGATTGGTGCTCACATAGACCAGCTTGCCATCCACCTGATCGTAGACATCTACCGGTTGCAGTCGATCCACCTCATCTTCGTGGGCGCGACCACCGATGTTGAGCTGGTGTACACCCATGTCTACGGCAAAATTCAGTTCCAGGCCGTAGGATTCGTATTCGCGATCATTGTTTTTGTAGGTCAGGCCCGTCGTATCGGCGGTGCCATCGAGAATTGCCTGAGCGTTGGCATCACCCCCGTTGGCCGCGTTGATCAGGGCGCTGCCGCCGCTCAGCTTGAACCAGTTGCGGGAAAATTCATTGTAGTAACCGGTGGCCGTCATCCGCACGCTGTCGGTCAGATCCAGATTGTAGATGGCGCTGTAGCCCTTGTGACGCAGACTCATTTCATCCGGCAGGGACAGTCCGTAACGACGTTTCGGGTTGTCTCTGAAATCGGCATCGGTGAGTCCGAGGTAGGTCTCATCGGACACTTCCTCGGAATACTGGGCTTTTAACAGCAGACTCTGCCCCTCGATTTCCCACAATAATTTGCCCATGTAGTCTTCGATGTCATAACCGGTATCGCGACCGCTGCGGTCAATTTTTTTGAAGCCGTCAGCGTCGCGCTGCACGGTTTCCAGCAGCCAGCCGAAGTTCCCCAGCGCACCGCCACCGAACCTGCCGCCGTAGTTCAGATGCAAGTCCCGCATGCCGTCTTCACCGGCAGCCAGCCGCAACTTGCCGCTATTTTCCTCGGGGATCGGTGTGGACCTCAGGTTGACGATGCCGCCAGTGGTCTGGGGGCCATAGCGCAACAGGGGAGCGCCTTTCAATACCTCAATGGAATCCATGCGCATTGTGGTGGGGAAGTAGTAGGCGGCTGGTCCCGCATAGGGCGCGGGTGCGATCATAATACCGTCTTCAAGCAGGGTGATTTTTGAGGAGCGCTCCGAGGTGGCACCGCGTATACCGATATTCGGGCGCAGACCGAAACCATCCTCTTCGCGGATATAGATGCCGGGAACTGTTTTCAACAGCTGGTTGATGTCAGTGGACGCCTCGATAGCGATCTGCTCCTGATCAATCAGGGCGCCGGAGCCGGCGAGTTCCTGGACGTCTTCCCTGGAGCCGATGATAGAGATGGTTTCAATGTCGGTTCTTGTCTCGTCCACTGCCATTGCCACCAAGGGCAGTGTCAGTGAAGCGGTGAAAATAGAGAGAGAGAGTTTGTTGGCCATGGGTGATTCCGAAAATGATTTGGTTGTTAAAGTGCGCTTGTCTCGAAGTGTGATAATGCTAATCCAAATGGTAACCATTATCAATTATAATCTGTCGAGAGGGCCCAGATTTTGAGAGCAGGGGTAAAAAGCAGGATTATTTTCGGTGTCAATTATTCAGTAGGGTTGAATGAGAACCCGCCTGGAAAAACAGCAAAAACCCGGTAGAACCCGGGTTGATGGGGGGGGTGAAGGACGTCTATCAGTCAGTGGGTTTCCTAGTCGAGCAGGTATTAAAGCCCAGCAAGCTATAGACCGGACAATTACCTGCCAGTGCCGTGACAAGGGGAATGACACCTATCCAGCCCCAGGCCGTTTGTGGTCCAACAAATACCAAGCCGATTAAAACCAGTCCCACCACAAGCCGAAGCAGGCGATCTACGGTACCCAGATTAATTTTCATAATAATGTTCTCCACGTTGTGTTCTATTGAGTATGGATGTCACGGGGCAATTCTGATTTGATGGTGATCAATCAGAGGGCAGGTATTCTCATGCCGGTCCGAACCCTCGTGTCGGTTGTGTGATTAAAGGATAGACCATGACGCGTTTTCGTTCGTTTCTTTGCCTGACGCTTCTCGGCGGACTGACCGTCGTGTTGCCCATTGCACTGCTGGCAATGATCTTCCTGTGGCTGTTCGATCTGGTGGCAGGTCTGATCAGTCCCCTCACCGGCCTGTTGCGGGAGCAGGCCACGATCAGCGAATTTCTGGCTTTGCTGGTGGTGCTGCTGTTGATCCTGGGCAGTTGTTTTGCGGTCGGGCTGTTGATCAGAACCCGTCTGGGTAACTGGATGCACGGCCATATGGAGATCTGGCTGACCCGGCTGGCCCCGGGTTATCGCACTATCCGGGCGATCGTAACGCAGTTGCTCGGCGGTAGGGGTGAAACCACCTTGCTCAGCGGTCAGACCGCACTGGCAAAAATCTACGGCGCGGATTCACCGGTCACGGTAACGGCGATTGTGACCAGCCGTCACGGGGATGGTGCCTATACGGTATTCGTGCCCACTGCCCCGATTCCGACGTCCGGGATGACCTACCACCTGCCCGCTGACTGTGTGCAGATACTGGCGCATGTCTCCGTGGAGGAGGCTATGCGTACCATTATCGCCTGTGGGTCGGGTTCCGCTGAAATGCTGGTCAGAAATGCGCGGGAAGCGTCGGAAAAAGTCAGAGATTACGAGGAGTAACAGACAGTTCTAACGGAGTGACCTATGCTGGGAGGTGTAGGAAACCATGATATGGCATCAGGTACTGGGGCGGAATAATGATAGATAACAGTAACCCCGTTCGGGGCGGGCACCCGTGGTTGGCCCTGCTGGTGATGTCGATGTTTTTGCAGGCCTCTTGCTCTTCCGTCTCGCAAACCCGGGATGCCCTGCGCACGGCAGAGGTCTGCTGCGATGACTTTGCGGCGATGTCCTTTCCCGTCATCCACTCGGTCAACCCATCGGATACCCCGGTCGTGGTCGAGCTGAATGATCGTTCACCGGTATATCCGTTCAGAACGGGCAAGAGCTATTTTTCGGCATATGCCCTCAGTCACGGCCAGCCGGGCAGCGATCTGCTGTTGATGTTCGCGCCGGGTCGGTTCAATGCCCTCAACAGCGGGACCTTTTGCCCGATAGTGACTTACCTGAACAGCCAGCACGAACCGATTGCAAGCGAGGATCTGGTGATCCGCTGGGTCTCGAGCGATAAATCCAGGACCGGCTATTGGACAGCAGCACAAACGGTACCTGCGGCAGCGAGTTACCTGATTGTCCATACTTCGGATGAGATGCTGTCGCGTCAATTATCGATCGACGCCGTGACAGAAAATCAGACCATTATGGTGGGTTATGCGGTGGCGACCATACCTGTGACCCGCGCGGCGGGCTATCGGTGTCTGCCGGTTGGTGAGGTGCAAGTGATTCTGTTGGGCTGACTGTTACAGCCGGACGATAACCTGAACAATGTCAGGTGATGCTAGCAATGTCATATACGTTATTTGCCGATCTGATACTGATACTTCACGTGGGGTTTGTTCTGTTTGTAGTGGGAGGGCTGCTGCTGATTGTGCTGGGCAACCTGTGCCACTGGCGATGGGTGAACCGGTGGTGGTTCCGGTTGGCGCATCTCGGTGCGATCGCCGTGGTGGTGGCTGAATCCTGGGCCGGGTGGGTCTGTCCGTTGACGACCTTTGAGCAGTGGTTGCGGGCCAGGGCAGGGGATATCAGTTACAGTGGCAGTTTTATTGAACACTGGTTGCAGGAGTTGCTTTATTACGATGCGCCTAACTGGGTGTTTCTACTGATTTACTCCCTGTTCGGGTTACTGGTGTTGGCCAGTTGGTGGCTTTTCCCTCCGACTCCTCGCACTGGCAAAAAATAGCTGAGCGGGATTTACCGGTTGCTGTGATTAAAAAAAGAAAAGGATTCCCTGTGATTACCGTTGCCACATTTTCCTTTCCCCATGAGGCACACATTGCCAAGTTGAAACTGGATGCCAAGGGAATTCCTGCATTTGTCGCCGATGAGCACACCATCAATATGCAGTGGTTGTATTCTTCTGCCATAGGCGGGGTGAAACTGCAGGTGCCGGCACCATTTGTCGAGCAGGCGACCCAGGCATTGGCGGAAGATTTCTCCGACCTGTTCGACAGCGACGAAGAGAATGACCGGGACCAGCTGAGCTGCCCGGCCTGTGGCGGTCAGAAGCTGACACCATTCATTCGCGGCAAAAAACCGGCCTTTGTGGTGTTTCTGTTGTTGGGGTTCCCGCTGTTTTTTTACCGGCGCGGTTTCAGATGCGATGTCTGCGGAACCTTTGTGGCGTCGCCATGAGAGCTGCTGTGCTCACTGTTTGCCGCGCTTCATGTCTCTGATGATAAAGCGACCCGGGTGTATCGCCTGACGCAAATCCTGCTCCAGTGGTGGAACCTCACCGCAAATCTGACTGGCCAGCAATTCTGCGCACAGCGGTGCGTAACTCATGCCCCGGGAACCGTGGCCGCAGTTCAGGTACAGGCCCGGCCAGCAGGCGCCCGCCACCGGGATGTGGGCCCGGGCATTCTTTCGCAACAGGGCATAATCCAGCCGGTAGTGTTCGGCAATCGGTGCCGGTCCGGCGATAGGCAGGTAGTCCGGGGTGGTGCAGCGGAAGGCGGCACGGCCGTCGAGGTGGTTTGCATCCACAGGGTCAAACAGGGCAGCGGCTTCCGGGGCTGTTTTCTGCAACTGGGCCAGGTTGTCCCGATGATCCTCCTCACGCAGCGTGGTGCAGGTTTCGCCAATATTGTAGGTGGCCCCCAGGGTATGGATCCCCTCACTGGCCGGGGCCAGATAGCCTTCGCCGCAGATCACCGCTTTGAGTTGATTGCTGTCCGCGGTGGCGGGCAGGCAGCTGATTTGACCGCGAATCGGTTTTAACGGCAGGTGTGCCGTCTGGGTAAATGCCGCACTGCCTGTGCCACTGGCAATCACGGCCACTGACGCAGTGGCTGACAGGGTGCCGTGTTGGTCATATGCCTGCCACTGATGCTGTTCATGGTGGAGAGTGGCGATAGTAGCCGTCTGGCGACGGATCAGTGGGTGGTCAGTCAGTGCCCGGCAGACAGCGACGGGTTTGATCCAGCCCAATTGGGGAAAGAACAGCCCAGCTCCAATGCCGAGTGATATACCGGCGATCTCATTCAGTTGACTCCCGGTCACCAGTGCAACCAGTTCCGCCGGATGTTGCCGGGCGAGCGCTTCAAACAGCGGCAGCTCATGCTGATCCTTCGGCAGAACCAGCACACCGCATGGGCTGCCGGTGGCTTCCTCCCCGAGAAAACGTTGGTGATAACGGCTGGCATGGAGTAATGCCATTAGGCCAAACCGGCTCAGAGGTGAGCGTTGGCTGGACAATTTGGGATAGAGAATAGCCTGCGGGTTTCCCGAACCTTCACTGGCCAGTTGGGGATGTTGTTCGATCAGGGTGACACTGATACCCCGATCGGCCAGTGATCTGGCTGTGGTGCACCCGGCAATGCCGCCACCAATCACCAGGGCAGATGACGGAGGACTGAGTTGGGGAGGTAGATACCAGGGTGGTTGGAATTCCGCATTGTGGCTGGCTGGTTGCCAGTCAATGTCCGATACGTCTGGTGCGATGGGTTCTGCCATATGCCCGCACAGCATGTGCAGTTTTTGGCCGAATCCCGACACTTTCTGCACTTCGAAACCGGCGGCCTGAAGGCCGCGACGAACCGAGCCGGCGGCGGTAAAGGTACTGAATGTGGTTCCCGGGACGCTCAGCCTGGCGAGGGTCTGAAACAGATCGTCTGTCCACATTTGCGGGTTCTTTGCCGGGGCAAAACCATCCAGGAACCAGGCGTCCACAACAGGGTTGTTCCGGGATGAAAAAAGTGGATGATCGCTCCCTGACAGACTGGCGAACATGGTGTTGGCATCGCCGTAAAGCAGGGTAAGTACAATGCGCTTGTTGGCCAGGTAAAGCCGATGAATGCCCGGAGTCGGTGGTGGGTACTGTTCGATAAGTGCATTGGCCAGCCCCGACAGCGTCGGCCAGAGGGATAAAGCCTGTTGTAGATCTGACCGGGATAAGGGATATTTTTCCGCAGAGATAAAATGCAGTGTGCCGCTGCTGATTTGATCCAGCCAGAGACTGGCGGCCGTAAGGAAGTTCAGGCCGGTGCCAAACCCGGTTTCACCGATGGTAAAAAAGGGGCGTGTAGAGATTGTCCAGCGCTGTGGCAGCCCGTTATGGTGCAGGAAGACATGGCGGGCTTCCGACAGGCCGCTGGTGCGGGAAAAGTACCTGTCATCAAAATCTGTGGCGTGCGGCTGGCCCTCTGCATCCCAGTTTATGGTCGCCCGTTGTAGCATATCTGCGGTAGGTTCAGGCATTGATAGGTCCGTAGCTGTGGCAGCGGCCATATTATCAGTAGATCAAGCCCTTGGCTTGATCGGTATTTTTCAAACAGGAGAGCCAGATGACGCAGGGTTTAAGTATGGATATTTCGATGATTTATATCGCTCTCAGCGGTCTGCTAATGGTAGGGCTGGCTGTGGATGTGGTGCGTGGACGTCTTAAATATCAGGTGGGTCTGGGGGATGGAGGCCACGAAGCCCTCGGTCGCCGTATCCGGGTTCACGGCAATGCCGTAGAATATCTGCCCATCGGGCTGTTGTTGCTGCTGGCGGTCGAGAACTCCGTCTCCAGTGGTTTGCTGGTACATCTGCTCGGCGGTCTGTTGGTCTTCTGTCGGCTGTTGCATGCGTTTGGTTTGCGCAAGAGTGCCGGCACATCCCTGCCGCGCTTTATTGGCACGGCCGGTACCTGGAGCATGATGCTGGTTTCAGTCGGATTGATTCTGGCGAACAGCTTTTAGTCCCGGATAGAGTGGCAATGCTGTGAATTCGTGACTGTTAATCAGCCGGGTGCACTGTCCTAACAGCGCCATCATCACTTTGTAGGTCATTTGCTATCGAGGTGAAATTCCCGGAGGATCTGGGCGCACCAGCGTTCAATGCGCTGGTCGGTGAGTTCAAACTGATTTTCCTCGTCTATTGCCAGACCGACGAAGTGTGTGCCGTCAGCTGTGAGCGCCTTGGAATCGCTGAACTGAAATCCTTCCACCGGCCAGAACCCCACGGTGGTTGCGCCCAGCGTGCAGACTTTTGCCCAGAGAAATCCCAGTGCGTCGAGAAACCATTCCGGGTAGCCGATCTGGTCGCCCAGACCGAACAGTGCCACTGTTTTATCGGAAAAATCGACGTTGTCCAGGGCCTCCCAGCAGTTTTCCCAGTCCTCCTGCAGCTCGCCGTAATCCCAGGTGGGAATGCCGAGTATCAACAGCGGGTAGTTTTCCATCAAGCTGACGGGGGTCTCTGCCACGTTGTACACATCCACCCGGTCTTCACCGAGGCGGGCCGCTATTGTCTCGGCCGCCATTTCGGTATAGCAGGTGGATGAGCCATAGAACAGGCCGATAGGTGCTTGAGTCATGGGATACATGTAATTGACGTTGAACAGGGTTCGATTCTACGGATTTTGTTATCACTGTGCATGCCCGGTCGACAAGTCAGTGGTTTTCCAGACCGCTGTGCAATCCCCGGCGGTACGCGCTAATGGCGGGAATCAGTGCGATGACAAAAGTAGTGACAAATGCCAGTCCCAATGCGTTCAGGGTCGTGACGGTAATGATCTGGTCGCTGAGAAACAGGCCGTACCGCTCGCCGAGCATTGGTCCGGCTACCGTGAGAGCCCCCTTCAACAGGCCGACGGCAACGACGGCTCCGGCGGCTACCAGCAGCAGTGCCTCCAGTTCCAGCAACATCAACAGAGTCAGTGGCCGCAATCCGAGAATCCGCAACAGGGCAATCTCCCGCTGTCGCTGTTGCAGCGTCGATAACAGCATGGTTGCCAGCCCCAATAGGGATGCAAACAGTACCAGCAGGGCGATAAAACCGAGGGTTTTTTCTACCCAGGACATCAGTTGCCACAATTCCGAAAGCGCCACACCGGGCAGAATGGCCATCAGTGGTTCGTCTGGGTAACGATTGATTTCACGTTGTAAGCGAAAGGTGGATAACCGGTTGTTCACGCCGACCAGGATTGCCGTGACGGAGTCTGGCTCAAGGTCTTGCTCCTGCCCGGGGTTTGTGTGTTGGTGAGTGGCCACCCGTGTGCCGCTCTGCCAGTCGCGGTGGATACTGTCCAGGTCCTTTAGATTAATGTGCAGTGTGCGATCTACGGGGGTGCCTGTGGGTTTGAGAATACCGGTCACCTGAAAAGGAGAATCCCTGTGCAGGGAAAAACTGGTGGCCGCCATGCCGTGGGCCAGCACCAGACTCTCGCCAATCCGGTAGTTGAGCTGACTGGCGACCTCAGCGCCAATCACCACATCAAAAGGTTGTTCAAAGGGCTCCCCCTCGGCAAACCCCAGTGGTTGCCGATGGCCATAGCGGAAGTGCTGAAAGTAGGCATCGGTGGTGCCGAGTACCGGATATCCCCGGTGGGAGTCCCCCAGTGACAGGGGAATTGCCCAGGCTACATCCGGTTTTTTTGCCAGTGTTTGAAAACTGTGCCAGTCGATATTGTTGGTGGCACCACCGAGACGGAACACCGAGTACAACAGCAGGTTCAGCTGCCCGGTGCGCGGACCGACGATCAGATCCACCCCGGAGACAGCCTGGCTGAAACTGTGTTTTGCCTCTTGGCGGATATGACCGATACCGAGCAGTACGAACAGGCAGATGGCAATGGAAAACACGGTGATCAGTGCCGTGGTGCGGCGACTCGCCAAACTGTGCAGGGCAATTTTAATCAGCATGTTTGTCTCCTGACCGGTTTATCTCGGCAAGCGCTGTCACCCGCTGAAACTGCCGACCAAGGCTGTCATCGTGGCTGACAAAAATCAGCGTACTCTGCCATTCACGGGTCAGGGTCAGCAGATGCTGTACAAAGCTGTCGCGGAGTTGGCTGTCCAGTGCCGAGGTGGGTTCATCGGCAATCAGGATTTCCGGGGCATTGACCAGTGCCCGGACAATCGCAACACGCTGTTGCTGACCTGCACTGAGTCGTGTGGGGTGCTCGGACAGCAATTGCTCGTCCAGTTTTAGTGTGTCGAATAATAGGCCAGAGCGCTCCAGAGCCGCGGCTGTTGTCGTCCCGCCGAGCTTTGCCGCCAGTAACAGGTTATCCCTCACACTGAGGTAGGGAATGAGATTGAACTGCTGAAACACCACCCCGATATGGGCGGCTCGAAAATGATCCCTCTGGCGGGCACTGCGCTGAGCCAGGTTGACCCCGAGGACTTGCAGTGTGCCGGATCGGGCACAGAGCGTGCCACTCAACAGATTTAGCAGGGTGGTTTTGCCGGAGCCCGAGGGTCCTTTCAGGAAAATCTGTTCACCTCGGGCAATTTGCCAGTGAGGAATATCCAGCACGGCAGTACGCCTGTTACCGGGATACTGGAAAGTCAATTGGTCAATGGAAACTGCATGGGTCTTGTCTGTGGAATTTTGCATCGTTTTTTGGTGTCTGGGTGACGGCTTTACTGGTTTGTTCAGGCTATAAATGATACAACATATCTCTTTTCGTTTTGCCAAAAATTTACCGAATAAGCAAAAAGGATTTACAGGATGAAAAGTGGGCACCGCTTTGCACGTTTAGCGTTACTTGTCGGCAGCCTGTGGTTGTGTATGACCTGCTCTTTGGCGATGGCTGATAAGGGCGCGGTGTTTGAAAAGGAGGATTTCAGGACTGTCGAGTGGACCGAGCTGATGCCCGATGGCGACCTGAATGCATTGATGAATCCCCCTGATTATCTGTCCGATATCGAAGACGGGGGCGAGGAGGATGTGCTGGAAAGTCCCATTCGAGGCACCGGAGACCCTGCCGGGGATCGTTACCAGCAGGCATTGACCTCCACCGAGATAAGGCCGGAATTTGATGGTCAACTGATACGCATTCCCGGGTTTGTGGTGCCGCTGGATTTTGATGAGCGGCAGCGGGTGACGCGGTTTTTCCTGGTGCCATTTTTCGGTGCCTGTATCCATGTGCCACCGCCTCCACCCAATCAGATAGTCTACGCAGAGAGCGAGAAGGGCTTTGAGCAGGCGTCTCTCTATGACGCTTTCTGGCTGAGTGGCCGGATCAGTACCACCATGACGGAGAATGACATGGCCGTTTCAGCCTATGCCATGGAGGTAATGGTGGTTGAGGTCTATCAAGAATAGCTCGGGATTGGCAGCTGTTAAGGCAGCAGACAGTGGGTCAGCCACTGTTCCATCTGTTGCTCATCCCCCTGTCGCCGGGTTATCCGCTCCACGCGACTGTCGGCGGTTTCGTCTATAAAGTCACTGGTGGTTTCGCCATCGATCCGGTTGAAACGCAAAATACCTCGATTGGTGATAAACACACCTTTCAATCTGATGGCAGGGGTCTGGTTGAGCAGCGCCATCAATTTACGGTAGTCGAATACATGGTTGGGTTCGAAAATCCAGCCGTTGCTGAAGTAACCTTCTCCCTGGTGGTCAATTCGCAAATAGCCTTGCTCCGGCATGGGAGGCAGTCCCTCCTCATAGTCCATGCTCGGGGTGTTGTGCCGTTGGGTGTGTGTGGGGACAGCAACGGCACGGCTGGGTCGATCCAGCAGGCCGGGTTCCATCGCCCCCCTGGTCAGGGGTATCACTGGCTGTGACAGGCCGTTTTTGTCCAGAAAGGAGTGCAGTTGTGGTAGGTCTTTGGCACTGTACAGGTCCGCTTTATTGGCCAGGATGATATCAGCTGCCTGCAGTTGCTGATTGAATACCGCGTGGTCGTGGTAGCGTTTATCAGTGATATGGCGGGCATCTACCAGGGTCAGAGTGGCATGTAGTGACAGCACCTCGCGGTAATATTCCCCACTCAATAATTCCAGTAATTCGCGGGGGTGCCCCAATCCTGTGGGTTCGATCAGCAGCCGCTGTGGTCGAGCACGGCTCAATAACAGGTTGAGGGCAATCTGGAGGTTTAACTGGTTGGTGCAGCACAGGCAGCCGCCAGGCACTTCCCGAACAAAGATGTTGTTGGTCTCTCCGTTCTGATTCAGTAACGCGGCATCGATACCCACTTCGCCGAATTCATTGATCAGTAATGCCCAGCGTTGTTGCGGTGGTTTGTGAGCCAGCAGATGTCGTATGGCGGTGGTTTTTCCGGCACCGAGAAATCCGGTGATGATATTGGTGGGAATCTGTTTCAGGGGGGCAGCCTGGCTACCCGTGCAATCAGGCGGCACTTGTCTGGCTGCATTCGTCGCAGAGGCAATGCAGTTCCAGTTGGTGGTTGATCAGGTGGTAACCTGCTTTGGTGACATTAATGTTCAGTGCGTCAATGATCTCCTTGCCAATCGCAATTTCCTTGACCTTATTGCAGTGGTCACAGATCAGGAACTGGGGCACCTGGTGTTGGTGGTTACAGGCAATGTGGGAGCAGGCAATAAACTTGTTTTCCGATACCAGTTTGTGGGCCAGGTTTTCAGTCATCAGGAAATCCAGCATTCGGTACACAGACATGGGCGGGACGGATTCGTGAAACTGTTGTTGATAGCGCTCGGCCAATTCGTAGGCGGACAGGGGACTGCCAGAACGCAATAACAGAATCAGAATATTTTTGCGCTTGGGTGTCAGTTTGGCACCTGGATGGTTGCAGTGCTCTTCCGCTTTTTTGATCACTTGATCCAGTGTTGATATGCCCATGGCTAGTCCACTTCCAGTTGCGAGTGTGAGGGGGTCATTGTGGCAGCGCCCTGGCTCCCGGGCAAAACCCACGAAGCCTGGATTCTACGGATACCGGGGAAGCGGGAAAAGAGGTCTGTAACGATCCTGGTGAGTTTTTCCGATTGCTGGCAGTGGAACAGGTAGCGGGCCGTGAACTCGGTGTGCTGCTGATGTTCCGCTATATCGTGCTCGTGCTCGTGCTCGTGCTCGTGCTCGTGCTCGTGCTCGTGTTGGTAGTTATCACGGTCATCACTGGTGTGGCGGAGGTGGTCGTAGGGCTGTTCAACCTGCACCCTGATAGCCCGGCATTCAGTGCCCGGAAAGGTAAACCGCGCCTGTGGCGAGCTGAGTAATTTCCCCGCCCGTTCAATGGCGGCCTGTTGTCGATGGTCGCGGGGTGGGTGTTCAAAGCCCACCAGGTTCATGGCCGGGCTGCGAAATTCCAGAAGCAGCCGGTCATTATCCAGGGCGGCCTGCAGTTCTGCTTCGCCATGCACATGGGGGCTGTGCTGTTGCGACGAGCGGTCGGCGTTACTCTGTGCCGTAACGTTGCTGGTGATTAATGCACACAGCGGTACCGACAGAGTGATGAAAAGAACTTTGACATTAATCATAGCCTGGCCAGTTGTTTGATGGCGCGTTGTTGTAAAAAAGGCCCCCGAAGGGGCCGAAGGACCCTCGACTATTCAGGTTGGATGGATTACCCAAAGTCCAGTGATAGCATCAATCTGGCTGCGCCGGAGGGCATGGGAGGAGATCGGTGGACGGCTCCCCGGCCTTCGTTGCCATGCCATGACTCACCTTTTAGCAGGGCAACATCGCCGACAGTGAGTTGACTGATATGCCGGGGTGAGTGGAATACATCTGATTGGTCATCGGATTTTGCTTTTCCGCCTTTGCCGAGTCTGGTGCGGTCGACCCGGTTGTTTTCAAGCCATTCGGTGGCCGGGCCTCCGTAGGTCGTCACCATTCGGCAGGGAATATGATCCACATGGAATCGCGGGCACATAGCCTGACTCAGCAGGGCCATGCGCAGGCCGATTCGCTCCAGGTCAAACAGCACCGAAAACATCTTGCACAGCCGGGAAATATCCGCAATCAATGCGGGTTTCCCCCGACGGTTAGGCAGGTGGGCGGAGAGCCATGGCGCTATTTCTCCCTCCTGCATGACGGCCTGTAATGTCTGGAAAACAGGCGGACTTTTTATCAGCGACGCCACATAAACCTGCATCGGCAGATTGAGGGTTCTCTGCCAGATAGTCATGTTGATATCGGCATTGTAGATACTTGAGAACACACCCGGGTCTGTGCCGGTGACGCTACCGCTATCCTCCATGGCCAGCAGTTTCAGGGCAGAATTATCGGACATGATCATTGTTCCTCAGGGGAAGCCCACGCCTGGAACGGGTCCGGTAGAGACAGCCAGTGTTCTTTGCCCGCAAACAGTTCTTCTTCAGACAGGAGGCAATCGTCCAGTTGTTGGTAAACCTGGTCGCGATCGAGTCCCTGACCGATAAACACAAGTTCCTGCCGCATATCACCAAATGGCTCTTCCCACTGCTTTAAAATGGCTTCTCTTGTTGCCGGATCCTGGGGCCACTGATCCTTGGGTACCGCCCTCCAGAATATGCCGCCAACGCCACACCGGGCGATGCCACCCGCCTGATTCCAGCTGCCGATATGTGCCGGGCGTGTGGCCAGCCAGAAGCAGCCTTTCGAGCGAATGAGCTTGCCGTGCAATTGTGGGTTGTGGAGAAAGTCGTGGAATTTCTTGGGGTGGAACGGGCGACGTGCCTTGTACACAAAACTGCTGATGCCATATTCTTCGGTTTCAGGCACGTGCTCGCCGCGCATTTCCTTCAACCAGCCCGGTGCCTGTCGTGCCCGCTCAAAACTGAATCTGCCAGTGCCCAGCACCTTACTCAAATCTATCTGGCCGTTTTCAATGGCGACGATATCCGCTTCGGTATTGAGTGTTTTCAGCACACCTTTGAGTTTGTTTAGTGCTTCGGCTGACACCAGATCGGTTTTGCTGATGAGGATCACATCACTGAATTCCACCTGGTCGACCAGCAGGTCGGCGACACTTCGGTGGTCGTCCTCGCCAAGGCTTTCGCCGGTCTCCTGTAGCTGCTTTGCTTCGATATAGTCATGCATGAAATTGACCGCATCCACGACGGTTACCATGGTATCCAGTTGTGCGGCATCGGACAGGCTTCGACCCTGCTCATCGGCGAATGTAAAGGTTTCTGCCACTGGCAGGGGTTCCGAAATACCGGTGGATTCGATCACCAGATAATCGAAACGGTTTTCAGCGGCAAGCCGGCCGACCTCCTCGAGTAAATCCTCTCTCAGCGTGCAGCAGATACAGCCATTGCTCATTTCTACCAGACGCTCTTCGCTGCGGTTCAGTTGTACTTCATTTTGAATAGTGGCGGCATCGATGTTGACTTCGCTCATGTCGTTGACAATGACAGCGACCCGACGGCCATCCCGGTTGTGCAGGATATGGTTTAGCACAGTGGTTTTTCCTGCGCCCAGGAACCCGGACAACACGGTGACGGGCAGTTTGTTGTGTTGAGTTTTCATAGTGGTGGTATCCATGGCGGCAATGGTGGTTCCTTTTTTTAAATCAGAACTATAAATAATATGATATATCGTATCATAAATATCGCTGCGATAAAGTCAAGTACGATGCCCCATTGCCTGCTTGCCGATATTTCGATCCATGAACCGTTCTGGTTAATTACCGCCCGATTGATTGTCACCGTGCATCATTGGTGGTGACGGGGCAGGCAGTATGTCTGCAGGCACTCGCACCTGTTAGAATGGCTGCCTTATCTTCGCGTGATCTCTCTATGTTTCACATTGCCCTTTACGAACCGCAGATCGCCCCGAATACGGGTAATATCATCCGTTTGATGGCGAATAACGGCAGTCATTTACATCTGATCGAACCGTTGGGTTTCGATCTGGAAACAAAGAAATTGCGCCGGGCCGGGCTGGATTACCGGGATATGACCTCAGTCACCCGTTACCCCGACTACACGGCATTTCTGGCGCAGATGGGTGACAGGCGGATTTTCGCCTGTACCACGAAGGGAAACGTGCCCCATGACGGGATCGTTTATCGCCCCGGTGACGTGCTCCTGTTCGGTTCGGAAACAGCCGGTTTGCCGCAGCCGGTGATGGACAGTTTTGCCCCGGCCCACCGTCTGAGAATTCCCATGCGTCCCGGCTGCCGCAGTATGAATTTGTCCAATGCGGTGGCCATTGTCAGTTACGAGGCCTGGCGACAAAATGACTTTGCCGGTGGGCAGTAATGGTATGGCCGTTTCCTATAACTGGTCTTGCAGGGTGTTGCCGGTTAGGATGCTCCGCCCGGCAGAAAGTGATGTGTGCGCATCGACGAGTTGATGCCCAGGTGTTAATGACAGAACGAACAGGTAAAAAGGGAGCGATATGCTGATTGCAATGCTGGCGGTGTTGGTGGGTTTTGGTCTGTTGATCTGGAGTGCCGACCGATTTGTGGATGGTGCTGCGGCGACAGCCTACCATGCCGGTATGCCCAGCCTCCTGATCGGTATGGTGATAGTCGGTTTTGGCACTTCTGCGCCGGAGATGGTGGTGTCGGCTATGGCGGCCCTGGATGGCAGCCCTGAGCTTGCTCTGGGTAATGCGCTGGGGTCCAATATTGTTAATACCGGCCTGATACTGGGTGTCACAGCCTTGATTATGCCGATCATGGTGCATTCAAAAATCGTTCGCAGGGAGTTGCCGCTGCTGATTCTGATCTGTCTTGGCGCGGGTCTCATGCTTTGGGATAACGCAGTACTTCGCTGGGAGGCGGCATTGCTGCTGCTCGGTTTTTTTGCATTGATCGGCTGGTCGGTTTTTTCTGCTATTCGGGATCGGGGTGATGCCCTAGCAACAGACTTCGATCAGGAAATACGTGAGCATACCATGCCACTGGCGAAAGCCATCATCTGGCTGGCCGTGGGTTTGATCGTATTGGTGGCCAGCTCGCGGCTGCTGGTGTGGGGGGCCGTCACCATTGCCGAATCCCTGGGTGTCAGCGACCTGATTATCGGTTTGACAATAGTCGCGCTGGGAACATCCCTGCCTGAATTGGCCTCTTCTGTTATTGCCGTGCGCAAGGGTGAGCACGATATCGCCATCGGCAATATCGTTGGCTCCAATATGTTCAATATTCTGGCGGTGGTCGGCATCGCGGGTCTTATTGAGCCCTTGACCAACCTGTCACAGCAGGTGTTGACCCGCGATTGGGGCACAATGATGCTTCTCATGGTGATGCTGCTGTTTATGGCCTATGGCTTTAGAGGGCAGGGCAGGATTAACCGGCTGGAGGGTTTTGGTCTGCTGTTGGTCTTTATTACCTACAACAGTTATCTGGCGTTCTCAGTATTAACCGGTTCAGCCTGACCGTTCACTTGTTACCGGGGTCTACTTTAATCCCGGTTTGCCCTGGAGTTGACCTATGGAAAGCCACGACAAGCTCGGAGAGATCGAGGACTTTAAAGCTCATCATCATCCTCAGTTGATTGCCCAGCGCCTGGATGATGGCCCGGACTCTGTTTACGTGAGGGACTTTATCTACGGTGCGGTGGATGGTGCCATCACCACCTTTGCCATCGTTGCGGGTGTTGCCGGTGCCGGTCTGTCTTCTTCGGTAATCATTATTCTGGGTTTTGCCAACCTGCTGGCGGACGGTTTCAGTATGGCGGTGAGTAACTACCTGGGTACCCGTGCGGAGAACCAGCACCGCATCAAGATCCGCAACCGGGAACTCGAGGAAATTAAACGATTTCCCGAGGGCGAGGTGGAGGAGATTCGCCAGATTTATGCCCGCAAGGGTTTCGAGGGACGTATTCTTGATGATGCCGTGGATGTGATTACCTCGGATGAGAAAACCTGGGTGGATACCATGGTTCAGGAAGAGTTTGGTCTCTCGCTGCAATCACATGACCCGCTCAAGGCCGGTCTGGCCACCTTTGGAGCCTTTTGTCTGGTAGGGTTTATCCCATTGATGACTTATGTCGCCAACTGGTTATCTCCGGGTCTGATCGACTACGCCTTTGGCCTATCTGCTGGCCTTACAGTGATAGCTTTTTTCATCGTCGGTGCCATGAAGGGTCGTTTTGTCGATCAGGGCTGGCTGGTGTCGGGGCTGGAAACGGTGGCGATCGGCGGTATTGCTGCCGGGATGGCATTTGGGGTGGGATTGTTATTGAAAGGCCTCGTCGCCTAAATCCCTTCAGGTCTGTTCCAGCTCTACCATGAGGTCGTCCGATACACTTTCCAGTATCTGTTGCAGTCGGCCTCTGTCGAGGTCCTGTGGCAACTGCAGGGTCGCAATGGCCCGGAACAGGATTTCCGAGCTCATCGGAGCATCTTCGCAGTGGGTATTGAGTTCCTCCACGTTGACCTGCAGTTTTGCCAGAATACCGGATATCTCGCCGACGATACCCGGACGATCGTTGCCGACCACCGTCAGTGTGACGCGCTCGCCATCGGCTGGGTGCAGTGAGGAACAGGCCTCGCCGGTTACCCGGATACCCTGGTGTTGTAGTTGTTCCAGCGCCGTGAGCAGAGCCGCCTGTCGGTCTTCGGCAATATCCACCAACAGGATGCCGGCGAATTTGCCGGCAAGGCGGGACATGCTGCTTTCCAGCCAGTTGCCATCGGCGCGAGTGACCACATCGGCGATGCGCTCCACAATGCCGGGGCGATCATTGGCGATGACGGTCAATGCGAGATAGTGTTTCATGCGGCGGTTCTTATTCCTGTGCTGTTGTGGGACTATTATGGCCTAACAATCGGCCCCAAGCCACGACCGGGTATTATCTACCGGCCATTTTGGAGCCATCAGATACCCAGAGGAGATCGAGATGAAAATTATTAATCCGTTACTGTTGCTGGTGTTATGGCTGGGGTGTGTCGATGTGATCGCCGACGCATCTCCCTTTGCGGGAGAGCACAGGACGCCCGAATTTGTTGCACGCGACAGTTATCGCCATCCGGTGGAAACCCTGGCCTTTTTTCAGGTGGAACCGGGCATGACCGTGGTGGAGATTTCCCCGGGCGCCGGCTGGTATACGGAGATTCTCGCACCGTTGGTCCATCACGGGGGCGCCGATCGGGGTCTGTTATATGCCGCGCATTTTCCGAAAGACAGCGGTGTGTCTTACTACGAGCAATCGCTGGCGAAATTTAACGCGAAACTGGCCGCTGATCCGTCGGTGTATGGCGATGTAATCCTGTCGACGTTCGATCCGGCGAATGGTGTGCTGACGGTGCCCGATGGGGTTGCCGACCGGGTAGTGACGTTCCGCAATGTACACAATTGGTTGCGCTCTGACAGTGAAGGAAAAGCGTTTGAGCTGTTCTTCCGGGCGCTCAAACCCGGCGGAGTGCTCGGTGTTGTCGAGCATCGCACCAGTCGCACCATCGACCGGGCCGAAATGATACGCAGCGGCTATATGCCGGAGGCCTACGTGATTGAGCTGGCTGAAAAAGCCGGTTTTGTGCTGGCGGCCAGATCCGAACTGAATGCCAATCCCAAGGATACGACTGATCACCCCGAGGGTGTCTGGACCCTGCCGCCTTCCCTGCGGTTGCAGGAGAAGGACCGGGAGAAGTATCAGGCCATTGGTGAGAGCGACCGCATGACGCTGAAGTTCATTAAACCGGCGGCACCGTGATTCTGATTCCACCAGACCGGTTATCCGATGAACTGCTCACCGCGCTGCTGGAGGACTTCATCGCCCGTGAGGGCACGGACTACGGTTTCGAGGAGTTGACGCTGCAGGCCAAACGGCAGCAGCTCAGACGGCAGGTGGATCGCGGTGATGTGGTGATTACCTTCGATCCGGTGACAGAAAGTTGTAATTTGCTGTCGCGGCAACAGTTTCGTCAGCTGGCAGATTCACCGTGACAGATATCCCCCTGAGCTATCTGATAGACCGGCCAGCGGAGCAAACACGGCCAGTTGGTTCATTGATCCTGGCCCACGGTGCCGGTGCGCCTATGGACAGTGATTTTATGGCGGCCATCACCCGACAGTTGACGGTTGAGGGTGTGACTGTTGTGCGCTTTGAGTTTCCCTATATGCGGCAACGTCGTCTTACCGGGAAAAAGCGGCCGCCGGACCGCCAGCCCGTATTGCTGGACTGTTGGCGCGAAGTCTACGCCCACTGCTGTCATCGCGAGGATCTTCCCGCCCCGATACTGATCGGCGGCAAATCCATGGGTGGTCGCATGGCGAGTATGGTCGCCGACGAACTGGGCGCAGCAGGGCTGTGCTGCCTCGGTTACCCTTTTCATCCGCCCGGCAAACCTGAGCGGATGCGGGTTGATCACTTGCAAACCATGACCACGCCGGCCCTGATTTATCAGGGCACCCGAGATCCCTTTGGCAGGCCCGATGAGTTGGCCTCAATCCCGTTGAGCCCCGCCGTAACAATCCACTGGCTGGAGGACGGCAATCACGACCTGAAACCCCGCAAGGCTTCGGGTTTTGACCAGTCTGAACACTTGGCCGCTGTGGCCTGCTCAGTATCAGTCTTTGCCTGCAACTGCCCATAGAGGCGTAGCCTCGTACATAGTCCTGAGCTGCATTGATGAGTCGTTGATACTAAAGAGAGTTGGATGGTTGGGTGGCAACAAAGTCTGATCACAGAAAACGGGGTGAGCAGGACAAGCGGCCCGAATCACGCAGGATTATCGGGCCTGTTTCAACGAGCTACCCTGAGCCATCATCGGGACAGCCTTGATGCTACCCCACGGGCTGTCAGCGGCGCTTTAATATTACAGGCCGGGTTTCCCCAGTCCCTGCTGCTTTACTCAGGATTCCACCAGCATGGAGATCGCTGCCAGTGCTTCCGGGTCCTGCGCCTTGATCTTGTTGGCGATATGGTGCTGGAAGAAATAGCAGAAAGTCTCTTCGCCTTTGGCCGAGTAGAGGCACGCATCGCCGGGCAGCACTGGTGTGCTGATGATTTTTTCATCATCAATCAGCATGCCCTGCACAGTGCCGTCGTAAAGCAGTCGCCAGCTGACGACTTCCTTCAGCGTAATACTTTTGAATCCGTCGCTCGACAGTACCGCATGGGTGCCAATGGTGTCCGGCAGTTCCTGGACGACATCACTGTCTGTTTCGCAATCGACCTCATAGTATTCTGCAGCTGTCTCTACTTCCAATACCTTGTGGATGGGCGCTTCAAAAAAGACTTCATCGATGCCCGGATCGTAGTAGCCCTCCCAGTGACCGTTCAGCGGATCCTGTATCTCGGTGCATGGCATGATGTCATCGAGCCAGGGCACCAGACCCACCACCTCACCATCTGCACGCAATGCCCAGCACAACACTTTGACACTGAACAGCTTGTTGGGGTGAGTCTCGTTGGAATAGATCATTTCCAGACCATCGAGTTCGGGAGCGAGACGGATAATGCGGCGGTTTAACCGGGAGGAGTAGGGCTTCCCTGTGAAGAGATCGACCACGTTGTCCGTGTTGTGGTCAGGTGTTGAGGTAGTCATAATACAGCCTCCTCAAATGGCGGTTCGAACAGGCCCTGAGGAACTGCGTCCTGGATCGGGACCTGATAGGTGCGTACGGCTAAAACGCATCCACGCAAAATAAGGTACTACCGATCATTTCAAAGCACAATACCTTGGGTATATTTTGTGAGCTACTATTTTGCCTACGGCTCAAATATGAATTCACAGCGCATGGCTGCGCGTGACATGCGGGTCATCGGCCAGTGCGCTGGCTGGCTGGATGGTTATGGTCTGCGGTTCAACAAACGCTCCGGCCACGATGCCCGGCTGGCTTGCGCCAATATCATTTTTGCCCGGGATGAGCGGGTGGAAGGGGTTCTTTACCAGCTGGAAAATCCCGCTGAAATTGCCAGGCTGGACCCCTTTGAAGGCGCGCCATTCAGGTACAGCCGCGAACGTTTTCCAGTACAGACAAAACGCGGTGTTGTGCCCGCCTGGACCTATATAGCCAATCCCGCCGTGATTGATCACTCCATTCGCCCGGCGCGCTGGTATATCGAACATTTACTGGCGGGCCGTGATTACCTTTCCCCCGCCTACTGGGAGAAAATCAATAACACGGTTTGCTGTGAGGGTGTGTCGATTGTCTGGTGATACAGCTACTTTTGATCCCCGGACGTGTCAGTTGATGGGAGTATTCAACGATCTGTTTGCCGACTCCTGTAATACCCTGTTGAGCGGGGGCGGCGAGGAACCGGTATACCTGCCCGCCGAAGGACGTTTTGACTGTCACCAGCTGATTTTCCGGCAGGATTATTTTTCCAGTGCCCTCCATGAAATTGCCCATTGGTGTATTGCCGGTGAGCAGCGTCGTCAATGGGTGGATTTTGGCTACTGGTATCGGCCCGATGGCCGCAGTGTCAATGAGCAAAGTGCTTTTGAGCGGGTGGAGATCAAACCCCAGGCGCTGGAATGGATATTTTCTGTGGCGGCAGGGCACCGCTTTCAGATCAGCGCCGATAACCTGTCCTCAGAGATCGGCGCCAGTGATGCGTTTGCCGCCGCTGTGGCGGAGCAGGCGCACAGCTGGTGTGTCGGCAGCTTACCTGCGCGGGCAGCGCTGTTCGCCGCTTCGCTGTCGGAGGTGTTCGGTGGTCTTGATTACCTGAATCCCTGCCACTACCGTGTCGATTCGCTGGGATCCTGATGGCGGCACAAAAGCCCCCACTGTATCTGGTAGATGCCTCCATCTATATTTTTCGCCATTATTTTACGCTGCCGCCGCGTTGGTATTCCGGGGAAGGCTATCCCACTCAGGCCGTGTACGGTTATCTCGGTTTTCTGCTGGGCCTGCTCGAGCAGGTTCAGCCGCAGTTTATGGCAGTGGCCTTTGACGAGAGTCTGGGCCAGTGTTTCCGGAATACGATTTACCCGGATTACAAGGCCAATCGCGAGCTGCCCGACGACGCACTTGCCTTTCAGTTGCGGGCCTGCGCCGAGGTGACGACCATCCTGGGCATTTCGACCCTGGCCAGTGATACCCACGAAGCGGATGATATTATCGGCACCCTGGCTGAACGGGGGCGCAGTGGCGGCCACCCGATTGCGGTGATCAGTGGTGATAAAGACCTTGCCCAATTGTTGCTGGACGACGATGCGCTACTCTGGGATGTTGGCCGTACGCCCGCCAGGGATCGATTTGCCATCAAAAGAGAACTCGGGGTCTGGCCGGAGCAACTGGCAGATTATCTGGCGCTGGTCGGTGACAGGGTAGATAACATACCCGGTTTACCGGGGGTGGGGGCAAAAACGGCCATTGAATTATTGGCACATTGCGCGTCGCTGGATGGATTGATTGCGGCGGGACCTGACATCGCCAATCTGCCCCTGCGCGGTGCGAAGCAGCTGCCCGAAAAAATTGCCGCTCACCGTCAGCAACTGCTAATGGCCCGATCCCTGACCCGAATAGCCCTGGACGCACCCGTTGGCGAGCCCGCTTTGCAATGTGCCCCGATCGCACTGGATAAACTGCATGACTTCTGTCAGCGAATGGGGCTTGGCGTTACACTGAAAAATCGCGCCGTAAAACTCGCACACGCCAGGGGGCAGCACATCGTGAAGGAGGCATCGCACACCCGATGAAAATTGTTGCCGATGACAATATGCCGTTGGTGAGGGAGTTGTTCTCGACCTATGGCGAGGTGGTGACCTGTTCCGGCCGGGAGCTGACGGCGGCGCATTTGGTGGATGCGGATGTGTTGCTGGTCCGCTCTGTCACCCCGGTCAATGCGGCGCTGCTCGAGGGCAGTCCGGTACAATTTGTCGGTTCTGCCACGATAGGTGTCGACCATGTGGACATGGATTATCTGGCGTCCAGAAACATTCAATTTGCCAGTGCGCCGGGTTGCAACGCCAATGCCGTGGTTCAGTATGTGCTCTCGGCACTCTGTCGCCTGCGTCCCGACTGGCTCGGGGAAACGGTGGGTATTGTCGGCTGCGGCAATGTGGGCGGCAGGCTCTACGGCACCCTGCGGGCGCTGGGCGTTGATTGCCGCTGCTACGACCCATTTCTCAACACTGCAACTATCGGGGGGCTGACAACCTTTGAGCGGGTGCTCGAAGCCGATATTCTCTGCCTGCATACTCCACTGACTACCGGTGGAGCCTATCCAACCCACCACCTGCTGAACGAGACGGCGCTGATGAATTTTGCGCCCGGCGGGCTGTTGCTCAATGCCGGGCGGGGACCGGTGGTGGATAATGCGGCCCTGTTGCGGTTGAATCGTGGCGAGCAGTGGCAGGTTGTGCTGGATGTGTGGGAGTCAGAGCCGGCGATCTCTCTGCCCTTGCTGGAACAGATTACCATGGGCACACCGCATATTGCCGGGTACAGCGAAGACGGCAAAATCAATGGTACATACATGGTGTGCGAGGCATTTTGTCAGTGGTTGGGGCAACCCTCGCCGGCAAAACCCGGGCGGGATGAGCCTGTCCAGTGGCTCAGTGTTAAGTCTCTGGCGGAGGCGATATTGGCTGTTTACGATATAGCAGGCGATGACCGTCGTATGCGTGAGGTGCTGCTGTCAGCTGGTTATCCCGCAGCAGTGGGTTTTGGGTTTGACCAGCTGCGGAAAACCTATCCTGCACGTCTTGAATTTCAGCATTTCGGCGTGAGCGCGGACAGTGATGAGTATCTGGCCGGCCAGTTGGCCACACTGGGATTTACGACTGCCTAAGAGCGGGATTTTCTTTTGGGCGAGGGGGCTACTTTCTGGTTCAGGTCGCTAATTGCATTCTGCACCATGTCTTCCGTAATCGGAATTTCCCGGCCGTTGTCGTCAATCAGGGCCGCACCGTGAAAATCAGGTGATTTGACCTTTTTATCAGACTTGTCTTTCGGCTGATCCATGTTTGCTCACTGGTGGTGGTCAGATTGACAAAACATACCATGATTACCCTGTAAGGCAAGCCTTGGGGTTAAATTTGCAGAGGCACATTTAGGAGTCGCCATGTTCACACTCGGCTTGATCGTCAATCCGCTGGCAGGCATCGGTGGTCCCACAGCGTTGAAGGGTAGCGATGGCGAGGCCGCTGCCGAAGCCTTCAGAAACGGGGCCGAGTTGCGTGCTCCAGAGCGTGCCGCCAGAGCCTTGGAGGTGATCTTCCATGCACTCGGTGGTGATGCCGTATCGGTGCTGACCTGTCCCGGCCTGATGGGGGAGTCTGTGGCCAGGCAATGTGGTTTTGTCCCCGAACTGGTCTGTGAAACGGATCCCCTGAATACCCGGCCGGAGGACACCGAACAGGCGGCCAGAGTGCTGGAAAACAAAGGCGTGGATTTGCTGCTGTTTGTTGGCGGTGATGGCACGGCACGCAATATTTGCAATGCGGTCTCTCCACATCAGCCCGTACTGGGCGTGCCAGCCGGGGTCAAAATGCACTCCGGTGTGTATGCCATGACACCGGAAGCAGCGGGCGAAGTGGTCTGTCGACTGGTTCGTGCCGACCTCGTGGATATTCGTCGGCAGGAAGTGCGCGATATCGATGAGGAAGCTTTTCGCCAGGGCCGGGTCATGTCCCGTTACTACGGGGAGTTGCTGGTGCCGGAAGAAGGCCGTTTTATGCAACAGGTCAAGGATGGCGGCCGGGAAGTGGAGGCGCTGGTGGTTGATGAAATAGCCGATACCCTGATGGAAGAAATGGAGGATGACACACTCTATCTGGTGGGCCCCGGCTCGACCACAGCGGGGCTAATGGCGGCAATGGGGCTGGATAACACACTGCTTGGTGTGGATCTGGTCAGGAATAGGCAGTTGTTGGCCGGGGATGTTTCAGCGGGACAAATTGAACAGGCACTGGAGGGATTCAACGGCCCGGTGAGTATTATCATTACGCCAATTGGGGGGCAGGGCATGCTGCTGGGTCGTGGCAATCAGCAATTGACACCTGCCATTATCAGGCGGGCTGGTAGGGATAACCTGATTGTCGTGGCGACCAAAACCAAAATCACCGAACTCGGGGGCAGGCCCCTGATGGTGGACAGTAACGATCCACAACTGGATCGGGAGTTGGCAGGTTACGTCCCGGTGCTGACCGGCTACCGGGACAGGATTCTCTATCCGATCGGTTAGGGGGCCACCTGAGCCAGTTTTACCTTTGTTACCGGATGATTGAGACGGTATTTTTCCAGGAAGCGGGCCAGCCGCTCGATGGCTTCCTCCAGATCGTCTTCCCTCGGCAGGAATACGATGCGGAAATGGTCGGGATCCGGCCAGTTGAAAGCGGTGCCCTGCACCAGCAAAATCCGTTCTTCCAGTAATAAATCCAGCACCAATTGCTCGTCGTCTTCAATCGGATAAATTTCCCGGTCCAGTTTGGGGAACAGGTACATCGCCGCTTTGGGTTTGACGCAACTGACACCGGGTATCCGGGTCAACAGGGACCAGGCTTTTTCGCGTTGCTGGTAGAGACGGCCCTCCGGTGCCACCAGATCGTTGATGCTCTGATAGCCGCCCAGGGCGGTCTGAATGGCATACATGGCCGGCACGTTGGCGCACAGCCGCATGGATGCGAGCATTTCAATCCCCTGGATATAACTGCGGGCGCGGTGTTTTGCGCCACTTACCACCAGCCAGCCGGAACGGAAGCCAGCCAGGCGGTAGGCTTTTGATAACCCATTGAACGTGATACACAACACATCAGTGGCCAGACTGCCGAGTGGTACATGTACTGCATCATCGTAGAGAATGCGGTCATAGATTTCATCGGCATAAATGATCAGGTCATGCTCCCTGGCCAGTTCGACAATTTTCTGCAGAACCGCCTCGGAGTAAACAGCCCCGGTGGGGTTGTTGGGGTTGATTACCACAATGCCCCGGGTATTCGGTGTGATCTTGCGGGCGATATCCTCGATGTCCGGTTGCCATTCGTTGGCTTCGTCGCAGAGATAGTGAACCGCCTTGCCCCCGGCCAGATTGACGGCAGCCGTCCACAGGGGGTAATCCGGCACCGGCACCAGAATTTCATCCCCGTTGTTGAGTAGTGCCTGCATGGCCATGACAATCAGTTCGCTGACGCCGTTGCCCAGGAAGATATCGTCGATGTCGACATTCGGGATACCGATCAACTGGCAGCGTTGCATAACGGCCTTGCGGGCACTGTAGATGCCTTTGGAGTGGCAGTAGCCCTGGGCCTTGGCCAAGTTGTGAATGACATCGTGAATGATCTCGTCGGGCGCTTCAAAACCGAACGGGGCAGGGTTGCCAATATTCAGCTTCAGGATGCGCAGGCCTTCTTCCTCGAGCCGGTTGGCGTGGTCGAGCACCGGGCCGCGAATATCGTAGCAGACGTTATTCAGCTTGTTTGACTTCTGGATATGTTGCATAAAGTATTGTTTCTGGTTGTCCAATTCGGATAAAAACTGATTGTATATCAAAACCCTGCCATAAATAAGAAAACTCTGAGGTGTCGAGAATGGCGAACACAGGACAATTTGACGATGAACAATGGCGCGAACAGCTCACCCCTGACGAATTCAGAATCTGTCGTCAGAAGGGCACTGAGCCCCCCTTTACCGGGGCTTACTGCGATGAAAAGGCCGCCGGAATCTACCACTGTAAATGCTGCCATCAGCCGCTGTTTGATGCTGCGGCCAAGTATGACTCAGGTTCTGGCTGGCCGAGCTACTATCAGGCCATCGATGAGAATGCTGTCGATGAATGTTCCGATACCAGCCATGGCATGCGCCGCACCGAGATCACTTGTTCGCATTGTGGTGCTCACCTGGGACACCTGTTTGATGACGGTCCTGAACCAACCGGGCTACGATATTGTGTGAATTCGGCCTCCCTGCAATTGGAGCCGTTCTGAAATTCTGATCACGGGTTGCCACCGGACCGGTGTCGTGGGTTTTCGGGCTGCCGCAGAGAAAAACAGAATGCAGGGTTGACAGGGCACATGCCGCTTCTTAGAATGCGCGCCTCTCTTGATGAGAACCTTGTGTCCCGTTCGTCTAGAGGCCTAGGACACCGCCCTTTCACGGCGGTAACAGGGGTTCGACTCCCCTACGGGACGCCACTTTTATCCTGATGGGATAAAATGCGGGAATAGCTCAGTTGGTAGAGCGCAACCTTGCCAAGGTTGAGGTCGCGAGTTCGAGCCTCGTTTCCCGCTCCATTATTAGAACAGGGCCAGTGATGTAAATCACTGGCCCTGTTTTTTTAGGCCTTTTCCCCTGCTGCGAATCCTGTTCAGTTTGGCGATCCAAGCCCGGTTTGGTTCTCCTGTGGATCCCTGTCAAACCCACCCAAATAGCCTATCGTGGTAGCCCCCTCCTTTTTTTCGATCTGATGTCAGAGGAAAATGAGTGATGAACTTGCTGCAAGCAGTCCACATGACTCCGGCCAAGCTTGCTCGTCACACTGCGCGAGTCCGATAATTTGGGGCGCTGGGGTGGTGAAGAATTTATTGTGCTGGCAGCCAACAGCACGCTGGATGATGGTGCCCAATTGGCAGAGCGTTTGCGAGCCCATGTCGAAGCGCTCGATTTTGGTGAGCTCGGCGGGGTCACGATCAGCGTGGGTGTCGCGGAATGGCGCAAGGGGGACACCCGAAAGGCACTGGTGGCTCGTGCTGATGAAGCCATGTATCGGGCCAAAAACAGTGGTCGAAACTGCGTTAAATGCTGAGTGCCGGGCATTATTGAGCTGGCGGTTGGGGCAGGGGATCAGGGCGGGTCCAGTATCTCGCGCAATTTTAGTGCCAGCTGCTCGCGATGATAGGGTTTGCTGATCAACTGCACGCCTTTATCCAGGCGACCATTGTGAATAATGGCGTTTTCACTGTAGCCTGAAGTAAACAATACTTTCATATCGGGATGGATGCTAAGCGCCTGCTCGCTAAGTTGTCGACCATTGATACCTCCCGGCATCACAACATCGGTAAATAACAGTTCAATATCCTTGTGCTGTAGCAGGATATCTAATGCCTCCGCGCCGGACCGGGCAGCTGTGACCCGGTAACCGAGGCTTTCCAGCAGATTGGTGACATAGGTCCTCACCTGATCGTCATCCTCAACTGCCAGAATATGTTCTGATCCGCCTCTGGGCTCAATCTCCCGCGTTGCTTCATGGGACTCCACGTCTGTTGCGGCCGCACGTGGAAAATAGAGTCTGATTGTGGTGCCTTCATTTTCTTCAGAATAAATCCTGGCATGCCCACCGGATTGTTTGACAAAGCCATACACCATACTGAGGCCGAGACCACTGCCTTTGCCCATCACTTTGGTGGTAAAAAATGGGTCGAAGGCCTGGCTGACAATATCGGCAGGCATGCCGGAGCCACTGTCGGATACCGATACCTGCACATAGTCACCGGCGATCACATCCACCTGGTCCTGCGTATAGGCCTCATCCAGCAGCGTATTAGCTGTCTCTATCAACAACCTGCCGCCCTCTGGCATGGCATCCCGTGCATTGATGGCCAGATTGAGCAGTGCCACTTCCAGTTGGCCAGGATCAATCTCGGTAGTCCAGAGCTCTCTGGTATCGACAAACGTCAATTCAATATCTTCGTTGAGAGCTCGCTTTAGTAATCCCAGAGTGTCGGTAACCAGTTTATTGATATCCACCCGCCTGGGTTGCAATGCCTGGCGACGGGCAAAGGCGAGCAAGCGGTTGGTGAGCTCCGCTCCCCTCTCCGCTGCGGTGACAGTCATTTCTGCCAACTGCTGCAGATCGGGTTGCTCATTGAGCTGTTCCTGCATGAACTCGGCGTTGCCCAATATCACAGTCAGCAGATTGTTGAAGTCGTGGGCAATACCGCCGGTGAGGTGACCGACCGCTTCTAATTTTTGTGACTGACGCAGCCGTTCATCCATTTCCCGCAGTTCGGTGACATCCACCATGCTGCCGACCATTCTTACAGCTTTGCCTGAGGTGTCGCGTGTAATAAAGCCGCGATCTACCACGGACAGCGCCTTGCCATTGGCGTGAAGAAACCGGTATTCACCCTGCCACGTGACGTCATCGCTGCTAAATACAGCATAGAGTTCCGCGAGAACATTATTGCGGTCATCCGGGTGAATATGCTCAACCCAGAACTGTAGCCCGTCAGTGATCTGTATCGGATCGTAACCGAACATGGTTATAAGGTTGTCGTTCCACCAGACGCCGTCGTGAGCCAGATCCCAGTCCCAGATCACATCGTTGGTGGCTTTGGTGACCAGTTGGAATCGCTCGTCACTCTGTCTGACAGCCTGCTCAGCCATTTTCCGGTCAGTAATATCCCGCTCTACTGCAACCCAGTGGGTAAACCAGCCGGTTTCGTCCGCCAGTGGGACAATGTCCATTTCCAGCCAGAACTCATCACCACTTTTGGTGTAGTTGATTAGTTCAGCACGCACGGGCTGCCAAAGGGTAAGGGCCTCCCGAATGCGATCCAGCTCTGCCCGCTGGGTTTTTGGCCCCTGCAGCAGGCGCGGTGTTTTGCCGATGACCTCCTCCCGGCTATACCCGGTGCGTCGCTCGAAGGCATCGTTGACATAGATGATTCTGGGCCCCTCGGGTTCATCCAGAGGTCTTGCTTCAGTGATCAGTAAAATGTCATTTTGCCGGGAGATGGCGGATTCCAGCAGTCGCAGGTGTTGCTCTCTGGCTCGCTCCTGGGTGACATCCTGAAAATAGATGGCGAGTCCTTCGATCGAGGGGTAGGCCTTTACCCGCAACCAGATATTCAGTTCGCTGTAACGTTCGGTAAACGTACGTGTCGTCTGTGTTGTAAGGGCCGCTTCATACTCGGTGCGGAAAGCAGAATCCGCGGCAGCCGGAAAGCACTCCCAGGCGTTATTGCCAATCAGTGCATCCCGGCGCTTGTTGAGAATTCGGCAAAATTCGTTGTTGACGAAGGTGAAATTGAAGTCCCTGTCGAGGGTGAAGAAGCCATCGCTCATACTCTCCAGGGTCTGTTCCAACCGTTGGGATAACGTCTTCGATTGTTCCCGTGCGTTGATGTGATCGGTAATATCCTGGAAGGCGCCGCGCACAGCACAGATGTTTCCTTCGGCATCGTATTCAGCCTCACCGGTGCTGCGCACCCAGATGCGCCTGCCGGTGGCAGTAACTTTTGGCATAACCTCACTGAAGGATTCACCCCGTTCTGCGCAGGCATCAAAGATGCGTCGAAAGCGGTTGCGATATTCCGGCAGGTAAAAGTTGATGGCTTCCTGCAGTGTGGGTTGAAAGTCCGGCCCGACATCGTGAATGTCGGCGGTCTCTATTGACCATTTCATGGTTTTTGTCTGAAGGTCAAAACGCCAGCCTCCCAAATGGGCTGCCTGCCCTGCAATCCGTTGCAGGCTGGAGGCCTCGGCCAATTGACTGTCGGCCAGAACCTGATCGGTAATGTTCTGTACCACCCCGGTGAGCAGGCGTCCGTCGGCGGTATTGGCCAGTTCCCCCATGCCCTGAACATGCATAATGCTGCCGTCCGGTTTGGGGATTCTGTGACGAAACTGCAGCGGCGTATCGGGTTTTTCCAGAAAACTGTTCAGCTCGTCTACCAGACCCTGCCGGTCATCCGGGTGTATTAATCCTAGGTAGGCATCAAAGCAGTGACCAAATTCCTCGGGGGCAATATCGTACATTTCGTAGATATCATCAGACCAACTGAGCACATCGCTGTCGAGATTGAGTTTCCATATGCCCAGCTTCAGCAGTCGTTTGGCCGTGCGCAGGCTGGCCCCCTGTTCCTGCAGGCGGCTGTTGGCAATTTTCAATTCGCGGGAGCGCAACAGGATATCCAGCTCCAGCTGGGCTTCATCATGTTCCTCAGTGGCAGTGGATCCCCGGGCTGTCAGTCGTCCCTCGGCCGAGTAGACAAAGTCGGTGACATCCTCGGTTCTGAGAATAATGAATGTGATTTGGCCATCGGTTCCCTTCAGGGGGGTATTGACACAACTCCAGAAGTGTTCGGCGAATCCGCCGCCCTGGTCTTCCGGGCGAGGGATGGGGTAGCGCTGAACCGGCAGAATATCGGACATGCCGGTTTCTTTAACTTGCTCCAGCGAGGCCCGAAGATTCCGGACGCCGTCTGCCATGCTGTCCGCGGGATCATCGGGGAAAACATCGAACATTCGACGGCCCTTGATATCCTGCCGCCGGGTGCCTGTGGCATTGAGGTAGGCATCACTGGCGGCAACAATCCTGAATTCATCGGGGGTCAGGACCAGAAACTGACCGGGCGCTGACTCGAACAGGGACTGAAACAGATGAGCCGAGGCTTCGGCCTCCTGCCGTAAGACCTGCTCCCGGTTCAGGTAGTTGGCCTGGTCCGCCTCCAGCGCCAGTAACCGCGTGACATCCCGGGCTGAGACCAGTTCGGCTTCGGTGCCACCATGGTCAAGTGTGTGCGCGGTGATTTCCACCGAGATAATATCTCCGGACTTGAGGCGGTGGCGCCAGATACCTGCATCATTAAAACCCGCAACCAAACTGGCGATGTTTTCGAGTAACCCGGGAACATCTTCCGTCGGTCGAATATCCTTGATGGCCATGGCGAGGAACTCGTCCCGGGAATAGCCGTATTTGGCGATGGCGGCATCGTTGACGTCAAGAAAACGCAGGGTTTCCCGATCATAGATCCACATTGGATCCGGGTGGCAATTGAAGAGTACATCTCCGGGGATAGGCATTAACGAACCCCGTTGGTTGCCGGTGGGTTCGTCAGCCAGGCGAGTGTGGCGTCCGGAGGCATGGGCCGGCCAATAAAGTATCCCTGAGCTGTATCGCAACCAATCTCGGCGAGGAAGGACAGTGTCCATTGATCTTCCACGCCTTCGGCGGTCACCAGTAGCCCCAGTGCCCTGGCCAGGCCGACGATCGCCGCCGCAATTTTTTGTGATTCCTCGGACTGTGGTGCCGAGATGACAAACATTTTGTCAATTTTCATTTCCGAGAACGGCAATCGGGCCAGCTGAATCAGGGATGAGTAGCCCACCCCGAAATCATCGATCGACAGGCTGAAACCCTTGATACGGAACTGGGTCAGAAATTCCAGCATCATGATCGGATTTTCCATGCTACTGCTTTCGGTAATTTCAAGAACAATCTGTTCAGGGTTCAGTCCCAGCACCTGACACTGGGTCATCAGCCACTCGGATAGGCCGGCGTCAGCTATCACCCTGGCGGACATGTTCAGGGCGATGGTGGTATTGGTGCCACGAAACGATTCGGCAAACCAGCGAAGAGCTTGGCCAAATACCTGTCGGGTCAGCTCGCCGATCAGACCGGTATCTTCCGCCAGCGGAATGAAGCGGTCGGGCAAAATGATGCCGATATCGGGATGGTGCCACCGGGCCAGCGCTTCAAAGCCTATACATTTTCCCGTGGCGCAGGAGACTTTGGGCTGGTAATAGACGCCTATTTGCTGCTCAGCCAGGCCCGCGGTGAGGGTCTGCCGGGTAACCTGGAATTCCTGTGGCCGGTTTTCGGGAGCCTTTAGGGGAGGCTGGTGGGTCTTGTCACTGAGCAGCTCGCGGAGTCGGTTGGGGGTAAAGGGCTTACCCAGCACCCCCGAGACATTGAGACCATTCTCTGCGGCGGCTCGACCCGCAGCCTCCAGCACCCTGTTTCCCAGACCGCTGGCAACGATCACGACGCCATCAAAGGCGATATCGGCCAGACGTTTCAGTATCTCGACACCATCCACTTCCGGCATGGCGAGATCAACTATCAGGTGTGAAGGGGCCCAATCTGCAACCAGGTGAAGAAACTCATCGGCACTGGTGGTGGCGCGGGCATCGTGACCGGCGCCTTTGGCAATGGTGCAGATGGTAAAGCTGACGTCGGCATCATCATCGAGTACCAACAGCCGTTTATCGGGGGGGCCTAATGTCATTACCAGACCTTAATTATTTGTAGGTTTGTCTGGCGGAGAGACCTGTCTGGCCAGAAAGATAATCCGTGATCAAATCCAACATAGTTCCAGCATGCGGTATTGTGAGGGTTGTTTCAAGCCCGCTTGAAAGGCCCCCAGTTTCCAGAGATACGATGGTTGTTGACCGCAGGATGACTGTCGGTTTCCTGGGGTTGAGGTAATCGTGATTCATCATGTGTTGTCCTGCTGTGTCAGTACCCGTCGCAGGCACTGGGCAAGTTCAGCGCGGTGGTAAGGTTTTCTGATGAGGTTGGTGTTGTCTTGCAGCCCGTCGCCTTCATCGTCGTGGCCGGCAAATCCAGTGGTGAACAGTATTTTCAGGTAGGGGCATTGCTCACTGGCCAGTTGGGCAAGTTGTCTGCCGCCCATGCCGGGCATGCGCAAATCGGTGAACAGCAGGTCAACCGCATTGCCTTTGCGCAACAGGTCGAGTGCCTGCTGGCCATCAGTTGCCGTGATGACCTGATAGCCCAGGGATTCCAGTTGATGTTTGGCGACACTCCGAACCAGGTGGTCGTCCTCCACCAGCAGGATCCATTCGTTGCCGCCGATCTTTTCAGATGGTTTCTCGTCAACCTGCAGCGGTATCGGTGGCTGGTCGGAGACAGGCAGATAGAGGAGGAAGGTGCTGCCTTCCCCCGGCTTTGAGTGGACGCTGATTTGTCCGCCAGACTGATTGATGAACCCGTGTACCATCGCCAAACCCAGCCCTGTTCCCCCTCCCTGTTCTGTAGAGGTGAAGAAAGGCTCAAACAGCCGATCCACAAGCTCGGGGGCTATACCGGTGCCCGTATCGGTGATTGATAACACGACATATTGGCCACGACTCAAATCCAGCTCGGTTGAATCGCTCGTCTGAGTGGTACGTGTTGAGATGGTCAGGCTGCCGCCCAGTGGCATGGCATCGCGTCCGTTGACACACAGGTTCAGCAATGCGTGCTCCAGTTCCGAAGGATCCACATAGACTGCCGGTAGCCGGGAATCGAGCTCCAGTGCGATTACAATATTGCTGCCCAGCGTTCGCTGCAGCAGCGGTTCGATACCGAGCACCAGTTGATTCAGGTTCACGGCCCTTGGGGTGAGGCTCTGTTGTCGGGCAAATGCCAGTAGGCGATGGGTCAGATCTGCTCCACGTTCAGCAGCCTCTGTGATCATACTTGCCAGCTTTTGATGGTCGGGATGGTCGTGCAGCGAGTCTTCCAGAATTTGCGCGTTACCCATGACCACAGTAAGCAGGTTATTGAAATCATGGGCGACCCCGCCGGTCAACATACCCAGCGCCTCCAGCCGTTGTGCCCGGTGAAGTTGTTTTTCCATTGTGATGCGGTTTGTTATATCGGTCATGCCACCGACCATCCGGATGACAGTGCCGTTGTCATCGCGAATCAGATGACCTCGATCCTCCACCTGAGCCCAATGACCATCTGCACACCTGAAACGATAGCTGGCGGACCAATGATTGTTGCCATTTTGGGAAATGGCCAGTCGGCGTCCGGCCAGCACCTCCTCCCGATCGTCGGGGTGAATCAGCGCAGCCCAGGTGGCGTCGTCAGGTTGTGAGTCGGCGCGACGGTGGCCAAAGAGCTGTGTGAAACCATCATTCCACCAGCGATTGTCACTGAGCATATCCCAGTCCCAGGCGGCATCACTGGTGGCCTGGGCCAATAGCCGGAATCGCTCCACGCTGACCCGAAGCGCCGCTTCCGTGGCTTCCCGGCGGGCAATGTCCTTCTGTAAGGCCCGGTTGGCGATTTCCAATTGACGGGATTTTTCTTCCAGTTTGCGAACCAGTGTCTGGTTATAGGTCCTCAGAATTGTGTTTTCATCGAGGCCGACAGGACTGGTCGCAATAGGTTTGGCGATATGGGGTTGATCCTGTATCTGCCACAGGACTTTGAGAAAAGCTTCAGGCTCGGCGGACTTGAGGATAAAGGCATCGGCACCCAAATCCAGGGCCAGCTCACGGTCACTTTCCTCGGTGTAGGTAGCGGTGTAGATGATGAATGGGATATGCGAGAGGCGGGAGTCGGACTTCCATTGCTGGAGAAGCGTGTAACCGTCCATGATGGGCATCAACAGATCAGAAACAATCATGTCGGGAGGGGTATTGCGTGCCTTCTCCAGTGCTTCGTTGCCCTGGCTGGCGGTATCGACCTGATAACCGTGGCTGATGAGCAGCGTCTCCAGGTAATAGAGGTTTTCCTCCCGGTCATCAACAATGAGAATCCGCGACATCAGCTGCTTTCCATATCCGGAGACTGCCAGCAGACACTTTCCACCTCATCAACAAAAGTATCGGGGTCGATGGGCTTTTCGATATAACCGCTACAGCCCGCTGCCAGTGCTTTCTCTCGATCACCTGCCATGGCATGGGAGGTCACTGCGATAATGGGGATATTGCCCACTGACTCGACCTCGCGCAGGGTTGCCGCCACGTCATACCCATGCATGGTCGGTAATTGTATATCCAGCAGAATCAGGTCGGGCAACAGCGCCTTGGCCAGTGCAATGCCTGCCGGTCCGTCGGTGGCCGATCTGACGCGGTGACCCCGGTGTTCCAGTAAAAAAGTCAGCAGGTAGCGATTGAGCTCATTGTCTTCAATGACCAGAATATCGAGGCGGGGTTCTTTCATGATAGCTCCAGTGGCAATATCACGGTAAATTCACTGCCCTGTGACCATTGACTGTCGACCTTGATTGCGCCGCCGAGTAGGTTGGTCAGGCGGCCGCAGATCGCCAATCCCAACCCGGTGCCGTCGTGTTGACGGGTGAGGCCACTGTCGACCTGGTTGAAGGGTTTGAATAACTGCTCTATATCTTCCGGTCGGATACCAATGCCGGTATCGGTGACCCGGAATCGAACAGCAGGTACCGGCTGCTTGCCACGAAGTGATATTCTGTTGTTTGCACTGTCGACCGCAGTGGTAGGAATCCATGCCGGTTCCAACTCCACATGCAACGCGACACTGCCATGGTCCGTGAACTTAATGGCGTTGTTCAGCAGATTCAGCAAAATCTGTTCAACCCGTCGACGATCACTGCACATGGTGGATAAACCCTCTGCGATATCCCTGTGAAGAGACAGGCCTTTCCTCTCTGCCAATGGTTTGACACTCCCGATCACCTGATCGATTGCGTCGGTCAGGACAAAAGACTCCCGGCGGACCTGTAACTGCCCGGCTTCGATTTTGGAGATATCCAACACGTCGTTGATCAGGTCCAGCAAGTGGCGGGCACTGCTGCGGACCATGCCCAGTTGTTTTTTCTGTTCCCGGGTAATGGGCCCAGCCATTCCCTGCAGGATAATGCCGGTAAAACCGATGATTGAGTTGAGTGGAGTCCGCAACTCGTGGGACATGGTGGCCAGAAATGATGACTTTAATTGATCGGCAGTTTCAGCACGGTTGGCGACCAATTCCAGTTCATTGGTGCGAGCCCTGACCCTTTTTTCCAGGCTCTGATTCAATGCCTTGAGGTCGGCATAGGCTTTCTCCAGAGCACCGAAAGCCCACCAGATCAGTATCAGTAATAACAGGGAGGTGACCAGGACAAATCCGATCCCTTTGTACACGCTCCAGCGACTGAATGTTTCGGTATCGGCAGCCAATGCCATCAGTGCGTGGTCAGAGGCATAGATCCACAAGCTGGCCACAATCGCATAGACAGCGGTGATCAGCAGTGCGCGGCAACGCAGTGACCATTTTTTTCCCGGATCGAAGGAAGGCGGGAGAACGGTATTTTGACCCTGTTCGTCGTCGGGCCTGTTGGTGCTCATGGGGCAACCCCGGAAATTGGATTGGTTCCGACTCTCGGTATTTCCCGTTTATTCGATGGTGCAGTCAAGTCGGGCAACATGGCCGTCCTTCCTGTCAGCGTGGCAGTTCCTTATCTCAAGTCTGCAATACCAATTTAATACATGGACAATTATTGCGGGCTGTTTTTATAAGTATGACCACTGCAGAATAGGCCCAGAGTGGTTGGTGGGTCAATCCTTGCCCTGACGATAGTGAGCTCGCTCGTCGCTGTGTTCGAGTTGCAGTATCGCCGACCCCTGATGTCAGCCCAATGCGCCGGGTTTTTTAGTGTTAACCGACAAACGTCTGGCAAAGTCATTTAGACTATCACCCCCCGCTGAGCCGGCCATGTTCTTTGGTTGACGCCCGGGCACTTTTATTCTGTAACCGTTTTTATTTTTGTAACTATTGGGACGCTATGACTGCTGCATTATCGATCCGCAATTTGCACAAACAGTATGACAATGGCTTTGAGGCGCTCAAGGGCATCGACCTTGACGTTCAACCCGGCGATTTTTTTGCGCTACTCGGGCCTAACGGTGCCGGTAAGTCCACCACCATCGGCATCATCTGTTCTCTGGTGAGAAAAACGGCAGGTGAGATAGCTATTTTCGGGACGGATATCGACAGGAACTTCTCCCTGGCCAAGCAGTATATCGGCGTGGTTCCACAGGAATTCAACTTCAATCAGTTTGAAAAGGTCATTGATATTGTCAAAACCCAGGCGGGCTATTTCGGGTTGCCACCAAAGCTTGCGGGGGAGCGCACCGAGAAATATCTGAGGCAGCTGGGGCTCTGGGAAAAACGCCATCAGCGCTCCCGGATGCTCTCTGGTGGCATGAAGCGACGACTGATGATTGCCAGGGCGCTCGTTCACGAGCCGCGGCTGTTGGTGCTGGACGAGCCCACGGCCGGTGTGGATATCGAGTTGCGCCGCTCCATGTGGCAGTTTCTCAAGGCGATTAATGCCAGCGGCACCACGATCATATTGACCACGCATTACCTGGAGGAGGCAGAGAGTCTCTGCCGCAATGTGGCGATCATTGATCAGGGTAAAATCATCCACAATACCTCCATAAAGCAGTTGTTGCGGCAGCTCAACAAGGAGGTGTTTGTGCTGGATACCCGCGAGGCCCTGACAGGGATGCCGACCATTGAGGGTTATCCGGGGCAACTGATTGATGAGCACAGTTTCGAGGTTGAAGTGGTGAAGGGGAAATCGCTGAATAAATTGTTTGCCAGTCTCAGCGAGCGGGATATTCATGTGACCAGCATGCGCAACAAGGCCAACCGGCTGGAGGAGCTGTTTGTTTCCCTGGTGGAGCCGCACAGGAATGAAACGGCGGAGGCACAGTTATGAATGCCGGTCAGCAATGGGTGGCGTTTACCACCATCCTGGTGAAGGAAGTCCGCCGTTTTATGCGCATCTGGCAGCAGACCCTGCTGCCGCCTGCGATTACGATTGCCCTGTATTTTGTAATCTTTGGCAAATTGATAGGGCCGCGTATCGGTGAGATGTCCGGTTTCACCTATATCGAGTTTGTGGTGCCGGGGCTGATCATGATGTCGGTGATCACCAATGCCTATGGCAATGTGGTGTCTTCTTTTTTTGGCACCAAGTTCCAGCGCAGTATTGAAGAATTACTGGTGTCGCCGGTTCCCAACTACATTATTCTGCTGGGTTATGTCATCGGTGGTGTGGCCCGCGGTCTGGCTGTGGGGGTGATTGTGACGCTGCTGTCCCTGTTTTTTACCGATCTGCAGGTCAGTCATCTGGGTGTAACGGTCGCCATTGTGTTTTTAACCGCAGTCCTGTTCGCGCTGGCGGGGTTTATCAACGCGGTTTTTGCCAACAGCTTTGATGATATTTCCATTATTCCGACCTTTGTGTTGACGCCGCTCACCTACCTGGGCGGTGTGTTTTACTCCATCAGCATGTTGCCGCCTTTCTGGCAGGCGGTGTCGCTGGCCAATCCGGTGCTCTATATGGTCAACACCTTCCGGTACGGTCTGTTGGGCGTCTCGGATATTAATGTGGCATGGGCCTTTGTCATGGTGACGGGTTTCTGCGCCCTGCTGTTTTTCTTCTCGCTGTTCCTGCTGGAGCGGGGCAAACGATTGCGCAGTTGAGGTGAGCCGTGACTGAGAAAAAATTATTGCTGGGGGCCGACACTGACTATCCCGCCAGCTACAGTCCGCAGTTATTGCACTCGATTCCCCGGAAAGAGGGTAGGCAGACACTGGGTATTCTGGGCGCCGAGCCTTTTTTTGGCGTGGATCTCTGGACCGCCTATGAGGTCTCCTGGCTGGATATGCGGGGCAAACCCGTGGTGGCGGTGGCAGAGCTATCGATACCGGGCAGCACGGTCAATCTGGTTGAATCAAAATCCCTGAAACTCTATCTCAACTCGCTGAATCAGGAACGCTATCGCTCCGTGGAAGAGGTGACCCGGATCATTGAGCGCGACGTCAGTGCCTGTGTGGTGGGGCCGATACTGGTGGGGATCCACCCCGGCGACAGTTATCGTCACATGGGACTCGGCTCGCTGCCCGGTATTTGCCTGGATGACCTGCCGGTGGAGGTGGATACCTATGCCCCCGATCCTTCGCTGCTCGGTCTGGCAGATGGGCACACAATCGTCAGCGAGTCGCTCTACAGCCATTTGTTGAAAACCAATTGCCCGGTCACCGGGCAGCCCGATTGGGCCAGTATTCTGATTCGTTACAGTGGTCCTGCAATCGACCGCGAAGGGTTGTTGCGCTATCTGGTTTCTTTTCGCAATCATCAGGATTTTCACGAGCAGTGTGTGGAACGCATCTTTACCGAAATCAGGGAGTTGTGTCAGCCGGATACACTGGAGGTCTACGCCCGCTACACCCGTCGCGGTGGGCTGGAGATCAATCCCTATCGCAGCAGCGTGCAATCCGATCCGCCCAGGCTGCGCCTGTCGAGGCAGTAAGGATGGGTGCCAGGTATCAGTGGTTTTTCTTGTTTTTCAGTTGGGCGGCGGCTTCGATCAGGGACTTCATGATTCGATCCCGGTCGTAGTGGCGGATTCTGTCCATATCCATATAGAAAGAAAAGCCGTCTGTCATGTGCTCGAAGTAGCTCTGGTCACTTCCCATATTTTTGCGGAAGTCCACCACAGAATAAATTCGTACCGGCTGTTGATAGCCCTTGACCTGAATATCGCCCTTGTCGCGGCACATGATCTGGTCTTTCACCAGTGAGTAGGTCTCGTGTGAAATCAGGATCTCGCCGGGTTCTGCGGCGGACTCCAGTCGGCTGGCCAGATTCACCTCGGTGCCGAGCAGGGTGTAGTCCAGCCGGTTCTCCGTGCCAAAGTTGCCCACGGCGCAGTAGCCGGTATTCAGGCCCATACGTATTTCCATGGGTGTTTCTATGCCCTGACTGGCCCAGCGACGTTGCAATTCCTTCATGTGTTTTTTCATGGCAATGGCCATTGATACTGCGGCCGTACAGTCGGCCTTCACGCCATTACTGGTGGGGTCGCCAAAGAAAACCATAATGGCGTCGCCGATAAACTTGTCGATAGTGCCGCCGTGCTGCAGGGCAATTTGTGACATTTCGGACAGGTAGTTGTTCAGCAGGCTGGTCAGCACATCGCCTTCAAGTTCTTCGGCCAGTTCGCTGAAACCCTTGATGTCTGAAAAAAATACGGTCAGTTTTTTTCGGTGGGTTTCCAGCTTGACATCTTTGCCCGACTGGATGGCCTTCAGCAGGGTTGGGGAGAGGTATTTTGACAGGCGGTAATTCCTCAGTTTCAGTTGAACCTGTGTTTTTTCCAGCTCTTTCTGTTTCTCTCCCAAGGTTGCGATTTCTCTGGAACTACTGGCGCCGTAAATACAGATATATATCCCCAGCGCCAACAGTGGTGGCAGACTGGTCAGGATGTCTACCGAAAGTGTCCACTGGGGAAATTTCAGGAGTGCGGTTATTGCAATGCCGAGCAACAGCGCCAGGTTATCATTGCGTAATTTCCTGAAACCGCCACCAATGATTCCGTTGAACTGCAGCGTAATAATCAGCAGCAGAGCGGGCAAAAGGCTCAGGTCGATCAGGCAGATCAGGCCACCGAGCAGCAGCGCATCAATAAAGGATAAAACCGTCCCGACGCCGGACCGTGATGAGGGAGAGACGCGCTGCAATACAAAATGGGAAGACAGAATATAGCCAATGGTCACCAGCAGAGGCAACGTGACAATCAGCTCATGCTCCAGTCCACGATGGAACGTGAGTAGCGATAAAATACCGGCAAAACCTACCAGAAGGCGGAACAGGCTCTGGTAATGTAAAATGCGGTTTGTCTCTTTAAGACTGTTTGGCGTCATCCTGTAAGATAATGTTCCCGGTACAGTGAGTCAGTGCGCGTCATTACACGATGTCTGATCGAAAATGTCCATGACCCAGCAAAGTGGACGCAGCAGTAAGGAAAAAAAATGGATGCATTGCAGGCCCTTCACCAGCGCGTATCAGTACCCAGATTGTCCGAGCCCGCGCCGAAAGGTGACATTCTGGCCAATATTCAGCGAGCGGCGTTTCGTGCTGCCGATCATGCAAGAATGCGCCCCTGGCGTTTTCTTATCGTTGAGGGCGAGGGGCGCCAGGCGCTCGGGGAACTGTTTGTTCGTTCAGAAGAACAGCGGGGTGCCGAACTCAGTGACAAAGCGCGGCAGCGTATTGCCGAGCGCCCCCTGCGCGCGCCGATGGTCATGGTCGTGATAGCAAGCCCGAAAGAAAATCCCAAGGTCCCGGAAATTGAGCAGTGGCTATCCGCCGGTGCGGCTGCTCAAAATATGATTACTGCCGCTTATGCGCAGGGTGTCGGTGCGGTCTGGCGAACTGGCGACTACGCCTATGACCCCAGCGTTATGGCAGGGCTGGGGCTCAGCGATGCCGAACGTATCATCGGCTTCCTGTATCTGGGAACTGTCCAGATTGCGCCGCCCGAGGCCCCTGAAACAGCTATTGATGATTACTTCCAGAGCTGGCCCTGACAATTGCTTTTTCCGGGTTGCTTGTGTACAGTTCCGCTCCTCAAAATCCTGCGCCAACTGATCCACAGACGGGCAGATACCCTGAACTTTGGGCTGGTAAGCGGAAATTTTTCAAGCGCTTTACTGAGGTGTCCGAGTGGTTGATCCGGAGCTTCAGCGGAGAGGGCGCCCTTTAAGGTGACAACGAGCACTTAGGCGTGCGGTCTCGGAGTTAAGTTAGGCTTGTTAAAGCTTAGATGACAAAATTTGGTGAGGTGTCCGAGTGGTTGAAGGAGCACGCCTGGAAAGCGTGTATACGTTAATAGCGTATCGAGGGTTCGAATCCCTCTCTCACCGCCACAAATAAAAAACCCGGCCTTGTGCCGGGTTTTTTATTTGTCCGTGACGGGAGATCTGAATGAGACCCCCTGTTCGACAAAACGGCAACGCCGTTTTGGGCGCCGGTGCTCGCAACGGCGCGGAAAAACCCGGAACCGCGCAGCGGTGAGCCAATCTCTCCACGGGATTACTGCGGTCTTTACTTGGAATTTGGCCCTGTGATGGGTTTTTATTTACCCGCACTTTTTTAATTTCTACATGATGAGGAATAAATGTCTTTCCTGAATTTTGACTTGTCGCTCTCTGTTGTCCGTCATACCCTGTGTGCATTCATGCAATAGCGAACAGGCACTCAACAATGCAAAGCCCGCTAGGTTATTACGACCAGATAAAGAGTTTTTTGGAGAACCGGTTATGGCGTGCCGATATTGAATCGATGGCGCTACCCCAGCGCTATGGTTATAAATTTGTCAGGTTTCTTTTTGTTCTGATGCGCGAGTTTGCCAATGGGCAACTCAATTTGCGCGCCATGAGTCTTGTGTACACCACTCTGTTGTCGATGGTGCCACTATTAGCGGTCAGTTTTTCCGTGCTGAAGGCCTTTGGCGTGCATAACCAGATTGAACCATTGTTGTTGAATCTGGTGCAGCCCTTGGGGGAGAAGGGCAACGAAATCGTGGTGAACCTGCTCGGGTTCGTCGAGAACATGAAGGTGGGCGTGCTGGGCTCTGTGGGGTTGGCGTTACTGCTATATACCGTGGTTTCCCTGATCCAGAAGGTTGAAAGTTCGTTCAATTATGTCTGGCATGCCAAGTCCACCCGCCCATTTTCGCGTCGCTTCAGCGACTACCTGAGTGTCATTATGGTGGGGCCGGTGCTGATGTTTTCTGCCATCGGGATGACTGCTTCTCTGATGAATAGCGATGTTGTTCAGGCACTGGTCAGCATTGAACCATTTGGCAGTATCATGCTGGTGGTGACCAAGTTGATCCCCTTCCTGCTGATCATCATGGCCTTCACCTTTGTTTATATGTTTATGCCGAATACCCGGGTGAAGTTTACGGCGGCGCTGGTGGGTGCGGTGGTGGGCGGTGCCCTCTGGCAGAGCACGGGCCTGGTGTTTGCCGAATTCGCTTCATCCTCGACCAAGTACGCGGCCATTTATTCCGGCTTTGCCATTCTGGTGCTGTTCATGATCTGGCTTTACCTGAGCTGGTTTATTCTTCTGCTCGGTTCCCAGGTGGCCTATTACGTTCAGTATCCGGAGCAGATCAGGCTCAGTAATCAACGTGTACCACTGAGCGGAAGGCTGCGCGAGCAAACGGCGCTGCTGACCATATACTGGATAGCCCACCGTTTTGTTCGCCACAAAAAACCACTCTCGATCGAGGAGCTGTGCCAGTTACTGGCAATACCTGCCGAGCGTGTGACGGAGACTGTGCAGATGTTAATGGATCGGGAGTTGGTGGTTGAAACCAATGACGAGCCCAGCACCTATGTGCTGCAATCTGATCCGGCTAATATGACGGTGGCTGAATTTCTTCAGATTGTGCGCAGACCCAACGATGAGCAGTCGATGATGAACGATCAGATTCAATCAGTGGGGGGGGTCGACGAAGTCATGGCACAGTTGGAGTCATCGGTTGGTGAAAAACTGGCGGGGTTGACGTTGCGTAAACTGGTGGATGACGGGAAGCCGGATTAGCTGGCGTTCGGATTTAACTAAAAAAGGCCCCGAACGGGGCCTTTGTAATTGCCGGCAATAAATATTCAGGCACTGGCGCTTGGCCGTGCAGATACTTCATCGTACCAGCGCAGGCTGTTACGGTTGCCGTCGGGGATAGTGATATCTACCCATTTGGCAAAGTCCACTGCACAGACGGCGGTGATGTCGACCATTGTGAAACGGTCTCCCATGATAAATTTGTTACCGCCCTCCAGGTATTTTTCCAGCGAAATGAAAAAGCGCTTGAGGGTCTGAGTGCCGCGTTCCACCAGACCGGGTATGGCAGGTGATGGCACACCGGGCAGGCTGCGGTAGGCGAAACTGTCGTTTTCTAGCTTGTTGCGAAACACTTCGGAGGTGGCGATCATTCCCTCAAATTCCATTTTGCGCTGCATGCATGCAATCTGCGCACGCTCTACCGGCGTAGTTCCCAGTAGGGGTGGATCTGGATGCAATTCTTCAAGATAGCGACATATGGCCATGGCTTCATCGAAGCGGGTGCCATCGTCCAGTTCCAGGACAGGCAATAGACCGCGAGGGTTAATCGCAATAAAAGAATCCTTCAGGTTTTCGCCACCGAGAATGTCGATTTCCACCTTGGGGATGTCCAGGCCTTTTTCGGCGATAAACATTCTGGCTCGTCTTGGGTTTGGCGCGACAGCACAGTCATACAGTTTCATCAGTTTTCTACCTCAGTTTTTATTAATTCTTATTGGTCGAATTTGTTATCTACACATTTTTGGGCGCAGATAGCGTTTTGGCCGCTGGGCCAAATTTATCTTGACCAACCGGTTTATATTCCACCGAAACCATAACGACAAAAACGGATTTTTTCAAACTGTGATGTTGCGGGTGCCAGACAATGGGTTGCTGTCAATAATTCAATCAGTGAAACAACCGACCCAGAATGGCCGGGATCGCCGTTTCCACCCGCAAAATACGGCTGCCCAGGGTGACGGGTTGAAATCCCGCTTCGCAGAGTTTGTCGATTTCGTAGTCGATAAATCCACCCTCTGGCCCGACCGCCAGTGTCACCGGGGATGAAAGCGGGCCTACCGGGCAAGGGGTGCCACTGCCTGGGTGGGCGACCAGAGCCAGACTGTCCGCCATGATGGCCGACAGTTCATCTTCCACAAAAGGCTTGAATCGGGGTCTGATCAGCACCTGGGGAAGCTGTGTATCACAGCCCTGTTCGAGGCCGAGTAACAGCTGTTCGCGAATGGCTTCTGGTGCCAGCCAGGGACTCTGCCAGTAGCTTTTCTCCACCCGCCAACTGTTGACCAGATACAGCTGTTTAACGCCCATGGTGGCGACCGTCTGCAGAATGCGTCGGAGCATTTTTGGTCGGGGCATGGCCAGTAAGAGTGTGACTGGCAGTGCCGGCGGCGGGGGTTGACTCAATACCACTGCCAGCTCTGCCGTCTGAGGGGTGAGCCTGAGCACCGTTGCCTCTCCGATCCGGCCATTTACCAGCCCGGCCCTGAGGCTGGTTCCTTCGCTGACCCTTTGCACTTCCAGCAGATGCTGCAGGCGTCGCCCGCCGAGCGTGACCTTTGAATCGGAGATGAAATCTGCGGGTTCCAGCAGCAATAAATTCATGGGGATATCCAGATGTTGTGAGCGAGATGTGGACCCGTTCAAAGCCCCGTGCCGGGGAATTATAGGCCGTTGAGTACTGCAAAGGACATGCTGTGTTGTGCATCCTGTGTGGAAAAAAGCGCGGCAACCCGTCTATTTCACTTTTGCTCCGGTTTGTGCTGAACTGAAACCTGTTTTGTCCAGACAATTTTCAGGTGAAGTCTTTGGCATTCCGGCGATCCATACGTAAAAAATGCTGGCGCTACTGCCGTCAAAAGTGTCGCCGGCATCCTGTGATCAGGCCAGCGGCGCTGTTGATTTTTTTTGTGTCGGTTTCGGGTTGCGCGCTGTTTGCTGCGGCGCCGCCCGCAAAGCAAAGTAATATCTGTGAGATTTTCAGACAGGAACCCGCTTGGTATGACCATGCCAGAGATGCTCAGGAAAAATGGGGCACGCCCATTGCTACCCAGATGGCCTTTATTCATCAGGAGTCTTCGTTTCGAAGCCACGCAAAGCCCCCACGGGATCGGTTGCTGGGGTTCATTCCGTGGTTTCGGTCTTCATCTGCCTACGGCTATGCCCAGGCGCAGGATCCGGTCTGGGGTGAATACGAGGAGGACGTTGGCGGTCTACTGACCCGCCGTACCCACATGAAATATGCCACGGACTTCATCGGTTGGTATAACCGCCGCAGTCACGAGCGATTGGGTATTTCCCTGTACAACCCGGAGCACCTGTACCTGGCTTATCATGAAGGACCGACCGGTTACCGTCGGGGTTACCATCGCAACAAGCCTCAGGTGTTGCGATCGGCCGTCAAAGTCAGTGGCCTCGCCAGTCGATATCAGACACAACTGGCGGGTTGTGAGTCGGAATTCCGCTGCAGACACTTCTGGCAGATATGGCCATTCTGTCGCGGTTGAGCGGTCGTGTGGTTTCGTAATACCTGGATTCTGCCAGCAGACCTGATGTCAGGAAATATTTGTCCCTTAAAAGATATGGCGCCCCGGGCAGGATTCGAACCTGCGACCTGCCCCTTAGGAGGGGGCTGCGCTATCCAGCTGTGCCACCGGGGCTTATTGGGTGTATAGAGAGCTGGCACCTCGCTTCGCTGGGCGGCAATTCTAGTTTTTTCAATGGATTAGAGCAAGCTCGAAAAGCTGTTGGCCGGGGTATGGATTGCAAAGTTTGCATTGCATGCGAAAGGTTTAACTCCATTTAGGTTGTAGATTCGAATCTTTTTATCCCCCTGTTGTCCACGAAAGCAGGTCGGAATGGGGACCTTCAACGTTGACCACAGCACGCTTATTCTTTAAAAGATTGCAGCCTTCGTTCAACCTGTCTGATCATTATGTGCCCTTTTTAACAGTAACTCAGGAGAGTCAGTTTGAGCCAAAAGAAAAGCCTCTTTAGCGACGCACAATCCCGGATGGCGGATATTTTTGACCGATTGGATGTTCACTGTGACGTCCGCCGTCAACTCGAGCAGCCCAAATGCATTCATCAGGCCGCCATTCCGGTCCGTATGGACGATGGCAGCTTGCGAGTCTTTCCGGGTTGGCGTGTTCAGTATGACCAGAGTCGTGGGCCGGGCAAAGGCGGAGTACGTTTTCATCCCAATGTGGATGCCGATGAAGTTACGGCCTTGAGCTTCTGGATGGTATTGAAGTGTGCCCTGGTCAATCTGCCATTCGGGGGTGCGAAGGGCGGTGTTCAGGTGGACCCGAAATTGCTTTCCCGGATGGAACTGGAGAGACTTTCCAGAGGTTATATCCGCGCCTTTTACGATGTAATCGGGCCGGATCGCGATATTCCGGCACCGGATGTCAACACGAACGAAATTGTTATGGGCTGGATGGTGGATGAGTACTCCGAAATCACCCGCGAGAAAGTGCCTGCCATTATTACCGGCAAGCCTCCAGAAATGGGAGGCTCTGCAGGGCGCACTGCAGCGACCGGTCGCGGCGCTCTGCTGGTACTGGAAACCTGGGCCAGACGCAAAGGAAAACGACCTGAGGACACGACTATCGCCGTGCAGGGGTTCGGCAATGCCGGTTACTACTTCGCCCTTCTGGCACACGAAGCCGGCTACCGGATAGTGGCACTTTCTGATTCAAAAGGTGCGATTCATACCAACAAAGCTTTGGACCCGGAACCCATCTGGCGGCACAAGAACGAAACGCGTGAACTCAAGGGTATGGTCTACTGCGAATCGTCTGTGTGCACCGAGAGCGATGTCGGCCAGATCAGCCAGGAGGCTCTGCTGGCGTTGGATGTTGATGTGCTGGTACTGGCTGCACTGGAGAATGCTATTACGACTGACAATGTGGGCCAGGTGCGTGCCGGCGCCATTCTGGAAATCGCCAATGGCCCGGTGACGGCCAAAGCGGACGCAAGCCTGGCCGAAAAAAAAGTCACTGTATTACCGGATGTTCTGGCCAATGCAGGGGGCGTGATCGTCAGTTATCTGGAATGGGTACAGAACCGTACTGGCGATTATTGGTCACAAAGTTACATCAACGAACGCTTGGCGGATCAGCTTGTGAATCAGGCTGAGCTGTGCTTCGACCGGGCGGATGAAATGGATGTCAGTTACCGGGTTGCTGCTTATCTGCAAAGCGTCGAACGCATTGTCTCGGCCATCGCCAGTCGGGGCACCCAACAGTATTTTATCGGTGAGTGAAGCATTGTTTGGCAGGCGCTTCATCTTTTGGCCGTGTTTTCTTGCAGAAATCTGAGCGTGGTTTCACGGTAGGACTGGTCGCGGTAGGTGCCGATGTGTGGTGTGTCGGTGTGCACTGTTTCAATGGTGCTCTCGCTCCCGCTGCGCAGTTGTCTGACCAGATCGCGGGTGTGCCGCTGGGGGATGACAACATCGTTTTCACTACTGAAAATCAATAGTGGAAGGTGGGGCCATTTATCCGCCACCCGTTCGGGGCTGTATTGGTCGTCGATGAGCCAGGATAAAGGGTACTGGAGTGGCCAGGTCAACCAGAATTCCGAAAATTTTTCCCGCCCAATCCGGCGGTAACTGGCGAAAGGGGTGTCGAGAATGACCGCCTTGAGGCCGTCGACGGAGTGCTTCGACAAATAGTAACTACTCAGACTGGCGCCAATACTCTGCCCGAGCCAGAAGGCCGGGATACCTTGGCTCTGGCTGCGATGCTCAAGCCAGTCAGCGGCACTGGATAAATCGTTGAATACGCCGGGCAGAGAGGCAGCTCCCTCTGAGTGGCCGAAACCACGGTAGTCTAGCAAGAGCAGTTCGTAGCCGGACTCTGCGAGCCAGGCGACACTGTGGATATGCGTGCTGATATTTTCGGCGTTGCCGTGCAGTACCAGGATGACGCCTTTGGGCACGGATGGCGGCAGCAGATGCCAGGCGTGCACCCGGATATCGTCACGGGTAGTCAGGAAGACGTCCCGATACTGGATACCCAGTATGTCCGGGGTGAGGCGCAAACGCTCCTGCGGGTAAAAGAACATGCCGCTGCAGGCCGTAAGTAGCGGAACTGAGAGCGAAAGGATCAGCGCCCATCGACAACTGCGTTGAATTCTTTTCAGAAACGCCATTCCAGTCCCAGTCGCTGTTGGTGAAACCAGTTGCCCTCTGTGGTGGTGGCGGACAGTTGGCCAACCAGGGACAGGTTTAATCCCAGGTGATAGCTGACCTCCCAGTTCAACCGATGGTAGTGGTGATCATATCCCGCCACCGCCTCGTTCAGTTGTAGGGAAAGATGTTGTTGCCAGTTTTCTCCCCGAAACAACCAGCCACCGTGTAACCCAAGGCTTGCCGCGTAGTTGGAGGGCAGGTTGTGCTGGTGCTGAAGTTGGCTTTCGGCAAGCAGATAGATCTGGTGCTGCCCGGCGAGACGATAGCTGTGGCCTATGCCGACATTCAGGGTGGGAACCAGTGGGTCGTCGCCGTCTGCCAGGTATTTTCTGTAAAGCCCGGCATCCACCCGCCATGAGAGGGGTTTGAAAAAAGCGTCGCGGGGCGTCAGTGATGTGATATTGAGGCCGGTAAAACGCTCCAGCCGCAAGGTGCCCGTTTCCCTTAAGGCCAGGTCGGTTTCGAGAAATTTGATCTGTGCGCCTTCCGGGTACCCGGCAGGAGGATCGAGCAGGTCATGGTAGGCTGGACGGATGCGTAACAAAGTGTATTCCACGTCCTCATTCTGTCCCCGGCTGAGCGCGACCTGGAAGGTCCGGTGGCCCTCATCGTCGCGGACAGTCGGCGCGGATGGTGCCCGATACGGCGAGGGGGCAGCAATTTCACTGCGTTTTTTCAGCAATTCCAGAGAGGCGTCGGCCACCGACGACCGGGGGAGTTGCTGTTGTTGAGCCTGGTAGCGCTGCAGATCGAAGGCCACCTCCAGAGCACCAGCCGTGATCGCTGGATGGTCCTCATCATGGTGCTGTTCCTGGAGTATGTTACTGGGGTCTGCCAGAGCCAGGGTGAGGGGATGGAGGGATACAGGCAGCTGTTCGATTTTGTATTTCAGCTCGGTGGCCATTGACGGACGGTAGCGTACCTTGGCTACCAGATTTCCGGCGACAATGCTGCGAAGCGTGTCCGAGGGGATGGCGTATGTCGAAAACTGTTGTGTCAATTGCAGGCTCGGGCGCGCTACGTCCAGAAGTGTGAGAATGCGATAGGCGCAGTTCTCGTCAAAGAAAAAATAGTCGAAGTGAGCCGGTAACAGCTCCCAGGTATGGAGTAGCAGGCGGTGAATTTCCTCAGCGTTCAGGTTGAGCCGGTATTCCCAGATGTCGCGGTTTTCCACCTCGCTGTATTCTTTCACTTTCTGGTAGTAGGGCATCACCGATATGACGCCGGGGTATCCGCCGAACAGGCCGCGGTAGGCGTAAATCAGTTCCGGATCATCGTGATTCACATTCGCGGCAAAGTTGATGGTCTGTGCCAGCAGGCGGTTTTCGTCGCGCTGGTTTTTCTGGTCCACCCGAAGAAACAGGTGGCCGAACATGGACGATGGGCTGTTCAGATAAGCCGCAGGAAAGATCAGACTGATATGTTCGGGCTCGAATTTTTGCAGCCATTGATTGAGTTCCGGGCAGTGGCCCTCGCCAATGGACAGGGTGTCGATCAGGCCCTGGCTCTGCAACCACTGTGCTCTGGCCGGGAAGCGGCACTGCAAATCAGGTTTCTGTTCAAAGTCCCGAATATTGGCCAACAGTTCGTCTTCCGGGTCAACTTTGCCGCGGTCGCTGAGGAAAAAGTCTTCACTGTCCACTTCGGATCGCAGGGCGCCGTCCCAGTCACTGCGTTGGTATTGCAGCAGAGCCAGCCATTGTGAATCTCTGGACAGGGCAGCGATATTGTCAGGTGCTCCAATCACCGGTGCTATCTGTAAAAAAAGTAGCAGGGTGAGGAGTGTCTTCAATCTGTGATTCATCCATGAATCCTATGGATGTCTGGGAATGAACATGGACAGGTTGATCTGTCCTGAAGAGGGTGGGTGCCCGGCAGTCAATGACCGCCGGGCCAGGTTTTTATACGTATTTGGCCAGTGTCTTGTCGTTGGCCATGAGAGAGACCATGGTCTCGACGATCTGTTCGCTGGTGACGTCGCTATTCGGATAAAGGGTATTGAAGTTGTCGTGCATGACGCGCTTGAAGGTGGGCACGTCCCGGGACTCAATTCCCATGACTGAAGCGACAGTGGAAAGAATTTCCCCGTCACCTTTGGCAATGTCGTTTGAGAGGCGATCCATATTGTGGAACACCACGGCGTTGCTGCCAGTGTAGTTGATAGTTCTGGATGTATCGCAGCCATTGGTGCCAGACGTCATACCGAAGGTATTGTTGCCAGAAGTGCCATTGGTTGTCGCAGCCACAACGTGGGAGGCGACACCGGATTGGCCTTTGAATAGCATGGAACCCCAGCCGCAGCCGGGACCGGTGTCACTGGCCATGGCAAATGAACTGGCGGTTAACATCACTAGGCCGGTCAGAATTGGTCGCATCATAAATAAATTCCTTATATTGATTAGAAACTGCTTCATTACAGGCATTGCGAGTATAAGGGAGTATGGGCGGTTTTGTCAGTGATCGCGCCAGAAGTTGCCAAGCACTTCGCAAGATTGTTGGTCTATCTCTGGCGAGTACAGTATTCCCTGAAAATATTTCAGTTCACAGCAGTTAAACAGGCCATTTTGCCGGATAATGGCGGCTATGATTCAGGATAGAAATTTTGACGACCTTGCCGAACGCTTTCAACGCAAGGTCTACGGCGGTCTGAAAGGCGAGATTCGTCTGGCGGTGCTGTGGCGGGATCTGGAACAGTATCTGCCACAGATTCATGGTGCCGAGCCGTTAACCGTGCTGGATGTGGGTGCCGGTCTCGGTCAGCTGGCCATTCGCCTGGCCAGTCTGGGTCACAGAGTGGTCGTCAATGACGTGTCCGCAGAGATGCTGTCCGTGGCGCAGGTGGCTGCCCGACAGGCCGGTGTCTATGAGCAGATCACCTGGCACCACTGCCCGTTTCAGGCATTGGTGGAACAGCAGCCGGGCCGATTCGATCTGGTGTTGTGTCACGCGGTAGTGGAGTGGCTGGCCAGGCCGGAATTATTGCTGCCGCAGTTGCAAGGCTTCCTGGCCCCGGAAGGGTGCCTGTCCTTTACCTACTACAACCGGCATTCCTTTGAATATCGCAATTTGCTGCGAGGCAATTTCAACCTGCTGAAAAGGGACAGGTTCGTCCCCGATACAGGCAGTCTCACGCCGGTCAATTCGCTTTATCCCGAACAGGTCAAACAGTGGGTGAATGATGCCGGTCTGGCGGAGATGGCAGCTACCGGTGTACGGGTCTTTCACGATTATGTGACGAATCCCCGCGGTGGTAATACCGTTACCGAAGCAGTGATAGAGATGGAATTGGCCTACTCCCGACGGGATCCCTACCGGTGGTTGGGGCGCTATATTCATCTGTTGCTGGCCCATGGGCGGCAGAGGGCCTGTTAACAGGCCCTAGCTGTGCAGTTTCAGTAGCAGATCCCGGGCGGCATTCAGTTTCGAGGCCAGATAATCATTACCGCCGCGGTCCGGATGCAGCTTCTGGATAAGCCGTTTGTGGGCATCGATGATGGCCTGGCGACTGGCTCCCGGTTGCAGACCGAGTAACTGGAAAGCTTCCTGTTGACTGAGTTCACCGCTGCTGCCAGCACTTGCCTGCTGCTGTGGCGGCGGCTGGTTTTTTCTGCGCAGAGCCTGCAGAAAGGGCCATGCCCTCAGGGCTAATCCGAACAACAATTTGAGCAGTGGCAGGGCGGCGGTGGCCGCAGCCAGAAGCCAGTGCACACGACCGGTGACCACCAGCAACAGAATGATTCCCAACAGAGCATAAAAACCGCCGCGGAGTAGTGCTTTGCGGCGCAGTTCGGGGGGTTGTCGCTTATATTGCTGCCAGAGCAGGTAGCCCACCAGGCCCAGAGCCAGCAACAGGATAATCTTTGCCACAGTACCTCGGATTTTTCGTTTTCGCCGGGCTACAGTCTAGCAGGAAGCCGTTGGTTTTGGCGCTGTCGTGCCGCGCCAATGTCCATCAGCGCTAACGTTTACATGTAGCGCATCAGCATGGCGTAGCCGCCGTCTTCCGACAGGGGAAGATCCGCCGGCATGGGAATCCGGACTACATGCCCGGAGCCGGGTGCCGCATCGATTTTTACGCCATCGCGATTTTCCAAGGCGTCCAGATTGAAGGTCATATTGCCTTGCGGAGTGATCAGTTCCAGCGTATCGCCGGCTTCAAACCGGTTTTTGACATCCACGGTAAACCAGCCTTTGTCGCGCTCAACACCACAGATTTCACCGACAAACTGTTGGTTCGGATTGCCGGAAGCGCCCTGTTCATAATTCTGATATTCCTGGGGTACGTGGCGTCGGTAGAATCCTTCGGTATAACCGCGGTTGGCCAGATGATCCAGTTCAGCCATCAGACTCATGTCGAAGGGTTTGCCGGCCAGAGCGTGGTCGATGGCGCGACGATAGACCTGGGCCGTGCGGGCCACATAATAATGGGACTTGGTGCGACCCTCGATTTTCAGGGAGTGGACACCCATGGCGATCAGTTTTTCCACATGCTGGACCGCGCGCAAATCCTTTGAATTCATGATGTAGGTGCCGTGCTCGTCTTCAAAGGCCGGCATCATTTCTCCGGGGCGCCCCTGTTCCTCAAGCAGCATCATCGGTTCAACCTCATCGTGGCTGTCCGGTTTTTCCGGTTCCCAGGTTTTGGTGGGAATAATATCGCCCGTTTCAGTCTGGGTAGCCTCATGGGCATCGTATTTCCAGCGGCAGGCATTGGTGCAGGCACCCTGGTTGGAATCCCGGTGATTCATATATCCGGACAACAGGCAGCGGCCCGAGTAGGCAATACAGAGGGCGCCGTGCACAAACACCTCCAGTTCCATTTCAGGCACGCGCTGGCGAATTTCCTCAACCTCCTCAAGACCCAGCTCCCGTGACAGGATGGTGCGGACAATCCCTTGCTGGTGCCAGAATCTGACGGTGGCGTAATTGACCGCATTGGCCTGGACCGAGAGGTGAATGGGCATCTCCGGCCACTTTTCCCGGACCATCATGATCAGACCCGGATCAGACATGATCAGGGCATCCGGCTTCATCTCTATCACCGGTGCCATATCTTTCAGATAGCTGCGAATCTTGTCATTGTGGGGTGAGATATTACTGGCAATGTAAAACTGTTTGCCCTGTCTATGGGTTTCGGCGATAGCATCTGCCATGACATCCAGGTGGTTGAATTCGTTGTTGCGCACCCGCAGGCTGTAGCGGGGCTGGCCCGCATAGACGGCGTCGGCGCCGTAGGCTAATGCATAGCGCATATTTTTGAGAGAACCTGCGGGGGAGAGGAGTTCTGTCATGTCATTCACCTGGAGTAATGGAGGGCGGATTCTACAGGGTTGTTCAGGATTTATACAGACGGCACCGGTAGGGGGCATTGATCAGGTCGATAGGCCAATCCCGTTAACCCAGCAAAGAAAAAGACCGGCGGTTAGCCGGCCTTTTTCCAGCGATGGGTAACATTATTTATTGTGGCGGTTGATCCAGTCTTTCATCAGCGGAGCCACAAATTCACGGTATTTGCTGCCGTTGAAAATGCCGTAATGGCCGACACCCATCTGGACGTAGTGCTTTTTCAGCTTCTTGGGAAGGTGGGTGCAGAGATGGAGAGCGGCTTCGGTCTGGCCGAGGCTGATCATGTCGTCCTTTTCCCCTTCCAGAGTGAGAATGGCGACATCCTTGATATCACCGCAGTCAATGGTTTCACCCTGATACTGCATGATACCTTTGGGCAGGTGCTGGTCGAGAAACACACGCTCCATGGTTTCCATATAGTAATCGGCGTCCATGTCCAGTACTGCCATGTATTCATCGTAGAAATCGCGATGGCGATCCGCTTCGGCAATTTTGCCTTCGGCGATGTCCTTGAAGAACTGGATATGTTTTTGTGCGTGGGACCGCATGTTCATCGACATGAAGCCGCCCAGTTGCACCATGCCGGGGTAGACCTTGCGTCCGGCGCCGTCGTAACGCGACGGGACCCTGTGAATGGCCACCCGACGCAGCAGGGGCGCGGAGATTTTCTCAACCTTTCTGCCGAACTTGTTCGGATTGATCCGGATATCGATTGGGCCAGCCATCATGATCAGGGATTTGGGTCGAGCGGGATGGTTGTGCTTGCACATGTGCGCTACGGCCACCAAGCCGGGTACAGCCGCCTGACAGATAGCGAACATGTGATTGCCGGGACCAATATGCTCCATGAACTCAATCACGTACTGCACGTATTCCTCAAAACCGAATTTACCTTCGGAGAGAGGGACATCGCGCGCGTCGAGCCAGTCGGTGACATAGACCTCATAGTCATCGAGGAACTGACCAAAGGTTTCCCTGGACAGCGTGGCATGGTGGCCGGAAAGTGCTGCCACACAGAGCAGTTTCGGTGCATTGGCGGGTAAACCTTCACGGCGGAAGCGCAACAGATTACAGAAGGGTTTTTCCACCACCACCTCTTCATGAACCGGATATTCCACGCCATCTATCACCACCGGTTCGTACTCGAACCCTTGTTTCGGGTAGTGTTTCAGGAGGCGAATCGTGGATTCAAGAATGGCTTTTCGCAGTCTGCCAAGACGCGTTTTGGAGAGGGGGTTCTTTTCGTGCGTGACGATATCGTGTGCCAGATCCAGTGCGGTGTTGACGGGCATCAGAGACTGACGGTATAGGTCGTAAAAGTGATAATGCATATACAGCACCTGACAAAACAGTGTGAAATCATTTAGTCACAGCAGATTAGAATAGGCAACCTAATCGCCAGAACCTGCAAAATTATCTGTGTCGGGCAAAAAAAACCCCGCAAAAGCGGGGTTTTTTCAATAGCTTGCATGATCAGGCTACATTGACGATTTGTTCTGCTGCAATCCGTTTGCCCTCATCTGCCCCTTTCTGGAAGGAGGCGATCTGGTCAAAGTTCATGTAGCGGTAGATATCGCTGGACATGGAGTTGATCTTGTTCGCGTATTCCATGTATTCAGCCGTGGTGGGCAGACGGCCCAGGATGCCACCCACAGAGGCCAGTTCGGCAGAAGTGAGGTAGACATTGGCCCCGTCGCCCAGTCGGTTGGGGAAGTTGCGGGTGGAAGTAGACAGTACCGTGACGCCGGGGTTAACCCGGGCCTGGTTGCCCATGCAAAGCGAACAACCGGGCATTTCTGTCCGTGCGCCGACCTTTTCATAGATCTCGTAGTAGCCTTCTTCCTTGAGGGTGTGAGCGTCCATGCGGGTTGGCGGGCAGATCCAGAAGGTCGTGTTGATGCTGGGGGCTTCGTTGAGCAGTTTGCCCGCCGCCCGGAAGTGGCCGATATTGGTCATACAGGAACCGATAAACACCTCGTCCACTTTGTCGCCCGCGACGTCAGACAGCAGTCGTGCATCGTCCGGGTCGTTGGGGCAGCAGACAATCGGTTCCTTGATGTCTGCCAGATCGATTTCCAGTACGGCAGAGTACTCCGCGTCGGCATCGGCCTGCATCAGTGAGGGGTTGGCGAGCCAGTCTTCCATTTTGCCCACCCGGCGTTCCAGGGTGCGGACATCGCCATAGCCCTCGGCGATCATCCAGCGCAACAGGGTGATGTTGGACTTCAGATATTCCGTCACGGAGGCTTCGCTGAGCTTGATGGTGCAACCGGCAGCAGAGCGTTCGGCCGATGCATCCGACAATTCAAACGCCTGTTCCACGGTCAGTTTATCGAGACCCTCGATTTCCAGAATGCGGCCGGAGAAGAAGTTCTTTTTGCCTTTTTTCTCAACGGTCAGTAGGCCTTCCTTGATGCCGTAGTAGGGGATGGCATGTACCAGATCGCGCAGGGTGATACCCGGTTGCAGGTCGCCCTTGAAGCGAACCAGTACGGATTCAGGCATATCCAGCGGCATCACGCCGGTGGCGGCAGCAAACGCTACCAGACCGGAACCGCCGGGGAAAGAAATGCCCATGGGGAAACGGGTGTGGGAATCGCCGCCGGTGCCCACGGTGTCGGGCAGCAGCATGCGGTTCAGCCAGCTGTGGATAATACCGTCGCCCGGACGCAGGGAAACCCCGCCGCGGTTCATGATGAAATCGGGCAGGGTGTGTTGTGTCTCGACATCAATGGGTTTCGGGTAGGCAGCCGTGTGACAGAAAGATTGCATCACCAGGTCGGCGGAGAAGCCGAGGCAGGCCAGATCCTTGAGCTCGTCCCGGGTCATCGGGCCAGTGGTATCCTGTGAGCCCACTGTGGTCATTTTCGGTTCGCAATAGGTGCCGGGACGGACGCCCTTGAGGCCACAGGCCTTGCCAACCATTTTTTGCGCAAGGGTGTAGCCTTTGCCAGTGTCGGCCGGTTGCGCCGGCAGCCGGAACAGGTCGGAGGCGGGCAGCCCCAGATGTTCACGGGCACGCTGGGTAAGGCCTCGACCCACAATCAGGTTGATGCGACCCTCGGCCTGTACTTCGTCCAGAATCACACCGGATTTGAAGTGAAACTCGGACAATACGTCACCGGACTCGCTGAGAATCTTGCCGTCATAGGGACGGATTTCAATTACATCGCCCATGTTGATGTCGTCGACTGGTGCTTCAAAGACCAGGGCGCCGGCATCTTCCATGGTGTTGAAGAAAATCGGGGCGACTTTGTTGCCGATACAGATGCCACCGGAACGTTTGTTCGGCACGCCGGGGATGTCGTCACCAAAGAACCACAATACCGAGTTGGTTGCAGACTTGCGAGAGGAGCCGGTACCCACCACGTCGCCGACAAAGGCGACCGGCAGACCTTTGGATTTAATGTCCTCAATCTGTTTCATCGGGCCGATTTTACCTGGCTCATCGGGCGCCAGGCCGTCGCGGGTCATTTTGTAGGCCGCCAGGGCATGCAGGGGTATATCCGGACGGGACCAGGCATCGGGTGCAGGGGACAGATCATCGGTATTGGTTTCGCCAGTCACCTTGAAGACTATGGCCTTGATACTTTCGGGGACAGCATCCTGCCGGGTAAACCACTCGGCATCGGCCCAGGACTGAAGCACGGCTTTTGCCTGAGCGTTGCCGGCATCGGCTTTTTCGGCGACATCATGGAATGCATCGAAAACCAGAATAGTACTTTTCAGCTGTTCCGCCGCACTGTTGGCGAGGTCAGCATCATCCAACAATTGAACCAGCGTTTCGACGTTGTAGCCGCCGTGCATATTGCCGAGCAATGTTACTGCAGCGGGGCGGTCGATCAGTGGACAGGTGATTTCGCCTTTGGCTACCGCGCTGAGAAAGCCGGCTTTGACATAAGCCGCTTCATCCACACCGGGTGGAACGCGGTTGGCGATAAGGTCGAGTAAAAAGTCTTCTTCCCCGGCGGGTGGGTTTTTCAGCAGTTCCACCAGGTCGGCGGTCCACTCGGGTGTCAGGGGCTTGGGTGGGATTCCCTCGGCGGCACGTTCTGCCACATGTTGGCGATAGGCTTCAAGCACAGTTTGTATCCTCTTTTTGTGTGAGTGTCCCCAATCCGGGATCGGCACCGGCTGGGTTATCGGTGACTCGTCACCGATGTGGGTATTCTGGCTGGGCGTACTGACATGCCCATAGGGGGCGCTATCTTACTACAGATCAAAATTCAGGGTAACTTGGCTACAGTTGATAACGGTCATTCACCCAGTAAATTCTCTGTTACAATTTCCAGTATAACCATCAGGCCCGATGAGGGTTTCAGAACGGGTAACCGCCATGCTCAAATTGTACGGATTTCACACCAGTCACTATTTCAATATGGTGAAACTGGCACTGTTGGAAAAAGGCTTCGAATTTGAGGAAGTCCACAGTTATCCCAGCCGGGAGCCCCTGTTCCTGACCATGAGTCCCATGGGCGAAGTACCCTTTCTGGAAGCCCGGGAGGGCTTTATCAGCAATGTCCCGGTGATTATGGAATTTCTCGAGGACATTATTCCGGAGGTGCCATTGTTGCCGGAGGATGTTTTCGAGCGGGCCAAGGTCAGGGAATTAATGAGTATTCTGCTGCAGCATATTGAACAGCCGGTCAGCCGTCTGCTTGATCATCCCGACAGCAAAGGATCGCCGGATCAGGCGCGGGTGGATCAGGTGATAGTTGAGGTAGAGCGGGGCCTGGACGCACTGGCCCGGCTGGCCAGGTTTGACCCCTACCTGTGTGGCAAGGAGTTCAGCTATGCGGACGTCATCGCCTACCACGCGCTGGATCTGGTCAACAGCACCATGAAAAAGTTTGTCCCCTGGACGGCGATGGACGAAATGACCGATCTGGCAGACTGGCGCTACACCGTCGCCGCGCGACCGATTGTTCACCAGATGGACAATACCCTGATCAGCGAGCGGGACACTTTTTCAGCTGATTCCTGATCGACAGACTCAATCACCAAAGGCACGTTGTTGTGGCAGTATCCGCGCTCGATGAAATTCAGGCTTTCCTGCCCTGTCCGACCCCTGACAGCTGGGTCGAGGAGGCAATAAAACCGGAAAATCAGGCTGTTTTGCTGATAGATCATGCCAACTGCGAGAAGAAAGCGGCCAGCACGGCGTTAAACCTGATTTACCGCTACATCGACCATTTTGAGCTGCTCAACAAAATGTCACGGCTGGCCCGGGAGGAAATGCGCCATTTCGAGCAGGTGATTGCCATCATGCAAAAGCGCGGTATCGAGTATCGTGCGATCAGTGCCGCCCGCTACGCGGCGGGATTGCGCGGCAAGGTGCGCACCCATGAACCGGCGAAATTGCTGGATACCCTGATTGTCGGCGCCTTTATCGAGGCCCGCTCCTGTGAACGTTTTGCCAGAGTGGCACCCTTCCTGGATCCCGAGCTGCAAAATTTTTACCAGTCGTTGCTCACCTCCGAGGGACGGCACTATCGGGATTATCTCGACCTCGCCCTCCAGGCTGGTGGTGCGAAAGAAGTGAACGAGCGTCTCGCTGTTTTCCGGCGGGAAGAGCGGTCTCTGGTGGAAACGCCGGACAGTGAGTTCCGCTTTCATTCCGGTGCGCCTGTAACCTCGGACAGAGGGTTGTCCGAGGTTGTATCGATGGGTACTCTTGCGTAGTTGACGGGTGGATTTCAGTCCCGAGGACGTTTATCCTTCTGCTCCTTCCTTATTTCTCTCAGGTCAGTCCCTGTCAATGTCAAAAGTACCCTTTCTTACCAAGCAGATTACCGCCCCGTACACCATTCCTTCCGGTATTGTGACCACGGCCACATCCATTATTCAGCGTATTTTTGACACCATGCCCGAAGTCGGTGTTATCACGACAAAGAGTGTCGGTCTGACCCCGAGGTCCGGTTACCGGGAGCCCGTGATCAGCCAGTATGCGCCCGGTTGTTTCGTGAATGCGGTAGGACTCACCAATCCCGGTGCCGAACAGCTCGCTGCCCAGTTGGCAACCCTGCGGGTGCCGGAAGATCGCTTCCTGCTCACCTCCATTTTTGGCGGCAGTGTCGAGGAATTTGTTGAGGTGGCCAAAATTGTCGCCCCGGTATCTGATGGGCTGGAGCTGAATCTGTCCTGTCCCCACGCCAAGGGTTACGGTATGGCAATGGGCCAGGATCCGGAACTGGTTCGCCAGATCACCGCAGCGGTCAAGGCTGCGGTGAATATCCCGGTGATCCCCAAGCTCACGCCCAATACACCGAATATTGCCGAGATCGCCAGAGCAGCCGTGGCCGGTGGAGCCGATGCGCTCTGCGCGATCAATACCGTGGGGCCCGGTTACACTTCGTCCCACGGCCATCCGGTACTGAGTCACGGTTCCGGCGGGATGTCCGGTAAGGGTGTTCTGCCTATCGGCCTGAAATGCGTGCGGGAAATGGCCGAGGCGGTGGATTGTCCCATCATCGGTTGCGGCGGTGTCAGCAGTGCTGACGATGTCCGGGCTTTCCGCGATGCCGGTGCCGATATTGTCGGTGTGGGTTCCGCGCTGATTGGCCTGACCACCGACGAAATGGGCAAGTATTTCCGTACCCTGGAGCGCGACATGGCCCAGGGCAGCAACGCTGCGGAGCAGATGATTCGCTACGATGTGGATATGCAGTTCCGCCCGGTGATACTGGTGTCCAACGAGCGGGTAACGGACGATATCTGCATTCTCACGTTTGATCGCAAGGTGGATGTGCAGGCCGGTGAATTTGTCTTTTTATGGATACCGGGGGTGGGTGAAAAACCCTTCTCGGCTCTTACCGACGACCCTTTCTCACTGGCGGTGATTGATGTGGGGTTGTTTACCCACGAGTTGATGTCGCTGCAGCCCGGCACGGAAGCTTATGTGCGCGGCCCCCACGGCATGGCCGTTGCCCCGCCAACCGGTGCCAAAATAATTACCGTTAGTGGTGGCACCGGTCTCGCGGCGGTTTACCAGCTGGCGAGGGATTTTCCCAACAGTGAAATTTTTACCGGCGCGCGCACCGCGGAGCGGCTGTATTTCCTCGACGAGTGCCGCAAGATTGCCCCGGTGCATGTCTCCACCGATGATGGCAGCGAAGGCTTCCACGGGTTTGTCACCCAGTTGCTGCGGGAGTATTTACAGCAGCTGCCCCCGGCAGAACGAAAAAACCTCATTTTCTACAATTGCGGGCCGTCCCCGATGGTGCGCGCCGCCGTGGCCGTGGAAAGGGAGTTCTGCGGCGATGATCAGATCTTCAGTGCCATTGATTACCTGACCAAATGCGGCGTTGGCCTCTGTGGTGCCTGTGCCGCCCCGGACGGGCGAAGAATCTGTGTGGATGGCCCCTTCATGGACGGCACTTCGGTCGTCTAGTCAAAACGGCCTGCGGGCCGTTTTTTTTGGCGGTATCATTTTATTTTTTACAGGTTGGCCGATACAGGTCAACGCGCATCCTGCACAACAAAGCTTATGATGCCATAGCGTAACTTCAACTTGCATGGGACGTTGCGGATGAAAAAAAGCCTAATCACGTTGGTCGTTCTGGCAGTCCTTGCCGCGCTCTTTTATTACTGGTCACGCCCTGAACCGGTCACTGTCACGGTTGTTCCGGTTGAGCGGGGTGTGGTGGAGCGCACCGTGGCCAATACCCGTGCCGGCACCGTCGAAGCCTGCCAGCGCTCCCGGCTGGCGCTGTCCATTGGCGGGCGCATCGACCGGTTGCTGGTGGACGAGGGCGATCAGGTTGTGGCCGGGCAACTGCTGATGGTGCTGTGGAACAAGGATCGCGAGGCGCAATTACAGGTGGCGCAAGCCTCCGAGGTGTCGGCCCAGCAGGAGCGCCAGAGTATCTGCATTTCCGCGCAATCCGATCTGCGCGAGGCGAGGCGACTGACCAACCTGGCGGAAAGGAATCTGGTGTCCGAGGAGTCGGCGGATCTGGCTGAATCCAGGGCCCAGGCCAGTTCTGCCAGTTGCGAGGCGGCCAAGGCTCGGGTGGTGCAGGCCGCCGCCGCCGTTTCCGTCGCCGCCGCTGTGCTGGAGCAGACCTTCCTGCGGGCGCCCTTTGACGGTGCCGTCGCCGAGGTGACCGGGGAGGTGGGAGAATATGCCACGCCGTCTCCACCGGGCGTGATGACGCCGCCGGCCATCGACCTGCTCACCGATGACTGTCACTACATCAGTGCGCCCATCGACGAAGTGGACGCCTCGGATATCGCCCTGGGCCTGCCGGTTCGCGTCACCCTGGACGCCTTCCGCGATCGGGTTTTCCCCGCCACCGTAAGGCGCATCTCGCCCTACATTCTCGATCAGGAAAAACAGGCCCGCACTGTGGAAGTGGAAGCGGAGCTGGAGCCACTGCCGGAAGATGTCAGATTGCTGGCTGGTTACAGCGCAGATATGGAAATCATTCTCGACAGCGGCGACAACGCTCTGCGCATTCCCTCGGAACTGGTGGTGGATGACGAGTATGTGCTGGTGGTGGACGACGAGGGTATTCTGCAACGCCGTCAGATTCGCAAGGGTTTGACCAACTGGCGCTATACCGAAGTGCTGGAAGGGTTGAAAGAGGGCGAGCTCATCGTCAGTAATATTGGCAGCGAGGGCGTCGAAGCGGGCGCTTCGGCAAAAACTGGCCGGACCGCCAATGATTGAACTGCAGGACGTCAACAAGACCTATCTGGTGGGTGAGTCGCCGCTGCAAGCGCTCCGGGATGTGAATATCACCATTGACGCCGGGGAGTACCTGTCGGTGATGGGGCCTTCCGGCTCGGGAAAGTCCACCCTGCTCAATATGGTTGGCCTGCTGGATCGCCCGGACAGCGGCAGCTATCGTCTGGAGGGAACCGCCACGGAAGAACTGGGCGAGGAGGCGCGGGCGCGGTTGCGCGCCGACTACGTCGGTTTCATCTTTCAGGCATTTCACCTGATCAACCGCCTGACCACTCTGGAAAATGTCGAGTTGCCCATGATGCTGGCGGGGATCGCCCCCAAAAAACGCCGCCAGAGTGCGCTGGATGTGCTGGAGCAGGTGGGTTTGGCGGATCGGGCCGGGCACCGGCCCAACCAGCTTTCCGGGGGACAGTTGCAGCGGGTGGCCATCGCCCGGGCCATTGTCATGAGACCGCGTATTCTGTTGGCGGACGAGCCCACCGGCAACCTGGATCAGGCGTCTGGTGCCGAGGTGGTGGAGGTGCTGGAAAACCTCAATCGCGAGGGTATCACCCTGCTGGTGGTGACCCACGACGCCCAGCTCGGAAAGCGGGCTCGGCGGCGCATCCGCATGGTGGATGGTCAGATCGAATCCGACACTGGTGACGGCAATGCGCCTGCTGGATCAACTGCACTTTAACGGTCAGCTCTTTTTGCGCCATCGGGTGCGCACCGTGCTGCTATTGCTCGCGGTGGGGCTGGGCGTTGCCTCGGTAATTATGCTCACCAGCCTGGGTGAAGGCGCCCGCCGCTACGTGGACCGGGAATTCTCGGCGCTGGGCAATCAGTTGCTGATCGTTCTGCCCGGCCGCAAGGAAACCACCGGCGGCGCGCCACCCATCTACGGCGCCGCGCCCCGGGACCTGACCCTGGAAGATGCCCAGGCGCTGGAGCGCCTGCCGGCAATCAGGGCGGTGGCGCCGGTGATTGCCGGCACTGCGCCGGTGACTCGGGGCAGTCGCTCCCGTGAGGTGATCGTGTTGGGCAGTACCGCGGCGATATTCCAGGTACGCAAAATGGATGTGGCCCAGGGCAAAATTCTGCCGGAGCGCGCAGACAGTGAAGCCCTGGCGCTGTGTGTACTGGGCTCCAAGCTGAAACGGGAATTGTTCGGCAACCGCCGCGCCATCGGCGAGTGGGTGCGGGCGGGTGATCGCCGCATGCGGGTAATCGGCGTGCTGGAGGAGCGCGGCGAGTCCCTCGGGCTGGATCTGCGGGACATGATCATTGTGCCGGTGCGCACCGCCGAACAGATGTTCAATTCGCCGGGACTGTTTCGGGTGCTGCTGGAACTGGATGCCAATGCCGATTTCGACCGGGTTGAAGAGCGGGTGCGCGGGGTTATCCGCGAGCGCCACGAGGGCGAGGATGACGTTACCCTGATCAGCCAGGACTCCATGCTGGCGGCCTTCAACAACATCCTCACCACCCTGACCCTGGCCATCGCCGCCATCGCGGCTGTCAGCCTATTGGTAGCCGGTATCCTGATCATGAATATCAGTCTGATTTCCGTCAGCCAGCGGCGCCGGGAAATTGGTCTGTTGAAAGCGTTGGGCGGCAGCAGTCGTCAGGTGAGGCAACTGTTTCTCGGGGAATCCCTGCTGCTGGTGAGCCTGGGTTCCGTGGCCGGCGTTGCCGTGGCTTGGGTGGCGGTGCTGGTTGTCGCCCGGCTATGGCCCGCCTTTCCGCTGGCGCCTCCCTGGTGGTCGGTGCCCGCAGCGGTGGGTACGGCGCTGTTGTCGGGGCTGGTGTTCTCGCTGATTCCGGCGCGGCGTGCGGCGGCCCTGGACCCGGTGCTGGCCATGCGGGGGCAGGACCTGTGAATTTTCTCGATTACCTGCGCTGGATTTTCCGGGCCCTGTGGATGCAGCGCCTGCGATCTGTACTGACCATCGTCGGTTTTGCCATTGGTATTGCAGCCATGGTGTTGCTGAGTTCTCTGGGAGAGGGGCTGCGGCAATTCGTCATTCAGGAATTTACCCAGTTCGGCAGCCATATTGTCGCCATTACCCCGGGCAAGACAGAGACCTTTGGCATGGGCGGTATCCTCAACACCACCCGTCCCCTGTCCCTGGAGGACTCCGAAGCGCTGAAGCGCATCCCGGGAGTGGAGCAGGTGGTGCCGGTGGTGTTCGGCACCGCGCAGATCAAGGCTGTGGGGCGCAGCCGTTACACCGATGTGGCCGGCGTCGGCGCCCTGGCGGACAAGGCCTGGAAACTGGAGGTGTCACAGGGTTCGTTTCTGCCCCAGGAGGATATTCAGCGGGCGCGGGCCTTTGCGGTACTGGGCAGCAAACTGAAACGGGAGTTGTTTGGCGGTGACAATCCCCTGGGAGAGTTTGTCCACATTGGCGGCAACCGTTTCCGGGTGATCGGCGTCATGGCGCCCAAAGGGCAGTTTCTTGGCACCGACCTGGACGACATGATCTATATCCCCGCCAACAAGGGACTGCAGATATTCAACCGCGAAAGCCTCATGGAGGTGGACGTTTTCTACAGCCCCGCCGTGCCCACCGAGCGACTCACGGAAAACATCAGGCGGCTGCTGATCGAGCGCCACGGTTTCGAGGATTTCACCATCGTCACCCAGGATCAGATGATGGCGACCATGGACAATATCCTGCGCATCCTGAAATACGCCGGCGGCGGGCTGGGGGCGATTTCCCTGCTGGTGGGAGCCGTCGGCATCACCACCATCCTGATGATCACCGTGACCGAACGCACCTCCGAGGTGGGGTTGTTGCGGGCTCTGGGTAGCACCCGCAGTCAGGTTCGCAACCTGTTTCTGGGTGAGGCGGTAATGCTGGGGTTGGTGGGCGGGCTGGCCGGTGTGCTGGTGATTGCACTGCTGGTGGTGGGCGTACGGCTGTTTGTGCCGGGACTGCCGGTGGCCCTGAAGGGGGAAATCGTATTGGTGGCGCTGTTGGTGTCCATGCTGATCGGCCTGATGGCCGGTGTGCGGCCAGCGCTGAATGCCACCCGGCTCAGCCCTATTGATGCCCTCAGGGCTGAATAGACGCCTGGTTCAGCTTTCTTCGATGGGGAAGGAAATCAGTTCCGGCGGGTGGTCTCCTTCGATGCGGATATACCAGCCCCGTTGATGCCAGTCACCCAGAACCAGCCGTTCACCAAAGGCCATATGGTGGTGATAGGGGCGGTGGGTGTGGCCGTGAATCATCAGTTTCACCTGGTACTGTGCCATCAGTTGCGCCACAGTCTCCTCCGACACATCCATGATATTGTCCGACTTGTTGGCGTTGGCTCGCATGCTCTTCTGCCGCCACTCCACCGCCATCTTCTGACGTTTTTTGAGCGGCAGGTGGCGCAACAGAAATTTCACCAGCGGATGGCGGTACTTGCGGCGAAATTTCTGATAGTCGGCATCGCCGGTACACAGGGTATCACCATGCAGAAGCAGCACGCGCTGGCCGCCCAGCTCGGCAAGATGGTGGTCGGGCAGCAGGGTGGCTCCGCTTTCCCGGGCGAATTGTTTGCCGATCAAGAAATCGCGGTTGCCGTGGGTAAAGAATAGTCTGACACCGCTATCGGACAGTTTTTTCAGCGCTGCAATCACCTGGCGGGCCAGTGGCGCGGGGTCATCATCCCCGACCCATGCCTCGAACAGATCGCCGAGGATATACAGCGCCTTGATGTCGTCGGCGTGATTTTCCAGAAAAGCAAAAAACGCCCGGGTTACCGCCGGGCGTTCTGGGGAAAGGTGCAGATCGGATATCAGCAGTGTGGTCATCAGCACCACCTGCCATGGCCTGGAGTGACCTTATTTATCCGCGTAAGCATCGCTGACGGTGACCTTCTGGATTTCCACCGGATCCTTGGGCACATCCTGATGCATGCCGTGACGGCCAGTGGGTACACCCTTGATTTTGTTGACCACATCCATGCCATCGGTGACCCGGGCAAATACCGCATAGCCCCAACCCTGGGGGTTCTTGCCGCTGTGGTTGAGAAAAGTGTTGTCGGAAACGTTGATGAAGAACTGTGAACTGGCGGAATGGGGATCATTGGTCCGTGCCATCGCCAGGGTGCCGGTTTCATTGGCGAGACCGTTATCGGCCTCGTTCTGAATGGGATCGCGAGTAGGTTTGTTTTGCATATCGGCCGTCATGCCGCCGCCCTGAATCATGAATCCGTCAATGACGCGATGGAAGATGGTTCCTTCATAGAAACCTTCGCGGCAGTACTGCAAAAAATTAGCGGAGGAAACCGGCGCATTATCGAAATCCAGCTCAAGGCTGACATCGCCGTAATTTGTGTGCAGTGTAATCATCTGTAGTGAACCCTGTGACTGTCGAAAGAGGTGCGTATATTACGTTTTTCAGGGTTGAATTTAAACCGCTTTACTCTGGCCCGGCGCCAGTGCCCGGGCTTCACAGCAAATTCAGGGGGTGTGGGTGTCCTCCGGGCGCAGATGCGGGGTGATCGCCGGTTCCTCAATACGGGCCTGCCAACCCTGTATCGTCGCACACAACAGAATCAGGCTGATTCCGATCCACAGGCCCAGGTTGGGGTAGAACTGCCAGAAGATTATATCCACGCCGAGCGCCATGATGATGGCCGTGTACTGAAACGGTGCCACGATCACCGGCTTGCCGACCCTGTAGGCCGCCACCATCATGATAAAACCAAATGCTCCGCCGCTGCCGGAGATCAGAACCATCAGCAGCGTTTTGTTGTCCAGGGCAATCCAGGCCTCCTGCTGCCAGAAAAATGCCGCCAGCAAAAGCGGGATATAGATGTAATAGTTCATCGACCAGTCCGATTCGGTGCGGGACAGGTAGCGCGACCAGAGAATCATGACAGCAAAGGCGAGGGGCAGAACCGTCAGCGCCAGATAGTGCCAGCCGGAATTGCTGACATCCGGCTTCAGCACCAGACAGACACCGATAAAACCGGTGATGGTGGCCAGCCACTGAATGGCGTTGGCCCGCTCCTTGAGAATCAGTGGCGATATGGCTGAAATCAGGATTGGTGCACCCGCTGTGGCGGCACTCACTGCACTGATCGGAAAATGCTTGATGGCCACATAGTAGCCGAGGCTGATCACGGTAAAGAACAGGCTGCGCAACAGTTGGTGCACGGGTTTGCTGACACGCAGGGTTCGCAGGCGGCCGGTGGCCAGAATAAACACCGTCAGTACCAGCAGTGAAGCGGCGGTGCGCAGGCAGATCATCTGGCCGAGGGGTATTGTTTCCAGCAGGCGCTTCGCCACCGAGTCGCCCACCAGGAAAAACATCAGGCACAGCTGCAGGTAGAGAATGGCTCGGAGATTGGGATGCATGGCAGGAATAGGGTTAACTCACGGCTCGATTCTGGTGTTTTGCAGAGGATTCATACAGGGCGGAAGCTGAAGAATCCCGGACGGTTGGTGATCAGTTGTTTATACAGGCTTCCCCGGAGGCTATAATCCGGCTCTTTTTTGCGGAGGATGGCCCGGCGGGGCTGCAGTATGGCAGACGATAATAAACCGCTCAATTTTATTCAGCAGTTGATCTCCCGGGAGCTGGCCGATGGCTCGGTGACGAGAGTGATCACCCGTTTTCCCCCGGAACCCAACGGTTACCTGCACCTCGGGCACGCCAAATCCATCTGCCTGAACTTTGGACTGGCCGAGCAGTTCGGTGGCGCGTGCAACCTCCGTTTTGACGATACCAATCCGGAAAAAGAAGAGGACGAGTACGTCAAGGCGATTATCGACGACGTGCGCTGGCTGGGTTTTCAGTGGGATGGTGAGGTGCGCTATGCCTCCGATTATTTCGAGCAGCTGTACCTGTGGGCCCAGTACCTGATTCGGGAGGGCAAGGCCTTTGTCTGCGAGCTGAATGGCGAACAGATGCGCGAATACCGTGGCACCCTAACCGAGCCGGGCAAAAACAGCCCCTGGCGGGATCGTTCCGTTGAAGACAATCTGGTGCTGCTGGAACAGATGAAGACCGGTGCCATTGACGAGGGCCACATGACCCTGCGGGCCAAAATTGACATGGCGTCGCCCAATATCAACCTGCGCGACCCGGTGTTGTACCGGATCAAGAAAAGGTCCCATCACCGCACCGGCGATACCTGGAACATCTACCCCTCCTACGATTTCGCCCACGGTCAGGAAGATGCGATCGAGGGGGTGACCCACTCCATCTGCACACTGGAATTCGCCGCCAACCGACCGTTGTACGAGTGGTTTATCGACAACCTGCCGGTGCCGTCAAAGCCGCGTCAGTTCGAGTTTGGCCGGCTCAATCTGAATTACAGCATTACCAGCAAGCGCAAGCTCAAACAGTTGGTGGACGAGGGCCATGTCAGTGGCTGGAATGATCCGCGCATGCCGACACTCTCCGGTCTGCGCCGTCGCGGTGTAACCCCCCGGGCGATTCGCAATTTCTGTGACAGCCTGGCGGTGGCCAAAACCGACGGCGTGGTGGACATGGCCCAGTTCGAGCACTTTATCCGCGACGATCTGAACGATAACGCCCCGCGGGCCATGTGCGTTCTGCATCCGCTGAAAGTGACGCTCACCAATGTGCCCGAGGGCGAGGTGGACATGCGCACTGTGGCCGGTCACCCCAATCGCGATGACCTCGGCGAGCGCCAATTACCCTTTACCCGGGAAATCTATATCGACCGCGAGGATTTCAACGAAGACAGCAGCCTGTCCCGCAAGAAATTCAAGCGGCTGGTGCCCGGCGAGTGGGTGCGGCTGCGCGGTGCCTGTGTCATTCAGGCCAACGAAGTGGTGAAGGATGACCGTGGCGAGATCATCGAGATTCTGGCAGAAATGATTCCCGGCACTCACGGCGAAGACCCGCCCGAGGGCATTCGTCCCCGCGGTGTGGTTCACTGGGTATCCGCGACGGAGTACGTGGACTGTGAAGTGCGGCTCTATGACCGGCTGTTCAGCGATCCGGCGCCGGAGGCGGGCGATCGCAACTTCCTCGACTTCATCAACCCGGCATCGCTGACGGTATTGTCCGGTTGCAAGGGCGAAATCGGTCTTGCAGAGGCCGTTGCAGGGGATAACTATCAGTTCGAGCGGGAAGGTTATTTCTGTCGGGATACGGAATCCGGTAGCGAGAATACCCTGGTGTTTAACCGCACCATCGAACTCAGGGATAACTGGAAAAGCTGACCGTCGGGGTCCAACTGAAGACCCCGCTTATTGATAAGACAAGGCACTATGGCACTGACTCTATACAACACTCTGACCCGGCAGAAAGAAGTCTTCAAACCCATCGAGGCGGGCAAGATTCGCATGTACGTCTGCGGTATCACCGTTTACGACTACTGCCATATCGGTCACGCCCGGGTACTGGTGGCGTTTGACGTGATCACCCGCTACCTGAGAACCCGGGGCTGGGATGTCACCTACGTGCGCAACATTACCGACATCGACGACAAGATTCTCAACCGCGCCAACGACAATGGCGAACCCTATACGGCGCTCACCGACCGGATGATCGACGCCATGCACGAGGACGAGGATGCCCTTGGTGTGCTGCGGCCCGATCTGGAACCCCGCGCCACCGCCTATATGGACGATATCCTCGCCATGGTGCAGATTCTGGTGGACAACCACTACGCCTATGCCGCCGACAATGGTGATGTCTACTACCGGGTCAGTCGGTTTGCCGACTACGGCAAACTCAGTGGTCGCAACCCCGAAGACCTGCTGGCTGGTGCCCGCGTCGAGGTGGACGAAGCCAAGGAAGACCCCCGCGATTTTGCCCTCTGGAAAAGTGCCAAACCCGGCGAAGTGAGTTGGGAATCCCCCTGGGGCCCCGGTCGTCCCGGCTGGCATATCGAGTGCTCCGCCATGTCCACCTGTTGTCTGGGTGACACCTTCGATATCCACGGTGGCGGGCCGGATCTGCCGTTTCCCCACCACGAAAACGAAATCGCCCAGAGCGAATCCGCCACCGGTAAAAAATACGTGCATTACTGGATGCACGCCGGTGCGGTGCGGGTGGACAACGAGAAAATGTCCAAGTCACTGAACAATTTCTTCACCATCCGCGAAGTGCTGAAAAAATATCATCCGGAAGTGGTGCGCTACTTCCTGCTGTCCAGTCACTACCGCAGTCCCATCAATTATTCCGAAGAGAATCTGATCGAGGCCAAGGGCGGCCTCGACCGTTTCTACACCGCGTTGCTTCCCTTTACCGAAGCGGCTCCCGCAGCTCTCGATACACTGCACGCCAGTGACTACTACCGCCGTTTTGTCGAATCCATGGATGACGACTTCAACACCCGCGATGCACTGGCCGCCATGTATGACCTGGTGCGGGACATGAACACCTGTGCCAAAACCGACCCGGCGCAGGCGGCGAAACTGGCTGCCGAGTTAAAAGCGCTGGGCGGTGTGTTCGGTATCTTCACGGTGGAACCCAAAACCTTCCTGCAGGGGATCGCCAGCGATGGCCCGGACGCCGAACAAATCGAAACACTGATTGCCGAGCGCGTCGCTGCCAAGAAAAATCGCGACTTTGCCCGCGCCGACCAGATTCGCGATGACCTGGCGGCGCAGGGTGTCGTTCTCGAAGACTCCAGAGAAGGCACCACATGGAGAAGAGAGTAAATATCCTAAAGGGGTTCAGTTAAAAGCTAACTTTCCCGCAAGAGGGTAAGATAGGCTGATGAACTACATCGAACCCCTTTTTCGTCCCCCCAGCGAGGCCCGCTCGCTGATTCTTCAGGTCACCAACGGCTGTTCCTGGAATCGCTGCACCTTCTGCGAGATGTACACCGCGCCCCAGAAAAAATTCAGCGTCAAACCCCAGTCGGAAATCGAACAGGAACTGCAACAGATCGCCAACAATGGCTACCCGGTGCGCCGGGTGTTTCTGGCCGATGGCGACGCCATGACCCTGTCCTTCCGCCGCCTCAGGGAAATACTGCTGGCTATCCGCCAACATTTTCCGGATGTGCAGCGCATTTCCTCGTACTGTCTGCCCCGCAACCTGAAAAATAAATCCGTTGAAGAACTGACGGAGCTGCAACAGCTCGGCCTCAGCCTGATGTATGTGGGTTGTGAATCCGGCGACGATCTGGTGCTGGAAAAAATCGACAAGGGCGAAACCTACGCCTCGTCACTGGACGCGCTACACAAGATCAAACAAGCGGGTATGAAAAGCTCGGTGATGATCCTCAATGGGCTTGGCGGGCAACAATACACCGAGCAGCACGCCATCAACTCCGCGAAATTAATGAACGAGGCCCAACCGGAATTTCTCTCCACCCTGGTGGTGAGCTTCCCAATGGGTGAAGCGCGTTTTCAAGAGGGGTTTGGTGGCGAATTCCAACCGCTGACCCAGCGGCAACTGTTTGGGGAAATGGAAATCCTGCTGGATACCCTGACGCTGGAGCGCACCGTATTCCGCAGCGACCACGCCTCCAACTACCTGGTCCTGAAAGGCACCCTCAACCGCGATAAAGCACAGTTGTTGCAGCAGGTACGCACCGCGATCCAGCGGCCCGGCGTGATTCCGTTGAGAGAGGAGTGGCAGAGGGGGCTGTAATTGCGAACCGGCATAAACGAAGTAGTGAATTCAGGAAAAGAATATTCCTTTATGCCAACCCCATTCATGGACTCTGTTGCACCTCCCATCCAGAGTGGCAGCAGAATTAAAGAGGGCTTGCCCACTTTAATAAAATATTCATTCCAATGTAAAAAATAACAGCTTGTTATTCAAAAAGTTAAAGGGGTTTGTTTTGAGTGCTAGGAATTATAAGGAATACACTCTAATAATTATTATGATGGCAAAGCCATCATTAACGTACTGTTAGGACTTGATGTGAGACTTTACCATTTTCTCAACGAACAATATGGTCTAGAGAACATGCGAAAGCGCCGCCTGAAGGTTGCCCGGATTGATGAACTAAACGACCCATTCGAATTTGCTGGAGTTAACTTTCAAGATAAGCCGCTACGTGACGCTTTTCGGAAAATGAAACGAGAAATGTCGGAAAATAGAGGGTTGCTTTGCTTTAGCTCCAAATGGAGAAATCCAGTAATTTGGAGCCACTACGCTGATAGACATAGGGGTCTTTGCTTGGGTTTTGATGTGGCCGACGAATCGGTCGCTCCGGTTTCATACTCAGGAAGGCGCCTTGCCGTAGAACTTGAGAGCCTAAAAACACCTCGTGATTTGTCAGGGGAGTATGTCAGAAAGATACTTTTTACTAAGTACGCTCATTGGAAGTATGAAAATGAATATCGCGGGTTCGTAACCCTTGAGGAGGTAGATGAGACCACGGGTTTGTGTTTCGCCGAATTTTCAGAGCGCTTAATTCTACGGCAAGTAATCGTCGGTGCTGAATCAACCGTCTCTAGAGAATATCTTTCCGAAGCGCTAGGCGAGGATCAACAAAATGTCGAATTAGTCAAGGCACGACTGGCATTCAAGTCATTCTCAGTTGTTCGGCAAAAAAACAGCAAGCTATGGTCCTAACAAGCGCTTCCAGCCTGACACCAAAGCCTACGCGTTTTTATGTTACTCGCTGCGCTAAATCAATAAACACAAAAGCGCTCCGGCTTCAGCGCAGCTGAAGCGGGCATTATCTTTCTCCAAGACTAAGGTGCAAATATGAAAATCTGGGCGTTTTCAGCTTTCACAATATTGCTGCTAATTCTATTAGCGTACGGAATGTACTTGCTTGCAATAAGTACTGATCCTTCTGTTGCAGCAGCAGCGATTACAGCGTCATCAACAATTATTGTTTCTACTGCAACTGTTACGATAGGCCGATATCTAGAAAAGAAAAAAGAGCTTGAAGCCTTGCACCGAGAGCAAAAAATCCCGATTTACGATAAGTTCCTTGATGGCTTGTTTAGTGTATTTTATGACCAAAAAGGTAAACGTCTGAATATCGTTAAATTCCTCCAAGAGTGGCAACAAAAAATCGTATTGTGGGGTGGGCCAAAAGTTGTTAATGCGTATGTTTCTTGGAAGGACGAGCTTACAGAGCACGAACCGAACGTGCAAAGCATGGAAAGCACAGAGAGGCTAATTCTTGCAATTCGTGAAGAGTTAGGTCATGAAAATGAGAATTTAGTCGAAGGGCTTTTTCCAAGGTTTATCCTCAGGGAGTATAAACTCTACTCCAAGCTTGCAAAACAAAATCCTAATCTTACTCTTAGTGAGTTATCAGAGCATGAAAAAAGTGTACAAGAAAGCTAACAATATCAAGCAATCGGACGCTGTAGTTCCCCTGTTTTGATGGATATGTAGTTCCCCCGTTTTGATGGATACCTTCTGATAACTCAGGAGGTGGCGGCACGCCAAAATACTTTTTGATGCAATGGCAGAGTCATACGAGGCGCTGGTCATTGAATATTGATTGCTGGTGGATTTTCCCTCGCAGCCATCGCGTTGTGTCCGGTTTCTGAAACGCCGTGGCCCATGTCCCTGTCATACAAGATTCATCGGGTTGTCACGATAGACCTCTAGCATCAGTCCTGATGTTAATGATCAGACTTGGAGGCATACGTGAAAAATACCCATAAATTGGTGCTCGCTGCAGCACTGGCCTGGTCCAGCGTGCCAGCAATGGCGGAGCAATGCATTGAAGGCGGCACTGTCGATTCCCCGACGCTGACCTGCACCGCGGCAGACAGTGGCAATATTGACGACGACCGAAACAATCTGTCAGTGACCGTCGAAAGTGATGCGCAGATCGTCCGTACGGAAGGACGTCCGGTGCAATTGGGCGGGTCGGATCAGTCGGTCGACAATCAGGGTCTGATCGAAAGCGGCGACGATGATGCGATCCGGGGCACAGGTGCTAACCTGACGGTTGACAATTCCGGCACTATCCGTGGCGGTGACCGGGGTATCCGCCTTCAGGACGATGCTGACAATTTCACCCTGATCAACCGGGAAAGCGGTGAAATCCTCGCGCGCAATCAGGCTGTCCGATTGGACAATGGTGACGAACTGGAAAACGCTAATATCACCAATTATGGCCTGATCGAAAGCACCGAGGGCCGCGCCATCCAGAGTCGCGGACCGGGCGGCACCGTGATTAACCACGGCACACTGCGGGGCGGTGAGGAAGTGGTCGAAGCGCGTGAGGACTTCACCATTGAAAACCGTGGCACCATTGCCATCCGCGGGCTGGAGTGGGATGCGACTAATCGCAGCTGGTCTATAGACGGCTCGATTGCGACCGACGACGAAGACGGTGTACAGTTCGCCAGCGGAACGGCGGATAACCACGGCGTGATCCTCGGTACCGATGACGGGATCGACCTCGACGAGGGGCGGGTGCACAACCATGCCACCGGCGTGATTGTCTCCACCGGATCGGCGAGTGACTCAATGGATGGCGGCAGCGGCATCGACGTGGATACATTATTTGAGCCTACGCAGGGCGATGTCCGCCCCGCAGGCCCACTGACCATCATCAACGAAGGCTATATCGAAGGCGTCCGCGCCATCGGCACGGATGAGGCCAGCACTTCCGAGATCACCATCGAGAACAGCGGCACCCTGCGTGGCCGATCCGGCACCGCCATCCAGCTTGCCCCCGAACAGGGCGATAGCAGTCTGCTGGTATCGGGCGACAGCAAGATCTTCGGCGATGTGATCTTTGGTGCGGGCGACGATCTGCTAACTGTAGAGGGACTGACCTCGGGCCTGCTGATTAACGGCATCTTCGACGGCGGCGCAGGCAACAACAGCGTTTTTTTGAACGACTACCTGCTGTCCGATATTCTCTCATTCAAGATTACTGACGATCTGATCAGTCTCTCCCTTGCAATCCTGAACAACGAGGTGCTCTCAGGGCAATTCATAAACTTCGCCACATGGACCTTTTCCTCTGATGGCCCTTTCTCCACCGAAGAGCTCGCAAGCCGGTTTGCGACTCCAGTGCCAACACCCGCGATACTGCCCCTTTTCCTCCTTGGGCTCGCCGGGATCTGGGCCAGCCGAGCTCGTCTTTTGAAGTAGCCGTCGACGCAGGGGCTTCTACCCTCGCGCAATAACCCCGGGTCCTGGTTAAACTTCAAAACATGGTTTTCTCAACCTGTTGAGTACGGTTTAACAAAGGGCCCGGCATCCATTTTGATTGGCGTAGAGCCCATGCCATCGGACCGGTTTTTCAGCGCGCTGCACCGATATATCACTCACTGCGACCCACCTTGGCAGCTTCACAATATAGAAGTGCATTTAAATGTACGCAGGTAATTGCCACGTCAAGAGTTCACTCAGGTAAAGATATCCGCCCGCTTTCTGTGTTTCGGGCGGGTGTCTCCATATTTGTAAAGCAGATCCATTAAACCCGCCGTTTTATGGTGTTAACACGAGAGGGCGTGGAGTTTCTGTGCTGGTGGACGTCCGGGAATATGAGAGGATGCAAGGGCGGCTCGAGCTGTTGGAGGAGCTTTATAAAGCCGAAGAGCAGGTTGCCAGCGGGGAGGGTATTTCTAATGAAGACGCAAAATCACGAGTTTTGAGTAGGCTACTGGCCGACTTCCCTGAAAGTGGACGCATTGTTCCTGAGGTGGACGCGTCGCATTAGAAATTAGCATAAAAAAGCCCCGCGATGCGGGGCGGACTTCAAGGTGAAGCAAGCTGTACTGCCCAGGTTTATCCCTGGGCGAAACCCGAGTGGTTCCTGTTCAGCGTGCGGTGAAGCGGGCTCTCAGGCTCAAGGCCGCCAGGCCAATGCCCAGCAGGAGCAAGGTGCCGGGTGCGGGCACAGTGCCGCCGGGCGTTTGCTCAATCATAAAGGCATAATTGATGTATCCGCCGCCCTGACCGTTGTCTCTTACCCAGGCACTGGTGTCACCATTAATATCGTAGATGCCGTTGTTGTTGGAATCTACCCGGTAGCTTTCGCCGAAGAGGTCGACCCCAATAAAGATCTGGTCAAGCCAGACCATGTTGTTGATGGCCAGGGGGTCGGCACTCACGGTTGAAATCGCGTAATTGCTATAGCTGCCACCAAACAGCAGGGCGGCAACTTCCTGGCCAGTGTAGGTTGGCGTTGTGAATTCACTCCAGCTCGGGCCGTCGGCATTGTAGGTATCCCAGCTGCCGACATAAATGGGTGCTGCGTACAGGGAGCCGCTGAATACCAGTGCACATATGGCTACGCACTTTCCCAGGAATTTCTTTGTAATCATGTTGTTCTCCAAATTTTACTGCCAGTTAGGTGGCTTTCGCTGCAGTGTCTCAACACTGCCAGACGTTGCTCAAGTCTTGTGGTTTATGTTAAGCATAAAGTGTGCCATATTTATTATTTCATTTAATTACAATGAGTTAGTGAATGCTTGGGGTGTTGGGTAGTGGCTGGCTGTAAATTATGTTGACAGTACAACCGGTAAAGTCCGACAACTGGTAAAGTCCGTGGTGCCAATTTTTAGAAGATGAAAGAATTGCTAACAACTGAGAATTAATTAAAGGGAGCGCTGAGCATTCAAATGGAAAGGGTCACAATAATTATTGATTAACTACTTTTCGCTATCTGCTTTCATCACTTAACATAATTCAGGTTTATGACTCTTTTGGCTGCTTGTGCTGATCAAGCAGTCTGACTGTAAAGTGGCAAACGCTCATAAGGTTGGTCATCTACAGGTTATTTCCTGCCTGTAACGCAACTGTGATATTTAGGGGGCATATGCTCAAGTTTCTGCGAATTTTTAGTTGGTTGCTGTTCACATTTGGTGTCGTTGGGTTTCTGGCTGTTGCCCTGGGGTTTAAACCGGACATTGGCTCGGTAGCTTCGGCGCTCGGAATTCTTGGAATTCAGGTGATATTTTCGGCGATGATTCTGTACGGATTCAGGCTGCACCGGCAAGGCAGAATTGGCCGTAATAACCTTGTTTACGGTAGCTGGTTTATTATTGTCGCCCTTGTGATTATCGGTCAGGTCTGGATTAATATCAGTGACGTCAACTTTTAATAAAACGCAGCCCTGAAGTTAATGGGGTACGGTTTGACGAGGTGGTGGGGATACCTTATATAAACCTTCACGGAGCAGCCCCCCCACACAAAAACCATCGACGATTGGGGGTTCGAAGTAGAAATTCCCGGTCAAGGATTCAAAATGTGGCTTCCCCATCAATAGTGGGCCGGGATAGATTCCCTTTTTATTTGTAATATCTCAGCACTTCATTGAAAAGTGGCGATACACGAGATTTCAGCTTTATAAAATCTGATTTTTTACCGCTTATGATTAACATTTTTGGTGCCCCGACCCGTACCGAAACGCATCCAAAAAAGTCTGAAATCTACCATGCACAATGGTGCCAAACACCCCAAGGCGGCATGGAACTCAGGGCAGTAAATCCCCAGGTCAAAAGATGGGCTAATGCCGGGCAGGGTGCCGATGTTGTTAATGTATTCAGGATTGGTGTGAGTTTGTGGCAGGGTAAAGATAAATATTGCCGATAACTTTCAACGCTGTTTTAAATGGTGAGTTTTCATTTAAGGCGGCACTTGACTTCCAGCCTTCGGCTTCGTTGTAAAAATGGTAAAAGGGTCATGTCGTTGAGGTCGTCAGGTTCCTTTACATTGCCGGGATTCAAGTATCAAAGAATTTTAGTTAACTGTTTGATTTTTATTTATATTTACATTTTGGCCTGGATTTTGCTGATGTATTAAACTTGAATGTAGTAAAGTGACGATTGATTCATCGTTACACAATTAATATATCGAAAAAGAGGTACTAATGATGCGTGGTCAATACAAAAAAATTCTGTTCGGATTGGGCTTGGGTATGGCCATGTCGGTTGGTACTTTCAGTGTTCATGCGAGTCCCATTACCAGCGGGCTGTTCACTCCCGATGCGGTTGAAGACTACGAAGGCACGCCTGGCAGTCGAACAGTTTTAACCACGTTGTTTGGCGGAGACGTGAGTGTTGTCGATGGTTCAGTAAATCATCGGTCGGTTGACGCGGGTGACTGGATTGACTTCAGGTCATCAAGTGCGATTGTCCCGAATTCAGGCTCACGCTTTGGTGTTGGGTATGGCTTCGGTAGCTATTCCCTGGATTTTTCTGGACTGGGTGGGATTTTCGGATTCAGCGGCTGGTTCAGTGCTGCTGGTGCCGGTTCGGAGTTTATCGAGTTTTTTGGTCTTGCCGCGGAATCGCTGGATATCGTTTCCAGAGCTAACGGCTTTGGCCCGGGTGACGGCACTATGGAATTTGTGAGTGTGCTGTCTACGGTTGCTATTGGGTCAATCACTATTTCCGGGTCAGAGATTGCATCGGACGATCTGGCCTATACAACATCCCGGGCTACCGGTCAGATTCCAGTCCCTGGTACTCTGTTGCTGGTTGGTCTGGGCCTGGCTGGCCTGGGTCTGCAGCGTCGTAGACGTGCTCTGGCCTGATTGCCAGCAGTCCCATTTGCTGTTCGGACCTAATGAATCAGTAACGTGAGTGACAGGCTCATCTGATTAAAAATAGTTGTGGGCCAGGCTTCTCTGATTCATGGAAGCCTGGCCCACATTTTTATGTATGATATTTTTTATAGGCTCGGCTTGCATGGCTTACCACCTGTTTCATTGTGGTAAAGCAATTTGTTTCATGTGGTTTGAGTCCCTTTCTTTATCGACTTCATTGATTGCCTGACGATATTTTTTTGTGGATTGGTCATTGGCCGCTCCATAGACTCCTGTCTAGTTCTTTCGAAAACTGGCGGTGCCAGAAAGCAGAATTTTCCGTAAGCTGTTCGCAGTGAGCATCTGCATGAAAAACCCTGTTTCTCAGATGTTCCAACCCTGTCGCTCCTGAACCATTCAAGACGTTAGCTGTAGTTAGGTATGGTGAGTTAACTATGTTTAAACGATTGCGCAACTGGCTGGAAGGTCGGCGCGTTAAGAAAATGGGTTTTACCGCCGCGCAATGGGAGGCCGCTATTGCCGACTGGCCGGTGATGCGTCGTTATCAGGGTTCTGAGCGCGATGCCCTGCGCGATATGACCTTTCGGTTTCTCGCGCGTAAAACGTTCGTTTCCGGCAGGGAGTTCCAGTTCACCGATGCCATGTGTCTGAAACTCGCGACAATGGCTTGTGTACCCATTCTGCATCTCGGCCTGGACTGGTATGACCGCTGGCAGACGGTGATTCTCTACGAAGATGATTTTGTGCCGAACCGCCCCCATCGCACTGATGATGGTGTGGTTCACGACAGAGGTCCCGGCTTGAGCGGCGAAGCCTGGTATCGTGGTCCCGTGATTTTATCGTGGCAGTCTATCTGCGACAGCGGCGCGGATACGCGTCATGGTAAGGCCGCTAACGTAGTGGTCCACGAGTTGGCGCACAAACTCGATATGTTGCGTGATGGTGCGAATGGTGCGCCGCCCATGCATCCCGACATGCGTCCCGGCGAGTGGCACGAGATTTTTACGACCGCGTGGGATCGATTGCAAATTGACCGGCAACATCACCGATCACTACCCCTTGATGACTATGCACTGACCAGTCCAGCTGAATTCTTTGCGGTGTGCAGTGAAGCATTTTTCGAGACGCCGGAAACCATGAAGGCAGCGATGCCCGAAGTCTACCGGTTGTTGTGCCAGTTTTATCGCCAGCAACCGGTGCCGCTGGCGATCTCTGGTATGTAATCCCTGCACCCCCTTCCGGATCAATCTGTGCGTTGGCTCCAGTGAGTAAGGTTCGATTGGCATCTTAGTCTAGGATTTAAAAAAAAGGGGGTAGCCAGAGATTCTTGAGTAAGCTGTTGAGAAACTTGCCTCACTAACCTGTAATACACCTATGAATGATTCGCTTTATTTAGTAATTGACCAAGGTGGCCAAAGCAGCCGGGCACTGGTATTTGATGCCCAGGGCACCACTACATTGTTGCTTCGGCGCGCTGTGGCGACACGGTTTATTGCGGGAAATCGGGTGGAGCAGGTGCCAACGGATGTGGTGAATTCCATTCGAGAGTTGCTGGAAGACGTTGCCGACAGGCTGGGGCCGGATCTGCAACGGCTGCAGTCCGCTGCGTTGGTGACCCAGCGCTCCAGTCTGGTGTGCTGGCATCGGCAAACCGGTGAGCCGCTGTCCCCGGTAGTCAGCTGGCAGGATACCCGCGCTGCCGCGTATCTGGCCGATATCAAACTCGATCCGGCAACCATAGCTGATCTCACGGGTCTGCGCCCCAATGCCCACTATGGAGCCAGCAAGTTGCGTTGGTGCATGGAACATATTCCTGCAGTAAGCGAGGCAATGGATACCGATCAGTTGCTTTGCGGGCCATTGGCAAGCTATCTGTTGTCTGCCATTACCCGGGAGCACTCAGTGGCGGTAGATCCCGGTAATGCCCAGCGCACCCTGTTGTGGAATATTCATTGTGGCGACTGGGACGAAACCCTGTTGAGCCAGTTTGCTATTTCCCGCCGGGTGCTGCCCCCGGTTTGTTTCACCCAATCGGATTTCGGGGACCTCAGTCTGGGTGGCAAAGCAGTGCCAATGGCGCTGATGAATGGCGATCAGAATGCTGCATTTTTTGCTATTGGCCCGTTGCAATCAGATCGTCTTTATATCAATGCCGGCACTGGAGCGTTTATCGCCATGCCGTGGCCGGCCGATGATCCGGCACCGGCGGGCCTGCTGAAAACTCTCGTCTATCAGTCTGCCCGGCAACGTCTGTTTGTTGCCGAAGGCACGGTGAATGGTGCGGCCAGTGCCCTCGATAGCATCAGCGCCGGGTTGGGTGTCGAGGATTACCCGCGCTTCCTGGGGGAGTGGTGTCAGACCGAGCGGGATGTGCCGCTGTTTCTCAACGGTATCGGCGGGTTGGGTGCGCCCTGGTGGCAGAGTGATTTTCAAAGCCGATTTATCGGTGAGGGTACGGCGGCGGGTAAGCTCGTCGCGGTATTGGAAAGCGTGGTTTTTATGCTGATGGTGAACCTGACCCGCCTTCGCGAGGATCGCGATCCTGTCGTGGAGATAGTGGTCGGCGGCGGTCTGTCGATGATCGACGGCTTCTGTCAGCGGCTGGCAGACCTGTCCGGGTTGATCGTGTTGCGCAGTGGTGAAACGGAAAGCACCGCGAGAGGCGCGGCTTTTTTGCTGGCAGGTCAGCCGGGAGATTGGCCGTCGGCATTTGAGCAGTTTAAGCCGCAGCCTGATGGGGCTATCAAGCAGCGTTACACTGACTGGCTTAAAGCCATGGCGGACGCGACGGCAAGGTCTGTCTGACAGGGCCTGGAGTCAGGATTGCTCTTTAGCGGGTGGCAGGGGTAACCGGCGGGTGTCACCGCGTCGCCCGGCACTGGCCGGCCCCAGTTTTTTCTGGATCCGTTTCAGGACTTTTTCTGCGGTGGCGCGGTAGCCAGTGAGTTTGCCGCCATAGATCGCCAGATAGTGCGAATTTTCCACAAACTCCACTTCTCGGCTGCGGTGGTGAAATCCTTCGGCAGCTTTTGGCAGCACCCGGAGCCCGGCCATTTCGCCGCAAACCCGGCCATCGTAGTCAGGGAAATAATGCTTCAAAATACCTAACAGGTAGTCTCTCTCTGCCGCTGTGGGCAGTACCTGATCCGGGTCGCCGTCAAAGCCGGTTTCGGTGGTGCCGAGCAGGGTAGTGTTATACCAGGGCAATACAAACACGGCGCGACCATCACTGGGGGATTCCAGATAAAAACAGCGGTCGCTGATTTTCCTGTCCAGCAACAGGTGCGTTCCCTGTACGAGATCCATGTCGAGATGACCTGGTTCCGGTGTTATCCGCCGGGCCATCTGGTTGGCCCAGGGACCAGCGGCATTCACCAGAAAACGGCAGTGTACGGCTCTTTCCCGCGATGCCGTTTTCATCAGGACACGATAACCCTCCGGCGTGCTTTCGGCAGCGATGACTTCTGCCGGGCTGCCAACCTCGGCCCCCAGCGATTCGGCAGACTGAATGACTGCGCTGGTGAGCTTGGTATCATCGGTCTGTGCATCTCGGTAGCGATACACTTTTTTCAGTCCGGTTGTTTTCAGCCCTGCGAGTTCGGGCCATTCGGCCGGTGGAACTACGTTAAACCGGGCATCGGTGCGGCAGCCCGACAGGAGCCAGTAGAGCGTCAGACCGGCACGAAGTTGCCAGGAGCGCAATCGCGACCCTTCATAAAGGGGGATGTAGAACCAGTTGCCATAAACCAGCTGCGGAGCCAGCGATAACAGGCGTGTGCGCTCCCGCAGGCTTTCCCGTACCAGCGAGAACTCCCAGCTTTGCAGGTAACGCAGACCGCCGTGAATCAGTTTGCTGGATTTGCTGGAGGTGCCTGAACCCCAACTGTTTTTTTCCAGCACCAGGCAGTGATAGCCGGCGGCCTGGGCGGCCTGTACCACCCCGGCGCCCGTAATGCCGCCGCCGATCACCACCACATCGAACTGGTTGCCCGGATGGGGTTCGCTGGGGTTGTTGTCGGCCACTGTCACAGGGCCCGGTGGGCGAGGTTGGTAATCATGCTGCCGATATCAAAGGTTTCCACCATATCGGCACCGCGGTTGAACCAGTCAATGGCCTGATCGGGGTCTTCCACCTCGTACACCACGACAGTACTTTGCAGATCGTCCAGCGTGGCTCCTTCCGGCACTTTGTCGGTGTCGCAGAAAATAAATTCCGGTTGGATGTCGGTGATCCAGGGCCCCTGTCTGTCCTGCCAGTCCTTGAGTACCACTCCGAGGCGGGAAAACTGCTGTTCGTGGGCATACTGGATAAATTCGTCGCTGAAACTGATCAGTACGCACTGCCCGATAACCGGGTCAAGTGTTCCGGTGACAATGCGATAGGCATTTTCTATGCCGACAGTCTCCAGCCCGGTGCGCTTCAGCTCGATAAAAGCCGTGACATCGGGATGCTCCGACAGTAATCCGACCAGTGCCGAGAGAGGGGTGATGTGCTCACCGACGAACGCCTGACCCAGCCGCTCCGGTTCGTTGGCCGGGTATTGGCACAGTTCATCCAACGTCAACAGATGAATGGCATTTTCCACGCCGCTGATACGGGTCATGAGGGTGTCGTGGTAAAGCACCGGTTGTTGGTCGGCGCTGAAAAGAATATCCGTCTCGATAAATTTTGCCCGGGCTTCAATCGCTTTGCTCATACCGAGCAGGGTGTTCTCCGGGTAGTGTCTGGGGTAGCCCCGGTGGGCGACCAGTCGCTTCGCTATCATGATGATATCCTGTCGTGCGCCTATCTCTTTATCCTAGAGCAGGGCAGGGGTAACGACAATCGCTATCGGGGTTGATGATGGTTGTTCAGCCCAGTTTTTTCTCGCCGGCATCAACGGATTGCAGGATCAGCGTGTTGATGGTCATGGGGCCGACACCACCCGGTACCGGGGTGAGGGCGGCGGCACGATCGTGCAGGGGCGCCAGTTCGATATCGCCGACACCGCCGGGGTGGTAACCGGCATCCACAACTACCGCGCCATCCCTGATCCAGTCGGCCTTGATAAATTCGGGTTTCCCCACTGCGCCGACCACCAGATCGGCACCACCTATAATTGCCGGTAAATTTTCTGTGCGGGAGTGGCAGATAGTTACTGTGGCATTGGCATTGAGCAACATCATGGCCATGGGTTTGCCGAGAATCGGGCTGCGGCCGACGACGACGGTGTGCTTGCCTGCCAGGGGGATATCGTAGGCGGCCAGCAGACGCATGATGCCCTGAGGTGTGGCAGAGCCATAGGCGAATTCACCCATGGCCATGCGGCCAAAACCGAGGCAGGTGACCCCGTCCACGTCCTTTTCCAGGGCGATGCTGTCGAAACAGAGACGCTCGTCAATCTGGTTCGGTACCGGGTGTTGCAACAAAATGCCATGGCAGTTGGGGTTGGTGTTAAGCTCCTGAATTTTGGCCAGTAGCTGTTCAGTGGTGGTGGAGTCGGGCATTTCTACCGCGATGGATTCCATGCCCACGCGCTTGCAGGCATTTTGCTTCATTTTCACATAGGTGGCTGATGCCGGATCGCCGCCCACCAGAATAGTGGCGAGAATCGGTGCCTGGCCACCACTTTTCTGTTTCAGTCGCGCCACCCGTTCGCTCAGTTCGGCCTCGGTCTGCTGGGCGACGGCTTTGCCATCGAGAATGATTGCTGCCATGGTGGGTATGACTCCTGAGTCCGGGTGGAAGCCGTGTATTTTCGCACTTCGCCCCTTGTCTGTGAAGCGAATAACCGGCGGCACCCGATCCGGCTTTTTGATTGACGAAGCGGGTTGGCGTCAGTATTATGCGCTGCTCTCGAAATGAGGGTTCAGAGTGAGAACGGGGAATAGCGCAGTCTGGTAGCGCGCCTGCTTTGGGAGCAGGATGTCGGGGGTTCGAATCCCTCTTCCCCGACCACCCTCATCTTCGGAAACTGTTGTAAACTGCTTGTTGAGCGCCCGTAGCTCAGCTGGATAGAGCAACGGCCTTCTAAGCCGTAGGTCGCAGGTTCGAATCCTGCCGGGCGTGCCATCCAGTTCTGGCGCAATAGACAGCAAGTAATACAATGGTGGCTGTAGCTCAGTTGGTAGAGCACAGGATTGTGATTCCTGTGGTCGCGGGTTCGATCCCCGTCAGCCACCCCATCTTCCAGAAGGCGGTCCACTCGGGCCGCCTTTTTTGTTCGGTTCCTTTTAGCCTGTTCGCTCCATTTTGGTTGTATCTGCAGGGCTGCATAACGTCTGCTGGCAGCTGAGCAGCAAAAGTTTGCTGACCAGTCTGTGTATTTCCTGCTTGGCGGTTTCTTCTTCTCCGCCGGGAGGGCGCTCACAGCACCAATGCAGGCATTCCTGGCCGGACTCGGCATCGACTATGCGAAGGCACGGGCGACCCTCTTTGAGATGCGTGTGAATGAGATACCCCATATTCTGACCCTCCGCATAAAAACTAATAGTAATTATTCTCATTTATATTAGGTGGGTGTTGAAAGTCCGTCAAGGCTGTCCATTGATCGGGGATAGCTTGTGTGGAACAGGTGCTGGTATGCAGATGTCAATTTGCCCGTTGTGCTTGACTGTGTTCCGCTCAAGTTTGAGAGTGGTAAATAAGCGGTTAATGAGAAACAAAATCGTTGCCCGATGATACAGAGAGTACTATTTTGGGTGGCAGCACCATAGAAAATCAGGTTGGTCCGATGGTTAAGGAATGGATTTAAATGGATGTTCTGTCCCGAAAGAAATTAGTGATTGTCGTTCTTTATGGTCTGCTTGGCACGGGCTGGATACTCGGTAGTGACTGGCTGTTATTTCATCTTTTTGGTGACATTGAAACCATATTTTTAGGCAGTACGTTCAAAGGACTTTTATTTGTTGGTTTGATGTCCTTACTGCTCTATTTTCTGCTTTACCGTCTTGAGCGCTCTGAAAAACGTGCGGAACAGGTGGAAGTTGCCTCTGAATTGAATTTGTTTACACTGCCGGATTTTTTTGCGGCGGCGTCGGTTATTGTGTATGTGCTTGAGCAGAGGGATAGAGGGTCTCATGCCACCTGGGTCAGCCCCAACATCGTGGATGTATTGCAATACTCGACAGAGGAGGCGCTGCTGCCGGGCTGGTGGGAGAAACATCTGCACCCGGATGATCGTGAGGAAGCTATTAAAAGCAGTCAAAGAATTTTTGCGAGAGGAAAAGGTGTACATGAATACCGGTTTCACCGTGGAGACGGCAACTATATCTTCGTGCAGGATGAACTGCATCGGTTAGCCTCACCGGTTCCTCGTTTCATCGGGGTCTGGACGGATATCAGTCAGCGATACCAACTGGAACAAAATACAATTCAATACGCAGGGCAGTTGGAACAGGCGATGCTCCAGACGGTCGATGCCGTTGCCAAGTTGACGGAACTCAGAGACCCCTATACGTCGGGTCATGAAAAACGCGTCGGCGAAATTTCTGCGGCGATTGCGGTTGAAATGGGATTTGATGAAAGGTACCAGGAAGGGTTACGGATTGCGGGGTTGCTGCACGATATTGGTAAAATTGGTGTACCTGCTGAAATTCTTGTCAAGCCATCAAGGTTGAGTGCCGGGGAATATGCATTGGTTAAAGAACACACCGAGTTTGGCTACCAAGTATTAAGAAATATCGATTTCCCCTGGCCGGTAGCTGATATTGTCAGGCAACATCATGAACGAATCGACGGTAGTGGTTATCCTCGAGGGTTGAAGGGTGAGCAAATCATCATGGAAGCCAGGATAATTGCCATTGCCGATGTGGTGGAGTCGATGGCCTCCCATCGCCCCTACCGTCCGGGGTTGGGCATTGATGTAGCGCTGGCTGAAATTGAGAATAATGCCGGCAAGTTATATGACATCAATGCTGCCTCTGCCTGTCTTAGCTTGTTTAGGGAAAAAGGCTATTCAATCAGTTGATTTTGATCGTTACGTGGTCTTGTGCATATGGGGGACATATTCGTCCGACTCACTGTGCTTTCTGAAACTGCTATTCGGCATTGAGCCGTTAACGAAATAAGGCTTTAATGAATTGTCTTTTTCGTGCGCCTGGAGCTATATTTGGACGGGTAGTCCTATGAGTTCGAGGTGACAATAATAAAATTTATTTTGTTGTTCCGTTTTCTGAAATTTTGAAAAACTAACAAACAACCCGCCTGTTTTTGGAGTTTTGCGTAGGGAAATGCTAATGACCAACACAACGATACATTTCTTCTCCTGGAGTCAAAAGCATAGAAGTCAACTTCAATGGCTGATGATTCCGGTGATCCTGGCGTTAATGGCTGGGGTTTTTGTGCTGGTCTATGCTACTGGGGGTGTCAAGTACGTCTTTTCCCACTCAATGTATATACCTGTATTGCTTGGCGGCCTGGGTTTCGGGGTTTCTGGAGGTATCTTGGTTGGCCTTCTGGGGGGTGCTGTGCTCGGTCCCATGATGCCCATTGATACGGTTACCGGTGAAATGCAATTAACGATCAACTGGTTGTATAGAATGGGTTTTTTCGTGTTGATCGGGGCTTTCGCCGGTGTTGCCAGCAATGGTATCCGCCAATATATAAGGCACTTATACTGGGTGTCACGTCATGATGAGCACTCGGGCCTACCCAACCACCGGGCCCTTAATGATGCACTGGCCAAACCGCATAACGAACCGACTGTACTGGCATTGGTACTGGTATCTGTAGAAAATATTTCCGAGCTGAAAGTGGCCTTTGGGCCCCAGGTTGCTCACACGGTCATTCGTCAAATGGCTGATTATGGTTATGGGATTTTGTTCGGGTTGCAGTTGGTGTGTCGGACGGGTTCCCAGGATTTCTGCTTTCTGGTGGCCAGCCATGATAGTGCTCGCCTGAATAAGGAATTACAGCAGTTGATTGGTATTTACCAAGAGCCAGTGTATTACCAGGAAATCCCTCTTCATGTTGATGCCAAAATTGCAGTGGTCGGAGTAGAGGCTGGTAATCTGGCAGAAGCTTGTCTTCAGCGGGCTGAGTCGACGTTATTGTCGGCGCGGGAAACAGGTCAGCATCTGGCTAACTACACGAGTGATAACGAGGCGGATATTAGTGACACTATCTACCTACTGGGCGAATTGAAGCAGGCGCTGGAGACTGGCCAGCTGGAAATGTATTACCAACCCAAGGTCTGCGCTCGGGATGGGAATGTGGAAAGTGTGGAGGCGCTTATTCGTTGGCATCATCCGGAAATGGGTAGTATTCCACCCGGCAAATTTATTCCGAGGGCCGAGAAAAGCACGCTGATCAACCAGTTGACCGACTATGCCCTGGATGCCAGCCTGGCTCAGCTGGTGCGTTGGCGTGAGGCCGGCATTGAACTGTGTATGGCGGTCAATGTATCTGCCGGCGACTTGGTGGACCCTGAATTTGCTGCTCGAGTGACAGGCATGTTGGAAAAGCACGGTGTTCCAGGTCAGTTGTTGGAGCTGGAGATTACGGAGGGCAGTTTGATGTTTGATGCCAACCAAAGCATCAATGAATTGACCAGCCTTTCTGGGTCCAATGTCTCTATTGTCATTGATGACTTCGGTACCGGTTATTCGTCCCTGAAGTACCTTCATGCGTTACCGGCATCGGTGCTTAAGGTAGATCAGAGCTTTATTTTTGCATTGCCGGACGATGAGAGTGCTGCAAGCATTGTGGAAATGGCCAGATCCCTTGCCAGCAGACTGGGTATGCGAATCGTAGCTGAAGGGGTGGAAACCCTAGAGGCTCTGGATTTTCTGGTGGCGCAGGATTTTGATCTTTTGCAGGGTTATCTCATAGCCGCCCCGATGTCTGCCGAGGACTTTACCCGCTGGTACCTGGATTTACCAACCCCCGGTTATTGGCACCCCAACCGCTGAGCCGAATGGGGTTTTTCCAGTATTTCTCCTTAGGATCAAGAAAGTCAGGGTTTTTTCAACGCTTCGGCGAACAGTGCGCCGAGGGTACCGGTTTTGGCGGGCTGCCCAGGTTTTTTTGGCGTCTGCTTGTTTGTGCCCTTGTTGCGTTGTGGGTGTTGACGTGGCTTTTCTGGCAAGGCTTTGTTCTTTGTCGGTTCGTCTCCCAGTCGCATGGTCAGGGCAATGCGCTTGCGCGGAATATCCACTTCCAGTACTTTCACTCGCACGATATCACCGGCCTTGACAACCTCTCTTGGGTCTTTGACGAATTTATCCGCCAGTGCCGAAATGTGCACCAGACCATCCTGGTGTACGCCAATGTCCACAAATGCACCGAAGCTGGTAATGTTGGTGGCCGTACCCTCCAGCGTCATGCCGGGCTGTAGATCCTTTAGCGTTTCAACGCCGTCCTTGAAAGTGGCAGTCCTGAATTCCGGACGCGGGTCGCGGCCGGGTTTGTCCAGTTCGCTGAGAATATCCGTGATGGTGGGCAGGCCAAACCGTTCATCCACATAGTTGTTTGCGGGGATGTTGCGGAGGGTGGCGGTGTCACCGATCAGCGACTGGATAGGTTTGCCGAGATCTTTGGCCATGCGCGACACCAGCGGGTAACTCTCCGGGTGAACGGCGGAGGCATCCAATGGGTTGTCACCATTGGCTATGCGCAAAAAACCGGCTGCCTGTTCGAAGGTTTTGTCGCCCAGCCGCGGTACTTTTTTCAAAGCGGAACGGTTTTTGAAGGGGCCATTCTCGTCCCTGAAAGCCACGATATTGTCGGCGATGGTCTGGTTCAGGCCAGCCACCCGGTTGAGGAGTGCGGCGGAGGCGGTGTTTACCTCCACACCGACGGCGTTTACACAATCCTCCACCACGGCATTCAGGCTGCGGGAGAGTTCAACCTGACTGACATCATGCTGGTATTGTCCGACACCAATGGATTTCGGATCGATTTTTACCAGCTCTGCCAGCGGGTCCTGCAGTCGCCTGGCAATGGAAATGGCACCACGGATGGTGACGTCCAGCTGGGGGAACTCCCGTGCGGCAAGCTCGGAGGCTGAATACACGGAGGCACCGGATTCGTTTACCACCACCGCCTGGGTGGCGAGCTCCGGGCGATTTTTCAGCATTTCCCTGACAAAGCGTTCGGTCTCCCGGCTGGCCGTGCCATTGCCGATGGCGATCAATGCGATCTGGTGTTTTTGGCAGTAGGCCAGCAGCTTGGCTTCTGCTTCCCGGGTTTTGTTCTGCGGCGGGGTCGGGAAAATGGCATCGTGATCCATGACTTTCCCCGTGCTGTCCACCACTGCCACCTTGACGCCCGTTCTCAGCCCGGGATCCAGTCCGATGGTGGCTTTTTGACCCGCCGGTGCGGCTAGTAGCAGATCCTTGATGTTGGTGGCAAACACGCCGATGGCATCGGCTTCAGCCCGCTGCCTGAGTTCTGCCAGCAGGTCGGTTTCGATATGCACATGCAGCTTGACTTTCCAGGTCCAGCGCACCACTTCGGCCAGCCAGTCATCGGCGGGGCGACCTCTGTGCTCAATATTGAAATGGCGGGCAACTGTGGTTTCGCAAGGGTGCTGATTAGTGGCATCAACGGCAAGATCTACCTTGATCGACAGAATACCTTCACGGCGGCCTCGGAACATGGCCAGCGCACGGTGTGAGGGGGTATTTTTCAGGGACTCAATGTGTTCGAAGTAGTCGCGGAATTTCTCACCCTCCTGTTCCTTGCCAGTTATTAAAGTAGTTGTCAGCAATGCTTCATCGGCGAGCTGCTGGCGCAGTCTGCCGATCAGGTCGGCATCTTCGCTGAACCGTTCCATCAGAATATATTTGGCGCCATCCAGTGCGGCTTTACTGTCTGCTATACCCAGTTCTTTATTGATGTAGCTCTGTGCCTCTTGCTCAGGGTTCAGTTCTGGGTCGTCGAGCAGTGCGTCTGCCAGGGGTTCCAGTCCGGCTTCAATCGCAATCTGCCCTTTGGTTCGACGTTTGGGTTTGTAGGGTAGGTAGAGGTCTTCCAGCCGGGTTTTGGTGTCGGCACCGAGAATAGCCGTTTTTAATTCGGGGCTGAGTTTGCCCTGTTCCTCAATGCTGGCGAGAATGGTGGATCGGCGATCTTCCAGCTCCCGTAGATAGCCGAGTCGTTCCTCCAGAGTGCGTAACTGCGTGTCGTCCAGGCCCCCGGTCACTTCCTTGCGGTAACGGGAGATAAACGGTACCGTCGCGCCATCGTCCAGCAGTTGCATGGCGGCGGCAACCTGAGCCGGCTTGACGTGGATTTCCGTAGCGATCTGGTGCTGGATTTTATTCATATCGTCCATCGTATTGTCTATGGCAGGAATGCTGATAATGACAGAGTGAGAGCGCGATTATGGGCGATTCTCCCGGCCCGCGACAGACTTGTCCCAGAGATTAAATTATGGCTGACAATGACGGTATTCAGTGCCCTCTCTGTGATGACCGGGCAGTGGCGCATTACTGGTCTGACCGGCAACGGGATTACCTGCAGTGCGCGCATTGCCAGCTGGTGTTTGTCCCGTCCGGGCAGCAGCTCTCACCAGCGCAGGAAAAGAGCCATTACGATCTCCACGAGAACAATCCCGGGGATCAGCGCTACCGGGCATTCCTCGGCCGTCTCTGCACGCCGTTGATGGACAGGCTTGCCCCGGGGAGCCGTGGCCTGGACTTTGGTGCAGGGCCGGGGCCGACGCTGTCGGTAATACTGCAGGAAGCCGGGTTTGATGTGGCGATTTACGATATTTACTATGCCCCGGATAGGTCGGTGCTGGCCAAGCGCTACGATTTCATTACTGCCACAGAAGTGGTCGAACACCTGTCGCATCCCGGCGAAGTGCTCGGTCATCTTTGGACAGTGCTGGAGCCGGGTGGCTGGCTGGGTTTAATGACCAAGTTGGTGCGCGACAAGGTGGCATTTGAGCGGTGGCACTACAAAAATGACCCGACCCATATCAGCTTCTTCAGCTTTGTCACCATGGATTATCTTCGCACCCGATGGGGAGCCAGCATTGAGCGGCTGGAAGATGATGTAATTTTGTTCAGGAAGCCCGATCGTGGTTTATGCTATGAACTCTGACAGACAAAAATGCCGCAGTCAGTACCCATGGGTCACAAATGCCCTTTGCCGGTCAATGTGGCCCTGCATACTATCACCCGGCGGTTCGCTAATTCGCGCTATAGGCCAATGGCCTTAAGTCACCACCACTTTTTCAGGATAGGAGCACCCATGTTTCAGGGCAACACCCTCAGCTTGAAGCCGCTCAAAAGCGGTTTTGTGGAACTGAATTTCAATGCACAGCAGGGCTCGGTCAATATATTTAATCAGGCTACGCTTATGGAGTTGCTGGAAGCACTCTCGCTGCTGTCGGAAAAGGCCGATATCAAAGGATTGCTGCTCACCAGTGGTAAAAGCGTGTTTGTGGCCGGGGCGGATATCACCGAATTCGGTGAGGCGTTCAAAGGCAGTGAGGCGGACCGCCGCAAATTTCTTGCTCCGGCCAATGAAGCGTTTAACCGAATTGAGTCACTACCGTTTCCGTCGGTGGTGGCCATCAATGGTTTTGCCCTCGGTGGCGGTTTTGAGGTCTGCCTCGCCTGTGATTTCCGGGTGATGTCGAGCAAAGCGCAGGTGGGGCTGCCGGAAACCAAGTTGGGTATTATTCCCGGTTGGGGTGGCACGGTCCGGCTACCGCGACTGATTGGTTTTGACAATGCTGTGGAGTGGATTGCCGGAGGGCAGCACAAGAAGGCCGCTGCCGCCCTCACAGATGGCGCTGTGGATGCCGTGGTAGAGCCAGACCTGTTGAAAGACGAAGCGCTGAAGATGCTGATGCGCGCCGCCAGCGGCGAACTCGATTATATGCCCCGTCGTCAGCGCAAACAGGCCCCCATACAACTCAATACGATTGAGCTGGGGATGTCCGTGCACACCAGTCGCGCTGTGGTTATGGCGAAGGCGGGCAGTAACTATCCCGCACCGCTGGCCGCCGTTGATGTTCTGTCGCAGGCTGCCGAAATGAGTCGTGACGAAGCACTTGAAGTGGAATTCCAAGCTTTCAGCGACCTGACCCAGACACCGCAGTGTCGGGCACTGGTGGGCATGTTTCTCAACGACCAGTTTATCGGCGGTGTCGCGAAAAAATATGCCAAACAGGCGACTAAGTCGATTGCTCACACTACAGCTCTGGGCGCGGGCATTATGGGTGGCGGTATCGCCTATCAAAACGCCATCAAAGGTTTTCCGGTGTTGATGAAAGACATCAACACCGATTCTCTGACGTTGGGTATGAGTGAGGCGAATAAACTATTGGCCAAGCGGGTAGATCGCGGCCAGATGAGTCCGCTGGAAGCTGGCTCGGTACTGTCGAGAATCATGCCCTCTTTGAGCTACGACGGGATCGAGCATACCGATATCGTGATTGAAGCGGTGGTGGAGAATGTCAAGGTTAAAAGTGTGGTGTTGCCGGAGGTTGAGGGGCGACTCCAGCAAGATGCTATTCTGGTGTCCAACACCTCGACGATTTCCATTGATCTGTTGGCTGAAAACCTGACACGACCAGAAAATTTCTGTGGCATGCATTTCTTCAATCCGGTTCATGCCATGCCATTGGTGGAGGTGATTCGCGGCAGCAAAACCTGTGATGAGACTGTGGGCTCCGTCGTAGCCCACGCGCTGGCGCTCGGAAAGAAACCCGTTGTGGTGAATGATTGCCCCGGTTTCCTGGTAAACCGGGTGCTGTTCCCCGCAGTGTTCGGCTTTGACATGATGATAGTCGACGGTGCCGACTACCAGCACATCGACCGGGTGATGGAGGCCTGGGGCTGGCCGATGGGCCCCGCCTACCTGCTGGATGTAGTGGGTATCGATACCGCTGTGCACTGTTTCCCCAGCATGGTGGAGGGCTACCCGGATCGCATGGCAGATGCTGCGGATATTTCGCCCACTCGTACCCTGTTTGAGAACGACCGGCTGGGTCAGAAAAATGGTAAGGGCTTTTATCTTTACCAAAAAGACCGGCGCGGCAAGCCCGGCAAGTTTGCGGACGACTCTGTGGCGGAGCTGTTTAAACCCCTGATCTCCCATTATCACCAGCTCACCGATGAAGATATCGTCGCCCGTTATATGGTGCCCATGTGTATTGAGCTGGCGCATTGTCTGGAATCCGGTGTGGTGGGTTCGCCCGCTGAAGCAGATATGGCGATGGTTTATGGCCTTGGGTTTCCGGCATTTCGCGGTGGCGTTTTCCGCTGGATGGATGAGATGGGGTTGGATAATTTCTGTGCTATGGCCGATCGCCTTGGCCACCTGGGTAAGCTCTATGCCCCCACTGAAAAAATGCGAGAGATGGCCGCCAGCGGTGAAGGTTATTACGGCTGATCGCCGGACCAGAGGTTAACAGGAGATATTTTGTGAGCTTGAAACCAAGAGATACGGTGATTATTGATTGCGCGCGAACCCCCATGGGCCGCTCAAAAAATGGTTCCTTCAGGAATCGCCGTGCTGATGAAATCGGCGCGGCGCTGATTGAGGGTCTGCTGGATCGCAATCCGCAATTGAATCCCGCTGAAATAGACGACATCCTGTGGGGTTGTGTGATGCAGGGTCGGGAGCAATCCTTCAACGTAGCCAGAATGACGGCCCTGCGCACCCGCATTCCCCATCACGTTCCTGCAATGACGATCAACCGGTTGTGTGGCTCTTCCATGTCGGCATTGCATATTGCCACGGCCAATGTGATGGCGGGACTGGGCGATATTTATCTGGTGGGGGGGGTGGAACACCTTGGCCATGTGCCGATGACTCACGATCACGACCCGAACCCGGCGCAGAATCTCGGGGTTGCCAAGGCGGCGGGCATGATGGGCCTGACTGCAGAATATTTGGCCCGGATTCACGGTATTACCCGTGAGCAGCAGGATGAATTTGGCGTTCGCTCCCATCACCTGGCGGCTGAGGCACGCACTGCAGGCCGGTTTGTCGACGAGATTATTCCGCTCGAGGCCCACGATGAGAATGGTGGCCTCTATTTAATGCAGGAGGATGAGACAATCCGTCCTGAAACCAGCCTAGAGGGATTGTCTCAGTTGAAAACGGTGTTCGATCCGGTCAGCGGAACGGTCACTGCCGGTACTTCCTCGCAGGTTACCGATGGTGCAGCAGCCATGCTGGTGATGTCTGCCGAGCGAGCTACTGCTTTGGGTCTGACGCCAATGGCGAAAGTTATTTCAGTGGCGGCGGCGGGCGTTGACCCCTCGATCATGGGCTATGGACCAGTACCCGCCACCCGTGCGGCCCTGAAAAAGGTGGGACTGACCATTGCTGATATCGATTATCTGGAATTGAATGAGGCGTTTGCCGCCCAATCCCTGCCAGTGTTAAAGGATCTTGGTCTGCTGGACGTGATGGACCGGAAAGTGAATGTCAATGGTGGTGCAATTGCACTGGGGCATCCATTGGGTGCCTCCGGTGCCAGAATCAGCGGGACATTGTTGAATGTGCTTCGTCAGCACAACGGTACACTGGGGGTTTCAACCATGTGCATCGGGTTGGGACAGGGCGTGACGACTGTATTTGAGCGCTTGAGTTAGCGGTGGGATTTTGGTCGATTTACAGATAGAACGCGCTATTTGATGCGACACAAAAAACCGGCCTTGGGCCGGTTTTTTTTGGGAATGTAAAGATTGTCGGGTTGCCGATTATTATTTATCTTCTTCAGTTGCCTCTTTGGCTTTTTCCCACTGTTCTTCAGTAGCCTCTTTGGTTTCCTGCCATTGTTCTTCAGAGGCCTCTTTTATGTCGTCGGCCATCTCTTTCATGTCTTCCTTTGCTTCCTCTGCCATTTCTTTAGCGGTCTCGCCGGTTTCTTCCATTGTTTGCTCGGCGCTCTCTGCAGCCTCTTCCATCACAGGTTGCTCACCGGCTCCTTCATCTTCTGCGCAGCCTGACAGTATAAAAACGGCTATGAGTGGTGTTGCCAGATACGCGAGTAATTTGTGTGGTTTGATCATAATACTATCCTGTAGGTTCGGTGAATTTTGCACGACGCATCGTGGGGGGGGTAGGTTCTTATAATTTTTTGTTACATCAGTAAAGACACTCAAGGGGCTTTCGTCAAGTTGATTGTTTCAAGAACTTGGTCAGGCAGGTGTTGTTCAAGCAGAAATGCTGTTCATTTCATTCTGCGGGGTCATCGCTTTTTTGCTAGACTTTGCTGCGAAATGATTGGAATTAATCAGCTTGGATATACTCCGAACGAAAAACCCTGAACACGCTCTTGAGCAATGGCTTGCCGGGCCGTTGAGCCCATGGGATTGTCTGGCTCTCCGCTACGAGTATGTGCAGTATTACTTGTCCGGCTCGCCGGTCATTGAGTTGCTGGCTATTTTTCAGCAACTTGAGGGTCAGACAACTTTCACTGTGACCGCATTGGACGAGTTGCTCGTCGATCGGTTGGTGATGTTAAACCACGATTGTTTCGACCTGGGTAATTTCTGTGTTGCCTACGGTTTGCCCCTGCTTTCCCTCGATCGCCCCATGCGTCTGGAGCCGGTAGCCATTGATAAACCCTGGGGGCGGGAAATCTGGTTTACCGGTATCGAGCAACGCGGCCAGTCATATGTTAGTGATGGAGTTGCTCGCAGCCCGCTGCCCTGGGTTCTCTCGGCTGCACCCCGGCGACTGGCGGCTGGCGCAGAGCGCCACATCAATCTGCTCAAGATACTTGACCCATTGCCGGAGGAAGTATACGGCGATCTGTACTTTGAGCTGCACGAGAAAAAACGCGAAGTCTATGTCGTCACGCACATTGACCGCCATGCCTGGCCGGAAGGCAAGGGCGCCATCCGTTTTGGTTTTGATCCGGAGGTCAAGGCGGCCTATGCCTCTGATGATGATTTCAGGGCGGACTTTCTGGCGGCTGTGAAACGCTATGAAGTTGTTCGTCGTGAGATCGATGACCTTTTCGACCAGCGGCGTGAAGTGCTCGGTATTGATGCCAATGTGCCGGTGCCGGCCAGTTGTCTGCAGGGCTGGTTCGACGAGTTGCCAGAGCATCTGCAGCAGCAGGAGCGCCAGTTGCGAGAGGAGATGAACCGATTTACGGCACTGTTACCACTCTCTTTGGGCGATGTGGTCAAGGTTCCGCTACTGACACCCCATGCCCTGCAACACGGGGTTCGCACGGTGGAATTCCAGACCCCTGTCTATGAGCGAAGGATCTTGTCATTTGCCCAGAAAGTTCTCACTCAGGGGCATTGGGATACGGAGCAGGCGGTAGCCATGATGTCCCTTGAGGCCCCGGATTTGCCGGAGTTGACCATGTTGGAGGAGGGCCTGGGTTATGTGTTGGTTGAAGTGGTGACCTTCGATGATTTTCGGGTGTGGCGGCTGACCCTGCTACCCGGTTCCGGTTATCTGGTGCCTGCTACGGGCTGTTATGGGCTGCTGATGGCGATTGATGGTGTGGTTGTGTTGGGTGGCAGTCATCTCCTGATGGAAGAGGCGGTTTTGTTGCCTGCTGAACGGACGGAGACGTTGTTGATCAATCAGTCAGCTGAAGATGCTGTCGTCTTGATCGCCCGGCCAACCTGACGTTTTTTAACTATGCTGCGGATGGCACTACAGGGCCATCGGTTGTTGCTCAGGGATGTGCGCTGTGGCAAAATCCACCCCCTTTGTCGAAAGCGGCTGTCTGCCGCGTGATTCGATATTACCCGGCTTATTGCGGACGTGGCGGAACTGGTAGACGCGCCAGATTTAGGTTCTGGTATCGAGAGATGTGAGAGTTCGAGTCTCTCCGTCCGCACCATAAAATTAATTAAGTTAGCGAACTATTCAGAGGACAATCATGCAGGTTTCTATCGAAACAACTTCTGGTCTCGAACGTAAAATGACCCTGGGCATACCGGCAGAGCGTATCGACGCTGAGGTGAACGAACGCTTGAATAAGGCGAGCAAAACAGTTCGGCTGGACGGTTTCCGCAAGGGCAAAGTGCCCATGAATGTATTGAAAAAACGTTTTGGTGAGAGCATTCGTCAGGAGGTTGTTGGTGAAGTACTGGGTCGCACGTTCACTGAAGCTGTTGCCCAGGAGAAGCTTAAACCCGCAGGACGTCCTGAAATTGAGTCGGTGAAAAATGAACCGGGTCAGGATCTTGAGTTTGTCGCGACTTTTGAGGTTATGCCTGAGGTTGTTTTGACGGATTTGACGAAAGTGGTCGTCACCAAGCCACTTGCCAAAGTGACAGAAGAAGATGTCACTGCGATGATTGACGCATTGCGCAAGCAGAACGCCAGTTGGGAAGAGGTCAACCGTCCCGCCGTTAATGGCGATGAGGTTAATATCGATTACAACGGCCTCATGGATGGCGAGGAGTTTGATGGAGGTTCTGCCAAGGAGTTCATGCTCGATCTCGGTGCCAGCAAGGCGATTCCCGGGTTTGAGGAAGGGGTCGTGGGTATGTCTGCCGGCGAAGAGAAAGTGCTTTCGCTGACTTTCCCTGATAACTATCACGCCGAAGAGCTGAAAGGAAAGCCTGTCGAGTTCACCATCAAGGTCAATGCAGTGACCGAGGCCGTCATGCCTCCGCTGGATGAAGCTTTTTTCGCGCTGTATGGCATGGAGCAGGGTACAGAAGAACGGTTCCGTGAAGTGGTTCGCCTGAATATGGAGCGTGACCTGAAACAGGCATTGAAAACCAAGACCACAGGCCGGGTCATGGAACAGCTGTGTAACCTGCACAATGAGCAGGAAATCCCGGAGGTGCTGGTTGCCAGCGAAATCACCAAGATGAAAAAGCAGATGGCCGACCGCATGGGCGGTGGTTCCAGCAATTTTGACCCTGAATTGCTACCCGATGATCTGTTTATTGATCAGGCGAAGCGTCGTTCCATTGTCAGCCTGATCATCAATGAAATCGTTAATACCGAGAAAATTGAAACCAGTCCTGAAAAGGTTCGCGACCGTGTTGAAGAGATGGCTTCCACTTATGAGAAGCCAGAGGAAGTGGTCAAATATTACTACAGCAGCCAGGAGCTGATGAAGGGCGTAGAGTCTGCAGTGCTCCAGGATCAGGTGATTGATCATGTGCTTTCAGTGGCGACGGTCAATGAAGAGGAAGTCAGCTACCAGAAAGCCATTCAACCGGATCAGGACGGCACGGCAGATTTCTAGTATTCATTTATTCGGCCACTTGGGTTCAGTCATGATCCCGATGGCGTGTAGCGACAGGCCCCAAGCTTCAAAGATGTTTGGGGCCTGTTGGTTTTAAGGGTGATCGGGAGCGGCCCGGGTTACTTGCCTTCTCCCTACTGCTGGTTACAATGCTTCGACAGGTTTTTTCTTGAGTGAATATCTATGAAATTTGATCTATCTTCGACGTCCGGTCTCGATGTGAGCAACGCAGGTGGCCTGGTGCCCATGGTAGTTGAGCAGTCTGCCCGCGGTGAACGTTCCTATGACATTTACTCCCGTTTATTAAAGGAGCGCGTTATTTTCCTGGTGGGACCTGTAGAAGATTACATGGCCAATCTGGTGGTAGCGCAATTGTTGTTCCTAGAATCAGAGAACCCCGACAAGGATGTTCACCTATATATCAACTCGCCCGGTGGATCAGTGACTGCGGGGATGTCAATTTACGACACCATGCAATTTATCAAGCCTCATGTCAGCACCATGTGTATTGGTCAGGCTGCCAGTATGGGTGCTTTCCTGCTGGCCGCCGGTGAGGCCGGAAAACGTTACTGCCTGCCAAATTCCAGAGTCATGATTCATCAGCCCAGTGGTGGCTCTCAGGGACAGGCATCTGATATTCATATTCAGGCCCAGGAAATTCTCAAGATACGTGAGCGTTTGAATGAGCGTCTTGCCTTCCATACCGGCCAGTCCGTAGAACAAATCGCCCTCGATACCGAGCGGGATAAGTTCATGAGCGCCGAGGAATCACAAAAATATGGCATGATTGACCAGGTGCTGGACAAACGCCCCTAGAATCGTTAGTCTTTTTAAAAGAAAAGATATGTTTTATCTGTTTGATATAAAAGAATTTTATTTTCCCTTGTCGGTTAAAGATGAGTAGATTTGTAGAGACAGTATTATGAGTGATGAGAAAACCGGAAAAGGGGAAGATGACGGCAAGTTGCTGTACTGTTCTTTCTGCGGCAAGAGTCAGCACGAAGTTCGCAAGCTGATTGCAGGTCCGTCGGTGTTTATCTGTGACGAATGTGTAGACCTATGTAATGACATTATCACTGAAGAAATTCAGGACACTGATGCAGAGTCCTCCAGTGAAGAGCTGCCCAAACCCAAAGAGATTAATGCGATTCTTGATCAGTATGTGATTGGTCAGGTGCGTGCCAAGAAAATCCTTTCTGTCGCTGTTTACAATCACTACAAGCGCCTGCAGAGTGGCGGCAAGGGTGCGGAAAAGGATATTGAGCTGGGCAAAAGTAACATTTTGCTGGTTGGCCCCACTGGCAGTGGCAAGACGCTACTGGCCGAAACACTGGCACGCCTGCTGGATGTTCCCTTCACTATTGCCGATGCAACAACCCTGACAGAAGCGGGTTATGTCGGGGAGGATGTTGAAAATATTATTCAGAAATTATTGCAGAAATGTGATTATGATGTTGAGAAGGCCCAGCGTGGTATCGTCTATCTCGACGAAATTGACAAGATTTCCCGCAAATCGGATAACCCTTCCATTACCCGTGATGTGTCAGGCGAGGGGGTCCAGCAAGCCCTGTTGAAATTAATTGAAGGGACGGTTGCCTCGGTGCCGCCGCAGGGTGGACGCAAGCATCCTCAGCAGGAATTTTTGCAGGTGGATACTGGCAATATCCTTTTCATTTGCGGGGGTGCCTTTGCCGGCCTGGAAAAGGTTATCCAGGAGCGCTCCGATAAAGGCGGTATTGGCTTCAGCGCTCAGGTGAAAAGCAAGGACACCAGCAAAAATATTGGTCAGACCCTCACAGACCTGGAGCCGGAAGATCTGGTGCGCTTTGGTCTGATACCGGAGTTTGTGGGGCGTCTGCCCGTGATCGCCACCCTTGAGGAACTCGATCGCGATGCCTTGGTAAACATTCTGGTCGAGCCCAAAAATTCCCTGATCAAGCAGTATGAGGCCATGTTTGAAATGGAAGGGGTGGAATTGGATATTCGTCGTGATGCGCTCGAGACCATTGCCGAGCGTGCGCTGGAGCGGAAAACCGGTGCCCGTGGATTGCGCTCGATTATTGAAAACGTCCTTCTGGAAACCATGTACAGCATTCCTTCTATGGATAATGTCTACAAAGTGGTGATCGACAGCGCGGTAATTCGTGGCGAGTCGGAACCGCTGCTGGTCTACGAAAATAAAGAGCAGCAAAAAGCTGCCAGTGATGAGTAAGCCATTTTTTATCCCCGAAAGGCCCTGCGGGGCCTTTTTTTTTGCCTGAAGACATTTATCTGTCGCTGGTCACTTGTATTTCCCCGAGTAAACCCCATATTTGCAGTAAGCTAATTTGTATCGAAACGCTCGCTAAAGAGGTTAAAGAATGGGACAGAACGCTGTGCATAATCAATTGACAATGCTGCCTCTGCGCGACGTGGTGGTGTATCCCCATATGGTGATACCACTGTTTGTAGGTCGGGAAAAATCGATTCTGGCACTCGAAGAAGCCATGGTGCAGGACAAGCAGATTCTACTGGTAGCGCAGAAAACTGCGGCGGAAGACGATCCCACACCCGAAGATCTCTACCGTGTGGGTACACTCGCCACGGTGTTGCAGATGCTCAAGCTGCCCGATGGCACCGTCAAAGTGCTTGTTGAAGGTGTCGAGCGCGTTACTATCCAGAAGATTGATGAATCGCCCGGCTACTTTGTGGGTGTTTACGAAGTGATGTCCGACGAGGTGTTGTCCAGTAAAGAATCCGAAGCATTGATGCGATCGGCTCTGACCCAGTTTGAACAGTACGTCAATCTGAGTAAAAAAATCCCTTCAGAGGTTGTGAGTACCGTGGCAGGTATTGAGGATCCCAGTCGTTTGGCTGACACCCTGGCCACACACATGGCCCTCAGTGTCGAACAAAAACAGGGAATACTTGAAACACCTTCTCTGGCAAATCGGCTGGAGACATTGTTGGGCTTGATGGAATCCGAGATCGAACTTTTTGAAGTTGAGCAGCGCATTCGTGGGCGCGTCAAAAAGCAAATGGAAAAAAGCCAGAAAGAGTACTACCTCAACGAGCAGATGAAAGCGATCCAGAAAGAGCTCGGTGAAGTTGAGGAAGGCGGCAATGATATCGAGCAGCTGGAAACGAAAATCAATGAAGCCGGTATGCCGAAATATGCTCTTGATAAAGCAAAATCAGAACTGAATAAACTGAAAATGATGTCGCCGATGTCGGCTGAAGCCTCGGTCTTGCGCGGTTATATTGACTGGATGGTCAGTGTGCCCTGGAAAAAGCGCTCAAGGGTTCGTCACGACCTCAAGCGTGCTGAACGCATTCTCCATGAAGACCACTATGGGCTTGAGGAGGTCAAGGAGCGCATTCTGGAGTTTCTGGCAGTCCAGCAGAGGGTAAAAAAACTTAAAGGACCCGTGTTGTGTCTGGTGGGACCGCCGGGCGTGGGCAAGACCTCGCTGGGTGAATCTATCGCCAAGGCGACCGGTAGGAAATACGTGCGTATGTCTCTGGGGGGTGTCCGTGATGAAGCTGAAATTCGCGGGCATCGCAGAACCTATATCGGCTCCCTCCCAGGTAAACCGATTCAGAAGCTGGCCAAGGCCGAGGTGAAAAACCCGTTATTTTTGCTGGATGAAATTGACAAGATGGGCATGGACCATCGCGGTGATCCTGCGTCAGCGATGTTGGAAGTGCTCGACCCCGAGCAGAATAACAGCTTCAACGACCACTATCTGGAAGTCGATTACGACCTTTCCGAAGTCATGTTCATCTGTACGGCAAACTCGATGAATATCCCAGGCCCTCTGCTGGATCGTCTCGAGGTTATCCGGATTCCCGGTTACACCGAACAGGAAAAGATCAATATTGCGCTCAAATATCTGCTGCCAAAGCAACGCAAAGCCAATGGTCTGAAGCCGAACGAACTGACCATGGACGACACTGCGGTGATGGACGTTATCCGTTACTACACCCGTGAAGCGGGTGTGCGAGGTCTGGAGCGCGAATTGGCAAAAATCTGTCGGAAGGTGGTTACCAGGAACGTACGTGACGGTGTCAGAGAGTCTCACCACATTACTTCAGCTGAGCTTGAAGATTTGTTGGGTGTTTACAAATATGACTTTGGTCGCGCTGAAGAAGAGAGTCAGATTGGCCAGGTTACCGGTCTTGCCTGGACCCAGGTGGGTGGTGAGTTGTTGACCATCGAGTCTTCTGCGGTGCCAGGTAAGGGGCAGGTGGTTAAAACCGGTTCCCTTGGCGATGTGATGCAGGAATCTATCCAGGCGGCGTTGACGGTGGTTCGCAGTCGGGCAAAAACACTGGGTATCAAACGCGATTTTTACCAGAAGGTAGATCTTCATATTCATGTGCCTGAAGGAGCGACGCCCAAGGATGGTCCCAGCGCAGGTATCGGAATGTGTACAGCTTTTGTATCTGTGCTGACAGGTATCCCGGTGCGTGCGGATGTGGCCATGACCGGAGAGATTACTCTGCGCGGGCAGGTATTACGGATCGGAGGCCTAAAGGAAAAATTATTGGCCGCTCATCGCGGCGGTATTCGCACGGTGCTTATACCCTACGAAAATGAGCGTGACCTCAAAGAGATACCAGAGAATATTAAAGCAGATCTTGATATACATCCGGTCAAATGGATCGATGAAGTTCTGGAGATTGCGTTGATTCGGAAACCTGAACCGTTGTCTGATGAAGAGTATGATCGCGTCGACAAAGATGAAACAAAAACCCATGGTGAGGCTGGAACCCGCATAAATACTCACTAAACCGCTTGACCGGTTTTCGGGGGGTTGGTATAACGTTGCAGTCATCTTACATGCCACACCCTGCGGGAAAGCAGTAAAGTCGTGTGTTACAGGTGAACAGTCTTATTAACATAACAAGGGGATTATTGTGAATAAATCTGAACTCGTTGATGCCATTGCCGATGCCGCTGATCTTTCGAAAGCGTCTGCCGGCCGCGCGCTGGATGCCGCTATTGACGCTGTAACCCGTACCCTGAAAAAAGGTGACCCGGTCTCGCTGGTAGGTTTTGGAACGTTTGCTGTTAAACAGCGTGCCGCCCGCACTGGTCGCAACCCTCAGACCGGCGCAGAAATCAAAATTGCTGCTGCCAACGTACCTAGCTTTAAAGCTGGTAAAGCTCTGAAGGACGCTGTTAATAAATAAAACGGCGTCTGCTGTTTGTCTTTGTTGTATGTTGAAAGGCGCATCAGCGATGCGCCTTTTTTTATAAAATAACCCTATCCGTCCAAACAAAACCAAATCAAGAGATTTTTATGCTGCAGGACTTTCGAGACAACCTCAAAGGCTCGGCCAAAATTGTACTGGTCGCTATTATTATTGTGCCGTTTGCCCTGTTCGGTGTGGATGCAATTTTTCTCAGCGGTAGTTCTGTTGAAGAAGCCGCTAGCGTCAATGGTGAGACCATTACAGAGCTTCGTCTGCAACAATCCGTGGCGCTTCAGAAGCAACAGATTCTTAACAGGTACGAAGATCTCGACCCGTCCATGATCAACGATGAGCAGCTTCGTGGCCCCGTTATGCAACAGCTTATTCGCCAGAAAGCGGTTGAGCTTGCAGCTCGGGAGCAGGGTATGGCTATCGACGACAAAATGATTTATCGCCTTCTGCTTGAGGTCCCTGATTTTCAAGTGGAGGGGAAGTTTGATGCCCAACGCTATGAGTTTGTGCTCAGGCAGATGGGTTACACTCCGAATTCCTACAATAAATTGCTTCGTTCAGATATGTTGAACAGTCAGTTTATGCAGGGGGTAAGCAATACTGGGTTTTCTACGGAGCGGGAAAACCAGCTGCTGGCGAGCATCACTGAGCAAACCCGGGATTTCTACTACCTGACCATTCCCCGGGCGCCGGTATTGGATGCGATCTCGATTACTGATGAGGAAGTTCAGTCTTTCTACGAGGGCAATAAAGACCAGTTTATGGCGGACGAACAGTTGGTGGTGGAGTATTTGGAGTTGCGTCCCGACGACCTGGTGCAGGAGGTCGTCGTGGAAGAAAGTGTTGTGAACGATGTGATCGAAGCCAGGATCAACGCAGTTCGTGCCAAGCAATCGCGACAGGTCGCGCAGATTCTGCTTGAGAAGCAGGACGACGGCAGTCATCTCGACAAAATATCTGACATTCAAAAACAGCTGGAAGCCGGTGAAGAGTTTGCTGTACTCGCTGAGCAGCATTCGGAGGATTACAGCACAGCTGAACAGGGCGGTGATCTGGGCTTTGTGCAACGGGGCGATCTGCCGGAACCATTGAGTGTGGCGCTGGACAGTCTCTCTGTCGGTGAGATTTCTGGTCCGGTAGAAACCGAGCTCGGTGTTCATCTGGTCAAACTGCTGGCAGAAAAAAAGGCTGAGTTACCCAGCCGAGATGATATTGAGCCGGGTATCCGGCGTGAGCTTCAACGGCAACTGGCACTGGAATTGCTGCCAGAGAGAATTGAGGAGCTCAAGGATCTTTCCTATAATGCCTCCTCCCTGGAAAGTGTAGCCGACAGGCTTGATCTGACATTGCAGATTACCGAGCCATTCAGCCGCAATGGTGGTGACGGCATAGCGGGTAAGCCACAGGTCATTACGGCTGCATTCAGCGAGCCGGTTCTGGAAAAAGGTCTTACCAGTGAAGTGCTTGATCTGGCAGATGATCACGTGGTGGTTCTGTCTCTTCGGGAGCGAATTCCTTCACGCCTCAAACCCTTGACTGAGGTCAGGCCTCGTATCGAGCAGATTCTCAAGAAAGAGCGTGCGGACCGTCAATTGATGGAGCGTGCTGAGACATTGGTCGCCCGTGTTAAAGGGGGTGAGTCAATTGAAGAAGTGGCCAAACATGAATCGCTCCAGTGGCAGGTTAATCTGAACACAAAGCGTTTTAGTGGCAAACTCAACGAAGAGATTCGCCAGTGGGGTTTTTCCCTGGCAGAGCCTGCGGATAGCGCGGTCGTCAGTGATTTGGCACTTGCCAATGGTGATCACGTGATTGTGTCCCTGACCCGGGTCACCGAGGGAGACTTGGACAAGCTGAGTGCTGAGCAGAAGCAGGTGCTTTCCACAACCGTTGCCCTGACGGCGGCCAGTCGCGATTACCAGGCGTATGAGACCCTGTTGGTTGAACAGGCAGATATCGCATCTAAATACTAGATAGGTGCATTGATCACAAGCATTCGTCTCACTTGCTATGGTTTATAACGGTCGCACTGGAGGTGTTGTGATAATGGGGTTGTGATGTGGTAGCCAATCTGTGGTACCGAGTATACAACTCATGAATCTGGAGTTTTAAAGCATGGCAGATTATCAATATGATCTGGTAATAATAGGCAGTGGTCCTGCAGGCGAGGGTGCCGCAATGTCCGCAGTGAAGCAGGGCTGGTCAGTGGCAGTAGTTGATGACCGGCCTATGGTGGGTGGTAACTGTACCCATCTGGGGACCATTCCTTCAAAAGCCCTGCGCCATGCAGTTCGACGCATGGTGCAGTTCAATACCATGCCGATGTTCCGTGCAGTGGGAGATCCCCGTTGGTTCTCCTTCCCTGATTTGATGAAATCCGCAGATGATGTCATTCGCAAGCAGGTTGAAGGGCGTACAAAAGATTATGCCCGCAATCGTATCAAACTCCATTTAGGGCGAGCCAGTTTTACGGATGTCCATCATATTTCTATCAAACAGCCTGACCACACACGTGAAACGATTAAGGGACGATTTTTTTTGATCGCAACGGGTTCAAGTCCCTATCATCCGGACGATGTGGATTTTGATCATCCCTGTATTTTTGATAGTGATTCGATTCTGAGTCTGGATCGAACACCTCGCAATATTATTATTTATGGTGCCGGGGTGATAGGTTGTGAATATGCCTCGATTTTTGCCGGACTGGATACTCGTGTCGATCTGGTGAACAGTCGCTCCGGGCTGCTGTCATTTCTCGATGATGAGATTTCAGATGCACTCAGCTATCAGCTTCGCGATCTGAATGTCACCGTTCGGCACAATGAGGAGTATGACCATATAGAAACCCGTAACAATGGTGTCACTATGGAACTGAAGTCGGGCAAACGGATTCACGCTGAAGCCCTGCTCTGGTCCAATGGCCGTTCCGGCAATACTAAAAATATGGGGCTGGAAGAGTTGGGCCTGGTTGTCAATGAGCGCGGTCAGCTGGAGGTCAATGGGCACTACCAGACGACAGTCCCGCATATTTACGCGGCCGGCGATGTGGTGGGCTGGCCATCATTGGCAGGTGCCGCCTATGACCAGGGTAGGTTTGCTGCCGCACACATGTGTGGAGCAGCACGCGAATATCACGTTGAAGACGTTGCCACCGGTATTTGGACGATTCCGGAAATCAGCTTTGTTGGCAAGACCGAGTCCGAACTGACCGAGCAGCAGGTTCCCTATGAGATAGGCCGCGCTTACTTCAAGAACATCGCCCGTGCCCATATTTCCGGCGAAGAAGTTGGTGTATTAAAGATATTGTTTCATCAGGAAACTCTGGAAATCCTTGGTGTCCATTGTTTCGGTGCAGAGGCGTCAGAAATTATTCATATTGGCCAGGCTATTATGAACCAGTCCGGCGACGCCAATACCATTGAGTATTTTATCCGCACCACATTTAATTACCCGACCATGGCAGAAGCCTACAGGATCGCTGCTATTAACGGGATGAACCGGTTGTGTCGCGAGTCCCGTAAACTGGTGATTTGATTGCCGGAACCGGAAAACTCCGCACAATCATAGGCGCAGGGTGGGATAGGTATTACTCGGTGGCAGTGCTTTCCGGTTCAGTGCGTTTTAGCACCGAATGAAGTACGTGCTCGTATTCAAAATAGACCTGAAATTCAGGGTACTCCCAGGATGAAATCGGCGGTTCTCCCACTGCCGGCTCCATGCTTAAGGGCTCACCAAATTTAGCGCGAACCCTATCCTTGCTGATACCACGACCAGGTTTTTCAATGGCCTGATTTTGCGCTGATTGTTGTCCAACGGGGATAACAACCTGTTCGGCGATCGTGGCCAGGGGCAGGCTTATTAGCGCAGAAAAAAGCAGTATCAGTGGTTTATTCATGATCAAATTCCCTAGAGTTCAGGCGTGTGCGACTCAGCTTGGGGTTGCCTTTGCCGGTTTTAATTATAGTAAGCTGAAATGCGGGAAGTGCAACTGCCAAATTGGCGGAGATCGGACAAACTGTTTGCCCGCCAGATAAAATGTTCACTTGTTTGACTCCGGTGATTCCGATTTAATGCCTTCCCATGACTACTAACCTGCCTTTTTTTATCGGTCTGCGTTATATCCGCAGCAGACGCAAAAATGGTTTCGTATCTTTTATATCACTATTGTCTTTTGTCGCGATGGCACTCGGTGTGACGGCCCTCATCCTGGTTCTTTCGGTGATGAATGGTTTCGATCACGAAATCAGGCAGCGAATTCTCAACGTAGTAGCCCATGCAGCAATATTTAATGACGACGGTGTCCGCAACTGGCAGCAATTAGGTGCTGATGCAACTCTCGCCGGGGGTGTTGAAGCGTTTGCTCCCTACGTTGAGGGGTATGGTCTGTTGTCTTCGGATGCTCAAGGTCAGGGTGTTTTGATACAGGGTATAGACCCGCTTATGGAAGAGGCGGTCAGCCCGATCAGCGAATATATGATGGTGGGTGAGATGGCGTTACTCCAGCCGGGTGAGTATGGCATCGTTATCGGTAATCTGCTTGCCCGTTCACTTGGGGTTATTCGGGGCGATTATGTGGTGCTGTCGTTGCCCGAACTGAATGTGACGCCGGCGGGTATTTTCCCACGATATAAACGGTTTCGTGTATTTGGTGTGTTTCAGGTGGGCGCACAGGTGGATTCAGGGCTGGCCTTTGTTCATTATCGGGATGCTCAGAAGCTGTTTCGCACTGGGGACGCAGTCACGGGCGTGAGGTTGCGGCTTGCCGATCCCTTTGATGCAGGTGACATTGTTGCCGCATTGAATGACGATATGGATCCCGGATTCAAAGCCAAAGCCTGGACGGAGGACATGGGTAATTTATTCCAGGCGATAGAACTGGAGAAGAAGGTGGTCAGTTTGTTACTGGCAGCCATTATCGCCGTCGCGGCTTTTAATATTATTGCCAGCCTGATTTTGATGGTGGCTGATAAACGCCAGGATATCGCGGTGCTCCGCACCCTGGGTGTCGAGGCTGGAACAATTTCACGGATTTTTATGGTACAGGGTAGTGCTGTAGGTGCTTTTGGGGTGCTCTGTGGCGTGATCTTTGGCAGTTTTCTGGCCCTGTGGATTGGCGACATCGTCCACTGGGCTGAGTATGCGGTAGGCTTCAGAGTATTTGATCCGGATGTCTATTTTATCAGCCAGCTACCCTCTAGGCTGTTGTGGCAGGATGTCCTGATGATAAGCGGACTGGGTTTTGGTTTAAGCCTGTTGGCAACCCTGTATCCGTCATACCGGGCAGGACAGATTTTACCGGCGGAGGCCTTGCGTTATGACCACTGATTCAACCGCAGTAATGCACTGCGATAACCTCGCCAGACACTACCGTCAGGGGGTAGAGCGGATTGATGTGTTAAGGGGGTTGTCACTGCGGGTTCACAGTGGCGAGAGAATTGCGATCATCGGGACGTCTGGTTCCGGCAAAACCACCCTTTTGAACTTGCTGGGTGGGCTGGATGACCCGGACGAGGGCTTTGTCAATGTGATGGGGGCTGCTCTGAAGCCAATGAATGAATCGAAGCGAGCCCGTTGGCGCAATCAGCACCTGGGGTTTGTCTACCAGTTTCATCATCTGTTGGGTGAGTTCAGCGCACTTGAAAATGTGGCCATGCCGTTGCTGGTGGCAAAAACACCGGTTGCCGAAGCGAAGGTGCTGGCCCGGGAAATGCTCGATCGGGTTGGTCTGGGTGCACGTTGCGCTCACAAACCCTCTGAGCTATCCGGTGGAGAGCGCCAGAGAGTCGCCATTGCCCGGGCACTGGTGAGAAAACCGGCCTGTGTGTTGATGGATGAACCGACCGGCAATCTTGACCCTGTCACAGCAGAGACGGTGCTGGCGCTTCTGATGTCATTAAACCGTGATCTGGCGATCAGTTTTGTGGTGGTTACCCATGATACGCAGGTCGCAGCCCGGATGGATCGGGTGCTCTCCCTTACCGAGGGTTGTTTGACGGATGTTACTGAATCCCGCTCCATGGGTCAGGGATTGTAGCTGGCCGTGTTCAGACCCCTAACCGTCTTTATCGGATTGCGTAATTTTACCTCTGGTGCTGGCAACCGGATGGTGTCGTTTATTTCACTGCTGGCTATCCTGGGACTGGTGATGGGCGTTGCTCTGCTGGTGGTGGTGATGTCAGTGATGAACGGATTCGATCGGGAAATGGAGTCTCGCATCCTCGCAGCAGTTCCACACATACGATTGCTTGACGAGCACGGTGTTCAGCAGAGCGACACGTTGCGCGATACCCTTGTGCAGCAGCCGAATGTCCGCGCTGTGATGCCCTTTACCCGGCTGGAGGGCATGCTGACACATCGTGGCAAAACCAGGCCAGTGGAAGTGATGGGGTTGGAGCCATCTCTGGCCGACCCGTTCATGGGTGTGTTCATCTCTCCCGACCTGATGGGGCAGCTGGCTGTTCATTCCAATGGCCTTTTGATGGCGGGTGAGATTGCCAAAAAACTGTCCCTGTCAGCGGGTGACCGGGTGACATTGCTGGTGCCCGCATCCGGAGGTAACGGGCTCCAACAGGCACCAAAAGTGTCGACTTTTACCGTGCTAGGAACCTTTGACACCCGCACAGCGGCCGATCAGAGTTTGGTGCTGGCCAAGCTTGAAACAGCCTCCAGGCTGGCGGGACATCCTGGTCTGGCTCAGGGGTGGCAGGTGCGGGTGGCCGATGTCTTTGAGGCGCGCCAGACCGGTTATACCCTGCTGCAAGTGCTGCCGTCCGGTTACCGGTTTTCCGATTGGATACAAACCCATGGCAACCTTTATCAAGCCATAAAAATGTCTCGCAACCTGGTTTCCCTGTTGGTTTTTCTGATCATTGCCATCGCTGTTTTCAATGTCATCTCAATGTTGATGATGACTGTGATCGACAAGCGTGCCGAGATCGCGATTCTCAAAACACAGGGGTTTGTCCGGCATGAGATTGTTGCCATCTTCCTCACACAGGGTGTGCTGATTGGTTTGTTTGGCACCCTGCTGGGTGTGCTGCTGGGTGTGGTGGGGGCCTTGAATGTGACGGCCGCAGCTCGGTGGCTTGAGTTGTTGATGGGTCGCCCGTTACTCAACTCCGAAATCTACCCGCTTGACTACCTCCCCTCGGCGCTGCTGTGGAATGATGTGGGGATGATTGTCGCAGTGGCTTTAGCACTGAATTTTCTGGCGACTCTTTACCCTGCTATCCGTGCTGCCAATACTCGCCCTGCAGATGTCCTGAGGTACGAATAATCGCTTGTTATCGGTTAAGGTTTTTTTCTCTGATTTAATAGTGCGGCCGCGTGCCCCTGGCGTTTTTTCTTGCGAATACCCCAGTTTTTGACCACCTTCCACCGCCACAGATTTAAAATGGTCAGATAGCCCATGATGCCGCTGACCAACCCGCAGACCAGGCTACCGGTCAGCAATGGCAGCCAAATTCTACTGCCCTGTGCAACTGCCCAGTCCCAGCTGAGCTCAATGACAAGGTGAGATTCTCTTTGACCCAGTAGCCAAGTACCCACGCTGTAGGCAAACAGGAACATCGGTGTGATCGTCAGCGGGTTGCTGATCCAGATCAGTGCCACGGCCAGAGGTAGATTGCTGCGGAATATCAAGGCCAGTAGTACGGCCACCAGCGTTTGTCCCGGAATCGGCAGGAAAGCGCAAAATAGTCCGATAAAAAAAGACGTTGAAATTGAGCCACGGTTGATATGGAACAGGTTGGGATCTTTCAGTAGAGGGCCCATCCAGCGGATAGGGCGCACATGAAGGATTTTGTGTGGATCCGGCAGAAAGCGGCGTAAAATCTTTTTTGGCATAAGTTCGGGCTGATGGCGTTCGGGGCCGGAATTATGATCAGTTTTTGCCCCGCAGGCCACTGATCAGGTCAACTGGATAGTTGTTTCCACCAGCGTAACATGGTCAGATCGGGGAGATTATTTTAATCTCCGAAACCCTATCTCTACTTGAAAACAGGGCAAGATAAAAAATGGAATCAGTCACGTCAGGTTGGGTTTACTTCATGCTAAATTCTCTGGCCGTCATTGTTGTGCTTTCTTTTGGTCTGTTAATCCTTACGCTGGTTGTCTTCTATATCATCGATATTACCCAGACCAAACACGCGGTTCGCCGAAATTACCCTGTTGTCGGTCGTTTTCGTTACCTGTTTGAGCATATGGGTGAATTTCTCCGTCAATATTTCTATGCCATGGATCGCGAGGAAATGCCCTTTAATCGGGCCGAACGCGCCTGGGTCTACAGAGCGGCCAAGGATGTGGATAGAACGCTGGCCTTCGGTTCAACTCGTGACCTGCGTCCGCTCGGTTCAATATTTTTTGTCAACTGTGCGTACCCCACCCGCGGTGAGGATGCGGTGGCGCCCAGCCCCATCACCATTGGCCCCTATTGTGAAACCCCTTTCACAACGGCTTCCATTCTGAACATTTCTGGTATGAGTTATGGTGCGCTCTCCAGGCCGGCGTTGCAGGCGCTATCCCGAGGTGCTGCCAAAGCCGGTTGCTGGTTAAATACCGGCGAAGGGGGTCTTTCATCCTATCACCTTGAGGGCGGCTGCGATATTGTCTTTCAGATTGGCACCGCCAAATTTGGTGTCCGGGACGAGCAGGGGCGGCTCAGCGAAGAACGGTTGGCCGGTGTTGCCGCTCACCCGCAGGTCAAAATGTTTGAGATTAAGCTCAGTCAGGGTGCCAAGCCGGGAAAGGGCGGTATTCTGCCCGGGGTCAAGGTTACCGAAGAGATTGCCCTGATTCGGGCTATTTCGGTGGGTGAAGATGCGATCAGTCCCAACCGCCACCTGGAAATCACCAATGCCGGGAGCCTGCTGGATATGATTGAACAGGTGCGCAGGGTTGCGGGAAAGCCGGTAGGATTCAAAACGGTTATTGGTGACACCGTCTGGCTGGAAGATCTCTTTAAACTGATACTGTCGAGAGGCATTGAGTCGGCTCCCGACTTTATAACGATCGACGGTGCAGAGGGTGGCTCAGGTGCCGCGCCTCAGGCGTTGATGGATTATATGGGGTTGCCCATCCGCGAGAGTCTTCCGGCGGTCGTTGACCTGTTGCATGGCTACGGTCTCAAAGAGCGCATCAAGGTGATTGCATCGGGAAAACTGATTGTGCCCTCTGGGGTGGCCTGGGCGCTTTGTATGGGCGCGGATTTTGTCAATTCCGGGCGTGGTTTCATGTTTTCTCTCGGTTGTATTCAAGCCATGCAGTGCAATAAAAATACCTGCCCCACCGGTGTCACGACCCATGACCCAAGATTGCAGCGCGGACTGAACCCCATATTGAAATCCGAGCGGGTGGCAAACTACGTGGCGAACATGACCTACGATGTCGGTACGATTGCCCATTCCTGCGGTGTTTTCGAGCCTCGCCAATTGCGCCGCCATCACGCCAGAATGGCTACCAGTTCCGGTCGCTCGGAAAGCCTTGAAAGTCTTTATCCATCGGAGCAGATGGGAGCCAGGTTGTTTCCCCCGGGAAATATTGATCAATGACGACAAAGCAATGTCATAGTTAAAACCGGTCAGCCGGGATAAAAGAGGTGTGATTCATGGGGCAATCCATCGATAAAACCAGCTTTACACCTGTCGACTTCGAGCGATTTGAAGAAAAATTGCATTATTGCCTCGAAGCGCTGGACAGCCTTCTGGCCCGGCCCGGGTTTGGGCAGGGAAGTGTCAGTATTGGTGCAGAACTGGAGTTGTATCTGGTCGACGGGCGAGGGGGGCCGCTATTGCGCAATCTGGAGATTCAGGCGCAGAGTAATGACCCTAGGCTGACCCTTGAACTGAATCGTTACAATCTCGAATTTAATCTGTCTCCGGTGTTTGCTGCAGGTCAGCCGTTTACTGCAATCGAACAGCAAATGCTGGAAACCCTGGCGGATTTGCAGTCGCTGCTGGATGAGGAGGGGGGCAGCGTCATACCCATCGGTATTCTCCCCACCTTGGGGCCCAATCACTTTGGCGAAGCTGTGATGACTGATACGCCACGTTATCAAGTTCTTGCGGAGGCTATCCGGCAATCACGAACTGACGTTTTCGGCATCAATATCGATGGTCCCGACCCTATTCATCTAGTCCACGGTGATGTGACACTGGAGGGTGCCTGCACGTCCTTTCAGTTGCACTACCGCACTGACCCCGCCCGGTTTGGTATGTTGTGGAACGCCATTCAGCTGGTTACCCCATTGATGGTTGGTGTCGCCGCCAACTCACCACTATTACTGGGGCACCGACTCTGGCACGAGACCCGGGTACCCTTGTTCAGGCAATCTATTGATGACCCTGAGGTCGGGCCCGATGGCTGGAGTAAACCGGCCCGAGTCAGCTTTGGTCACGGCTGGTTGCGTGGTAACGCAATGGAATTGTTCCGGGAAACTGTACAACTCTACAAGCCTCTGATGCCACTGGTCAGTGCGGAAGATCCCCGGGCCGTGGTGGCAGGTGGTGGTATGCCGCTGCTTGATGAACTCTGTTTGCATGATGGAACCATCTGGTCCTGGAACCGGCCAATTTTTGATCCCGAAGGCGATGCTCATGTGAGGATAGAGATGAGATCGTTGCCAGCGGGACCAACGCCACTGGACATGGCGGCAAATGCGGCGCTGTTTATCGGGCTCGCCGAGGGGCTGGCCGATCAGCTGGAACCCTTGTTGTCGGCGTTGCCGTTTAGCTATGCCGAGGAGAACTTTTACCGGGCGGCCCGGGATGGTCTACAGGCCCAGGTACTATGGCCGAATGCGCGACAGAACGGTTTGCAGGAGCAATCTTTGGTCAGTGTATTAAATCAGCTGTTACCCACTGCGGAGCGGGGTTTGGCCAGCATCGGGGTCGATGAAAAAGAATACCGGAAGTGGCTGGAGGTTATCGAAGACAGATTATCAACCGGGGTTAATGGTGCGAGCTGGCAGTTGGCTCAATTCAATCAATTGATGTCAACCGGCATGAACCGGAAGGAGGTTTGCCGGCAGCTGTTGGCCGCTTACCAGGCGCGCTCAATAGCCAACATCCCGGTATCCCAATGGGCTGATATTGAGCAGGCAGAGGCGTGACTATGCAGTTTAGCAAGGCCTTCAGAATGCTCCAGAAGCTCTCGGTAGAAGACGTGCCAGCATCCGTTGCCGATTTTCTTGTTCAGTTAGGCGGGCCAGCGGTGATCAAGCTGGATGGTCGCGATAACCGCCGTTGCCGTTTTGTGGTCACCCTGCTGCACGGCAATGAACCCTCCGGTTTGAAAGCGATCCACCAATTGTTGCGCGAGGGCTTTGAACCGGAGGTGGATACCTATCTGGCCATTGTCTCGGTCGAGGCGGCATTGACTGAACCACAGTTCAGTCACCGCTATTTGCCAGATCAGCGTGACATGAATCGGCTGTTTGCTCCCCCCTACACAGATGCTCAAGCGATGTTGGCTGCTGAGTTGCTGGATATCATTCGCCGGGTGGGGCCCGAGGCCGTTATTGACCTCCACAATACTTCCGGTGATGGACCCGCTTTTGCGGTCGCTGTGGAAGAGCAGCCCATACATATGGATATCGCCATTCTCTTTACCCATCGGCTCATTATTACCGATATCCGTCTGGGGGCGTTGATGGAGTCACGAGACTTCAATTGTCCGGTGGTGACGATCGAGTGTGGCGGCGCTGCGCAGGCGCTGTCAGACACGATTGCCCGACAGGGATTAAAACGATTTATGACGGAAGCAGAGCTTGCCAGGCCGATGCTCCCCGACTCAGAGAAATTGGCGGAGCGGGATATCTATCGGCATCCGGTAAGGGTGGAGCTGAAACCTGCAGGATGTCTGTGCTACGCAGAGGAACCCTGCCCCGATATGGATATTACCTTGCCGCTCCACCTCGACCGGCGAAATTTCGGCATTGTCGGTCCGGATTCGCCGCTGGCCTGGCTTAACTGCCAGGGAATCAATAATCTCAGGGTGGTTGATGCCAGTGGTCATGATGTCATTGATCAATATTTTGTTTCACGGGAGGGCAAACTTTACCCGCGAACCTTTTTAAAGCTTTTTATGGTGACGACCAACCCTTCGATAGCGGTGAGTGATTGTATTTTTTATGCAGTGAAAGAGGTGGACCATACCCATTTGCAGACGACACGAATGACCCTTGATTCAATTGATTCTGGAGCCAGGGATTACAGTGACCGAAAGTAGTTGGGGACCAATATCGAGGCAGGTCCCTGATGGCATTCGTCAAACTGCGAACTGTTGGTCGAGGTCTCCAGGTTGAGTTCAACCGTTTGTGCCCCGGCAGCTTTGGCGACGGCAAAGAACCCGGCAGCCGGATAGACATGACCTGAGGTGCCAATGGCAATAAACAAATCACATTGATGTAAAGCCTGGTGGATTTCATCCATAAAAAATGGCATTTCACCAAACCAGACCACGTGGGGGCGGAGGGTGGCTATTTTGTCGCAGCATGGGCAGGGTATCGATGACGCGGTATGCTGGTGGCAGTCAAAAATGTTCCCGGTAGCGCTGCAACGGGTTTTCAATAACTCACCATGCATATGCAGAACATGGCTGCTACCGGCCCGCTCATGCAGGTTGTCGATATTCTGTGTGATCAGTGTGAAGTTGCCGGAACAGCGTTGTTCAAATTCCGCCAGTGCGATATGGGCCGGGTTGGGAGCGATACCCGGATCCAGCAGTTGCCGTCTGCGTTCATTGTAGAACTGGTGTACTGTGGCTGGATCACGGGCAAAGCCCTCGGGTGAGGCAACATCCTCTACCCGGTGGTTCTCCCAAAGCCCATCGCTGGTTCGGAAGGTCTGTATGCCGGACTCAGCGGAGATTCCGGCCCCGGTTAAAACAACGACGGATTGACAGGTTTTGGTGGACATAGGGCATCTATTCCAATTTTTTCAGTTTGGCAGGCAACTATCGTCATCCCGTCTCTGGTTCTGTGCAAACCCGCAAGGGTCACAAAGCAGATGAATATTCGCAGGATAATACAATGAGAGATACCCGGCCGTTTCTACTCGCTACCGATTTCCCAGAGTTGCAGAGAAGGGGGTTGTCGACGCTTCAGGTGAATTTGGGGTATCTCTGCAATCAGAGCTGCAGCCACTGCCACGTAAACGCGGGACCAAACCGCACCGAACTGATGGATCTGGAGACTGTCCAGCTGGTGTTGCGGGTATTGCGCGAGCGGCAGATTTCTACGCTCGATCTGACCGGTGGTGCGCCGGAGATGAATCCCCATTTTCGCTATCTGGTATCAGCGGCGGTCAAGCAGGGTGTTACCGTCATTGATCGGTGTAATCTGACTATCCTTCTTGAGCGAGATCAGACCGATCTGGCGGAATTCCTCGCAGCTCAGGGTGTAACAGTAGTCGCATCGCTGCCCTGCTACACGGAGCAGAATGTTGCCGAGCAGCGCGGCAAGGGTGTTTTTCAGCAAAGTATTGAGGCGCTGCAAAAGCTGAATACACTGGGTTACGGGCGAGAGCCAGACCTCGCTTTAAACCTAGTTTACAACCCCAACGGTGCATTTCTTCCGCCCCCGCAACAGCAGCTTGAGCAAGAATACAAAATCCGTCTGTTTGAAGATTATGGCATCGTGTTCAATCAGCTTTTTACTATCACCAATATGCCTATCAGTCGCTTTGGTGCCACGTTGCTGGCCCAGGGTAACTACGAACCCTATATGCAGTTGTTGAAAAACCATTATCGCCGTGAGCACCTGCAAACGGTCATGTGCCGCGATACCGTCAGTGTTGATTGGCTGGGCTATCTCTACGATTGTGATTTCAACCAGATGCTTGAAATGCCCATGTACACCCCGAGCGAACACATTGCCTCAGACCGACGGTCACATTTGCGCGAACTATTGCAGAATGATCTGTCCGGGCGACCGATTGCCATTGGTGACCACTGCTACGGCTGTACCGCGGGCAGTGGCAGTAGCTGTGGCGGTGCGCTGGATTAATGGCCGGTTTGCCGCTCAGTATCGTTATTCCGGTGCTCAATGAGGGTGCTCAACTAACCTCCTGTCTTCAGTGTTTACAAGGGCTTCGCCAGGCAGAAGCGGAGCTGATCGTGGTGGATGGAGGAAGCATGGATGATTCGGTAGAGCGGGCCACTGCTCAGGCTGATCTCGTCATCAGCAGCCCTCGCGGCCGCAGTTTGCAGATGAATGCCGGGGCGGCAAAGGCCCGCGGCGATTATCTGCTGTTTCTGCACAGTGATACGCGATTGCCTGTCGGGTTTTCTAGTCATTGGTTGTCAGACAATGTTTGGGGGTTTTTCCCGGTTAAGCTCAGTGGAGACCGTTGGGCTTTTCGGGTGATTGAGCGGGCGATGAGTTGTCGGGCCCGCATCTCTGGTATTGGCACTGGCGATCAGACGCTGTTTTTGCGCCGCGATATTTTTGATCAGATTGGCGGTTTTGCTGCTATCCCGCTGATGGAAGATGTGGAAATCTGTTGTCGTCTGAAGACCCTCTGTCCCCCCAGGGTGCTGTCTTCCCCTGTTGAGACCTCCGCGCGTCGCTGGCGGCAGCGGGGGATTGTGAACACCGTGCTGCAGATGTGGTGGCTGCGATTGGCGTTTTTTCTGGGTGTGTCCCCGGCGCGTCTGGCCAGATGGTATTACTCTGAATGATTTCCCGATCCACTGATAGTTGCCTGATACAGTTTGCCAAGGCTCCACTATTGGGTGCTGTGAAAACCCGTTTGGAGCCCACCCTGGGAAAGGCAGGTTGTGTGGCACTTCATCGTGCGCTGGTCAGTTGGGTATTCAGTCGTCATCTGCCAGTGGGGCAGGTCGACAGCGAAGTCTGGTCTGACCGTAAGCACCCTTTTTTCGATGCTCTTCTGACTCCTGCAGGAGTACCATTTCGCCTGCAGGAAGGCGCCGATCTTGGCCAGCGCATGTCCCATGCTTTTGATGATCGACTGCCGCATTATCGCAACGTGTTGCTGATCGGCAGCGATTGTCCGGGAATTGATGTTGATTATATTACTGCTGCACTCAAGGCGTTGCAGACAGTCCCCGCTGTATTGGGTCCGGCTCGTGATGGCGGCTATGTGCTGGTGGGTCTCAACCGACCCTGTCCGGGCATTTTTGAAGATGTGCCATGGGGAAGCGGGAGGGTTATGGAAGCGACGCGACAGCGCTTGATAGCGAACCGCTTACAGTGGCTTGAGCTGGATGCACTGGCGGATATTGACCGAAATGAAGATCTGCACTATCTAGTAAGTAGCGTTGAGCGGGAATTATTTTTCAAGAAATATTTAACTTACTGATATTTAAATAATTATTTTTCTTGACCGGTTTCTGTTTTGCGCCTATTTTTTGCGCAAAATCAGTGGTGCTTGATCCCTGTCCCACAGGGGTCGTTTTATCGGGATCCAGGAGTTTCGATATGAGTGGCGAAGAAGCTTTACAAGATGATGATTTCGATGGTGAGGGAGACGATGCCGGTCAGGAAACTGAAGCGGCTGAGGTCGTCGTGAAAATAGTCAATTCAGAGGCCAGAAGGCGTCTCGAAGATCGCCTTGAAGAGCGTCGACTGCAAAAATTGATACGTGATTACGATTACGATATCGACTGACAGCAGTTATTCACTGTTTTTTCTTGATGACGGGTAACTTTTTCCCTCACCACTCTGAGTTTTGGCATAATACCGTCTGCGCTTCTGGCTGGATATTTTCTGTTGCCTCAAACTCCACAACTGATACTGGACTCGATTGCTTTTGAACGGGACGACTGCCTGTTGTTCTCCGGGATATGTCTGTCGCTGGAGTCTGGAGACGTTCTACAAATAGAAGGGCCTAATGGGGTCGGTAAGACCACATTGCTGCGAATTCTTTCAACTGCCTTGATACCCACTGCCGGCAAGCTGCTTTGGCAGGGCAGTGATGTGGCCCGCCATCGCCAGCTGTATTTGCAGAATCTATTGTTTCTCGGTCACTTGCCTGGGCTGAAACAATCACTGTCACCCACTGAAAACCTGGTCTGGTGGCGCCGGATTCATCGGGACCACAGCCCCCTCAAAAATGAAGAAATCCTTGGCTCACTGGGTTTGTGCGGCTATGAGGACATTCCCTGTTATGCGCTATCTGCCGGCCAACAGCGGCGGGCCGTACTGGCCCGTTTGTTGGTGACAGAAGCACCCCTCTGGATACTTGATGAGCCGTTTACCGCGATTGATAAACAGGGGGTCACCGACCTCGAGGCACTCCTGATTGCACATGCTCGGCGCGGTGGTATGGCAGTCCTATCGACACATCAGGACCTGGGTATTGCCAACGTGCGCCGTTTTCCTCTGGTGGCCTCGGCGGAGGCCGTTTGAGTATGGGTTATGGTTTTGCCGCGATATTGCGCCGCGATTTGCTGTTGGCATTCCGCAACCGGGGTGAGATAGCGAATCCGGTCATCTTTTTCTTCATTGTTGTGACCCTTATTCCCCTCGGGTTGACCCCTGAGGCTAGCCGTCTGGCTGAAATCGCACCCGGTATTTTGTGGGTTATGGCGCTGCTGGCATCGCTGCTGTCAGTGGAGGGACTGTTTCACAGTGATTATCGCGATGGCACACTGGAACAGTTGGTCATTTCCCCGCAGCCGCTCTATTTAATGGTATTGGCAAAAATTTTGGCTCATTGGTTGATAACCGGTCTGCCATTAACCCTGCTGGCGCCGCTTTTAGGTATGATGTTGTCTCTTCCCTCAGCGGGATATCTACCCTTGGTTCTGGGCTTGTTGATGGGCACTGCAGTGCTGAGTTTACTGGGTGCGATAGGCGCTGGACTGACAGTAGCTCTGCGCAAGGGCGGATTGTTGCTATCACTGATTGTGATGCCGCTGTATATGCCGGTGCTTATATTTGGTGCCAGCGCTGTTCAGCGATCTGTAGATGGGTTTTCGGTACAGGGCCCGTTGGCGGTCATGGGTGCATTGCTGGCTTTTTCGCTGCTGATTGCACCGTTTGCCACGGCCGGTGCCCTGCGGGTCAGTATGCACGGTTGACTATTTGGTCGGTGGCTCGATCAAAAATAAGGTTAAAGACACTATGTGGCAATGGTTTCATCGTTTGGGCTCGCCCCGCTGGTTTTATCAGACCAGTGGCAAGTGGCTTCCCTGGCTGGCGGGTATTACCTTTGTATTGCTGCTCATCGGGTTGGTGTGGGGGTTAGGTTTTGCACCACGGGATGCGAAGCAGGGGAACAGTTTCCGGATTATTTATATTCATGTGCCGGCGTCTTTCCTGGCACTGGCCGGTTACTATGTAATGGCGATTGCCGGTGCCGTGGGCCTGATTTGGAAGATGAAGCTGGCGGATATGGTGATGAAATCGGCGGCGCCTCTTGGCGCGGCTCTCACCTTTGTCGCGTTGGTTACCGGAGCCATTTGGGGAAAACCCACCTGGGGAACCTACTGGGTTTGGGATGCTCGAATTACCTCGATGCTGGTGTTGTTGTTTTTATACATGGGGGTGATGGCCTTGCAGCACTCCTACACTAGCGTCGATGCCGCGAACAGGGCCAGTGCGGTATTGTCACTGGTGGGGATGGTGAATATTCCGATCATTTATAAATCCGTTGACTGGTGGTACACACTGCATCAGCCTGCGACCATTAAATTTACGGAAGCTCCCACCATGCACCCCGATATGTTCCATCCGCTACTGGTGATGATAGCGGGCTTTTATTGTTTTTATGCGCTGGTGCTGATTCTCAATACCCGCTCGGAAATTCTGCATCGCGAGCGTCGGTCCAGTTGGGTAAAGGATGTTGTGTTACAAAATCAAAGGTGATGGACGTTGATATTCCGTTTTGACAGTTTTCAGCATTTTTTGCAGATGGACGGGCACGGTGCCTACGTATGGTCGGCCTACCTGATAGCCATCCTTGTCATGGTCTGGCTTGTAGTCAGTCCGTTATTTCGGCAATCGGGCGTGCGACAGGCTGTTGCCCGGGAGCTGCGTCGTGAAACTGCCAGACAGGGCAGTTCAGGCCAGACAGATAAAGAATGAGGATCCCCCGGCGTGCTTGTAAAAACCAGAGTTAAACTATGATGAATCCGATTCGTCGACAGCGGCTGTTTTTAGTCATTTTTATTGTAGTGGCGGCATCCCTGGCCGTGGGTTTGATGACTTATGCCCTGCGGGATAACATCAATTTGTTCTATCCACCTTCGGATATTGCTGCCGGTGAGGCACCGCCGGGTGTCCGCATTCGCGCCGGGGGTATGGTAGTGGACGGTAGCGTTGAGCGGGCAAGTGATTCGCTGTTTGTCCGTTTTTTGGTGACAGACGGTGAAGCCGAGGTGGAAGTCCACTATACCGGTATTCTGCCTGACCTGTTTGCTGCGGGCGAAGCTGCTGTGGTCACAGGCGAGTTGAACAAGCAGGGCATTTTTATGGCGTCTGAAGTGCTGGCAAAACACGATGAAAACTATACCCCGCCGGAAGTGGCAGATGCCATGAATGCAGCCCACGAACGGGCACAGCAATCGGCGGATGAATCCTGACAGGAACAACCGGGTACTAACCTATGCTTGCAGAATACGGTCACTTTGCGCTGATCCTGGCACTGATTTTAGCTTTGTTACAGTCTGGGATACCCTTGGCTGGTGCAACCTTGGGCAACCGCCTGTGGATGGCTTCAGCGAGACCGCTGGTGGTTGGCCAGACCGTGATGGTGGCTTTCAGTTTTGGCTGTCTGGTGGCGCTCTTCCTCAACGACGATTTTTCCGTGCGCTACGTCGCTGCCAACTCCAACTCATTACTCCCGGATTATTTTAAGGTCAGTGCTGTGTGGGGTGCCCATGAGGGCTCCCTGTTGTTGTGGGTCTTAATCCTGGCTGCGTGGAGTTTTGCAGTGGCCCTGTTCAGTCAGACCTTGCCCAAGGAGTTGGTGGCAAGGGTGCTGGCGGTGATGGGAATGATCAGTGTCGGCTTCTACCTGTTCATGCTGCTCACCTCCAATCCGTTTGAGCGTAGCCTGCCGTTTTACCCTGCGGAGGGCGCCGACCTGAATCCGCTGTTGCAGGATGTCGGACTGATTGTTCATCCGCCGATGCTGTATATGGGGTACGTGGGTTTTTCGGTGGCCTTTTCGTTTGCCGTGGCGGCACTGCTCGCCGGTCGCCTGGATGCTGCCTGGGCTCGCTGGACCAGACCCTGGACCAATATGGCCTGGGTATTTCTGACACTCGGTATTGCTCTGGGCAGCTGGTGGGCCTATTACGAACTGGGTTGGGGTGGCTGGTGGTTCTGGGATCCTGTCGAAAACGCTTCCTTCATGCCATGGCTGGTGGGAACGGCATTGATCCACAGTCTTGCCGTGACTGAAAAGCGCGGCGTATTTCGCAGCTGGACGCTGTTGTTGGCAATTTTTGCCTTTTCGCTCAGTCTGCTCGGTACGTTCCTGGTCCGTTCCGGGGTGCTGACCTCAGTGCATGCGTTTGCCTCTGATCCGGAGCGAGGGGTCTTTATTCTGATGTTTCTGGCGCTGGTAGTAGGTGGTTCGTTGCTGCTTTATGCCCTACGTGGACCTTCGGTTAAAGGGGTGACCCATTTTACCGGTGTTTCCCGTGAGATGTTTTTGTTAGGAAACAATATCCTGTTGGTCAGTGCCATGGTCATTATTCTGTTAGGCACACTTTACCCCCTGTTTGCCGATGTGCTTGACTGGGGCAAAATTTCTGTGGGACCGCCCTATTTCAATCTGTTTTTTGTCCCGCTGATGCTTGTTCTGGCGGTATTCATGGCAATCGCTCCGGTGATGCGCTGGAAGCGGAACAGCCTTGCCGGCCTGCGGCGGTTTTTGACGCCACCATTGCTGATTTCACTGCTGGCAGGCGCATTCTCGCCACTGCTGTTTAACACAGACTATTCTCTGATCATTGCGGTGACGATGGCCGTGGCAATCTGGGTGCTTGCGGTGACATTAATGGATCTTTGGCAGAAATCCAGTCATTCCCGTTCGAGATGGCATGGCCTGGTACGGCTCAAGGGAAGTTACTATGGTATGGTCCTGGCGCATCTCGGAGTGGTGGTCTGTATGGTGGGAGCTGCCGTGACAACGGTTTACAGTATTCAGCGGGATGTGAGGATGGTGCCGGGCGATCAGGTGGAGATGGCTGGATACCAGTTCGAATTTGTTGAGGTGCACAAGGTCCAGGGCCCCAACTATATTGCGGATCAGGCACTGATCACAGTGACTCACGATGGAAAACGGGTGAATCAACTGAAGCCTGAAAAGCGGCGCTATGTGGCCAGTGGTCAAACCATGACCGAGGTGGGTATAGATGGAAACCTGTGGCGTGACCTTTATGTGGCGTTGGCGGAGCCATTAGAGGGTGGGGCCTGGGCGATCCGGGTGCATTTCAAACCCTTTGTCCGATGGATATGGCTGGGTGCCCTGCTGATTTCCATTGGCGGATTGATTGCCGTACTGGACAAGCGATATCGGCGACAGCGGGTTACCCAGATCGCGCCGGATACCCTGGTAGGCAACGTTTGAATGGCCGGGTGCTGATGTGTCCAGATTAAAGCTTTTTTTGCCCTTGATGGTGTTTGTGGTGCTGGCCATTTTTTTGCTCAATGGCCTGGAGCGTGACCCCAATGCCATGCCTTCAGCGTTGATCGATCGGCCCGTTCCGGTATTTTCTCTCCCGGTACTGGGTGATGAAACACGTTCAGTGACGGAGGTGCTGTTCCAGGGGGAGCCCGCACTGCTCAATGTCTGGGCCACTTGGTGTGTTGCCTGCCGGATCGAGCATCCTTTTCTCAACAAGTTGGCTGATCAGGGGATACGTATAATTGGTCTTAACTACAAGGACGATAATGCGGCGGCCAGAAAATGGCTGATGGACAAAGGTGACCCCTATGCGTTGAGCGTGATTGATGCGCGGGGACGAATGGGGCTGAACCTCGGTGTTTTTGGTGCGCCTGAAACCTACGTCGTAGATCGTACCGGTACCATACGTTACAAGCATATTGGTGTTGTGGATGAGCGCGTCTGGCGAGATAAGCTCCTGCCCATATGGCAAGAAATTCAATGAGGTGACAGATCGTATGTCTGAAGAAGATTATCAACGAGGAATGAGTGTACGTCGCCAGGTGATGGGTGATGAGTTTGTCGATCGATCCATGGCGGCGGCCACAGCCTTTACACAACCCGTTCAGGATTACATCAATGAAAACTGTTGGGGCTCCGTGTGGGCGCGTGATGCCTTGCCTCTAAAAACCCGTAGCATGATTACGATCGCCGTCCTGGCAGCACTCAAAGCGCCAGCGGAATTAAAAGGCCACGTGCGCGGTGCGTTGCGCAATGGTTGCACCGTTGAGGAAATTCGCGAGGTATTGCTGCATACCGCACCCTATATCGGGGCGCCCGCCCTTCAGGAGGCGTTTCGTGCAGCAAAGGAAATCGTTGAAGATCAGTGAGAGGGGGCGGGCGGCCACAGCCTGTTTATATCCTTAGGGGCACATCAGGTGACGTCTCTCAAGCTCTCTCAATAGTGGGCTGTTCGGATGTTCACGCAGGAAAAACGGGATCAGTATGCACAGGATTTTAACCGTTGGGACTTTCTTACTGCTGATACTGGCCGGTGCTGGATCGGTCGGAGCCGCCGAGGATGTGCAGACATTTTCCTCCGATGAAAAACGCCAGCGGTTTCACGAGCTGGTGGCTGAATTGCGTTGTCCAAAATGCCAGAATCAGACCCTGGCAGATTCCAATTCCCCTATAGCCCAGGATCTTCGCGGTGAGATCTACCGGATGCTGGAAGACGGGAAAACAGACAGTGAAATTGTCGACTTTCTGGTTGCTCGCTATGGTGAATTTGTCATGTATCGCCCGCCGGTCAAAAATACCACACTGATACTCTGGCTGACGCCATTGCTTCTGGTGGTGGTTGGTATTGGTATTTTATGGAGGGTCAATCGTCGCGAGTCCATGAGTGCGCCCCCGGTAAATGCCCAGTCTGACGCCCCTACTGCAACGGCCGCCAGCAGTGATGCATTATCTGCGAAAGAACAGGCGCAGTTGCAAACTCTGCTGGGGGAAACCGAGCAGTCTGAATCAGATGACGATAGAAGCAGTGGTGGGGTGGAGCGATGATCTGGTCAATCTTGGCTTTTCTTACCTTGCTGGCCGGTCTTTTTGTGATTTATCCGCTGCTGCGAAAAACGCCCCGGGTGCAGTCAGACGAAGGGCAACAGGCCAACATTGTCTTGTTTCGAGAACAGATGTCGGAGCTTGACCGCCAACTGGCCGATGGTGAAATGGATGAGCAGCAGTATCGTGAGTTGGTCGCAGAACAGAAACGCCTGCTACTGGCAGACGAGTCAGATTTACCGGTGATAGAATCAACTCGATCTCGCGGCGCCTGGTTGTTAATGGCGGGTCTGTTGCTGGTGCCGCTGTTGGCTTTCAGTCTTTACCATCAGCTCGGTGCCAGTGAGGATGCGCTGATCAGTGAACTGATGGAGAAGCGCCTTGTAAACCGGGACAGCGAAGCAGATGCTCAAATTCGTCATCAGTTGCAACAGAAGATTGTCGGCCGTCTGCAGAACCAGCCCGATAACGTGTATTACCTTGTTATGCTGGCCCGTATGCTGCTTGAAGACGGTGAGTTTCTGCAGTCCAGTGCCACTTACCAGCGTGCTGTGCGGATTGCTCCCGAGGATGCAGACCTTCAGGCAGAGTATGCCCAGGCGGCTTATTTTGCCTCTGGAAATCGTTTCAGTCCTGAGGCCGATTCGGCGCTCGAGCGTGCATTGGCCCTTGATCCCAACAACCTCACCGCCTTGGGCCTAAAAGGCATCCGTGCATTTGAATCGGGCGATTATCTCGTGGCGATTACCAGCTGGCAAAACGCCCTGCAGGCGATTCATCCCTCAACTCCCCAGGCTGAATCCCTGAAGGCGGGAATCGAGCGTGCCCGCGAACAAATGGGAGACAGCATGCCCTCTCTGCGGGTGAATGTCTCATTGGCGCCGGAGCTGACTGCTGATTCCGGACAAGTGATTTATGTATTTGCACGGGAATGGCAGGGATCACGAATGCCATTGGCTGTGGCCAGATTACAGGTGGCTGACCTGCCGACCACCGTCGTGCTGGATGATTCAATGGCAATGCCCAACGGCAAGTTACTTTCTTCGGCTGATCGGGTTGAGGTGGTAGCGAGGATTTCAACAACGGGTTCAGTGGCTCCGTCAGCAGGGGATCTGGAAGGTGCCAGTGAGGTCCTCTCCATGAAAAATCAGGGTATTGCTGCAACCATTGTTATTGACAGGAAATTATAGAATCACAGTTGCTTGTGGACGCTGCCCAGCTGTGTAAAATCGCAGTTTTCCAGTCGCTCGGTATCACCCGGCTGATACGGCTGTCAATGCAATAAAACTTCTGGCAGGAATGCCATTAAAAAGAGACATCATGCGCCTCAAATGTATCAAACTGGCAGGCTTCAAGTCGTTTGTTGACCCGACCACTGTGTCTTTTCCGAGCAATCTCTGTGCCGTTGTTGGCCCGAATGGCTGCGGCAAATCCAATATCATTGATGCAGTGCGTTGGGTCATGGGTGAAAGTTCTGCCAAACATTTGCGCGGCGAGTCCATGACCGATGTTATTTTTAACGGTTCCGGTGGGCGAAAGCCTGTGGGCCAGGCTTCGATTGAGCTGGTTTTTGACAACTCCGATAGCACCCTGGGTGGTGAGTATGCCAGCTGGAGTGAAATTTCCATCAAGCGCAAAGTCACCCGGGAGGGGCAGTCCCAATATTATCTGAACGGCAGCAAATGTCGTCGACGCGATATCACCGACATCTTTCTCGGTACCGGCCTGGGCCCGCGCAGCTATGCCATCATTGAGCAGGGCATGATTTCCAACTTGATTGAAGCGCGCCCCGATGAGTTGCGTGTCTATATCGAAGAAGCTGCGGGGATTTCAAAATACAAGGAGCGCCGGCGGGATACAGAAAACCGCATCCGTCGCACACAGGAAAACCTGGAACGCCTCACCGATATTCGCGAAGAGCTGGGCCGGCAACTGGGCCGACTGGAGCGTCAGGCCCAGGCCGCTGAGAAGTACACAGAATTCAAAAAGGAGGAGCGCCGAATCAAGGCAGAGCTGCAGGCACTTCGCTGGCGATTGCTGGAGGAACAGATTGTCGATCGCCGTCAGGTCATTTCCGGTTTTGAGTTAAAAGTTGAGGCACTGGTTACAGAACGCAGTGCTTGCGATACAGCAGTTGAGCGTCACCGTAGCGAGTACACGGAGTCGGGCGACAGGTTTAACGAAGTGCAGGGGCGCTATTACAGCATTGGCGCTGAGGTGGCAAGAATCGAGCAGGCCATTCAGCACGTGCAGGATCGCGCCCGCGAACTGCAACAGGACCTGATGCAAACAGACCGTAATTTTGCTGAATCCGAAGAGCATCTGCGTGTCGATCGCGAGAAGGCTGAAAGATGGCAGGGTGAATTGCTGGAAATCGCGCCTCAGCTGGAAAAGGCGAATGCCGCCGAGAAGCTTTCTCAGAGTGTGTTATCTCAGGCTGAGGAAACCATGCAGACCTGGCAATCCCAGTGGGACGAATTCAATCTCAAGTCCGGCGAGCCCCGTCAACAGGCGGAAGTAGAGCAGTCCCGGATTCAACACCTGGAACAGGTATTGCGGCGACTGGCCGAGCGGATAGAGACCGTGCAACAGGAATATCAGGGCCTCAGCGACAGTCCTGTACAGGAAGAAATTGCCTTGGTGCAGGCGCAGCTGGCAGAGGTTGAGCTGGCCCTCGGGGATCATCAGGCTCGCCTTGATAGCCTGAACCTTGAAATTGAAAATACCCGCCAGAAAAGCCTTGAAATCGGTGCTGAACTCGATCAGCAGCGGGGACAACTTCAGTCCATGCTTGGCAGGCAGTCATCGCTGGAGGCGCTGCAACAGGCTGCATTAGGTGGCGAAGGCGATCAGCAGCAGTGGATCGAGAACCAGGAACTGACTGGACACCCGAAACTGGCAGAAACCTTACAGGTGGAGCCGGGTTGGGAGACGGCTGTGGAAACAGTGCTGGGTAATTACCTGCAAGCGGTTTGTGTCGATGATTTCACCTCGATGAGTCATCAGCTTGACAGTTTTGGCAAGGGTCACCTGGTTTTGCTGGATCGGGCCGAAACTGAGGTAATTAAACCGGCATTAGCGAGTTCTCTGGCCAGTAAAGTTACAGGTCAGTGGGCTGGATCATTATTAACCGGTGTGCTGGTCGCTGAAGACCTCTCTGCTGCATTATCGATGCGCAAGCATTTGTCATCAGCACAATCTGTCATCACGCGTGATGGATTATGGCTCGGCGTCAACTGGCTTAGGGTAGCGCGCGATCAGGACGCCCGTGCCGGTGTTTTAAAACGACAACAGGCACTCGAGTCACTGACCCGTGAGCTGTCTGAGTGTCAATCGATCATTGATGCACTGTCTGTTGAGAAAACTACCATAGCGCAGGCATTGCGGGAGCTTGAAGTCAGTCGTGAGGACATTAGCCGCGATATGGCTGAGCAGCAGCGCCACTACGCGGAGCTTCGCTCCGTATTGGCTGCCAACCAGATGCAGGTGGAGCAGTTTGCTGCCCGTCGTACCCGTGCCGAAAATGAGCTCAATGAAGCATTGCAGCAGCAGCAGTTGGAGCAGGAAAATCTCAAAACTGCCCGACAATCCCTGTCAGTTGCCATTGAAATGATGGAGCGGGATACCTTCCAGCGTGAGCAATTGCTCCAGCAACGCGACAGTTTTCGTGCTGAGCTCGATCGGGCACGACAGGCTGCCAGGCACGACCGCGACCACTGTCATGAACTGGCCATGCGGGAAAAGTCGGTCAGCACACAGTTGCATGCTGTTCTGGAAGGGATTGAGCGTTTGCAGGTACAGGTGGCCCGACTTCAGGAGCGCCGCGAGCAGTTGCATGCGGTATTCAATCAACATGAAGATCCGACACTGCAACTTCAGGAAGATCTGGCTGCACAACTGGAACGGCGTCTGACAGTGGAGAGAGAGCTCACTACTGCGAGACAGACACTGGAAACGATTGAAGAGCAGATGCGCGAAACCGAAAAACGGCGTAGCCAACTGGAGCAGCAGATACAGACAGAACGGGTGGAGCTGGAACAGCATCGCCTTTCTGCCCAGGATCTGGCTACTCGCAGTAAAACGATTGCGGAGCAAATCAGTGAGCACCGTTTTGATCTGGATAGTCTGTTGGCGGCACTGCCGGAAGATGCGGATCTCTCCCAGTGGGAGGAGGAGCTGGAACGGCTGGCCAACCGCATTCAACGGCTGGGTCCGATCAATCTCGCAGCGGTTGATGAGTTCAAGCAGGAGTCGGAAAGAAAAACGTACCTGGATGCCCAAAACGCCGAGCTTGAGGAAGCGCTACAGACACTTGAGGATGCGATTCGAAAAATTGACAGGGAAACTCGTACTCGTTTCAGGGAAACCTTTGATCTGATCAACAGTTCCTTGCAGGAGCTGTTCCCTAAATTATTTGGTGGCGGTCACGCCTATCTGGAATTGACGGGGGATGATCTGCTGGATACTGGCGTTACGATTATGGCGCGACCACCCGGTAAGAAAAATACCACCATTCACCTGCTGTCGGGTGGCGAAAAAGCCATGACAGCTATTGCGCTGGTGTTTTCAATTTTTGAGTTGAACCCTGCACCTTTTTGTATGCTTGATGAGGTGGATGCACCGCTGGATGATGCGAATGTTGGGCGCTATGCCAGAATGGTGGAAGAAATGTCTGCCAGAGTGCAATTTATTTACATTTCCCATAACAAGATTGCCATGGAAATGGCCAATCAGTTGATGGGGGTTACCATGCACGAACCGGGGGTGTCACGCCTGGTCAGTGTGGATGTTAATCAGGCCGTGGAGTTGGCGGAAGCCTAGGGCCTGTTAACAGGCCCCGGTAAATTACCCGGGTTGGCCAGACGACTATTGCTGTTGCCATAGTGTTATTAAATTCGCAAAGCGAAATTTTGACAGGATAAAAAAGACGATGGAATTTGGTGCTCGCGAAATGATGCTTGCATTGGGCGCGCTGGTTGTACTGGCGATTGTCCTCGATGTGATCCGGCGTGTGCGTAATGCCCGTTACGACAGAATTCATATGTCAAAACGAAAACAACCCATTTTTGATAGCGATGTCGGGCGGGATGAATACGGTAGCGAGTTGCCCGGCGGTGGCGCACGGGTTGTCGGCTATCGGAATGAATCTGATGTTGAGGAGATGAGCCGGGCTGTCAGGCAGCGTGCCGAGGCCAATAAACCTAAATTGACGGTACCCTTCAAGAAACCGGAACAATCCAGTCTTTTTCACGAGGATCCACTCCCTCCGTCCAGACCTGTCCATGCGGAACCGGTTGAGACTGTTTCCGTTCCCACCGGGGAGGTTCCTGAGAACGAAACCACCGAGAAAGACGTTGTTGAGAAAAAGGTTGTTGAGAAGGAAGCTTCTGGCAGAAATGCCGTTGAAAAAAAGGCATCGGGTTCAGAGCGCGCCACTCGGAAACCTGCTTCTGTCGTCAGTGTTGTGGTGATGCATCTGATGGCGGGTGAGGACAAGGTGTTTGCGGGACAGGCATTGCTGGATGCATTGCTTGCGGAGGGACTGCGTTATGGCTCGATGAAGATCTTTCATCGCCATGTCGGTGATGATGGTTCGGGGCCAGTACTTTACAGTGTGGCCAATTCCGTTAATCCCGGCACCTTTGACCTGAATGACATGGAGCAATTTACCACACCGGGTGTCAGCTTTTTCTTTGCCATGGAGGATGTCGATGATCCTTCCGCTGCTTTTGAGCTGTTGTTGGGCGCTGCCAGACAGATGGCTGCTGATCTCGGCGGCACACTGAAAGATGAAAGTCGCAGTGTCCTCACCCGACAGACCGAAGAGCACTATCGGCAGCGCATAGCAGATTATTGCCGCACCCAGTTATCCGGAATTGAATAATGGCTTCACCGGACTCTGCCGTTCGGGAGAAAGCGGCTGCACTGCGCAGGCAACTGAACGACCATAACTACCGTTATTATGTGCTGGATGAGCCCTCAGTTCCGGATGTTGAATATGACCGCTTGATGCAGCGGCTCACCAGGCTGGAAACGGAGTTTCCCGAGCTGAAGACCCCCGACTCGCCCACCCAGCGCGTAGGTGGCGAACCGCTCAGCAGTTTTGAGCCGGTTACCCACGAAGTACCTATGTTGTCGCTGGATAACGCCTTCAGTGACGATGAACTGGTGGATTTTAATCGCCGCTTACAGGATCGTCTTAAGAGCCGGGATGCTCTGGTTTATGTGTGTGAGCCGAAACTGGACGGGGTAGCCGTCAGCCTGCTCTATGAAAATGGCTATTTGGTGCGCGCTGCCACGCGGGGCGATGGTGCCACCGGGGAAAATATTACAGCGAACGTTCGTACGATTAATTCTGTTCCCCTCAGGTTGCAAGGCGAGAACTTGCCGGCAGTTCTGGAGGTAAGGGGTGAAATTTATATGCCCCGGTCCGGTTTTGAGCAACTGAATGCCAGGGCCAGATCCACTGACCAGAAACTGTTCGTCAACCCCCGGAATGCAGCAGCGGGGAGTCTTCGGCAACTGGATTCGAAAATCACCGCGTCGCGACCGCTGGAAATGATGGCCTATAGCCTGGGTCGTATGGAGGGACTCCAGTGGCCGAGTACGCATATGGACACGCTCCATCTGTTGAAAAAACTCGGCTTTCTGATTAACCCCCATATTGAATTGGCGGAGGGCATCCAAGGCTGTATTGATTACTACCAGAAAATGATCTCTGTTCGACAGCAGCTGCCCTATGACATTGACGGGATTGTTTACAAGGTTGATGACCTGGGGGCCCAGCGGCGACTGGGCTTTGTCGCCAGGGCTCCCCGCTGGGCGATTGCTCGTAAATTTCCCGCCCAGGAGGAGATGACGCGGTTGCTGGGTGTTGAGTTTCAGGTGGGGCGAACGGGTGCAGTCACACCTGTCGCCCGGCTGGAGCCGGTATTTGTAGGCGGTGTTACGGTGAGTAATGCGACCCTGCACAACCAGGATGAAGTGATCCGCTTGGGTGTCAAGCTCGGCGACAGGGTGATTGTGCGCCGTGCCGGGGATGTCATCCCCCAGGTGGTTAAAGTCATCCTCGAAGATCGGCCATCCGACGCCAGAGATGTGGAATTTCCCGATCATTGTCCGGTCTGTGGGTCGCCGGTGGAACGGGTCAAGGGCGAAGCGGTAGCCCGTTGTTCCGGCGGACTGATTTGTCCAGCGCAGCGCAAACAGGCGATCAAGCATTATGCCTCTCGCAAGGCAATGGATATTGATGGCCTCGGCGACAAGCTGGTTGAGCAGCTGGTTGATAAGGGACTGGTCAACTCGGTGGCTGATCTTTACCGACTGACAGTCGATCAACTGGCGGGTCTGGAGCGAATGGCGGAGAAGTCTGCTGCCAACCTGCTGGGCGCAGTGGCCGCCTCAAAGCAGACGTCGCTGCCACGCTTTATTTATTCGCTGGGGATTCGCGAGGTGGGTGAGGCCACAGCGCGCAGTCTCGCAGAGCATTTTGGCAACCTTGAGGCTCTACAGTCAGCGGATGAGGAACAGCTTCAGGAAGTGCCTGATGTGGGGCCAGTTGTGGCGCATTTTGTGAGCACTTTTTTTCAGCAGCCGGAGAATCGGCAGGTTGTGGAAGAGCTGCAGGGAGCGGGTGTGCACTGGCCGGATATGGTGGCATCTGATAAATCATCGCTGCCACTGGCCGGCGAAACCTGGGTGCTCACCGGCACGCTGACCTCAATGGGGAGATCCGAGGCGAAAGAGAAATTGCAGCAATTGGGAGCGCGTGTGGCGGGCAGTGTCTCATCTGGTTCTGCTTGTGTGGTAGCAGGGCCCGGTGCGGGTAGCAAGCTGGCAAAAGCCAGAGAGCTGGAGATTCCAATCATGGATGAAGATCAGCTGTTGGCCCTTTTCAAGACGCACGGACTGCTTTGACAAAATATTACAATTTCTTTCCTGAATGGCTGTTTTCGAGCCTTTATTGGCGCTTTTCTGACTATTTTTATCGCAAATGAATGATAACCCTAACGCCTTAACGGACAGCCCGACCGGCAGCTTTCGTTTTTACCTGCAGGGTATGGGTGTGAGTTCCTTTGCGCACGGTTTGCAAATCGTGCTGTTTCCCTGGCTGTTGGTCGGTGTCCTGAATGAATCTCCCGAGCGCGTTGGTATTGCGCAGATGGCCCTGATGTTGCCACAGCTGTTATTTGTATTGTGGGGCGGCGTCATGTCGGATAATCGCCATCCCGGGCAGCACCTGTTTCGGCTTTATCTACTCTATAACCTGCCTTGCCTGTTGCTGATGGGAGCACTGTGGTCAGGGCAGCTATCCTTCAGTGTAATGCTGCTCTACGGGTTCTGTTTTGGCACTATTACCGCATTCGTGCAGCCCGCCAGAGAAAGTCTCCTGTCGCGTGTTGTGGACAGCCAGCTGCAACAGGCCGTCGCCAGGGCTTCTTTTGTGCAGTTTACTGCCCAAAGTGCCGGTATTTTCCTGGCCGGTTATATGGATCGCATCGGCCTGTTGCCATTGATCGGTCTTCAACTGGTCATGTTGGCTACTTCGGGTTGGTTGCTGCGAAACAGCCTCGGTTATTTGCCAGAGAGCAGTATGGGTCGCCGCGGTTCTACCTGGGTGGACATGATGTCCGGCTTGAAACTGGTGTGGCATCACCGGCGGTTATTTCAGTTGATGATGGTGGTTGCGGCAACCGGTTTTCTCGGTTTTGGGCTCTATCTTGTTGCCATGCCCCTCCTGACCCGTGAGGTTTACCAGCAGGGGGCGTCCTTTTTTGCCTCCATTCAGTTCACTTTTATGTTGGGTATGATCATTGCCAATGTGATTATTATTCGACTGGTGGGGCGATTCAGGCAGCCCGGCAGGGTATTGTTAACCAGTCTGCTGATACGCGGTCTGTTTCTGATCATCATGGCCCTTCACCCTCCAGTCTGGCTATTATTTTTGTTGGTGCTGCTGTGGGGCGGTGCCTCGGGGGTTGCAATGATGCTGGGTCGCTCTCTAACCCATGAGGAGTCACCCCAGAAGTATCGGGCAAGGGTGGTCTCTGTGTACCAGTTATCACTGTTTGGTGCTGCGACAGTCGGTGCGTGGCTCAGTGGTCACGCCATTGCCTCCGTGGGGGTGCTGACAGCCATTGGTACACTGGGCGCATTGACCGTAGTAACGGCGTTAGTCGCCATTAAATTCAGCGATCTCTGGCAACCATTGCCCAATGACTCCCGGGAAGGTTGACCGGTTCAGTAGAACTCCCGAAAAGCCAGCAGAGCTGCAGTGACTGCCACATTCAGTGATTCCACGCCATTGTGCATGGGAATCCGAAGGTGGGTTGTACAGCAGTTGTTAACGGTTTTGGAAACCCCTTCTGTTTCATTGCCCAACACATAAACGACCGGTGTTTGCGGACGAAAATCGGTGAGTGTGTTTTCTCCGTGGGAGGACAGGGCGCAGCATGTGGCGCCCCGTTGCTTGAGCGCTTCAAGCGCCTCTGCCAGATTGTCGCAGTGGATCAGCCTGCTTTTGAACAGTGTTCCCGCACTGGCCTTTATGACCAGCGGAGAAATGGCAGCAATACCCTGGGCGGGTAACAGTAGACCGTGGCAGGGGCTGGCGGTAACCGAGCGGATAATCATGCCGAGATTTTGTGGATTGGTGATGCCGTCCAGTGCAATCAGGCTGTAGTTGTCCGCTGGTGGATTGGCGAGAAAGTCTTCCAGCAAGAGGTGATTGGGGCAAGCCAGATCCGCTGCCACGCCCTGATCCTGTTTGCCGTTGCGGGAAATACGCGACAGGGCCTGACGGCTGTGGAATTTTATTTCCACGCCCCGGACTTCGGCCAGCTTCATGATTTGGGCAATAATACCTACCGTCTGATTAGACTCGGCAAGGTGGAGCCGGTAACAGGGAAGATTATGGTCTTCGAGTGCTTCGAGCACCGGCTTTCGCCCATAGATGGTGAGCATCTTGTCAAAGAAACGCTTCCGTTCGAGATACTCGCCCCTTTGGGCGGGCGCATTATAGTGTCGTGTCATTTTTTGCAACCGGGAATCGATAAACTCGTATTATAAGCCCATGCAGAAGTTAACCGATAAACAGTTAGATTATTTCAGGGATATGTTGGAGCGCTTGCGGATCGAACTCCGGGAGTTGCTGGATATCTCCACGGATGCGAGTCGAACCGTGGTCCTCGATCAAACCATGGTCGGCAGATTATCGAGAATGGATGCGCTGCAACAGCAGCAGATGTCCCAAGCCAGTAGGGCTGCTTATCGCAAGCGCCTGGTGGCGGTAGAGCAAGCCTTGCGGTCACTGGATGACGGGGGATACGGTTGGTGTGAACGGTGCGGAGAGCTGATTGATACCCGACGACTTGAGATAAAACCTGAATCGGTTCGTTGTATTGGCTGTCAGCAGCTCAGTGAAACCGGGGGAGCCTAAAAGGAGGCTGTTATCTACCATCCCGGGTTGTTGCTGCCACTTCAAGAATGGCTTTGTAGGCTTTGACGGTTTCTGCCAACCCCAAAGTAATCGCATCGACAATCAATGCGTGACCGATTGAGACTTCTTTCAGGCCGGGAATGGTCGAGAACCTGGGCAGGTTGTCCAGGTTGAGATCGTGCCCTGCATTGACGCCCAGGCCGAGCTCCGAGGCCAGTAACGCCGCCCGTCGGTGCTGTTGATACAGATTTTCCAGTGTATCCGGGTCATCGTTCCAGGCTGCAGCATAGGGACCGGTATACAGCTCGATACGGTCCGCACCGAGCTGTTTTGCCAGCTCAATCTGTTCAGGAATGGGATCCATAAACAGGCTGACCCGGATTTTGAGGGACTTCAGTTTTTCGATAACCGGTAAGAGTTTGTCGGCTGTTTGGGTCAGATCAAAACCGTGATCAGAGGTGAGCTGGTGATCCGTATCCGGCACCAGTGTGCACTGGTCGGGTAGCGCTGCTTCTGCCAATGAAGTCAGACCCGGGTAGTCGCCCCTCTGTGCTGCAAACGGATTGCCCTCAACATTGAATTCAATTTCAGGTAATGGCTTGAGCAGCTCGGCCAGTTGCAATACATCCCCGGGTCGGACATGGCGCTGGTCCGGCCTGGGATGCACCGTGATACCGTTTGCGCCATGGCTGATACAGGCTCTGGCATGTTCAATCAGATCCGGGTAGTTTCCTTCACGGGAGTTGCGAATCAGGGCAATTTTATTGAGGTTGACGCTTAGAGCGATACTCATGTTTTATTGGGCATCCAGCAGGGTTGCTTCAATAATCCGCACTGGTTGTCTGGGGACATCATCATGAGGCCCTGACTTCCCAACCGGGACACGGGCAATTTTGTCTACCACCTCCATGCCTTTGGTCACTTTTCCAAATACCGCATAACCGGGATTCTGCGGGGTCTTATCCAGATTCCAGTTGTCGTCCAGGTTGATGAAAAACTGGGCCCTGGCGCTATTGGGGTCGGATGTTCTCGCCATGGCCACCGTGCCTCTGTGATTTTTGAGACCGTTATAGGACTCATTTTTAATCGGCTTGCTGGCTGGTTCCTTGGGGCTCATGTACTCATTGAATCCACCGGCCTGAATCATGAAGCCCTGTATGACCCGATGGAAAATCAGGCCATCATAATGTTTGTTTTTCAGGAGTTGGACGAAGTTGGCGACGGTCGCTGGTGATTTTTGCGGGTCCAGTGCCAGCTGAATATCGCCCATGCTGGTTTTTAGCAGGACCTGTACGGGCTCACCGGAGGCTGCCAGAGAGGCCGTTGTGCTTAACAGTAATATTGCTGTTGCGATGAGGTGTTTCATAGGTTTATCCCCACTCCGAGAATCGTTTGCGTCTTTTTAACCTGGGCAGGATGACGGTTAGCATTGATCCCATAAGCACTGCGAGGGCGCCATATAGGAACCAGGTGTTTCTTTCGCTACTCTCCAGTTGATGATTGGTTGCTTTCAACACATCGATTTCGTTTTGCAATATCCCGTTGCGCTCCAGCAGCTCCTGGTTCTGTGCATTCATCGAAATGGCATTGGCAGACATTTTTTTGATAGACGATAGTTCGCTGCTCACTTCATCATTCGTCTCTTTCAGGTGATCAAGTTCGGACAGCGATTGGGCGTTTTCTTCCTCCAGTTGCGCTAACCTCTCTGTCAATTGCCGAACTTTTTTTTCGGCGGCAGACAGCTGGGTTTTCATACGTTCGACCAAGTCGCGTGCAACAGGTTCTTTTTGCAGATACTGCGATGGCATCCAGCCATCAAGTCCACTTGCGGTGGTGACATGTGTCCAGCCCTCACTGTTGGTTTCCACCAGTGTCATCCCGGTGCCGCTTTTAATGCCACGATGCAGGATGGCACATCTTGCGCAGGGTGAAGATCGCAATGGCACTGTATATTCGTCAGAGACATAAATTGTCTCCGCACTGACCGGACTTGCGAGCAGTACTAATACTGCCATTGAAAATAGTCGCATGGCTTTAAGCATAAATATCTCTAATGGCTGTGATGAGTTCAAGGCAGTACCTTTTTAAATGGTTTGACTAAAACGTTGGCATAGACCCCAGCACTGTTGTATGGATCGGCATCGGCCCATTTTGTTGCAGCTTCCAGTGATGCAAATTCTGCCACGATCAGGCTGCCGGAAAAGCCTGCTTCGCCAGGGTTTTCGCTGTCTACAGCAGGGTGAGGTCCGGCAAGCAGTAATCTCCCTTCCATTTTCAGGTCTTCCAATCTCGCCAGGTGGGCAGGTCTGGAAGCCAGTCGCAGTTCCAGGCTGTTTGCTACATCCTGACTGATAATCGCATACCACATGGGCTTACTTCCCCTTTTTGTCGTGGTGGTGGATAACATCTTCAAGGGATAAACCGGTCAATTTGGTAATTCCTCTGAAGAGATAAAACAGTGCTCCCATCAACACCAGCATGGCTGGAAGGGCAATGACCGGAAAACTCAACGCCGTCATTTTGCCCAGTTGATCGTTAAATTCAACTGTACCCGGCTGCGCCGTGATCAGCAGTGTGGCCAGCAGATAATTCAGTAGTGATGAAAGAAAGAAGGATCCGGCTACCATCCAGGAAGCATTGGATAGACATTTCTCGAAATGCAGACCATTGCCCTTTTCTGTCAGTGCAGCGGCTACACGATCTGTCTGGAGTATTTTGTCATTGTATAGAAACGTTTTTACCAGTGGGTAGGGCGTTTTCAGGGAGACAATAGTGGCCAGTCCGAATATGGCGGGAATAAGCGCTTCTTTTATGGCGATATAAGCCGGGTCCAGCTCAAGAAGACTGATTCCGCCCGTCAAAAAAACACTGACCACCCCCAGTGCAGAGAAGAAATTGATTTTTCTTGCAGCAACAAAGTCTTTTAGTCCGTAGATGACAGGGAACGCCAGCGCCACCACAATAGCGAGTCGGGTGCCAAGGTAGTCGTCACCACTGAGTTTGGTCAGAATTACTGTGGGAATGATGATGTTGAATAGCAGGTTTAGAAGCAGGCTTTCACTTTTGCCGTTATTGGCTTTGGTGTTTTGGGGTGTTGGGGACAGCTCGTTCATTAGCGGGAATCTAAAACAGTCTGTGTGTGGCCCGCCATTGTAAGGTAAGGCGGTCGGTTTATCGACCGGAAGTGACCTTCCGCCAATGCCTTGAGGATGCCGGATAAAGTGGGAGATAAAAAATAGCCAACTTGTTGAATTTTGAATAAAAATAAGGCAATAATGCACAAATCATCGCAATAGATTTAAGAAAAAGTCTTATCTCCTTGATTGGAAAGGAAAAAAATATGGGCGTTCTCGGGATGAGTAAAAAGCCAAAGCAGCAACTGCAAGCGGATGCAGAGTTTGGAGATCTGTTGATAGCCTACCTGGAACAACTAGGGGTGGAATATATATTCGGTATTCCTGGTGGCGCTATTGAGCCTCTCTATAATGCATTAGCACGGAGCGAGCGCCGAGGCGGTCCCCGTGCTGTTATCGCGAGGCATGAAACCGGTGCTGCCTTTATGGCCGACGGTTATGCGCGGAATACTGGCAAACTGGGCGTTTGTTGTGCAACCACAGGGCCCGGCGCTACTAACCTGATTACAGGTGTGGCCTCAGCTTATGAAAACAATATCCCGATGTTGGTGATTACAGCTCAGACGGCACTATCTACCTTTGGGCGAGGTGCATTTCAGGAATCATCCTGTACAGGTATCAATACAATCGGACTGTTTGAGCACTGTACCCGCTACAATACCCTTGTGTCTCATGTTGAGCAGTTTGAAAGCAAGTTGGCAACTGCTGTCATGACAGCCTTCCAATCCCCCTCCGGCCCAGTTCATCTCAGTGTGCCCCTTGACGTTATGCGGGCTGTGACCCAGACCAAAACACCAGCCTATAATCTCGCTGATCTACTGGAGCGTCCGTCATTAATGGATGATCTTGCTGTCGACAAGCTCTATGAGGAGATTATCTCTGCCAAGAATCCGGTATTTCTGATTGGGGATGAAGCCAGTGAAGCCATTGGCAGTATATTGAGTCTGGCTGTCGAAGTTGGCGCGCGATTATTGGTTACACCGCACGGCAAAGGGTTGGTTAGTCCGTATCACCCTCTTTTTCGTGGAGTGATTGGTTTTGCCGGACATAGTAGTGCAAAAGAGGTCTTAACGGATAAGTCTGTGGATTTGGTGGTAGCAATTGGGGCAAGTTTGGGTGAGTGGGCAACAGATGGTTGGGATACAAAATGGCTGCTAACCAAACGTATGATTCATGTGGAATCTGCCGAAGTTAATTTTACTCGAAGTCCTATGGCGAAGTTGCATGTGCGCGGTCGCCTTTCTTCAATTTTTGAGCGACTGGTTTCACGCTACGAAGGTGACTGCAGAGTTAAGTTGCATGCAATCGATGCGGGCGTACCTAATAAAACTAATGCTGAAGATGTTGAGCATGAGCGCTATTTCACCATTGACGATGAGGCGGGCTATCTTTCCAGTGCTTCCCCGATTAAACCCCAACGGCTGATGAGAGAGTTATCTAACCTGTTTCCGCCCAATACACGCTACCTTGCGGATACTGGCGCGAGCTTTGCCTGGGCGACACATTACCTTCATCCCTATGATCGTCGGATTGCCGGTAAGCGAGATGCCCATGGAGGACTATTTCGTGCCGCACTGGAGTTTGCCTCTATGGGTTGGGCGATAGGGAGTTCTATTGGTACAGCCCTGGCCAGACCGGGTAATCCTGTCGTATGCATCACGGGTGATGGCAGTGTTCTGATGAATGGGCAAGAAATCACAGTTGCCACACAGGAAAAATTACCGGTGATTTTTGTCGTGCTCAATGACGGGGGCTACGGTATGGTAAAGCACGGGCAGAGGCTTACCGGTGCAGAAAATATTGGTACTGAAATACCTGAGACTGATTTTGCTGCGTTTGCCAAGGCGATGGGTGTTGAATCACATATCATCAATTCACCGGACGACCTGTTGTCACTGGATATCGCCGCGATTTGTAATCGACAGGGCCCCACGTTGCTCGATGTCAGAATAGATAGGGATGAGGTTCCACCTATCAGCGTCCGAACCAGTTTGATTGCGCAATAATTATGATTGACGAAGATAAACAGGAAAAGATTACCACTAAAATCTGGCGTGAAGTGCCCGAGGATGACAACCCGTTTGCGGCAGCTACCTGCTATTTCGCCGGCTTTGACGTGTTCGGGGATGTATTGCGCAATGCCAGCTACATTGATTATCTGTATCTGCTTTTCAAGCACGAGCCGCCCACAGCCGAAGCGGCAAAGCTACTGGAAGGTCTGGCACTTGCTTTAGCCAATCCGGGTCTGCGTGATCACAGTGTTCGTGCAGCGATGTGTGCTGCTGTGGGAGGGTCTACCCGGGCATCGGCACTGATTGCTTCAATTTCAGTGGGCGCTGGAAATCTTGGTGGTGGCAGGGAGGTGTACACAGCGGTCAACTACTGGCAGATGTGTGGTACTGATCTTGCTGCCTGGGAAGCGATCATTAAATCCCCCCCACAGGAAGAGCGGGTTGATGTCTGGATGCCGGTGGAACATGCCCCGGGTTTTGATCCCAACGGGGTCAGCTGCCCTAAACCTGTCAGGCAAACCCTGGCGTATCTTGCTGAAATAAGTGAAGGGAATAGCCTCGCCTGGCTGATGCAGCATCGTGAAAAACTTGAAGCTATTGCGGGTGCCCCTTTGGCGATGTCCGGTGTCGCGGCTGCCGCAATGAATGATTTGTCCCTTACCGCTGAAGAATCGGAAATTCTTTTTATGCTGCTTCGGTTGCCCGGTGCAGCAGTACACGCACTTGAGCAGGAAAAACTGGGATGGCGTCGATATCCTTTTTTTGGCGATGGCCTGAAACTTATGCCTTACGATCAAGTGAGCGATGAGGATTGAGCATGCCGGATGACCTGCAAAAGTACGAAGACAATTGGGAAACATCCATGGGGGCGTGGTTCCCGGGAGAAAAAGTTACATTAAGGGGCAAGGATGTTCTAACAGAATTGAATGATTATCGCTGGTTAGAGTATCTCTTATTTAGTGTCACTGGTCGTCATTCGCCAAGGTTGGCAAGGCTCATTGAAGGCATGTGGGTTATTTGTACCAGCTTCCCGGATCCCCGTTTATGGAATAACCGTATTGCAGCCTTGGCAGGTACGGCCCGCTCTACCGGCGTTTTAGGCTCAGCAGGAGCTTTGGCCATTTCAGAGGCAACCATATACGGATTAAAACCCATTAAAGGTGGCATGGACTTTTTATATCGTATATCTGAAAAAATGCATGCTGGCGAAAAACTTGGGGATCTGGTTTCTGCTGAAATGAAAAAATACCGGGGTGTTTATGGCTATGGTCGGCCTGTTGTCGATCAGGATGAACGCGTTGGCCCTCTGCTTGCCTTTGCTCAGTCTCTTGATGCTGGTCAGGGGCCATTTACCAAGCTTGCATTTGACGTGGATGATTATTTGGCAAACTCAAGATACAAGTATCGCATCAACGCATCTGGCGTGGTCGCGGGATTATTGGCAGATGAAGGGATAGACCCCGAGCAACATTACCATCTGGCTACGCTTACTTTTACGGCGGGGGTTATTCCCTGCTTTATCGATGCCAGCAAGAAACCAGAGGGTGCTTTTTTCCCGTTGCGAACATCGCGCATCCGGTATGAAGGTATAGAAGAATTAAGAGTCTGGGGTAAATAAATAATGAAAAAAACTATATTTGCGCCATTCCTGGTAATGGCTTCGTTAACAATTATTGCCGATAAGTCGGTGGCTGACTCCGATCTGGAGCTGATGTCCCTGTATGGTGGCGAAGAATTTATCAGTATCGCCACCGGGGTAACCCAGCCCATCGCCAAGGCCCCCGCCGTTGCCTCCGTTGTTACCGCAGAAGAAATAGAAAAAATCGGCGCGCGCGATATCGATGATGTGCTGGAAACCATACCCGGGTTGCATGTGGCGAAAGATAGTACAGGTTATAACCCGATCTATACCTTTCGTGGAATATATGCAGGCCTCAATCCCCAGGTTTTAATGTTGATTAATGGCATCCCGATTACCAACCTGTTTCAAGGGGACAGAAACCTTGTCTGGGGAGGTATGCCAGTCCAGTCGATATCCCGAATTGAGGTGATTAGAGGGCCGGGATCCGCCCTGTATGGCGCGGATGCTTTTGCCGGTGTTATCAATATTGTCACTCATGAGGCTAGCGGTGAAGAGCATTTTGAGGCTGGTGCCCGGTACGGTACGTTTAATACCAAGGACTTTTGGGTCAGTAAAGGTGGTTCGATAGGTGAGCTGAAATTTTACGGCATCCTGGAGGGGCAAAAAACCGACGGTTTTAACGAAAAAATAAAAGCGGACGCCCAATCCCTCTGGGATATGTTTGGCGGCACCAATGCCTCTCTGGCGCCGGGTTCCGTGAACACCCAGCGCGAAAACTATGATGCCCGATTGGAGTTGGTCTATAAAAACCTGACGCTTCGTGGTGGACTGCAGTCGCGGAATAATGCGGGTGATGGCGTTGGTGCCGCGCAGGCGCTGGCAGAAAATAACAGATTTTCCAGCCAAAGATTCAACACTGATCTGACCTACGACAATAAGGCGATAATCAAGGACCTCTCTTTAAAGGTGCAGGCCAGTTATTTACACACCACCCAGGAAGTGGAGGGCGATCTGGTGCTTTACCCGGCGGGATCGACGGGGCCGTTTTTTGACCCCGAGACCCTCTTACCAATCTATCCGGGTGGTTTCCCTGATGGTGTGATTGGTAGCCCGGAAGTCTACGAGCGTCACTCGAGGCTGAATATTTCCAGTTTTTATACGGGGATAGACAAACACGAAATCGGTTTTGGCGCGGGTTACTATTACGGCGATGTATACAAGGTAAAGGAGTCGAAAAACTATGAGTTCCCTCCGTCCACTGAGCCTCCTATTATTATTCCCGGGGGGCCAGTGGTGGATGTGAGTGATACCCCAAAAGTTTTTCTCGAAGAAGACGAGCGCATAAACAAATACCTATTTTTACAGGATATCTGGCGGTTTGCCAACGACTGGGAGCTCACCGCAGGCGTTCGCTATGATCATTACTCGGATTTTGGCGACACGGTAAACCCGCGTTTCGCACTGGTCTGGTCCACGACCAGAAAGCTGACTACCAAACTTATTTATGGTGAAGCATTCAGGGCACCCTCCTTCGCACAAACACGGAATATTAACAATCCGCTTCTTCTGGGGAACCCGACACTGGGCCCTGAAGAATTGAAAAGTTACGAAATTGCCTTTGACTACCGTCCGAACTACGATCTGATACTCAACGTCAATGCGTTTTATTATGAATGGGACGATATTATTCAGTTTGTCTCCGACCCCGGTGGCAGTACCAGCACGGCCCAAAACGCGGGTGAGCAAACCGGTCACGGTATGGAATTTGAGGCACGCTGGAATGCAACGGAGCGCCTCAAACTGATTGGCAATTTCGCCTGGCAGAAATCTAAAGACAGAAATCTCGATACAGACGCTGCAAACTCACCGGAAAAACAACTCTATGCGCAGATGGATTGGCAGTTTTCCGAGCATTGGAATCTGAACCTGCAGGCGAACTGGGTCATGGATCGAAATCGTGCAGGGGGGGATGCCCGTTCCGATATTGATAATTATGCCCTGGTCGATGTGACATTGCGCCGCAAGTCCCTGTGGAGTGGGATAGATGTGGCTTTGATTGTCAAAAACCTCTTTGATGAAGATGCCCGTGAACCCAGCCCAAATTCGGATTTCGGTGCTTTTATACCCGACGATCTACCATTGGCGGGTCAGACTATCATGGCTGAAATACGTTATAACTATTAGGGAATGCTGTAGTCGGTCATTCGACAGGATCCAAGGATGAAACAACTTTTTCGTAACTTTTCTATGTTTGCTGACCGCTCGTATTTTACGGTGGTTATGCTGTTTTTGATGCTATTTTTATCGGGCTTGAGTAGTCATACAGTCAGTGCTGAGCTGCTCGTTCTCTATCCGGAGATTCGCGCTCCGTTTTCAAAAATTTTTGAAGATATTTCAGCCGGCGCACAAGAGGAATTCCGGGGGCGAACAACGCTCGTTTCTCTGGACGAAAATGAGGTTGCCTTACCCATTGTTAAAGCTAATCGCCCCGATGTCATATTGGCTCTGGGCCAGAGAAGTGTGTTGAGCCTGGAATTGGAAAAAAATCAGGTGCCCGTCGTGTTGGGGGCTGTAAATGATGCACGATATCCGTTTCCGGGAATTTTAATGATTCCCGATTCAAAGGTTATTCTGGAGAAACTGATTATGTTGTCTCCCGCCGTCAAGCGGGTTCATGTGGTAAAAAAAACCCCGGGAGAAGATATTCAACTGCGTGGAGCCAGTGAGTTCTTGGCCAGTCAGGGGAAGGAGTTGATCATTCATCAGGGGGCAGATATCAGAGAGGCCGCTGCTATCTATGCGGAATTGACGAAGCATGCTAGCGCGGGTGATGCTGTCTGGATTTTGCAGGATGGCTCTTTTGTGAATAGCGCCATTTTATCGATGTTGCTGGATGTGGCATGGAAAAAAAATCTGGTGGTGTTTTCCTCGAATCCACTACACGTTAAACACGGCGCTCTGTTTGCCGTTTACCCGGATAACCGAAAGATGGGTGCAAGCCTCGCCAACCTCGCGAATAGAATGCTCACCAGTGATGTCGATCAGACGATGAGCCCGCTTCAGGATGTACTGCTGGCAGTTAATGAGCGGACAGGAAATCACTTGGGGCTCTCTCTTTCTTCCAAGCTCAGGGACGAAGTCAATCTATTGTTGCCGGCCAGGTAACTATTGAACTATGGGGCTCTCCAGAAACAAAACCACCAATATGAAATTCAGGCACCAGCTGGCCTTGATTTTTGTGGTTGGTATTCTGGTGATGGCACTGATCACTTCTCTAGCAGTCAGCAACATTTCAAGTAAGATCTTTCGTGATGGCCAACTGCAACAGGGCTTTCAGGTAATAGAGTCGCTTGCCAGACAGGGTGAACTGTCGCTCCTTTATCAGAGTCGTGAAAGTGCCAAGGATCTGGTGGATAACGCACTTAGCTTCCCTGGTGTCAAAGCTGTAACCGTGATGCTGGAAACGGGTGAAACCCTCTATGCTGGCGGTGATGAGACTCTGCTGGAAGGAGATCACTCAGATGAAGTCAGCCTCATTCACGAGGATGATAATCATTGGGTGTTCAATGCTCCTGTCGTCGCTGGGAAAACCGAGGATGCCCTCTGGGAAGAGTATTCTGATGACGGTAAATCCGAGAGGGAGACGCTGGGTTATATCTCGGTTGTGGTAGGCAAGGATGCGTTGATTTTGATGGAGCAAAGTATTCTGCAGAGCAATCTGTTCATTTCCATGATTATTGCTGTGATTCTGCTGTTGCTGCTATTGGGGATTTCACGTCGCCTGACCAATCCTCTGGAAAAGCTTTCGATAACCATGAAGCGCGCTGAAGAAGGGGATTCAGTGATTCGTGCAGATCTGGGCGGACCCGCCGATATTACCGATATGCAGCACGCTTTCAACTCCATGATGGAGGCCCTGGAAAGTCGGCAGCAAGAGTTGGTTAGAGCCATGTCTGCAGCGCTGGAGTCCGCCCGTATCAAAGGAGAATTTGCGGCCAATGTGACGCATGAATTGCGCACTCCGATGAATGCAGTCCTCGGCATGCTGGATCTGTTGATGACCATGGGGTTAAGCCCCAAGCAGCTCGAGTATGTAGAAACGGCAAAGACCTCTGGTGAAGGCCTATTGGAATTGATCGATGAAATTCTTACTTTCTCGGAAATTGATACCCATAACCTGACCATTGAGAAGGAAGACTGCTACCTTTACGAGCTTCTGGATGAAGTGACGGGCCTGTTGGCAAATCAGGCATTGAAGAAGAAAATTGATCTTGGATACCTGGCTGGTGAGCAGGTGCCATCTGTTATTCATGGCGATGCGTCGAGGATTCGACAGGTACTGATTAACCTGTTGGGCAACGCGATCAAATTTACCGATATTGGGGAAGTCGCGGTCTATGTGACCGTCCTTGAAAATGATGATGAGGCCCCCCTTGAACAGGTTATGTTGCAATTTGAGGTTCGGGACTCGGGTATCGGGATTACGGTTGAAGATCAGAACCGTATATTTGAGGCTTTCACCCAAGTGGATTCCTCCAGCACAAAACAATACGAGGGCACCGGTCTCGGTTTGGCGATCAGCAGGCAAATTGTTGAACTCATGGGGGGGCATATCAGGGTGTCCAGTGAGCAGGGCAAGGGTAGCTCGTTCTGGTTCACGTTGCCGACTGAAATAAGAGGTGATCAGAATAGCGGAGTGAGTGCAGTTGCCACCTTTTCTGGCAAAAGGGCTTTGTTGGTCGATAACAGTCCCATCGTGCGCGCCTTTGGTGTGCAACAACTGGATAGGTTGGGAATTCGTTCCGATTCAACTGATTCAGGGTTCAAAGCACTGGAGCTCATCCGCAAAATGTCTGCGGATGGTGAAGAGCTGGATATTCTCTTGATTGATGAAGATATGCCGGGTCTGAAGGGGCCTGATTTTCTCAAGCTGATCAAGGAAGAGCACTCACTGAAGGATACACTGATAGCGATTCTCAATAATCCCTGGGTAACTGGCGGTCTCGAAAAGATGGCTGGCATGGCGCGTCTCAACAAACCCTTGAGAACCACTGAAATTAAAGGTTGCCTGGAACAGCTATTCTTGGGCGTGGCCGAGACTGATGAGAAAAAAACAACCTCTAAAACGATTAACAAGCTGTATAGCCGACCGCGAAAAATCTTGGTGGTGGATGACAACCGTTCCAATCAAAAAGTGGCGATTGCCATGCTTGAACGAATGGGGTGCCAGTGCGAGTTGGTCGATTCGGGCAAGGGTGCGGTAGAAGCCGTTATTCGCAACCATTTTGATGCGGTTTTGATGGATTGTTACATGCCGGTTATGAACGGATACGATGCGACCAGGCAGATCAGGATGTACGAAGGCGGTCATGATAACACCCCCGGTATTCCTATTATCGCGATGACCGCCAACAATACCCAATTGGAAGTGGACCGCTGTATGGAAGCGGGTATGGACGACTTCTTGTCAAAACCTCTACGTATAGATAATCTGGAAAAAATGCTCCTGAAGTGGGTGCCGGCAGACAAAGATGAATCTATTGGTATCGATAACGAGACAGATGACGACCTTTTTTCGGTTCGAGGTGTAGACGTCTCCGGGTTCAGTTATGACCCGCTGGTTATTCAGGAGTTGAAAGCAAGCGTTGGGGAAGTGATTGTTTCAATGATCGAAGCGTTCCTCGAAGACACGCCTGTATATCTTGAGTCCCTAAAACACGCTATTGCAGAGAATGATGGACGCCAGGTAAGAGAGCTCGCGCACACGGTGAAAGGTAGCGCTTCAAACTTTGGTGCCCGGCGCGTCACAGAGCTGGCTAAAACGATTGAGGAAAAAGGGGCGATAGATGAGCTGACAGGCGTGGAAGTCCTGTTCAAGCAGCTAAAAGACGCCTTTGCCAGTCTTAGCAAGGATCTTCAGGAATACATACCTGAGTCTGATGATGCCGATAAAGTCCGTAAAAAAAGCTATCACATCCTGGTGGTTGATGATGACCGTTCCATGCGACTGGCGTTAAAAAATGTTTTTAAAAAAGACGACTATGTCATCAAGGAAGCGGGCAATGGCATGCAGGCGATTTCCATTTGCCAGCGCGATATGCCCGACCTGGTATTGATGGATGCCATGATGCCCGAAGTGGATGGTTTCACCGCCTGTGAGAGAATCCGCCAGCTTCCTAATGGTGCTAACACGCCGGTACTGATGATTACGGCATTGGATAATGAAGAAGCCATCGTCAAGGCGTTTGCTGCCGGTGCTTCAGATTATGTTCCCAAACCTATCCACTTTGCCGTGCTCAAGCAGCGCGTATCACGACTGATTGAGGCGAATAAGGTAGAGAAGCATGTCAGACAGTTGGCCTATCACGATCCATTGACCGGTCTGCCCAACAGGACCAACCTGATGCAACAGCTCAGAGTGATGGTCAACCGTGCACAGATTGAGGAAAAGATGGTTGCCATCATGTTCCTCGATCTGGATCGCTTTAAAATGATCAACGATACTTTGGGCCATGATGCCGGTGACCTGCTGTTAAAAGCCGTATCAGAGAGGATACAGCGTTGTGTAAGGAACCAGGATTTCGTGGCGCGACTCGGCGGCGATGAGTTCACTGTGGTCCTCGAAGGGGTGACGGATAGGGATATCGTATCCAAAATTGCGGGCAAAATATGTGATGCATTAGGGCAGCCGTTTGTTTTCCTCCAGCAAAAAATGTTTGTCACCACCAGTATTGGCATTTCCGTTTTTCCCGATGATGGGCAGGATGTTGGCTCGTTGATGAAGCATGCCGACTCAGCGATGTTTCGTGCCAAGGAGCATCGCAATGGTTACTGTTTCTACGTCGAGGGCATGGAGGACGAAATGGCGCGTCGTATGGAAGTCGAGCGTGAACTTCGCCACGCTGCTGATTTTGATGAGCTGATACTCTACTATCAGCCCCAGATAGATACTGCGACAGGAGAGATGATCGGGGCCGAAGCACTTATTCGGTGGCAGCATCCCAAGCATGGTCTGCTGTCTCCCGATACATTTATCCCTCTCGCGGAGGAATCTGGACTGATCAATAAAATCAGTGACTGGGTTCTCGACAATGCCTGTAGACAGCTCAAAATTTGGCGTGACAATGGCAGCCAGATAAAGATGGCTGTGAATCTCTCCAGCAAGGATATTCAGCTGGAGGATTTCCGTCAGAAAATAAGTAATCTAATCGATAAATACGAGATCAGCCCGCAATCTCTGGAGTTGGAAATTACTGAAAGTACGCTGATGGAAAATCCCGAAGCATTAGAGTCTGATTTGAATGCGCTTCGAAAAATGGGTCTGACGCTGGCTATTGATGATTTTGGTAGTGGTTTTTCGTCACTCAATTATCTCAAGCGGCTGCCGGTCGATGTGCTAAAAATTGACCGCATGTTTATCCGGGATATCGATCGGGACGAAAACGACAAGGCAATTGTCAGCGGGGTAGTGGCATTGGCCAAGAGTATGGGGCTGAATACGGTTGCTGAGGGTGTGGAAACAGAAGAGCAGTACCATCTTCTTCAGCAACTGGGCTGTGATACCTGCCAGGGCTATTATTTTGGCAAGCCTGTTTTGGCGGCAGATTTTGAGAAGGCTTTTCTTCGCCCCGCTTTTGATGCATGAATGTGATTGATGGTTCTTGTGGTTGACCTGCCTGTGTAGTGGCCTCTTCAATCAGAAATACTTTTTCTGCCTTTATTGACGGGCAAATGTGTAATAATCTGCGCAGAAATTTACCGATGTTTGCCAATGAGTCAGTTTTTCACTATTCACCCTGAAAACCCCCAGCTGCGACTGATTCGTCAGGCTGTGGAAATTGTCCGTGCCGGTGGTGTTATTGTCTATCCCACTGATTCCGCGTATGCCCTCGGTTGCCAGATTGGCGATAAAAAGGCTCTGGACCGAATCCGTCAGATACGTCAATTGGATAAACATCACAACTTTACCCTGATGTGCCGTGATCTTTCCGAACTGTCGGCTTACGCCAAGGTGGACAATCAGGTGTTTCGTCTGTTGAAGACGTATACACCCGGGCCTTATACATTCATTCTCGATGCGACTGCAGAAGTGCCCCGTCGGCTTATGCACCCGAAGCGGAAAACAATTGGACTTCGGGTCCCGGGCAACCCGATCGCACTGGCGCTACTTGAGGAGCTGGGTGAACCCCTGATGAGTGTCACACTGATTATGCCGACGGATGAATACCCGTTGACGGATCCCTATGATATTCGTGATACCCTCGAGCATCATGTGGATCTGATCGTTGACGGGGGGTATTGTGGTCTTGAGGCGACTACCGTGGTTGACCTCTCCGGTGAGGTACCTCAGATTACCCGCCAGGGGGTTGGTCGGTTTGAAGACGTTATTGGCTGACCGTAATATCCTCGCTCAGAGGTTATGATTGCCAGCCATCGTATAATGCTCGGGTCCAGTACTTGGCCCCCCACGCCATCTGCCTATAGTGATTTATGGTTATGACAGCCACTCCGGAAGGAGAGACAACTCAAGTGGATCCGGTTTCCGAGATATTGCCTCACCCTTTGCAGGGGGAAATGCCTTTTGCTGTCGTGTTGGGGCGTCAGATTACCGAGATCCCCAAGGATCTGTACATTCCACCCGAAGCATTGGAGGTCTTTCTCGAGGCGTTTGAGGGGCCCCTGGATCTGTTGCTTTACATGATTCGGCGACAGAACCTGGATATTCTCGAAATCAACGTTGCGGAGATTACCCGGCAGTACATGGTTTACATCGAGATGATGCAATCCATGCAACTGGAACTGGCCGCCGAATACCTGTTGATGGCCGCGATGCTGGCCGAGATTAAATCCCGTATGCTATTGCCCCGTCAGGTGGCCGAAGAGCATGAAGAGGACCCCCGGGCCGAGCTGATCCGCAGACTTCAGGAATACGAACGCTTTAAACAGGCCTCCGAAGACATTGATGACCTGCCGCGCCTCGGTCGCGATGTGTTTATAGCCACGGCAAAAGCACCAGATTCTCGGCAGGTGCGGGCCGAGCCGGACGTTGCCATGAAAGAGCTGCTACTGGTCCTTGCTGATGTGCTGCGTCGTGCGCAGATGTTCGAGAGCCACAAGGTGCAACTGGAACGTTTGTCCACCCGGGAGCGGATGTCCCAGGTGCTGGAGGCCCTGAAGGGTAAGCAGTTTCTGCCATTTGTCAGCCTGTTCACGTTGGCAGAGGGTCGCAGCGGTGTGGTAGTCACTTTTTTGGCGCTGATGGAATTGATCAAAGAGTCTCTCATTGAAATTGTACAGAGCGAACCTTATGGGCTGATTCATGTTAAGGCTCGCTCCTAGCTCGGTTAACAGGCGTCATCACGATGGAAAATGATCAGTTAAAAAAAATCGTAGAAGGTGCTTTGCTGGCCGCTGGGCGATCACTGGATATTGGTCATCTGCAACAGCTGTTCGATATCGATCAGGTGCCGGAAAAGGGTCAGCTATTGGCGGTCATTGATGATATCGATGCAGAGTGCAGCGATCGCGGATTTGAGTTGAAGCGTACCGGCAGTGGCTACAGGATTCAGGTTCGGCAGGAACTGTCCCCCTGGATCAATCGCCTCTGGGAAGAAAAACCCAAAAAATACTCCCGTGCATTATTGGAAACCCTGGCGCTGATTGCCTATCGCCAGCCGCTTACCCGAGGCGATATTGAAGAAGTTCGGGGTGTGTCCGTCAGTTCAGAGATTATCAAAACGCTTTTGGAGCGTGAGTGGATCAGAGCCGTCGGTCACCGCGATGTGCCGGGGCGACCTGCCCTGTATGCAACAACGCGCGAATTTCTCGATTATTTCAGCCTGAGCAGTCTCGACCAATTACCGCCACTGAATGACATTCGCGATATTGATGATATCAATCCCTCATTGACACTTGATATGTCGGCACGGAAGCAGAGTGATAAGGAGGTCGGTGATGTTTCGGTGGCAACTGCTGAAACAGAGGATACCGGGGTTGGATCCGGTCCAGAGGATAATGAGAATACTGAAATCAACCCACCTTCCAGCAATTGGCAACACTGATGTCTGAGAAACTACAAAAAGTACTGGCTGCTGCTGGCTATGGCTCACGCCGTGAACTTGAGCAATGGATCACCGATGGGCGTGTGGAAGTGAACGGAAAGCCGGCGAAGTTGGGTGATCGGGTTACCGCAGAAGACGCCATAAACGTCGACGGCAAACGTATCAAATTAGCTGCTGCTGACCGGAAAATTCGCGTGTTGCTTTATAACAAGCCGGAGGGCGAAGTCTGTACCCGGTCCGATCCCGAAGGCCGTAAAACCGTATTTGATCACCTGCCCAGATTGACGGGCGAGCGCTGGGTCGTGGTGGGCCGGCTGGACATCAATACCACGGGTCTGTTGTTGTTTACCAATAATGGAGAGCTGGCGAATCGTCTGATGCATCCCTCCTACCAGGTGGATCGTGAATATCTGGTGCGCGTGCATGGTGCTGTTGACGATGCCATGATCAAACGCCTGCGTGAGGGTGTGTTGCTCGAAGATGGTCCGGCCAAATTCAGCGATGTGGTGCCCGGGGAGCGGGTGGGCAGCAACGGCTGGTATACCGTAGCGCTAATGGAGGGCCGTAACCGCGAGGTACGGCGTCTGTGGGAGTCGCAGGGCGTTGAAGTCAACCGCCTGAAACGCGTCCGGTTCGGGCCAATTTTTATGCCCTCCTACGTGCGGATGGGGCAGTGGATAGAACTTGATGACCGTGCGCTGTCAGACCTGTTGGCTGCGACCAATATGCCCGCCAGCAAAAAACAGCGTAAACAATTGCCAGAGGACAAACAGCGCTGGGAGCGCCAGATGAAACGACTGCGTTCCAAGGGGCCATCGTCCCGATAATTCGGACCAGCTGTGGGGTGACAGGGAGTGGTGTGTTGACAAAACGAGCATTTGTAACCGGCGCCACCGGGTTTGTGATCGGTGCGCTCTATGGTGCGCTTTTTCAGCTGGCGGCTGAATTGCCCACCCTTCAGAAAATTGCCATAGCAACGGTTGTGGGCGTCCCCCTCAGTCTATTGATCGCCACCGCGGTGTATCTGTTCGTAGAGCGACCCTTTATGAATATGCGCGGTGGGCGCCGGCGAGAAGTCCCGGTGATGCCGGTCAGTAGTTAGGAGGGCAAGTTTACTGCGCATCCAGAGATTGGCCGGTTATCCCTTCGCTGGCGCTGCCCATAAGGTAAAGGTAGGTAGGCATAATGGCTGCCGGGGTTGTTACTGTCGCAGGGTCTTCCGCCGGAAATGCCGTTGCCCGCATGCGAGTGCGGGTGGCCCCGGGATTGATGCAGTTCACCCTGATGTTGCTGGTACCCTCAAGTTCATGGGCCAGTACCTGTGACAAGCCTTCAATGGCAAACTTCGAGACCGCATAAGCGCCCCAATAGGGTTTGCCCACTTTGCCGACACCGGAGCTGGTGAAGATAATTGAAGCGCTATCGGATTTTTCCAGCAGGGGCAGGAGTGCTTTGGTCATCAAAAATTCAGCAGTTACGTTTACCTGCATGACTTTTTGCCAGCTGGCCAGCGTGTAATTGGCGATGGGGGTGCGCTGCCCCAATTCGCCGGCATTGTGCAGCAGACCGTCCAGTTGGCCGAATACCTCTTCCAGGCGGTCGTGCATGTCACGATAATCTTTCTCTACCGCGCCATCCAGAGAGATTGGATAAATACCCGGTTGCGCGCCGCCAGCCTTTTCGATCTGGTCGTATACTTCTTCAAGCTTGGGGACTGTGCGGCCGATGAGGATGACGGTGGCGCCATGCGCCGCAAAGGTTCTGGCGGCCTCTGCACCAATGCCGTCGCCTGCGCCAGTGACAGCGATAACCCTGCCGTCCAGCAGGTTATCGGGTGCTTGATACTGGGTGTGATTCATGGGGTTTCCTCTCAAAAATCAAGGGTGATAACTGATGGGCATCATCGACAGTATAGGTGGCTCCCCAGCTACCCGGATCTTCGCTGTCGTCCAGATAGCCGTAGGCGGCGGCGATAGTAGCTGTGCCGGCGCGTATCCCTGCTTCGATGTCCCTGAGGTGATCACCAATAAAGACAGCGGCCTCTGGAGCAATAGCCAATTCCCGCAATGCAAGCAAGACGGATTCCGGATCTGGCTTGGTGCGGGTGACATGATCCGGGCAAATGATGGTGCTTGGCGAGGACGTTAGCTGGAGTCGCTCCAGGAGGGCCAGGGTATACCGTTCCGGTTTGTTGGTCACAATTCCCCAGGGGATCTGATACTCAGACAGTTCGGCCAGGAGCTCAGCAATGCCCGGAAAGGGTCGGGTTTGTTCTGCCAGGTTATCCATGTACAGCGACAGCAACTCCTGACGTAGTGGCTCAAAATCCGGATGACTGTTGTGTAATGAGAAAGTCTGGCTGATGATCCCCGCCGAGCCGTGAGTCACCATTTTTCGAATGTCATCCTCGGTAAGCAGGGGCATCCCCCTGCCGTCCAGCAACCGGTTGGTGCAGGTCAGAAAATCCGGTGCGGTATCCAGCAGGGTGCCGTCAAGATCAAACAGGACAGCCTGAAATTTTGGTTGTTTGACCATTAAGCTGGATATCCCATCAGGTGGGTTTCCGCACGCAGATCATGTAATTGACGTCCACATCGCGATCTGTCATCCGGTAGCGACGGGTCAGGGGGTTGTAGACCATCCCCGTCATGGCTTGCAGCTCCAGTCCACACTCTCTGACCCACTGACAGAGCTCCGAGGGGCGAATAAACTTGCCGTAGTCGTGGGTGCCCCTCGGCAGAAGACGCAGTAGGTATTCCGCGCCGATAATGGCAAACAGATAGGCTTTGGGGTTGCGGTTAATTGTAGAAAAGTACAGATAGCCACCCGGTTTTACCAGTCGTGCGCAGGCAGCTATGACGGACAACGGGTCTGGCACGTGTTCCAGCATTTCCAGGCAGGTGACAATATCAAATTGCTCGGGATGTTGTGTGGCCATATCCTCTGCAGTGCTGTGCAGATAGTTCACGGCAACACCGCTTTCCAGCCCGTGCAGTTGGGCGACCGCCAGTGGTGCCTCACCCATGTCGATGCCGGTAACATCGGCGCCACGATGAACCATGGCTTCAGCCAGGATTCCTCCTCCGCAGCCCACATCCAGTAATTTCTGCTCTGCCACCGGTGAGTAACTGTCGATCCAGTTAACCCGCAACGGATTGATGTCGTGCAGGGGCTTGAATTCACTTTCCCGGTCCCACCAGCGGCTGGCAAGGGCTTCAAATTTGGCGATTTCAGCACGATCAATATTGGGCGATGGCATGTTGGATCCCCAGTTGGACATGTGGCGGATTTAAAGGTGCTTCAGCTTTTGCCGGTAAACTTGTGTTGCCACTGTCTGGCCTTGATCATGACTTCCTGTTCGTTAATGGTCTGTAGTTGCCGTTCCAGCATCAAGGCTCGACCATTGACCCACAGGTGGCTGACGCGACTTCCCGAGTTGGTGTAAACCAGTTGAGACGCTGGATTATACAGCGGTTCAGTTTCGATTGTCCCAACCTCTATCGCTACCAGGTCTGCTGCTTTGCCCGTTTCGATACTGCCAATGCGATCCCCCCAGCCCAACGCTCTGGCTCCATTGATAGTGGCCATTTGCAGGGCAGTGTGTGCATCGGCGGCACCGGGATCACCGGAAACGGCCTTGGCGACGATCGCTGCTGTGCGCATTTCGCCAAACATATCCAGATCGTTATTGCTGGCGGCACCGTCAGTGCCCAGTGCTACATTGATCCCTCGCTCCTGGAGCTGCGCCAGCGGACAGAATCCGCTGGCCATTTTCAGATTGGACTCTGGGCAGTGAACAACATGGGCGCTGAAACTGGCAATGGTTTCCAGATCGCTCTCATCCAATGCTGTCATGTGTACGCACTGGGTAAGGGGTGAAAAGAACTCCAGGGCCTTGAGTCGTTGAATGGGCCTCACTCCATACTGCCCTAGGCTGTCCGAAACTTCGCCTGCAGTTTCATGTAGATGAATCTGTACACAGGTGTCCAGCTCCTGGGCGTAAGTGGCTATCTTGCGGAGCGGCTCATCGGAGAGGGTGTAGGGTGCATGGGGACCAAAGGCAATACGTGTAAGTTCACGTCCTTTGTAATCATCCCGCAACTGCAGCCCCTTGTGAATATACTCATCGGGGCCGCGCCCCCAGGGAGAGGGGAAGTCGAAAATTGGAAAGGCGATTTGGCTGCGAATGCCGGCATGGCTGGCAACCCTGGCAGCGCTTTCGGGAAAGAAATACATGTCAGAAAAACAGCTGGTACCGCTGCGAATCATTTCCGCAATCGCGAGTTCAGTGCCGTCCTGAACAAAGCTGTCACTGACCCAGTGCATTTCGATGGGCCAGATATGCTCTTCCAGCCAGGTTTTCAGCGGGTAGTCGTCAGCGTAGCCACGCAGCAATGTCATGGCTGCATGACCGTGGGCGTTGACCAGTCCCGGCATCAGAATATGATTCGGCAGCGACACATGTTCACGAGCGCGGTATCTTCGCTCCGCCTCAATGAAGGGCAGCAAAGCGAGAATGTCGCCATCGCGGATAGCCACACAGCAGTCTTCGTAAACCTGACCCTCCGGGATGATCGGGATAATCCAGCGCGCTGAAATCAACAGATCTATGGGTTCAGGCGTCATGATGGGCCATTCCTTGAATAGGTAGCAGGTCGCGCAGTATACCCGCAGAAAAAAGATCATTAAACAAAGGCATACAAGGGCGTTTCAAGTGTATTTTGTGGTATGATCCCGCGCTTGTTTTGGCGCCATCAGGCGCCTGAACGTCCAAAACAAGCAGAAAGGGATCGAGCAGCAGTATGGGTGAATTAGCCAGAGAAATCCTGCCCGTCAATATCGAAGACGAATTGCGCCAATCCTACCTCGATTACGCGATGAGCGTCATTGTCGGCAGGGCACTTCCCGATGTTCGCGATGGTCTTAAACCGGTTCACCGGCGAGTGCTCTTTGCCATGAGCGTTCTGAATAACGACTGGAACAAGGCTTACAAGAAGTCTGCCCGGGTTGTGGGTGATGTGATTGGTAAATATCACCCCCACGGAGACTCCGCTGTTTACGACACGATTGTCCGCATGGCCCAGCCATTTTCCCTGCGCTACATGCTGGTGGACGGGCAGGGCAACTTCGGTTCCATCGACGGTGATTCCGCCGCGGCGATGCGTTACACCGAAATCCGCATGGCCAAGATTGCCCACTCACTGCTGGCCGACCTTGAGAAAGAAACCGTCGATTTTGTTGAAAACTACGATGGTACCGAGCTGATTCCCCAGGTGCTGCCGACCCGTGTTCCCAATCTTCTGGTGAACGGATCGTCCGGGATCGCAGTGGGTATGGCTACCAATATTCCGCCGCATAACCTGCGGGAAGTGGTGGCTGGCTGTCTGGCCCTGATCGACAACCCGGATATCACCATTGATGAGTTGATGGTCTTTATTCCCGGACCGGATTTCCCTACGGCGGCCATTATCAATGGTCGCGCCGGCATTATTCAGGCTTACCGCACCGGGAGAGGCCGTATTTATGTGCGGGCCAGAGCGGAAGTGGTGCGCGATGAGAAAACCAGCCGTGAAATAATCATTATTCACGAAATCCCTTATCAGCTGAACAAGGCGCGATTGATTGAGCGCATTGCCGAGCTGGTGAAAGAGAAAAAAATTGAGGGTATTTCAGAATTGCGGGATGAGTCCGATAAGGACGGTCTGCGGGTTGTTATTGAACTGAAAAGAGGGGAGTCGGGCGACGTTGTACTGAATAACCTTTATGCCCAAACCCAGCTGCAGAATGTGTTTGGTATCAATATGGTGGCGTTGGTTGACGAACAGCCCCGCACACTTAATCTCAAGGAAATGCTGGAAGCCTTTGTCCGCCACCGACGTGAAGTGGTGACACGCCGCACGGTTTATCTATTGAGAAAGGCTCGCGAACGGGGTCATTTGCTGGAAGGTTTGGCCGTCGCCATTGCCAACATCGATGCTGTCATCGAAATGATCAAGGGATCTCCGTCTCCCGCCGAAGCCAAAGAACGCCTGATTGCCTGCGGTTGGGATGCCTCGGCAGTCGGCCAGTTTCTGGAGCATACCGGCAGCCACGCCTGCCGCCCCGAAGACCTGGACCCCCAGTTCGGTATACGTGACGGCAAGTATTTCCTGTCTCCGGCCCAGGCCCAGGCCATTCTTGAGTTGCGCCTGCACCGACTGACCGGAATGGAGCACGACAAGCTATTGGGTGAGTACCAGGAGAAACTGGCAGAAATTGCCGAGTATCTGGCGATCCTCGACTCTCACAGTCGTCTCATGGACGTCATTCGGGAGGAATTGCGTGAGGTCAGTGAAGAGTTCGGTGATGATCGCCGCACAGAAATTATCGAATCGCAACATGATCTGACCATTGAGGATCTGATCACCGAAGAGGACCGGGTGGTGACCATCTCCCACGGTGGTTACGCAAAAACCCAGCCCCTCAGTGACTACCAGGCACAGCGTCGGGGCGGTATGGGCAAGTCTGCCACAGCGGTTAAAGATGAAGACTTTGTCGAACATCTGCTGGTGGCAAGTACCCATAGTACGATTCTTTGTTTTACCAGCCGGGGTAAGGTCTTCTGGTTGAAGGTCTATCAGATCCCTCTGGCTGGCCGCAATTCCCGTGGACGACCCATGGTGAACTTGCTGCCCCTCGAAGAAAACGAGCGGATTACCTCCATTCTCCCCGTAGATGAATACGCAGCTGACCGGTTTGTGATCATGGCCACGGCCAATGGCACGATAAAGAAAACATCGCTTGATCAATACTCCCGTCCCCGCAGTGTCGGGTTGCGGGCAGTGGACCTGGTGGAAGGAGATCATCTGGTGGGCACGGCGATTACGGATGGCAATTGCGATGTCATGCTGTTCAGTAGCGAGGGTAAAGCGGTGCGCTTTGCCGAGGCCGATGTGCGCGCTATGGGGCGGGTTTCCAAAGGTGTTCGGGGAATGCGGTTGCCCGCTGGCCATCAGGTGCTGGCTATGGTGATTCCCCAGGAAAACGGTTATGTATTGACGGTTTCCAGGAACGGTTACGGCAAGCAGACAGCCTTGACTGAATTCCCCACCAAGGGTCGAGGTGGCAAGGGCATGATCGCCATGCAGTGCACTGAGCGCAATGGCGCTCTGGTTGGTGCTGTGCAATTGTTTGACGGTGATGAAATTATGCTGATCTCTGATCAGGGCACCATGGTTCGCACCCATGTGGGTGAAATATCCGTGCTGGGTCGCAATACCCAAGGGGTTCGTGTCATCCGTCTCAAAGAGAATGAGGCACTGGTGGGTATGGCAAGGATAGAGGAACAGGAGCCGTTGCTTGATGAAGAGATGGAATCCTAACGGAGAGGCGGTATGGCAGAAGAAAACAAGCTCAGCCGGCTTCGTGAGCAAATCGATGCAATAGATGACCAGATCCTCGCCCTGATCAGTGAGCGCGCCAGTTGCGCCCAGCAGGTGGCTGAGGTCAAACGTACCGAGGGTGAGGATTCATTCTACCGCCCAGAGCGGGAGGCCCAGGTACTTCGCCATGTCATGATGAAAAATCAGGGACCGCTGGACAACGAAGAAATGGCCAGACTGTTCCGGGAAATCATGTCTGCTTGTCTAGCGCTTGAACAGCCGGTAAAAGTTGCCTTTTTAGGTCCTGAGGGTACTTTTACCCAGGAAGCTGCGCTCAAGCATTTTGGTCATTCAGCGCTGGCCGTGCCTTTCGGCGCAATCGATGAAGTCTTTCGGGAAGTTGCTGCTGGCGCAGTGAATTATGGTGTAGTGCCCGTGGAAAACTCCACGGAAGGCATGATTAATCACACACTGGACACTTTTCTTGACTCCACCCTGAAGATTTGTGGTGAAGTAGAGCTGCGAATTCACCACCACCTGCTGATCGGACCTAACACACATCCCGACCGGATTACCCGGATCTACTCCCACGCACAGTCGTTGGCCCAGTGTCGCCAGTGGCTTGATGCCCACTACCCAAAAGTTGAGCGTGTTGCGGTTAGTAGTAATGCAGATGCGGCCAAACGTGTCATTGGCGAATGGAACAGCGCTGCAATTGCCGGTGATATGGCTGCTGAGCTCTATAATTTGCAGAAGTTATCAGAAAAAATTGAAGACCGTCCAGATAACTCCACCCGATTTCTTATTATTGGTCGGGATGCTATTCCGCCCAGTGGTGACGACAAGACCTCTATCATCGCAGCTGTTCGCAATGAGCCGGGTGCTTTGCATCATCTGCTGGAGCCTTTCCACCGTCAGGGTGTAGATTTGACACGGGTGGAAACGCGGCCTTCACGGACCGGTAAGTGGACCTATGTGTTCTTTATTGATTTTGAAGGTCACTGTGACAATCCCGAAGTGGCCGAAGTGCTCAGGGAATTGGCTTCTTTCGTTGCCGACCTCAGAGTGCTCGGCTCCTATCCAAAAGCCGTCTTGTAACCAGCCGTCGGGTTGATACTTATGCGTATGGACTTAAAAAGCCTGGCATTGCCAGGCGTACAACATTTGCAACCCTATCAGGGTGGCAAGCCCCTCGATGAACTGGAGCGCGAGCTTGGTATTTCGGGTGCAATCAAGCTGGCAAGCAATGAAAATCCGCTCGGCTTGAGTGAACTGGCGAGGGCCGCTATAGAAGCCTCGTTTGAAAATGTTACCCGTTACCCCGACGGCAACGGCTTTTATCTCAAACGCCGACTCGCCGAGAAATTAGCCGTCTCCACCAGTCAGCTGACCCTGGGTAACGGATCCAATGAAATTCTGGAACTGCTGGCGAGAGGCTTCCTCGGCCAGCAGCACAATGCCATCATTGCTGAACACGCTTTCGTGGTTTATCAGTTGGTAATTACTGCACAAAATGCCACCGCAGTGACTGTTCCGGCCAGCAGTTGGGGCCATGACTTGCCGGCGATGGCTGCTGCAGTGAATGAACACACGCGTTTACTGTTTATCGCCAACCCCAATAATCCGACCGGGACCTGGGTATCGCTTGCCTCAATTGAAGCCTTGTTGCAGAAACTGCCAGACACTGTACTGGTGGTGGTGGATGAAGCCTATTTTGAATATGTGGACCAACCCGGTTATGGCTCTGCCCTCGAGTTGATTGACGACTACCCCAATCTGATTGTTACCCGTACCTTTTCCAAGGCCTATGGGCTGGCAGCATTGCGCATCGGCTACTCGGTATCCCATCCGGATGTGGCAGATATGCTGAATCGTCTGCGCCAGCCATTTAACGTCAACAGCCCGGCACTGGCTGCTGCACTGGCGGTACTTGACGACGAAGCGTATCTGCAGCGCAGTATTGGCGTCAATCGGGAGGGCTGCGATCAGCTGGTGGCCGGTTTTGAGGCCCTCGGGCTGGCGTATATTCCATCGGCAGGTAACTTTATCGCTGTTCAGGTCCCGGGGGATGCGCTGGCCCTGTATGAGGCCCTGTTGCGCAAGGGTGTCATTGTTCGCCCGATTGCCCTATACGGTATGCCCCATCATCTGCGGGTTTCTATCGGCCTGCCCGATGAAAACCAGCGCTTTCTCGACGCACTGGGCCAGCTGCTTGCCGACGGGGACGCACCCAGATGACTCCTGTCATCAATCGTCTACTGGTAGTGGGGCTTGGCCTGATTGGCGGCAGCCTGGCGAAGGCTGCCCGTGAGCGGGGAATTTGCCGGGAGGTGATTGGCAGCTCCAGAAATCCCGATACGCTGAACAAGGCACTGGCATCCGGTGTGGTTGACCGGGTCATAACCGATATAGGTGATCTGGCGGCAGACTTGGGTGAGGGCGACGTGGTTTTGATTGGTGTGCCGACCCTGACCGTTCCCGATATTATGTACCAATTGCAGCCACTGTTGGCGGATAGCGTTACTGTGACCGATGTGGCCAGCGTCAAGGGCAGTGTCGTAGCTGCAGTGCGGCGCGCCTATGGCAAAATGCCCGTCCAGTTTGTGCCGGGACATCCGATCGCTGGTTCGGAAAAAAGCGGTGTGGATGCGGCGAATAGCAGTTTATTCGATGAACACCGGGTGATTCTGACCCCCTTGCAGGAAACCGGTAAAGAGCATTTGCAGCGCGTTCGTGATCTATGGCAGGGAGCGGGCGCCGTGATCAGCGAAATGACGGTGGCAGAACACGATGAAGTTTTGGCGGCCACCAGTCATTTACCCCACATTCTGGCTTACACCTTGGTGGATACACTCGCTGGTATGCGTGAAAACCGTGAGATTTTTCGTTACGCAGCTGGTGGATTTAGAGATTTTACGCGTATTGCTGCCAGTGATCCGATGATGTGGCACGACATTGTCATGGCGAATGACCAGGCGCTGTTAGCCGTGCTGGAAACGTTTACCGATCATGTGGATCAGCTGAAAGATGCTATTCAGAACAAGGACAGTGAATTCCTGCTGGGGGTGTTTACCCGCGCCAGGGAAGCACGCAACCATTTTGCTAAAATGCTTGAAAACAAGGCTTACCTGGAGCCCATGACACAGACGATTGACTACCGGGTGTCCCCCGGCAATTCAGTTACCGGCAGCATTCGTGTGCCCGGCGACAAATCCATATCCCACCGCTCGATTATGCTGGGCTCGCTTGCCGAGGGCGTCACCACCGTGACCGGCTTTCTCGAGGGTGAAGACAGTCTTGCCACGCTACAGGCGTTTCGGGATATGGGTGTGGTTATTGAGGGTCCGCAGAGCGGTCGTGTGGTGATACACGGTGTTGGTATGACCGGTCTCAAAGCGCCCGCTTGCCCGCTGTATCTGGGTAATTCCGGAACATCAATGCGTTTGCTGGCCGGGCTGCTGGCCGGCCAGACTTTTGACGTGGAACTGACAGGAGACGAGTCCCTGTCGCAGCGGCCTATGGAGCGTGTGGCAGCGCCCTTAAGACAGATGGGTGCTGTTATAGAGGCGGAGCAGGGTGGCAGACCGCCCCTTCGTATCAGAGGAGGGCAGACGCTCAAGGGAATCGACTATTGTCTGCCGATGGCCAGTGCCCAGGTGAAATCTTCGGTGTTACTGGCCGGTCTCTATGCCAACGGGACTACTCGAACCACGGAACCGGCACCGACACGTGATCACACCGAACGGATGCTGACAGGTTTCGGTTATCCGGTTCGGCGAGAGGGTGCGGTCGCCGAGCTCGACGGCGGCGGAAAATTGTATGCCACGAACATTGACGTGCCGGCAGATATATCATCTGCGACTTTTTTCATGGTGGCGGCGGCAATCGCGCCGGGTTCCGATGTGACGTTGACCCATGTGGGGGTTAACCCCACCCGTATCGGTGTCATTAATATCCTGCAGATGATGGGCGCAGACCTGGATCTCATCAACCATCGCGAAGTCGGTGGTGAGCCAGTGGCTGATATCCGGGTTCGGTATGCGCCACTTCATGGCATAGACATCCCCGAAGACCAAGTGCCTTTGGCTATTGATGAGTTTCCCGCTCTGTTTGTGGCGGCAGCCTGTGCCGAGGGAAAAACCCGCCTGACGGGTGCTGAGGAATTGCGGGTAAAAGAGAGTGACCGGATCAAGGCCATGGCAGATGGCCTGACCTGCCTGGGAATCCAGGCGATTCCCACCCCGGACGGCATCGATATCCAGGGTGGTACATTGCGTGCTGGTGAGGTGGACAGTCTGGGCGATCACCGTATCGCCATGTCCTTTGCGATTGCCTCGCTGAGGACACAGGGAAATATTCTGATACGAAATTGTAACAATGTGGCGACATCATTCCCGGGCTTTGTGGCTTTGGCCAACAGTGTCGGTTTGAAAATTGTCGAGGAAATACGATGAATGAAAAAAGAGTACCAGTCATAACCATCGACGGACCGAGTGGTTCCGGAAAGGGGACTATCTGTCAGTTGCTGGCTGCCAAGTTGGGGTTCCACTATCTTGATAGTGGTGCGCTTTACAGGTTGTTGGCTCTGGCGGCAAAGCGTCATGGTGTCTCGCTGGATAATATGGAGTCCCTGGCTGTATTGGCTGCCCATATGGATATTTCATTCAAGACGCGCGATAACGGCAACACGCCAAAAGTGATGCTGGAGGGAGAGGACGTGTCTGCGTTGATTCGCTCCGAGGGTGTGGGGACTAACGCCTCAGTAGTTGCCGCGTATCCAGAAGTGCGCGATGCCCTCCTGCAGCGTCAGCGAGCTTTTGCCGTGTCGCCGGGCCTGGTGGCGGACGGCCGCGATATGGGTACCGTGGTTTTCCCCGACGCCATCGCCAAAGTCTTCCTGACAGCGAGCTCGGAAGAGCGGGCGCAAAGACGTTATAAGCAGTTGATAGATAAGGGGGAAAGTGTTAGCCTTGCCGCCCTCGTAGAGCGGGTTCAAAAACGGGACGAACGGGACATGACACGCAAAGTGTCGCCGATGATTCCTGCGACCAACGCCGTGGTGTTGGACAGTTCAGCCTTGTCCATCGAGGAAGTATTGCAGAAAGTGGTGGATGTGGTCGCGGCAAGTGGCATACAACTACCGCAATAAATCGGGTTTGTGGTGTTTGGCCAGTAACGCACCATCTCTCCCTGAAACCAACAGCCCGCATAACTGGTAGTGCGGTTTGAGAGTCAAGTGGCTCGATTTTTACAGGTACATTTCAATGAGCGAAAGTTTCGCAGATCTTTTTGAAGAAAGTTTAAAAACTATCGAAATGAACGCCGGCGCAATCGTCACCGGTGTCATTATTGATATTGATAAGGACTGGGTAACCGTTCACGCCGGACTGAAGTCCGAAGGTGTGATCCCAAAGGTTCAGTTCATTGATGACAACGGTGAGTTGGACATCAATATTGGCGATGAAGTACAGGTTGCTCTCGAAGCCGTAGAAGATGGTTTTGGTGCTACTCGCCTGTCCCGTGAAAAAGCGCGTCGCGCAGAATCCTGGATCGAACTGGAAGCCGCTCACAAGGCGGATGAAGTGGTTACTGGCATAATCAGTGGCAAGGTCAAAGGTGGCTTCACGGTTGATGTCAATGGCCTGCGGGCTTTCCTTCCCGGTTCCCTGGTCGATGTTCGCCCGATCCGCGATACCGCTCATTTAGAAGACAAGCCTCTTGAATTCAAAGTCATCAAGCTTGACCAAAAACGTAACAACGTCGTGGTATCACGCCGTGCCGTGATGGAAAAAGTGAATTCTGAAGAGCGTGATGAACTGCTCGCCAAACTGGAAGAAGGCATTACCCTGAAAGGTATCGTCAAGAACCTTACCGATTACGGTGCGTTTGTCGATCTTGGCGGTATTGATGGCCTGCTTCATATCACGGATATGTCCTGGAAGCGTATCAAGCACCCCAGTGAAATCGTCAATGTCGGTGATGAAATTGATGTCAAGGTGCTGAAGTTTGATCGTGAACGCAGCCGTGTGTCACTGGGCATGAAACAAATGGGTGAAGATCCCTGGGCCGATATTTCCGGTCGCTATCCGGAAGGTGCCCGTGTCAAAGCGGTCGTTACCAACCTCACTGACTACGGTTGCTTTGCCGAGCTGGAAGATGGTGTTGAAGGTCTGGTCCACGTTTCCGAAATGGATTGGACCAACAAAAACATTCACCCCTCCAAGGTTGTTCAGTTGGGTGATGAAGTTGAGGTCATGGTGCTGGACATTGACGAAGAGCGTCGTCGTATCTCACTGGGTATCAAACAGTGTCATATGAATCCATGGGACGAATTCGCCATGAACCACAGCAAGGGTGAAAAAATCTCAGGCAGTATCAAGTCAATTACTGACTTCGGTATCTTTATCGGTCTGAACGGTGGTATTGACGGGCTGGTTCACCTCTCTGATATCTCCTGGCACGAAACCGGTGAAGAAGCGGTACGCAATTTCAAGAAAGGTGATGAAGTTGAAACTGTGATACTTTCCATCGACCCGGAAAGAGAGCGTATTTCCCTGGGTATGAAACAGTTGTCAGATGATCCCTTCTCTAACTATGTCACTGAAAATGACAAAGGTGCGATCGTCAATGGTGTTGTCAAGGACGTGGATGCCAAGGGTGCAGTGGTGACTTTGAGCGGTGATATCGAAGGTTATTTAAAGGCCTCTGAAATCTCCCGTGAAAAGGTCGAAGATGCCCGAAACGCTCTGAATGTTGGTGATGAGGTGGAGGTCAAAGTGATTAATGTGGATCGCAAGAACCGCTCTATCAACCTCTCTATCAAAGCCAAAGATGTCGCTGAGGAAAAGGCGGCTATCAAAGAACATCGCAAGTCTGAAACAGATAATATTGCACCGACTACTATCGGTGATCTGATCAAGGCCCAGATGGACACCAAAGAGAAGTAATGATTAGATTGGGGTAATGGCGACATTGCCCCTTTTCTTATGAAATCAGAACGTTATGACAAAATCAGAATTAATCGATTATATCGTTACCCAGCAGGATCAACTCCCCCCCAGGGATGTGGAAATTGCCGTGAAAATGATCCTGGAGCGTATGACCCATGCGCTGGTCAATAATGATCGCATTGAAATTCGCGGTTTTGGCAGCTTTTGCCTGCATTATCGTGCCCCCAGGGTAGGACGTAACCCCAAAACTGGTGATTCGGTTAAGTTGTCGGGTAAATATGTACCTTATTTCAAACCTGGCAAAGAGCTTCGTGAACGCGTTAACAGCAGTCTCGAGGCAGGTTGAGTCTGTGGGTCCGATGACACGATAAACAAGACCAACCATCGGTAGTTTGGTTACAATAAACGGCAAGTATTTTGACTTGCCGTTTTTTTATGGGGATTTTATGGCATTGCTAAAGAAGCTCTTTTTCCTGTTGATCGGTTTGGCGGCAATTCTGCTGGGTATTGGTCTGGTATTAACCAACCCGGATGCCATTACGATTGATTTCTTTGGCCGTGAGTCCGGGCCGTTACCCCGTGGCCTCTGGCTTTTGGCAGCACTTTTTACAGGCTGCCTGACTGGTATACTTGCCAGCTTGCCGATGTTGCTACGACTCCGGCGACGAGTCCATGTGCTAAATCAGCAGCTCATCAAATTGAGAGTGGCTCCCGACCGCGCAAAAAACAAAACGGAGTAGCCCAATACCCTACATGGTAGATCACTTATTAATTATCGGGTTATTGCTGTCTTTTCCGCTATTCTGGTTTGCCGGTTATACCCGTGGTAAGGGCAGGCGTTTGGCGAGCAGTGAGAGAGACCTCGCGCGCCATTATTTTCAGGGTATCAATTTCTTCCTTAACGAACAGCCGGATCAGGCTATTGATACCTTTATCCGCTCCGTCGAAGTTACACCCTATACATTAGAAACGCATTTGGCGCTGGGAAATCTGATGCGGCAACGAGGTGAAATAGAGCGGGCTATCCGGGTTCACCAAAATCTGCTTTCACGACCCAATCTCAATAACGATCAGTCGCAACAGGCTCATTTGGAGCTGGGTAGAGATTTTTTGAAGGCGGGTTTATTTGACCGTGCTGAGCGCCTGTTTCTGGAGTTGGTGGAAGACCCGGGCAGTGATTTTCGGCAGGTATCACTGCAACACCTTGTTCAAATATATCGTGGTGAGCAGGAATGGGAAAAAGCTATCCGCGCTGCCGGTATGATGGATAAAAAGCGCTTTTCACGGTCTGTGGATAAGCTCGACATTGAGCAGGCGCAGTTCTGTTGTGAGCTGGCCGAACAAGCAATCGACATGTCTGACCTGCTGCAGGCCAGGCGTCATATTAAAGCAGCGCTCAGGTACAATAAGAATTCAGCCAGAGCGAATATACTTTGGGGGCGTTTGGAAATGCGCGCATCAAACAGCCTCGAAGCACTGAAACGCTTCAGCATGATTCCCCGGCAACAACCCGAATATTTGCCTGAGATTCTCCCACTTGTCAGGCAGTGCTACGAACAACTCGGTGATGAATCGGGCCTTCTAGTGCAACTGCAGTCTTGGCTAAAGACCTATCCCGGCACCAGTTTGCTGCAAATGGTGGTAGATGTGATGGTGAAACAGTGTGGAGAACAGCGGGCAACAGGTTTTTTAATGGACTATTTGCGAGAGTACCCGTCCATCAGGGGACTGCAAACATTGCTCAGGATTTCTTCCAATAGAGGTGCCGAAGCAGAACAAGAGCAGCTTAATCTACTGCAGGAATTATTGGACAGTTTACTGGCGCGCCGTTCGCAATACCGCTGTGTCCAGTGTGGTTTTAGCGGTGCTCAGCTCCACTGGCTCTGCCCCCAATGCCTGCGTTGGGAAACAGTTCAACCGGTTCGGGGAATTGATGGCGAGTGATCACTTGCCAAAGGCACTATTTTTAAAATGAGAATGACTCATGACACACGTTACTGACAGTAAGGTAATTGTCGCACTGGACTATAATACAGTGGCTGCAGCAGAGCGATTTGTGGCCGACGTGTCCCCCGATCTGTGCAAACTGAAGGTGGGGAAAGAGCTTTTTACCCGTTCGGGTCCACAGTTCGTTACCACCCTGGTCAACCGGGGATTTGATGTTTTCCTGGATTTAAAGTTTCACGACATACCGAACACGGTTGCAGCTGCAGTCAAGGTCGCTGCTGATCTCGGTGTATGGATGACCGATGTGCACGCCTCCGGTGGCCGTCGGATGATGGAGGATGCCCGGTTGGCCAGTGACCAATCCGGTACCAATATGCTGTTGATAGCAGTGACCGTATTAACCAGTTTCTCTGCAGAAGATCTCTCTGAATTGGGTATCGGGTGTACTCCGGAACAGCAGGTGCACAGATTGGCAGCCATGGCAAAGGCTTCGGGTATGGATGGTGTTGTCTGCTCTGCGATGGAAACCCGGGGCCTCCGCAATTTGCTCGGTAACGACTTTACCCTGGTGACACCGGGTATTCGTCCTGTGTCGGCAGTGGCTGATGACCAACGGCGGGTTGTCACTCCTGCACAGGCGATTGCCAACGGTAGCAGTTATCTGGTGATTGGCCGGCCAATTACCCAGTCACCGAATCCGGTGAAGGCGCTACTTGCCATCAATCGGGAAATTTTGCAAGATTGATCGGGCGGTACAAGATGTACCGTTTCTATGAAATGGAGTGCCTCTGGCACAAGGAGTTCGACATGAAAAATGTAAAAATACTTCCCGGCGTTCTACTGTTGTCCCTGCTTGCAGTGTTACCGTTCTGGCAGGCAGTTACAGCGGATGAGACGTCATCCCAGGAGATGATGCAGCAACCTGTGATGGTCAATATTAATACCGCCACAGCCGATGAGCTATCCAGTATGCTAAAGGGTATCGGTGAGAAGCGAGCTATGGCAATAGTGGCTTACCGGGAGGAAAACGGTCCATTTACGACGGTGGAACAGCTACAGTCGGTTAAGGGCGTGGGTGAAAAGGTTCTGGAGCAGAATCGTGCTAACCTTTCGGTGAAGTAGTCTATACCGAAAACCCCAGAGGCCAGCCTTTTGGCTGGCCTTTTTCGTTGATTGAAGAGACTCAGTATGAGCGGCCTGACTGACTATATACACCTGCTGGAAAGGTTGGATCGATCGAATCTTGGGCAGTTGAGAGCAGTCCTCAGCGAGGATGTGTTTTTTTCTGACCCGTTCAATCAAGTGAACGGTGCCGATGCTTATCTGGCACTTTTGAGTGAGATGTTTGAGCGGCTGGACAGTGTGAGTTTTACCGTTCACGACAGTCAGCAACAGGATGCTGTCGCCTATTTGTATTGGACGTTTTCTGGCCACAGTGGTGTGACCGGTTGGCTGAACTTTCAGGGCAGCAGTCGATTGACCTTTGATGTATCTGGCAAAATTGACCGCCACCAGGATTTCTGGGACAGCGCCGACCTCTACGAGAAAGTGCCTGTACTGGGTGCCCTGTTTCGCTGGTTGAGACGACAGGTTGCTTTTCGGGAGCAATGACGTTTTATCAGTTGAGCCCTATTGTCATTGCTAGTCACTCTGGTGTTCCAGTACGAACAGTCCCACATTAATGGCACCTTCTTTAAAACCCCCTTCGCAGTAACTCAGATAATAGCGCCACAAACGGTAGAAACGCTGATCAAAACCCAGGGTACTGATTTGCGCCCAGCGTTCCTCGAAGCGCTCCCGCCAAAGTTCAATTGTCCTGGCATAGCACCCACCAAACATTTCCTGATCGACAAGACAAAAGCCATGCTGTGAGAACTTTTCTTGCAGGGCCATCACACTGGGCAACATCCCACCGGGGAAGATATGACGCTGAATGAAGTCAGCCTGCTTGCGGTAGACCTCGAAGCGCTTTTCATCGATGGTGATAATCTGCAGCACGGCTCTGCCACCGGGTTTTAATACGCCTTTGAGTTTTTTGAAGTAGCTGTCCCAATGGGCTTCACCCACTGCCTCAAACATCTCAATTGAAACGACCCCATCGTACTGTCTTTTCAGGTCTCGATAATCGGTCAAACCGATTGTGACCCGGTCTGCAAGACCTGCTTTGGTGAGCTTGTCCACCGCCCAGCACTGTTGCTCCGAGGACAGGGTGATGCCGTGAACCCGGACATCAGCCGTTTCGGCAGCCTGTAGGGCAAATTCACCCCAGCCACAACCAATTTCCAGCAGCTGATCCTGCTCTCTGGGTGACAGCAACTGGAGAATACGTTGATATTTTTTCGTCTGAGCCTGTTGCAGGGATTGCCGATGATCATCACCAAACATTGCCGCAGAATACGTCATACCGGGGTCGAGCCATTCCCGATAAAAATTGTTTCCCAGATCATAATGCGCAGCAATATTCCGCCGGCTACCCCGGCGCGTATTGCGACGGCTCCAGTGATAGAGGTTATAGAGCAGGTCATTGACATAACCGGCTTTCGCCATGCTGTTCAGGGTCGGTTCATTCTGAATCGCCCAGCGGATCAGGGCGGTTAGATCGGCGCTGTCCCACTCACCGCCCAAATAACTGTCGGACCAGCCATTGGTGCCACCAAAGAATAACCGGAGGAGGGGAGCCATTGAGTAAAGTCTGACAGAGGCCACAGTGTCACCCTGACCAAACAGGTGCCTGTGGCCACTGGGGAACTGCATTGACAGTACCCCCTGACAGTGAGCCAGTTTTCTCCTCAACAGCCGGATAATTTGTGTTTCCAACCACGCTGGTGAACTCGTCGGTTGCCTTGGGGTGATACCGTCGGCATCGAGGTCAGAGCCGTTCATGGTGCAATACTCCATCTTTGTCCCGCCAGCTATAATCGCGGGTGTTCTTTGTAGTCTTTCTGGGCTGCAGGGGTAACCCCTTCAGCCACAGGCGCAATGCCTGCCAGTGAATGGCACCGATAATTTTCAGGGTCATTAGTGGATGGCTGAAAAAGAGCCATAGCAGGGTTGCATCGTTGAGTGTCCGATACTGGCCGTTGAAGGTAGCCAGCAGTACATGGTTGCCGGGCTTGTCTGCCCGGTCGTTGGATTGCCTTATGAAAATAGATACCTGATTTTGATCGGGTGGCTGAATCCGGAAGCGGTAATGGCTTTCCATCGGCATGAACGGGCTGACGTACATGGCTTTCTCGGCCCGCTGGTCTACCAGGGTGTCTTTCCGCGGTGGATCCACCGGAATCAGGTAGGTATGCTTTTGTTTGAAAGTGTTGCTGACTTCATAGAGCACAGCTGACAGCTGCTGTTGGTCGTTGTAGCAGAAGTAGATACTCAGTGGATTAAACACGTATCCCAGTATTCTCGGATAGCAGAGCAACCTGATATGAGCAGTGGCATGCTCAAAACCGCGCTCGGTCAATAGTCGGCCTATTTGCCCCCTCAGGTCTGATTCCCCACTGCCGTGATCTTTCTCGTGAAAGGAAAACAGATTGAAACGATTAAGGGAAAAGAGCCGAAGTCGATTCTCCAGTGTTTTCAGTTCATCGAGGTCAAGATACAGCGAGAAAACCCGATAGGTAAACCGGTGTTTTTTCGGGCGCAGACGCCGATGCATGACCTGGCCACTGTACAGGGCCGATTTCAGTTCCTCAGACACAGTACAATTCCACGGCAGTGTTGGGCAGTGAGCCAGTGTGGATTTCAATCCGGGAATTCGGCTCTTCCAGTTGCCAGGGGCGGACAACACTACCCAGCGCTTCGGCGACAGCCAGCCCTGATTGCAAACCGTCCTCATGGAAACCGTAACCGAAATAAGCGCCACAGAACCAGGTATGCTGTTTGCCCTGCAGTGACCAGAGTTGCTTCTGGGCGGCCAGTGATGATTGATCAAACGACGGGTGATCATAAAAAAAACTTCTGATAATCGTGCCGGATCTGGGCATTTTCAGGGGGTTTAGGGAGACCATTACCGGTTGTTCGGTAGCCAGCGGCTGGAGCTGGTTCATCCAGTAGCTGACGGACACTTTCCTTTTCTGGTCACTGACCAGTTGCCCGTTTTTTGCTACAGGTTTGTTGCTGGCCAGATAATTCCAGCTGGACCAGACTTGTTGACGTTTTGGCATCAAATCGGTGTCCAGATGAAGAAAAGCCCGGTTGCGCTGGTAGGGAAAACAGCTGAGCAGGGACTGTTCTTCGGATGTCGGGTCAGCCAGCAGGGCAAGTGCCTGGTCACTGTGGCAGGCAAAAACGACGTCATCGAATATTTCCCGATTGCCGTGAATGTCGTCCAGAGCTACGTGATCCCCCAGTCTTGTGACAGATTGAATACGGGTATTCAATCGAATGGAACCCTGCAAGGCGGCAGCAATTTTATCCACATATTGACGACTGCCACCGACCACTGTACGCCATTGTGGCCGGTTATTTACCTGGGTTAAACCGTGATTGCTGCAAAAACGCATAAAACTCAGGGCAGGATAATTCAGCATTTTGTCGACAGGTACTGACCAGATTGCCGCGCCCATGGGCAGCAGGTGGTTGTAAATAAAGGATTTGCCGTAACGGTGTTTTTCAAGCAATTCGCCGAGGGAGAGGTGCTCGAGGTCGGCGGACTGGAGCAATTTTGGTGATTGTCGATAAAAGCGCAGCAGGTCGGCCACCATTCCCCAGAAAGCCGGTCGGAGCAGGTTCCGTTTTTGTGCCAGCAGCCCTGACAGGCCACTGCCGGAATATTCGAGCTCCCCGCCGTTGACGGATACGGAGAAGGACATGTCGGTATCACAGGTTTTCACCCCCAACTGCTCAAAAAACTTTACCAGGTTGGGGTAGTTGACGGGGTTATAGACAATGAATCCGGTATCTACGCTGATGGCCCGTTTGTCCAGATCAAAGGTTACGGTATTGGAGTGTCCCCCGAGTCGATCATCCTTTTCAAATAGCGTCACATTCTGTGATCTGCTCAGTAGCCAGGCACAACTCAAACCCGAGATGCCCGAACCAATCACCGCAATATTCTTGCGGGGTGGGGCGTCTTGCACTGAATTTTTCGGGGTGGAGGTCTTCATTGTTCAGTCCGTACCAAATGGGTTGCTGATATTACGCAGGAAGTACGGAGAGGGATCACCCTTTTATTTGGCTTTATCGTGCGCGGGCGCTAATCTCTGTGATCTATCGAGACTGATCACACGTAAGGAGAGTCATGCAAGACCAACCGCCGGGAGATGAAGCGTTGAGTGTCGTGGCATTAAGAGCAGAAAAGACATCCGAGACACCGGCGAAAGACTGGTCTGCAATGTTGGCAGAACTAGCCATTTCCCGTGACCGACAGTTGTTTATCCGTCTGTTTCGTCACTTTTCGCCCAGAATCAAAGGTTACATCATGAAACTGGGCCTCACGGAAGCCACCGCTGAAGAATTGACTCAGGAAGCCATGTTGTCCGTCTGGCGAAAAACCCATCTGTACGATCCTGGCAAGGCCGCTGCCAGTACCTGGATTTACACCCTGGCGCGAAACCTGAGCATTGACTGGATGCGCAAACAGAAATATCCCGAATACGATCTGGATAGCTGGCATGAAGAGGCGGGTGAGCCCGCTGTGCTGGAGTTGGCTGAGCAGGCTGTCATGTCTGATCAGGTGGCCATGGCAATTCGTCAATTACCCGATAATCAGGCACAGGTCATTATTATGTCTTTTTACGAGGGGCGCTCCCATTCGGAGATTGCCGACAGGCTGTCGATTCCCCTGGGTAGCGTCAAATCCAGAATTCGTCTGGCATCGGAAAAGTTAAAACAGGCGTTGAGAGGTAATCATGACCATTAATCATCATCTCGATGAGGCGACGCTATTCAGTTATGTGGCTGGCGCTTTGGCTCAGGGTCCCGCCCTTGTGGTCGCCTCACACCTGGCGATGTGTGGCATCTGTCGTCGACGGTGCCGCGAACTTGAAGCAATCGGCGGCGCATTGCTGGAAAACATCTCCCTGGCGGCGGTCAGTGACAATACTCTGGCATCGGTGCTGAATCGACTGAATCAGGAGGATATACCCAAAATTGCTGCGCGGCCGGCCTCTGTGGCAAACAGTGAAATTCCGGCACCACTGGCCAGCTATGTGGGGGATTCACTGGAGGATCTGTCCTGGAAAAAGCTGGTGCCGGGCGTCTGGGTGCATGACTTGCCCGGCCAGGGCAAGGGCATGACCCGTCTGTTGCGTGTCGCACCGGGCAAAGCCGCCTTACCCCACAGTCACCGGGGCAGTGAGCTGACCCTGCTGCTGCGGGGCTCCTATTCCGACGAAGTGGGGCGGTTCAGTACGGGCGATGTTGCCGATCTGGACGATCAGATTACTCACCAGCCACTGGTGGATAGCGATCACGATTGTATATGTCTGATCGCCACGGAGTACCCACTCCGCTATACCACGCTATTTGGCAAAATTACCCAGCCGCTTTTTGGTTTCTAGGAATGGCTTGACTTGCCAGTCTTTACAAACTGTTCCACAGAATTGGCGACAAGGAAACCCTCAGTGAAACTCGTCTGGTTCCGCAACGACCTTCGCATAGTTGATAACCCTGCGCTGTTCCGGGCCTGTGACGATGCCGCCGGTCAGGGCGTACTCGCTGTGGCGACCATCTGCCCCTCGCAGTGGGCCAGTCACGATGAGTCCCCGGCGAAAGTGGAATTCTGGTTGGCCAACTTGCGGGATCTTCAGCAACAACTGACGGCGCTGGGGATTCCGCTTAAGTTGGTCCATGTGGATAGCTTTGCCGACCTGCCAGGAAAGTTGTTATCACTCGCCGAGCAACTTCACTGTGATGGCCTTTATCTCAATCGTGAGTATTGCCTGAATGAAAATCTTCGCGATAAACAGGTCGTCGCCAGATTTCGCGAAGCCGATATTCCGGTTTACGGCCTGCACGGTGATCTGGTATTTGCCCCGGGAAAAGTTATGAACGGCCAGGGCCTGCCATTTCGGGTATTCACACCTTTCAGCAAAGTCTGGCGAAGCCTTTTTACCGAGCAGCACCCTGTGCCACTGCCGGCACCTCCGGTACAATCTTCGCCGCCTTTACCGAACGGTTTGGTCGCCGATGTGATTCCCGACAGGGTGGATTATGCGATCAATAATGGCAGCCACTGGATTCCGTCGCTATGGCCAGCGGGCACAGAATCTGCTCATACTCGATTGACGGATTTTGTTTCGATTCGCGTAGAGGACTATGCCGCTGACCGGGATTTCCCCTCGCTGGACGGCACCTCGACACTATCCCCCTATCTCAGTTGTGGTGTGATTTCTCCGCGCCAGTGTCTGGCGGCACTGGCGGCCGCGTCAGAAAGCACGAGCTGGCTGGACAACCAGTGGGTGACCGAAATTATCTGGCGTGAGTTTTACCGCCATCTGCTGATGCATTTCCCGGACATGAATCGCTGGCAACCCTTCAGACCCGAGGTTGAATCCCGTATCCGCTGGCTGGACGATGATCGGTTATTTGCTGCCTGGTGTCAGGGCGAAACCGGTTTTCCAATTGTCGATGCGGGCATGAAACAGCTGCTGGCGACGGGCTGGATGCACAATCGCCTGCGCATGATCACCGCCTCTTTTCTGACCAAGCTGTTACGGCAGGATTGGCGGAAGGGCGCCTGTTTCTTTATGAATCACCTGATAGACGGGGACTTTGCTTCCAACCTGGGTGGTTGGCAATGGAGTGCATCGGTGGGAGCGGATGCCGCACCGTACTTCCGTATTTTCAGCCCCATGCGCCAGGCCGAGCGGTTCGATCCAAAAGGTGACTACGTGGCGCACTGGTTGCCTGAACTCAAGGAACTGAAGGGCATGCAGCGACACGACCCGGCATTTGCCGCTAAAGTCGGGCGACCCGCGCCCATCATCGATTACAGTAAGGCCAGGGCTGCCAGCCTTGCGGACTACCAACGGCAGTAGTTGTTCGGTCCTGTTCTACCAGCGTGTCCCGTTTTAACAGATTGGCAGCGCAGCCCATCAGGATTTTTTTGTGTCGATCGCGCAACTATTGCCGAACCCCCTTTGACAGGCACGGCGGTACCGTCTCCTTGCAAAATGTTCGTAGGCCCAACCCAGTAGCGGCGTCAGGTGAAGGTATTCAACGGTTCGGGCCAGATGCTGATAAACAGGTAGAGCGTGCCACAGGGCGAGGAATGCCTCGGCCCCCCGGGTCACGTTGCCGGCCCTGTCGATTACATGAAACCGGCGCATGGCTTCGTCCAGTGTGATGCCGAACTCATCGAGGAGCTCGGTGCCCTTTGAAATGTCATCCCAGACAAGCTGACCGGTATGATCCCGCCTGATGTAATGGTGTATTTCTTTTTGGCAGAGGGGGCAGCTGCCATCGTAGAAGACAATCACCTTGCCCGGTTTGTTCAGCGCCAAAGGGAAGGTATTCCCGATTTTTGTATCGGCCAAAGCTGCTTTATTCGTCATCCTGGTACGCCTAGAGATTGATGGAAACAGTTTTAAGGCTGGTGAGCAGTTTGTCGGCCAGATAATTGGCGCTCAGCCATGCCCCTTCGCTGCCGGTACTAGTAGCCAGCCAGTCCGAGCAGACACCAATCCTGTTTTTCGGGCACCACAGATAGTCGGCGGAATCAGCAGACCCGTGCCTGGCGTATAGCCAACGGTGGGTGCGCAGTGCGGCAATCTCCAGAGGCTCCTCCATGATGGATTGGAAGGCTTTAATCAGCTCGGCGCCCACCTGTTTTGGAGCGAACGCTTGATGAACTTCGCTCCACTGTGGGTTGGCTTCCAGCAGCCAGGTTTCAGCAAATGGCCCGGCGCTGCGCCCGGGTTTGCTGCTGTTGCAGATGGCCCTCGCCAACAGCGGGTGTCTGCCGCTGAAAAGATCAACCGATTTTTTGGTCTTCTGACGTAAACCCAGAGCCACCACCCATGTAGGTATCGATTCTGCAGATCTTGCCACTTCGGCAAAGCGGGGTATTGTGGCCAGTAGCGGTTCGGCCTGGGGTGCCGGTGTTGTGACAATCACAGCCTGATGGGTATTCAGCAGTTGGCCGGCATCGCTTTCGACGGCGACGCCTTCCGAGCCGGGATGCAATTTGCCCACCCGGGTTGAAGAACAGAATACTGCGCTACCCAGCAGGTTGCGTGTCAGGGTGGTCTGTTTTGGTGCTGCCAGATACACCGAAATAGGATCCAGCTCCAGACCGGTAAAGTCCCTGTGGGATGGAGAGAATCGCTGTATTTCGGGTCGATCTTCCAGCCAGTTCCTGAACTTGTCCGAAAGGGGTTCAAACCAGGGTGCGCCGAGGTCCACGATTGCTTCTGAAAGGCCACTACTGGCCTGACGGCCCCCTGTGCCACGACTTTTCTCGTAGACTGTAACCTGATAACCCACCTCCAGTAAGCGCTCGGTCAGGGTGGTTCCAGCCAGACCGGCACCGACCACGGCAATGCTCTGATGTCTCATTGGTATCGTCAACTTGACGTGCTCCGGTTCTGGTGAATGTTATCGGTTCAATTCAAAGAAGTGCCTTGACAGCTTTGCGAAACCGCCGGCTCTCCGGTGAGGTGACACTGCTGAACACATCGATTACTTCGCCTTCGCGGTTGATCAGGTACTTGTAGAAATTCCATTTCGGATAGGTGCCCGATGTGTCACCAAGGTAGGTCCAGAGAGGATCGGCATCACCCTTACGTACGCGGGTCTTGGCGAACATCGGAAATTGCACACCATAGGTGACACGGCAGAAATTCTGAATTTCCTCAGCTGTTCCCGGCTCCTGATTGCCAAACTGATTGGACGGAAAGCCCAGCACTACCAGGCCCTGATCGCCGAATTCACGATAAAGTGCTTCCAGTCCCTCATACTGTCCGGTAAACCCACACTTGCTGGCGGTATTCACAATGATCAGCACCTTGCCGGCGTAGGCCTTGCAAAAGTCCACTGGTTTTTCATCAATCAAATCCGGCACAGTAAACTGGTAAATATTCATGCAGTTGGCCTGTTGGGTGTCAGTGTCTATCGTTATTACTTCCTCCGCCACGGCGATATTGACGCAGAGGATTGACAGAAAAGTGGTCATTACCAGGACAAGTTTGTTCAAGGATGGATGCCTCCTAAAATATCAGCGACATAGCGGGTCCTGTCGCGACTGAACTGTCACCGGCGCAGGCTTCATCGTGGCTGACAATCTGCACCAGTTCAGCGCGGTGCACGCCAGCGGAGCGGCAAAGCTCATAGGCCTCACCCAAATGGCGGCAGGTCACCACCCCTCCCTCGCGGGTCCTGATCAGTTGCTTTCGCAATTGCCCATTATCAAAAAAGGCCACCTGAAGCACCATGGGGGCACAGGCGTTCCGGATAAACCGGACGGTATCCAATTGCCGCATTTTCCGTAATCGCTTCAAAAGCTTGATTGTCATTATTGCCACCTGTTGATGGTGCTGTTGTCTCTGATCAATACGCGCTGTCTGGTTGCCTGGATCAGTGACCGATGATCTGACTGTAGTGGTAAATCGTAACAGTTACATTACAGCGGGAGTTCAAACCTTGTTTTCTGGCATTTCCGAGTGTTTCTGGATCAATCTCACCGGTTTTCAGCTCATCTGGTGGTTGTCTGTGTTATTGGGCAATAGTGCAGTTCCATTAGTTTTGTTACTACTGGTGCTGCATATCGCTTTTCACAGTCAGCCTCTACGGGAGATTCGTGTATTACTGGTGTGTGCGATATTGGGCTTTACGGTTGATGGTCTGCTTACCCTCGGCGGTGTGTTCGTTTTCAATCAGGGTAGCCCCTGGCCCCCGGTCTGGCTGGTGCTGCTGTGGCTGGGCTTTGCCGCCACCCTGCGTCAATGCCTGCGGTTTTTCTCCAGGCGCCACCTACTCTCCGCAGCCACCGGATCAGTGGCCGGGGCACTGACCTACTGGGCGGCGATTAATCTCGGGGCGGCAGATTTCGGTTTTGCTGTGGTTCCTTCCCTGATACTTCTGGCGGTTGTCTGGATGGCTTTGTTTCCCGCACTGATGTCGCTGGCAGACCGGCTGGGAGGTGATCGTGTACAGGTTTAGTAGGGCACTGCTATCGATATTTTTGTCGTTCTTTGTTGTTTCAGTACAGGCCGTGCCCGTGCCGGACCGGTTGCAGTCTGTCGGCCATGCAGAGCTCCGGGTCTTTTTTATGAAGGTCTACCGGGCCGAGCTATACAGTGTCACCGGACGCTACGAGAAATTACAGGGGCCTCTGATGCTGAGGCTCACCTACCGACGGGATATCAGTAACACCAGACTGGTGAGTGAAACCCGCAAACAGATCGGCGATTTGCCGGACGAGCAACTGGATCGATGGATGACGCACCTGGCCAATATGTGGCCAAACCTGGCAGAGGGCGATGAACTGACTTTTTATATGGATCCGGAGGACCGGGGTCATTTTCATCACAACGGTCAATACATCGGTTCCGTGGATGATCCTGTGTTTGTCAAATCCTTTTTGAATATCTGGTTGGCAGACGACAGTGCCTACCCAAAACTGACCCGAAAACTTCGGGGAGAACGCTGAAAGAGGAGTTTTTAATGGTCCGCAATGTATCAAAAAGTATTTGTCTCGCTGGCCTGTTATTGGCAGGTTGCTCCTCCACGATCACGGATTACCAGCATGAAACGCCGGAGCTGCACCTGGACAAATTCTTCAACGGCCATCTGGTGGCCTATGGCATGGTTCAGGATTTTCGCGGCAAGGTAATTCGCCGTTTCAGGGCGGAAATCAATGCCTCCTGGCAGGATGGGGAAGGGGTTCTGGACGAACAATTTTTCTTCAATGACGGTGAACAGCAAACCCGCTGCTGGCGACTCACCAAAACCGGCAATCAATATACCGGTACGGCCGGTGATGTGGTGGGTCAGGCATCAGGCACTACCGAGGGCAATGCGATGAACTGGCAATATGTTCTGGAAATTCCTGTCAACGGCAAGGTGCGCCACATCAAGCTGAATGACTGGCTCTATCTGGTGGATGAGAACAATTTGATCAACCGCGCCACCATGAGCAAATTTGGTATCCCCGTGGGTGAGATCACGCTTTACATTCGCCGTGAATCTGATCAACCCGCCAATGATGCCTGGCCAGCCTGTCAGTCCTAGGGTGTCATTTTACTGGATTGTCATTTAGAGCATTATTTTTGAGACGGTAAAGACGATCATGAATGTTAAACAGGAAATGCAAATACCCTGGCACTGTATATGGATTACCGGTGCAGGGCGGGGTATCGGTGCGGCACTGGCACACTTGTTTTGTGAACGTGGCGCAACGGTCTATGGTTCTGCCCGCAATCTCGATGAGCTCAACCAGCTGCAGTCATCGCTGGCCTCTGCGCCCGGGAAATTTATTCCGGTTCCCCTGGATATCCGTCGCCCCGCCGAAATAGCCGCTCTGTTTGAACGCTGGGACAGAGAACAACGGTTTCCGGAACTGGTGGTATTGAACGCGGGGACCCATGACCCCGCCAGTGCAGAGGCCTTTTCTGCCCAGCGCTGCCGCAGACTGTTGGACATCAACCTTCAGGGTACGATCAACTGCCTCGATCCGGTGTTGCATCGCTACCTTGCCGACCGGAGAGGCCACATTGCGGTGATGGCCTCCGTCGCTGGCTACCGGGGCTTGCCAACGGCGGCGGCATACTGTGCCAGCAAGGCAGCACTGATCAGTCTGTGTGAATCGCTGTACATGGATTTATATGGCACAGGGGTGCGATTGCAGGTAATCAACCCCGGTTTTGTCCGAACACCGTTGACCGATAAAAACACCTTTCAGATGCCCGCGCTGATGGAGGCGGACGATGCCGCTATGGCTATTTATCGGGGGCTGCTGTCCAGTCGCTTCGAGATTGCTTTCCCGCGGCGATTTGTATTCTGGATGAAATTGCTGCGTCTGCTGCCCAATCGGCTTTACTTGTCACTGATGCGCCGGGCGACCCAAAAAACCCTATGAATCCTGTGTTGAAGCCCGCTTGATCGAGAGGCCTGGCTGACTTAAAGATCGTCCGGATTGCAGCCGCTGCAGGGCAGGCCGGCGGATCATGGTCGGCACTGAAACACTGCAGCTGTCACCATCGGTTGTTACTCTGGCTCTCAACCCCGTCTATAGCGCTTCAAAGTGATCTGTCAGCAGGCAGTCATAACGCTGTTTGTCGTAGGCTTTAATCGGCTCAATATCAGCAGCGCCGATGATGCCCTGTTCTGCTGCGCTGGCCAGTGCCAGATCCAGATTATCCGAATGTTGCAGAAGCCCCTTGTTGCGTGCACGAACGAATGCCTGCCAGGGTTTGTCTATTTTGAGCAATGCCTGAAAGGTTGATTCAACCCGCCCCACAGGATCCAGTGGATCTTCGTTGAGATACACGAATTGGCTCAGTGTCTGTCGCACGGAGTTTGGCTCCATGATCAGGCCGCCGAGTCGGCGAATCTGATGATCATCCGGGGCCCGGTGAATACGCCCCAAAGGAAAGCAGGTGAATGCCAGAATTTTGCCGAGCCACCGCAGAGGGAAGTTATCACAAAATGCCAGCAATGCCTGTTGGGCCCTGAACAGGGAGCGCTGCACCGCATAACGGGCGTGTGCTTCTGTAGCATCGTTCTGTTGATTGGCATCGTGGTACTTGAGGACACTGCAGGCAATAAACAGCTCGCTGTGGACGTCGCCAAGGCGGGCGGACAATAGCTCTCGCCGCTTGATATCCCCGCCGAGTATACCCAGAGCTACGTCGGAGCAACTGGCCAGAGCTACGCTCAGATGGTTGATGCGCTGATACCAGCGACGACTGAAATCAGAGGCGTCGTCGGGCACCGGGCTGAAGCGTGCCGCGGTGACGCCATACAGCTTGAGCCGTGCGATATTGCTGAAAATGTGTCCCAGATGTTGCCTGAAAAGGGGATCAAACTCTGCCAGTCCCGCTTGCTCATCGCCATGTTGCAACGTTTTTAATTCGGCATAGAGATAAGGATGGCAACGCATGGCACCCTGGCCAAAAATCATCAGGGAGCGGGTCAGAATATTGGCGCCCTCCACAGTGATGGCCACCGGTACCGAGTGGTACATTGAGCCGAGAAAATTGCGCGGTCCCAATTGAATGGCTCGGCCACCCACCACGTCCATGGCCTGATTGACGATCTGCCGCATCCGCTCAGTGGCATGAAGTTTGGCCATGGCGGTCAGTACCGAGGGCGCGCCATCCGCCAGCCCCCGGGTTACCATCTGCCGCATTGCTTCCAGTGTATAAGCCCCTGCGGCAATTTCGGCGGTGGCCTCCTGAACGCCTTCGAATTTGCCGATTTCCATATTGAACTGGCGGCGGATCCGGGCAAAGGCCCCGACTGTGAGGTAGCACATTTCACCGCTGGCAGTCGCCAATGCCGGCAGGGATACGCCACGTCCTGCGCCCAGACATTCGATCAGCATCCGCCAGCCTTTACCGGCCATTTCAGCACCGCCGATAATCCAGTCGATGGGAATAAACACGTCAGTGCCGCTAATAGGCCCGTTCATGAACGGGGCCCCCGGATTGTGGCGGCGACCAATCTCGACTCCGGGGTGATCGGCGGGCAACAGGGCACAGGTAATGCCGTATTCCACGGTGTCCGGGTCGCCTAGCAAACCGTCCGGATCCCGCAGTTTGAAGGCGAGGCCAATTGCTGTCGCCACCGGTGCCAGAGTGATCCAGCGCTTGCTGAAAGTCAGGCTGAGACCGAGTACTTCCTCGCCGTTATGTTGCCCTTTGCAGACAATACCGAGATCCGGAATCGAGCCCGCATCTGATCCGGCTTCCGGGCCCGTCAGGCCGAAGCAGGGGAGTTCTGTGCCGTTGGCAAGGCCTGGCAACCAGCGCTGTTTCTGTTCTTCTGTGCCGTATTTTACCAGCAGTTCGCCTGGCCCCAGTGAATTTGGCACCATGGCAGTGACCGCGGCCGTGGGCGAACAGCTGGCAATTTTGCTCATGATGCGGCTCTGGGCATAAGGGCTGAAATCCAGCCCGCCAAACTCCTCCGGGATGATCAGACCGAAAAAGCCGTGTTGCCTCAGATAGTCCCAGACTTCCGGCGAGAGATCCTGTCGCTGATGGACCTCCCACTCGTCGATAAGCTGGCAAAGCTCCACCACTTCATTGTCGAGGAATTGTTGTTCCCGCTCACTGAGCCGGGGCAGGGCGATCGCAGCAAACTGATGCCAGTCCGGCCTGCCACTGAACAGCTCTTTTTCCCACCAGGTGGTGCCAGCTTCCAGAGCTTCCTGCTCGGTTTTGCTGATGGTGGGCATGGACTTTCGCAGCAGGTGATACATCGGTTTAATCAGCAATTGCTGACGCCACCGGGGATGATTGAGGAGGATGGATACACCGATCGTCACTAACAATATCAGCCACATACCACTGCAGTAGATTGTCAGCAAAATGGTGCCGACCACCATAATCAGGGAGCCGGTTTGCAATGGCGGGCGGTAATAAAATACAGCTGTGAGTAAACCGATAAACAGCAACAGTGATAACAACATAGTCTTTCCACCCTTTTCGGCAGGCTCATGAGGCCTTCTTGCATACCAATGATTGCAACCTTAGACGATTCCGTGCCTCTCGCCCAGTGGTTGTTGTATCATCATGATCGTCTAGGATAGTCTGGATTTTCTGACCTGCAGTGATTTGGCGCAGGTGAGAGAGCATCTCACAGCAATGGATCACCATTGAGTTCCGGCTCGAGCTCCCGGAGCTGACTGCGACCATCGATAAAACAGGATTTTTGTCACCCTTGTCTGCGATCAAACACACACACCTCGAACTCGATAAGAGAGCACTGGCCAATCGTTTTGGCTCCCGTGCGGAGAGTTATGAGGCCGCGACGCCCGTTCAGCAAGTCATGGGACAATGCCTGCTGGACAAAATCCGCAGTGAGCAGCCCAATGTGAATGTTCAGGAAATTCTTGAAGTGGGTTGCGGCACCGGTCGGTTGACCAGGGCGCTCAAAGCCCTGTTTCCCTCAGCGAATATAACAGCCATCGATATTTCACGGGAGATGATCGACCATGCCGCGAAACAGGTGTCGGGGCCTGACTACCTTGTTGTCGACGCTGAAGAGTATCTGCAATCACTGAACAGACGGTTTGATCTGATCGTCTCGAATGCAACGGTGCAATGGTTTGTTCACCTCGATAAGGCTATCGAGAGAATGTGTTCGGTACTTGCTCCAGGCGGATTCCTGGCGCTGGGCACCTTCGCGGAGCGCACCTTCTGTGAGTTGGCAGAAGCATTTAACTGTGCCTATCAGAAAAACCAGCTCGCTGTTCAAAATCACGTAGTGCCGATGAAGTCTGTCGATTATCTCCGCCAGTTACTGCCGGAGGCCGAGTTGGTCGAGCGGGATATTCTTGCCCACTTTGCCGATGTCAGGACGTTTTTACAGACCATTAAAGATGCCGGGGCTGTGAACTCCCAGACGGGCCAGCGACCGATTCCGAGGACTGTACTCAGAGATATGCCCCATTACTACGAGGCACTCTATAAAAAACCCGGTAGTCGCGAAATTCAGGTCACCTACCACACCTGCTTTCTGTTCTATCGCCGACCCACTGGTTAGAGTCCGGCCACAATGTTGTTCAACTCCTATCTCTTGCTGTTGCTGGCGTTTCTGTTATTCAATTATTTTGCTGCACAGCTCATCCGTAAATTGTCCTGTTACCGGCAGCTTTTGCTGATCCGGGAAGTGGGCCATCTCGGTCTGTTTTTTAACTGGAAAACGCAGCTCACGGACATGGTCAGTCAGCATCAGAAAAAAGGCTGCCGGGTGACACTGACGGATTTTTCGACGATTTCCCCCTACACCAGTGAGCCATTTCCCGAGCCGGGCGATAAACAGCATCGAATGCAATGGTATTGGGAATCGAGTCATTACAATCATCAAATGGGGCGGATGGTCATCGACCGCCTGTGTAGCAACGACGACAGTCATGATGGATTTGGCAAAAATCTTACTGCTGAAAATATCGCCGGGTGGCTGGGCGAGGAGCGAAACAATCTGAACGCGCTGGTACGCAGTCAGCCGGGGTTGGTAAAGGAAATCAGCGATTTAATTCACTAGGGTCCACCCACAGCTTATTTGTTGCATCTGTTGTGACTAAAAACGCCAATCCAGGTGCGAGAAATGAATTTACCGCTTCTATATTGAGTGGCGATCAACGACGGCTGGCGTTTTGAGGGTCCCGACCAGAGGACCCAGTGCGGTTGAGTTACATTGAACGAGACCACAGAGGTGGCGGGCAGTATTTCCACCAATGGTTGCGGTTGGTTCACTCCGCCATGAAGAATGAGCGCACTATCCGGCCGTGATTAGTGCGCTTTTTGGTGGCTGCCGGCCAGCAGACAGTAGAAGGCTGGCAGTACAAACAGTGTCAGCAATGTCCCGATACCGAGCCCTGTGGCAATGGTCAGGCCAATCGCAAAGCGACTCTCTGCACCGGGTCCCGCCGCCATTAACAACGGCACCATAGCGACAACCAGTGCCACGGACGTCATCAGGATAGGGCGCAACCGGATGGCCGAGGCCTCTATCACGGCGTCGAGTTTGCTGAGTTGTCGGTCGGCCTGCAGCTGGTTGGCAAATTCCACGATCAGAATGCCGTTCTTACTGACCACGCCGATCAGTGTGATCAGGCCCACCTGGGTGTAAATATTCATGGTTGCCGCGCCCATCATGATAAATGCCATAGCCCCGGCCACTGACAGCGGCACTGTGACCAGGATGATGATCGGATCGCGCCAACTTTCAAACTGAGCGGCAAGCACCAGATAAATTACCAGCAGGGAGAGGAAAAAAGTCACCATCAGGGCACCGCCCTGTTGTTTGAACTGCCGCGACTGCCCTTTGTAGTCGTAATTGAAGCCCGCCGGAAACAGCTCGGCTGCTTTTCGCTCAAGAAATGTGATGGCATCACCCATGGCGACACCGGGTTGGGTGACACCCTCGAGCGCGATGGCATTAAGCTGGTTATGCTGGGTGCGGGACGAAGGTTCGACCTGCTGCTCGAAATCCACCAGATTACTAAGTGGAATCAGGTCACCCGAATCGGCCCGGATATAGTAGTTTTTCAGATCGTCTATTGACGCCCGGGCGCTGCGCTCCACCTGAGGAATCACCTCATAGGAACGGCCCTGCATGTTAAAGCGGTTGATGTAGCCGCCACCGAGCATATTGGATAGCGAGCGACCGATATCGCCCATAGAGAGCCCCAGGTCAGCGGCCCGGTCGCGGTCGATCACAATCTTGTTGATCGGGCGATTGATCTCAATGGACTTCTGCAGGAACATGAAGTTGCCGCTGGCCATGGCGCTTCCCAGCAGCTCATCGGCCAGCGTATCAATCTCCTCATAACTTTTGCCCGAGGTAATCACAAACTGCAGCGGCAGGCCATTGCCGGCTCCCGGTATCGGCGGGCGGGGAAACACAGAAATGCGCACGCCGGGGATTCTGGACATGGCCTGCTGCATCAGGGGTTCCACTTCGAACTGGGATATCTCCCGCTCGTCCCAGGGTTTCATCTTGAAGCCACCGAACATGGAGTTGGCACTGCCTCGGCCAATCAACAGAAAGGTCTCGTCGTAACCCGGCAGTTCTTCAAAAATCTCCTGCATCTGGTTGCCGTAACCTTCCATATATTCCAGTGTTGCCGTTTGGGGTGCCGTTCCCATAAACAGCAGAATGCCCTGATCCTCTGGCGGTGCCAGCTCATTCTGGCTCAGCTGCAACATGAAATAGATGGATGCGAGAAGTACCAGCGCGAAAAAAACCACGACCCATACCGACTGCAGTACAAAAGCCAGTGAACGCTGATAACCGCTGGCGAGCCGGTTGAAGCTGCGCTCGACAAATCCCTCGAAGCGGGACGGGTTGCCGTGGGGCTTGAGTATCTTGCCGGATATCATGGGGGAGAGCGTCAGGGCGACCACCCCGGATATCAATACGGCACCTGCCAGCGTGAAGGCAAACTCGGTGAACAGGGAGCCAACCAACCCGCCCATGAAGCCGATCGGTGCATAGACAGCTACCAGGGTGGTGGTCATGGCAATAATCGGAGTTGCCATTTCCCTAGCACCGTTCAGTGCTGCTTCAAAGCGACTTTCGCCGTTTTCGATATGGCGGTGAACGTTTTCTACAATAATAATGGCATCATCCACCACCAGCCCAATGGCCAGCACCATTGCCAGCAGTGTCAGCAGGTTGAGCGAAAAGCCCAGCATCAACATGATCAGTGCACCGCCAATCAGCGATAGCGGTACGGCTATGGATGGAACAATGGCTGCCCGCAGGGAGCCTAATGTCAGAAAGATCACCAGCAGGACGATAATCACCGCTTCGCCCAGCGTCTTGATGACCTCCTTGATGGAGCTGTCGATAAATTCCGAGGCATCGTAGGGCAGTTCCACCAGCATGCCTTCGGGCAGCTGTGATCGAATATCCGGCAATTCAGCGCGTACCAGTGCGGCAACATCCAGAGGGTTGGCGCCCGGTGCGATCTCGATGGCGATGTAGGTCGAGGGCTTGCCTTTGTAGTTATTGATGGAGTCGTAAGTCTGTGATCCCAGCTCGCTGCGGGCGATATCGCCGAGACGAATGATACTGTCGTCGGTCTGTTTAATGACCAGGTTGCGGAATTGCTCCGGATTGTTGACGTCGGTGTTGCTGGTCAGGTCGATACGCACCAGTTCGTCCCGGGTGCTGCCAATACCGGCGAGATAATTGTTGTTCAGTAGAATCTCGATCAGGTCGCGCGGGGTCATGTCGATTGCGGCCAGTCGCTGCGGATCAATCCAGACCCGCTGGGCAAAGGTTCTGCCCATCAATTCGGCCTTGCCAACCCCGGCCAGTGCCTGCAGTCTCGGCTGCACCTGTCGGGTAAGGTAGTCAGTGATCTGTGGAACCTTGATGGTGTCGCTGTAGAAAGCGATATACATCAGCGCGGTACTGTCCCCGGTGGTGGAGCTGATCACCGGGTCTCGCACGGCCTCCGGCAACACATCCCTCTTCGAGGCAACCTTGGCCTGAATTTCTGCCAGTGCATCATTGGCGTCGTAGTTCAGGACCATTCGGGCCTCAATGGTCGAGATGCCCTGCTGGCTGGTGGAAGATAGGTAATCTATCCCCTCGGCCTCAGCAATGGCCTGCTGCAACGGGATGGTCACGAAACCCTTGACCAGTTCTGAGTCCGCCCCGGGATAGGCCGTGGAGACCGTTACCGTTGTGCTCTCCAGCTCCGGGTACTGACGGACCTCCAGTTCAAGAATTGCGCGCAACCCCATCAGAAGAATGAGCAAGCTGACCACGGTGGCCAGCACCGGTCGGCGAACAAAAATATCCGTAAAACGCATCAGTTGGCAGCCTTGTCGGAGGTCACCGAGTCGACAATCTCAACGGCCTGGCCATTGCGCAGTCGCAGCAGGCCGGTGGCAACCACCTGTTCATCTTTCTTTACACCGCTGGTGACAGATACCCTGCCGTCCCGGACTTCACCAGTAGTGACACTGCGCCGCTGCACTGCTTTTCGCTGATCTTCTCCAGACTCGATGACAAACACAAAGTCGCCATAGGTGTTGTAGGAAATTGCCGTGCGCGGCAGGGTGAGTACCCGATCCTGCTGGCCGCGATAGGTACTGACATTGGCAAACATTCCCGGTCGCAGCCGATGTTCCGGGTTGGGTAATTCGGCGCGCACGGTAAGGGTTCTGCTTTCTGTGCTGACGGATGTCTCCAGGGCCAGCACTGCGCCAGTGAACAGTTGTCCTGGATGGGCGGCGACACGGACTTCAACCCTGTCCCCCACGCTGATGCGAGGAAGGTCCCGTTCGGGAATTGTAAAATCCACATAGATGGGATCGAGCATGCTGAGCTGGACGATGGGGGTGCCCACTTCAAGAAACTGACCGAGGTCGACCATGCGCAGCCCGATAATGCTGTCGAAAGGAGCACGGATACGCTTCTTGTTCAAAATAGCCTGTTGTTCGTGAACCCTGGCCTCAGCGGCTTCCAGGGTGGCTTTTGCTTCGTCAAAGGCTGACTGCGAAATGGTTTTCCCCCGGATCAGGTTGGAATAGCGCTCGAATTGCTGAAGGGCCAGCCGCTGTTCGGCTTTCAGGGTTTCCAAAGCGGCCTGATCAGTATCGGTGTTGAGTTTCAGAAGCAGATCACCGGCGCTGACCTGCTGGCCGGATTCAAATTCAATGTGCTCAACCACACCCGCCATTTCATTGGCAATCCGTATACCGTTGACTGCCCGAACGCTACCAATTGCCGAGAGCGACTGCGGCCAGGAATCTTCCACCACGCGGGTTGCCTCTACCACCGAGGGTGGCGGAGCCTGGCTCATCAGGGTTTGCTGCTGCTTTATCTGTTGCATTTTCCAGGCGAACAGGCTGCCCAGAATCAGGGTTAGCACGACAATAACAGTTATCAGTCTGGCGGTAGTTTTCATAGGATCAACGAACACTTTTGTAAGGCGGGTGTCGGGAAGGTTAGAACATCCGGCACCACGAAGGGTAAGCAAACATTTTACACAGATATGTACGCTTGGCGATAAACGCTCGTCCAATTGTTTTGTCTTATGCAAGATCAGTCAGATTCAACCATAATCAACCAGATACAACCATCAATAGAAGGATGTTTTATGTTATTCAGGCAGTTATTTGATAACACCTCCTCCACCTATACGTATCTGCTGGCCGATGAAACCACCCAACGGGCGATTCTTATCGACCCCGTGTTCGAGCAGGCCCAGCGGGATATGGCACTTCTGCGGGAGCTTAATCTGTCACTGGCGCTGGTGGTGGATACCCATGCCCATGCCGACCATGTGACAGCAGCCTGGTTATTGCAGCAAAAGACTGGTTGCCAGATTGCTTCGGCAAAAGTGATCGGCGCGGAGCACGTCAATCTCGCTCTGGAAGATGGGCAGGTTTTTGGTGTTGACGGTATTCAGCTGAAAGCCCTGTCAACCCCCGGGCACACCAATGGCTGCATGAGCTATGTGCTGGAAGATCAGTCAATGGTTTTTACCGGCGATACGCTGTTGATACGCGGCTGTGGCCGCAGTGATTTTCAAGAGGGCAGTGCCCACAACCTGTTCCACTCGATCACGGAAAAGCTCTTTAGTCTGCCCGATCACTATATGGTCTATCCCGCACACGATTACAACGGCAGAACCCAGAGTACCATCGGTGAAGAAAAAGCCTTTAACGCCCGTGTCGGCGGGGGTGCCGACGAGCATGACTTTGTTGAATACATGCATGCCATGAAACTGCCGCACCCCAAGAAAATTGACGAGGCAGTTCCCGCCAATCATCGCAGTGGTTGTCCGGAAAATGGTTTGTTGCCGGAAGAGCCTGATTGGGGTGATATCAAAGTGACCTATGCCGGTGTCCCGGAGGTGGATATTGACTGGCTGCAGTCCCACCGTTCAGAGGTCACACTGCTGGATGTGCGGGATATCGATGAGGTTCGCTCGGATAATTCTCCAGTTCTCCAGTCTGACCTGCTAATCCCCCTGGACAAACTTCGGCAGCAGGTAGCAGATGTACCGAGCGAGAGGCCGGTAGTGGCCCTGTGTCGGTCCGGGCGACGTTCAGCGATGGCCGTATCGATTCTGACTGAGGCCGGCATTCAGCAGGTCGCCAGCCTTCGGGGTGGCATCATTGCCTCTCTGTAGGGTGTTCAGTCAAGTCTGCCCTTGCTAGACTCCTTATTCTATTATGATATATGCATATAACTAAATTTAAGTGGCGTCTATCCCGTCATTCAAGTGAAAAGGTTTGGTATAAAAACAGGAGGCCCTTGTCATGAGTAATAAAGACCCACATCACGTGCAGCCCGAAAAAACCTATTCCGTCCTGATTGTCGGTGGCGGTGCCGGGGGTATTGCGGTGGCGGCCAGCCTCCACAAACGTGACCGAAAACTGGAAATAGCCATTATTGAACCGTCGGATACACACCATTATCAGCCCGGATGGACCATGGTGGGTGGAGGCGTCTTTCGCCCGGAAATCACGGCCAAGGCGATGGCCAAGGTGATGCCCGATTTTGTCACTTGGCATCAACAACAGGTTGTATCCCTGGAACCGGATCAGAATTGTGTAACGCTCTCGGATGGCACGGTTCTGGGGTACAAGGCTCTGGTGCTTGCTCCCGGGCTGGAACTGAACTGGGCTGGCATTGAGGGGTTGAAGGAAAGTCTGGGACAAAATGGTGTCACCTCCAATTATCAGGAGGGTATGGCTCAATACACCTGGGAAATGGTCCAGCGACTGAAAAAAGGCACTGCGTTGTTCAGCCAGCCGCCAATGCCTATTAAATGTGCCGGTGCCCCCCAGAAAGCCCTGTACCTGTCATCGGATCACTGGCGTCGCAATGATGCGCTGGATAACCTCTCGGTTCAGTTCCACAATGCTGGCGCAGTGTTATTTGGTGTGCCGGAATATGTGCCGGCATTGCAGTCGTATATCGACCATTACGGAATTGATGTCAATTACCAGAGTAACCTGGTCTCGGTTAACGGTCCTGCTCAGAAAGCGGTGTTTCGCATTTTGGATACCGAGGGTGTTAGCCAGGACCGGGAAATCAGCTTTGATATGCTTCACGCAGTCCCCCCCCAGCGGGCACCTGCTTTCATCCGCGAATCCAGCCTGGCTAACGAAGCCGGCTGGCTGGATCTAAAGAGCGATACGCTCCGTCATAGCCATCATGAAAATATTTTTGGCCTGGGGGACGTCAGCGGCACAACCAATGCCAAAACCGCCGCTGCCGTTCGCAAGCAGGCACCCGTGGTGGCCGAAAACCTGATCGCCCATCTCAATGGCCAGCCGCTGACGGCTGAATATCTCGGCTATGGATCTTGTCCGCTCACCGTCGAGCGGGGCCGGATTGTCCTCGCTGAATTCGGCTATGGCGGTGAGCTACAGCCGACTTTTCCGACCTGGGTGAATGACGGCACTAAAGCCACCCGGGCAGCCTGGTGGCTAAAGGCAAAACAACTGCCGATGCTCTACTGGCAAGTCATGTTGAAAGGCCATGAATGGCTGGCAAAACCGAAAAAACTGTCGCAATAAAAGTGGGCACAGGAGAGAAGGATACTAACCATGAATGCACTGTTTGACAGCCTTACCCCGGTTACGGATGAGGTGCTCACCGCCGTTGCCCATATGCCGACGGCAAGCTTGCCGGTGCTGATGGATGAAACGTTTTCCCGGCGACTGCGTGATGCCGATTTGATGCGCATTGCGGTATTGCTGGCGAAGAAAAGTGATGACGAGGGCGGCTGCCCCATCGGTGCGGTGATCGTCGATAATGTCACGCGCCGAATCGTTGGGAAGGGCCACAATACGCTGGTGCAGGAGAATCACCCCTACAACCACGGTGAAACTGCGGCGATTCGTGATGCCGGACGGCTGGATTTTAGCCGTACCACTCTGTTCACTTCACTGAGTCCCTGTGACGTTTGTGCCACTTTGCTCCACATGCGCGGTTTTGCCCGAGTGGTGGTGGGCGATGTCAGCAATGCCTCGGGTACTGAGCGGCTGCTGCGCAGCAAGGGCGTACAGGTGGATATTCTGGAGGACTCGGTGGGTGTTGTACTGTATGCACGTTTTCGGGCCGAGCAACCTGTGCTGGAGTCGGAGGATTGGCTGGGGCTTGCCGCGACTCACAAATGTTGAGGCAGTCGGAACCGAAATAAAGGGGGGATAAAAAAACATCAGCCTCTCGTCCACGTCCTGTTATGTATGGAAGGTGTTATTGCAAACAGCTGTGTCAGGTAATTTTACAATGTGGGTGCGAAGAATAACCATAGTTTACGATAACATGCTGTAAATTAAATATTTTTATCCGATTGGCATAATTTATGCCTAAAAATACATCGACCACTTGTTTAGCTTTTCTTGGTTGAGCTTTTTGAAAGTACCGCAAGGATTAAAGTGGTGCGGATTAATTAATTGAAACATGGAGAATTAACATGTCATTAGCACTTAGAAGCAAGATTTCCTCTCTTTTGCTGGCGTCGAGCTTACTTTTCGTTGGTGGGAATGCCTCTGCCGCCTTGCTTGATGCCTTTGAGAACGGGGGGTTCGAAGGGTATACAGGAAATACAAATTCATTCAATTCCGATGTCCCGCCCGGCTGGACAACCACTGAAGGGACACCGGATGTGTTTAATGCCAGCACGAATTTCCGAGGCTTTACCTGGAAGGCCAGTAGCACTGGCGGTGATTTTCTGCATGGCATTGGCTGGGACGGCAGGGCGGGATCGCCTTACGTCGAAAGTGCTCTGCAGGTTGGTCTGGGTGGATTGGTGATTGGGCAGCAATACGAGATCTCGTTTGAACAGAGTATCAGCCACAGTGATTTTTCTGAAGCCGGAGGCTACTGGGAGATTATCTTTGGAGCGGAATCGCAGAACGCTGCACCGATGGAGCTGCCCACCTTCGGTGAAGCTGCTGACTGGATCTGGCAGACGTTGATCTTTACTGCGACCAGTGAGATTCAGACGCTCGAAGTTGTTGCACACAGCACGTTTGGTGATCGGGCTGACCTGGGCATCGATAGCTTCTTTCTGGGTGACCCCGGAACCAATCCTGATAACCCGGATACGCCCACCGACCCCACCCCTCCAACCGCATTGCCAGTACCGGGTTCTCTTCCATTACTTGGCTTGGGACTGGGTGCACTGCTGTTGGTGGCAAGAAGGCAGCGCCAATCCTGATGGCTACGCTTTGGGTCAGCTATGAAGCGATGACAGCTGGCCCGGTCGCTGCTTTCTTTGCCGGTACGCTAATGAATACTGGGCTGAGCTTGGCACCTACTCCTTGAGCAAGTCAGGTTTTGCGAAAGGCAAGCGTATAGCAGGTATCTCCATTTATCCTCCCGGGTTATCCGGGGGGATCCCTTAATATTATTCACCGACTCTTCGCAAATCTCTGTCCTCAATAAGTAACTGGCTTTTGCCGCATGACCATTGAGTATCGTACTTCACCTGCTCGGTGATATCCCTGAACCGCTCTTTGCCACTTGCCTGGGTGAAAAAGACTGGTTGAGTGCCTTGACGGTATATCTGGGAAAAGAGGTCCCCGTCAGTATTGAGGTCTCGAGCCTGAGCGCTCAGTATGAACGCATTCTGGAGGCTGTTTTTGATGAAGGGACTGTCACCATGAAAGATGATCAGCCCGGTCATCTTCTTATCCGACGCGCGGCCAAACCCGGTGGGGAAATCGAGTTGCAGGACGTTGATGGATCCTTACCACTCTTGTTGGAGCTTCAAGCTTTTCTTGATTTTCTGTGTGGAGGTGAGCCGCCCATGAGTAGTGTTGAAGAGGGGCAGTTGATTGTACAGCGGGTTGAGCAGTGCCGGAGGTTGGCCTTGGGGCGGATTGGCTCAGGAGAGTCTGAGTCGCCGGTCAATCGATTGAAGTAATAAAAAGGGCTGCATTTCTGCAGCCCTTTGTTTTATGTGACTCCTCCTGCTGGGCCAAAACCAGTGGCCCAATGATTATCGCCAATAGATATTATCCATAAAAGAGCTTTGTCATACGAGTTTCTAGCGTGATGCGCGTGGACGTACATAAAGATGGTACTTTGGCCTAAATTACTCATCTACACACTTCAAAGCCCCAGTAGGGCACTTGGCAACGGTCGCGCGAATGTTATCGTCTGGCTCTTGACTAGTATCGATCACCATGTTGCCGTCAATCACCTTAAAAACTTCTGGTGATCTTTTCACACATTCGCCTGTATGTTTACAGATATCGCCGTCAAAGGTGACTTTCATGCTGGTTAACCCCCTTATCAGTTTATTGTTATCCAAGGCTTGCCGGGCAACAAATGAGCTGCCACTAGTAAATATAGGGTTCTTGGCAATAAATTCCAGTCCTTGCCCATCACTCTTAAATCACGGATAAATAGGCGTTCGGTAGTCGGATGACGTTATCATCGGGCTAGGGCCTAACTGTGTGGGATTTTTTGTGCCTGCCGTATATATAATTACTACATAATTTCTGAGATTGATGTATAGATTTTTAAATGGGCTATTTCTTTTATTAACCTTGGCGCTGCCTGATCTAAAGGAGCTTGTCGTTAGATTTTCAAGGTACTTACAGCTTATCTCTTCTATGCTAAATCGTAACAATTCTTATCAGTGGTTTTATTCTGACAGTCAATGAGTCATGAGTAAGAAAAAGTGTGATCCCAGGAATTATAGAATTTTTTGTTTGTCATAATTCTGAAAACAAATTCATAAAAAAGGGTATATATAATGTATCGACTCATCTACAAGAGCCGGAGTACTACTCCTCTTAATTGGGCTTTAGTTCAGGATATCACCATGTCCAGTGAGCCAAGTAACGATGCGGCTGGCATTTCAGGTGTTCTGCTGGCGAGTAAAACGCATTTTCTGCAAGTAATAGAGGGTAAGTTCGAGGATGTAAACGCACTTTTTCGGCGTATCGTTCGTGATGATAGGCACAGCGAGATAAGCATCATTAGTTTTTCTGTCATCGATGCTCGCCTCTTTCACGGTTGGGGGATGCGCGGTATTGGCACTTTCAATCTTAATAAGGAGATCGAATCAAAGCTGGTCGAAAAGTACGGTGCGGAAGAGGGTGGTATACGCTTCCCGCTGGAAGAGTGGAAAACGCTTTCGCTGATTAATGATATCAAGTTGACGGGAGATTTGCCGTCTTGGAAAACATGAGCAACAAAATATCTAAAACGCTACGTTAGTATTCTTTTATCCCTGCTGACCAGCTTATTGCTGCAACAGCACTTCTCCCCAAAGTATATCCCGGCCACTTTTCATGGTCAGGGATTGTTATGTCTGTTAAAAATGGACTTTTATGTGATCCAAAAAGTGCTCTAAGGGAGGAGGCTGGCGTAAAAAGGGCTGCATTTCTGTAGCCCCATGTTGGGTATGGGTCCGCCTGCTGGGCTCGAGCCAGCGCCTGCTCGGCCGGGTGAATGCTGACGACCATGAAGCTAGCCGCTGTGACTAGCCAATGGTTGCAACTGACACGCCGCTTTGCATCGCGCACGGGAACGGCTAGCGTTAGGGTAAGGTTTTAGCTCGTCGGGATTCTTATGTTTGTTATCAATCAGCTTGAAGCAGCATTTAATGCGTTCGCCAATTTTATGTGGAGCACGCCTTTGGTTGTGCTTTTGGTGGGTGGTGGCATTGGCTTGATGCTGTATTCACGTTTTCGTCCGTACTGCCATCTGGGTCATGCGCTGGCTTTATTACGTGGGCGCTATAACGATGAGCACGACCCGGGGCATGTTTCCCATGCCCAGGCCTTAAGCACGGCTTTGTCGGGCACGCTGGGTCTTGGCAATGTTGCCGGGGTTGCGATCGCCATCAGCGCGGGTGGGCCCGGTGCGGTTTTCTGGATGTGGGTGACGGCCATTATCGGTGTAACAACCAAGTTCTATACTGCGTCGCTGGCGGTGATGTATCGAGGCAGGGATTCAAGCGGTGTACTTCGTGGCGGTCCAATGTACGTGATAAGTCAGGGGCTGGATAAGCGCTGGTATCCTCTGGCTGTTTTATTTGCCGTAGCCGGTGCGCTTGGAACATTACCATTGTTTCAGACAAACCAGCTTGTCAGCCTGTTGCGTGAGGTCGTGGCAATACCGATAGGCCTTGCTACAGAAACCCAGCACATGACGTTTGATCTCACTGCGGGTGTCGTTCTGGCCATCTTGGCCCTGCTTGTCGTACTGGGGCGCATCGAACGCATTGGCAAGTTAACGGTGCGACTGGTACCAAGTATGTTACTGCTTTATATCGGCATGACACTGATTGTGTTAATACGATATTGGCAGGATATCCCCGAGGTGTTTATGCTTATCGTCAACGATGCGTTCAGTGGCGCGAGTGTAGCCGGTGGTGCTCTGGGATCCGTCATCATGATTGGCGTGCGTCGCGGAGCTTTTTCCAATGAGGCGGGTATTGGCACGGAATCGATGGCCCATGGTGAAGCTAAAACCAGCGAGCCAATACGCGAAGGTGTCGTAGCCATGACCGGCCCGATTATCGATACGCTGATTGTTTGCTCATGTACTGCATTTATGATTCTGCTGACAGGCGTTTGGCAAGCCGGCGGCGACATGGAAGGTGTTGCTCTCACTGTTGCAGCGTTAGAAAAAGTTTTCCCTCATAGTGGTATTTATTTGCTTTTGCTGATGGTTGCGTTACTGAGCTTTTCGACCATCGTCACTTTCTGGTTTTATGGCTCCAAGTGTGTTGGATTTTTACTGGGTGCAGACAAAGCCCGTTACTATACGCCGCTCTATTTGCTCATGGTTGTCGTAGGCGCAGTCACGACGCTTGAATTGGTCAACGGTTTATTAATAGGTATGTATGCGATGATGGCTATACCAACGATGGTTTCTACCTTTTTGTTAGCACCGCGAGTCAACGAAGCGGCGCATCATTACTTCCGTAAAATGAATAGTCTGACTCAATAATGGCTACCCAGGTTACACGCCCTGATCACTTGATAGACTTGGCGGTAGGCCAGCCAGATCCGGATTTGTTACCGATTGATTTGTTTCGCTCACTGTCGGTTGAACAACAAAACCTGGCTTATGGCGAGCAGGCCGGTGACGAAACATTCCGGCAGGTGCTGTCTGCATGGCTGTCAGAAGATTACGAACAGCCGGTCAATGCTGAACAGCTATTACTGACAAACGGATCGTCCAATGCGCTCGATATGATCTGTTCACAATTGAGCAAACCCGGTGCAACGATTCTGGTAGAAGATCCCAGCTATTTTATTGCACTTAAATTATTTAAAGAGCGCGGTTTCAACGTTGTTGCCTTGCCGATGGATGAAGACGGCGTCGAACTACAGGCGCTAGAACAGGCCATACAGAAATATAAGCCTACATTTTTTTATACAATTCCCAGTTTTCATAATCCATCAGGTATTACGCAGTCGCATAGTCGACGGCAAGGTATAGTAAAACTGGCAGTCCAAACGCGATGCCCTGTTGTTGCCGATGACGTTTATCAGTCGCTTTACTTTGGTCAGAAACCCCCTGCACCCTTGGCGTGTTATGACGATAACGCGCCTGTTTTATCTGTAGGCTCTTTTTCAAAAATCCTTGCACCCGGATTGCGGCTTGGCTGGATTCAGGGTTCCGGTGATATTTTTCACAGGCTCAAGAATTCGGCGTTACTGCAAAGTGGCGGGGGCTTGGCACCTGTCACTTCGGCATTGGTTGGGCCTTTGATTGTCAACGGTGAGTTTCAGAAGAACCTTGAGTATTTGCGGCAAATCTATTCAGCCCGATCTGAAGTGCTCTTTGATGGACTAATGTCGACGATTGGCGACAAGATAAGTGTCAATAAGCCCAACGGCGGGTATTTTTTATGGGCAAGTTTTGTTGATGGAAGAGACGTCGCTGCAAAGCTTGATGAGGCCAGGCAAGCTGGTGTTAGCTATCTACCCGGTAAGATTTGTTCAGCCAACGGTCAATTCCCCTCGAGTATGCGTCTGTGCTTTGCATGGTATCCGCAACAGCAGCTCATGACTGCTTCCGAACGTCTGGGGTTGGTATTCTCTTAAGCTCTTAACTAGCGGCGCGTTTACCAATTGTTGCGTCGTCTAAGTGCTTAGGCGAATCACAAGAAGACTTATCGGCTTTGCCGTGAGGGGCTGGATTGGCCGTCCGCATTCATCCTTGAGATATCAATCAGACACCCTTGGAGTTTGCCTCTGCCCCTCCGACTTGAAACCACTAGCTCAAAAGTAACGGACATGACCAGGTAGCAGTTGGATTAAATACCGGAGACGGGTCAGCCAGGGTAGCCACTTCAAGAGCAGAGAACCGGTCGTAGGTTAATAAATTGAAGCAATAAAAAAGGGCTGCATTTCTGCAACCCTTTAATTTATATGGCTCCGCCTGCTGGGCTCGAACCAGCGACCCAATGATTAACAGTCATTTGCTCTACCAACTGAGCTAAGGCGGAACGGTCAAGAGGCGCGTATCTTATAGATCGACTTTGGGGTAGTCAACCCCTGCCGGGACCCCGCCGCCGGGGCCTTTTCTGGCGTATAATACGCGGTTTTCTGCACTGATTCGGAGCGATTCAAACGTGTCAAAACCCTTTACGGTCAAGAGCCCCTACCAGCCAGCGGGCGACCAGCCCGCAGCGATTGAGAAACTGGTGGCCGGGCTTGAAGCGGGGCTGGCGGCGCAGACGCTGCTGGGGGTCACCGGTTCGGGCAAGACATTTACCATTGCCAATGTGATTAGCCGGGTACAGCGTCCCACCATTGTGTTGGCGCACAATAAAACGCTGGCAGCTCAGCTCTACGGCGAACTTCGGGACTTTTTTCCCGACAATGCGGTGGAGTATTTTGTCTCCTACTACGATTACTATCAGCCCGAGGCGTATGTGCCATCATCGGATACATTTATCGAGAAGGACGCCTCAATCAATCAGCATATCGAGCAGATGCGTCTGTCGGCTACCAAAGCACTGATGGAGCGCAAGGATGTGATTGTCGTCGCGACCGTGTCGGCAATTTACGGTTTGGGTGATCCGGAGTCCTACCTGAAGATGGTCCTGCATCTGGTGCGGGGTGACCGGGTGGATCAGCGCGCTATCCTGCGACGCCTCGCCGAGTTGCAGTACACTCGAAACGATGCTGTATTTCAGCGCGCCACCTATCGGGTGCGGGGCGATGTGATCGATATTTATCCAGCGGATTCGGACAGTGAGGCCGTCCGGGTCGAGTTATTTGACGATGAAGTGGAAAATCTGTCGACGTTCGATCCGCTGACCGGTGAGGTGTTTGGTCGGGTGCCCCGAGTCACCGTTTACCCGAAATCCCATTATGTGACACCGCGTCAGACCATACTCGATGCGATGGAACACATCAAAACCGAGCTGGCGGAGCGACTGGAGCAGTTGCGCTCGGTGAGCAAGCTGGTAGAGGAGCAACGCCTGCGCGAGCGCACCCGCTATGACCTGGAAATGATGCAGGAGCTCGGCTACTGCACCGGCATTGAAAATTACTCACGCTATCTCTCGGGCCGGGAACCCGGTGAAGCCCCACCCACGCTTTACGATTACCTGCCCGCAGATGCCCTTATGGTGATTGATGAGTCCCACGTGACGATTCCCCAGTTGGGCGGTATGTACCGGGGTGATCGCTCGCGAAAGGAAACCCTGGTGGAATATGGTTTCCGGTTGCCCTCGGCGCTGGATAACCGCCCGATGCGGTTTGATGAATGGGAGCGATTGGCGCCACAGATGATCTTTGTCTCTGCTACTCCGGCCAAGTATGAGGCGGAAAAAACTGGGCAGGTAGTGGAACAGGTGGTCAGGCCCACCGGGCTGGTGGATCCATTGATCGAGGTTCGTCCGGCAACGTCCCAGGTGGATGATGTGCTTTCGGAAATCAGCCGCTGTGTGGCCAATGAAGAGCGCGTGCTGATTACCGTGCTGACCAAGCGGATGGCGGAAGATCTCACCGAGTATCTCGCGGAAAACGGGGTTCGGGTCCGCTACCTGCACTCGGATATTGAAACGGTGGAGCGGGTGGAAATTATCCGCGACCTGCGGCTCGGTGAATTTGATGTGCTGGTGGGTATCAACCTGTTGCGGGAGGGGCTGGATATGCCGGAGGTGGCACTGGTGGCCATCTTTGATGCCGATAAGGAGGGATTTTTGCGCTCCGAGCAGTCGCTGATCCAGACCATTGGCCGGGCAGCGCGAAATGTGGCGGGCCGTGCCATTCTCTATGCGGACAAGGTTACCGGCTCCATGCAGCGGGCCATGGATGAAACCGAACGTCGTCGGGACAAGCAGATTGCTCACAATCTGGCCCATGGTATTTCACCCAAGGGCATCTATAAATCGGTGGCGGATATTATGGAAGGAGCCCGAATGATCCCCGGTAAAGGGGGACGCAAGGTGGCGGATGCGCAGACCACTTATCAGTCACTCAAGGACAGGCCGATAGTCAGCAGCGGTGATGTGTGGCGTCAGATAGCGGCACTGGAGGACAAGATGTTCGAACACGCCAAGAACCTGGAGTTTGAGGAGGCGGCCCGACTACGTGACGAAGTGGGCCAGCTCAAGCGATTGGCGGACGGTATTGCCTGACTATTGCCTGACGGACATTGCTGCCCATCGGTTCTTCCTCAGAAGTTTTTGACGCGTTCACACTTGCCGGCGTACCGCATCTGACGGCCTTTATGGCCCCCCTGGTTGACATTAAATCCGAATTCTCCGATGCCGGTGTTAAGCATGAAGTCACCGGTAAGCGGCTTCAGAATGAACATCATTGACTCATTTTTGGCAGTGATACTCCGGCCTGATCGTTCTGTTATTTTGAGATCAAAGGTCCCCGATGCATCTTTGTTATCACCATGAAGCCGGAAATTATCACCATCAATGGTTATTTCCAGGTCGCCACCATCCGTGCTGACACCTGAGCCGGTTGCTATCTGATAGATATGAACATACCTGCAGAGATGGAGTTCTTTATCGTTTGCGTACAGGTTGGCGCTCATCAGCAGTGACGCACACAAGGTAACGAATATACCTTTTTTCATAATGACCAAGCCTTTTATCAAGTTGATGGGCTCCCCGGTGTTTGGGGGCTCAGTTGCTAAACACACTAACATGTTAACGCACTGGATCAGGTCTGTATGCGGGTGTGGGCGTTTTGTTGATAAATGGCGCTGTCTGGGATCCTGGCTCCCCAGCTGGTTGGTGGGTGTGGTGGTGGACATTAAATATTAGATAATTAACATTAAGTAAATATTTTATCTATTTGATAATAAAGATTTATATTTTTATTTTCTTTTTGCAGGCAAATAAAAAAAGCCCACCGGTGTCGATGGGCTTTCTATTTGGTAGGCACGAGTGGATTCGAACCACCGACCCCCACCATGTCAAGGTGGTGCTCTAACCAACTGAGCTACGTGCCTGCTGACTTGCTGTGATCAGGAAGGCGCGTAATTTACCAGCGAGCATCTCTTCTGACAAGCTTTATGGGGCTCTGGCAAGCGTTATAACGCTTTTTCCACTGTTGAAGGCGGCTTGCTTATGCAGGTCAAGCCGGTAAAATGGCCGGCTCACGAATTGGCGCTGCCCATGCAGCATAAACCATGTGGCCTTTGGTAGGGGCCACCACTGGAAAGGATCTGAACATGCCCGTAGTAACCCTCCCTGACGGCAGTCAACGCGATTACCCGAACCCTGTGACTATTTATGACGTGGCCGCTGATATTGGCCCCGGACTGGCAAAAGCTGCGTTGGCTGGCAAAGTCGGCGGCGAACTGGTTGATACTTCTTATCTGATTGACTCAGATGCCGAGTTGGCCATTATCACCGAAAGGTCCGACGAGGGTTTGGAGGTGATTCGTCACTCCACCGCCCACCTGCTTGCCCAGGCGGTAAAACAGTTGTTTCCGGGTGCGCAGGTCACTATTGGCCCGGTGATTGATAACGGCTTCTATTATGACTTTGCCTATGAGCGGCCGTTTACCCCGGAAGATCTCGATGCCATCGAGCGAAAAATGGGTGAGCTTGCCCAGGCGGATACAACGGTGGTGCGCCGTGAATTGTCCCGCGACGAGGCTGTGGCCTATTTCCGCGGCATCGGTGAAGCCTACAAGGCGGAAATCATTGAAAGTATTCCGCCGGACCAGACGCTCTCCCTCTATAGACAGGGAGATTTTGAAGACCTCTGCCGCGGGCCGCACGTGCCCTCAACGGGAAAGCTCAAACACTTCAAGTTGATGAAAGTGGCTGGGGCCTACTGGCGGGGTGACTCCAATAATGAAATGCTGCAGCGCATCTATGGCACGGCCTGGTCGAGCAAGAAAGAATTGAATGCCTACCTGTTCAGGCTGGAAGAGGCGGAAAAGCGCGATCACCGTAAGCTGGCCAAGAAATTCGACCTGTTCCATATGCAGGAAGAAGCCCCGGGGATGGTGTTCTGGCATCCGAAGGGTTGGAGTATTTATACCCAGATTGAGAGCTACATGCGCGATGTGCAGCGTAGCAATGGCTATCGGGAAATCAAAACGCCCCAGGTGGTGGATCGATCCCTTTGGGAGCGGTCCGGCCACTGGGATATTTTCCGGGAACACATGTTTACCGTGGAATCCGAATCGCGAGATTACGCGGTAAAGCCGATGAACTGCCCCTGCCATATCCAGGTCTTCAATCAGGGACTGAAAAGCTATCGCGACCTGCCACTGCGCTTGGCGGAATTCGGTTCCTGCCACCGCAACGAGGCTTCCGGTACCTTGCAGGGCCTGATGCGTGTGCGGGGCTTTGTCCAGGACGATGCGCATATTTTCTGTGCCGAAGCGCAAATTCAGGACGAAGTCTCAACCTTTGTGGATCTGCTGTTTCAGGTCTATCGGGATTTCGGGTTTGAGGACGTGATCATCCGGCTCTCCACCCGCCCCGAGCAACGGGTCGGCAGTGATGCCGTCTGGGATAAAGCGGAGCAGGCACTGGCGGATGCGCTGTCTGCAAAAGGGCTGGATTATGAGTTGTTGCCGGGGGAGGGCGCTTTCTACGGTCCAAAAATTGAATTCTCTCTGAAGGATTGCCTCGAACGGGTCTGGCAGTGCGGTACGATTCAGGTGGATTTCTCCATGCCGGGACGGCTGGATGCCCAGTATGTAGCTGAAGATGGCTCCCGCCAGGTGCCGGTGATGCTGCACCGCGCTATCCTCGGTTCTTTCGAGCGATTTATCGGTATTCTGATTGAACATTTTGAGGGCGCTTTCCCGGTTTGGCTCGCACCCCAGCAAGCGGTGGTGATGAATATTACCGATGCGCAGGCAGATTATGTCCGTCAGGTGGCTGATACCTTGAAAAACAAGGGCTTCCGGGTGGAAAATGACTTGAGAAACGAAAAGATCGGCTTTAAAATCCGCGAGCACACAATTCAGAAGATTCCCTACCTGTTGGTAATCGGAGATAGGGAAGTAGAAACGCAGACCGTGGCAGTGCGCACGCGAGGCGGTGAAGATCTGGGCATCATGCAGGTTTCAGATTTTGCCGAACTTCTCGCACAAGACGTACAGCGCCGCGGTCGCGTTATTTAAAGACAATAGTCGGAGATTAAATTATCAAGAAAAATTATGGCAAGGGGGCAGCAAAACGGTCTCGAATGAATGAAGAGATCGACGTCCCCGAGGTTCGACTGGTTAACGCCGATGGCGAACAGGCTGGCATTGTCAGCATTGAAGATGCCCTGAGTGCAGCCCTGGCTGCCGGTTTGGATCTGGTGGAAATTGCTCCGGACGCCGAGCCGCCTGTCTGCAAGGTCATGGACTACGGCAAGAAGCTGTTTGAAGTGAAAAAGCAACAGGCTGCACAACGCAAGAAGCAGAAGCAGACTCAGGTCAAGGAAATGAAGTTTCGTCCGGGAACGGACATCGGAGACTACCAGATCAAGTTACGTAACCTGATCCGGTTTCTCGAAAATGGGGATAAGGCCAAAGTAACCCTCCGGTTTCGCGGCCGCGAGATGGCTCACCAGGAACTCGGTATGGAAATGCTCAAGCGTATTGAGCTGGACCTGGAGGAACTGGGGTCTGTCGAGCAATTCCCCAAAATGGAAGGGCGACAACTCACTATGGTGATCGCCCCCAAAAGCAGGAAGAAGTAACCCGACCCCATCTGGCCTCCGGCCATATCAGGATTCACCGGGCACTACCCGCGCGCAGCCCCTGGCAGACTGTCCGGGAGTGACTTCTTCATTATTTAACCCGTCTATAAACGGAGACACAAAATGCCAAAAGCAAAAGTACATAGCGGTGCCGCCAAGCGCTTCAAGAAAACCGGCGCTGGCTACAAGCACAAACATGCCAACAGAAGTCACATCCTCACAAAAATGTCGCAGAAGCGTAAGCGTCACCTGCGCGGCACCAGCACCATGAATGGTTCTGATTCGCCCCTGGTCGATCGTATGTTGCGCTCCTGATTAACCGATTATTTGAGAGGATATTGATATGTCACGTGTAAAAAGAGGTGTTGTCGCACACCGTCGCCACAAGAAAATTCTGAAGGCTGCAAAGGGTTACTACGGTGCTCGCAGTCGTATATTCCGCGTTGCCAAACAAGCTGTCACCAAGGCAGGTCAGTACGCCTACCGTGACCGCCGTGTCAAAAAGCGTACCTTCCGCGCTCTGTGGATTACCCGGATCAATGCGCAATCACGCGCTGAGGGTATCAGCTACAGCCGCCTGATCGCGGGACTGAAGAAAGCCAATATTGAGCTGGATCGCCGTGTGTTGGCCGACCTTGCTGTTCACGATAAAGCGGCATTTGCTGCTGTCGCAGAACAGGCGAAGGCTGCCCTGGCTTGATATATTTGTGCCGGGGTTTTCCCGGCATCAAATAATGCAGATTGAAAGGGGAAAGGGCCGCAGCTCTTTCCCTTTTTTGTTTTTGATATGAACCGGTTGATAAGGTTGTGAGCATGGAAACCCTTGATCTTCTGGCCCGTGAAGCGCAGCAGGCCATAGAGCAGGCACAGGATTTGGCAGCACTGGATCAGGTGCGGGTCGAATATCTCGGCAAGCGAGGCAGGCTGACGGATTTGTTAAAAGGGTTGGGCAAACTCTCGGCTGAAGAGCGCCCCGCAGCGGGTGCGAAAATTAATGAAGTAAAAGAGCAGCTCCAGAGTCAGATCAATCACTGCCGCAATGATTTGGAGAATGCGGATCTGGAGGCCAGGCTGGCCAGCGAAGCACTGGATGTGACACTACCCGGGCGGGGCGAAGACAGCGGCGGACTGCATCTGATTACCCATACCATGGAGCGGATTGAGGCCTTCTTCAGCCGGGTTGGTTACAGCGTGGAAGAGGGCCCCGAGATCGAAGACGATTATCACAACTTCGAAGCCCTGAATATTCCATCACACCATCCGGCCAGGGCCATGCACGATACTTTCTATGTGACGGAAAATACCGTGCTTCGCACCCACACCTCGCCGGTGCAGATTCGTACCATGAAGACCCAGGAACCCCCTATCCGCATTATCTGTCCCGGGCGCGTCTACCGCTGTGACTCCGATCTGACCCACACCCCGATGTTCCATCAGGTCGAAGGTCTGGTGGTGGATCGCGATGTCAGCATGGCCGACCTCAGAGGAACCATTGATCAGTTTCTGAAGGCGTTTTTTGAGGCAGACCTGCCGGTGCGCTTCCGCCCCTCTTATTTTCCGTTTACCGAACCCTCTGCCGAGGTGGATATCCAGTGCACCAACTGTCGCGGTGCCGGCTGTCGCATCTGCAAGAATACCGGGTGGTTGGAGGTCATGGGTTGCGGGATGGTGCACCCCAATGTATTCGGTCATTGTGGCATTGATGCCGAGAAATATTCGGGTTTTGCCTTTGGCATGGGCGTCGAGCGGCTGGCGATGCTGCGCTACGGGGTCAATGACCTCCGTCTGTTTTTTGATAACGAAGTTCAGTTTCTAAAACAGTTTTAAAACAAATAGATATATTATTTATCTAAAGTAAATAATTTGATTTGGTGAGCAATGAAATTCAGTGAATCCTGGTTGCGTGAGTGGGTTAGTCCGAGTATTGACACGGCAGAGCTGGTTGCTCAGCTGACCATGGCGGGTCTCGAAGTGGATGCGGTTGACGCCGTGGCCCCGGCGTTCGATGGCGTGGTGGTCGGTGAAATTGGCGCCGTGGACCCACACCCCAATGCCGACAAATTGCGAGTCTGTCAGGTAACCGGCGCTGCCGGTGAAACAGTGCAGGTGGTTTGTGGCGCACCCAATGCCCGCCAGGGACTGAAAGTGCCCTTCGCAACGGTGGGCGCCACGCTGCCCGGCGATATGAAAATCCGTAAAGCCAGGCTGAGGGACGTGGAGTCCTTCGGCATGCTCTGTGGTCAGGATGAAATTGGTCTGGGTGGTGATGGCTCCGGCCTTTGGGAGCTGCCCTCCGATGCGCCAACGGGTGCGGATCTGCGCGACTATCTGAGCCTGAATGACCAATTGATTGAAGTCGACTTAACCCCCAATCGCGGCGATTGTCTGAGTATTCGGGGCCTGGCCCGCGAGGTGGGTGTATTAAATACGGTTGCGGTAACCGGGCCTTCCCTTGATCCGGTATCGGCCACGGTCGACGATCATTTGCCTGCTGTATTGGATGCCCCCGCTGCCTGTCCCCGTTATGCGGGTCGGGTGATTCGCGATGTCAATCTGGCTGCGCCATCTCCCCTGTGGTTGCAGGAAAAACTACGCCGCAGCGGTATTCGCAGTATCGACCCGGTGGTCGATGTGACCAATTATGTGATGCTCGAGCTGGGTCAACCGATGCACGCCTTTGATCTCGCCACGCTGGACGGCGGTATTCTGGTGCGCATGGCAGAGCAGGGTGAGTCACTCGAGTTGCTGGACGGTTCCAAGGCCACATTGAACGAGGACACACTGGTCATTGCCGATCACCAAAAACCGTTGGCTATCGCCGGTATCATGGGTGGCAAACTGTCTGCCGTCACGGCGGATACCCGGGATATTTTTCTTGAAAGTGCCTATTTTGATCCGCTGGCGATTGCCGGTCGCCCACGCAATTACGGGCTCCATACGGATTCATCCCACCGCTTCGAGCGCGGTGTTGACTGGCAATTGCAGTCTCTCGCCATTGAGCGTGCCACCGCACTGTTGCTGGACATCGTCGGAGGGCAGGCCGGCCCGGTAACTGTAGCCGAGTCGGCAGCACATTTGCCCCGATCTGCAGAGGTGAGGCTGACCCGGCGCAAACTGCAACAGCAGTTGAGTCTGTCACTGGATGCCGGGCTGGTTAGCGGCATGTTGCAGCGTCTCGGTCTGGAAATTCTTGCCGAGGATGAAGACGGCTGGCGCTGCAGGGTTCCCAGCTGGCGCTTCGATATTGCGATTGAAGTGGACCTGATCGAGGAAGTGGCCCGCATCTACGGCTATAACCACTTGCCGACCGCCACGATCAGCGCCAGTTTGCCGATTGAAGTATGTCGCGAAACCCGCACCGGCCTGTCATTGTTGCGACAGCAGTTGGTTGCCCGGGGTTACCGCGAAGCCATTACCTACTGTTTTGTCGATCCCGATGTCCAGAAACTCCTGCTGCCAGAGATAGAGGGTGTCGCACTGGCCAATCCCATCGCCAGTGATATGTCGGTGATGAGAACCACGCTCTGGTCCGGCCTGCTGCCGGCGATACGCCGCAACCTCAATCGCCAGCAATCCCGTGTCAGGATTTTTGAGTCCGGGTTGAGCTTCATGCCCGAGGAGGGTGGCGTGAAGCAGGAGCCCATGATTGCCGGTGCCGTCACCGGTACTCGTTTGCCGGAACGCTGGTCAAACCCGCGTGATCTGGTGGATTTTTTTGATATCAAGTCCGATGTGGAAGCGCTCCTCAAGCAGAACCATGTGTTTGATCAGTATCACTTTGTGCCTGCTGCACATCCCGCGCTGCACCCCGGTCAATGTGCCGCCATTGAGCGAAACGGTAAGCCGGTGGGTTATATTGGTCTGCTGCACCCGCGTGTTCAGAAGCTGCTGGATATCTCCCAGCCAGTGTACGTTTTTGAGCTTGCCCTGGGTGCTGTGGTCGAGGGTGAGCTGCCCGCTTTTCGGGGTGTCAGCCGGTTCCCGGAAGTCCGCCGCGACCTGGCGGTGATTGTGGATCGGGACCTTTCCGCCAGTACGCTCTGTGAAACCATTCGAGAGGCGGCGGGCCATTACCTCGTTGACTTAAAGATATTTGACGTCTACCAAGGGAAAGGTGTTGAAATCAATAGAAAAAGTATCGCGGTTGGCTTGACCTTTAGAGAGAGTTCGCGCACTCTTACCGAAGAAGAAATCACAGCGGCTGTCGACCGGGTGGTCAGCACCATAAAAGAACAACATTCAGCGAGTCTCAGGGGTTAAGCGAGTTATGTCAGCACTTACCAAAGCCGACCTTGCAGAAATGCTTTTCGAAGACCTGGGTTTGAACAAACGCGAGGCCAAGGAAATCGTCGAATCATTTTTTGAAGAGATCCGCACCGCCCTTGAGAAAAACGAACAGGTCAAATTATCAGGTTTTGGTAACTTTGAACTGCGCGACAAAAAAACCCGCCCCGGTCGCAATCCAAAAACCGGTGAAGAGATCCCCATTTCTGCCAGACGAGTAGTGACGTTCAAACCCGGACAAAAACTTAAAGCGAGAGTAGAAAGCTATGCTGGAACCGAGCAATAACGATCAGTTGCCGGCCATTCCCGGCAAGCGTTACTTCACCATCGGTGAAGTCAGTGAACTCTGCGATGTCAAACCCCATGTGCTTCGCTACTGGGAGCAGGAGTTTCCCACTCTCAGCCCGGTAAAACGCCGTGGTAATCGCCGCTACTATCAGCGCCAGGATGTCATCCTGATCCGGCAGATTCGTTCATTGCTCTATGAGCAGGGTTTTACCATTGGTGGTGCCCGTCAGCGCATGACCGGTGAGGATGCCAAGGAAGAGGCCACGCAGGTCAGGCAGCTGATCGACCAGACAGTCGGCGAGCTGGAAGACCTGTTGCAGGTACTGAAGGGCTGATTTTATTCTTGAATTGTGGGGTGCATCCGGTATTATGTGCGCCTTCCTATTCGGGGCGTAGCGCAGTCTGGTAGCGCACTACACTGGGGGTGTAGTGGTCACAGGTTCAAATCCTGTCGTCCCGACCAATTTAAAAAAACAATAAATTAAAAGGCCCGCTTTCGAGCGGGCCTTTTTTGTTTCTCAATTTAAGTCCATATTAAGTCCAGTTTTTATTGATAATTGCGTACTTCTGATAGGTGGTGGCCAAAAGGTAAGGTGCACTGGCACTGAAAATCCCTAGGAAAGTAATCTACGTGCCGGTTCGACGGTGGCTTTGAGCACCTTCTAAATTAAATATATATGCGCGCTCAATAAACTGTATACATATACAGTTTATTGAAGTGTTGTCAAATCGCGCTCTCGGTTTATACTCGGTTAATGCGCGTTATCATGCGAACCGAAAAAAATAATATAAATAAAACAGGTTGTTGCAGGTTCGAGAGAAAAGATAATGAGATCCTATTATTTTAGATAATAGGAAAAACTCGCTTTGTTCTGAAAGGAATCGGAGATGCCTCAATTTTCTATTCTGTATCAATCCGTTATCAAAAGGTGCCGAATATCAGATTTGGCAAAGCGCGCGTGCGCGATATACAAATGTTATACCCAAAAAGGAGAGTCATGTGCCCAAGATACTCGCTACGATAGCTCTAACTCTCTTGACGTCTATTTGCTTCGCAGCTCCTCCACCTAAGGGTGAAAGATCGGAGTATCTGGTTACTGAAGAGGCCTACTTTCAAGTTAAGAGGGGCAAAGGCGTCAACTATCAAATGTCATTCTCTTTACGCAAAGAGATCACCAACCCACTTTACGTTACGACACTATTTGAAAATCCAAGTGACAAAAAATCACCTTTATTAGTCCAGGCAGTTTTACAACCAAGTGAGAATGTCCTACAGGTTAATTCGCCAATTATTCGTCGTATCAAGAACAGTACGGAGTATATGGTTGAAGTGCAGTTATTCAGTGACATCACGAGGACACAGCTATTAGGAAAGCACAGCCAAAAAGTGCTCTTCAACGTGCCCTCAGAGGCATTACGTACGTTTGGAATTGAGACATTTTAGGTATAACAAGCAAAGGCAGCGGATAACCCGCTGCTTTGAGCGTTAGGGTTTCGTATGGATATTAAGGAAGAGATAGCCAATCGCGCACCCACTCTGCGGTCAAAAAGAGTGATATGGTTCCTGCTACTAGGAGCACCTGCCGCTTGCGCTCTTGTGGCGTTTCTGAACCCAGTAACGCTGGAGCTAAATGCAAAAGAGTTAAGGTGGCTCCAAATATACATAGCAGGAACAATGACGTTTTGTACATCGCTATACCTCAATTACCATTACTACCGTTGGTCTAAATTGATCACCAAATTTCATAACGAAATCTCACCATTAATGGCTACGGCGATAGAGTCGGCTGGTAGCGAAATAGCTACCAAAATATTGTCTTCAAGTTCACGGGAAAATCTCATTGCTACACTTCAATCCTATCAATCAAAAAACCCTAACAAGTAAATGGTGCGGGACAAAATGCTGCGCATTTCGCCCCACATTTGGGCGTTAGGCAGACAAGAATTCACGATGAATTTCCCAGACGACCTCGAAAAGCTGAAGCTTAAGATAGAAAATATTCTCGATCCTATCGCTTCGGCAGTAGAAAAAGGAACAAAAGCTGAAAAGGACTTCTTATTTACCGCGTCCCGAACAGATGCTGGAAGGTCCTTGCCTCCTTACTACCTATTATATTTTCTGTTTGTTGATCTCCTTGGGTACAAAAATCTCGGTCAGTTTGAGAAGGTAGCCTGGTCTGTGCCTATTGATTACAAGGGAACGGCCTATCTTCTAGAGCACCGAAAACTTGGAATGGGGTTATTTGCTTCAGATAAGGAGAACCAAGAGTCGGATTGCCGAGAAATCGTTAAGAAAATAGCAAAGGCTGTAAAAGCCGCCAAACCGTATTTTGAGTGGGTAGCAAATGAAGCTGCTAAAAGATCAGATTTAAATGTACTAAACCACAGCCTTCGTTTGCATGATCGATACACGTATTTTATTGATGAGTATAAGAAGAAGATTCAAGAAGCAAACTCTCGAAAAGACGAAGTAATACGAACGCAGTATTCTGAAAATTCATGGGGTGTCGAGATTCCCTATCACGGCCTAAAGAGAGAATCTGAGTGGCTGGCAATATCTGCAATTGACGCATTTTTCAGCTTTACTGAGCATGTGTTCATTCACTCAGCGATTTTGAAAGGGGTAATATTAACTGGCGAAGATGTCGCAAATTTGGCCGATAATGAATGGGCATCTAAATTCAAAGCATGTCTTGATATTCAGGATCAAGAAATAAAAACGCATTATGATCATTTAGTGTCCATAAAGCGCCAGATAAGAAACTATATAGCACATGGCGCGTTTGGTAAAAATGGTGAAGCGTTTCAAATTCACTCAGGTGCGGGTGCAGTGCCTCTACTGATGCCTCACCAGAAGGGTGGCTCTCGATTCTCCATGCAGAGTGGAATTGAATTTAACGAAGAGGAAGCTATCAAGGCTGTAGAAGGGTTCATGGAGTTTTATTGGGCCTCTAATATCTTCCCCGAAGTTATCTATATCCAAAGCAGTATGCCGTCTATTCTTCCTTACGCATCAGACTCAACTTATGACAGGGCTATGTCTTCGATTCAAGAGATGGAAGGCTTTGTTGAATATTTAACAAGGATGCATGACGATGCCGCTAACATGGATTGGTGAAATGTGCCTAACAAGCGCGTCAATTAGGACGCTCGCAAGCTCGCGCCTATTATGCGGGCGTTACACAGGAAGGAGAGCCTCTTGACCAAAGAAGAAGAAAGCGGAATAGAAGCCACTACAAAATCACTTTCACTAACCCCAGCGTTTACGGCGCTTCTAAAACCGACTACAGAGTATCTAGGTTTGGAGCTTCGTGATTATGTGAAAGATACTATAGAAGGCCTTAAGAAAAAGAGGCGAGAAAAAAATATCGATTCCCACGTATCTGCAGTCCAAAGAAGACTGTCTGAGGAACCTGCCCTTGAATCTGTAGAAACCGACGGAACATTAGCTCAACTAACATTTTTTGAAGAGTGGATAGACTCCGTTCAGGAGGTTGATCCAGAAGATGAAGAGCTCAGCGAAATCTGGGAAGAGCTTTTGGCACAAGCGGCTAGAGGGAAGAAGCACTCCCCTGAAGTAGTTAGAGCTTTGAAATCACTTACCCCAAGAGAGGCAAAGTTTCTTCTGGAAATGAATTTTAGGGTGCCATCATTCCCAATAGCTTCAGGCTCTGTAAGATCCGAAGATAGATATTTGGCTAAGAGTCTGGAGCAGCGAAGTATTTTGGAGAGAGATTATGCTTTTGCAGGTGTGTTCGTTGCCTCTTTAGGCCTGTCCTTAGCCACCTTATATTTTATAGCTGAACAAATCAGCTTCCCCATTGAACCGCCCGTTCTTGTTGTAACCGCAGGCGCCGTTCTAGCTTCTTTTGCGGTATTGATACGGGCAGGATTGGCGCGCTGGAGGATGACATGGCTAGGCAGAGAATTAGCTTCTACCTGCAAACGTAGCAGAAACAGAGAGCGGTAATGTGTAACAAAGCCAGGCAACAGGGCCTCGCTTCGCTCGGCCTTTGCTGGCGGCGTTATGTGGTCACTGAATGAGCATTGAGATCGTTCTGGTAGTGTCAGCTTTCCTCCTAGTCATTCCTGTGTTGCTCACTCGCTGGTTGTGGTTTTGGGTATTTTCGCTGGTATTGGGCCTCCCGATGGTAGCAGTTTGGGCAGTGTATTTTTACCAAACGTCGCAGCCTGAACACTCCGGTTCTCCAGGGGATTTTTTCGGAGTTCTGATAATGGTGCTTGTATCTGGTTCACTAGCTTTAGGAATGTTCTTGCGGTACCTTCGGTGGTTAATCGAACTAAAATTGCAGGAAATTAGGGGCTCAAAATCAGCGTGCTCCGGCGACTCCATGAGCAACACATAACCAGTCACTGTAGTTCGTTCCGGGCTTGCGGCCCTCCACCGGACGCCCATTGCGCCGCGCTCCATGGGTGCCGTTAAACATTGGTGTTAGGTGCCCGAGCTCCCCCACGACTTGTAGACACTCTGTATAGTCAGATTGACCTATATGGAGGTGCTTATCATGGCACATAAAAAAAGCAGGCTTATACCGAGGAGTTCCGTCGTGAGGCGGTAGATAAATGGGGTCATAGATAAATGGGGTCATAGATAAATGGGGTCATAGATAAATGGGGTCATAGATAAATGGGGTCAGGTACAACTTTTTATAAACTGCTCTAAGTTGATATTGCCTGCGTGATTTTTCAGGAAATTTGTATCTGCCCTCAGTTTTGTTTTTTTCGTTTCCGCACAAAAAAATGGGCTGCTTAATGCAGCCCATTGTTACCGTGGTCAGCACCCCTTAAAGATTGGGATCCGTCGAGAATTGTGGGGTCGTACGAGGCTTTGATCCGTCAAAAAAAGTAGTGACGGACGTGGCTTTCATGATTTTGTGGTCAAAAAAGCCACGCTGAATGGCACCGGTAACCGATACGTAGTCGCCAACTTTAAGTTGTTGGTAGCCTGCGTTATCAAGCGGATCATAGGGCATGGTGTTTACCTTGACCGTGAGTTTTCTATCGTCACTATCCAGGGTGAAACTGTCATCAGCTACGATAGTGATGCGCCCCTGTACCGTCCCGCGGGAAACAACTACGGGCATATTCCCCGAGAGGTACGAATCTTCTTCCTTCATGGAGCTGGCGTGAAAGGTGGTACCAAGATTTTCCACATAGACACTGCCGGCCTCGATTGTGGCGCTTTCATACAGGTCATCATCCACCATGCCGGAGACGCGTACTTTGTCACCTTTTTTCAGCACGTAGGCATCAGCATCCCTGTCGACATCGTCCATCTCGACAGTGATATTGCCTTCACCGTAGTCGAGGACGAACATGTTCGGACCGACACGATCAACGGTCCCGTCAATGTTGAGCCATGTGCCATCCGGGTAGCTACGTGGCTCTTCCTCAGTCTCAGCATAAGCACCGATGGAAAAAGCCATGACCAACATCATTAGCAGGGTATTAAAAGTACGGCAATTCATAATGTTACCTCCGTATCGTTTGAGTGATTAAAAATTACACGAAAGACGTTGACAGGGCAGGGCGCTGGACCTTCAGCCTGTCATAAAAAATCTGATTAGAGTTTTACAGGGGATTTATCGGATGTAGGGCGTTCGGAAGCCCACCAGTACTTGGTGGCATCCATGGAGTCAAGGGAGTGGGTTGATGCTTCGAACAACGGTGCTGCTATACATTGGCATCGATTGCTTGGCATAGGTAGTTTAAAAATCCCTCCGTCAATTAAATAAACAGTGTGGTTAAGTCTCTCGACATTTTCTGATTTATTTTGTTCCCGAAACTTTTTAGTTGATTTGCGGAATATATTTGTAAACGTAGTTCAAGCGATTGGGTATTGCAAACTTCAAGCGTAGCGATCAGGGTTTCCAGCCGTGTCAAGACCGCACAGTATCGGTATCTCCACTCCGGGAAAGTCTTCACTAATTCTCGGATAGTGGCGTGGTCACCACAACCGTTACATTGTCTCGACCAGGCATAGAATACTAGAATGTCCCAAACTCAGACTTTGGTCCGTTTCGGCAACCCGATGCTGGTTCGTCACCTGAATAGCTGATAAAAACTACAGGGGGAACAACGTAGCCGGGATAGATTGCGACCTGTTCGGGAGCTAACCATGGACGACGGGCCGTCCCTTAGGGGGGCTCCCGAGCCTTTGCTGGATAAGAAGCATGACTGGCAGGAGTGTATATGACTACGAGGAGCAACAAGCAATGAACACGACTTTTAAAACGCTGGAAAGCCTGATTCATAATTCTATCGAGATCCATCATCAGGCTGCCGAATTGTACCGCTCACTGGAGAATGAGAGCTCTGACGAACGCTGCAGGATTCTACTGGGGGAGATGGCCGGCAAGGAGTTGGAGATGGCGAAATTGCTGGGAGAATTTCTCCACCGCACGCCACGCGGTACCCTCAATACCTATATGCAGTACACCCTGGAAGAGGACCCACATGATATCGTGGCCGCTGCCAGATCAGAAGGAGCTGGTACAGTTGAGCAAATCGGCCAACTGGGTCAGAAGTTACACTGCTATCAGATTAATTTAATGGAGGGAGCCTTGCATGAGGTGGCCGCAGAAGAGGCCTGCGAGTTACTGGAAAACCTCTTGCAACTTGAAAAAGCCGAGGGCCGGGCATTTACCCGCAGGGCCGACTCGATTCATGATATGTAAACTGCGCCGTCAGAATATGGTCAGCCTCACGGAGGCCTGCCCCCGGTCAGGTGAGTTTAAGGTAGGGTCTCAGTGGTGGTGTTTTAACCAGTCAGCACTACCACCTTCATAATCATATACATGATTAAAGCCCTTCTCATCCAGCTCTCTGGCCGCTTCGGCAGATAACGGGCAGTCAAAATTGGCGCAATAAAGTACTACTTCCCGCTCTTTGCTACCGGCCACACGTTCCACTTCATCGCTAAAATCCTCGGAAGCCTTTGGAATATTGATGGAGGTGCGAATATGTTCGTGCCTGAAGTCCTCGCGAGGTAACACGTTGATCAAGACAAAATCCCTTTTTTCACTGCCATTCATGGCTTCCAGTTCCTCTCGGCTGATCGTTTGCATAGGTTTACTCCTAAAATCATCGCTGAAAAAAATGCTATCCCTGATTCCACAGGGCGGCGGTTGTACTGTAAACCGGGGCTAATGCTGGCTGATTTCCCGAGCGGTTTCGCCACCCAGTTTGGCACTGTCATGGCGTACGATGTCGCCCAGGCTGACAACACCGCATAAACGCTTTTCGTCGCGATTGTTCAGAACAATCAGGCGATAGATTTTCTGATCCTGCATATTATTTGCGACATCATTTACATATTCATCCTGAAAACAATAAAGCACCTTATCCGTTTTCATCTGGCTTACTGTTGTATTTTCAGGATTCTTGCCTGCTGCAACGCCACGAACAGTGATGTCTCTGTCGGTAATCACTCCCTGCAATCTGCCTTGGGGTGAATCACCGATAGGTAAAAACCCGGTGTCGAGGTCACGCATATATTTTGCCGCCTGTGCGAGCGTGGTGTCTGTGGGCACGTATTCCACACTAGTGCTCATGATTTGCTGAACTTGCATAATAAGATCTTCTCCTTGCCTGATGGTGAAAAGAAAATGCCATATATAACATCAGAAAAAACGACGCTAGTTTTTCCTGGCTTTCCAATCTATGGGAATAAAGGCATGGTGTAACGCCCGATAAAAACATTACTGGCAATCCAGTATTTTTATCTGTTGCGCTGTTACTTTAATTTTTAAAATTTGTAGTTTGTTCTGAGAGGTTTAGTAAAATTTTTCTGGACGGTCAAGGAATTGCAAGTGTAAAAATATTGTCCAGCAAGTACATTAGATAAACCTCACTTCACCGAGAAGTTGCCCAACCACGCCAGGCCCCTTGTTGTTCCCCTACACCCGGCTCTTCAGGATGTTTTCGGCAGCGCTCGTTGTAGTCCTGTTCCATGAGTTCGCCTAGACGATAATCCGATTCCAGTTACCGTACGAGCCCTTCACCGGCCCACGGGGAATACTGCAAACTATGATGACTACCGCCAGTACCAGACTCGCCACGGTAGCCAGCAACCCGGCCTCGAGAAGAAAAGTGCAAATCAGCAGCCCCAGCCCGAGGAAGATATTGACTAGCCGCACGGGTCTTGCCACTTCCGCCAAAGCAGTCACCGAAAGAGTGATCAGCAAAGCTCCTATCAAGTGATGGGCATCTGCCAGAGGACCTTCCACCCCGAACAGAATGCGACTTAACATCAGCAAAAAACCTGCGGCAATGCAGATTCCCAGTCCCCAGGACCACCTGACATTGCCACTCAAGATTTCTCTCGCCGCTGCTCTGAGTGAATCCATCTGAAAACTATCCCCGGCGTTTTTTTGTACACGGCCCTCATCGGTATCACCAAAGATAAAGGTTCGCAGCAGGGAGTGGCCCTGACACTTGCGACGCCACAGGAACTGACCAGTGGCCACCAGCTCATCCACGGAAAGCGGAATCTGCAGGAGCATGGCCATGGCGGCAATCAGGCACAGAGTGCACCAGGTATTCAGCAGGATTGGCTGGATAATGATAAAGGTAATGGACACCGCCCCCAGCGGCACGATAAGAATGCCGAACAGTGTGGTCAGCCAGGGCATGGTGCGCCAGCGCCGGACCGAACCGGCCACGCCTACGAGGATTTCCAGTAAATACACTAGGGCTCCGACACCGGCATCGGGCACTGGCCATGCCTCGGAAACCGACGATGTAGTGATTTCTTCGGTACCGTTCTTACTGTCTCCCGGCACAGCGCCTGCAAAGAAGGGTTCCCACAACCCATCCACATGGCCGAGCTGGTAAGCGGCCATATAGCTGGAAATAAAAAACCCGATAAACGCCAGAACAATAATGGGCAGCCGTTGAAACCAGCCGGACGGGGAGTAGTGCCAGCCGGGCGGGATTGTCGGCCCTGTCATGGCTGCCAGTGGCGACACGCCGGGGGCGGGCCGCAGTAGTACTGAAAAGCCGACCACCAGACTTCCCACCAGAGTGCCGTTGAGATAGGCGGAAGGCTCCGGGGCCCACATCAGCAGGGGGGCCGACATGACCCAGATGCCCACAGCAGCGGTGGCCCATCGTGCTGCTGGCAGGGACCAGGACAGGGATAAAAAGGCAAACACAATAATGGCGCAACCGGCGAGAATGTCGCTGTAAACCATACCTGTGGATTGGTAATCGAGGCGTACAACGGACATTATCAGCCAAAAGCCCAGACCGATATTGAACAGATGCCCCCATAGGTTGCGGGCATGCTCTTCCCGGTACCAGTTTTCGTGCCGACGCCGCAGCCTTTCAGGTTTGTCGGTTTTTTCCGCCGCATCCAGCATCCAGTCGGGGGGGCGAATACCGTTGTGTTCATACCAGGCAGCCGGATCCTTCTTGAGGTTTCCAACCATACTGGACAACTCATCGCCTATAAAATGTCGGGGCTCCCAGTCGAGAAGCTGTTTGGCCCGACTCAGGTCCAGGGCATAGTGATCGGAAGAGAGGTTGATCATGAAAGGTTTGATAAAAGGCTTTTCACCATGATCCAGTGCGTCGGGCACCACAGGCTCGGCTTTTTCCTGAACCCAGGCTCCCGCTTTGGCAATAGACTCAGGCAGGGTATATGTACTCCACTGCTTTTCTCCGTGGAGCTGATACCCCAGTGCGTCCTGTAGTTCCCTGTAACTCATCACCTCGGATTCTCCTGCCAACAGGGTGCAGGCAGCTGGCATCTCCGTGCGCTTGTCGACACAGCGTTTGAAGACTTCCAGCATGTCTTCCAGGTGAATGAATGCCTGACCGGCATCCAGGTTTCCGGAATACAGATGCGATTCCATGGCGCGTTCATAGATGCGAGCAATCTGGTGTGACAGTGTTGGCACGGCGGTGTTTTCGTCGTACAGGCCTGCCAGATGCAAAAGCGTGTAAGGGATACGCTCACCGTATTGCTGGATCACCGCTTCAGTTTCAGCCTTGGACTCCGGGTAGGCCCAGCCGGGGGCCAGGGGAGAACCTTCCGTTACATATTCCCCCGGCGACACAGGCTTGTGAACCAGCATGGTGCCTGAATAAATAAAGCGCTCCACGTCAAAGGGCTCGAGGGCATCCAGCAGACGGCGTGTTCCCTCGACGTTGACTTCCTCATATAAAACCGATTTGACACCAGTGAAATCAAAGTAGGCCGCCAGGTGAATAACTGCTGCAATTTTGTCGCCATGCTCTCGATGCAATTGATTGAATGCCAGACGGAGAGAATCTGCGGAGGTGAGGTCGGCAACGATATCGCATTTATCAGGCTTCAAATCCATCCCCACAACCTGATAGTTTGCCTTGAGCTTTTTTGTCAGGGCTGTGCCGATATTTCCACCCGCACCGGTAATAACAACAATGGGTTTGTTAGCTGACTTTTGCCTGGTGTTTTTGATAAGGGTCCTCTCTACAAACTGTATTGGCTGACATTGTGCTGGCCTTTTTTCGCCTGACCGGGGTCACTGAAGTCATCAATGCCATGATGAAACTATGTTGCTGGATAGTGCTGCTGTGGCCCGACACACGTAAAAAGTTAGTTCAAAATTTGTATTTGTTCCAACTAGAGATGTCGTTGAGGTAAATGCAGGTAAATCGGACCAAGTTCATCATAGAAGCCATCAGGGGGCATATCTCTTGTGCTATCTTCAGCTGGCCGGGGTATTTCCATTGGTCACATAAACAGTGCTAGTCTCACATCAGGTTTAAGGCGCCTGTTGACGGTGGATCCGGGTTGGTGGGTGTCGGCCCAGTTTTGACACAGGCGGCCGTATTTCAACAGGCAGATTGAATCTGACAAAGGGGCTTTCCATGCTCGAATCAATCCAGCAACAAATTCTGGATGTTTTAACTTCAGTGATTGTTCATATTCCCAATCTGGTGGGTGGATTACTGTTACTGCTGGCCGGTTGGCTGCTGGCCCGGTTTTTACATCTGCTGGTTACCCGCTTTATCCGTACTCTCAATCATCTGCTGGATCGCCAGTTACAAAACTTAAATCTTCACTTTGTGCGCATACCGGCTGCCACAGAAAGGTTGATTGGTTTTGTGGTGTTCTGGGCCACTATTCTGATATTTGCCATTGTCGCAATTCGCGTGGTGGGCGTTGCCGGGGCGACTGTCTGGCTCGATCGTTTAATGGTGTATCTGCCCTCTCTGATGGCGGGTGGCCTGATTATTATCAGCGGCTATATTCTCGGCAGTGTGGTTCGCCATCTGATCACCCATGCGGCGGCCTCAGCCGATATTGCCCAGGCAGTGCTACTCGGTCAGATTGCGCAGATCTCCTTTCTTATCGTCGGCGTGGTCATGGGGCTTGGCCAGGTGGGCGTCGATGTCAGTTTCCTGGTCATTCTGTTTGGTATTGGTTTTGCCGCCGTTTTGACGGGGTTTTCTCTGGCCTTTGGCCTCGGAGCCAGACCGCTGGTGGAAAACCTCATCGCAACACGTCATCTCAAGGAATTTGTCCGGCCCGGACAGATTGTCGAGACCGGCAATGAGCGGGGCAGGGTATTGGAGTTCACTGCCACTGGAATGGTGGTGGAAACGGCTGAAGGTCGAAAACTGATTCCGGCGCGGCTCTGTATGCAGCAGTCTTTCAGTGTGATTACCCGGGAGTCGATGGATGACAAACTCTAATCCCCTGAGTCTGGATTTTCTTATCAATAAGCCCGAGGCCGCAGCCCGGGTGTTGCAGTCGCTGGAGGATCAAGAGGCGGCGTTGTACCTGCAGGAGGTGCCGGTCCGGATTGTTGCTCCTGTACTGCAGGAAATGCAGGTGTGGCCAGCCTCGCGTATTCTCGACCAGTTGTCGCTGGAACAGAACGCGGCTATTTTTGCCCGGCTCCCCTACCAGACAGTCGCTGCGCTGTTGCGTTTGCAGCAGCGCACACGGCGCACCGAGCTGCTGGCAGTACTGCCCGCCAAGCTTTCCCGGTCTTTGAGTGTGTCGCTGATTTATCAGGAAAACACGGTTGGTGCCTGGATGGATATGTCCACACCGGGCTTTTATCCTGAGCTCACGGTCGGTGATTGTCTGGCATTACTGAAAAAGTCTGCGGACTCATTTGGTACCAGTCTGGTGATTATCAACCAATCTCACCAAGTGATTGGCATGGTAGGTCTGGATAAGCTGCTGGCCAGCCCCGATGAGCAAATACTGGGTCAATTGGTGGATTCGGCTCAGCAACCGCTGGCCGCAGAGATGAGCATCCAGATGGCTGTCAATCTGTCTGATTGGCATTGTTACCCTGTGTTGCCGGTCCGCAATTCGAGTGGTGTTTACCTCGGGACAGTGACACGTTCAGTATTGCGCACGGCACTGGAGAAGACCCCTTCGGCGAATGTCTCACTGGGCGATTCACTGTTGTCTCATCTTGCCCGCGCCATGGTTGTCACTGCGACCGGTATGGTGCAAATGGCTCCGGGCAGTCATGCGTCCTGGTTGGCTGATAAAGGAGGGTCATACCATGACGACTAATGCTTCCCCGGATCCCCGCGCGGTTGACATGGCGTTGACCCGCAAATTTCTGCTGGATTATCCCAGAGATGCAGCCCTGAAAATTGAAGCGCTGGCTCCCCGGGAGGTGGCCGCAGTGCTGAGCCTGCAGCCCGTATATGTGCTTTTATCCCTATGGCGGTATTTGACGCCCAATGTCGCTGCCGAGATTCTGGTTTGTTTACCAGAAGGGCACAGCCGTCAACTGCTTAGCGAACTACCACCTCTGGATTCGGTGCGGATGATCGGGCAGCTGGATGACGAATCACGGGATGCTCTGCTGAAGACCCTGGACGAATCAATCCGCAGGGAGTTGGCGGAACTGATGAGCTACCCGGAAAGCAGTGCCGGACGTTTGATGGATACCCGTGCCCTGGTATTTCGCGACAGCATGACCATCTCAGAGACGCTGGAAATTCTCCGCAAGCGCCAACTGAAGACGGCGCGCAGTGTCTTTCTGGTTGATACCGAAGGCCGCCTGAGCGCCAAGGTTCACTTGCAGGACATCGCTATCGCCGATCCCGGCACATCCCTGGGGGCGATAGCCAAACCGGTTACGGCAGTGGTTGCCGGTACCGCAGGAAAAGAGGAAATTTCCGAGTTGTTTGAAAAACATCAACTGCTCGACTTGCCAGTGGTTGATATTGATCGTCGTCTGCTGGGTATTATCCATCACAGCAGTCTGGTTCAGGTTTCCCAGGAGGACATGTCATCCGATGTGCTGGCCATGGTGGGTGCCAGCCGTGAAGAACGCGCCCTGTCGAAGCCACTGTTTGCCGTGAAAAAGCGGATGCCCTGGTTACAGGTCAATTTGCTGACGGCTTTTTTGGCCGCCTCCGTAGTGGGAATATTCGAAAGCACGATTGCCAGTTTTACGGCTCTGGCCGTGCTGCTGCCGGTGGTTGCCGGTCAGTCGGGCAATGCCGGGGCCCAGGCTCTTGCGGTTACTATGCGCGGCCTGGCATTGCGAGAAATCACGGTTCGCCACTGGTTCAGGGTGATGTTCAAGGAAGTACGGGTGGGCCTGATAAATGGTATTGGTATTGCAGTGACCTGCGGCATTGGCGTATTTGTATGGAGCCAGTCAATAGGGCTGGTGCTGGTGATCTGTTCAGCGATGGTGCTGGCGATGATCGCGGCGGGTTTTGCCGGTGCGGTGGTGCCGATTGTGCTGGTACGGATGGGCCAAGACCCGGCGCAGGCATCTTCCATTATTCTTACCACAGTCACTGATATTATCGGCTTTTTTGCCTTTCTGGGAATCGCGGCACTGCTGTCGGGGCTGCTGTAGCAACTTACCCGGTAAAGCGGGAGGATAGTAATCTTCTGGTGGGGCCGGTCGTCGTTGATAACCAGGTTGGGTTTCGCGGTTCTGTTGCCTGCAAAGGCGGGACTAGTGAGGCATAATAGCCACCGATTGCTTCTGTCAGGTACTGACACTTGGCTCAATATGGTGTATGCAACGGTGCAGCACTTTTTATTACCCAAAAATGGATTTCCCCCGATATGACCCTAACTGTACGCAAAGCTGTTATTCCTGTCGCCGGGCTGGGCACTCGTATGTTGCCGGCCACCAAGGCTATTCCAAAAGAAATGTTGCCGGTGGTGGACAAGCCGCTTATCCAGTACGTCGTCAATGAGGCTATTGCGGCGGGAATTACCGAGATCGTACTGGTCACCCATGCCAGTAAGAACTCCATTGAGAACCACTTCGACACCAGTTTTGAGCTGGAGGCGCAGCTGGAAAAGCGGGTCAAGCGTCAGCTACTTGATGATGTCCGCTCGATCGTGCCCCAGGAGGTGACCATCATTTCGGTCAGGCAGCCCTATGCAAAGGGTCTTGGGCATGCAATCAGTTGTGCGAGGCCGGTGGTAGGTGATCAGCCTTTTGCCATTCTGTTGCCGGATGTTTTGGTGGACAAGTATCGGGCAGACTCGAAAAAAGACAATTTATCGTCCATGGTGAAAAACTTTACTGCCACAGGTCACAGCCAGATTATGGTGGAGGCGGTTCCATGGGAAGACGTTAATAAATATGGCGTTGTCGATTGTCAGGGCGTTGAGTTGATGGCCGGCAGCGTGGCGAGAATCCACAGCATGGTCGAAAAACCGAAACCGGAGAATGCTCCGTCCAACATGGCTGTTGTGGGACGTTACGTGGTGTCACCGACCATTTGGGATCTGCTGGAAAAAACGCCACTCGGGGTGGGTGGTGAGGTCCAGTTAACGGATGCCCTGGAAGAACTGCTCAAGCAGGAGGTGGTCGAGGCCTACCGGATCGTAGGTTGCAGCCATGATTGCGGCAGTAAACTCGGCTACCTACAGGCCAATATTGCCTATGCCCTGCAGCACGATGAAATTGGTGAAGGGGTGAAAGACTACCTTAAAAACAATCGCCATGTTGACGCTGCAGCCACATTCGAAAAACCGCGCCGATAACCTGCCCTTTGTGATGACCCATACCGGTTTGGGGTGGGTGTCCCTGTGATGTGAGTACTATGAAAATTACCTGCTTTAAGGCATATGACATTCGGGGCAGGCTCGGTTCTGAGCTGTCCGTAGAGATTGCATACCGTATTGGCCGGGCCTATGCCCGCTGGTTGAAACCTGAAACTGTGGTGGTTGGCGGGGATATTCGCACCTCCAGCCCGACGTTGAAAAGTGCGCTGGCCTCGGGGTTGCGGGATGAAGGCGTCGATGTGCTGGATATTGGGTTATGCGGCACCGAGGAAATCTATTTTGCGACGGCGCACCTTAAGCTGTCCGGTGGCATCATGGTGACGGCCAGTCACAATCCCATTGATTATAACGGCATGAAAATGGTGCGGGAGGACTCCAGGCCAATCAGTGCCGACACCGGCCTGAAGGCGATCCAGGCATTAGCCGAAGAAACAGATTTCCCCCCGGTAGAGCTCAGTCAGCGTGGGACTTATCGTCGTATCAGTTGTTCCGATGCCTATATTGAACATCTGCTATCGTATGTGGAGCGAAGCAAACTTCGTCCGTTGAAAATCGTCGTCAATGCCGGCAATGGTGCTGCCGGTCCTGTGCTCGATGCGCTGGAAAGCTTTTTGCCCTTTGAGCTGATCAAGGTGAATCATGATCCGGACGGGGAGTTTCCCAACGGTATTCCAAACCCGTTGTTGCCAGAGAGTCGCCATCACACCAGTGATCTGGTGAAGTCCTCTGGTGCCGATTTTGGCCTGGCCTGGGATGGGGATTTTGACCGTTGTTTTCTGTTCGATGAGCAGGGCGAATTTATTGAGGGCTACTATATTGTCGGGTTGCTGGCAAAAGCATTTCTGCGCAAGCATCCGGGAGAAAAGATTGTCCACGACCCTCGTTTGATCTGGAACACCCAGGCGGTCTGCCGGGAATTTGGTGGTGAGGCGGTGCAAAGTAAATGTGGTCACGCCTTTATCAAGCAGGTCATGCGTGAGCAGGATGCTATCTATGGCGGTGAGATGAGTGCCCACCATTATTTCCGGGATTTCTTTTATTGCGACAGCGGCATGGTTCCCTGGCTTTTAGTGGCCGAGCTGCTGAGTGTGACCGGTCAGCCTTTGTCAGACATGATCCAGTCGATGGTGGAAGACTACCCCTGTTCCGGTGAACTGAACCGCCGTATTGATGATCCCCAGCGGGTGATGACACTACTTGAAGAACACTACGCCAATGGCGCAGTGAGTATTGAGCGGGTGGACGGATTGAGTGTGGCCTATACTGACTGGCGGTGTAATCTGCGCAGCAGTAATACCGAACCAGTTGTCAGGCTCAATGTGGAAGCCAATGACCGGGCCTTGATGGAACAGAAAACCCTCGAGCTGCTCGGCCTGATGGGTGCCGATTGATGTAGGCGGTATGGCTCACTGAGGCTGTTGCCCGTTCGGAATCAGTAAATCAACCAACCACTTCCGGGAGCGTGTCATGCAGGATAAAACAGTATTGGTGACTGGTGCCACCGGATTTATCGGCAGCCGGTTCTGCCGTGAGGCCCTCTCCAGGGGTGCCCGGGTAATCGGTCTGAGCCGGGATGCGCAACAGGCACAGAAAAAACTCCCTAGTATCGAGTTTGTTGAGAACCTTGACGCCCTGTCTTCCGAACAACCCATCGACTATATCGTCAATCTGGCTGGTGAACCGCTGGTTGCCGGTCGCTGGAATGACCGGCGCAAACAGGCCTTCATAGACAGCAGGGTCGGCACTACCAACCGGTTATTCGAGCATTTCCAGAAAGCATCTGCACCACCTTCGGTATTGGTCAGTGGCTCCGCCGTAGGCTATTACGGCCCTCACCAGGACGAGCCATTGGGAGAGGATGGTGTTCAGCACGATTGTTTTGCCAGCCGTCTTTGTCTGGAATGGGAAAAGAGTGCCTCACAATTTGCTTCGTTGGGAACCCGGATATGCTACCTGCGTACCGGTATTGTGCTGGGGGCTGGTGGTGGCGCACTGAGTCGAATGCTGTTGCCTTTCCGCATGGGGCTGGGCGGCCGCCTGGGTTCTGGCAAGCAGTGGATGCCCTGGATTCATATAGCCGATGAAGTGGCGATCATTTTTTATTGTCTGGAACAATCTGCGCTGCAGGGGGCGGTCAACGCCACGGCTCCGAATCCGGTGACGAATCGTCAATTTACCAAGGCGCTCGGTTCTGCACTGCACCGTCCGACCATCTTCCCCATGCCGGAGCCCTTGGCAGTACTGCTGTTCGGTGAGATGGCCAAGGAATTATTGTTGACGGGCCAGCGGGCGTGCCCACGAAAACTGCTCGAGTCCGGCTATTCATTCCGTTTTGCCAAACTGGATGAAGCGCTTGGGGATATTGTCTAGCGCAGATTTGTCGTTGCCAGGGGGCTGTACAAAGGTCCGCTGGCCGTCAATTGACTCTGAAACAGGACTATCTGCCTAACAGATAAACAGACGTCGATTTCCAGGTCGATTTTTGCACTTGGTATTGCGGGGGCTTTTCCCAGCGTGATATGTGGCCTGAATTCCCGCTGAAGCGGTTCAAAGCCACTGGCAGCAAGGGACGCAGAAAGCTGCTGGTACAGTGCCATCAATGCCGTCGAATATTCGGGAATGGCGGCGATAGTCCTGTTCCCCGTGGCGGGAAACCGCTCGACAGTCTTCAGCAATAAATCAAATTTTTTAACGCTGAGGTCCTGGATGATCTGAACGGCAACGGCGGTCTGCTCACCTGTTTGTTCCCCGAGAAACCTCAGTGTCAGGTGGCGGCGCTGAGCAGGCACCCAGTGGTTGCCGGCATCGTTCAACCGTTGTCGGCAAATATCATCCAGAAGTTGATTTACTGTTTCAGGCAGTGTCAGGGCAATAAACAGTCGCACGGGATTACCAACTCAGTCGCCGCAGTATATGCAGCCGGAGGTGCATGTTTCCCGAACCTCGATTTTGCTGAGCAGGGGGAGCGTCGGTTTTAACCGTGCCCAGATCCACCTGGCTATATTTTCACTGGTAGGGTTTTCCAGTCCGTCGATTTCGTTGAGATAATGATGATCGAGTTGGTCATAGACCGGTTTGAAGTAATCTTTCAGGTCGCCAAAATCCATCACCCAACCGGTTTTGTCGCCGACGGTGCCGCTCAGGTAAAGCCTGATATGGTAGGAGTGCCCGTGCAGCCGACCACATTTATGTCCCTCTGCCACATTGGGTAGAAGGTGTGCCGCCTCAAAGGTAAATTCCTTGAAAATTTCCATGGGTGTACCGGTCATTTGAAAAGTTGGCCTATGGTAATTTGCAGATCTTTCCTTGTACACAAACCTGCAACTGAAATGTTTGACACCGACCGATATTTCGGTAGAATGCGCCTCTCTCTGAGGAGGGTGGTTAGCTCAGTTGGTAGAGCGACGGCCTTACAAGCCGTAGGTCACAGGTTCGACCCCTGTACCACCCACCAGTGTAAAAGTAGCATTTTGCGGACCGGTAGTTCAGCTGGTTAGAATGCCGGCCTGTCACGCCGGAGGTCGCGGGTTCGAGTCCCGTCCGGTCCGCCATATTTTAAAAAGCCACCCACCCGGGTGGTTTTTTTATTGGAAGAGCTTTTAGGGACGAGAACCCGCGAAGCGGTTCGACCGATTAGCGCAGCCAATCAAGCCGCCGGAGGAGTGGCGGCGGGGTTTACCCCTAGTGCCCCCTGGGCGCTAGTCAATCCGGTCCGCCATCACTTATCGGGTTTTGTGCCAGTTTGTTGTCCTATAGTACAGTTCCCAATGGTTCTGGTGTTTTACCTGTTGACTGTTACCGTTACCATGCTTGGCTCGGCCATGATAATCAGGGTAACGGCAATAGCTGTGCGGGTTTTTATCCTGTTGCTGCTAAATTATCAGGTTAGTCCGGCTACGTTTTTTAAACTGGCGTGGGTAAATGATCCCTTTCATTTCAGCGTCTTTTGCTCTACCTTGAGGCCAATTGTTTCTTTGATTTAACCCAGTTGATCTGGAAAGGTATATTCATGAAAGACCTTGATACAAAAATGGAAGAGACCACTTCGACCCCTTGGGATCAGTGGTTTGAAATGCTGACGGCTTTTAAAGCGGAAAAGGGCCACTGTCTGGTACCTCATAATTACAAGACCCCGGAGGGTTACTTTCTTTGGTACTGGGTGCAGAAAATGTGCCGGGACAAAGCCAGGGGCGAACTTTCGGAAGATCAAATTGAACGACTGAACAGTCTGGAGTTCGTCTGGGACTTGCACGACTTGCCTTGGGAAAAAGGGTTTGCTGCATTGCAGGCCTACAAGGCAGAGTACGGCAATTGCCTGGTTCCCGACGGTTACGTGACCAAGGATAACTATCCCCTTGGCCTGTGGGCATGGAAACAACGTTATTTTGATGGCAACTATCCCCGAGATAAGTACCATCGTCTCGCCGAGCTCGGGTATGTATGGGATTTGCGTGAATACGCATGGGACTGTATGTACGCTGCGCTTGAGGCCTATCAGAAAGAGTACGGTGATTGCCTTGTGCCAGAGGGTTATATGGTTGAAGGGGGCGTTGATCTCAGTATGTGGGTAACCAAGCAGCGTTTAGATTTGGCACATAATTATCTTACACAGGCAAAGCTGTCAAAATTGAACAGGCTGGGATTCTGCTGGGCGACGGCTGATGATCTGCCGCACGTGCTGTTTGTGCCGGGAGACAACAGTAAAAAAAGTAATGTTTCAACTTCAAGCGGCCCGCTTTAATAGGAGCTGGTAGGATATTACTGGTCTGGTGGCGCTGAGAATCATTGTGACCCTGTTCCCAATGATTCTCGGTCGCCAGCTTATATCCAATAGCATACGTTGCTGTATGGACTCCCGTGTCGGCCTTGTCTCCCGCCATGGATGTACCCTCATTAAATCCGTTTGGCCTGGGTTTCGGTATAACTGGATCTTGCCGGATTGCTCATAACAAGTTTCTCCCTCGAGTGTTTGCATTGGCGCTTCAGCGGCTTCTGGCGATAACGGGCTCTATTTCCACAACGGAGCTTTATCACCCTTTTTGGGCGAAACCGATAAGATTCTGGGTATATAATCCAACGGTATTCCTAAAGGGACTCTTCCGGTTACTCCATGACTGACTTCAAACACATCGCGCTTGTGGCCAATATCCAGTTGCCCGAGATTGTAGACTCGCTGAAGCGACTGATCACTTTTCTGACAGAATCCGGCTATCAGGTGTTGCTTGAGCAAAAAACGGCGGAGCTGGTCGGCGACAGCCAATTACCGGTATTTGATAGTGACAGTCTAGAGACGTCGGTGGATCTTATCATTGTAGTTGGGGGCGATGGCAGTATGCTGAGCGCTGTGCGCAGCTTGGTGAGATATGATATTCCTTTGTTGGGTGTCAATCGGGGTCGACTGGGTTTTCTTACCGATATCCTGCCGGATGAAATGGAATCACAGATGAAACGGGTGCTGGCCGGGGAGTTTATTCTCTCCAGCCGTTTTCTGCTGGATGTTTCCATTAGCAGAAAAGGGACTGTGATCGGAACCGGTGCAGCACTGAATGATGTGGTGCTTCACCCAGGGAAATCCGTCCGGATGATGGAGTTTGAGCTGTATATTGATGGGCAATTTGTCTACAGCCAGTGTTCCGATGGTCTGATTGTTTCTACCCCGACGGGATCTACAGCCTATGCGCTCTCTGGGGGTGGGCCGATCATGCATCCCAATCTGGATGCAATTGTTCTGGTGCCGATGAATCCCCATACGTTGTCCAGTCGACCCATTGTCGTGGGCGGCAAGAGTGATATCGAGATCAGGGTGGGGTCCCGCAACGAGCTGCATCCGCTGGTCACCTGTGACGGTCAGACTGACCTGCAGTCCGAGCCCGGTGATATCATTCAGATCCACAAGAAAGCCCGCCAGGTGCAGTTGATTCATCCGGTCGCACACAATTTTTATGAGACCTGTCGTACCAAGCTTGGGTGGGGCAGCCGACTGGGTATCGATGAACGCACCAGTGATCGCATCAATAGGCTGGTCAACTAATTGCCATGAGTGAACTGGATTCAACTTGGACACATGTGGCAGACATCCCCGCTCAGCTTGATATGGACGATCTCTATGCCCGGTTAAACAGTCTGGGTATATCCCATCAGCTCAAACTCCATGGTGAGTGGGTTCAACTGTGGATAGAATATCCTGAGCAGTTGCCGCAGGTTATCAGTCTGCTGGAGGAGGCGAGGTCAACATTTTCTCCCGCCATATCGGGTCCCCCCGCCTTGAGTTTTCAGCAACAGTTACAAAAAGCCCCGGTAGTCTTGATCCTGCTGTTGCTCAGTGTCATCGGTGCTGCTTTGGTCAGTCATGCGTTTCCACTGGTGCACTGGTTGACCTTCCAGGACTACCTTTTGGTCGGTGAAAGTATCCGCTTCGAGTATGCGGAGATCGCTCTGGGTCGGGGCGAATACTGGCGGTTGGTGACGCCGGTTTTCTTGCACTTTGGTATTTTTCATCTGGCATTTAACGGCCTCTGGCTGTGGGAGTTGGGGCGGCGAATCGAAACCCTTGCAGGCAGTCTGCACATGTTGATGATTGTTTTGTTGATGGCGATTGCCTCTAACCTGGGGCAATACCTGTGGAGCGGCCCCGCGCTGTTTGGCGGTATGTCCGGTGTGGTTTATGGTCTGCTCGGCTATATCTGGATAAGAAACCGGGTATATCCCAGTCCAATACTCTCTCTTCCCGGGGGGTTGCTGGGCTTCATGTTGATCTGGCTATTGGCAGGGATGAGCGGTTTTATGGAGCTATTGATGGGAGTCAATATCGCCAATGCCGCCCATGCGATCGGCCTGATTAGCGGCATGGTGCTGGGGGGCTGGGCCGGAGCTATCGATACCGGCGGGCATCGTCAGTAGCTGGTATAATTTTGCACAGACATAAATCCTTAAGGTAGTGGTTGGGTGACAGCGGCTACCGAGTTGTCACTGAGGTAAACCATGGATTTTCAGCAACTGATCGATTCCATCACCCCCGATATTTACGAAAGTCTCAAGCTGGCTGTGGAGCGGGGCAAATGGCCCGATGGCAGAAAACTTACCGCAGCTCAGCGGGAAAACAGTATGCAGGCAATTATTGCCTATGATCTCCGCCACACACCTGAAGACCAGCGCGTTGGCTATATTCCGCCCAAGAAAAAAACTGAACCCTGTGACACCAATAAGCGGTCTGATCACAGCGATGGCCCGCAGCCCCTCAAATGGCAGTCGTAATTAATGCCTGATTATTCGGGACACCTCAAGAAAATGCGGGTAGCTCTGGCGGACGGCCCAGTGCAGTACGGTTTGCCGCTGGACGACGAGTGCCTGCCGTTGAACGATCTGCTTGGTAAAACCCTGCGTATTCAGTACAGCGGTACAATTCACTGTATTCATTGTGGCCGGCGCAGTAACAAGAGTTTCAGTCAGGGCTACTGCTATCCGTGTTTCACGAAACTGGCGCAGTGTGACACCTGCATTGTCAGCCCGGAAAAATGCCATTATTTCGAGGGCACCTGCCGGGAGCCGGAATGGGGTGAACAACATTGTATGGTGGATCATATTGTCTACCTGGCCAATTCATCCGGGGTGAAAGTTGGCATTACCCGCGAGAGCCAGCTGCCGACCCGCTGGATTGATCAGGGAGCCTTACAGGCACTGCCCATCATGCGAGTGAAAACCCGTCAGCAATCCGGCCTGGTGGAGGATGTTTTACGCCAGTATGTGGCAGACAAGACGAATTGGCGAACCATGCTGAAGGGCGAGATTGTTCCCGCCGATCTGCCGGCTATTCGGGATGCACTGTTTGACCGGACCGAAACACAGCTGACTGCTCTGGAAGACCGTTTCGGTCTTCAGGCCCTCCAGCGGCTTGATGATGCAGCCCCCATGAATATTGATTACCCGGTGCTGGAATACCCAACAAAGGTGACCAGCTTCAATCTGGATAAGGTGCCTTCGTTAGAGGGAACCCTGCTGGGTATAAAAGGCCAGTATCTGATTTTTGACAGCGGGGTCATCAATATTCGCAAATACACAGCCTACCATGTAGAAGTGGCCCATTAATTATGATGATGAGAGATGCCCAGCCGGGCAATATTTACCTGAAAGACTACTCTGCCCCACGCTATCTGATCGATAAAACGGCATTGCGTGTGGATATCCGTCAGGATGACACTGTTGTTCTGGCCACCCTGGACGTGAGACGCAACCCCGATGCCAATGACCGGGAAACCAGCCTAGTGCTGGATGGTCAGGGGCTGTCGCTGCAATCCCTGAGTATCGACGGAAAGCCGTTGACGCCCGAGCAGTTTAGCGCGACGGCAGATGAGCTGTTGATCCACAACGTCCCTGAGCAATTCACTCTGACATCGGAAGTGATTATTCGTCCGAAGGAAAATTCGTCCCTGGAAGGATTATTCAAATCCCGCACCATTTACTGTACCCAGTGTGAAGCCGAAGGTTTCCGGGGTATCACTTACTATCTGGATCGCCCCGATGTGATGTCGGAATTTACCACGACGGTAGTGGCCGACCAGGCCGAGTGTCCGGTCTTGTTGTCTAATGGCAACCTGTTGGAAACGGGCGAGTTACCGGATGGCCGCCACTGGGCAACCTGGCACGATCCCTTTCTCAAGCCCGCCTACCTGTTTGCGCTGGTGGCCGGTGAATTGTCTGTGGTAGAAGACAATTTCACCACCTGCAGTGGCCGTAACGTGGTGCTACAGCTCTATGTGGAATCCAAGGATCTGGAGAAATGTGATCACGCCATGACCTCCCTGAAAAATGCCATGCGCTGGGATGAAGAGGTCTATGGTCGTGAGTACGATCTCGATCTCTATATGATCGTGGCGGTGGACGACTTCAATATGGGGGCCATGGAAAACAAGGGCCTCAATATCTTCAATACTTCCTGTGTGCTGGCCCATCAGGCCACCACCACCGACGATGGCTTCAATCGGGTAGAGGCTGTGGTGGCCCACGAGTACTTTCACAACTGGTCCGGTAACCGTGTTACCTGCCGGGACTGGTTTCAGCTGAGCCTGAAAGAGGGCTTTACCGTGTTCCGCGATTCACAGTTCTCTGCGGACATGGGTTCCCCGGTGGTCAAGCGGGTCGAAAATGTCACCATGCTGCGCACGGTGCAATTTGCCGAAGATGGCGGCCCGACGGCCCACCCGGTGCAGCCTGCATCCTATATGGAGATCTCCAACTTCTACACGGCCACCATTTATGAGAAAGGGGCAGAGGTGGTGCGTATGATTCATACGCTGCTGGGTCCGGAATTGTTCCGTCGCGGCTCTGATCTCTACTTTGAGCGCCACGATGGCCAGGCTGTCACCATCGAAGATTTTGTGGCCGCCATGGCCGAGGTCAGTGGTAGGGATTTCAGTCAATTCATGAATTGGTACCGCCAGGCCGGCACACCTCGCCTGACTGTCACCAGTGGTTACGATGAACAGCAGCGACAGTTCAAATTACACTTTTCGCAGAGTTGTCCGCCCACTCCCGAGAGCCAGAACAAACAGCCCTTTCATATTCCAGTAACGGTGGGGTTAGTGACAGACGCAGGGGATTTGCCACTGAGTCCGGCAGGTGAAACCAGCCGGGTTGTGGAAATTACCGAAACCGAGCAGACAGTAGTTTTTGAGCACATCGATTGTCGACCAGTACCATCTCTGCTGCGCAATTTTTCGGCGCCTGTAAAACTGAATTATCCCTATAGTTTTGATGAGTTGGGTTTTTTAATGGCCCATGATAGCGATGGCTTCAACCGCTGGGATGCCGGTCAGCGGCTCTCCATCGCGTTAATGCAGTCGTTGATTAAAGATTTTCGTACCGGTGAACCACTGCAACTGGATAGCCGTTTGCCAGAGGTTTTTGCCAAGGTGCTGGATGAAATCGAGGCCGACCAGGCCATGCAGGCACTGGTGTTGACCCTGCCTACCGAGTTTCTGCTGGCAGAGTTGTCCGACGTGATTGATGTAGAAGCTATCCATCAGGTTCGTCGCTTTGTCTGTGGTGAGTTGGGAAAAACCCTGGTGACCGCTTGGCGTAAAGCCTATCTGGATAACGTGCAGCCACAATATGCGCTTTCCGGTGTTGCCATGGCGCGGCGGAGTCTAAAAAACCTTTCCCTGCGCTATCTGTTGAACAGCGGCGTCGAGGATTCCCTGTCACTGGCTCATGAGCAGTTTATGACCGCAGACAACATGACCGATCGGTTAGCTGCATTATCCGGGTTGGTTAATGACCCGCGGGACGCGGCGGTGACGCTGGCAGAGAAGGCGCTGGACAAATTCTACCAGGATTGGCAACAGGAGCCGCTGGTGCTGAACCAGTGGTTTCAGGTACAGGCGTCCTGTATGCGTCCGGGTGGCCTGGAGCGGGTGAAAAAACTCATGCAGCACACTGCATTTGACTTCCATAACCCCAACAAGGTGCGTGCGCTGGTGGGTGTATTCTGCAACAGTAATCCGGTTAACTTTCATCGGCAGGATGGCGCTGGCTACCAGTTCCTGGCTGATAATGTGCTGGCATTAGACAAGCTGAACCCGCAGATTGCCTCCCGTCAACTGACGCCGCTAACCAAATGGCGACGCTATGACCTGTCGGCACAGTCACTGATGCAGGAGCAACTTTCCCGTGTGCTGGCAGCGCCTGGTTTGTCTCGGGATACGTATGAGATCGCTTCGAAGAGTCTTTGAGGGATTACCGCTGCACTCTGTTGACTTGATGCGTGTCAATGACAACGGTGATGAATAAGCAGACACTGGCCTAGGTAGATGTGCCAAACAGGTGTATCTCCAAAGTGACAGCAACCCCTCTTGAAGGGGTTTTTCATCGTTAATATTTAGGAGAGCCTCTGGCTCTCCTTTTTTTGCCCGCTGTTCTGGACGACCCCTTTGCGTTGATTATCGGGCAGTGGTTTTTTTTGTCCGTTTTTTATTGTTCAGGTGATCATGAAGTGCCAGGAATTGTAGGGTCAGCGGATGACTGGGCGCAAAGTGAATCAGCGGTTTCCCCGCCTGATGTGATTCGCGCATTTTTACCGACTGGTTCAGATAAATTGGCAGTACCGGGTGCTTCTCTGCAATCAGCTCATTGATGATTTGTGTCGGCAAATTGGCTCTCGGCTGAAACTGATTGGCGATAATTCCTTCGATCAGCAGGTCTTCATTGTGATCATCCCGTATTTCGCCAATGACATGCAGAATGTTGTACAGGGCATGTCGTGAAAATGCGTCGCAATCGAAGGGAATCAATACCCGGTCGGCGCTCACCAGTGCTGAGGTGGTGTAGAAGTTCATCGCCGGTGCTGTGTCAATAAACACCTCATCAAAGTGCGGTTCCAGCTTGTTTAGCAAGTCACGCAACTTGTAGATTTTGTGGCGTGATTCCAGCTTTTGTTCGATCTCTTCCAGTTGGGGGGCCGACGCCATGATAGACAGATTGGCAAAGGGGGTTTCAGTGATAAATTCAGCCGGTTTCTTCGGCGAGAGGTTAAAAGACAGGGTCTGAGAAAAGTAATCGGCAATGGTGTTGGTCGTATCAGGGTTTTCACCCAGCAGATACTGGGTAGAGTTGCCCTGTGGATCTAGATCGAGTAACAGTGTCCGTTTCCCACTGTTGGCAGCGATAGCCGCCAGATTGCAGGTGATACTGGACTTGCCTACACCGCCTTTTTGATTGAAAACAACTCGACGCATACTCTGGATCCTTGCCTGGCGTTGAAATGGATGGCTTTTCGGTAAAGCATCCTGCATGAAAAATGCCAGATTGTCATTTTATGGAATCCCTTGATCGACGCGAAGCTTCTAAGCCCTAGCCGTGGGTAAGCGCCAATCAACGGGTGGGAAAGTGCACAAAATAGCAGCATTTTGTGCTTTTGAATGCACTTTTTACAGGCGTGACCCCCAGCAGCAGTAACCCACTGCCGGTTTACTTGCCATACAGTGGCGCCAGCGGCGTCCCTTTTTGATGTTTGCCCAGGCCTTTTCGGTTTTTTCTGAGCTGTTTCAACTGCTGAAAGATTGTCGGCAGGCTGACATTCTCCGGGGTGGCGCCGCTGTAGAGCGAACGATCCAGTGCATCCAGTGTTTCGGCAAGTTCGTCACCATTTGCCGTGTCGGCCACATCCTGCAGTGACAATAAGGGCTTGTCCCAGTATACCCTTGCCCAGCGCAGCAGAGCATGGCGGAATGCCCGCGGGTTGTCGCTTTTGGATTGTCGTTCGAGTTCGGCAAACAATGTACTTTCTTTGGGCTCATCCTCCGTTTCTACCGGGGTGACGTTCAATGCCGGTTGACGACTGCTATTGCGCCACAGCAGAAACAATACTGCGACGGCGATCAGGAGCACAAGATTCACACTGACCAACATCCATATCAGCAGGTTGGATTCCTGAGCTACAACGGGCGTCACTATCGGCTCGGCTGCATTGGTTCTGTCAGTTTTATCAGTTTCACTCACATCCGGCACCTGGCCTGCAGCAGCCTTAACTGTCAGTGTACGTTGTTCAAGGATCGCTTGCCTCGGTTGCTGGCTGACGGTGTCCCACCATTGGACGGTTACCGGGGGCAGTGTGATGGTTCCTGCCCTGGATGGGACAATGGCCATCGATTCCACCCGTGAACCGATCACACCACTGCTATCGCCACTGTTATCCATTTGAGGCTGGTCGGGGTAGGTTTTGTAACCATCGCCATCGGGGATGTGCAGAGGCGGCAGTTGGGTCGCCGCCAACTCCTGGGCGGTCAGTGTGATGGTACGGGTGATCGGTTCCCCCGCCACCAGTTCATCGGGCGGACGGCTCCAGCGTTCGGTGAGACTGAGACCCTTGGCGGGAAGCCAGGCACCATCGCCCGAGTTGGCGGGGCGGGGCAGAACAGTCACTTTTTGCTCGTCCGAATAGAGCAGGACACGCTTGCCCCGGTTTCCGAAAAGGGAGCCCGAGAAAGGATCGCGGCGATCTGGAATAGCCGTATTCAGACGAATCTGGGGTATGACCAGTTCGCCACTGGCCTCCGGGAACAACACGTATTTGATTTCGTTGACCTGATAAACCACACCATTTTCGCGGGTCTGGTACTGGTTTTCAGCCAGTTGCAGTATGGAGGTGTTGTTTATTGATAAACCGTCGCTGCTGAGGCCAAGCAGGGGTTCTGACGTGAAAATCCGCAAAGTCAGTAACAGCTGTTCCTGAACATAGCTGGTGGTTTTATCCAGCTCGGTTTCAACAAATATCGGTTCCCTGTTTTTCGCTGCTGGACGGCTATCTTCCACCTGAAGGGTGATTGCCTCGCTGTTTACGCCTTTAAAATCAAGCTCCGGGATCAGTATTTCCCCCGTTTCTCTGGGCACAAGCTCCAGTAACCATTCAGTGTAGGAGACCGCTGTGCCATTGATCAGTGAAAACTGGTTTTGCTGGCGGCGGGAGAGGATATCAAAGTCCTCCTCCAGGACAGAAAAGTCCGGCTCGCCAGATGTCTGGCTGTCGAATCGAACCCGCAACTCGACAGTTTCACCGCGATTGAGCTGGTTGCGGTCCACTGTCGCCGACAAGTTGTCAGCAGTGGCCCCGGTGCTGCCCAGCAACAGAAATAGCGGAACAAAAACGTAACATAGCAGTGATCTACCCCAATCAGTGTTTATCAACTTTTACCACCTCTGTTCCTGATCGCCGGGCGGGTTAATACCACGGCGCTCCTCGAATTCACGCTTTCTTGATTCATAGCGAAATTTTTCTCTCAGCAAGCCACCGGGATCATCCGGGATTTTTCTCAGCCACTGCTCCATGGCCTGTTTTTCCTCCTCACTCATTTCCGGTAGTGACCCCTGTGATGGTTGTTCACTTTGCTTGCCATCACCGGGAGAGGATTGCGGATCGGTCGATTGTTCGGAGGGTTCTGACTGGTTTTCCGGCTGCGATTGTTCGCCTTCCTGTTGTCCATCTTCTGCTTCAGAGTCAGGTGGCTCGGCACTGTTCTGGTTATTGCTTCCGGACGGATTGTCAGAACCGTCATTGGCATCTTCGGGGTCCTGTTCGCCGGGCTGTTGCTGATTTTGCTGATCTTCAGGTTTTTCCGGAGGATCTTCTTTCGGCTGATCCTGCCGCTGATTCTGTTGCTGCTGCTTGAGTTGTTCCACCAGTTCGCGATTAAACTGGGCGTCCTCCATTTCCGGTGCAAGCGCCAGGGCCTGGTTGTAGCTGGCAATGGCTTCTTCAAGCTTGCCGTCTTTTGCCAGTGCATTGCCGCGATTGTAGTGATTGATGGCTGAATCACCCTGATACAGTTCGGTCGCGCGGTCGTATTGGCCATTGCGGTAAGCGGCGGCCGCTTTCCATTGCGTGTGATTGAATTTTTCCTGGGCGGTGGCGGTATCGCCTTCCTGCAAGGCCCGTAATGCCTGCTGGTCAGGTGTCAGCCAGAGGTCGTCCCAGCTCAGGGCCTGGGCGGGTACGGGTAGACCAAACAGTGGTGTCAGTATCAAACAGGCAAGGACTATGCCGCGGCGTGAAGCCAGCACCAGTATCGGTAATAGTAGTAGCACCAGCCAATAGCCCGTGTCATGCCAGCTATCGAAGTTGCGCTCAAGCTGACGGGTGGAAGCGTTCGGTCCGATTTCGAAGCCCTCCAGCAGATAGTTGATATCGGTGTTGTCTGCCGTGATGGCGCTGTAGCGGCCGCCATGCCGGTTTGCCAGCTGTGTGAGCCTCTGTTCATCCAGACGTGGCACAATGATGGAACCACTGCTGTCCTTGGCAAATCCGCCGCCGCCAATGGGGATGGGTGCCCCCTCTGCTGTACCAATACCGAACACCGAGAGGCGGAAGTCGCCCATACCGCGAAAGATACCACTCAGCTCATCCCGGGCGCGCTCGGCGACACCATCGGTTATTAACAGTATGTCCGCTCGGGTGGCTCCTGCATTGAGCGCCAGCTCCATGGCTTTTTGTGCGGCGGATTCAACATGGCTACCGGGGCCGGGCATGATGTTGGGGTCTAGAGCCGGAACCAGTGCTGCAAGCGTGTTGGCGTCGTCGGTGAGCGGGCTGACCACAAAGGCATCGTCAGCGTAGGCGATCAACCCCGTTGTCCCCTCTTTGCGTTGCTGCAACAACTCGATCAGTTTCAGCCGTGCACGGGTAAGCCGGTTGGGTTTTTGATCCTGGGACAACATGGAGGGCGAGAGGTCAAACAGGATAATCAGCGCGCTTTCCTGTTTGTGGATTGGCAGGGGTGTTCGGTCCCAGGTGGGACCAGCCATGGCAAGCGCAGCGATGATCCAGCCGAGGAGTGAAACCGCGACCAGTGAACGCCGTTTGTGGTGGGTGGATTCATCCAGTAGCAGTGGCAGCAGTTCCGGTGCAATGACCCGATGCCAGTTGCCCCGCCTGATCTGGGAGCGGTGTAACCACCAGCTGGTGAGCAGTGCCGGCAGAATGGCCAGCAACCAGGCCGGTCGCAGAAAATGAAAGTCGGACAGTGCTTGCAGCATGCTCATCAGCGGTTATCCCCGCGATTTGTCAGGGCTGCCATTGCAAAGCTGCAGAGCAGTGCGAACCCCAGCGGCCAGTAAAATAATGCCTTGGTCGGTCTCAGGGTTTCAGCCTCCTGGGCAACGGGTTCCAACTGATCAAGCCGCCTGTAAATCGCTTCAAGCTCCTCCGGGTTGCGAGCGCGAAAATATTGGCCACCGGTTTTCCCGGCGATGGCAGTCAGGGTCCCTTCATCCAGGTCACTGGAGGGATTGATCTGTCGCGTGCCAAAGAGACTGCGCTCAAGCTTTACTTCTGCACCAATGCCAATGGTGTGGATCACAATGCCTTCCCTGGCAGCGATGTCGGCCGCTTCCAGCGGTTTAACCCGGCCGGCAGAATTGGCACCATCCGTCAGCAAAATCAGTACCCGATGATTTTTGGGACGAGGCTGCAAACGTTTCACCGCCAGACCAATGGCATCACCAATGGCAGTGCGGTCGCCCGCAAAGCCAATTTGAGCTTCATTGAGTAGCACATTCAGGGTCCTTCGATCAAATGTCAGTGGTGTCTGCAGGTAGGGGCGTGTACCGAACAGAATCAGTCCCATGCGGTCGCCCTGTCGACGTTCGACAAATTCTCCGATCACCTGTTTGACGGCAGTGAGCCGGTCCACGGTATTGCCACCTATCTGCATATCGGTCTCTTGCATGCTGCCGGAGATGTCCACTGCCATCAACAGATCCCGACCAGTGCTGGGTATGGCAATGGGATCGCCAACCCAGGTGGGGCGGGCAGCCGCTGCGAGCAGGGCAATCCATGTGACCGTCAGCAGTGCCAGTGCCAACCAGTGCCAACCGCCGCCGCTTTTCAGCACCGGTATATTCCTGGACAGGGCCGAGTAGACAGGCACCTTCAGGGCCGGTGTTGTCGCTTCCGCCCGGCTGCGCACCAGCCGGTAAATTATCGGCACCGGCAACAGGATAAACAGCCAGGGCCATTCAAACGTCAGCATGATGAACTCCGCCGATGCTGTTCGAGCCATTGCTTTATGGCGGTGTGCAGGGAAATAACCAGATGGTCAATATTTTCCGGATCAGCCCGATAGGGCAGGACTGCCAACTGTTGCTGCAGTGTTTCGCCAAACAGTGCTCGCCGGCATTGCTGGTTAAGCCGCTGCAATAACGCTGGTGTCAGTTCCGACTCGAGGGACTGATCCGGATAGGCTGTTTTCGCGGTGCGACGCAGGAGCGCCAGCATGGCATGGCAATATTCGAGCGGTTGTTCCGCCAGGGATTGCTCCAGCTCGGCCAGGCAATGCAGTGCCTCCCGTCGATAGCGATTGTCCTGGTGCCGCTTTTTCAGCCACCAGAGACAGTAAGTCATTGCGCTCAATAGCAGAAGTGCCAGCAACCACCAGCCCGGGGCAGGGGGCCACCAGCCGACAGGGTCGGGCAGGTGAATGTCGCGCAGCTGTGAGAGTGGATCCTGGGGGTTCATGGGTGTCGGCCGCTTTTTTTTCTGCTATAGGTCTGTTGCAGTATCGGTATAACAGAGGTTCCTGTTTCAAAAGCCATCAGCCCCATGCGCAATTGTGTACACAGTTGTCGCAGCCGTGCCTGGTGACGCAGAAAGTGCTGCTCAAACTCCTCGCGCAATTCTCGACTTCGTGTATTCAGTGAAAATTGCTGATTACCGTCATTTACCTGGTAGAGGGCTGGGGGTGGCAACTGTTTTTCCAGTGGGTCATGGATCTGGCACAGGTTGACGTCACAGTGTCTGGCCAATTCGAAAAGGTGCTGTTCGCAGTCTTTGTTCAGATCATGGAAATCGCTGATCAGAAAAAGTGTTGAGCCGGGCAGTGCTACCCGCCGACTGTCCCGCATGATGTCGACCATGCTGTATTTGCCGGGCACTGAGCGGGTCAGCAGTTCACTGAAGTCCCTTAACTGGTGGATTAGCTGCAAGACGCTATGGCTGCTGCGACGAGCCCGGATTTCACGATGCTGCTCTGCGCCTATAATCAGTCCGCCAACCCGATCATTGGCGTTCAGGCCGGCCCAGCCGAGCGCCGCAGCCAGCTGACAGGCAGTGATGGATTTCAGCATTTTTGAGCCAAAGAACATGTTGGGGCGCAAATCGGTGATTACCAGGATGGGCCGTTCCCGCTCTTCCCGAAACAGCTTGGTGTGGGGGGTCAGTGTTCGTGCAGTGACGCGCCAGTCGATTGAGCGAATATCGTCACCGGGCTGGTATTGCCGGACTTCTTCAAAATCCATACCCCGGCCCCGCGTCCGCGAGTGGTGTCCTCCCATCAGTGAGGTTCTCGCCATTCGCCGGGGGAAAAATTTCAGGTCGCGCGTACCAAATCGCATGCCTACCAGTGTGGTGACATCGGCGATGGCGGGGTTGTTGAGGTCGGGATCGTCCATTGATCAGGCAGAGGGTACGTTGCTGATCAGGGTATCGATTGCCCGATCCGGAGTAATGCCGCTGGCCTCTGCCTCAAAACTCAGAATAAGACGATGGCGCAATACATCGTGAATCACGCTGCGCACATCATCCGGTGAAACGTAGTCGTGACCCTTGAGCCATGCGCAGGCCCGGGCACAGCGGTCCAGCGATATGGTGGCTCTTGGGCTGGCACCAAAATCAAGCCAGCTACCCAGTTTTTCGCAATAATCGGTAGGATTGCGGGTAGCGAGGATCAACTGGACGATATATTCCTCCACAGGTTCTGCCATGTGGACTGACAAAACTTCCTTGCGGGCTTCCAGCAAAGTTTCCTCTGTGACTTTGTCGACGGCCGCTATCGGTTCGTTCAATGCTTCATTGCGAGCCAGGCGCAAAATCTGTCGCTCCGCCTCTGCCTCGGGGTAGTCTACGTTGACGTGCATCAGAAAGCGGTCCATTTGTGCTTCCGGCAGCGGGTATGTACCTTCCTGTTCGATAGGGTTCTGAGTGGCCATGACCAGGAAAAGTTTGGGCAGTGGGTAGGTGCTGCGGCCGACACTGATCTGGCGCTCTGCCATGGCTTCCAGCAGCGCTGACTGGACTTTGGCCGGTGCCCGGTTTATTTCGTCTGCCAGTACCAGGTTGTGAAAAATCGGGCCTGGCTGGAATTGAAAACTACCGTCTTCCGGGCGGTAGATATCACTGCCGGTGATGTCGGAGGGCAACAGGTCGGGCGTGAACTGGACGCGGTGAAAATCACCAGTAATGCCATCCGCCAGGGTTTTGATGGCTTTGGTTTTCGCCAGCCCGGGGGCGCCTTCCACCAACAGGTGTCCATCGGCCAGAATGGCAATGATCAGCCGGTCTATCAGGTGGGGCTGGCCGACAATCTGGGTATTGAGATAATCGCGGAGCTGCAAAATTTTTTGCTGATGAGTCATGCTGATGCTTACTTCTTGTTATAACGGAGATCAGAGATTGTAATGCCTGCTGGCCGCTAACCCAAACAGGGCAATCATATGAGGTTAATCTAGACTGTAGGTAGCAGATGAAGTTCAGTTACGGCGTATGCTGCCGTACTGGGCACAGGGAATCAGCAAGTAAGGGTTTACACAAAAAAATACGGGAAAGAGGTAATCATGCAGCGAGTTTTTGAAGGTGATTTTTTTGCCTCCCTTGAAGCGCAGATAATCGAAAAATATCCGACGGAACTGGCAGAGCAGTTAGTGCCATTTTCGAGAAAAGTCTTCGAACTGTTTCCTTTGCACGAACTGGCCCATGAGCAGTTGGATGATATCCAGGGCTTTGTATTCAGTCTGTACAACTTTACCCGCAGGGTGGCGCCGGATCATCCAGCCGTTCGTGTGTTCAACCCGGTCCTGGAGGAGGATGGCTGGGTCAGTGATGCTACTGCACTGTTCATATTGCAGCGTGATATGCCGTTTCTGGTGGATTCTGTGCGCATCCAGATTAACCGTGCAGGACTCAATATTCAGCTGATCAAGAGTACGGTCTTTCAGGTTGTTCGCGATCAGAACGGTGTTCTGGTCGATCTGTTTGCCGACCCGTCAACGCCCGACAGTCGTGCTGAAGCGCTGATCTATATCGATGTGGATCTGCGCACGTCGAGTGAGGAACATCAGTCACTGGAGCACGACATATTGGATGTATTGCGCGATGTCGAGGCGGTAACCGACGATTTTCTCCCGATGGCCGAACGACTCAATCACGCAATAGCCGGTGTCAGGGAAAACCATGCAAACCTACCGGCGTGTGAGGCGGATGAACTGGCTGCCTTTCTCGAGTGGCTGCGTGACGGTGCTTTTATCTTTCAGGGTTGCTCCGAGTTTCGTCTTTTAAAAGACCGTGGTTCCCCCGCATTGAAACATCTTCCGGAAAGGCAGCTAGGTATTTTCCGCCGTCATCAGATCAATATTGAAAAACAGGCGCTTAGCGAACTCAGTCCTGGTATCCAGGCATTCTACAAGGGCGATGCCCCGATGGCTTTTACCAAGTCATCTCTGCGTTCGAGGGTTCATCGCCAGGCTTACCCGGATTTTATTGTACTGAAGCACTATGACAAAAAGGGCGTTGTCATGGGCGAATACCTGTTTATGGGGCTATATACCTCAGCAGTTTATAACGTCAGCCCGTTCAAGATTCCATTGATTCGCCAGCGGGTTCAAAACGTGCTGGATCGCACCGGTTTCAGTGCGGGCAGCCACGACTTCAAAGCGATTTCCCAATTGATTGAAGTACATCCGAGGGACGAGCTTTTTCATTCCTCCGCCGATGAGTTGTACGAGACGTTGGTCGGTATCTGGCAGATTAGTGAAAGGCGTCTGGTACGGCTCTTTATTCGGGTTGATCCTTTCGAAAAATTCATCAACTGTCTGGTGTACATGCCGCGAGATATCTACCGCACTTCCATTCGCACCGCGATTGAGCACATGCTCAAAAACGAATTTGATGCCACCGAGTGCGAGTTCAATACCAGTTTCTCCGAGTCGCTGCTGGCTCGTACCCAGTTTGTCCTGAGGCTCAATTCCAGTCGTTATCGGGAAGTTGACCGGGATGAACTGATCGGTCGGATTGTTGAGTTGACCCTCGACTGGAATGATGAGCTCGAGCGTGCGGCACTGGATCAGTGGGGTGAGTCGCTGGGCAGGGACATGGCCCACCTTTACCGGGATGCCTTTTCCGCCAGCTATATGGATCACTTTGACCACCGTTCGGCCATTCATGATATTCAGTTGTTTCACGATCTTGGCAGCGATGAGGAAATTGCCACCGGTTTCTATCAGCAGGCGGGTGCTGATCAGAATGTCATGCGTTTCAAGCTGTTCCATCGCCATCACCAGCTAGAACTCTCCAATCTTGTGCCGATGCTGGAAAACCTCGGTTTCAGGGTGTTGGGAGAGCATCCCTACCAGATTACGCCTCGGCGGGGCGGCGAGGTCTGGCTACATGATTTCACGCTGCGCTTCGGGTTGGACGTGGATGTGGATGTATCACTGGTCAGGAACACTTTCCAGGAGGCATTCAAAGCCGTCTGGTCCCAGCAAACAGAAAATGATCGTTTCAACCATCTTGTGGTCGGTGCCCGGCTGGATTGGCGAATGGTTTCCCTGTTGCGGTTGTATGCCCGCTACATGAAGCAACTGGGCAGTAACTTCAGTCAGGATTTTATTGCAGATACGCTTGCTGCCAACCTCGACATTACCCGAAATCTGGTAGCGCTGTTTCGCTGCTTGTTTGATCCCAAAGTGGTGACTCCGCAAAGTGATGAATACGGTCGCGCCGAACGACTCAATCAAAAAATTCTCGATGCGCTGGAGCAGGTGAGCAACCTCAACGAGGACAAGGTGTTGAGCAGCTACCAGCAATTGATCAATGCCACCAAGCGTACCAATTACTTCCAGCTTGGGACTGATGATCAACAAAAGCCCTGTATTGCAGTGAAACTGGCCCCCGGGGAACTCACCGATGCGCCGGAACCTCGGCCGCTTTACGAAATTTTTGTCTATTCTCCCCGGATGGAGGGCGTTCACCTGCGAATGGGCAAGGTGGCGAGGGGTGGGCTGCGTTGGTCTGACCGCTTGGAGGATTATCGCACCGAGGTGCTGGGTCTGGTGAAAGCCCAGCAGGTTAAAAACGCAGTGATTGTCCCGACCGGTGCCAAAGGTGGCTTTGTGGCGAAGCAGATGCCGCGCAATCCGGGTCGGGAAGCGCTATTGCAGGAGGGTATCGCCTGTTACCGCTTGTTTGTTTCAGGACTCCTAGATCTTACCGATAACGTGGTTGGCGATGACATTGTTCCGCCGCCCTGTGTGGTCAGACGCGATGAGGATGACCCCTATTTGGTGGTTGCTGCAGACAAGGGAACAGCCACTTTTTCTGACTATGCCAATGAGCTATCGCTGGCCTACGGTCACTGGCTGGGTGATGCCTTTGCCTCCGGTGGCAGCCACGGCTACGATCACAAAAAGATGGGTATTACTGCCAGGGGCGCCTGGGTTTCAGTACAGCGTCATTTTCGTGAATTGGGACTCAATACCCAGACGGAGGATTTCTCTGTTATTGGTATCGGTGACATGGCGGGAGATGTGTTTGGCAATGGTTTGTTGATGTCGCGGCATATCAAGTTGGTGGCAGCGTTCAACCATCAACATATCTTTATCGATCCAAACCCCGATCCCGAGGCGAGTTTTGCAGAGCGGGAGCGGTTGTTTCATCTTCCACGTTCAAGTTGGGAAGATTATGACCAGACGTTGATATCACCCGGTGGTGGGGTTTTTTCCCGCAGCGCAAAGTTACTCAAGTTGACCCCGGAAATTCGAGCATCGCTGGATATCAGCCAGGCTGCACTGAAACCCAACGAGCTGATCAATGCCCTATTGAAAGCACCGGTTGATTTGATCTGGAACGGTGGTATAGGCAGCTATGTGAAGGCGTCGGGGGAAAGTCACCAGGATGTTGGCGATCGTGCCAACGACAGTGTTCGTATCGATGGCCGTGAATTGCGTTGCCGTGTATTCGGCGAGGGGGGCAATCTCGGTATGACCCAACGTGGCCGCATTGAATATGCGCTGAATGGGGGTGCCTGCAATACCGACTTTATCGATAACTCGGGAGGTGTGGACTGCTCTGACCATGAGGTCAATATCAAAATTCTGCTGAATGGCCTGGTGCAAAGCGAGGATCTCACCACCAAGCAGCGCAACCAGGTGTTGGTGGACATGACGGAGGAAGTGACCGAGCTGGTGTTGGCCAATAATTATCGCCAGACCCTGGCCATCAGTCTTGCGCACTACCGTTGTAAAACCAATTTTTCAGAGTATTGGCGGGCGATAGTGGATTGGGAAGCCAGTGGCCTGATCAACCGTTCACTGGAATATTTGCCCGATGACGAGACGCTCAAGGACCGCGAGAAACGTCAACTTGGTCTGACACATCCCGAGTTGGCGATTCTGGTGTCCTACGCCAAAATCCTGATCAAGGATCAGGTGCTAAAGTCCGATGCGCCAGAAGATCCCTATCTGACCAAAATGATTGCCGGAGCATTCCCCAGGAGCATCTCGCAGAATTACCCCGACAGACTGTTACAGCACAGTTTGAAGCGGGAAATTATTGCCAATCAGCTGGTCAATGAGATGGTCAACCTGATGGGGGTCCCCTATTTTCAGCGACAGATTGCCTCCACCGGTGCCAGTGTCAGTGATGTGATGCGGGCATTTGCTGTCGCCAGGGACCTGTTGCGCATCGACCATTTCTGGAGGCGGGTTGAATCCCTGGATTACCTGGTTCCGGCAGAGGTGCAGTTCGAACTGTTCCACGCCCTGATGCGGATGGGACGGCGTGCCTCGCGGTGGGTACTGCGAAATCGCCGATCCTGCCTCAATCCACAACAGGAGGTACAGACGCTCAGGCCGAAGCTAGTGGAGTTGCAACTCCTGTTGCCGACGCTGTTTCATCGGGAAGAAGCCAATGACTGGCAGGAAGAGGTGCAGCGCCTGATTGAACTTGGGGTGCAGGAGGATGTGGCGATGCTGGTGGCCAGTGCCAATTTTCTGTTTTTCGGCTTTGGTATAGCTGATCTGGCAGCCACCGATAGGAAACCTGTTGGGTTGGTATTGGAGCTCTATTTTAAACTGGGTACGGAACTGGATCTCGATTGGTTTGGCGAACAGATTATTCAGCTCGAACCGGACAATCGCTGGCAGGATTTCGCCCGTGAATCTTATGTAGATGATCTGGAGGGACAGCGCCGAGCGTTGTGTGCTGCCTTGCTGGCGGGGGTTAACGGTGTCAGGGATATCGATGGGGCGATCCAGGCCTGGAAAGCCACACACCCGCACCTGATTGCCCGCTGGATGGATATGATGAATGAGCTGCACACTACGCCAGGTCGGGATTTTGCCATGTTCTCAGTGGCCCTGCGGGAGTTGCTGGATCTTGTTCAGGCCACCATCAACCACCGTGATACAGTGCCTTTTTGCGCGATTTGAAGGCTGCTTGGGGATATGGAGGCACCGGGTCTGGTTGGAAGCGGCGGGAGGTTGTGCACCTCCACAAGCCGCTTCCTGAGTCCGGTCAGGACTTTTCAGGGGGACAGTGCCCCGTTAGGGAAAATGGATAGAAATATTTACAGGTTGCTGACTTTCTGCTGAACGGCCTGTTCCTTGTAGCCGCTCCAGTTATCTTCACGACCTTCCCGCCAACCGTTGCACCAGTCCTGAGCAAGTGTGGTTTCTTCTGAATGAGGACATAGTGTCTTGTTTCGGCCATGGTAGCCTGCCTGGTAACCTTTGATGAAAGCGCGGTGGGAGGAATCTCGTTTTTGTCTTTTCATATGACATGAACTCCTGATTTCTAGGGCCACTTTCTGTGATTAAAGTGGTTTGCTGGTTTTTTATGGTCTAGCCCTTCCATCACATCAAATGTTGTCAGCGCTGTCGAAGATTTTATTTGTCTATAAGTAGTGGTTTTTAATTCCCTTATGTAATCAATCGATTTTGTGTTTCCATTGCTCTCCTGATATGACGGCTTGATGCGTGGGTTGGAACATTTTTTATGAGTATGTGGTTTGCCAGTTGTCCGAAAGGACTTGAATCCCTGTTGGCCAGTGAACTGACCTCACTGGGTGCGGGAAAAACCCGGGAGACAGTGGCGGGTGTCTATGTGGAGGGCACACTGGCTTTTGCCTACCGGGCCTGTTTGTGGTCGCGCCTGGCCAATCGGGTGCTCCTGCCCCTGGAGAAGTTTGACGTCAGCAGTGCCGATGATCTGTATCGTGGCGTCAGATCGATTCCCTGGGAAACACACCTGACTCCCCGGCAATCCATTGCGGTTGACTTTATTGGTACCAACGATGCCATCAGGCACACCAAATTTGGTGCCCAGCAGGTCAAGGATGCGATCGTCGACCAGCTTCAGGATTATTTCGGTGAACGGCCGGATGTGGATCTGCAAAACCCGGATCTGCGAATCAATGTGCGATTGGCGAAGGATGCTGTCACCGTCAGCCTCGACATGTCCGGTGGCAGTCTGCACAAGCGGGGCTACCGTGTGGCCATGGTGCCGGCACCACTGAAGGAAAATCTGGCCGCTGCCCTGTTGTTGCGGGCGGGTTGGCCGGAGATTGCAGCACGGGGTGGCGCTTTGATTGATCCCTTGTGCGGCAGTGGCACGTTTTTGATTGAAGGTGCGATGATGGTTGCCGATATGGCCCCCGGGCTGATTCGGGAACGATTTGGTTTCCACGGCTGGGCGAAGCACGATGACACATTGTGGCAAGACATCCGGCAGGAGGCGCTGGCCCGCTGCGAGGCAGGCCTGTCCCGCGAGATACCTGAAATCCGTGGCTATGACAAGGATACCCGGGCCGTAAGTGCAGCCCAGGAAAATATTGCCTGTGCGGGGTTGGAAAAGTGGGTGCGGGTCATGGCGAAACCCATCGAGGCGTTCAAAAAGCCCACACACCGTGAAACGGGGGATGGATTGATTATTTGCAATCCCCCCTACGGTGAACGCTGGGGCGAGATGGAAGAATTAAAACCGCTCTACCAGACATTGGGTGAAGTGGCTAAAAGGGAATGCCCCGGCTGGCGTATGGCGGTGATTACCGGCAATGCCGAGTTGGCCGGTGAGTTGCGTTTGCGCGCCGACAAGAAGTACCAGTTTTTTAACGGCACGATTCCCAGTCAGCTATTGCTCTTTCAGCTTCGGGAGGCTGATGACCGGAACCCGCAGCCGCGCTCCGATGAGTCTGCAGCGGCGCTTGGTGAAGGCGCGCAGATGTTTGCCAATCGGCTGAAAAAAAATGCCCGAAAACTGGCGGGCTGGCTGAAGGCTTCAGGGGTGAGCTGTTACCGTCTGTACGATGCGGATATGCCGGAGTATGCCGTGGCTATCGATGTCTATCAGGACGCCATCCATGTGCAGGAGTACGCCCCGCCCATCACTGTCGATGAGGCGAGCGCCAACCGTCACCTCACCGAGATCCGTCAGGCGCTGCTATCGCTTTATCCGGAAAGCCGCGGTAAATTATTTTTTAAAGAGCGTCGCCGCCAGAAGGGTGATAGCCAGTACCAGCGCCAGCCCAGCGGCTCCAGTCATAATGCGTTGCAGGTAGTCACAGAGGGTGCTGCCCGCTTTGAGGTAAATCTGTCAGATTATCTCGATACCGGCCTGTTTCTCGATCACCGACCGGTGCGCCGGATGATCGGTGCCACGGCCAGGGGCAAACGGGTGCTCAATCTGTTTTGCTACACCGCAGCCGCCAGTGTTCATGCGGCGCTTGGCGGGGCGACAAGCAGCCTCAGCATCGACATGTCAAACAGCTATCTGGAGTGGGCCGGACGCAATTTTGCCCTGAACGGACTGGACCTGAAGCAACATCAGTTGCTGCGGGCAGATTGTCTGGAGTGGCTGGAGAGAGAGCAGGGTGCCTTTGATCTTGTGTTTCTCGATCCACCGACCTTTTCCAACTCCAAGAAAATGGAACAGGTACTGGATATTCAGCGAGACCATGGGGCATTGATCGGGCATGCCATGGCTGTGCTGGCGCCGGGCGGTACCCTGGTGTTTTCCAATAACTTCCGTAAATTTTCCATGGATGAGGCGGTGCTGCAGAACTGGCAGGTGGAGGCGATCACCGAGCAAACCTTTGATCCGGATTTTCAGCGCGATCAGAAGCTTCACAATTGTTGGTTGATCAGGCATCCACAATGAGTGACATTCTGACGCTATACAGCGGTACCCACTGTCCTCTCTGTGATCAGGCCAAGGCGCTGCTCTATCCGGTTCTCCAGGAGAAGGGTTGGCGTCTGCATGTGGTCAATATCAATGAGGATGAGGTGCTGACGGCGAAATACGGTATTCGCATCCCGGTGATTGTCACTCCGGATGGGCGTGAGAAAGGCTGGCCCTTTACTGCCGGTCAGGTGCGGCGCCTGATTTCAGGTCCCTAGACCGGGCGACAAATCCTGGCCACTGCTGTCAGTGGCGGCATCTCTGGAGTATGTTGTCATTTCAGACACCGGTTAGAGGCTGTCATGCGCGGGATTACGTTTTTCAATTCTCTTTCCACTCGTCACTTACCCAGGGATTTTGCCGGTGGGCTAACCACCGCTGTGGTTGCCTTGCCGCTTGCGTTGGCGTTTGGGGTGGCATCCGGCGCGGGTCCTGCTGCGGGTGTTTACGGTGCCATTTTTGTCGGTTTTTTTGCCGCGCTGTTTGGTGGTACGCCCGCCCAGGTATCCGGCCCTACCGGCCCCATGACGGTGGTGATGGCCAGTGTGTTTACCTCAATTCAGGCGAAACACCCGGAAGCGGGCCTGTTGATGGGCTTCAGCGCCGTGATTCTTGCCGGCATTCTCCAGATCGGCTTTGGGTTGCTGAAGTTGGGCAAGTATTTCATTCTGGTTCCCTATTCGGTTATTTCAGGTTTTATGACCGGGATAGGCGTCATCATCATCGTGCTGCAACTGGGTCCCATACTTGGGCACACGGGCACCCCTTCACTGCTGGCAACGCTGGACTATTTTCCCGAATGGCTAACAGCGATCAGCTGGAACGACCTGACATTGGGTTTGCTGGCGATCGCGGGTGTCTGTTTATGGCCCCATCGCTGGAATGTCTGGCTGCCATCGCCTCTGTTGGTGCTGTTGCTCGGAACGTTTTGTGTGCTTTGGCTCCCCGAGGGGACCGTGGCGACAATCGGTGCAATTCCCTCGGCATTTCCGTCGCTGCAATGGCCAATGTTCTCATTGGATATGTTGGATGATCTTTTGTATGCCGCAGTATTACTGGCTGTACTGGGTTCCATCGATTCTTTACTCACGTCACTAGTGGCAGACAACCTTACCAAACAGCAGCACGACTCCGATCGTGAATTGATCGGGCAGGGTATCGGTAATACGGTGGCCGGCTTTTTCGGCGGGTTGCCCGGTGCCGGTGCCACCATGCGCACAGTGGTCAATATACGCACAGGTGGCAAGACCGGCTACTCCGGAATGATTCACTCGCTGGTGTTGCTGGCGGTGATGCTTGGCGCGGGTCAGTACGCGGGACATATACCCTTGGCGGTGCTGGCGGGTATTCTGATCAAGGTGGGTATCGATATCATCGATTGGCCCTACCTGCGGCGGCTTGGCAGGCTGCCGGTGGATACTGCAGCGCTGATGGTGTTGGTGCTGTTCCTGACGGTTTTTGTCGATTTGATTACTGCTGTCCTGGTGGGGGTGTTTTTATCCAACATGATTACTGTTGAGCGTCTGACGACCATTCAGTTGGATAATGTCCATTTTAAACACGGTCAAGGGACAGAAAGTGATCAGAGCCCTGTTGACGAATGGCTGGCGGCCCAGCAAGGCCGGGTTGCTCTGCTGAGTCTCGCCGGCCCCCTCAGTTTTGGGGTGGGTCGGGGGCTGCGCCGCCGCCTCGCGGGTCATGTTTCTCACGAAATTATTATTGTGGATCTGACTGGTGCCCAGCTGGTGGGTACTTCGACCGCAATGATTCTAGATGAGCTGATTCGCAACGAACAGCATCACCAGCGCTATGTGTTGCTGGTAGGTATTTCCGAACAAACCAGCGCCGACCTGAAAAGACTGGGTGCGCTGCAGTTTCTCGATGATAGGCACAGATTTGCTTCATTGCGCGATGCAATGGACTACATTGAGCGGGACGGGCTACATTGACCGGAGGCTATTGCCCTGTGGTCAGATAAAACACATCGAGAACGGTATTTGTTGCATCCATGACTCTGAAAATACGATCATCAATTTGTCGCAGCGACGTGCCATCCAGTGATCTGGGTAGCCGTCCCAGTAGATCCTCTGGCAGGTCCCGGCTCATCAAATAAAGTTCGCGATCGAGAACTTCACCCCGTGCAACCTTCTTCTGCCAACCCGGTGGCAGTTCACCACCGTGTTCCAGTTTTTTGCGCAAACCGGGGGGCAGACTTTTCTTCTTCACGCCGCCCTTGTCCTCGTCGCCAGAATAATCGCGGCGCAGGTACTCGCCGAATACCCGCTTTTCGGTGTCGTTAAACAGCGCATTGGCCATTACCCGGGTAGCCAGACCGACCGACTCTGGGGTGTCGCTGTAACTGACGGGGGGCATTGCCAGCAGTCCGCCGAGCAGAATAATTGATAATTTATTGATTCTCATGAATTTTTCCTTGATGGAAGTTCTGGTCAATCATTTAATGCCGGACTCGGTAAGACGATTGTCCTCACAGCGGTGCACTTCGATGGTCAGATGTGAGAGCCAGTTAAAGTCGGCCAGTAGTGATCTGTAATAATCCGTGGGTCTGGGGTGGTGGGTGACAAGGGATATAATCGCCGCGTAGTCGTGCTCACTGATCTTCCAGATATGCAGATCCGTGATTTGATTGTCGGCATCCTCTTCAATGGCCCGGGTAATTTGTTCCTGATAGTAATCGCTCATGCCGCCGTCCAGTAAAATCGGACTGGATTGCCGGATCAGGCCGATTGCCCAGTAGGTGATAATCGCTGCACCGACAATTCCCATCACGGGGTCCAATGCATACCAGCCGAAATACTTGGCCGACAATAACGCGAAAATGGCCAATAACGAGGTGAGAGCATCCGCCAGTACATGCATATAGGCGGCATAAAGGTTTTGGTCGCGATGACCTTCGCCAGTCTGCTGATGCGTATCGTCACCGTCCTGGTGCTGGTGTGAATGATGATCTTTTAACAACAGGGCGCTGATGATATTGACCGCCAGTCCCAACACAGCCACCGCGATAGCGGCATCGAGTTGAATCAGCTGTGGAGATGCCAGTCGCTGTAGCGACTCGACCAGCATCATCAGGGCGACAACTGCCAGCGCCACTGCACTGGCAAAGCCCCCCAGCACACCGACTTTGCCGGTACCGAAACTGAAGGCCGGATTGTCGGCATGTTTCCGAGCATAGCGGTAGGCAAAAATCGTAATCATAAAGGCGGCCACATGGGTGCCCATGTGCCAGCCGTCTGCAAGCAGGGCCATTGAACCAAATACCGTACCGGCAGTGATTTCCGCTACCATCGTGACGGCAGTCAGTATCAATACATATTTGGTGCGGCGCTCGCCATGGGCGTTTGCCGTGGAAAAGTCGTGCTGGTGTTGCCAGCGATGTAAGTGTTCCTGGTGCATAGGAGAAATCAATTCGTCAGATTGGCTAGATTACTGCGGAGCCGACAGGCTGAATGCCCCTCGGATTTCACCCAGTTGATAGCCTGTCGCAGCGTCGTCCGGGTAATGATTTTTCAGTGCTTGTGCAACGTCTGGATCGAGCGCGCTGCCATGGCAGTTGAGGCAGAGTGGTTGAACAATCTGAGCCTTCATGTAGCGGAATCGCCCATCGACTTGTTCGGCCTGGGTCAGTTGTGCAGGCATCTCTCCTGCGGCGAGGCGAGATTCAAAGTGCAAAAGGGTATTCCGTTCCCAGTGGTCGGGTTCAGCGGATTTGTTGCGGGCCTTGAGACTGACCCGCTTGACGGACCAACCGGTTTCCCGGTTCAGTCGGTTGGCTATTTCCGGTGCCGCTGTGGCGCAGACGCTGATGGCCTCCACCGGGCCACCGGTCTGGATTGCCTCCAGCAGGCGTGGCTGCAATGAGCCGGCAAACTGTTTGACAATGTTTTCCGCTTGCTGTTCGAGTGTTGATGCAGGGTCTCCGCCCGCATTTATCAGCGCGGGCATCGTGATAAGGGCACAAAAAAATACACTCCGGTATATTGCCTTGCAAGCCATGGGTGTGCTCCATTCAAAGACACAGTTATCCGTCCCAGTTTAGCTTAACTGATCTGGTCGTCCAGAGGCGCGGGTAAATGTGTTGACCGTTATTTAAAAAAGGTGAGGGGCTCTAGCTTAATCTGAAAAAACGTTTAGCTGTCACCGTGGTTTGCTCGGCGATAATGGTAGCCGGTTGCTGTCGGCATCTGGCAACTTCCTCCAGTACCCAGGGCAGAAAAGCTGGCTCATTGCGACGTTTTTTTGGTCGCGGTTGCAGGGTTCTGGGCAGTAGAAAAGGAGCATCAGTTTCCAGCATCAGCCGGTTGAGTGGGATGCTGCTCACCAGTGCCTGAAGTTGCTCACCGCGTCGCTCATCACAGATCCATCCCGTGATGCCGATATGCAGGTCCAGATCAAGATAGTTGAACAGCGCCTGCCGATCGCCGGTAAAGCAGTGGATCACGCCGTCCGGCAGCTCATCGCGGTAGTTCTTGAGGATCTCAAATTGTCGCTGGTGGGCATCCCGCTCGTGCATGAAAACCGGCAGTTGTAATTCGATAGCCAGTTCCAGTTGTGCTTCAAAGACCCTTTCCTGGTCGCTGGGTGGGGAATAGTTGCGATTGAAGTCGAGCCCGGTTTCCCCTATAGCCACGACCTGGGGTGCCTCAGCCAGCGAGCGCAGCTGAGTGCCTGTCTCGGCGGAGTACTGCTTTGCCTCATGGGGGTGGACGCCGCAGGTGCTGTAGAGCATGTCGGGGAAGTCGTCGCCGGATTGTTGGCAAAGGCTGAGCACTTGCTCACTCTCAGCCAGATTTGTGCCAGTCAGAATCAGCTGGGTAACATGGGCATCCAATGCTCGCTGCAGCACACTCTGCCAGTCATCCTGAAAGCAGGGGTTGCTCAGGTTTACCCCGATATCGATCAGTGGTGTGCTGTTTGGTGTGTCATTCATAGCCGGTGTTGTTTTTCTTTTTCCGAGAGGATGCGCGCTTCACTTTCCAGGTGATAGGCATAGATCATGGAAAAGGCCAGCACGTTTTGAACGTAGTTGCGTGTTTCCAGAAAGGGAATTGTTTCAATCCATGCATCGAAGGGCAGTGACCCCTGGCTTTTTTTCAACCAGCTGCTGACCCGATGGGGACCAGCGTTGTAGGCGGCTGTGGCAAGAATTCGGTTGTTTTCAAAGCGCTCTAACATTTCCCGGTAATAGCGACTGCCCAGAGTAATATTGATCTCCGGCTCAAACAGCTGGTGGCTGCCACGGTAGCTGATGCCGTGTTTGCGAGCCGTTTCCCTGGCCGTTGCCGGCATCAGTTGCATTAGCCCCTTTGCCCCCGCACGGGATTGTACATCCTGTGCGAGTGCACTTTCCTGGCGTGCTACGGCAAACAGCAAATGTACGGGAACGCCGGTCTTGTCGGCATGACTGTAGAACGCGTCCTTGAAAGCAAGAGGGAATCTCAGGTTGATATCATCCCAGAATCCGGCGCTGATCATGCTGGTGATAGCTCCGTTGTGCCACTGCCAGCTGCTGGCAATATGGGCTGCGGTAATCCACTGCTGTTCAGTGAAGTTGCGTGTGGTGTGATACCACTCCCGACGGGCGGCGAGGTAATCTTCGTGAAAGACGAATTCCCGTGTTCTGAGAATTCCTGGTTGTTTTTCCAGTTCAGCGATGACTGTCGGAGAAACGCGTGCTTTTTTGAACGCCATTGAATAGCCATTGGCAGCCCATTCACTGGCAAGAAAACCGTAGAAACTGCGACTGCGGGACAGTACCTGATAGGCGCTGTTTTGCTCCGGTGGTTGTTTGGCAGTGTGGTTGAGATCTGCCGCCCGGGCCCGCCAGTATAGCCAACGATCAGTCTCACGGAGCTGGAGCGGCATACGCTCTATCCAGGTGAGAACACTTTGCCAGTCCGCCTGACTGATAAATTCCCGGGTCCGCCATTCCAGTAGGGATGGATCAACAATGTCGAGATAATCAATCAGATAGTTGTCTGCAATATCAGGGTGTTCCTGGTTATAAAGGCCCTTGATCAGGTCGGTTACGACCTGTTTTCTTTGCTCGCTGGTAAAGGGGTGGATCTGCTGGTAATAACTCCAGTGTTTGAGAGCAGTGGTCGCATCAGTTCTTGCCAGATGAGTCAGTCCATGGGCAATGATGGCGTGTATTTCATCGCCGCTCAGTGCGTCGTTAAAATCACTGAACAATGAATAGTTGCCTATGAGTTCGTGCTCAAGATCTACCTTCAGGAAATTCTTGGCCAACAGCTGGTAGCGATCCGTCGTGAAAAAACGCTGGAGATATCTTGCCAGCCGGTGCTGGTGATTTAGAACAGCGGCCGAGTAACGATTCCAGGCAATTTCATCAGTGATATGTTGGTTGGCAATGAGATAGTCAAAAAGCGCATCACAGCCATTGGGCTGGGATTTCCCCACGCTCCAGAGTGATATGGCGTCTGACAGAAAAGGTTCCTTTTTCCCTTTGCTCAGGTGTATGAAATGGAAATAACACTGCTGTTCTGTGCTGGCACTGGCTGGTCGGTAGTAGGCGAGAAAATCCTGCTCACGCCGCTGATGATGCAAGGTGTCGAGCCAGCGGTAACGCAGTCGGTTGGCCAGGGAGCTATCGTCGTAGTTGTTGAGAAAGGTCGAAACCTCAATGGTTTTCGCGTGTCTCAATCGATCGCTTAACCATAAATATTCGATGTGTGGTTTGAGAGGGTAGTCTCCGAGGGCATTGACAAGTCTGTGAACATTGCCTTCGCTACCTCTTGCCACTGCAATTTTGGCTTCGCGGTAGAGCGCGCGCTGTTCGTCCAGGGTCGGGTTTCTGGCAAAAGAGGTACCCGGTAATAGCACGCATACTGCCAGTAAAAGGGTGCCGACGACGCTGCCATGACATTTTTTCATAAAGGTTTGGTTTGTATTCCTTGAAAGGCAAATGGGTTGAACCGCAAACATGTTAGACAGGTCTTGCGAAATTAGATACCCGGATCAATAAAAGCCCGAATGCACAGCTTATACCCGGACCGCCAGCACATCGCATTGGGAACCATGCAGCACACCGGTCGCCGTTGAGCCCAGTATCAGACTGATACCATGGCGACCGTGGCTGCCGACTACAATCAGGTCCACATGGTTGTCATTGGCAAACCGGTGCATTTCCTGGGCGGGCTGGCCGATGATCACATGTTGGCTCTCAATGGGAACTCCGAGATCTTTGCCGATGACAGCCAAACGCTGCTTCGCCTGCTCCTCCAGTTGGTATTGGACCTCGGTAAGGTCCATCGGGATGTCACCGCCGTAGGCAAACGACAATGGCTCCTGTACATGAACAAGGCTCAATTGGCAGTCACTGTTGTGAAACAGGGACTTGACTCTCTCGACCACTTGCTGTGATTCTGGAGATAGGTCCAGACCGATCAAAATGTGTTTATAGGCGGACATGAAGTATCTCCTGTAACTGGTTTATCAACGCTTTCTCAAGTATATAAGGTTGTAGCAGATAATGACCTATTTGTTAATTCTACTGATACTGGCGCTTATCATTTCACCGCTGCTCTGGTTTCGCCAGAGCCCTCGTCAGAAAATGATCACGGAGATGCGACGTCTGGCTTCGTCCCGTGGACTTCGGGTTCGACTCGTGCATGCCCCGGATGCCAGAGAGGGAGAAGGCCGCCTTGAATACGCAGGTTATACCCTGCTCTGGGTGCCAGACTCCAGTCCATCGCCATTTTCCCGGATGGAAAAGTGGCTGTTGGTTCGGGGTACCCGCCGTGGCGATCACTCACCCTGGGAGGGCTGGCAATGGTTGGGCCATGAAGCCAATGACCGGTTGCAACCCGTTATTGGGGCAGTGCTGGCGGCCCTGCCAGCTGACGCGATCGCTGTTGAGGTCAACCGTGAGGGTGTGGCCATTGTCTGGCAGGAGCGCGGTGAACTGGCGGATATTGACCGGATCGATACCCAGTTGAAGCACCTCAGAAGTGCGATCCGACCCGAAGAATCTCTCAATAGATTGGCTGCCGAGTGAAAAATTACCTTGACCAAACCACCGGCGGCACATGTATATTCGCTCCCTTTCAGGCTTTCGTGGTGCCATCTGGTAGCACTTTGGGCTATCAATCTACAGGATAAACGGCTGCTTCATGGGTAAATCACTGGTTATCGTCGAGTCGCCGGCCAAGGCGAAAACGATCAACAAGTATCTCGGCAACGATTTCATTGTGAAGTCGAGTATCGGGCATATTCGCGACCTGCCTACGGGTGGTGGTAAAACGGTTGACCCAAAAGAACGGGCCAGGACTGCTGCGGCCACCCGCAAGCTGTCGGACGATGAAAAAGCAAAGCAGCGCTCCAGAAGAGCCAGAGAGCAGCTGGTCAATCGCATGGGAATAGACCCCGAGCATGGCTGGAAAGCGCGCTATGAGATTCTGCCCGGCAAGGAAAAAGTTGTCGCTGAGTTGAAAAAGCTGGCTAAGGATGCGGATCATATCTATCTCGCCACGGACCTTGACCGGGAGGGGGAAGCAATTGCCTGGCACCTCATGGAAGCCATCGGCGGTGACCCCGATCTTTATCAGCGCGTTGTCTTTAATGAAATCACCAAAAAAGCGATCAAAGCGGCTTTTGAAAAACCGGGCAAGCTTGATACCAACCGGGTAAGCGCCCAGCAGGCTCGCCGTTTTCTCGACAGGGTCGTTGGCTTTATGGTGTCGCCACTGCTCTGGAGTAAGGTGGCCAGAGGACTTTCTGCAGGTCGTGTGCAGTCGGTAGCCGTTAAATTGATCGTTGAGCGCGAACGTGAAATTCGTGCTTTTGAACCGGAAGAGTACTGGACAGTGCACGCCGATCTGGAGACCTCTGAGGAAGATCTGGTCCGCTTTGAGGTGAAGAAACAAGGCTCTGATCAGTTCAGGCCTGTCAGTCAGGACCAGACAGATGCCGCGCTGACCGGGTTGAAAAATGCTTCCTACGAGGTGATTGCCCGTGAGGACAAGCCCACTTCCAGTAAACCGTCGCCACCGTTTATCACCTCAACCCTGCAACAGGCCTCCAGCACGCGGCTTGGTTATGGGGTGAAAAAAACCATGATGCTTGCCCAGCGCCTTTACGAAGGTGGTTATATCACCTACATGCGAACAGACTCCACCAACCTCAGTGCTGATGCGGTGAGCGTCTGTCGTGACTTTATCAAAACGCGGTATGGTGCTGAGTACCTGCCTGAAAAGCCCACTATTTATGGTAGTAAAGCTGGTGCCCAGGAAGCGCATGAAGCGATAAGGCCTTCCAATATTGATATCAAGCCAGGTGATCTGGATGCGATGGAAGAGGACGCCAAAAAACTGTATCGGTTGATCTGGCAGCAATTTGTCGCTTGCCAGATGGTGCCGGCACGATTTACCAGTACTACGGTGACAGTGAAGGCAGAGGACTTCGAACTTCGAGCAAAAGGTCGGGTGACACTGTTTGACGGCTATCTGAAAGTGTTGCCTGCGATGTCCAAAAAAGGGGACGACATTGAGTTGCCTGAGATGTCCGTTGGCGCCCGGCTGCAGCTGAACAAATTGATCCCGATGCAGCACTTTACCAAGCCCCCGGCCCGTTACTCTGAGGCCTCTCTGGTCAAAGAGCTGGAAAAGCGTGGCATTGGTCGCCCATCGACTTACGCATCTATCATTTCCACGATCCAGGATCGTGGGTATGTGCGGGTCGACAATCGCCGTTTCTATGCGGAGAAAATTGGTGATGTTGTTACGGACCGTCTGAACGAAAATTTTACCGACCTGATGGACTATGGTTTTACGGCCACAATGGAAGCCTATCTGGATGAAATTGCCCAAGGCAAGTTGGAATGGAAGCAGGTGCTTGATCAATTCTATTCGGATTTCTCAGCGAAGTTGACCCGGGCTGAAGCTGACGGTGGTATGCGTCCCAATGAGCCATCGCTCACGGATATTCCCTGCCCTCAATGTGGTCGACCGATGATGATTCGCACAGGCACGACGGGGGTTTTCCTCGGCTGTTCCGGTTACAACCTGCCGCCTAAAGAGCGCTGCAAAGGCACGCTGAACCTTATCTCCGGAGATGAGGCAGTTAATGTCGACGAAGACGATGAGGCCGAATCGAGGCAGTTGATGCATCGTCACCGTTGCCCCCTCTGCAATACGGCAATGGATGCCTATTTGATTGATGAGGGGCGAAAGCTGCATGTTTGTGGCAACAACCCCGACTGCGATGGCTTTGAAGTGGAAACCGGCGTTTTCAAGCTCAAGGGGTATGAAGGTCCGCTGATTGAGTGTGATAAATGCGGTAGTGACATGCAGCTCAAGTCGGGGCGTTTTGGCAAATATTTCGGTTGTACCAACGATGCCTGTAAAAACACCCGCAAGTTGCTCCGGAGTGGTCAGCCCGCTCCCCCCAAGATGGATCCTGTCCCCATGCCAGAGCTCACCTGCGAAAAAGTAACGGATCATTATATCCTCAGGGACGGCGCATCCGGCCTGTTTCTAGCGGCGAGCCAGTTTCCCCGGCATCGTGAAACCCGGGCGCCCTTGGTTGCTGAACTGCTGCCCCATGTGAAAGAAATTGATCCCAAGTATCAGTTTCTCTTTGATGCTCCCGTCGCCGATCCCGATGGTATCCCCACCGTGATTCGCTTCAGTCGGAAAACTGGTGAGCAGTATGTCCAGTCTGAGCAAGAGGGTAAGCCCACTGGATGGAAGGCGTTTTATGACCAGGGTGTCTGGCAGGAAAAGGATGACCGCAAGGGTAAGAAGTAAAGGAGACTGCCAGTGAATCCCTTTCTGCCGGCTGTCAATCAAAAGCTCTACTTCTGTGGCTTGTTATTGCAACAGACTGACCGGGAGCTGACGTGTGTTGTCGGGCCAGCGGCAAACCTGCAGTTGGCGCTCTGCCAGTCAGCACTGTTCCAGCTCGAAGTCGCCTATCGTCTCTATCTGCGGGAGGTGGCGACTACTTATCGACATAGAGCTGCCGAGTCAATTTCATCTGTTGAGGGGCTGATTGCGGCGATGGAGTCCATTGGTCAATCACCGTCTGAGGCCGAGGAGTTGGCTAACCTGGAGGCGGATAAAGGGAGCTGGCTTGCCAACTTGCTGAATGCTCGAGATCGTCTGCTTGAGGTTCAGCCACAGGAGGTGGTCAATGCTGCGTCACCCATTGCTGTGGTGCAAATTGAGCAGGGTGAAGACAGGCATGAGTTGAGTGTTGATTTGCTCAACGAATGGCTGGAAGCTTTCCGGAGCCTGATTGAGCGTCATCGAGAGCACATGATTGAATGCTGACTGGTATTGCTTGAGCCAGACTGGGAGCTAATTTTTTTTCTCGGGTTATTAATGCCGTACCCCTCTGGTACAATGCAGGGATGTTGTTTTTGAAAACCCGATGGAATATTCAATGGCTATCTCCCTGTTTGAAATCGTAATTTTGCCCGATGGAGATGTCGCTCTGCAGCGTACTGATGAGGAGGATGCACCATTGATCAGAATCAGTTTTTCGGGAGAGGCCAAGGCGTTTCTTCAGGAGGCCAAGGTTGATGTCGCCAAAGCCATGATCGATGCCGGAATTGAAGTCTTTGAAGAGTTGGGTGCAGACAATTTTCAGATGGAAGAGGGCACCATGATCAAAAACCGGGTGCTTCACTGAGGTCAGCCTGCCCATGATGGCTCTTTATCTTGTACAGTCGGTTCGAGGCACTCTCAGGGCCTGTAGCTGGACAAATACTATTGGGGATTCGTCCGAATAACCCCGACCCCCAAGCCTTCAATAACAAAACTTTTTTCCCGCAAGTCGACCACAATGGGGAGCATCTCTTCGTTTTCCGGTTCGAGCAGGACCTCGTGGCGTTTCAGGCTTTTACCCAGGCGCTTGACGGTCACATCATCTTCAATGCGCGCGACCACAATCTGACCTTTCTGCGCATGCCCCGTTTTGTGAACAGCCAGTAAATCACCGTCCATGATGCCGGCATTTTTCATGCTCATACCATGAACACGCAATAGGTAATCCGCTCTAGGGTTAAACAGGTTGGCTCCGATGTCGAGATAGTCCTCAATGTTTTCTGCTGCAAGAACAGGATCCCCGGCGGCGACACGGCCAATCAACGGAAGGCCGGCGGGCTGCTCATCCAGCAGACGAATACCGCGGGATGCGCCCGAAATCATCTCGATCATGCCCTTGCGCGCCAGTGCCCTGAGATGCTCTTCAGCAGCGTTAGGTGATCTGAAGCCCAGCTCGGTGGCAATCTCCGCCCTGGTGGGGGGGTAGCCTGTTTCATCAATATGTTGTTTGATCAGGTTCAGGATTTGCTGTTGTCGGGCAGTCAGTGATGTACTCGCCATTCTCTAACCTCGGGATTCATCGGGATGAATTGCAGCAATTGCGACGTTGTTGTCCATATTGCTGTAAATAAATATAGCCTGTAATTATTTACAGTATAAAGTTAAATTGGTGGTGGGAAAAACTTTTTTCAACGGTATATTCTCAGGGTATCAGTATGATTGCTGCCAAAGTGAATCATGGATTCACAATGACGGCGCTTTCTCGGACATTGGAGTAGCTTATGGAAGAAATCAAAATCCCCGAAGCCTGGCGTGTTCTGCGTATTCAGTCTGAACTGGTGGATGGCATCGAGTCACTGTCAGGCATGGGCGGTGCGGTGTCTGTGTTCGGTAGTGCGCGTCTTCAGCCCGACTCCCGCTACTATCAGGAAGCCGTGGTACTTGGTGAGATTCTGGGAAAAGAGGGAGTGCCCATCATCACTGGTGGTGGACCCGGGGTGATGGAGGCAGCAAACAAGGGTTGTTATGGCACAGGTGCGACTTCCGTGGGTTTGAATATTTCCCTGCCGTTGGAGCAGAATCACAATACCTTTCAGGACGTATCGCTGGATTTCCGCTATTTTTTCGTGCGCAAATTTATGTTTGTTAAGCATGCCGTCGGGTTTGTCATATTTCCGGGAGGCTATGGCACCCTTGATGAATTATTTGAGGCTTTGACCTTGGTACAGACTAATAAAGTGCGGCCCTTTCCCATCGTTCTATTGGGGACCAGTTATTGGCAGGGCCTACTCGATTGGCTGAGGGAGACGATGTTGGAAAACGGCTGTGTCTCGGAAAGAGACTTACATTTATTTAGTCTGGTAGACGATGCTGAGAGTGCGGCAAAGATAATCCTGCAACATGCTCGCATGTTGCAGGCACAGGAGATCGCCGAATAATCCGGGCATCGAACAGTACCCTTGGTACCCTAAAAATCATCGAGTCCGTAAACAGTATCGGCATCAATGTCCGTCAATGGGTCATTCCAGTTATCAGGGATAAAGATGTCATCTGGAAAGTGACTGTCTTCGTTGCTCAATTCATATGATGCCCGCCAATCTTCGGGTTGCTCAGCCGGTAGCAGTATCAATTGCTGCCAGGTTTCGAAGTCAATTTCACTGACCTCTCCGCCAACGTGCTGGATTTCTATGGAACCGCTGTGCTCGTCCAGAGCAACAACTTCGAAAATGTCATCCTGGGAGGCGTCCTCGTACCAGGCGCCAATGACTGGAACTTGTGAAGCCATGATTTAATCCTCCTCATTAGTTCATTGAACGTATCACCAACGGGAAAAAAGTGCACTGGCTACCGGGTGCATTTCTGACGAGTGGAATAGCCGGTAAACAGGGTGAAAGTTACTTTTTTATGAGCTTTTATTTAAATAAATGATGTAACTGCCTTTCCCAGAAGGAGATAATTTCTCTCATTGATCTGAAGTGATGATTCTTTAAGTGCTGAATGTCATAACAGGTTGTTTTTAAAATGAAAAATTCGTCTAATTTGTCAGAAGGTTGACAAGTCTCCGCAGCCTTCTTATTTTGCCCCCCTGCTAACAAAGGTTTAAGACATGACGCTTGGTCCATTGATGCTCGACCTGGAAGGACTGGTGCTGACCCCGGAAGAACGAGTTCTGATTCTCAATCCATCAGTGGGCGGTATTATCTTTTTTTCCCGAAATTTTGTGAGTTACAGTCAACTGGTTGAGCTGGTGGCAGACATTCGTGCAATAAGGGGTGACTTGTTGCTCTGCGTCGATCAGGAAGGTGGGCGAGTGCAACGCTTTCGCGATGGGTTTACCCATTTGCCGCCGATGCAGATGCTGGGTGATTTATTGTTGAAAGAAGAGGGTGGTGAGTCACTGCTTCAGGATGCCGGTTGGCTGATGGCCTCTGAATTACTTGCCTGTGGGCTGGACTTCAGCTTTGCCCCGGTGCTGGACTTGGACCGTGAAAGTTGTGCGGTAATTGGCGATAGGTCGTTTGCTGATAATCCGGAGGAAGCCATCCGGGCCGCCCATCATTTTATTACCGGTATGCATCAGGCCGGCATGGCGGCAACAGGAAAGCACTTCCCGGGCCACGGAGGAGTCGTCGCCGACAGTCATTACGAAACTCCCTATGACAACCGCTCTCTTCAGCAATTGCGTGATCGGGACTTGCAACCGTTTGCGCGGCTTGCCGATGAGCTGGATGCGATCATGCCCGCCCATATTGTTTACCCTTGTGTTGAATCTGTACCGGTGGGGTTTTCTCCTATCTGGTTGCAGAAAATACTGCGAAACGAATTACAGTTTCAGGGTGTCATTTTCAGCGATGACCTGTCCATGAAAGGGGCTGACCTGGTGGGTGGTTACCCGGAAAAAGCCAGCCGTGCGCTGCAGGCTGGCTGTGATATGGTGCTGGTCTGTAACAACCGTGCAGGGGCGTTGGAAGTGATTGATTTTCTATCTGAAAACCCTGTGAAGCCGTCTGGAAGGTTAGCTAAAATGGCGGCCAGGAAGCATCCGGAGTGGGAAGCATTGCGAGCCTCTGAGCGCTGGCAGATCACTTCTCAGAAACTTGCCAAACAGCTGAATAAGTCGTGAACAGGAACCCATAGTATGCAGCAACTGGAAGCGTGGTTAGTCAATTTCACCGGGGAAAGCTACCTGTTGATTGCCGAAATTTTCCTGATTGTCCTGGCCGCTATGACAGCGGGATTTCTGGCGACGCGGATACTGGACTTTCTGCAAAAACGGGCACTCAAGACGTCAAATTTTTGGGACGATGCCTTGATTGAGGCCTGCCGCCGCCCTGCAGTCTGGGCAATATGGATACTGGGGGTTAACTATGCGGCGGCTGTCGCCGCCAGACAGGCCGGGTCCGAATGGTATGAATTGCTGGCACCCATTAACCGGGTTGTCATCATTTTTTTGGCTGCGCTATTTTTACTCAATCTGATTAAGCGCGCTGAACTGAATCTGGTGCATCCTGAATATACCAGTGATCCCATGGATGAGACCACGGTCAAGGCCATTGGCAAACTGCTGCGCGCTTCGGTCATCATCACCGCCACGCTCATTGCCATGCAGGCTTTTGGCTACAGTATTTCTGGGTTGCTCGCTTTTGGCGGTATCGGTGGTCTCGCAGTGGGTTTTGCAGCCAAGGACCTGCTGGCAAATTTCTTTGGTGGTTTGATGATTTATCTGGACCAGCCCTTCAAGGTGGGAGACTGGGTGCGATCCCCTGATAAGGAAATCGAGGGCACTGTCGAAGATATCGGCTGGCGACTGACACGTATTCGCACCTTCGATAAGCGCCCACTCTATGTACCGAACTCGGTGTTTAACAGTATTGCCGTGGAAAACCCCTCGCGTATGTTTAACCGGCGGATCTACGAGACGGTGGGTATTCGCTATCAGGATGTCGATAAAATGGCGGGAATTGTCGCCGATGTGAAACAGATGCTGTGTGATCATCCGGAAATTGATCAGAACCAGACCATGATCGTCAATTTTGTCTCTTTTGGTGCCTCATCGGTTAACTTTTTTGTTTATACCTTTACCAAAACCACCAAGTGGGTGGTTTTTCACGAGGTAAAACAGGATGTGCTGTTAAAGGTAAGCGATATCGTAGCCGATCACGGTGCCGAGATTGCTTTCCCAACCTCCACTGTCCATATTCCCGACCAGCTGCGATTGTTGCAAGCTTCGGAAGTCGAATGAGTATCGGCATTATCGGTGGCAGTGGGCTGGACAGCTTTTCCGATTTGAGCGTTCAGGAGCAGCGTGTGGTCACCACAGAGTGGGGCGAGCCGTCTGCTCCCCTCTGTTTTGGCACGTTGGGCAATACGGAGGTTGTATTCCTGGCGCGACACGGTGTGACTCATCGGCTGCCGCCTCACCGGGTCAATTACAGGGCAAATATTGCTGCATTGCGTGCGGAGGGCGTGAAGGCTATCTATGCCGTCAATGTGGTGGGTGGTATTAATGGCGAAATGGGCCCGGGGGATCTGGTTATTCCCGATCAGATTATTGATTATACGTTTGGACGGGGCCACACCTACTCGGATAGCCCGGATCAGGTATTACAGCACATTGACTTTACTTTTCCCTATGACGACAGCCTGCGGGACAGACTGTTGCAGGCGGCTATTGCCTGTGGAACTGCCTGTGAGACAAGGATTCATGCAGAGGCTGTTTATGGCGCCACGCAGGGCCCCAGGCTGGAAACCGCTGCCGAGATTGCGCGAATGGCCAATGACGGCTGTGACATCGTCGGTATGACCGGTATGCCGGAGGCGGCACTGGCTCGGGAGTTACAGATTCCCTATGCCTGTCTGGCGTTGGTGGTGAATATGGCAGCTGGTTTGAGTGAGGAGCGGATCTCTTTTGGGCAGATGGAAACTGTGATGGCGAACAATATGCCGCTGGTACGCAAAGTTTTGACTCAGGCCGTGGCGAGTCGACAGCATTGATGGCATTTTTCCGGCTCACGCCTTATCACCGTCAGAATTGTTGAGTGTTGACGTCAATCAGCCGCGGTCGAAGTATGGCGTGTTACCAGAACCAGTACCCCCATTTCAGGGTGATCCAGATAGGTCGGTTTATTCAGGTCCACCTGTTCCGACTGATTGAGAACAACTATCTTTTTAATCGGCGGGTGGCGTTGATCGACGGGACTGTTTGTATCGATGGTGGTCACTGGTGAGGCGTCGTCAGACACCGGAAGAGCAGATAACCAGGGTTTCACAGGCAATCGTGGCCAGTTGTCTGGTCGGACAGGATTGCCGGGCAAGGCGCCACCAGTCCCCGGTGTACTGGCAAAGCTGGTTTTCCAAATATCTGCCTGAATGTGTAGATAGCGGGTCACTACCAGCCGAATACTGCCTTCCAGCTCATGGTGGTTGCCATGGCGATGGCCTCCCGAAACAATAATCCAGGGGCTCTGTGCCTGCCCCAGTCCGGGTTGGCGCCATCCTATGTGGGTGAGTACTCGATAGCCTGCAGCGCGGCTCAATGTGTATTCATCGGGTCCCAGGCTGAAGTCTTTTGTCTCAAGAGGAATCAACGATTGTTCGGCAGGTCGGGGGTTGTCCGCCGATGTGGAGGTATCGCTCTCAAGCCGTTGCCAGTTTTGAGGGTATTCCAATGTGATGTTGGTGGGGTGTCGTTCATTCTGATAAAGATCCTGCTGGCTGAATACGATCAGCTCAACCTGATACCAGTCTTCGTTTTGATCCGCTCGGGTCTGTTCGGAGAGGCTTGTACTTAAGGTGACTGCCAAAAACAGTAAATACCTGAAAGGCATGCCAGCGGTTCTGAGTGGTCTCATTTAATGTCCATTGTTTGCAGGGGTTAGCCGAGTCAATAACGCCTGGATCTGTTCAATTCGCTGTTCTTTCGTTTCCATCGGTAGAGTATATTTCAAGGTTGACGCCCCTTGAAGTCGAAAAACAGTGGGCTCTTTTTGGACCATTTGTACAATGACCAGGGGTTCAACCAACGTATCACTGCCAAATTCAATCCGCCCGCTGGTTGGTCCGGCTTCCATCTTGCAGATACCGAGTTGTCTGGCCTGAAGTTTCAGTGACGTGACTTGAAAAAGGTTTTTCAGATAATCGGGAAGTAAACCGAAACGGTCGATCATTTCTACCTGAAGCTCCCATAAATCACCTTCTGTTGTGGCGTTGGCAATGCGCTTGTACATCATCAGACGCATGTGAACATCCGGTAAATAATCTTCGGGTATCAGCGCCGGCAGGTTCAGATTGATTTCGATATCTTCGGCCAGAGGCACATTCAACTCTACCGCCTTGCCTTTGCGCAGGGCATCAACGGCTCGATCCAGCAGTTCCATGTAAAGCGTGAAACCAATCGATTGAATCTGGCCGCTTTGATTTTCGCCGAGCAGTTCGCCAGCGCCGCGAATTTCCAGATCATGGGTAGCCAGTGTAAATCCGGATCCCAGGTGATCTGCGTGGGTGATGGCCTCGAGCCGCTTGATGGCCTCAGCCGTCATGGTTTTTGGCTCGGGAGTGAGCAGATAGGCATAGGCCTGGTGGTGAGAGCGTCCCACTCGGCCCCGCAATTGGTGCAGCTGGGCCAGCCCCAGTTTGTCGGCGCGGTCAATGATGATGGTGTTGGCACTGGGGATATCGATTCCGGTCTCGATAATGGTGGAACAGACCAGCACATTGAAACGCTGGTGGTAAAAGTCGGACATGACTTTTTCCAGTTCGCGTTCGCGCATCTGGCCGTGTGCGATATTAACCCGTGCCTCCGGTACCAGTTCTTCTATCACCTGCGCCGTTTTGCCAATGCTCTTGACCTCATTGTGCAAATAATAGACCTGCCCGCCACGTAGAATTTCCCGCAGTATCGCCTCCCGGGTCACTCGGGGATCGTTCTGGCGGACAAACGATTTTACCGAGAGCCTTCTCGCCGGGGGGGTAGCGATAATCGACAGATCCCGAATGCCTGACATTGACATGTTCAGGGTGCGTGGAATGGGGGTGGCCGTCAGTGTCAGGATGTCCACTTCGGCTCGTAGCGCCTTGATCTGTTCTTTTTGACGGACGCCGAAGCGGTGCTCTTCATCAATAATAAGCAGCCCCAGGTTTTTATAGTTCACTTTGGCATGAAGTAGCTTATGGGTGCCAATCAGAATATCGACTTTTCCCAGACCGGCACGGTGAAGGACCTCCTGTTGTTCCTTGTCGGAGCGGAACCGCGACAGCTCCTCGATGGTGACTGGCCAGTTGGCAAAGCGGTCGCGAAAGTTTTCCAGATGCTGATGGGCCAGAAGGGTGGTCGGCACCAGCATCACCACCTGTTTGCCGCTGGCCACGGCGATAAAGGCGGCGCGCATGGCGACTTCCGTTTTTCCGAAGCCAACATCCCCGCAGACAAGCCGATCCATGGGCTGCTCAGCCAGCATGTCGCGTCTGACAGCTTCGATGGTGTCCAGCTGATCGGGCGTTTCCTCGAAGGGAAAGTCCGCACAGAAAGCGCGGTAGTCCGCTGCCGGGTCGCGGCAGGCAAACCCCTTGCGTGCCGCGCGAGTGGCATAGATGTCCAGCAACTCGGTGGCGGTATCGCGGATCTGTCGCAGGGCCTTGTCTCTGGCCTTTTGCCACTGATCTGTACCCAGTCGGTGTAAGGGCGCGAGGCTGTCTTCTGCACCACTGTAACGGCTGATTAAGTGCAACGATGATACCGGGACGTAGAGTTTTGCCTGGTCGGCATAGGATAACGTCAGAAATTCCTGCGGTTCGCCACTGGCGTTGATGGTCTGCAATCCCAGGTAACGACCGACACCGTGATCAATATGGACCACGGGCGCCCCAACGCTCAGTTCAGTCAGGTTTTTGATGACCTGGTCGGCATCGGTACGTTCTTTGTTGCGTCGGCGACGTTGCATGACCTGCTGACCAAACAGTTCTGTCTCGGTGATCAAGCTGATATTTGCCGGCGTTACAACAAAGCCGCGGGTCAGCGGGTAGGCGATTATGGCGAGGCGTTGTGTTCCTTCGGCAAAAGATTCCCAGTTGGTTACATCTTCTGGGCGAATGGACTGGCGGCCGAGTAGTTCCAGCAGGGTTTCCCTGCGGCCCGCTGATTCCGCGCAGATTAGTACCCGCTGGCTGGCGTTGGCCAGATGCCCCTGGAGTTTTTTCAGGGGATTGTCTGCCTTGGCATCAATCGCCACCGGTGGCGGAGCGGATATGTGCAGGGAAAAATGATTTTTCTGCGGATCGGATTCACTGTTGATTCGTGTGCAGGGGTATTTTTTCAGATGGCCGAACAGTTCTTCGACCGGGACAAATAAGGCTGCCGGGGGGAGCAGGGGCCTGGTTGGATCAACACCGTATTCCTGGTAGCGCTGGCTGGCATCCTGCCAGAATTTTTCGGCGGCCTGCTCCACAGCTCCTTCGGTAAAGATAAGGCTGTGATCGGGCAGGTAATCAAACAGGGTGGCGGTTTCTTCAAAAAACAGGGGCAGAAAATACTCGATTCCCTGGGGTGGAATACCCTCACTGACATCCCTGAAGACCGGGCAGCGTCGCTCATCGACATCAAAGCGGGACAGCCAGTTGTCCTGAAAGCGCCGGATAGCCGGTTTGTCCAATGGGACTTCCCGTGCGGGCAGGAGGTGTATGTGATCGGTTTGTTCCAGCGTGCGCTGGGTGTCCGGGTCGAAGGTGCGAAGCGTTTCAATTTCATCGTCGAACAGATCGATCCGAAAAGGTAGCGTGGCGCCCATTGGGAAAATATCAATCAGAGCGCCGCGAACAGCGTACTCACCGTGTTCGGCCACGGTATCAACACAGCGATAGCCAGCGGATTCCAGTTGGGTGCGCAGCGTATCGAGGTTCAGTTTGTCACCACGTCGGTAATCGAAAGCGCGCTGGTTGACGAACTCGGTTGGTGGCAAACGGTGCATCAGGGTGCCAACAGGCACTATCACGACACCGGTGCGGGTTTGCGGTAAGCGAGACAGGGTTCGCAATCGCTCGGAGACAATATCCTGATGCGGCGAGAAAATATCGTAGGGGAGTGTTTCCCAGTCAGGGAAATGGAGCACAGCGGCCTCTTCGCCGAGGAAGAATCGCAGTTCAGATTCCAGCTCAGCTGCAGTTTTTGCCGAGGCTGCAATGACGACGGTCAGCCCGGGTGCTTGTTGGCTTGCCTCGGCAATGACCAGGGCGCTGCCGCCGTTTACATCCTGCCAAACGCGCTTGTCGCCAGCTGTGTTGACTGGCGGTAGTGACAAAATCGACATACTGGAATGGCACTTCTGTGGGTTAACCTTGAAGGTATGCTATTTTAGCGGGGCAATAGAGAGATTGATATGCTGTACCCGTGTTTTCCATTCAGAGGCAGATTGCTGATAGGGTTTTGTTTGCTGTGTCTGCTGGTGATGACCGGCTGCAGTGGCTCCTCCTTTCGGGTCCAGGATCTGGCGAAAACGGATATCGACATGGTGGCGGACTTGCACTATCAGCAGGTTGAACTGTTGCTCAAAGAGCTGACGGTGAAGCTATATAAGCGAAACCCGAGAGAGTTGCAGAAGGTCCCCGGCAAGACGATAGATTCCCGTGTTACACAAATTTTCACCCATCCGGGGAAACCCCTGTTTGCTGAGCTGGGAGGCAGCGGTATCGATGCCATTGAACTGTCTGTAGACCCGGCTTTTACGGGCGACCGTGTGTTTGCACTGATAGTGGGAATGACGGGGATGATCAGGGAGTCCTACGGCCTGAAAACCGAGTTTTTCATGCTGAGCAAACTTGATCACCAGAAGCTTTATCACAGTGCCCGCAATATTGAAATTGCCATGTGGCGGATCAGAACGCACCTGGACGAGCAGGGAAATGCCTTGATTCTTACCAATAGTCGCAAGGGGGAGGGTTATAACCTCAGTTACGAGCGCTTATTCGGTAAATTGATTGCCCATCAGGATATGCTCGCTTTGATCATTGCCCAAAAAAACCAGCGAGTCATCAAAACAGTTGCCCTGAATGTGGCCAGCATGGCATTTATCCCCCTCTAAAAACTCCCCTGACCAGTGATTATCGTTACGGTGTCGGGTTTTTTGACCACATCGCTGTTTGCTGATCCAGATCAACCATCGTCGAACCGCAGTACCGGTTATTCACCGCACTTTGTTGCCCTTAAAAGGCTGAATACCGATAATAGCGCCCCAACCCGTGATGGGAGTGCCGCCCATCGTGTTAGACCAACAAAATGAGAGGTTTACCTGTGACCGAACAACATCGCCCCATTCCTGCCGACTTTTTTGCTGACTGGAAAGAGCGCGAGTCGCTGGCCGAAGCCATGATCCCTCTGATCGGAAAGCTTTACAGGCAAAATAACGTCTCTCTCTATATGTATGGCAAGAACATGGTCAATCGTTCAGTGATTGACCTGATGAAGGTTCATCGTTTTGTTCGCCAGATTGAACAAAATGAGTTATCGGAATTTGAAACCTTCCCTCTGATTCTGGCGTTGTCGGAAATGGATTTGGGGCCTGCCCATATCGACGTGGGCAAGCTGACTGTAAAATACCAGGACTCAGGTAATGGTGAGAACCTGACTGCGTTCCTGCAGCGGGAGGTGGGTGATGACATCGGTCGCGTACGCAAGCCGCTGCCACAACCCCAGGACGTGGTGCTTTACGGTTTTGGCCGTATCGGCCGGTTGCTGGCCAGATTGTTGATTGAAAAGACAGGTAGCGGTGATCTGTTGCGATTGCGTGCCATTGTGGTTCGCAAGGGGGGCAGTGCGGATGATTTGGCCAAACGAGCCAGCCTGCTACGACGTGATTCTGTTCACGGTGCGTTTGACGGCACCATCAGGGTCATTGAGGATAAAAATATTCTAGTTTGTAACGGCAACCCGATTCAGGTGATCTACGCCGACTCTCCTGCGGAGGTAGATTACACCCGCTACGGTATCAGCAATGCAATTGTGATTGACAATACCGGTGTATGGCGTGATGAAGAAGGTCTATCCAGGCACCTGCAATGCCCTGGTGCCAGCAAGGTGATTCTCACCGCGCCTGGCAAGGGCAATATTCCGAATATTGTTTATGGTATCAACCAAAATGAGATTGCTGCAGATACCAAAATAATTTCTGCCGCGTCCTGTACCACCAATGCCATTGTGCCCGTGCTGAAAGCCCTGATGGACGAATTCGGCATAGACCGTGGACATGTGGAAACCGTACATTCCTACACTAACGATCAGAACCTGATTGATAACTATCACAAAGGGTCACGTCGAGGTCGTAGTGCTGCGCTCAATATGGTGATTACCGAGACAGGTGCTGCCAAGGCGGTGGCAAAGGCATTGCCGGAGCTGGCTGGCAAACTGACTGGTAATGCGATACGGGTACCGACTCCCAACGTATCCATGGCGATTCTCAATTTGCAGCTGGGTCGTGAGACGACCAGAGAAGAGCTCAATGAATACATGAGAAAAACCGCACTCTATTCGCCTTTGCAGCAACAGATTGACTATACAATTTCTTCCGAGGCGGTTTCGACCGATTTTGTCGGTTCACGGCATGCCTGTGTTTATGATTCAGAGGCGACGATTGTAAGTGGCGACAGTGTTGTGCTGTATTGTTGGTACGACAATGAGTTTGGCTATAGCTGTCAAGTGGTGCGATGTCTGGAAAATCTGGCTGGCGTATCCTGGCCGATGTACCCGACAGCGTGATGGGTAGCCTGTCTCGCCGCACTGTTAAGTTGTGATTCGAGTAAAGTGGTTGGTGGTGGGTGCTTTGTCGAGAATCAATTACCACAATGTCTGTACTGGTAATGGGAAGCCTCCGCCTTTATAATCGCGCCGATTTATTTGCCGGTGTCGGTGCGCTTCCAGCAAGCCACCTTGCACGAAAAGCACTGGTGCTGCCGTAGGATGACCATGATGATTTCGGCTGCATTTTTGGGGCTCGAGAAGAGCAATAATTAATGACATTTCGTAATAGGCATTACCTATGATTAAGATCCGTCGGGGATTGGACTTACCTGTTTCGGGCTCGCCCGAGCAAGTCATTCACGATGGTCCCACAGTGAAATCTGTTGCTGTTGTTGGCCCTGATTACGTTGGTATGAAGCCAACTATGGAAGTCAAAGAAGGCGACAGGGTCAAACTGGGCCAATTACTTTTTACTGACAAAAAAACCGAGGGCGTCCGTTATACCGCCCCGGCTGCCGGGGTGGTCACTGCCATCAACCGCGGTGAGCGGAGAGTGCTCCAGTCAGTGGTGATCGATGTGGAGGGTGATGAAGAGGAAACCTTTGCTGCATACAGCAACGATGAGCTGAGTCACCTCGACCGCGCGGCAGTGGTAGAGAATCTGGTCAATTCAGGCCTGTGGACTTCACTGCGCACGCGTCCCTATTCAAAAGTGCCGTCGCCATCTGCGACGTCGCCCAATTCCATTTTTGTCACTGCGATGGATACCAACCCGCTCTCAGCGGATCCGGCGCTGGTCATTGCCGAGCGAGCAGCTGACTTTGAGAACGGGTTGACCGTAATAAGCCGTCTGACGGACGGGGCAGTGCATCTTTGCACTTCCAGTGATTCCGTTATTAAAAGCGGAGGAGCGGCCAGTGTTCAGCTTCACAGTTTTTCAGGGCCGCACCCCGCTGGACTCGCCGGTACTCATATTCACTTTATCGATCCGGTGAGTGATCACAAAATGGTCTGGACAGTGGGTTACCAGGATGTGCTGGCGATAGGTGCATTGTTCACAACAGGCCATATCGATACCCGCAGAGTCATTTCGCTGGCGGGCCCCCAGGTTGTCAAGCCACGACTGGTTCGCACAAGACTGGGTGCCAATCTCTCCGACCTGACTGCCGGTGAACTAAAGGATGGCCAGAATCGACTGGTGTCCGGGTCAGTGCTCTCCGGTAGAGCGGCTAGTGGACCTTTTGATTTCCTGGGTCGTTACCATGTCCAGGTGTCTGTTTTGCTGGAAGGTCGGCAACGGGAGTTTTTCCGTTATCTTTCCCCAGGCAGTGGTCGGCACTCAGCGATGCCCATTTATCTGTCATCGCTGAATAAGAGTAAAAAGTTTGATTTCACGACCAACACCAATGGCAGTGAGCGGGCAATGGTGCCGCTGGGTAACTATGAGAAAGTAATGCCACTGGATATATTGCCCACCCAGTTATTGCGGGCACTGATTGTCGGTGATACAGAGACAGCTCAGAAACTGGGCTGCCTGGAGTTGGATGAGGAAGACCTGGCACTGTGTACCTATGTCTGCGTAGGAAAGTATGAATACGGTCCGATTCTTCGGGATAATCTGGCCCGCATTGAGAAGGAGGGCTGATAATGAAAGTATTGCGTAATTATCTCGATAAAATTGAGCCTCACTTCGAGCATGGCGGCAAATTGCACAAGTGGTATGCCCTCTATGAAGCGGTAGATACGATTTTCTACTCTCCGGGAACAGTGACCAAAAACGGTTCACACATCCGCGATGGCATTGATTTGAAGCGTGTCATGATCACCGTCTGGCTGGCAGCCTTTCCGGCTATGTTTTATGGTATGTACAACCTCGGTTTCCAGGCCAACACGATCTTGGCAGGTATGGATGCCACATCCATCGAAGGCTGGAGGGGACCTTTAATCACCCTGTTCGCCGGACATGATCCGAATAGTATCTGGGATTGCCTTTGGTATGGCGCCGTTTATTTCATTCCCATCTATGTGGTGACCTTTGTTGTGGGTGGCTTCTGGGAGGTTATGTTTGCCACCGTTCGGGGGCACGAAATCAATGAAGGTTTTTTTGTCACTTCAATCCTTTTCGCCCTTGTTTGCCCCCCGGACATGCCACTGTGGATGGTGGCTCTGGGTATCAGTTTTGGTGTGGTGATTGGCAAGGAAGTCTTTGGTGGTACCGGCAAAAATTTCCTCAATCCAGCACTCGCCGGTCGAGCCTTCCTGTATTTCGCCTATCCTGCCGAAATGTCTGGCGATGCGGTATGGACCGCTGTCGATGGTTATACTGGCGCGACAGCCTTGTCTGTTGCCGCTAGTGAGGGAATGGCAGCACTGCAGAATCAGGTGACCTGGCTGGATGCGTTCTTTGGCAACCTGCATGGATCGGTCGGTGAGGTTTCCACGCTGGCCATCTTTATCGGCGGTGCCTTGTTGTTGATTACCAAGATTGCCTCTTGGCGCATTGTCGCCGGTGTAATGATCGGTATGATTGCATTGTCCACCCTGTTTAATTTTATCGGCTCTGAAACCAATCCCATGTTTGCCATGCCCTGGTACTGGCACATGGTGGTAGGCGGATTTGCTTTTGGCATGATATTTATGGCCACTGAGCCTGTTTCTGCCTCGATGACCAATACGGGCAAACTGTGGTACGGCGTATTGATTGGTGTTATGGCGGTGTTGATCCGCGTTGTAAATCCGGCCTTCCCGGAGGGAATCATGTTGGCGATACTATTTGCCAATCTGTTCGCGCCTCTGATCGACCACTTCGTGGTGCAATCCAATATCAAAAGGAGACTTGCACGTGGCTAGTAATGAAGGGATAGGTAAAGTTCTGACAGTTGCTGTCGCGTTGTGTCTGGTCTGTTCCGTGGTGGTGTCGTCAGCAGCCGTGCTGTTGCGTGATGCCCAGCAGGCCAACAAGGCGCTGGACAAGAAATCCAATATTCTTTCTGCCGCCGGATTGCTTGAACCCGGTATGAGCGTTGAAGAACAGTTTAAAAAGATCGAGGTCAAAATGGTGAATATCGACACCGGTAAGTTTACCGATGACGTTTCTCCAGACACTTACGATCAGCGCAAAGCAGCAAAGAACCCGGAGCTCTCGGTGAATCTTTCGAAAGAGGCAGATGTGGCCGGCATATCCCGTCGCGCAAAATATGCGGTCGTATATTTGGTGCGCGATGGTGATGACCTTGAAAAGGTGGTGTTGCCGGTCAGGGGCCCCGGGCTTTGGTCCACGCTTTATGGTTTTATTGCCATTGAGGGTGATCTCAATACAGTTGCCGGTCTGGGTTTCTACGAGCACGGCGAGACCCCTGGCCTGGGTGGCGAAGTTGATAACCCACTTTGGAAGGGTAATTGGCCGGGCAAGAAAATTTACGGGGATGATGGGGATGTTCAGCTGACAGTGATCAAGGGTTCTGTTGACAAATCCCGTCCGGAGGCTATTTATCAGGTGGATGGTTTGTCCGGTGCTACGCTGACAACACGTGGCGTTGATAACCTCATTGAATTCTGGATGGGTGAAAATGGCTTCGGTAAATTTCTCTCCAACCTGAAAGCCGGGGAGGCGTAATCAGTATGAAAATCAAAGACATTATTGTCAGACCTATTTTCGATAACAATCCGATTGCCTTGCAGATATTGGGTATATGTTCTGCGCTCGCAGTGACATCCAGTATGAAAGTATCACTGGTTATGTGTATTGCATTGACAGTTGTGGTGGCATTTTCCAACCTGTTTGTTTCAATGCTTCGCAATCACATTCCCGGTAGCATTCGTATTATCGTACAGATGACGATCATTGCTTCTCTGGTGATTGTTGTTGATCAGATCATCAAGGCAGTGGCTTACGATATCAGTAAACAATTGTCAGTTTTTGTGGGGCTGATTATCACCAACTGTATCGTGATGGGTCGTGCAGAGGCTTTTGCCATGAAAAACCCACCGATCCCCAGCTTTCTGGATGGTATTGGCAATGGTCTTGGTTACAGCATGATTCTGATTGTAGTGGCCTTCTTCCGTGAATTGTTGGGCACGGGGAAACTGATGGGTGTCGAAATCATGGCAGCTACCAATGTCGGGGGCTGGTATGTGCCGAATGGCCTGATGCTTCTACCCCCAAGCGCCTTCTTTATCATTGGTTTTATTATCTGGGCAATTCGCGCCAGGAAGAAAGATCAGGTAGAACCGGCGGACTTTACAATTTCAGCCAATAGCGGCACCAAGGAGGCGATGTAATGGAACATTATCTTGGTCTTCTGATTCGAGCAATATTTATCGAAAATATGGCCCTGGCTTTTTTCCTGGGTATGTGTACGTTTATCGCCATTTCGAAGAAAGTCGAAGCCGCTATCGGGCTAGGGATAGCGGTTATCGTGGTGTTGACGATCACCGTACCGGTTAACAATATCATCTACACAGCCCTTCTGGCTGAAGGTGCGCTTTCCTGGACAGGTATTGAGGCCTTGGCCAATGTTGACCTGAGCTTCCTGGGTTTGTTGAGCTATATTGGCGTGATTGCTGCCATCGTTCAGATTATGGAGATGTTTCTGGACAAGTATGTTCCAGCCCTCTACAACGCGCTGGGCGTTTTCCTACCATTGATTACCGTGAACTGTGCCATTCTCGGTGCTGCATTGTTCATGGTGGAGCGCGACTACAATCTGGCCGAAAGTACTGTGTACGGGTTTGGTGCTGGCACTGGCTGGGCGCTTGCCATCATGGCTCTGGCAGGTATTCGGGAAAAGCTCAAATACAGTGATGTACCAGAGGGCCTACGTGGCCTGGGTATTACATTTATCACGGTTGGCCTGATGTCGTTGGGTTTTATGTCCTTCGGCGGCATATCCCTGTAATCGACGAAGAGAGGATAGATAATGAATCTGGAAATCATACTCGGCGTCGTCATGTTTACCGTTGTCGTACTGGCATTGGTGGCTTTCATTCTGGCAGCGAGGTCCCAGCTGGTCAGTTCCGGCGATGTGACCATTGATATCAATGGTGAGAAGAAAATTACCGTAGCTGCTGGTAATAAGCTCTTGCAAACCCTGTCCAACGCTGGACTTTTCCTGCCCTCTGCCTGCGGTGGTGGTGGCACATGTGCTCAATGTAAATGCATTGTCCTTGATGGTGGTGGTGCCATGCTGCCAACCGAGGAGTCTCACTTTACCCGCCGTGAAGCAAAAGAGGGCTGGCGCCTTTCCTGTCAAACACCCGTTAAACAGGATATGCGTGTAGAGGTGCCAGAGGATGTCTTCGGGGTAAAGCAGTGGGAATGCACGGTTGAGAGCAATCCGAATGTGGCGACTTTTATCAAGGAGCTGACGTTACGTTTACCTGAGGGTGAAAATGTCAACTTCCGTGCGGGCGGTTATGTCCAGCTCGAATGCCCTCCCCATCATGTCAAATACAAAGATTTTGATATTGAACCAGAATACCGGGCAGACTGGGAGCGGTTTGGATTTCTGGATCTTGAGTCGAAAGTCGATGAAACCGTTATCCGCGCCTACTCAATGGCCAATTACCCGGAGGAAAAGGGTGTAGTAAAGTTTAATATTCGTTGTGCGACGCCACCACCTGGATCCAAGGGCATTCCTCCGGGTCAGATGTCCTCTTATACCTTTAGTCTGAAGCCTGGGGATACAATCAAGGTTTATGGCCCATTTGGTGAGTTCTTTGCCAAGGACACCAATGCGGAAATGGTGTTTGTCGGTGGTGGTGCCGGTATGGCGCCCATGCGCTCGCATATCTTTGACCAGCTTCGCCGGATAAAAACTGATCGCAAAATGACCTTCTGGTATGGCGCTCGCAGCCTCAAGGAGTGTTTCTACAGCGAGGAATATGACGAGCTGGCTGAACAAAACCCCAATTTTGAGTGGCACCTCGCTCTTTCGGATCCTCAGCCCGAAGATAACTGGGAAGGGCTCACTGGTTTTATCCACCAGGTACTTTATGAAAATTATCTGAAAGATCATCCTGCTCCGGAAGATTGTGAGTATTACATGTGTGGTCCGCCCATGATGAATGCCGCAATGATTAAAATGCTGGTCGACTTGGGTGTAGAGCAAGAAAACATTCTTCTAGACGACTTTGGTGGTTAATGAACCATTTGATCAATCGACTAAAAATAAAAGCGGGGCCTATGGCCTCGTTTTTATTTGTCGCTGTAGTGGTTTCTCTATTGTCTGCCTGCGATCGACAGTCCCAATTGGTCTTCGATGGTCGGACGATGGGAACTACCTATCAGGTCAAGTTGGTACCAAGTGAGCAATCAGTCAGTGGTGACCTTGGACAAAAAATTCAATCCAGATTGGATAGCCTGAACAATACCTTCACGACTTACCAGCAGGATTCGGAATTGATGTTGCTGAATCGCGCACCCGTGGGTCAGATCTATGCGGTTTCACAGGACATGTTGCATGTGTTGAACACTGCCAAGGAAGTACACCAACTGACGTCTGGGGCATTTGATCCCACCGTGGGCGCATTGGTAAATCTATGGGGATTTGGTCCGGAAAACACAGGCAACCGGATTCCTTCGGAGACAGATATAGCCGCTGAACTGGGATTGGTGGGTTTCAATGAGCTGCAGATCACCCCGGATGCTACCAGTATTATCAGAACCAGCGATATCGCTCTGGACATGTCTGCGGTTGCAAAGGGCTACGCAGTCGATGCTGTTGCAGAATTACTGGAGCAAGAGGGGTTCAACAATTACCTGGTTGAAGTGGGTGGTGAACTTCGTCTGAAAGGTGTAAAAGCGAACAAGGATCCCTGGCGTATTGCCATTGAAGTACCTTCCCTTGAAAGAGGCTTGGTTCAGAAAGTCCTGATTCCGGGAGATGCGGCAGTGGCAACTTCTGGAGATTATCGCAATTATTTTGAAAAAGATGGTAAGCGTTATTCGCATACCATTGACCCGCGCACCGGTCATCCACTCGATCATCAATTGGCTTCTGTTACCATTATTGCTGAAAAAGCTGTATTTGCAGATGCATTGGCCACTGGATTTATGGTGCTGGGGACTGATGCCAGTCTTAAGGTAGCTGAAGAAAATAAACTGGCGGTTTATTTGTTGGTCAAAGAAGGGGAAGCTTTTAAAAGCTACTATTCATCCGCTTTTGCCCCTTTTTTGTCAGGAGATTAGATGATGTTGTTGTTCGTGCTTGTATTTGTGGTGCTGATGTTGATTATTGCAGCCATGGCTGTTGGCGTGATGATGGGAAGGAAACCATTAAAAGGATCCTGTGGCGGTGTTGGTGCTGCTTTGGGTGAAAAAAACTACAGCTGTGACATTTGTGGGGATGATCCGAACAAGTGCGATGAGGTAAATCAGACCAATTCAGGTGCTGAGATTCAACGTACTGATTTGGCCTACGATGCTGTCAGGCGATAACATAGCTTTATGATTATGGTTTGAGTCCAGTGGATCAAATACGCAACGGATTAATAAATAAAGTCAGCTGTTGTCCCGGTTTTAGATAATTCTCAGGGTTCAGTTTATTCCAGCTCAAAATGTCGTCGATTTTCAGGTCAAACTTGCTGGCGATGCGGTATAGAGAATCGCCCCGGCGAACCTGGTAATTGACCTTTTTTTCTCCTTTTACCGATGTTGATGAGCCTGAGTTTGCTTTCACATTAAGCAATTGTCCCGGCCTTAAGGGTGCATTGATGTCCAGTCGACTCCATGTTGCGATATCTTGAACGCTGACCTTATGCTCCCTGGCAATCTGCCAAAGCGTATCCCCGGTTTGCACTCGGTATGAGGCTAGAGAGACCGTCTTTGGGTGGTGATCGAGGCCAGTACCGGGAATCTTCAGGCGCTGGCCGAGTTTTAGTAAATCACCCCGCAGGTCATTCTGAACGCGTAACTGATGAACACTTATTCCATATTCAGCAGCAATGCCTGACAGTGTGTCCCCTGATCTGACTTGGTACTCCTTGATCGGTGCCCATTGCGCTACAGGTGTATTGTTAAGCACCAGTTTAAACCCTTCTACGCTTTCTACCGGCAGGACGATACGGTGGGGACCTTCGGGATGTGTGACCCATCGACTGTAGCCGGCATTGAGCTGATGCAGTGTGTCACTGTCAATACTGGCCATCTCCGCCGCTTTAACCAGATCGAGTTGTTCCGGTAAATCGACGACATCAAAATAGGGCGAATCCGGAATGGAAGGCAATACGATGCCATGGGATTCAGGGTCTGCAACTACCCGGGATATCGCCAGCAATTGCGGTACATAGGCCCTGGTTTCACGGGGTAATTTCAATGACCAGAAGTCTGTTGGTTTGCCGTCGCGCTTGTTGCGTTCAATAGCTCTTCTGACAGTGCCTTCACCACTGTTATAGGCCGCCAGAGCCAAAAGCCAGTCGCCTTCAAAATAGTTGTTCAGGTATGTCAGGTAACTGATTGCCGCTTCGGTTGCCGCCAGAGGATCACGGCGGCCGTCGTACCACCAGTCCTGTTTAAGACCGAATCGATCGCCAGTCATCGGGATGAACTGCCAGAGTCCTGATGCATGGCTGCCAGAGTAAGCAAAAGGGTCGTAGGCGCTTTCAACGATCGGCAGCAGTGTCAACTCCAGAGGCAGATTGTTGTGTTCCAGCTCCTCAACAATATGGTAGAGATACAGCTCGCCGCGGCTCATGACGCGGTCAATATAACTCTGGTTATTGCTGAACCACTCGACCTGTTTAACTATGCGAGGATCATCGTAGTGTCCTTGCAGGGTCATTCCGTTGCGCACTCGCCGCCACAAGTCATCGGTAGAGTCGGGCGTGAAGTTGACCTGTTCAGTTTTGTCAGTATTTTTTCCGGAGAAGATGATCCACCGTTTTTCCCGAGGCACAGTGGAAACCTGTGTATTGGATTTCTTCGCTTTGTTGGGATGGGTGGCTGCACCGTGTGGGTAATTATGACTTGATTGTTGCGCGCAACCGGATATTAAGGCAATAAAAACAATAAGATACGCTCGAAAAAAAATCTGCATGGTATTATGTTCTTTTTGCCAGTATCAGCTTAAGGATTCTAACTATCTGCGCCATCAAGATCAATTTATCTCTGATACTTCGGGATGTGTTGTGAACAAACGCCCAGTTTGGAATGCTTGGTCTACTCATCGGATATTGAGCCGAGTTGTGGCGAAGGACCGGACTAAAACTGATCCTTCCAGTGACGAATGATAGCGAATACATCTTCAACGGTTCCTCCGGAAGGAAGCCCCCTGGCACTGGCCGCTTGCCTCACGGAACCCTGAGTTACGCGAAGAAAGGGGTTGGTTGCCAGTTCCTCTGCCAAACTTGAAGGGACTGTGGCCTGTGCCCGATTGCGTAGTTGAATGACCTGTTTTAAGCGTTTCTGCACTGCATGATTTTCTGGCTCCACAGCTTGGGCAAACAGGAGGTTGGCCTTGGTGTATTCATGGGCACAATAGATTTTCGTTGCCGGCGGCAAGGCGGCAAGCCGCGATAGTGATCGCCACATTTGTTCGGGAGAGCCTTCAAATAGTCGACCGCAGCCACCTGCAAACAGTGTGTCTCCACAAAATACCAAGGGAGTTTCCGCCTCAAAAAAAGCTATGTGATCCAGGGTGTGACCAGGTACACCAAGGATCTTAAAGTGGGTGCCGTCGAGAGTCAGCTGGTCGCCATCGACCAGGCTATGCGTTGTCTGGTGTATGTCCGGTGGCCCGTAGACCGGAACTGCCGTATGGTGAAGCAGTGAGTCGACCCCACCCACGTGATCGGGATGATGGTGCGTGATCAGAATACCCGAAAGATCCAGGTCAAGGCTTGCCAGTGCCTGCAGAACGGGTTCCGCGGCTCCCGGATCGACGACAAAGGCCAACCGACTGCCCGGTTGGTGAAATAGCCATAGGTAGTTGTCTGAAAATGCAGGCAACCTGTGCACGATAAGAGGCATGATAGGTTCCAGTGGTTTTAAAAATTGATCTTTCCCATAATAACGAACTTCGTCTTGTGGGTGAAAACCGGAAATCAGAATGAAACGGCATAACTGGTTGCTAGCAGCAAGAGAGTTTCTTGAGCAACGGCATGTTGTCCGTCCCCTGGCCGACTCGCAGGGTTCGCTGGACAGCTGGTTTCAGTCCCGCTATGGGCAAGTGTTGTTGCATCGCGAAAGATCCATGCTTGAGCATATGATGCCTGGATCGGGTGCCCACCGTCTGATGTATCTGGGTGCCAGTTCAAACCGCTTGTTGGTTGGTGATTTTAATCATTTGCAGAGTTTTTCTATTGGTGCCTCTGCGGCGTTGCCAGGCTACGCGTCGGCAATTGCGGATTTCGACGCCCTGCCGTTACCATCGGAAACCATTGATACCGTGGTACTGCACCATGCACTGGAATTTTCTGCTTATCCCCATGAAGTGCTCAATGAAGTGGCAAGGGTTTTGACTCCCTGTGGCCATGTGGTGATCGTAGTGGTGAATCCACTCAGTCTGTTTGGTTTAAGTAAATGGGTCGCACGATATTTCTCTTCCCGTGCGATATGGTCATACCATAGTCTCCGTTACAGCCGTCTTCTCGATTGGTTGCGGTTGCTCAATCTGCAACCCATTCAGGCCGTTTCCGGTTGCTTTGGCTGGCCATTGCAACATCCGGCTAGGTTGGACCGAAGAAGCTTCCTGGAATCTATCGGCCAAAAGAGTAAGTTGCCCTGGGGTGCCTTTTATATTGTGGTGGCCAGAAAATACACCGCCCGGCTAACCCCGGTTAAACCCGGATTGTGGCGCTCAATCAGCCTTCCGGTTTTGCCGGTCACAAAGAAAAATGGTGCTATAAAAAAACCATTTGATGGAGAGTAGTAATTGAAGGATGTAGAAATTTTTACTGATGGTGCCTGCCGGGGAAATCCCGGCCCAGGTGGCTGGGGCGCACTGCTGCGGTACGGGGATCTTGAAAAAAAACTTTACGGTGGTTCCCTGGATACAACCAATAATCGTATGGAACTGACGGCTGCTATTGAGGCGCTCTCTGCATTAAAGAAACCCTGTCGAGTCGTTTTGACCACTGACTCCGAATATGTGCGGCAGGGGATTACCACCTGGTTGTCCAACTGGAAACAGAAAGGCTGGAAGACTTCGGCAAAAAAACCTGTGAAAAATATTGATCTCTGGCAGCAGCTGGATCAGCAGGTGGCCAGACATGAGGTTCAATGGCACTGGGTAAAGGGTCACAGTGGTCACCGCGAAAACGAGATTGCCGATCAGCTGGCAAATCTTGGTATTGATGAACTTTTATCAAACAACAGATAACAAATAACACAGCATAACAAGGTATTACCATGCGACAGATTGTCCTCGATACAGAAACCACGGGACTGGAAACGAGCCAGGATCACCGGATTATAGAAATCGGCTGTGTTGAGCTCGTTAATCGCCGCCTCACCGGTCGACATTTTCACCAATACATTAACCCTCTGCGGGAGGTGGACGATGGGGCGATGGAGGTGCACGGGATCAGTAATGAGTTTCTTGCCGATAAACCACTATTTGCCAACGTTGCCGAGCAATTCCTGGCCTTTATTGAAGGTGCTGAGCTGGTGATTCACAACGCCCCTTTTGATGTGGGATTCATTGACCATGAGTTCAGAAAGCTGGACGGCTTTGGCCGGGTGATGGATTACTGCACTATCGTCGATACCCTGGTGATGGCCAGGCAGCGTCATCCCGGCCAGAAAAATAATCTCGATGCCCTTTGCAAGCGGTATGACGTGGATAATGCCCAGCGTGATTTACACGGCGCATTGCTGGACGCTGAAATTCTTGCAGACGTTTACTTGATGATGACAGGTGGCCAGGTGGATCTTGTTCTGGGCGGGCAGAGTCATACCACCGGTGATCTCGGAACACAGGAGATACGCCGTCTGCCACCTGACCGGCCGCAACTGCCTGTCATCAAGGCCACGGCAGAAGAGGTCGCCGTTCACTGTGGCCAGCTGACCCGTATTCAACAAATCAGCGGTGGCCAGTGTGTCTGGCTTGCCGCGGCTGATGCCGTTGATGAACCTCTTGTTAGTGAATAGACATGGCTCATCCCCCGATAAGCACGTCTCCTGTTTGCTGTGACATAGATCGTCTTTACAAACACCTGAATTTGAAAGCACGCCATTGGTATCACTGTGTGCAGAAATGTTTCTAAGCGCTAAAGATAAACCTCTGCGATCAGCAAGCTTGCAGTAAAGGCGCGAGATGTAATAGCGAGATGAGGATCGACAACCGGGTAAGCAGTAATGGTGTGCTTTTACCTGAGAGGAAAGTCACCCGAACTGGTTGATAAACATCTTATAAATTGGCTGAGATGTGTGATAGCCATTAAATCGCTGGTCTGTCGATTCAGCCTCAAACCACGGTAACTAATAATGTTATTATCAAAATATCTAAGTATGTTACACAGTATAGCTGGCTTTTGTTTTTGTAATGGTCGGTGATCTGAAATAGGCATTTGATGGTATGTATCAAATAAATACACAGGCATTAAAGCTGGTCAGGGAAGAGATCGATAAGGAAGTCGGTATCCTGGTTGATCTACTTGAGCAGCCGGTGGAGTCCATTGACTGGTCTGAATGCAGCCGGGGCTTATCTCAGCTTCATGGGGTGTTTTCGCTACTGGAAATGGCCGGCGGAAAAATGCTTCTGGACGAAATGCAGGAGACCGTCAGAAAAGCGGAGGATGGCTCTCCTGGCTCACCGGTGGTGAATACTGTCAAACACTCACTGGAACTGATGCCCGGTTATGTCTGCCAGCTGCAAATGCACGGTAAGGACAGTCCCCTGTTGTTGTTGCCAGAGATCAATCAGTTACGGGCAGCCCGTAAGCAGCCTCAGCTCAATGAATACCAGCTTCTGAATGGTTTAATGCCGGATGTACCAACGATTTCCTCGGTGGCACAGAAGGATCATCACTCAATCGAGGCGATCCGGGTCGCCCGACAGCTTTACCAACAGGGTTTGGCCCATGTTCTCAAGGGGAGTACTCGTCCCACCGCGATAAAAGTGATGGCCCATGGTATACAGCGTTTGCGCAATTCACTTAGCGAAGAAAAAGAGGCCATCTACTGGGCATTGGTATTCGATGTGTTAGGTGCACTTTATCGCGGTGCGCTTGGTTTTGAGCAGAGTCGTTTGCGAAGTCTTATGGCTATTGAGCGGCAGCTGCGCATGCTGTCTGACAACGCACCCGCTGAACAAAGTTACCCCATATCGCTGCAACAGAATATGTTGGCCAACTTTCTGTTGTCCGGCATGAATACCGAGGGTGCTGCCAAACTGGCGGCCCGCCTTGGCATCTCACCACTGGATTTTACCGCTACCGATATCCGCAATGTGCGGGCTATGTTTGTGGAAGAGGGCAATCAGTCTTTTGTCGAGCGCCTTGCCGTGATCGCTACCCAGATTGAGCAATTGCGGAGCTTGCTGGATGATCAGGTGAAACAGGAAAGTATCGGGAGCGGACCCCTCAAGGAAGCCGCTGTACTTTTTTCTGCACTATCTGAAGAGTTGAAAAACTGTGGGCTGGGTTTGGCTAAAGAGCGTTGTTCTCAGCATGCTCTTGCCATTGCGAACCTGACGGACAGTACATTGCCCTCTGGGATTATGGAGGAGATGGCAGATACGCTGCTATATTTGGACTCTATTATTCTGGAGCTCCAGTCGCGGCCGCACTCTGAAAGTGAGCGCATTAAAATTAATGCGTTGAGCATTAAAGAAGTTGTTGAAGAAAATATAATCAGTCATGCGCAGCGGCGAGTGTTGCAGGAAGCGTCGAGTCATCTGGCCAGTATTATGCAACTGACCTCGGATTATTGTGATGGTATTGCCGGCGATGAGCTGGCCAAACCGCTGGCCGATAACTTCAAAATGATATTGGGTGCGGTTGGCATACTCGGCTTGACGCGTGCTGAGAACGTAACAGTCCGCTGTCTCGATATTATCAATCACAGCTTGGGCCCGGCCAGTCAGCTGCCACTGTCATCCATCATCGAGGTATTTGCCGATGCCGTGGTGAGCCTGGAGTACTACCTGGATAATCGCCGCTGGAATCCCGATTTCGAGGATACCGTTCTCGGTGTGGCTGAAGAGTGTCTTGAGAAACTGGAAAGCTAGTTTTATACCCTCCAGAGAAGCAGCAGCCAATGTCCGATTGTCACTTTGAGCCCTGTATACGTATTCCCGAGCATAATAGCCGTCAACCGCTATTTCTGCTGGTGCGTGGTCAGCAATTGCTCTGCCGAACGAACTCGGATCCCGGCATCCTGTTTGATGGCGATGAAGTCGACACCTCAGGTTTCCCGGTGCATTTGCTCGGACTGTTTCACTGTTGCCCCTGTTATGTGGTGGATATGACGCATGCCCAGGTACTGCCGGCGAGAACTGAATGGCGTGATCTCCGTGCGTTGTTACAGAATCTCTCCGCTGACCTTTTCAATCTGGCCGGTCGTGCCTGTCAGGTTGCTCAATGGGATCTCCAGCATCGTTACTGTGGTTTCTGTGGCAGTCAGACAGTGGTTTCTGCGGGTGACCGGTCGCGGCGTTGCAATGATTGCCATGCGTTTTTTTACCCCAAAATATCGCCTTGCGTGATTGTCCTGATAACCTGGGGCGACCATTGTTTACTGGCCAGCAGTGCTCGTAACCAGGGAAAGCTTTACAGTGCGTTGGCGGGTTTCATTGAGCCGGGGGAGTCGGCAGAACAGACAATCCACCGTGAGGTGATGGAGGAAGTGGGTATTCGGGTAGATAACCTGCGCTATTTCGGAAGTCAGCCCTGGCCGTTTCCAGGGCAGCTGATGATTGGCTTCCATGCAGATTATCACTCCGGGGTTATCCAGGTGGACGGTATCGAAATCACCCAGGCGGACTGGTGGCGATTTGATCGTTTGCCGCCCTGTCCGAGCTCGCGAACCCTCTCGGGTCAACTGATCCAGCATTTTGTTGATAGCTGTCTGGGCATAGGCCCACTACCATGACTGCTTCCACGCTAGTGCCGATCATTGTAGGCATCATTTTTTTGCTGCTGGCACTCAGGTTGCTGTTCAGCGGGGGCATGCTCAAGGCAATCGTACGAGCCTTGCTGGGGTTATCGTTTCTGGCAGTCAGCGCCACGTTTTTTCTCGGTGGCTACGATCTGCTGACCTATAAACGATTGCTGGCGGAGCAACCCGTGGCCACCTTGCGGTTTGTCAAACTGGCGCCACAGAGCTACCGTGTGTTAATTGTTCAGGTTGATGGAGAAGAACACCACCTGCAATTGCTGGGGGATCAGTGGCAACTGGATGCCCGGACCTTGCGCTGGCATCCTTCCCTGGCCAGTATCGGCTTTAAATCCCAGTACCGGTTGGACAGAATCAGTGGCCGTTATGAGGATATAATTGAACAACAACATGGCGAGCAGACGGTACACCCGCTGCAAGTCAGCCCCTATGGTTTTGATGCCTGGCAATTACTCGGACAGGTACCCTGGTTGCAGGAGTGGGTTAGCGCTAAGCAGGGCACTGCAACTTACCAGCCGATGGCAGATGGTGCAGTTTACGAGGTGACGCTGGCCTATGGCGGGTTGTTTGCCCGTCCGATCAATAGCGAAGCCAAGCGAGCTGTATCCGGTTGGCGGTGACCTTCACGAACAAATGCACGTTATTTCTTGAGAGTAGACGGATAAGGGAGTCACACATTGGATTTTTTACTGGAATACGGACTTTTTCTGGCCAAAGTCATTACGGTTGCTTTGTCTTTGGTGGTAGTACTGGGATTGCTCATCAATCTTGGTGGCCGCATCCGCAAGCAGGAGGGTGTTCTGGAAGTTGAGAAAATCAACGATACCATCGAGCAGTTGGGGAATGCTGTACAGACAGCCATGCTCGGGAGCACCGAAAGAAAAAAACTGGCAAAGCAGAAAAAGAAAGAAGCAAAAGATCGGCTCAAGCAGGTATCAGAAAAGACACGGGTGTTTCTGCTTGCCTTCAAGGGTGATCTTCGTGCCTCCGCGGTGGCAAGCCTGAGAGAGGAGATCACCGCCGTTTTAAGTCAAGCCAAACCGGAAGACGAAGTGGTTGTGCTGTTGGAAAGTGCTGGAGGTATGGTGCATAGCTATGGTCTGGCCGCCAGCCAGCTTGATCGCATCAAGAAAAGGGGTATTCCGCTCACGGTTTGTGTTGACAAAATAGCTGCCAGTGGCGGTTACATGATGGCTTGCGTGGCAGACAAGATTCTCGCGGCTCCTTTTTCCATGATTGGCTCTATCGGTGTGGTTGCCCAGCTACCCAACTTTAACCGATTGCTTAAAAAACACGATGTCGATGTGGAATTACACACCGCCGGTGAATTCAAGCGGACACTGACGATGTTTGGCGAGAACACCGATGAGGGACGGGAAAAATTTATTGAGGATATTCAGGAAATCCATGATCTGTTCAAAAATTTTGTTGGTAGCCACAGAAAAGATCTGGATATCGACAAAATTGCTACGGGGCAGGTCTGGCTGGGCACCCGAGCGCTTGAGGAATCGTTGGTGGACGAGCTCATGACCAGTGATGAGTACCTGGTTGATCGTTCAAATCAGGCGGATATTTATCAGGTCAGTTACCTGCATCACAAGTCTTTGCCTGAAAAATTGGGGCTTGCCGCGGAAAATAGGGTGGACAATCTGTTACTCAGGTGGTGGAACCGGTTGTGTAACAGTCGTTACTCCGTTTGATCAATGCAACTCTTTTAAGCCTGGTCAATTGCGTCGGAGTTTTTCGCTCACCGCGATCGGGTTGGGGAAGTTGAATGTGACAATGTAACTGGAGACCAGGAAGGTCAATATGGCTGCAGCCTGAATCAGGTGTGACGCCATGACGCCTATCAGTGAAGCATTAAAGGCGACGTAGGCGATCAACAGGGAAAACTCGCTGATTTGCCCAAGCCGAAAACCGAGATCCCAGGCCAGTACCTTCTTCTCGCTCTGGCGTTCGAGTAGGACTCGGAATATCAAGGGTTTTAGAATCAGCATGGTTACCCCAAGTGTCGCCGCTGCGAGAGCGATTTCCGGTAATAAGCCGAGATTAAAGCCGGCACCCAGGGAAAAGAAAAACATGATTAGAAAGAAGTCCCGCAGAGGTTTCAGTGTTAGCGCAATGTGCTGAGAGATTGGGCTTGAAGCGATCGTGATACCTGCCAGAAAGGCACCGATTTCCCGCGACAGGCCAAGTACCTCTGCCAGTTCAGATAATCCCATGCACCAGCCGATGGCCAGCAGGAAAATATACTCACCCATCTGATCGAACTTGGCGATTAGCTTGAGCAATACCCAACGTACGAACCCCCAGGCAAGCAGTATCAACAGGGGGAGAGCGAGCAGGGTAATACCGATTTGTGTGATATTAATCTGCCCGCCATCGCCACTCAGCAGCACCAATAATACAAAAATGGCGAGAAAATCCTGCATTAGAAGCAGACCGATCATCATCTCGCCGATATGGCGATGATGAAGGATTGTCGTGGGTAACAACTTGATACCAATGATGGTACTGGAAAACATCATCGCAGCACCGATGATCAGAGATTCGGTCGTTGTGAAGTCAAACAGTCGGGCAATCAGGTAGCCGGCACAGGCGAAGATTAACGAACTGATCAGCGTTACCACTGTAACTTTCCTGAAGGCTCGGAGCAGAGATTTGGGTTGCAAGTCGAGGCCCAGTAGAAACAGCAGGAAAATAATGCCGATTTCTGAGATCTCGGACAGCAGATGCACGTCCTGTACCCAGCCAAGACCGTAGGGGCCAATCAATGCCCCCAGTGTGATATAGGCGACCAGTAGTGGCTGCCGGCCAAAGATCGCCATGGAGGCGATAATGGCAGAGCCAGTGAAGATCAGAAAGAACGATTGAAAAACCGTTTCGGACATAGAACCACTCCAGAATCCGTATTGTGCGTGATGGATTCTGGAGCGACAAGCCTGTCTGACGGTTACGTAATGTCAGGGAGGCTGTTTAACACGTCAGGATTAATGTCTACTGCCGTGTTGAGGCCAGACATAAAGCTTACTCGTTGCGACGGAATAGTGGGTTGGGGTCGTCCGCATCACCCTGATAGGTAACGCTGAAATCATTCAGGGATTTCAGTGCTTCTTCCAGGTCAGTGCCTTCTCTGAGCTGAAAAGCATCGAAGCCACAGCGCTTCAGATAGAATAACTGATCGCGGATGACATGGCCTATAGCGCGCAGCTGCCCATTGTAGCCATAGCGCTCGCGTAGCAGCCGGCCGGCAGTAAAACCACGTCCATCGGTAAATGAGGGAAAATTAATGGCAATGACCGGAAACATATTCGCTTTCTCGCCGATGTCTTCCACTTCTTCATCACTGTCTATCCAGATACCGAGTACGGGTAAACGGAGATTCTCTGAGTGTTCCAGCCAGTACTTCATGGGCAGTAAAAGGAGTTTGTTGACCGGGGGTTCGCCCAGAAATACTTTGGGGAGAACCTCCCATTTGTCATCGACAATTTTGTCCTTAATGATGATTTTTGGCATAGACGCTCTCCTTGAAGGGATCGAGACCAATGCGGCGACAGGTGTCTATAAACAGTTCATCCCCGCGGCGGTTTTGTAAATACACATTGAGAATTTTCTCAATGACGTCGGGCATTTCTTCACGGCCGAAAGAAGGCCCCAGCACGTTGGCTAGTTCGGCATCTGTGCCAGCCCTGCCTCCCAGTTGAATCTGGTAGAACTCCTCGCCTTTTTTATCGACGCCGAGTACCCCGATATTGCCAACATGGTGGTGGCCACAGGCGTTCATGCAGCCTGATATGTTCAGTGTCAGGTCGCCGAGATCATAGAGGTAGTCCAGATCATCGAAGCGGCGCTGGATAGCTTCAGCCACAGGGATGGATTTAGCATTGGCCAGTGAGCAAAAATCCCCTCCAGGGCAGCAGATCAGGTCGGTCAGGGTGCCGATATTGGGTGTGGCAAAACCGGCCACTTTGGCTTTTTGCCAGAGGGCAAACAAATCCGATTTTTTGACGTCTGCCAAGACAAGGTTCTGATTATGGGTGGCACGAATTTCACTGAAGGAATACTGATCTGCCAGATCGGCGATTGCTTCCAGCTGACTGTCCGTTACATCGCCGGGGGCAACACCAGTGGGTTTTAGTGACAGGGTGACAATTCGATAACCCGGTATCCGATGAGGGTGGGTGTTGCGCTCCAGCCAGCGACTGAAGGCTTTGTGTTCCTGCGCCTGGCTACTGAGTGAGGCTTCTGCAGTGGCATCGTCCAGTGACTCATAAGCGGGTTCGGTAAAGTAGGCTTTTACCCGTTTTACTTCTTCCTCGGTGAGTGTTTCTGGGCTGTCTTTGATGTGGGCCCACTCCGCCTCGACTTTTTCAGCAAAGACTTCGGGCGTCCAGGCGCGAACCAGAATCTTGATTCTGGCTTTGTACTTGTTGGCGCGGTTACCGTAGCGATTGTAGACACGCACAATGGCTTCCAGATAGGTCAGCAGATGCTGCCAGGGCAGAAATTCACGGATAACACTGCCTATTACCGGTGTGCGTCCAAGACCGCCACCGACCAGTACCTGAAAACCGATCTCCCCGACATCATTTCTGACTATCTGCAGGCCGATATCGTGAACCAGAATGGCCGCACGGTCCCCTTCGGTGCCGCTGACGGCAATTTTGAATTTACGCGGCAGAAAGGCGAACTCGGGGTGGAAGGTTGACCACTGACGAAGAATTTCACACCAGGGACGTGGGTCTTCAATTTCGTCAGCAGCAACACCTGCAAACTGGTCCGACGTGATATTGCGAATACAGTTACCGCTGGTTTGGACAGCATGCATCTGTACTTCTGCCAGTTGCGCCAGGATTTCCGGCACTTCTTCCAGTTGTGGCCAGTTCAGCTGGATATTCTGCCGGGTAGTGATATGGCAATAGCCTTTATCATAGGTTCTGACAATATCTGCGAGCTTGCGCAGTCGTGTTGAATTGAGCAGACCGTAGGGCACTGCAATTCTAAGCATGGGTGCCAGGCGCTGAATGTAGAGGCCATTCTGCAGGCGTAGGGGCAGAAATTCTTCATCGGTCAGTTCGCCGGCCAGATAACGGCTGGTCTGACCGCGAAACTGGGCGACTCGCTCTTCAATGATTTTTTGATCGTTTTCAGTATATTGGTACATAAATTGTCAGGTTTTCAGCAGCTGGACAAAGAAAGGCGCGAATTCTACAGGTATTCCCGCGGACTGTCAGTGGGATGTGGATGATAGCGCCCACGTCAGCATTTTTGAAAAACTTTTTCTCTCTAAGTACCGGCCGTTGGGGAATAACGGGGCTGTGGTGACTGTCATGGCTGGGACAATGGCCATCGATGTTGCTACAATGCCGGGCGCCGTTTTTATGAAGCCATAGAGGGTTAAAAAATGTCTGATCAAGCGGAAGTTGCCCAACCTGAAGAGTCCAGGAATGATGACAGTAGCGTCGATGCTATTGCCACCGTCGCAGCTGTGACGATTGTTGTGTTGGCCGTTGTTTTCTGGCTGACCACTTTGTAGGTTCGAAGCACAAAGAAGATTAAAAAGGCGGCCTATGGGCCGCCTTTTTAATCCTTGCACTGTCCATGTGTGAGCTCTGAAAGAATTTTCTTACATGCCAGCACTTTTGAGTACCAGTTTTACGACCACTACCACACAGAAAATAAATAGGGCGGTAAAGATCAGACCCGAAGCGATGTAAGCGTAAATATTGCCGTGTTTAAAGTCCCGCTCCCGGTTTTTGTTGCTCTGTACGCCAAAAAAGGCTGCGAGGGTGCTGAATACAATCTGCCAGAAGCCAGGTTTTTGGTCGTTGTCATCGTTCATGCTCAATCGTCCAGCACCGGACTCAACCAGCGCTCCATTTGGGCGATGGGAACACCCTTTCTCTCGGCCAGGCTCTCAAGTTGGTCCCGCTGCATTTTCCCTGTATTGAAGTATTTCGCCTGCGGGTGTGAGAAATAAAAGCCACTCACTGAGGCCGCGGGCAACATGGCAAAGCTTTCAGTCAGTGAAATCCCGGTTGTGGCGGTGGCATCAAGCAACCTGAAAAGCGTCTCTTTTTCACTGTGGTCAGGGCAGGCGGGATAACCCGGCGCGGGCCGGATACCGCGATAGGCCTCTTTTATCAGTGCCTCCGTGTCCAGTGTTTCATCAGCGGCATAGCCCCAAAATTCGGTTCGGACGCGCTGGTGAAGCCGCTCTGCGAAGGCTTCTGCGAACCGGTCTGCCAGTGCTTTTACCATGATGCTGTTGTAGTCATCGCCGTTAGCTTCGTATTCCCGGGCCAATTCATCGGCACCGATGCCAGCAGTGACCGCAAAGGCGCCGATATAATCCTGAATAGCAGTTTCCTTTGGCGCCACATAATCTGCAAGTGACATCATCTGTGGCGGGGCGCCCGGCTTTCTGGTTTGTTGACGAATCTGGTGCAGTGTGCCGATGACATCCTTGCGCGACTCATCGGCATAGACTTCAATGTCGTCCGCATTGACGGTATTGGCCGGCCAAAGTCCGAAGACACCTCTGGCTTTGATCAGTTTGCCGTCTATCAATTTTCGCAACATGCCTTTTGCATCAGAAAACAGATTCCGTGCCGCTTCACCGACTTTATCGTCGTCAAGAATCTTCGGGTATTTGCCCGACAGGCCCCAGGTAATGAAGAAGGGTGTCCAGTCAATCATTTCCACCAGTTCTTCCAGTGGGTAGTCCTCCATGACCTGTACCCCCAGTTTGGCGGGGACCGATGGTTGATATTTGCTCCAATCGGTTTTCAGGCCGGCTTTTCGGGCTTCGTTATAGGTGAGAATGGTTCCGCGGGGTTTGCGGTTGGCCGTACGGTGCCGAACCTGTTCGTATTCCAGCTGGAGGTCTGCCACAAAGGCATCGCGGAGATCCTTGCTGAGAAGTTTGCTGGCAACGCCAACGGCTCGGGATGCATCGGGTACGTAAACCGTCTGATTGCGTTGATATTTCGGATCAATTTTAACTGCAGTGTGGGCCTTGGATGTAGTGGCACCGCCTATCAGTAGCGGAAAGCTCAGCTGGCGTCGCTCGAGTTCGCTGGCGATATGGACCATTTCATCGAGTGAGGGTGTAATCAACCCTGAGAGACCAATAATGTCTACAGATTCTCTGAGTGCTGTATCGATGATTTTGTCAGCGGGCACCATGACGCCCAGATCAATCACCTCATAATTATTGCAGCGCAGGACAACACCGACAATGTTCTTACCGATATCGTGGACATCGCCCTTGACCGTAGCCATCAGAATCTTGCCGTTGGCCTGGGCATCTTCCTCTTTCTCAGCCTCTATGAATGGCTGAAGGTAGGCGACTGCCTGCTTCATGACACGGGCAGATTTTACTACCTGTGGGAGGAACATTTTGCCCTCGCTGAACAGGTCGCCAACCACGTTCATCCCATCCATCAGTGGGCCTTCAATTACATGCAGAGGGCGTTCAGCTTCCTGTCTCGCTGCTTCGGTATCCTCTTCGATATAGCTGGTTATCCCTTTTACCAGTGAATGCTCCAGGCGTTTTTTTACTGGCCAGCAACGCCATTCCAGATCTTCTTTGCGTTCTGTGCCACTGCCATCGCCGCGATATTTTTCGGCGATGTTGAGCAGATTTTCCGTGGCCTCGGCATGACGGTTGAGGATCACATCCTCAACCCGGTCTCGCAGCTCATCGGGTAAGTCGCTGTACACGGCCAGCTGCCCTGCATTGACGATGCCCATCCGCAGCCCGGCCTTAATGGCGTGGTAGAGAAAAACAGAGTGAATTGCCTCCCTCACAGGATTATTGCCCCGGAAGGAGAAAGACACATTGCTGATCCCCCCGGAGATCAGTGTGTGGGGCAGGTTCCGGGTGATCCAGCTTGAGGCTTCGATGAAGTCCATGGCGTAGTTGTTGTGTTCATCAATCCCGGTGGCCACGGCAAACACATTGGGATCAAAGATAATGTCCTGGGGCGGGAACCCTACCTGATTGACCAGGATGTCATAACAGCGCTGGCAAATCTTCTTGCGTCTTTCCAGGTTGTCTGCCTGACCGTCTTCGTCAAAGGCCATGACGACTACTGCTGCACCATAGCGCAGGCATAGCTTGGCCTGTTCGATAAAAGACGCTTCACCTTCCTTGAGGCTGATCGAGTTGACCACGCATTTGCCTTGGGCCCACTTTAAACCGGCTTCGATCACATGCCATTTCGATGAGTCAATCATCAGTGGTATGCGTGAAATATCCGGTTCCGATGCCACCAGTTTTAGAAACTTTGTCATGGCTTCCACGGCATCGAGCATGCCCTCATCCATATTGACATCGATGATCTGTGCGCCATCTTCCACCTGTTGCCGCGCCACTTGCAGCGCCGTGTCGTAGTCGCCGTTCATGACCAGCGATTTGAAACGGGCAGAGCCGGTGACATTGCAGCGCTCCCCCACATTAACGAACAGCGATTCGTCAGTAATGTTGAATGCTTCGAGACCGGAAAGCCGACAGGCGGGGGCAATCTCTGGCACCTGTCGAATGGCCTTGGTGGCCACAGCTTCGGCAATTGCCCGGATATGGTCAGGTGTGGTACCGCAGCACCCGCCGAGAATATTGATCAGACCACTCTGGGCGAACTCTTCGACAATTTCGGCCATCTCGGCTGCGCTTTCATCGTATTCACCAAACTCATTTGGCAGTCCCGCATTGGGATGGGCGCTGACCAGGGTGTTGGCAACCCGTGATAGTTCTTCAATGTGTGGTCGGAGTTCCTTGGCGCCCAGAGCACAGTTGAGACCGATCGAAAATGGTCTGGCGTGAGCCAGCGAGTTCCAGAAGGCTTCGGGAGTTTGTCCTGACAGGGTGCGGCCACTGGCATCTGTAATCGTACCGGAAATCATCAGGGGCAGTTCGGTGTCGAGTTTTTCAAAAACAGCCTGTACTGCAAAAACTGCCGCTTTGGCATTCAATGTATCGAATACAGTCTCAATCAGGATAATGTCAGAACCACCGGCAATGAGCCCTTCCGTGGCTTCCATATAGGCAGCTACCAGCTCATCAAAGTTGGTGTTTCTCGCGCCGGGATCGTTGACATCCGGCGATATTGAGCAAGTGCGGCTGGTGGGGCCGATAACGCCGGCTACCCAACGGGGTTTGTCCGGTGTGGCGATGGCATCACAGGCCTCTCGGGCAATCCTGGCACCTGCTTCGTTCAGCTCCCGGGCCAGAGACTCCATACCGTAGTCCGTCATGGATACGGCGGTGGAGTTAAAGGTGTTGGTCTCGATAATATCCGCACCGGCTTCGAGGTAGGCCTCGTGAAGCGCACGAATCACCCCGGGTTGTGTCAGTGAGAGCAGGTCATTGTTGCCAGCTACATCCTGTGACCAGTCGACAAAACGTTCACCCCGGTAATCGGATTCGGTAAAACGATGAGACTGGATCATGGTGCCCATGCCGCCATCCAGAATCAGAATGCGTTGTGTTGCTGCCCGGTGAAGAGCGTCGATGCGAGTTTGCCGATTATTCAAGGTGTGTTTCTCTGTAACTGGGGGTAAACAAGGGGCTGCATTCTAGCAGATTTATCCATTGGTTCTCAGCTTGCCGACACCAGGTTCCCCCGGTGGGCTGTAGCTGGGTAAAAAATCCGGTGTTTGATTGTCGCGTTCAAACAAGGCTGCTAGAATACATGACTAAATTAGTCAGGTATATCTATCAGGTCGTTCTTATGCTCAGTATTACTATCACCGAATCCGCTGAACAGTATCTGGCGGGGCTGTTGGCCAAACAGGATTGCGAAGGCATCGGTATTCGTATGTTTGTCACCGATCCAGGGACGCCGAAGGCAGAAACCTGTATAGCCTATTGCCGTCCAGGTGAAGAGCAGGAGAAGGATGAGGTGATGGAGCTGGCCAGCTTCAAGGCGTATTTTGACCACCGCAGTCTGCCGTTTCTTGAAGACGCGAAGGTGGATTATGCCGACGAGAAGTTTGGAGGGCAATTGACTATCAGGGCACCCAATTCACGCATGCCCAGGGTCAGTGACGACAGCCCGCTTGAAGACAGAATTAACTACCTGCTTTACAACGAAATCAATCCTGGACTGGCAGCCCACGGCGGGGTCATCAGCCTTGAAGAAATTGTAGACAATGTTGCTGTACTGCGGTTCGGTGGCGGATGCCAGGGTTGCGGCATGGCCGATGTGACTCTCAAGGAAGGTGTGGAGAAAACCATGCTGGAGAAAATTCCTGAGCTAAAGGGCATCAGGGATGTCACGGATCACTCTGATCGGAGCCAAGCTTATATCTAGAGCCGCACCTTAAGCGCTTTTTATATATACTGATACTGTGAACTTGAAATACTAATCCAGCTGGCTTTCAGTAAGTGGGCCGGTAAGGAGCATTGGATGCCCAGGCTGCCAGAGTTTGATCGGGAAGAGGTCCTTGATAATGCCCTGTCTCTGTTTTGGTCTGATGGATATGAGGCCAGTTCCATCAGTAAACTTCTTAGCGTGATGAACCTCAATAGAGGTAGCCTCTACAGCTCTTTCGGTAGTAAGGCCGCATTGTTCAGTACAGTGCTTGATCACTATATGGCTTATCTTCAATGCCATTTATTCAGCTGCACACTGGTAAGTATCGAAGATCCATGTGAAGCAATCACCTCTTTTTTTGACAAGGCTTTTTTTGAACCCGAACAGAGCCAGTTAGCCAATGGCTGCCTGTTTTTCAACGCGATTTCCGAACTAAGCAATAATAAGCCTGAGCTGGCCGGGAAAGCCCGGGAATCGATCAACTGGATTCGTCAATTATTCTATACCCGGTTATTGGAAGCGAAGCGGTTGGGTATGATCGGTGCCGGGCAGGATATTGAAGGATTGGCTGATTACCTGATTGCACTTGTGGCTGGCTTGCGGACACTGTGTAAATCCGGTGCCAATACAGATGTATTAAGGCGTGTCATTGATGCCGGACTGAGTACGGTTTTTACTGAATAGATAATTAAAAGAATTAAAAAACAGGCAGTTATGCCTGTTTTTTAATGTTAAATAGGGAATCATTTTGCTTGTCGATGTGGTAAAATCGCTTTGAGCTTGTTGTGCATACCGCGCAATGCTTCTTCCGTAGTGTCCCAGTCTATACAGGCATCGGTGATTGATACCCCGTATTCGAGATCATTCAGGTCGGCAGGTATTTTCTGGTTGCCTGATTTCAGGTTGCTTTCGATCATCAGACCGATAATCGATTGATTTCCCTCCAGGATCTGATTGGTTACGTTTTCTATGACCAGAGTCTGCAGGTCATGATTTTTGTTCGAGTTGGCGTGACTGCAATCTACCATGATATTCGGGGTAATACCTGATTTCCTGAGTTCCTGTTCTGCAAGGTTGACGCTGACGGAATCATAATTGGGCTTCCCGTCACCTCCCCTCAATACCACATGAGCGTAAGGATTACCCGCGGTGGTAACAATGGCCACTCTGCCTTCGGCGTTGATACCGAGAAAGCGGTGCGGGCTGGCAACGGATTTTAGTGCATTGATGGCGACACTCAGGCTACCGTCAGTGCCGTTTTTGAAACCAACGGCGCATGACAGCCCGGAAGCCATTTCCCGGTGGGTCTGGGATTCAGTTGTTCTTGCGCCGATGGCAGACCAGGAGATCAGATCCTGAATGTATTGTGGAGAAATAGGGTCGAGCGCCTCGGTGGCAGTAGGCAAACCCATCTCGGCAATATCCAGTAACAGCTTGCGCCCCACATGTAGCCCCTCGGATATCTTGAAGGAGTCATTGAGGTAGGGGTCGTTGATAAGTCCCTTCCAGCCAGTAGTGGTTCGGGGTTTTTCAAAATACACACGCATGACAATAAATAGCGAATCACTGACCGCATCGGCCAGTTTTTTCAGTCGTGCCGCATAATCCAACGCAGCTTTGGTGTCATGAATAGAGCAGGGTCCAACTACCACAAGGATTCTGTGGTCGTTGTGGTTCAGAATATTCTGAATGACTTGGCGGCCCTCTGTAATGGTTTTTCGGGCGGCATCGGACAGGGGCAATTCCTGTTTTAAATCTCTTGGTGTGACCAGCACATCCTGAGAGAGAATATTAATGTTATCAACAGCGTTGGTCATTGGCTTCTCGAATCGATAAGGGTTCAGTCAGCGGGCTATTCTACATGAAACTCCGGGCGCTTTGGCACTCTGCAGGCCTTGTTGAGGTGAAGATGGTGTCTCCGGGAGCGGCAAGTCACTGAAAAATACTCAGGGAATGGTCTCTATTGTCTGCAGTAAGGGAAAATATAACGCTTTCTTGATGGGTATGGTCGCGGGTTCCTCGAACAATCGGGCGTAGCGCTGAAGTTGCTCCTGATATTGTGCTACTTGTTGCTTGAGAAACTGCTGGTCAGATTGTCCGACTGATGGGGTGGCAGTTTTGTAATCGATTATCCAGCGGATACCCCTGTCGACAAAACTGCGGTCGATGACAGCGGTTTTCGGCTCACCGTTTGGTGAAATGTAGCCAATAGCTAGTTCGGTGGCGCTATCTTGATGCCGATTGTCCAGAATCCACCTGGCTGTTGGATCACTAAGGCAGTTTTCTACAGCCTTAGCCAATATTGCCAAGGGTGCTGAAGTATCGCATAGACCGAGCTGTCGTAGCTGAATCTTCCAGAAAGGCATGCGTTGCTGAATAGTCGCTGCGGACCATTGATCAATACCTTCAATAACTATCTGCTGCAGAATACGGTGTAATACGGTACCGGTATGGCGAGCTTCCGGAGCCGTCTTGCCACCGCCCAGCTCATTTTGTGTCAAGGACTCCTTTACTGCAGTTGGTGGAGTCTGTATAGCTCCGGTTGTTGGTGGTGTGCCCCAGTCAGCCGGTAGACGGCGCAGAGAACTGAGCGCCGTATCATGGGCACGCACAGGTGTGTTTTCTCCGGGTGGGTAATCATGCCACTGAATCCACGTGGCTCTGGATTCAAAGTCGGCGTTCAGCGCTGGCCAAAGGCTATCCAGCAGGCTGCCTGCTGCCGGATTGTCACCAGACATGGTGCAGAGCAGGTGTAGATGACCAATGGCGCGTGTGGTCGCAACATAAAGGATTCGTGCGGTTTCGAGTTTAATTTTCAGTTTTCGCTCGCGGTTCAGGAACTGATAAAGCGGATCATTCTGTTGGTCTGCGCGGAACAGTGGGCTGATAAGCAGTTGATTCTCCCCGTTGCTACTGGTGCGCTCCTGCCACAATAGCAATTGTTTGTCTTCTCCCCGGGGTTTACGGTTCAGGCCGGGCAGGATGACGGTATCAAACTCCAGTCCCTTGGCTTTATGAATGGTCATCACATGGAGGGTGCTGTCCGATCCGACATCGGCTTTGGCGTAGAGTGATTTAACTGCTTTTTCAAAGGTGGGCCAATGCTCGAGAGTTCCTGCAGACTCGTGTTTTTCTAGCAAATCCAAATACTGCTCACAGTGTTGCTGGTCCGTGATTGAGTTCAGTGCAACGGTACCCCCAAGGGCACGCCAGGTCCCCTCAATCCAGCAGCGCAGGGGGAGTCGCTGGCGTTGTTGCCAGGCTTCAATCAGTATTTCCCCAACCCGTTGGAGAATTTGTCGACCGTCTGGCGATAAACCTGGTATTGCTGTTATGCGAGCCAGTTGGTTCAGCATTAGTGGAAAACGCTCCTGAGTTGTTTCGCAGTCGTCTCCAGCGGGTTCCGCCGTACTGATCGTCAGGAGATCAGCCATGTCCAGCCCGCACCAGGGTGCCCTGAGCACAGCCAGCCAGGCAATCCGGTCAGCAGGTGACAGGAGTGCGCGAGTCAGGGACATCAGATCGACCACGGGCATGCGGTTGCCGAGGGGGTCAATATCGGTTGCCTGCCAGTGATGCCCCGCCTCCCGGAGGGCTGCAAGAATGTCGGGCAGCTGGGTTCGGGTGCGAACCAGTATGGCTATCGAACCCTGAGGATTGCGTTTTTTAGCGGCATTGACCAGTGCCACTACCCGCGAGGCTTCAGCACTGTTGTCAGGTGCATCGATGAAGGCATCCAGGGTGACCGACTGCTCCGGTAGAGCGCCATGAAAAGCAGTGGCGGGGCTGTAACTGACGGCGCCACGACCGATCTCGTCGCGTGCCGGAAAAATATGGGGGAAGGCGTCGTTCACCCAGTGGATGAGGTTTTCCTGGGAACGAAAGTTGACCTGTAAATTCAGTGCTTCAAGTTGCAGTTGGCCGATGGGCAGTGTTCGAGCCTCCAGAAACAAACCCACATTGGCGTTGCGGAAACTGTACAGCGATTGCATGGCATCGCCGACGATGAACAGCGTGCGGCCGTCATTCTGCTCCCAGCCTGCAACAAGACGGCGCAAAATATCAAACTGTACCGATGAGGTATCCTGAAATTCATCGGTGAGAATATGTTTGATCTGATAGTCCAGCCGTAGTGCCAGATCGGTTGGTTCATCTTCGGGGCCCAATGCGCGGAGGGCGGCCAGGGTGATTTCGGTAAAATCACACACCCGATGCTGCTGGAAATGCAGGCTCAGCGCCGCCGCCAGGGTGGGGAGTAAATAGGTCAGTGCATTGAGTGCCAACCACTGATTTTCTTCATAGCGGGGTGCGGGCAGCGCGCGAATATCTTCAAGCAGGTCTTTCAGCCCGCTGATGATCTTCAGTTGATCGATCAGCTCGGCATGGCTTGCCTTTCGTTGTTTGGCCAGGGTCTTGTCGCCGTCGACCTCGGTTGGAAAGCCCGTGTTTTTGTCCACGCGGCTCCGCCATTTTAGATCCCTGGTCAGCAAGAGCTCACAAATGCCCAGCCATATGGGTAGCTCTTCCACAGAGTGACCGGGTAATCCGATCATTCCCTTGCATAGCCTGAGCGGCAGATCTTTTTTCTCCGACGGCAGTTGACTACCGGCAAAATCAGCCAGTAGGGCCAGTTCGCTGGCGAAAGGTGTCAGGAGCTCGGCTGTTGCGGCCAATGTTTCTTCAATCACATTGCTCAGGAATGATTCCAGGTAATCCCGGGCATCCCTGCTACTGAACATATGAGACAGCCACTGCTCGCGCTTTTTTAGTAATGCGATCAGCAACTGCTCCAGCTTGTCGAAGTCGTTATCCAGATGCCGGAGGAGGGTTTCCACTGCCTGTCCTAGGGATGTTTGCTGTTCCAGTTCGCGGAGCAACCATTCGGCAATGACCCGGCGAAAGTGAGGTTCCGCATCTTCCAGGGGCTCGGCATAGTCGCCGATACCACTTTCCAGGCCCAGTTGCTGGGCGAGGTTGAGGCAAAAGCCATCAATGGTCTGGATCCGCAAACGGTTGGGGGACTGGAGAAGCTGCCAGTTTTTTTCCCGGTCTCTGGCAAGGGCTGCGCTAGCAAGTTCCAGGGTGGACTGCTGGTGGTCGCTCTCCGGCAGAAAATGACTATCTGCCAGTGTTAGTGCCTGAATAATGCGGTGTCGCATTTCACCTGCCGCTTTCCGGGTAAAGGTCATACAGAGGATTTCTTCCGGTGCATCCACCGTTGCCAGTAACCCTAATACCCGCTGTGCAAGCAGTTCTGTCTTGCCGGAACCAGCCGGTGCGGCAACCGCAAAGGACCGTCTGGGGTCCAGTGCCCGCTGGCGCTGTGCTGTATCTGCTACAGTCATGTCTCGTCCCCGCCTGCAAATAGCTGCCGTCTTTCAGCGACCCGGTTCAGTGGTTCCAGCTCGGTCTGATACCGCTTGGCATAATCGCCATGGAAAGAGACAGCGGCATAGCCGGACTTGAACTCATCCACTAGGGTAGCCGCGGTCTGTTGCCAATGATCCATCAGGGCCTGCCAGCTTTCCGGCTCGTTTTTTTTGCCACTGGGGGGCGCTACCCCGGGCAGCAGACCGTCGGTTTCGGAATAGCCGGTAAACAGAGGTTCCGATGGGTTGATACGGGCAAAGCAAATAGCCGATGCGGGTGTTTCGCTGCACAATAAATAAAGCGGTAGCTGGAGATCATCCGGGCGATCACCCAGCCACTGGTTGGTCGTTGCCTTGCCGGTTTTGTAATCAATGATGACCGTCTGGCCATCAGCTAACTGATCAATCCGGTCGATGACTAGATGTAAAGGTAAGCCAAAAAACTGCGTGTTTGCATGCTTTTCGAGTGCGGCCACGCTGAAGGGTGGCCGCTGTTTCTCAACAGTTAGCCATTGTCTCAGTAAGCCGCCCAACCGTTGTTGTTCAATGCGGGTAAATGCCTTGCCGAACAGGTCCGCCCGTCGCATCTGCCAGGGTTTCAGGACAGTATTGACGGTCGACTCAATCAATGACGTCAGCTCCGGTTCGGGCAGTGCCAGCAACTGTTGCTGATTTTCCAGGTAGTGCCATAGTTGCCTCAGGCATTCATGAATCAATGAACCTCGATCCCCTGCATTGAGACCGATGGAGGGTTCCCGGGGTTGCTCCGCCCCCAATCGATGAATGGCAAAGGCATTGAAGGGGCAACTGGCCTGATTTTTCAGGATACGGGTGCCACCTCTAACAGCTTCTTTTGCTGTATCGAGTGGTGGAGCAAACTCACAGGAAACTGATTCCAGCGCGACGAAATCCGTAACCTGACCGGTTTTCCGGGGCAGTTTGTCCGGTTCGATTTTCGCCACGCCAGCAATCAGGTTGGTGGCTTGCAGCTGTTGGTCACCGTCAAACTGGCTGTAGCTCAGGATGACTTTGGGGGCCGCTTTCATCAGATTGGCCAGTTGCCGTTCTGCCAATTCGCGTTCTCGTCCGGGGTCTGTTCTTGGCATACCGAATTCTCGCTGCAGACCAACCGGTAAAAGCGGATTGAGTGATGTGGGCTGTGGCCAGCGGCGGTTGTCCAGGCCCATGACCCAGAGATGATCAAAATGCAGCCCCGCACCTTCGAGAAACCCCAGAACCTGAATACTGCTATCGGGCGTTTCTGCCTGAAAAACAGTGCTATAAGCCAGTTGTTGGAGCTGTTGTAATGCTTCGTTAAGGCTTACCTTGCAATTCAGCTGATCCAGTGATTGGTATTGTTCCAGTATGTCCAGCCAATGCTGTCGCTGCTGATATTCCTCGCTGTCCAGTGTGCGCTCGCCGGGCCACCCCAGCGTGGTCAACTGTTGCTGAAACAGTGCCAGCCATCCAGAAAACCCGGCAGTCGACGGCAATGACCGACGGAGGACTTCCATTTTTGACAATCGTTGGCTGATGCCGGAGTCGGTGATTTTCTCCACCTCATTGACCAGATGGCGGAACTCGCTACTTCGGAGAGAAACTCTGCCCTGTTTGCGCAGCAATAGTTCTACTTTGGCTCTCAGTTCGGGAGACAAGTCGCCCCAAAAAGGCGTGTGGAGCATATGGCAAAAATCCGTCAGCGATAATTCGGCCCGATTGAGCGTCAACAGTAGCAAGGCTGAAGCGATCAGTGGTGTTTCAGCGAGCGGTATGCCCGCCGACAAGTTGAAAGACGCGCTGGCTCTTACCTGTCCCGGCTCACTGTAATCCGGTTGCAGGCGGGTTTGCAGAAGCCGCACAATTTTGTTGCGCAGTTTTGGCAGCTCCGGAACAAGGATACCAATGCGGGCTTCAGGTGCGGCCAGATAATGGGCCACTGCCCAGTCGGCAGCGGCAGTCAGCTCGGCTTGTTGATCGTATAACGCGACCTGTTGCGGCTGTGGCAGAATCGGCTTTGGCTCGGCAAAGGCGAGATTATTGCTGATTCCTTCAAGCAGTTTACGGTGCAAAGGGGGCAGGGTATCAAACCCGCAGAGTGTTATGGTTGGAATGGCGGGCAGGATCCCGCAGCTATAGGCCCGCTGGAGTATGCTTACCTTGTCGGCGGACGTAATGAGACCATGTTGACTCAGCTTCTCGCGAAAATGACTGATCCACCGCCACAGTAGAGGTGCTTCCTGTTGTAGGCGGGTATCCGGTACCAGGTGGTTTTGGATGTTGGCATAACTGTTACTCGCCAATCTGGCAAAGTTTGCCGGCAATATTGTGGCGGGTCGCTCGCGGTCTTCAGCCACGACCTGCTCCCAGAGGAACAACTCCATGGCAGTGCCCAGTCCGGAACCCGCCGCTGCCTCGATGAAACCGGCGTCACAGCAGCAAAGCCACTGTTCATGGATCCATTGTTCCAGGGCATACACTTCGGGTGCCGACCAGTGCAGGGCGCCTGAATGTTGCGAAAGGCCCCAGGCCTGACGGATTTTGCTGGCCAGTCGATTGTTGGGCGTAAGAATCAGTGCGCCCTTGCCGAGCTCTTCCCTGAGTGGGTCAATATCAAAAAGCGGGCGCATCATGGTGGGTTTCTTTGTTATCCTTGAATCATCTTTCATGATCGCACAACCCTCAATGTTTACCAAAACAGTACCGTGATGGTGTTGTTTGCCAGCACTAAAATTTTTGTACCCGGGAAACACCATGCTTCTGACCCTGAATACGTTTTTATTGATCGCAGCTGGCTTTGTTGCCGGCGTGCTGCTGACTTCTCTGCTGACCCGCCAGCTGTCTGAAAAACAGCGTGCAGTGTCCGATGTGACCATTTCCCGTTTGTCAGAAGAGCTGGAAAACCAAGGCAACAGACTTCATCAGCGCGAGACAGAGCTTGGTGCGCTCAACCGTGACAAAGCCTCACTCGAGGCCCGTCTCGAAGGTGAGCGGACCCGTTACGAAGAGCAATTGCAGTTGCTCAGGCAGGCCCGTGAGTCCCTAGTTCAGGAGTTCGAAAACCTTGCCAATCGCATCTTTGATGCAAAACAGCAAAAATTTTCAGAGCAGAGCAGTCGGACACTCAACAGCAGTATTGATCCGCTGAGAAAGGAGATCCACGATTTCCGAAAGAAAGTTGAGGATGCCTATGACAAGGAAAACGCCGAGCGCAACAAACTGGTGGGTCAGATCGTAGAGCTGCAGAAACAGGCCCAGAAGGTTGGGGAAGACGCCGTTTTGCTGGCCAATGCATTGAAGGGTGAGAGCAAGTTCCAGGGCAACTGGGGTGAGGTTATTCTGGAGCGGATTCTGGATCAGTCCGGGCTGACCAAGGGGCGTGAATATGAAACCCAGGTGGCTCTAAAGAACGAGGAGGGCGATCGTCGAAACCCTGATGTCATTATTCACCTGCCGGACCAGCGGGACATTGTGGTGGATGCGAAAGTGTCATTAACGGACTACGAACGCTATTGCCGCGCAGAATTGCCCGACGAGAAACAGCGCTTCCTGAAACAGCATATTCTTTCCATGCGCGCCCACATTAATGGACTGAGTCGCAAAGCGTACGAGCAACTCGAAGGTGTGAATAGTCTGGACTTTGTGCTGATTTTCGTGCCTGTGGAGGCCGCCTTTATGCTGGCGCTGGAGCATGACCATACACTTTTCCGGGATGCCTATGACAAGGGCATTATTCTGGTGAGTCCCTCCACCCTGCTGGCAACCTTGCGAACGATCCACAATATCTGGCGTTATGAAGACCAGAACCGCAACGCCCAGCAGATTGCTGCTGAAGCGGGCAAACTGTATGACCAATTGGTGCTGGTTGTGGAGTCCCTGGACGACCTGGGTCGGCACATCGACAGGAGTCAGGAGGCCTGGCAACAAACCCGTAAACGCCTCGTCGATGGCCGAGGCAACCTGATCAAAAAATTTGAAGACATCAAAAAACTGGGTGCCCGTACCAAGCGTTCACTACCCGATAATCTGGTCGAGGAAGCTACTGAGCAGGATGATGCTTCATTGCGGACCAGCCTTCATCAGCAGGAATAATTGCCCGTTAGCGGTACAGGCCGATCGGGAACCGGTATCTGGTCGGACATCTTTCAGAGGAGTATGTAATGACACTGATCACGAGTCTGGCACTGGTTGTTTTAATCGGCTTGAGTGGCTATGCCTTATACCTTTACCTGCAACTGCGTAAGCTGAAAAATACACGGAACGCCAGGGAAGAGGCGCTGGCAGTAGAGCAGGAGGATCGTAAAGCCCACTACCGCAAGAGTATACATGTGATTGCCTCGGCCATTGTGGCTGATCAAGTCACGCTCACAGAAGGGGCCATTCGCATCAGTATGATGGCTGCGCAATTGGATCTTCCCGAGCACGAGCGGGAGCATTATCAGGTATTTTTTCAATTGACGGAGGCTACAGCCCACATCCCGATTCTGGATGAATGGCAGAAACTCAGTACCCGCGACAAACTGCGCTATGACAGCGAACGGGAAGACATTGAGAAAAAGTACCGGGAGTTCGCGGTGAATGCTGCCAGCAGGGTGTTGCAGAAACCTCCTCAGTCCGAGCAAGGTGCAGAACCGTTATTCTATCCGGTTGGCCGCCATTAGCCGTCGGGCGCCATTTCCTGGTTTTTACATGAATGTCATTTGTATAGGGGCAAAAAAGCCCTTATATTCCCCGAGCTGCGTTGTTGCAATCCACATTGGGAATGAATGCATATTGTGCTCGTCGGTGATATCAGCTAGGAGCAGGAGTTTCTGCTTGAGATTTTGGAGGTCATTTGGGTGATAAGCTCCCGCCTGGAATCAAAATCAAAATGAAATAAGCCTGCAACAAGGGAAGACCTATACTTTTTAAAGAGAATTTTGTGCGCCAGTTATCAGAACTGTGGCGAAGCTCTTCATACCATTGAGTTTCGTTATTTTGCCATCCTCTTCGGCTAGGTCAGATTTGAAAAGGAGTTTTAGGTTATGAGTGAATTTTATGAGAAACGTCCGTTGTCTTACAGAACGATCCAGCAGGGTCTGAAGCAGCAAAATTGGCCTGTGTGTCGAATTATCCCCCAATCCGATGGTCAACCTGCCACAGTTTCAAACGCTGTCGAATCACAGAAGCCGTCAAAAAATGATGACCTAAAGCAGGTATCAAGCCAGCAGCCTGGCTGAGACGCTGCAAACCCGACAGGTTGCGGATGCTGGCAGATACGGAGTAGCCTGTTCCGGGCGAGTGGGCTGAATGATTAGCCTTTTGGCAAATAGGGAATGGTTTTTGCCGCGTCAGAGTCATCGATCACATGCAAATTGCTGATACTGCCTTTTATTCTTGACTCCCGGAATGCCTTGTATTCGGGATCATTGATAAACGCGTGTAAAGCAGCCATATCAGGGAACTCAACCAGGGCGATCATGTCCGCTTTGCACGGTTCTCCCTCAACGGTACTGATGTTGGCACTACGGGATAGGTACTTGCCGCCGTGTTTGTGGGCGATGTCGTGCACGTTGGTGGCGTATTCCGCTATCCATGCTTCATCGGTCACAGTGACATCAGCGATTAAATAAACAGCCATAATTCATACTCCGATATTGTCTGGTGTTTTGACGGTTCTTTTCAGCTTATTTTGGCAGCCAACAGGCACACGCCGAGCCATGTGAAATAGAAAGGTATACAGAATAACAGTACGCGCCAGTTTGAATGAAAACAGTAACGAATGGAGTGTGTTATAGCGTCCTTTCGCAGTTGCCAGGTAACGGCCATTTGCAATGCCACCAGTGAGTAGATGAACTGGACTGCGATAGCTGGCAGCTCACCGGGCAGCATCGGCGTGAAAACCAGTAATGCCACGATAAATAAAAAACCAAACGCCAGTGTATTTCTGGCGGCCGGCATCTTATCCAGGGTGCGAAAGTTGTCCCACAAAAAATACGTCATGGCGATGGGTCCACCGAAAAATGATCCTAATCCTATCTGCAGAGGGGAGTAAACTGCCGGTTTCTTTATCACGATATCATTCACCGCATCTTCTCCGGTGGGACATGGAAATGAAGTCCTGACGTCATTGCTGGGATAGGAATATCGACCATACTATTGTTTGTTTCCAGAGCGGGCCATACGAAACAGATAAATGGCAGCAACGCCCAAAAAACCTGCGCAGAGGGTAATGAATGCGGCTGTACACCAGAAAATGAAAGGTCCGCTTTTGCCGTGTAGCACCAGATCACCCACTGTCAGAGCTGAAAAAACGGCCATTGGCGCACTATAGGCGAGGGCCGTCAGCATGCCATCTCGCAGGTGATACAGAGCGCTAAACCCGGAAAGGAATGTATTTGTCAACAAACCGATAATACCCGCTGCCAACATCCATGGCAGTTGTATGCTAAGCATGGACAGGTAAAAGATAAAGAAGGTTGCCAGTCCGATGAGAGATGCTTTGATGGGCTGCATAAGCGTGACTAACTATCCAGAAAATTGGTTATATAGAATGGATTCTAAACGGGTTGAATAGGCTTTCCCGGTAAAACAGCCGCAATAAAACACGAGATTTGCCAGAAGTGCAAATCTCGTGAACAGCGGTAGTGGCGGTAAAAAGCCTACTCCCTAATTGGATCCACCAGTATTTGCCACTGGAAAATGGTCCGCATGGCACCATTATCAACAATCAGTGCCCCCGAGGGGTCCGTAGGCCTAGATTTTTGTTGAGCAGCCCATTAGACTGCCTATCCTCAGGCAGATTTGCCCGTTTTTTTCAATACCCAGAGGGAGTCGATATGAATTTTGTAAAGTTACTTGGTATTTCGGTATTAATCTTGGGTCTGGCTGCTTGTGGCGGTTCTGACAACGGTACTAGCGAAGAGCAGGCTGCAGCAGAAGCAGAAGCAGCGTTGTCCCCTGAAGAAAAAGCCGCAGCAGAAGCCAAGGCCAAAGAAGAAGAGTTAAAAGCAATTGAAGAAGCAAGAATTGCTAATGAAGAAGCAAGAAAGAAAGCTGCTGAAGAAGCGGTTCCGCTTCCCAAGGAAAAGATTCTGCCTGAAGGCATGGTGGAAGGCAGTGTTGAGCACTCCATCTGGTTGAACAATCAGCAATAATTAAAAATAGCAGGTCTGTTCTGGCGCACAGCCGGTTAGTTCCGGTACCAAAACAGACCTGCTTTTTTTACCTCTTCTCAGATACCTCTACTTATCTTTTTCTCTACTTTCGGTAGTGTGTCTATAATCTCAGCCGCTACCAATCAATTGAGCTGTTATCATCCGTCGCCGCTCCAGTTTTACTGGTTGAGCTCAGGCTGTTTTACTTCCTCGGCGGGTATACAGGGTCGTCCACTTTGCTTCCTGACAGGACACCCTTTTTTGACATGTTGACGCGTTTCGATGATTGATTCGATCGCCGCTCTCGGGTTGCTGTTGATATTTTTCTGGCAGTAGCTGTCCATCCATTCAGCCACCTCGCTACCCTTTTTTGTGCCCAATACCCCCTGAGGGTGTTTTCCTGCATATTTGTATTCGTTATAACCCGCCACAAAACCCTGTAACCAGTTGAGAGACGGACCGTGGCTATTCTGCTTGCGGGCGTCTAGCCATTCAGAGCAGTTTTCAGCGATTTTATCGGGTGAGGCATAGAGAAGTGGAGTGATTAAGAGCCCTAGTGCGAGCAGACAGTATTTCATTTATAGGTTCCTTAGAGTAGAGAGAGTCGGGTAATGCTTATACTCTGGCGAATGTCTTGTGCAGAATCCAGAGATTCAAACAACTTTAGCAGTTAAGCGCAACAGGGCTTGCCAACATGGGTTTTTGATTTCCGCTGATGGTTTCTGCGCACTTACAAACTGGCCTTCTTTAGTAAAACCCCACATTCGAGATGATGGGTATAGGGAAATTGATCAAAAACCGCAAAATGTTCAATTCGATGGCTGTTGCCGATGACTTTCAGGTTTTCTCTCAGAGTTAGTGGGTTGCAGGAGATATAGAGAATATTGTCGAACTTCATGGCCAGTTGAAGCGTCAGGTCATCCAGCCCGGCCCTTGGTGGGTCCAGAAAGAGGGTGCTGAAACTATAGCTGTCCAGGTCGATATGCTGCAATCTGCGAAACGGGCGAACACCATCCAGGGCCTGACAAAAGTCCTCGCTGGACATTCTTACTATGATGACATTATCAATTTTGTTGTTGTATAGATTGGTCGTTGCCGATCGTACTGAGATTTTAGATATCTCTGTTGCCAGCACACGATTAAAGTTTTGTGCCAGGACACAGGTAAAATTACCGTTTCCACAGTACAGTTCCAGGAGATCACCACCACAGTCGCTGGTCTTGTCCAGTGACCAGGCCAGCATGTTCTGATTGATGCCGGCATTGGGTTGGGTAAAGCCGCCTTCAATCTGCTGATATTGATAATATTTGTTATCGACGTGTAATTTTTCCAGGACATAGTCCCGCCCAAGGGTGATTTTCTGTTTACGGCTTCTGCCGATAATAGCTACGCCGAGACGTTGTTGCAGTGCCTCAGCGGCCGATTGCCACTCGTCATCCAGTTTCCTGTGATAGAGCAGCGTGATCAGCGCATCGCCACTTAACGTGGTTAAAAATTCCACCGAAAACAAACGCCTGCTCAATATCGAAGAGGCGTTGATTTCTTTAGTCAGAGAAGTCATGAGACGGTTGATCAACACAGAACCAATCGGAAACTCCGTGATGATATAGGGCGTTTTCTGACCCGGCTCATTCATGGCAAAATGTGCCCGGCCGTTTTCGTGCCAGATACGAAATTCGGCACGCATCCGAAAGTGCAGTGGCTCTGATGGATAGACTTCTATTTTTTCAGGAAGAGGGATATCCCGGAAGGTGGCATGTAGCTCCGTGAGCTTTTCGTCAAGTTGTTGCTGGTAATTATCGGGATTAATGGTTTGCACTGATTACCTCACCATCGGGGGAGATTCAACTGGATACTAACGCTGCCCAATGAAGAGACCTATGCATTAAAGGGTGAGGTGTACAGTCAAACTTGCGATACCACTGGTTCTGGAAGAGAGGGTATGCCTGTTTGCTACTTGCTCGCATCTCTCAATCGGCGCTGTGCTTCCAGGTAGCGCGGCATTGGGCCGACATCTTCATACACCTCGCTACCCTCTTCAACACGGATGACCTTGGGGCCAGGTATATAGGGCATTTCAGCTTCCAATGTTTCCAGTGCGACACTCAGTAGATGTGCTGCTATCTCATTGGAGGACAGCTGGTACATTTCGGAAAGAGCCTGAAGTTTGATCTGGTCTGATTCGTGTACGCTGATTGACGTGGGCAGTAAATCAGCATTTTCGGCTGAGCGTTTCTCCCAGTCCTGGAGAAGTTGGGAAAAAGCCATAGGGCCTCCCTGATAGTTCATTGTTACCTCGACTACTGCGGCTTATCAAAATGTTTCAACTAAATGTAAAACATTCAGCTCAAAAAAGGTACGGTTTTTCAGCAGGAAAAACAGATTGAAGTTATAGATCTCTGGGCTGAATGTGGCCCAATACGAGGGGTATTGTACAAAATTTTTGATAAGAATGGGGTGAGTGGTGACCTGAATCGAGGAGAAGGCTTCTTCACCTCCTCTTACACCGATCCGTCTAGGGGGGGGCAATTCAAAATCGGCATGGCCCTGTGGCACGTTGTTAGCGTGAGGCTGGACCACTGTTGATAAATTTTTCGGAAATCATCCCTGGGCCTGTATAGAGCGTCCTTTAGATGAAAATGGTGGCCCATTCATGGGCATGATATAGCCTTTTGATATTAATTATTCTTCTCTTGCGATCATAGAAAAAGGATTCGTGTCTATACTTCAAGTAGCAGTTAACCCCAACGAGCCTGTTGCGGTAAACAGGCCGGGTGACTGGATGGTTTTTTGCTCATCTGGAGGGGAATGTATGAGACGCTATTACTTTATCAGCGATGAGCTGAACGATTTGAGTCTTATTGAACGTGAGCTGGAAGGCCATGGCATGACCAGGCCACAAATCCATGTTTTGAGCCTCGATGATGACGGGTTGGCACAGCATCACCTGAATGATGTCGCTCCGCTATTTCGTAAAGATGTGATTCGAGCAACAGCAGTTGCTGGTATATTCGGTTTTCTTAGCGCTGTTCTGGTGATGTCCTTTGCCGTTTTTTCTGGCGCCACTGCGTCAATAGGCTGGATCCCATTTGTCATGCTGGCATTTGTGGTTATGGGCCTGATTACCTGGGAAGGTGGTATGTGGGGTATTCAACAGCCAAATTCCCGCTTCCGGCGTTTTCAGAAGGCTTTGGCAGAGGGCAAGCACATTCTTTATGTGGATGTAACGGCTGGGCAGCGTTCAATATTGATGGGTGTTATCGAGCGGCACCCCGGGTTGGAAAACGCTGGCAGCGAGGAGTCGCCCAATGGATTGCTGATCAGCGCTGAAAACGGCGTACAGCGTTTTGCGAAATGGGCACCCTGATGAGCGACTCAGTGAGCCGGGATAATCGTCAGATGATCTGAAGAAACCCGGTACCCATGCAGGGCGCTGAGATCCATCGCAGATTGATCTGGGCAGGTAGTCTCCCGTTTATTTGCCCGGGGGACTACACTGTATCTGGTGAGTCAGTCGTCTCCAACTCGCTGGTTTTGGCTGCAAGGATAAAATCGTTGCGGTGCAGTCCGCGGATTTTGTGGCTCCACCAGGTAACCGTTACCTTGCCCCACTCGAGCAGGATAGCAGGGTGGTGCTGAACTTCTTCGGCCAACTCACCAACGTGATTGGCAAAGTTGAGTGCTTGCCTAAAGTTGCTGAAGTGGAAGCTCTTTTCAAGTTGTTTGATACCATCTCTATCCAGCACAGCCCAGCCGGGGATCTGTTCCATCAGAGAGTTTATTTGTGCATCGTCAACCTTGGGGGCGTCAGCTCTACAGGCCTCGCAGTGCTCTTTGGCTAGTGTCATGATGAATGCTCCATGGTTGCTTGTAAGGTGTTACAGACAGTTTTTCGGAGGTGGCAAGCCAGCCAGTCTGGCAACTTGTTTAGCCGGACTTGGCGGGAATAACTGCATCAGGTAAATACTTCGTGCCTTACTGATCTCCAGATACTCGGCCATGAACTTTATCAGCGGTCGCATGGACGGCGAAAAGCCGTATGTGGCATAGAATTGTCGTGCCAGCAGAATCACTTCAAGGTGAGCATCGGTCAGTTGTATTTCAGCTTTGGCAGCTTCCTGCTTGGCCTGGTTTTCAGACCACGCAGGAAGTTTTGTCAGATGGTTGTGTGTCGTGGTCTCAGTCACCCGAGAAGGATCAATCGTTGCTCATGCCGAGCAGGTGCAGAAGGCTGGTGAACACGTTATAAATCATCACATACAGTGTGACTGTGGCTGAGATGTAGTTTCGTTCACCGCCATGAATAATGGCGCTGGTCTGCCACATGATGACTCCGGAAGAAATCAGCAGGAAGATACACGACAGGGCCAGGGCCAGCCCTTGAATCTGAAGAAAAAAATTGGCGATGGCGGCAACGAACGCCATCAGAATGCCGACCATGAGGAATCCTCCCATGAAAGACAGTTCCTTACGGGTTACCAATACGTAACCGGAGCAGGCAAGGAAGATCAACGCAGTACCACCGAGCGCGGTTATTACCGGTTCGGTACCGGAGGTCGCCAGATAAAAGCTGATAATGGGCCCTAATGTAAAACCCATCCATCCTGTCAGGGCAAAAACCCAGATCAGTCCGGCAGAACTGTTTTTGTTCTTTTCAACCATCCACAGGCAGATAAAGAACGGTAACAGTGTCCACAGTCCCATGTAAGGTGCATTGATCGCCATTGCTACGCCACACATGATGGCGCTAAATGCCAGTGTCATGGCCAGAAGCGCGTAAGTATTGCGCAGAACCTTGATGACTGAGGGGTCTAGCGTTGTTGTCGAAGCAACTGATTTTTCGTATGCCATGGCTTTTTGAGCCTCCTGATGCTGAATTCTTATGTTGGACATATCTTACAAGCTGTAAGTTTCAAAGCAATGATTACCGTACGTGATATTGACAATCATTCGCTGGACGTCATTTTTCCTCGAAAAAGCGCAAAATTTCCTGCCGTTGCGCCAACCCGTCCTGATAGCCCAGCTCCAGAAGCTTGCGGCAGAAGCCTTTTGAAAAGAGCAGGTAACTGGCCGTGCTCACACCGCCTCCGCGTGCTGTGGCTCCGGTGAGCCGAAGAAACATGCGAATACTGCCGGGTAATTCATCCAGATAATCGCAGGCAATCTTGTCGATGGGTTGGGAGGGCAGGATGGCCAGAAATTTTACGGGTTTCAGGTCAGTCAGGCCATATTTTTCCCGCTCGCTTTCAGATAGGTGTTCGGTGAGACGATTGATATTTTTCAATGTTTCCAGATCGCTTTCTATACTGTCGATAAAGGCGCTGCTGAGCATGTGCCCGACGATCTGGGCGATGGAAGGCGAGTGATTAATGGGTGGCGGTTGATTTTTGCCGTTGGGTGAATCACTGACCCCGATAACAAACACCTTGTCTGCGCCGAGGTTCAATGCGGGACTGATCGGTTTGAGTTGTCTGACAGCACCATCACCAAAAAACTGGTCTTTGATTTGAATCGCCGGGAACAGGAAGGGAATCGCCGAGGAAGCCATGAGGTGGTCAATGGACAGCTCTGTGCGCAGGCCCAGTTGCCGGGAAACAGACCAGGGTTCGTGAATGTCGGAACCTTCAAAAAAGGTTACCGATTTGCCCGTGCTGTAACTCATGGCCGTAATGCTGACAGCGTCGAGCTCTCCACTGTTAATGGCTTCCCGGATATGGCGAAACCGGACATAATTATCCAGTAACTCCCGCAACGGGGTATTGTCCAGTAGTGCTTTTGGTTTGCCCAGGGCGTAGCCACTGTGAAAAAAAGACACCAACATGTGAAAGCTGTTTTTGAGCACACCAAAAAGGTCCGTGCGATAAACCTTGGCCGCATCCAGTTGGTGCCAGATGGCTTCCAGTTTTTTGATTCTGAGGCTGAACGGTCCTGCCCGACCGGCAATTGCCAGCGTATTGATAGCCCCGGCTGAGGTGCCACAGATAATTGGAAAGGGGTTTTTGACGTCTTTCGGCAAGGTCTCGGCGACGGCTTTCAGAACGCCGACATGATAGGCAGCCCTTGCTCCCCCGCCGGACAGCACCAGGCCCACTTTGACCGGCTTGTCGTGTTTACCCATGATTTGTGCCAAAAATGGTTAGTAGATTGGTTTCCGCTATTTTTTTGTTATCCGCCCATCAATCCCAAACTGACTGGCGAAACGCCAGCCTGAACCCAAATCTGTCAAGGATCACCGGTAAGGGGAATGCTGGCAATGGTTCAGCGGGTAACTATACTGGGCAAATATTCTGCTACCCGCAAGGTGGCTGGCGACAAGGATGTCCCGAATGTTATCTCCCTACCTGTTTGCCACTGGTATCTTCAGCGTCGCTTTCTGGTCTCAGCTGCCGCCCCTTTGGGTGATTTTGCTGTTTGTACCGGCCGGTTTTCTGCTGCGCCGGTTCTGGGCGCCGCCCAGTTTCCTGTTATTGGGTATGGTGTATGGATGTCTTTGGGGCTATGACACATTGGGGCATCAGCTGCCCGATGAGTTCATCGCCACGGATTTCACTGTGATTGGCGAAGTTTACGGGATCCCGGTGCGCGATGGGCGTCGGGTGCAGTTTAATCTGCGTCTGGATGAGGCTTCGACCAACCTCAAGTTACGGAAACTCCGGCTCAGTTGGTATGGCGATCAGGTGTCTCCACAACCCGGGCAAGTCTGGCAGCTACAAGTCCGCTTGCGGCGTCCCAGGGGTTATGTCAATCCCGGTGGTTTTGATTATCAGGCATGGTTGATTCAACAGGGGTTTTCAGCCACGGGGTATGTCAGGGCATCCCCGCAGAACCGGTTGATTGAGCAGCGGTGGTCCCTTGACCGATTGCGTTATCAGTTGCAACAAAAGATTGCCGAGAGCCATGTCAACGACGACGCACTGGCACTGATGTCGGCCTTGACGATTGGTGACCGGTCGCTTATCTCAAAGGATTTGTGGTATCGCCTCTCATTGCTGGGCGTAATTCATCTGCTAGTGGTTTCGGGTCTGCACATCGGTTTCGTGGCGGCGATGGGCTACGGCACCGGTTCGTTGCTGGCCAGGTGTTTTACCCTGATCTGTCAACCGGTCAATGCCCCTTACACGGGGGCCGTCTTTTCCCTCGTTTTTGCGCTTTCCTACAGTGCGCTGGCCGGGTTCAGTCTGCCAACCCAGCGCGCATTGATTATGGTGATGGCCGCACTGGTTGCCCTTTTGGCAAATCGCTACATTGGCAGGACCATGATATTTGGTCTGGCGCTGGCTGGTGTCGCGCTAATCGACCCTCTGGCCATCATGGGTGCAGGTTTCTGGTTATCGTTCGGTGCGGTAGCGGGATTGTTGTGGCTGGTTCCGGCTGTGAATCAGGTCCAGAAATGGCGGCTGTTTATTCGGGTGCAGTGGCTGATGTTCCTCCTGTTGATTTTGCCGTTGGCCTTCTGGCAGCTACCGGTGGCCTGGTTCTCGCCATTGGTCAACAGCGTGGCTATTCCCTGGGTCAGTTTTCTGGTTGTGCCGCTCTGCCTGCTGGGTGTGGTGATTATCCCCATCAGCCCGGCTGTGGCTGAATGGCTGTGGTGGTTGGCGGGAAAGCAGTTGGAATGGTTTGTCCTCCTGACAGGCGGGCTCACAGTCCCGGCGTGGTTGCCGCTTTATTCGCCATGGCCCCTGACTGGCCTGGCATTATTTCTGATGAGCTGTATCGCGGGGCTTATTTTGTTGCCCAGAGGCATTCCCGGTCGCTATCTGGCGATTCCCCTGGCGGTTGCACTGTTTTATCTACCGACAGGTCGTCAGGTGCCTTTGACTGTCACTGTTCTCGATGTGGGTCAGGGTTTGTCGATAGTGGTTCAGACCAGGCGGCACACACTGGTCTATGACACGGGGCCGGGTTATGCCGGGGGTTACGATGCAGGCAGTGCCTTGGTCGCGCCGTTTCTGCGGAGGCAGGGAGTGACCGGGCTGGATACGCTGGTAGTCAGTCACAGTGATAACGATCACGCCGGTGGTGTCGCCGGATTGCTGCGCCATTACAGCCCGACCGTGTGGCTGGCTGGGAGTCCTGCCGTTGAAGAGACAGCTCCTGTACCTGAGCAGTGCCGTGCAGGGCAGTCCTGGAGGTGGGACGACGTAGACTTCCGCATCCTCCATCCCGCCGATTCACGGCAAAAAAACAACAATAATCATTCCTGTGTGCTGGCGATCAGCTATCTCGATCAGGTGATACTGTTGCCCGGCGATATCGATGCATCCGTGGAGCATCGATTGCTGCCACAATTAGAGCAGATGACGGCCGATAAAAAACAGTTTGCCCTGCTGATAGCACCTCATCACGGCAGTAAAACCTCATCTTCGAAACAGTTCCTGGCGGTGATCAGACCACAGCAGGTTGTTTTTTCCGCAGCCTATCGACACCATTTTGGGCATCCTGCCGAGTCGGTGGTACAACGCTATCTGATGCAGGGCTCAACGGTGTTGAATACCGCAGAGCAGGGTGCGCTGATCTTTCGTTGGCAGGACAGCGGCCAATTTTCCATGACGGCTCAGCGCACGCAGGCGCGTCGCTATTGGTTTTGACGTTGGCTTATCCCGTCGTTTTTATGAACGGAGTCCCGTAAATAACAAAATGGCAGCCTGATTGGGTGTATCCATGGCTTAACAGTTACTGTGCCATTCACTGATTATGGTAAAGTTTTGGCCGACATTAAGGTCTGGGGATAAATGTGTACGAACTGATCATTGCTGGCGGCTGGTTGATGTTGCCAATTCTACTCTCCTCTATCGTAGTGATAGCCATTGCCTTTGAACGCTACTGGACCCTGCGCCGCAACAAGGTGGTACCGCCAACATTGCTTGGCCAGGTATGGCACTGGATGAAACAGAACCAACTGAGCAAGGAGAACCTTCACCAGTTGCGCAGTTCATCACCACTCGGCACCATTCTGGCGGCGGGTATCAGCAATTCTGGCCACGGTCGTGAGGTCATGAAGGACAGTATCGAGGAAGCCGCGAACCAGGTGATTCACAATCTGGAGAAGAATCTCTCCCCGTTGGGAACCGTCGCCGCCATTGCGCCATTGCTCGGTCTGCTGGGCACCGTTATCGGTATGATCAAGGTGTTTACAGCGATCATGATCGAAGGTACCGGCAATGCCGGGGTGCTTGCCGGTGGTATTTCCGAGGCACTGATTACCACGGCAGCTGGTTTGACGGTAGCTATTCCGGCCCTGGTGTTTCACCGTTTCTTTGAGCGGCGGGTCGATAGCCTGGTTGTGGAAATGGAAGACCAGGCCATTAAACTGGTGGATGCAATTCATGGCGACCGGGTGATGCGCAATGATGAGGCCAGCGCCGGGTGAAGTTCCGCAGGCAGCGAAAACTCGAGAATGGCGTCAACCTGACACCCTTGATTGATGTGGTTTTTCTGCTGCTGATTTTTTTTATGGTGTCCACGACGTTTACCCGGGAATCTCACCTGGTGCTTGACTTGCCGAAGGCGGATGGTTCTCTGGCAGAGTTGCCGCCCGACCAGATCGAAGTACTGATCGATCGGAATGGCGCCTATAGCGTCAATGGACAGTTATTGATCAACCGCCAGACTGATACTCTGATGAAGGCGTTGCAGGATGTTTCTGCCGGTAATACCGATTTACCACTGATTATTACCGCTGATGCCAATGCAACCCACCAGGCGGTGGTTACAGCGATGGATGCTGCAGGTAGAATGGGCTTTGTTCATCTGAAAATCACCACCATACAGCCCGACGGCGAATCCTGAGGAGTCATAGTGGCCACCACCATTCCCGATACCGAACACCCTGAGATGTCCGGTCTCCAGGTCTATTTGCGATTACTTTCCTATCTGAAGAATTACTGGGGTATTTTCCTGCTTAGTATTGTAGGGCTGGTGTTGTTCTCTGCCATGGAAGTGGCGTTTATAGACCTGTTCGGTTATACCGTTAATGTTATCAACACCATTTCCGGAGAATCAGCTGCCCTGCCTGGTCAGATGACCGATATGGGAAAGGGCTCGACGTCCTGGCTGGCCGGTTTGCTGGGTGGAGATGACGCTCTCGCCGAGAGCCGCTGGATTATCCCTGTGATCATGTTCATGATTGCGGTGACCCGCGGCATCGGGTTTTTTGTGGGCGGTTACTGCATGACCTATGTGACCCAGATTCTGGTTCACAATCTGCGCACCCATTTATTCAACAAATACACCACGTTGCCCAGCCGTTTCTTTGATACCAACATGTCAGGCCACCTGATTTCCCGTATTACCTTCCATGTGGCCCAGGTGACTCACGCTGCTACCAATTCGCTCAAAGTCATCATCCGTGAGGGTGCACTGGTGATTGGCCTGATTTCATACCTGTTTTATCTTAACTGGCGACTGGCGGCCATTTTTGTCGTCGTACTGCCACTCATCGGTGCGGTGGTGGGTTATATCAGCAATCGGTTCAGGTTGCTCAGTCGCCGCATTCAGTCATCGGTTGGCAACGTGACCCATGTGACCCAGGAGGCGGTCAGTGGCTATCGTGAAATGCACCTTTTTGGTGGCGTCGAATACGAACGTGAGCGCATGCACAACGCCAGTAACTACAACCGTCGTCAGCAAATGAAAATGGCCGTGGCGGAGGGCATTAGCACGCCAGTCATCCAGTTGTTGGTTGCGATGGCGTTGTCACTACTGATGTGGCTGGCATTGGATCCCAGTGTGCTGGCCAACATGAGCGGTGGCGAATTTGTCCAGTTTCTTGGTTCAGCTGCACTGCTGGCCAAACCGATCCGCCAGTTATCAGAGGTAAACAGCAACGTTCAGAAGGGCATCGCGGCTGCAGGCACCATTTTTTCGACTCTTGATGAACCGGATGAGCCGGATCTCGGCACGGTCGAGAAGGCGCGAGTAGATGGGCATTTTCAGTTCAAAAACGTCAGTTTTGCCTACTCGGAACAAGCGGGTAACGTGCTGAACGGAATTGATCTGGAGGTCAGGCCGGGCGAGGTGATTGCGCTGGTGGGACAGTCCGGCAGTGGCAAAACCACGTTGGTGAATCTCATTCCCCGTTTTTACAACCACCGTGAAGGAACGATTTTGTTGGACGGGATTGATATACGGGACTACACCCTCGATAACCTGCGCAGCCATATCGCCCTGGTGTCCCAGAATGTAACGCTCTTCAATGACACGATTTACAACAATATTGCCTACGGTGCGCTGGGTGAAAACCCCTCGTCGTCGGTGCGCGAGGCGGCCAGTGCCGCACACGCACTGGAATTTATCGAGCGGCTTCCGGACGGTTTTGATACCCAGATCGGTGATGAGGGCATCATGCTGTCCGGTGGCCAGCGGCAGCGGTTGGCGATTGCCCGCGCATTGCTGAAAAATGCCCCGGTGCTGATCCTGGATGAGGCGACCTCGGCTCTCGACACTGAATCCGAACACCACATCCAGAAAGCCCTTGAGCAGGTGATGAAAGGGCGCACCACGTTTGTCATTGCCCACCGTCTCAGTACCATCGAGAACGCCGATCGTATTATGGTGATGGATCAGGGACGGATCGTCGAACAGGGCACTCACAGTGAATTACTGGCCATGAACGGTCGCTATGCACAGCTGCATAAAAAGCAATTTAATGACGAACCCCATCAGGCTATCTGACTGGGCGCCGCGACCATGAATATCCGACTGTCACTGGAAAGGGCCTGGTACAGGCCGATGAGCTGGGCCCTGTTTCTGTTGCCTTTATCCTGGTTATTCCGGGCTGTCAGCAGTGGTCGACGTTTTTATTACCAGCGGGTTAGCCCCCCTTGTCCCTTGCCGATCCCCGTGATTGTGGTGGGTAATATCAGTGTTGGCGGTACTGGAAAAACCCCGCTACTGGCGGCACTGGTGGTTATTTTTCAGGCGCAGGGTTACCGGCCGGGTATTATCAGCCGCGGTTATGGCGGTTCAGCAACCCATTATCCGCAGCGGGTTACCGACTCGTCTACAGCGGAGGCCGTCGGTGACGAACCCCTGCTGCTGTCATCACTGTGTCCGGTGGTGGTGGACCCGGACCGTTATCGGGCGGCCCGTTACCTGCTGGAAAATACCGGCTGCAATCTGATTTTCAGCGACGACGGCTTGCAGCATTACCGATTGCCCCGGGATATTGAAATTGTGGTGATGGACGGCGAGCGCGGCACGGGCAATGGCCATTGCCTGCCTGCGGGGCCATTGCGGGAACCACTTTCACGGCTGCAGACGGCAGACTTTTTGGTGGTAAACGAAACGGTAGCCAGTCTGGGGATTCCCCACCAGGGAACCTTCAAGTTGTCACCCGTGCATTTCCGGCAACTGGCCACTGGCACATCGGTGGCTGTCGGCAGTTGGTCCCTTGGCCGCAGGGTACATGCTGTTGCCGGGATTGGAAATCCTGCCAGATTTGCCCATACCCTGACATCACTGGGGTTCGAGCCGATTCTCCATCCGCTACCAGACCACCACAGGTTTACGGGAGAGGAATTGTGTTTTGACGATGGACTGCCGGTTATTATCACAGCAAAAGATGCGGTAAAGTGCGTAGCCGATAGCAGTGATAATGTCTGGGTGCTGGATGTTCAGGCTGAGCCCGATCCACCATTTATCGAGCGATTGATGCGGGATGTCGGCTGCCTGGCCGTAGCGGCCAGTGCCGCCCCATAACGACCCCATAGAACGTACTTACAGAAAAAGTACTCGCGAAAAAGTGCCCTCTGAAAATGATTGAGTTGCTATGACCTTTACTGTTGTGATTCCCGCCCGTTTTTCTTCCACTCGCCTGCCGGGCAAACCGCTGCAGGATATCGCCGGCAAAACCATGATCCAGCGGGTTTACGAGCAGGCACGGCAGAGCAGCGCTGACCGGGTGATTGTTGCCACGGATCATCAGCAGATTGCCGATGAGGTGATCCGGTTTGGCGGTGAGGTCTGCATGACATCTCCGGATCATCCGTCCGGGACTGACCGTTTGCAGGAAGTGGTGGCCCAGCACGGTTTTGCCGAGGATCATGTGCTGGTCAACGTTCAGGGTGATGAACCGTTGATTCCCCCCGCAGTCATCGACCAGGTGGCCGGAAACCTCATCAATAACCCCGGCGCCGGTATCGCAACGCTTTGCGAACCGATCGCGGACGAAGCGAGTTTCGCCAACCCCAATGTGGTCAAGGTTGTTACGGACCGTCAGGGCATGTCGCTGTATTTCAGTCGCGCACCGGTGCCCTGGCCACGGGATTTTTCTGATGACCGGGTGGCGGCCATGTCTGCTGTCCTGCAACCAATGCGACATATCGGTATTTACGCCTACCAGGTCGGCTTGCTGAACCGGTTTGTACAATGGCCGGTGGCACCCATTGAGGCGCTGGAATGCCTAGAACAGTTGCGCTTCATGTGGAATGGTGAGCGGATTCACGTGGCCAGAGCCGTGGCCGATGTGCCCGGTGGCGTTGATACCGAGCAGGACCTGCAGCGGGTCGTCGCGATATTCAGGGGTATGTCAGAATGAAACAGCTGCGTGTGTTATTTGTCTGTCTGGGTAATATCTGTCGATCGCCGACCGCCCACGGAATTTTTGAGAGACGGGTGGCCGAGGCGGGCTTGCAGGACCGGATTCTGATTGATTCCGCCGGTACCGGTGATTGGCACGTAGGACGCTCGCCAGACTCAAGAGCCAGTGCGGCTGCACTGAAGCGCGGTTATGACCTGAGCCACCTGCGGGCCCGTCAGGTGCGGCCTGAGGATTTCCTGGAGTTCGATTATCTGCTCGCCATGGATCAGCAGAACCTCTGGGATTTGCAGGCACTGGCCCTGACTGAGTTTGCCGGTCATCTCGGCCTGTTTCTCGATTTCGGCAGCAGCCCCCTGAAAGAGGTGCCTGACCCTTACACCGGTGGCGAAGAGGGATTTGAAGCAGTGCTGGATCTGGTGGAGGATGCCACCAGTGATTTACTGGCTCATCTGTGCGGGCAACTGGATTAATGCTCGATATTCAGGCCGCCGTTTCCCTGCAACCCTGCAACACGCTGTCCCTGCCTGCCACGGCGGAGTTTTTCTGCCGGATAAACACCCGTGAAGACCTGTTCGAAGCACTGGAGTGGGCTCGCCAGAAAAATATTCCGGTAACGCCATTGGGTGGTGGCAGCAATCTGGTACTGGTCGATGATCTACCGGGTCTGGTACTGCAAATAGCCATTCCGGGCATCGCCCTGGCTCCCGGTTCAGAGCTGGGCGAGCAGCGCAATATTCACATCGGTGCTGGTGAAAACTGGCATCAACTGGTGTTGTACACTCTTGAAAAGGGCTGGTACGGCCTGGAGAACCTGTCCCTTATTCCGGGCCTGGCCGGTGCGGCACCGATTCAGAATATCGGTGCCTATGGCATTGAATTGAGCGAACTGTTTCACTCTCTGGAGGCGGTCCATCTGCCCACCGGTGAGTTGCATACCATGCAGGCCGATGACTGCCATTTTGGTTATCGGGACAGTCTGTTCAAACAGGCGGGCCGCAACCAATATGTGATTACTGCCATCACGCTATCCTTGTCTACCCGTCCGCATTTGCGCCTGAGCTATCCAGCCCTGCTACAGGCCCTGGAAGGCTGCGATGCAGCATCGCTGACGCCCGCCATGGTCTCAGCGGCGGTCTGTGAGGTACGGCGCAGCAAACTGCCTGACCCCGCCAGTCTGCCGAATACCGGAAGTTTTTTTAAAAACCCGGTCGTGACGGAGGATCAGGCAGCTGCACTGCGTCAGCAGTTTCCCGATATCGTGTGCTACCCCCAGACTGATGGTACCGTCAAACTGGCCGCTGGCTGGCTGGTTGAACAGGCTGGCTGGCGCGGTGTGATGCGCGGCAGGGTGGGCGTTCACGACCGCCAGTCGTTGGTGTTGGTCAATTTTGGTGGTGGCACCGGTGCCGAGTTGCTGGCACTGGCAGAAGAAATCAGTGACTCGGTACAGCAAAAGTTTGCCGTGGCGCTGGAAATCGAGCCGACGATATACCCGGCCCCAGTGAAGAAACCCCTTTGAATGTTTAGCCATGAATCAATCCGACCTGTTTGCCGCCAATCCCGATCCGCTCGATATCGAGCTGCCCGGTGGCGCCCTGCGTTACTGGCCGCGGTTGATAGCTGCGCCGTCGGCGGAGCAGTGGCTGGCGGTACTGATGGAGCAGGTGGCCTGGGAGCAGAGCGAGATTGTCATCGCCGGTCGCAGGCTGAAAATTCCCCGTCTCAATGCCTGGTATGGCGACGCCGGTGCCGATTACCAGTATTCCGGGCGCCAGTTCAAAGCCATTTCCTGGCTGCCGGTACTGCTTGAAATCAGGAAGGTGGTTGAGGCGGCGGTGGGGCACAATTTCAACAGTGCTCTGCTCAATTTGTATCGGGATGGCCGCGACAGCGTTGATTGGCACAGTGATGACGAACCGGAGTTGGGAGAAAACCCGCTGATAGCCTCATTGAGTCTGGGCGCAGTGCGGCCTTTTCAGTTGCGGCACAAAACACGAAAGGAATTGTCGATGCGAACACTGGAACTGGAGCAGGGCTCATTGCTGTTGATGAGCGGGGCATTACAACACCACTGGCGGCACCGACTGCCGAAACTCGCCACAGTTGTGGGCCCGCGAGTGAACGTGACTTTTCGCAACGTGGTTTATAGTCAACCGAAAAGCGCGGTGGTAGGCTAGATGGAATTTCAGGGCTTCCGCAATGACCACTAACGAGGCATGCAAGACCGTTCTGGTTGTGGATGACCACGACCTTATTCGCATGGGAATCTGCAAGTTGCTGGCAGAAGTGCCGGGTATCACCGTGATTGGTCAGGCCGCCAGCGGTGAAGAGGCCATTACCCGGGTTCGAGAGTTATCCCCCGATATTGTCTTCATGGACGTGCGGATGCCGGGTATCGGTGGACTGGAAGCCACCGAGCGCATTCTGTCTCACTACCCGAAAACCCGGGTTATCGTGGTCAGCGCCTTCAATGATGACTTTTACCCTGCCTCGCTTTTAAAGGCCGGTGCCTGCGGTTATATCACCAAAAAAGCTGACTGTGATCAGATCAAGGCAGCGGTGGAAACCGCCCTGAGCGGTGGCATTTATGTCAACCCGGAGTTGGCCCAGATAATGGTGGCCAACGGCATGAAATCCGGTGGCAAATCCTCACCGCTGTCGCGCCTCTCGCAGCGTGAACTGCAGATCGCCGCGCTGATTACCAGCGGTATCCGCGCCAAGGATGTGGCAAAAACCCTCTTTGTCAGCCCCAAGACCATCAATACCTACAAATATCGTATTTATGAAAAGCTCGGTGTCAGCAACGATGTTGAGCTTACCCTGGCAGCGGTAAAATACGGTCTGGTAGATCCGTCCGAACTGATCTGATCCGCTGTACAATAGCCCCATGCCTTTTGATCATCAGCCGTTTCTCAAGCAACTGACCCAGCGTCCCGGCATCTATCAGATGATGGGTGAGGACGGGGCTGTGCTCTATGTCGGCAAGGCAAAAAACCTCCGCAAAAGGCTTGCGAGCTATTTCAGAACCACCGGGCTGACCCCGAAAACGGCTGCTCTGGTGAGCCGTATCGCCAACATCGATGTCACTATTACCCAGACGGAAATAGAGGCGTTGTTGCTCGAACAAAATCTGATCAAGCAAAACCGGCCACCATTCAATATCCTGCTGCGGGATGACAAATCCTACCCCTACCTGTTTTTGTCCGACCGGGATACCTACCCCCGGCTGGCCTTTCACCGGGGCAGCAAGCGACAGGCTGGCCGGTACTTCGGGCCATTCCCCAGTGTTCAGGCCGTTCGGGACAGCCTTAATTTTTTGCAGAAAACCTTTCGAGTACGCCAGTGCGACGATAATTTCTTTCGCAATCGCTCCCGACCCTGCCTGCAATACCAGATCAATCGCTGCACCGCCCCCTGCGTGGAGCTGATTTCTGAGGAGGATTATCAGCGCGATGTACGACACACCCAGATGTTCCTCGAGGGCAAGAACGACAACCTGATCCGTGAGCTGGAGGCCGACATGGACGTGGCCGCAGAGGCACTGGCATTTGAGCGGGCCGCATTGCTGCGCGATCAGATGGTGGCACTGCGTACCATTCAGGCCGAACAGGTGGTGGAGTCCGGCAGCAGCCATATTGACGTGGTGGCCGCCATGCTGGTGGGAGACCAGTGCTGTGTGCACGTACTCTATATCCGTCAGGGGCGAATCCTCGGCAGCCGAAGCTATTACCCAAAGGTACCGCTGGCAGCGGATGCCACCGAAGTGTTGACAGATTTCCTGCCGCAGTTCTATCTGCGCGACAGCGGCCGGGGTGATTTCCCGCGCGAGATTGTCGTCAATCAAGCGCTGCCTGACAGTACTCTGCTGGCCTCGGCGATTTCCGAGGTGGCCGGCCACCGGGTGCTTCTCAAGCACCGGGGTCGCAGCACCCGGGCCCAATGGGTCGAACTGGCCGAGCGCACCGCCAGCCAGAACCTGAACGGTCGCATCGCCTCACGCAAAACCACCCAGCAGCGACTGGAGGCATTACAGCAACTGCTGCAACTGGCGGCGCCGCCTGAGCGGATCGAATGTTTCGATATCAGCCACAGCAGTGGGGAAGATACGGTCGCTTCCTGCGTGGTATTTGATAGTGGCGGGGCGCTGAAATCGGATTATCGACGAATGAACATCAAGGATGTCGCTGCCGGGGACGACTATGCCGCAATGGAGCAGGCGTTGGTGCGCCGCTATACCCGCATTCAGAAAGAGGAGGGCAAGCTGCCCGATATTCTGCTGATCGACGGCGGCAAGGGGCAGATGCGCAGAGCGGTTGCCGTGCTGGCCGAGCTGGGCGTGATTGATGTGCAGGTAGTTGGCGTCGCCAAGGGACCCACCCGCAAAGCGGGTTTTGAAACCCTGTTGCTGTCGCAGGATGGCCTCGAACGGGAACTGGAAGCACAGTCCTCGGCTCTGCTGCTTATCCAGCAAATTCGCGATGAAGCCCACCGTTTCGCCATTACCGGTCACCGTCAGCGCCGCGATCGCAAGCGTCGCACCTCGACGCTGGAGGGGATTGACGGGGTTGGCCCAAAACGGCGCAAGGAATTACTGCGGTTTTTCGGAGGCTCCCAGGAAGTTGTTCGGGCCAGTGTCACCGAACTGATGCGCGTGCCCGGTATCAGCAGGAAAGTGGCCGAAACTATTTACAGCACCCTCCACAATGAGTAACTTGGGCGGGTCTTCAGCGCCCGGACTGCAGTAAAACCTATCATGTGGAATCTCCCGAATATCCTCACCCTGTTACGTATCGCGCTTATCCCTATTTTTATCGGTGTGTACTACCTGCCCTGGGAAGGTCGCCACCTAGCCAGCGCCGCCATTTTTGGTATCGCCGCCGGTACCGACTGGCTCGATGGCTATCTGGCCAGAAAGCTTGATCAATTCACTCCATTCGGCGCGTTTCTCGATCCTGTGGCGGACAAACTGATTGTGGCCTCGGCCCTGATCATGCTGCTGGAATCCCACGCCAATGTGCTATTTGCACTGCCCACCCTGGTGATAATAGGCCGTGAAATCGTGATTTCCGCACTGCGTGAGTGGATGGCGGAACTGGGTAACCGCACCAGCGTTGCCGTGTCCTACATGGGGAAAGTGAAAACGACCCTGCAAATGATCGCCATTGCCATATTGCTGGCGATTAATCCGGTGCTGTACCCGAAGCTGGATCTGATGGGCATCGCCCTGTTGTACGTGGCGGCACTGCTGACCCTGTGGTCCATGCTGATCTATCTCAAAGCAGCCTGGCCTGAATTGTCGAAAGTCTCCTGAGGGTGAGTGGTGATCCAACACTGGCGTAATTTCCCGCACAGCGAAAAAGAGGTTGCTTCTCGACGATCAATCCATAGAATACCCGCCTTCTTTACTGTTCTTTGAAAATCCCGTCGGGTACAATCCCGCATCCAAAAGGCGCGGTGGCAGAGTGGTCATGCAGCGGACTGCAACTCCGTTAACGCCGGTTCGATTCCGACCCGCGCCTCCATTTTTAACCGTTAAACGCAACACCGCCGTTTGATTGTCCAGCCCGATAATCCTCCAGACCATCAATCGTCAATTGCGTAACCGAAAGCAGTAACAGCCGGAACAAGCCCATCCCCGAACATGCCCGGATGGCGAAATTGGTAGACGATGAGCAGGATGCTCGAGTGTCGCGAAAGGCAGGAGCCGAGAGCGACCGCAAGGACCAGCACAACGTGCTGGCAACCTTCAGACAACATCAGCAATAAAGCCCATCCCCGAACATGCCCGGATGGCGAAATTGGTAGACGCAAGGGACTTAAAATCCCTCGGAGGGTAACCTCCGTGCCGGTTCGACCCCGGCTCCGGGCACCATTAAAATCAATATCTTAAGTTAAAGTTTCTTACTTCTGTCTATTCCAAGCTTGTTATTAAAAATTTAAAAATAGACGTATAGTAGACGGTATAAATAGCTCATTGGCCATGGCCTATAACCGGTCCAAAGGGCTAGAAGTTCCCGCGTAATGCTGTCCCAGCACATGGGTATATATTTGAGTGGTTTTTACGTCATTGTGACCAAGAAGTTCTTGGACCGTGCGAATATCCGTACCTGATTCAAGCAGGTGAGTGGCGAAAGAGTGTCGGAACGTATGACAAGTAACTTTTTTGTTGGTAACTCCCGCAGTGATGACGGCTTGCTGTAGCGCTTTCCGAACGACAGTTTGGTGTAAATGATGACGGCAAATGACTCCGGTGACGGGATGCCGACACAGCCCCGTTGAAGGAAAAACAAAAACCCACTTTGGAGCACAATGGGCGTTGGGATACTTTCGGCCCAAAGCATAGGGCAGTGAAGGCCCAACGCCCCGATCATTATCTTGCTTTTGTAACACCAATGCCTCGCCAATAGCTGCTGATAATGGTTCCTTGAGTCTGGGGCTGAGCAAGGTCTGACGATCCTTATTACCCTTGCCATTCCGTACTGTTAAGGATAGCCCCTGTAAATCAATGTCCTGAACTCGTAATCGCAGGCACTCCGATACCCGCAGGCCGCTACCATAAAGCAATTCGATGATTAGTCGGTTTCTACCAGATAGAGAACCGATAATATTTGAAACCTCTTCTCTGGTAAGAACAGTAGGCAGGGAACGCTGTTTGGTGGCCAGTGAAAACCCGAGATCCCCCAGTTCAATGCCGAGGAACTTATGATAGAGAAAAACTAAAGCATTCAACGCAACTTTTTGAGTATTTACAGCAACGAACCGGTGATTGGCCAGATAGCTCAGGAACGCCTTTACTTCAGGAGCTCCCATGTCTGTTGGGTGACGTTTACCAGTGTAGTTGATATAAAATCGTATCCAGTAAAGGTAGGCCTTTTCTGTTCGGATACTATATCCACGCAGACGGAGATCGTGACGAACCGAGGCTAGAAATGGACTGGACATGGGACACTTCCTTATGATCGCTCAATATACTGTATATATATATAGTATATTAAAGTGTTGTCAAATCCGGCTCTCGGTTTATACTCAGTTGATGCGCGTTATCATGCCAACCGAAAAAAATAATATAAATAAAACAGGTTGTTACAGGTTCGCGAGAAAAAATAATGAGGTCCTATTATTTTAGATAATAGGAAAAACTCGCTTTATTCTGAAAGGAATCGGATATGCTTCAATTTTCTATTCTGTATCAATCCGTTATCAAAAAGTGCCGAATATCAGCTTTGGCAAAGCGCGCGTGCGCGATATACAAATGTTAGGGCTACAAAGGAATCGAGATGCGGAGCGAGTTTCAATACTTCATGAGTCAAGATGATCACGCAGCCTTTGACAGTCACCTTCTCTCCATAGATGGGGTGACCATCAAGCAAGGGAAGCACTTCGACGAGATTCGATTAGGTGATGGTTTCATCCAATATGAACGAAGCATTCTGAATGAAGGAATCCTTACGTCAGGCCGTATTGCAATTGCTTCAACTGATCTGGAAAGATCATACAATTTCTCTTCATATCAGGCTGTTGAAGCGCTGTACAAAAAATTAAGAAGTTGGCTTAAAAAACGTAGCATCAACACGCTGGTTTGCTACAACGAGAAATCGGAAAACTATACGGTTCAGGCCGTTAAGAACTTTTGGTTGGTAACTGGCGCAGAGACTCTACTCAATGAGTCAGGTATTAAGCTAAAACAATTTGAATCGGGCAATGTCGTATTTAAATTGGCATAAAGCCCTAACAAACGGCTCCACGCAGACGCCCAAACCTACGCTCTTTTTGTGGGTTTCACTGCGCTCACTTTACCACAAAAAGCTCTCCGGCTTGGGCGCTGGTGAGCCGGGCGTTAGGCATACAATGAAACCAATAAGCTTTTTACTTGAAGAATGTAATAAAGAAATCTTTTGGGGTATGAAAGCAAACGAACTGAAGCTCATTGGTGAGCCTGATATAAGGGAAACTCCCCCGAAATATGAACTTTTTTGGAGTGGGGAAAAGGTTTTAGGCGGACTAAAAGCATCTGTTTATGCTGAGTTATTTGGAGAGCAAAGGCTTCGCAAGTTAAGAATTTTTACTTATGATGAAAAGATAGATACAACTGTTGAAATGCAATACAACAGGATTAAAAACCATATGGAAAAGGTTTATGGTCCTGCTTCTTCGATAAAAGAAAGTAGAATAGCAAGTTTACCGGAGAGTAATTGGCATACTGAAAAATTTAGTTTTTCATTATGGGTTTTTGATCGTTTTGGGGAGGATTGCATTATGGAAATTAGTAAACCTAAAAATGCCTAACAAGCCGCAGCACAATCGCGCAATAAATTGCGCTGGACTCGCTCACGCTCGCCTATGTGCGGGGCGTTAAGTGTACTCAGCATGACTATGAGCAAGTTTCCTGCGGTGAAAGATTCAACACTTGTCGGCACATACCCTGCTGTCGTGGGCGCGGGTGGTGGCTACGTTTGGGACGCTGTATTGGAATACCGTGTTTGGTGTCACCCCGATGAAGGCGATGATTACTACTATGCATTCTCTAGCTTCGAAGAAGCGGCCCTTTGCAGTGAAGGCGAAGCTGGTGCAGAAGCTCCTCTGGCGCTGATCCTACAAGAGGAATACATATCAGAGGAGGAGCCGGGCCAGTATGCGCACGTACGGGAGCAACGAATTACAGAATGGCCCTGCGAATTTCTGTCCAGGCCTAGACGCACAGAAAGTACCATTCCTAACTTTATGGCGCCAAATGCGCCTTCAAACCGCCTAGAGATTATACGTGGCCAATCTTAGCGTAAAAGGTCGTACACTTAACAAGTCAAGCCACGCGGACGCCAAAACCGCTGCGCGGTTTCGCCGCCGGTGCTTGAGGCGTTACATGACATGAGTATGCTCAAAGATTTAAGCGGGAAAACATATACGGCTGCAAATGGGCAGCAAACTTATGAAGTATTTTATGCTTCTGCGGGCTTGGTTCCTGTAATTGGCGAACTGCTGCAAGAGCACTTCGGATTTGCACCAACATCAAAGCCAGTGATTGGCCTAGATGAAGTTGTAGCTGAGGTAGAGAAAGACGGCATTAAGCTGGGGCTTGGCTGGGATAATTGGTCAGGCGCTTATGTAATGGGCTTTTGTGAAGAAGGTAGCAAGTGGGTAAATAAAATTTCTCACTTCCTAAATGATGAACTTGAAAAACCAAAATATAGAAAGTACATCAACATGTAACAAGGCCAAGCAGCATCGCCAGCAAAGCTGGCTGGACCTCGCTATGGCGGCGTTATGCATCAATGAGGAGCCTGAACCTTGGCAAAGCTATCTCAGGATGAAGTTCTTAGGTACCAAAAAGGGCGGAGATCACAAGAAACAGTTCGACGCCATTTTTTAGATTGGAGAGCAGAACAATCTCCTCCAATCCCACCACGCTGCGACAACCCTGAATGCATGTTTTACTCACAGCCTTTGCTATGGAACGGACTCGAAATTAAATTAGTCTTAGACCATAAAAATGGAGTTTGCGGCGATAACCGCCCCAAAAACCTTCAATTCCTCTGCCCTAACTGTAACTCTCAGCAAACTACTCACGGTGGCGGAAACAAAGGTAAAGTTCTTCAAAGCGAGGGTGGCCTTGCTCACGTAAGACCTGACGGCAAAAAAGACTACACGTTACCAGCAGAGCCTGGGAAATATAAAATCTCGTTCAATGGTTCTAACTAATGCATAACAAGTTGCTCAAGTGCACTCCGCCAGCTAAAGCTGGCTCCGCGGGACTGCCCAAGCTACGCTTGGTCAGCCCCTTAGCAAGGCGTTAGGCTCTAAGGCACTCCGAATGAAAAGACTGATTATTTTCTTTGTGATTTTGGGGGCATTAGGTGGCGCTGGAAAATATGGCTATGAATTTTGGCAGGAAAGCATATCTAAGGCAGTTGTAGCCGCAACCACAGCGCAAGAGATCAAGCATAAACGTGAAATATCTAAACTGAAATCAAAGCATAAGAAAGAAATTGATCAGATAAGCAAGAAAAACTCGAAGAAAGTGAATAAATTAATCAGAGAGCATAAAGGAGAATTGGCAAAAGCTAAAACTCGGGAAAGAGCAAAGGCCAAAGTCCAGAGGGCTGTCGGAGCTATCCCTTTAGTTGGCGTTGGTGCCTTTGCACTATTTGAAAAACTAGAATTTGAAAATTGGAAGTCTGAAAACCCAGAAGGAACGTTTGAGCAATATTCACTTGAAATAGGAAATGAGGTAAACGAGATCTTGAAAGAAGAATATAGTGAGTATTATGAAGAATACAAAGATCTGTTTATGGTGTTCGAGAAATGAGCCTAACAAATCAAAGCAGCAAGGGCCTTCGGCCGGGACTCGCTAACGCTCGCCCCTGTTTGAGGCGTTAAATGGAATCAATATGATGCAAGCAGTAATTTTTGACATGGATGGAACTCTTATTGATTCAGAACCCATGTGGAAAGAGGCAGAGAAGCAAGTTTTCTCCTCTGTCGGAGTTGAAGTAAGTGAGGAACTGTCTGCTAATACCGCTTCCATGACTACCCGAGAGGTAACTGAATTTTGGTATGGCCATTTTCCTTGGTCAGGTAAAAGTTTAGAGCAAGTCGAAAATGAAGTGGTTAACCGCGTAGCAACACTTATTTCTGAAAAGGGTCAGCCTATGGAAGGAGTGGAAGAGGTTTTAAGTTTTTTTCAAAAGAAAAAATTTAAAATAGGCTTGTCAACTAACGCGCCTTCTAGATTGATTCCTGTAGTTCTAAACAAGCTAGGTATCTCTAAATATTTTCACAGCATATCCTCTTCGGAGCATGAAATCGAAGGAAAGCCCCATCCAGCAGTATATTTGGCCACTGCAAAAAAATTAAAAGTTGATCCGTCAAAATGCATTGCATTCGAAGACTCCCTATCTGGGATTATCTCTGCGAGTAAGGCAAATATTAAAACTGTCGCGATTCTACCACGGTCAGATTTTACAGATAAAAAATACGAAATATCACATATAAAACTTAGGCGGTTATCAGACTTCACCGATTTTCACTTAGAAAAAATAACAAATGGTGTATAGCTATGTATTGTGCCAAGACTCCATTTAACAAACTGCTCAAACACCGTTTCGGCCCAAAAGCGGCCTGCACTGGACTCGCTAACGCTCGCCGTTTATCAGAGCATTAGGTATTTTAGATGGAAGCATTGATACGAGCACGACCGATTCTTTTAGCAGTATTTTTATGTGCATTGGCACTAACTGCTATTGGATCTAGTTTAGAAATTAATTTCTTGTATCTATCAAGTGGGGTTGCTGCACACATTGCATTGCTATTATTTATATTGACTGAGTCATTTGGAACTCTTGCGAAGCAAAGGCATATTATTGTAAAAGTTATGGCGCGGTTGTTTCTCGTCATATTAATTCTGGCTGTTGGCAATATGCTTTTCTATATTGTTGTCGGGTTTTTATCGTGATATTCGCGATACCTATTCAGGTGACGCCTCTGGCGCACTTGATCTGAGCGTTATAAGACTACGAGATGAACTGTGACATCTGAAAAGATCAACTATATCGAATTGCCGGCGAGTAACCTCGAAGGCACAAAGAAGTTCTTCTCGGATGCTTTCGGGTGGCAATTCGTAGATTATGGTCCTGACTATGCTGCGATCCAGAATGCCGGTCTTGATGGGGGTTTTTACCGATCACCTCTAGTGGCTGAGGTTGGGAAGGGTAGTGCCCTTGTTGTTCTTTACAGTTCTGACCTTGAGGCGTCTCTTAATAGAGTGGAGCAAGCCGGGGGTAAAATCGTGAAATCAATTTTTAGCTTCCCCGGTGGTCGCAGATTTCATTTCAGCGATCCAAGTGGTAATGAGTATGCCGTCTGGTCAGAGTGATAAAGAAATAAGTAGGGTCAGATACAACTTTTCAACTTTTATAGAATGTGCCGCAAAGGTAGTTGTTGGGATAATGCACGAATGAAGTCGTTCTTCTGGGCTACGTTTGTATTTTCCCCAATTTTCACTACACCTCAACCCGGTTTCTGCCAAGCTCTTTTGCCCGATAGAGTGCTTCATCAACCCGTTGGGCTAAGGATTTCGCCTTCTCATGGGGGGCAAACTCTACCACCCCGAAACTGGCAGTGATGCTGCCGAGCTTGTTGAATTGATGGCTGGCAATGGTTTGTCGTAACTTTTCGGCGACGTCTTTCGCCGTGTTTAACCCGGTTTGCGGCAGCAATACCATAAACTCCTCGCCACCCCAGCGCCCATGGATATCAATGTTGCGGATGTTGTCGTTGACCAGGCTGGTAACTGTTTTCAATGCCGTGTCACCGGTATTGTGGCCGAAACGATCGTTGACCTGCTTGAAGTGATCGAGGTCATACATGAGCAGTGAAAGCGGGGTATGGTAGCGGTTGGCACGTTCTATTTCGTGTTCCAGCAGGCGGTCGAACTCCTGCCGGTTATTAATGCCGGTGAGGCCGTCTGTAATGGCCATAATTCGTACCTGCTCTTCGGCCTGGATGCGTTGAGTAATATCCAGAAGTATTCCAGTCCAGATAATAGAGCCGTCCGCTTCCTTCTCCGGTGCGGCGCGGCACTCGATCCAGCGAATAGAGCCATCATTATGTCGGATGCGGAACTCTGCATGGTAATGCGACAGGTTTTGTGCAGATACCTGGGCTTTACTCTCGATATCGGCGGCATCCTCAGGAAGAATGCGGGACATGATGTTGTCCTCGTCTGTACCGGACAATTCCTCGTGCTTCAGACCGCCCAGTTCGGCGAGCCCTTCACTGAAATAGGGGAAGCTGCGCGTACCATCCGGGGCCATACGGTATTGGTACAGTGCGCCGGGTACCTGGGCGGCGACCCGCTCAAGCAATTCTTTATTCTGTCGAAGCCGCTCCTCGGTGTATTTGCGTTCCGTGGTGTCCCTGACAATGCAGAAAATCAGCTTTTCGCCCTTATAGAGGGCGCCATTGGTACTGACCTCTGCATCCGTAATAGTGCCGTCCTTGCGGCGGTGCTGGGTATCAAAATGCGCACTGGTATTATCAGCGGCCAGCAGCATTTCCTTGAGTTTCTGTTTGCTGAAATGGATATCCCAGTCCCACACGTGAAGGCGGCTCAACTCTTCGGGGGAATAGCCAAGCATATCGACATAACGCTGGTTGGCCCGATACACACTGCCATCTTGCCTGAATACCACCATGGCATCTCCGGATTGCTCGAACAGGGCGGTCCAGAGTATGGTTTCTATCGTTTTGTCGTCTGTCAGTGGTTTCAAGTTCCGGTCCCGGTTGTCCAAAATCCAACTCTGTAGGGTTGGTTCCAGGCGAATTTTGTCATTCGATCAGGATACAGAGCAAAAGTACAGGAACAAAGTGCTTCGTCTGTTGGTGGCCCGACCCTGCGGTTTTCTACCGGGGTTGTAAAGATACTGTGTGGATATGGCCTATGAGCGGCCGGGTCGCCCTTGGAATGTCCCGTTTTTATCAGGTCAGGAGGGACAGTATGTGGACTATAACCTCCGACAGCCCCTATGCGTTACTTCGCTTGAAATAAAGCATAGGTCGGTGAGGAGTGTGGTGAGATTCAGTCTACTATGTTTCTGTTGTCATGTTGCAACGAGGTAAGTTAGGACGACACTGCAAGCCTATTGTCTTGCGCTTGCTGCCGATAAATGATGATAATTGGAACGCCGCTGTAGGTTTTTTGGAAAAAACTGGTGGCTCAAGTTCTCAAATTATATAGTTAATCAATGAATAGATATCATTCTCCGGGTGCTTTTATTCAATATATAAGTGCTGAAGCATTGGGTTCTGCTGCGGTACATCATCCCTATTTGTGCGCGTTGCGTGAGGGGGATCTCCCAAACGTTGATCTGGCGTTTAAAGACTTTGCTTTTCAGTACGGCTTTTATAGCACTGCTTTTATTCGCTATGTATCGGCAGTAATTCAAAACCTCAGTAACGCCGAACACAAGCAAATTCTGTTGTGTAACCTGGCCGAAGAACAGGGCAACAATCACGATTTAGATCTGCCGCCAGATGTGTTGGCTAGTGTCATCGGACAATCACATGCCAGCTTGTATCGCCGTTTCCAGGAGGCTTTGGGAATTGATGCCAATTACCTTAAAACTACGCAGCCGAGCCAAACAAGCCTGTCGTGGAGTCGACAGTTTTTGCAAATCTGTCAAGTTAACGCGTGTGCTGGCATAGGTGCTATTGGTATTGGCACTGAACTTATCGTGTCCCGCATTTACGACCAGATTCTGGAAGGACTTGATGCTCATTCCCACCTGACAATGACACAACGGGTGTTCTTTGATTTGCACAGTAAATGTGACGATCAGCACGCTGCTAAGTTGTTATTGATTGCTGAAGAGTTGGCTCAGAGCCCTACAGCGTGTGAACAAATTGAATATGGCACCAGAAAAGCCATTGATATGCGGGTCGCCTTTTGGGACAAGATGCTGGAGCGTGCCCATGGTTTTCCCGTCTCAACCTCGCCATCTATTGAGAAGTTATCTGCCTTTGAATACTGAAGAGATCTACAACGACAATGCCGATAAGTGGCTGCGATTAACACCAAGTTCACTGTCTGATTTTACCGCACGCCCTCTGGTTTTTGAGGCTTGTGGTGAGTTGAATGCTCGTTCTGTACTGGACATTGGCTGCGGCGAAGGCTATTGCGCGCGGGAGCTGAAACGTCGAGGTGCTGGTGACTATCTGGGTGTGGATCTGTCCGAGCAGATGGTTAAAGCTGCTCAGGCGCAGGAAGCAAAAGATCAATATGGCATTGAGTACCGGGCCTGCAATGTAGTTGAGTTCAACCCCGATCGACAGTTCGATCTTTGTATAGCCGTATTCTTGTTTAACTATCTTCGGGTTGAAGAAATGCAGCGCGTGTTTTCAATGGTCTATGATGCCTTGCATCCCCAGGGCCAATTTATATTTAGCGTACCCCATCCGTTCTTTCCCTTTATACATCGTAGTCAGACGCCGCCGTTTTACTTTGGCTCCAGGGGGAAGAACTACTTTGCAGATGTAAACCAAAAATTTGAGGGGGAAATCTGGAAACGTAGCGGGGAGCCCCTGCCCGTGCAGTGCGTACACAAAACGTTTGGAAATTATTTTGATTGTTTACGACGTGCGGGTTTTTCCAGCATGCCCGAGGTGAAGGAGTTAACCGTAACGCCTGAGTTGGTAGCAATAGACAAAGCGTTTTTTTCACCGCTGTTGAATGAGCCATTGCACCTGTTGTTTACAATCTCAAAATGATGGTTGTCGCCCCACAGTTCAATACAATGGCAACGCAAATGCCTGCATCATTGATTGGGCGACTCTTTTATTACGCGGACAATCACCCCGATCATGATGCGGTTGTAACTCCGAGATACACCCTGTCTTATGCCCAGCTCGCCCAACTTGTATGTGCACAGATAACCGAATTTAACAATGCGGGCATTTCGGGCAATTCTACTATCGGGATCCAGTGCGCCGAAGACATAAGACATTTACTTCTATGTCTTGCCGCTACTCATATCGGCGCGACATCTTTCACAATTCCCTCGCACGAATCAGGTGAGACGCAAAAGACCATCATCAGTCGATGCGGCGCTACTCATGTAGTTGATGAGAGTATGGCGGTAGATCCAATGGAACCGGATAGATACGCCGGGGCAATCGAAGCGCATGTTCCTGCTGCTGAAGCACTCCTTTTGTTTTCCACCTCGGGTACAACGGGTGAGCCCAAGTTGGTGATTCATCGTGACAGCGATCTCGTAGCGCAAGCTCACCGCCACGTCGATTCCAAACAGGAACGCTTCGTCTGTCTGGCCTCCATGGATCACAATTTTGCCAAGCGTCACCGCCTGTATTGCGTAGCAGCAGGCGCAACTAATGTATTTTTGGGTACTGAGCGCGAATCGCTGGTTACCCAATGTGAACGGCTGAACGTTAACGTTGTGCACATATCAGCTTTTCAGGCACAGGAGTTATTGGGCGTGCCTGACACCAACAAGCTGGCGAGCATTCGCTTGAAGCTCGGCGGCTCACATGTTCCCCTGGCACTCAGGCAGCAACTGCGTGACCACATCACTGGGAATCTACAAGCTGGCTACGGTACCACCGAAACAGGCGCCATTGCGTTTACTGATCCAAACGATTTCAACGCTGGCGAAAGTGTCGGCAAACCATTGCCCGGAATTGAAATATGCGTGGTTTCACCAGAGAGAAAACCCCTCAAAACAGGCGAACATGGAGAACTGGCTATTCGCTGTGAAGGTATGTTTCGCGGGTATCTGGGCAACCCCGACCTGACAGTGGCCCGGTTAGCGGATGGCTGGTTTTTTACGGGCGATATCGGTTATCTGGACAGCCAACAGCGCATTCATCTGCGTGGCCGCATTGACGATATGTTTGTGTTTAACAGCATGAATATCTATCCCCAGGATATCGAATCGGTCATTCGAAGCTTCCCGGGGGTTGCTGATACTGCCGTACTACCAAAAAAATCCCCTGTGCACGGTAATATTCCAGTGGCATTGGTTGTTTTTACCAAGAACGTAAAACAAAAACTGCCCACGTTAAAAAAGTTTGTAAAGAGGCAGGTCGGTGTTCGTAGCCCAAGACAGTACATCATCGTCGACAAGATTCCGACCAACGCCTCTGGAAAAATATCTCGTCGGGAAGCGATGGATCTGCAAATAAGGAGCGATCAAATACGAGGTGATATTTTTGATCTATTGGGTCCACGTATTAAAAGCCGCTTAAAGGACTCATTGATCACAGCGTTTAAAAATGGTGACACGGATATCGCTTTTCAAGACATCGGAATGGATTCACTGTCGCGCATGGAATTCTTGATCGCACTGGAAACTGAGTACGATACGATCATTACACCGCGAGAGTATGCTACATATCGCTATCTCGGAAACATAGTCTCTCATGTTTTATCGCAACGACAACACGAACTGGAAGACGCTATTGTTTATTCGTCAAACGGATCAGGTGATACTGAAACTTCATCGAACATTCCTCCCTACGTAGTACGTTTTTTCCAACGTATTATCAGTTTCTGCCACACATCTGTGCAATTGAACAAGGCGCTCAACACGTTGGAAAACCGATTGACGCCGACAGAAGTGGAACACTTGTATGAATGGCACACTAGCGGCCAACTTGTGCCGACAGGGGTAGCTAAAAAGCTCAAAATAACTGCTTTTTATTGGCTGGAGGAAATAAAAAACCTGATGCTGAGAAGCGGAAAAGAGCAGCCAGAACCTTTTGTTTGGCGCCGGGTCGCGCCTAGTGTGGCCCATTTTTCGGGGCCGGGATCGCCGGCTGAAAAAACCCTGTTGATCTGTTTCCCACCCAGTGGCGTTCGCAATATGATGATGCCCAACGCCGTATTTATGCAGCATACAAACTCGGCTTATTATGACCTGTTGGTTATCTCTGGAACGTTTAATGAAAGTTACCGGTATGGTATTCCCCACAATAGGGATAGCCTCACTGGAATTATCGAATGGTTGACCGCACAGGACTTGATCGGTAAGTACGGCTATATTCGCACTTTGGGTTTCAGTGCGGGGAGCTACCCGGCTCTACTGGCGGCATCTACTTTAAAAGCCGAAATAGCTGTTAGCGTGAGTGGCCGATTCCAAAAAAAACGATACCTGCTCAGAAATCTGGTTAAGTTAATTGCAATCTGGAGAGCAGGGCGCAGGAGCCCCGGTACACGCGTGCTAATAAGCTATGCTGCAGATAACTCCCGTGACCGTAAATACGCGCGAATCATTGCCGCAGTCTCGGGAATCAACAGCGTGGCAGTCGAATTTGCCGATGATAAAATTGGACACTTGATCCTTCAGCGATTGCTGGATCGTGGCGAATTGAAACTGTACTTGTCGCGCACAATTTTTGCCGATAGAAATGATGATCTTATTGTGGCAAAAAGAAAAAATGTGGTGATGAACTTTCCAGGCGGCCAGATACGGTCTCAGTAAGGTGCAATGGACGGCGTACCTAGTAACTGCCATTACTCTCTGTGTAATTCACTCAAATCCTGAACGTTGAAATGATATTACATCGCAGGTACAACTTCCTTAAACTGCTTCAAGTTGATCCCTGGCGTTTTTTTAGAGGAAAGATGTGATGATCCCGGTTTTCGGCTTATGCTTGTGGCCAAGCGGGTCCATGGCTCAAGATGTTGACTTACATCGGTCACTTACATCTCCCCTGGAGCTTGCTAATGCGTGTTTTTGCCAATCCAGTTGGTGCCGGCTCTCTCTGGTTCGACAACCTTGCCACGGCTGATGGAACCCCCGTTGCCTATGATCCCCAGGCGCGTGCCTTTCTGCCGATGCCACCTTTCTGTGCCAATCGGGACAAAATAGGCTGTAACTGGATAGCGCCGAACGAGGGGGCATTCTGCCGGTCCTGTAGCATGACGGCGCTGGCACCTGATCCTTCGATCGCCAATGCCGTCCCCAACTGGGCGCAAACCGAGGCGGCCAAGCGGTGGGTGCTGGATAATCTGGGGCGCTGGCATTGGTTTCGTCCCGAAGATCCGGGGGCGCGGCCCGTATTTCATTTGCTCGCTGAGGGCCCCACCCCTGTTGCGATGGGGCACGTTGAAGGTGTGGTGACCATCAGTGTGGCAGAGGTGGACCCCGTACTACTTACCACCCGTCGTGAAGCGCTGGAAGAGCCTTATCGGACCATGATCGGCCACATGCGTCACGAGATTGCCCACATGCTCTGGTGGCGGCTGAGTCTTCGCGAGGATTTTCTCGATGCATTCCGGAACATGTTTGGCGATGAGCGGGTGGACTATGTCGGGGCGCTTCAATACCACTACGAGAATGGCCCGCCACCGAACTGGAGGCAACACTACCTGACCAGTTACGCCTCCACACACCCCCATGAAGACTGGGCAGAAACGGTGGCACACCTGCTACATCTGACGGATATTGCCGACAGCTTTGTGGCCACCAGTCTGTCATCGCCGCAGATACCTCACGCTGGCTGGGACCCGTATTCGGAGCCCGATGCCGAGCGGCTGATCCAGATCGCGGCAGCGCTTACTGTGGGCATCAACCACGTTAATCGTTCCATGGGCCTATCGGATATTTATCCGTTTGTGTTGTCGGATCATGCCCGTTACAAGCTGGCATTTGTTCATAACTGGTTGCGACGGGGTGCCCAGGGCCTTTGATCGCAACGATCGCGAGGGAAGGTTGTAGCGACATCCGGTTTCACCAACCTGCTCGGCGTGTGTTTGTTCAAAGGTTGCCAGTATTAACCTAACCTGCGGACTTTCCGAGTGCCTGGTCGATGTCTGTCATCAGGTCGTCAACGTGTTCGATACCAATTGACAGACGAACCATGTCGGCGCTGACACCGGCCGCTTTCAGCTCGTCGTCATTCAACTGACGGTGGGTGGTTGATGCCGGGATGGCGGCGCAGCTTTTTGCATCGCCGATGTTCACCAACCGCAGTATCAGCGACAGGGCATCGTAGAAGCGGGCCCCGGCTTCGCGGCCACCCTCGATGCCAAAGCTGAGAATCCCCGAAGCTTTACCATGCATGTACTTTTGTGCCAGTGCATGGTCTTTATGGTTAGGCAAACCCGCATAGTTGACCCAACTGACTCGAGGGTGCTTCTGCAGGTATTCGGCTATTTTCTGGGTGTTTTCGCACACGCGCTCGATCCGTAGTGCCAGAGTTTCAAGCCCCTGTAGCAGGTTCCAGGCGGCCTGAGCCGACAGAACCGCACCCATATTCCGAAGGGGTACAACCCGGGCCCGGGTAATGAAGGCGGCTTCCCCTACATCGCGGGTGTAGCTGACACCGTGGTAAGACACATCCGGCTCATTCAGCAGTGCAAAGCGCTTAGGCTGGTCAGCCCAGGGGAAAGTGCCAGAATCAACGATTACACCACCCATCGTGGTGCCGTGCCCACCCATGTATTTGGTGGCTGAGTGCACGACAATATCGGCACCCTGTTCAATCGGTCGCCACAGGAAGGGGGTGGCTACAGTGTTATCGACGACCAGTGGAATACCTGCAGCGTGAGCGATGTCAGCCAGTCGTCTTATATTCACAACACTGCCCGAAGGGTTGCCGATTGATTCGCAGAAAAGCGCCTTGGTTCGCCCATCGATCAGGGCTTCGATACCCGCAAAATCGTCTTTATCGGCAAAACGGGTTTCAATGCCCTGGCGGGGCAGGGTATGGGCGAGCAGGTTGTAAGTGCCACCGTATAGTTCGCTGATCGAGACAAGGTTGTCACCCGCTTCGGCGATTGTCTGAATGGCGTAGGTGATAGCCGCCATGCCAGAGGCGACTGCCAGAGCTCCGATGCCACCCTCGAGCGCTGCGACTCTCTGTTCGAGGACGGCACAGGTCGGGTTCATCATGCGTGAGTAGATGTTGCCGGCGACTTTAAGGTCAAATAAATCTGCACCGTGTTGCGCATTGTCGAAGGAGAAAGAAGTTGTTTGATGAATGGGTACAGCAACCGCGTGTTGGTTGTCGGCCTCGTAGCCGTGGTGCAGGGCAATGGTTTCGGGTTTCATGGGCGAGTCCTTTTTCGTCGAATGAATGCATGTTACCTCGGGCAGGCAGGATGACAAGCGAACACAGGGAGCAATAAACGGAATCGTTCATTATTGTAGTGCCAGGGCCCGTGAGTAATGTCGTGTGGAATGTCCTCGGTATTCCCGGGTTGAGGGTGTGTTAGATGGCCACAGCCGTTAGAGGCCGCGAATGTTATCGTCCAGTAATATCGGTTTTGGCCTCGCTGCTGGGGATGGCATTACGATAGATCTATGGCATTGGTCATATCGGTTTTGAAAGTACGCTGATCCTGGTTGTCTACGCTATTGCGATGGGCATCGTTGTGGTGAGTGGCTGAGCTTAGATGGGGGTTTCTATACTTGTATGAGAAGCATGAGGACATGATGGTAACCATGAACAATTCCGATAACTTCACGATTCGCAAGGCGATGCAGGCCGACGTGCCTGTACTTGTCGACTTCCTTGCGAAACTGGCACTGCATGTTGCGGGGGAGCCGCCTCATACGCTTAAGAAAGCGGAGCGAAGTCGACTTATGGCGACGCTGCGCTCATCCCTCTCGGATCCGAATAAGCGGCTCGTTGTGGCAGAAACGGACGATGGCAGATTGGTGGGGATGGGTTATTTATATGTGTGGCGCAATCAGGGTATTTGGGAGCAGTCCGGAGACATTGAATTCAAGTCCGGGATTATTGATGATGTTTGGGTAGAGCCAGATTTTCGCAAGCTTGGTATTTTTAGTGCCATACTGAAAGAGTTGCTGGCATTCGCGGAAAGTCATGCCATTAATGAGCTGATTCTCGAATACGCCGCTTCCAATAAAGAGGCGGCAGTGACTTGGAGCAAGCTTGGGTTTAAACCCACGGGAATCCGTGCTGCAGCCTTCACAAAAGATGTGCATGAAGCCCTGGCAAAACGACGATGACTTCGCCACTGGTAAACAGGCGGTTTCGAACAGTCAGAGGGGAGTTGAGTGATAGGTGATCGCAAGGTAAATGTTTTTTTTGACGAGGTAATGTTGGGTCACGACCCACAAGTCGATCTTCCTTTTGTTCCCAGTCGAGTAGAAAAACATGTCAGGACTATCTTGCAGGGGCTAGATTTCAAGTGGAGCTATCCCGAACACCCCGGACGGCTGACTGCCATCAGGAGATACCTTGATGAAAACCCTATTCCGGGCATCCACTTCACGTCAGGTCCCACTGCCACCTACGAACAGTTAAGCCGTGTGCACACGACCTCCTACCTTGATCATATATTCTCACTGGCAGGGGAAAGCGCCTGGCTGGACAGAGACACCACCGCCGTTTCACCCGGCAGCATCGAAGCCGCCACTGCGGCGGCCGGCAATGCCATCGCCGCAGTGGAAAGCGTGATCAACAAGGAATCACAAAGTGCCTTCGCTCTGGTGCGACCTCCGGGCCACCACGCCGAGCCAGTACGAGCCAGGGGTTTCTGTCTGTTGAATAATGTTGCGGTGGCGGCGGCCCATGCCCAGGCCAAGCTCGGTTGCGAGCGCATTCTGATCATTGACTGGGATGCACACCACGGCAATGGCACCCAGGATATATTCTGGGCGGATCCCGATGTGCTGTTCTTCGATACCCATTGTGCTGCGCCATTTTATCCGGGTTCCGGTCATCTCGATGAAGTGGGTGCCGGGCTCGGTGAAGGCTATACGATCAATGTGCCGCTTCCGGAAACCACCGGCGATATTGCTGTCGAGAAAGCCTTTCGTGAAATCCTGTGTCCGGCCGCCGAGCGGTTTAAACCCGATCTGGTGCTGGTCTCCGCCGGCTTTGATCCGCACCATAACGATATGGCCATGAACCTGACCTATAACGGTTTCAAGGTCCTCACGCGTATCGTTCAGGATATTGCTGACCGGCACTGTGATGGCAGGCTCGTGTTTGTGCTGGAAGGCGGCTACAACCTGACATCGCTTTCACACGGCGTTCACGCAGTGCTGGAGGTGCTGGCGGGAGGTGATGCACCAGAAATTCTGGAGTGTGGTGTGAAGGAAGTGATGGACGCGGCGGAATTCCATCGCACGGCGTTTATTGATGATGATTAAAAGCCGCGCTTGAATAAGCGAGTATAGGGACAGCCTTTCAGGTTTAAATTTTTCAAGATTTTCTGCTTCTTCAATTTGTAGCACTTTGAAGAAAGTTGTGTCTGACCCCAGTTCATTCAGGTTATTAGGGGCAGTTAAAGAGAGCGGTCAGCTGTGATCCGTGGCAGAGACCGCTTCTTGAAGTCCCCTGAGTTGCGTTATCTATAATTCTTCCAGTGGCCCAAAAAATTCATAACGAATTCGGTCGAGAGGAATTTTCAGTTCATTGAGCGCACGATAACAGGCCTGCATAAACGGTTTTGGTCCGAGGAAGTACACGTCGATTTCACGATCAGCGGGTATCAGTTCCGCCAGACGCGCGCGATCAAAAAATCCGCTGTGCTGGTCTTTGTCCTGGGGCAGGGGGTCGCTGTAACAGTAGTAGCTGTGGAGGTTTTCGTAGGTTTGGCCCATCTCCTCGATAAGATCCCGAAACGCGTGGCATTCGCTATTCAGGGCGCCATGCAGAAAATGCACCTGGCGACCACTGTCCAGTGCAGGTTGCAGCATGCTGACGGTGGGTGTTATACCGACGCCGCCACTCAGTAATACCAGTGGACGCTGGGCATCGTTGAGGACGAAGTCGCCACAGGGCGCGGTCAGTTTAATCTGATCGTTGACGCTGAGCTGATCGTGCAGGTAGTTGGAGACCAGCCCGCCCGGTTCGCGCTTTACACTGATCCGGTAATACGGCTTGCCGGGGCTGTTCGATAGCGAGTAGTTGCGACGGACAGTCTGTCCGTCAATGTCGAGTATCAGCGTGATGTACTGGCCGGGCTGGAAGTCGGCAATGGGCTTGCCGTCGACCGGGGTAAAGTAAAATGATGTGATCACGTCGCTTTCACGAATTTTCTTCGTTAGCACGAAACCGCGTTCACCACGCCAGCCACCGGGTTTCTCCTGGTTGGCCCGATAAACCTGCTCTTCGGCGTTAATCAGAATTTCTGCCAATTGGCCATAGGCTTCACCCCAGGCTGAGAGCACCTCTTCGGTGGCCGCATCGCCCAGTGTCTCCTTGATGGCGGCCAGTAGGCATTCGCCGACAATGGGGTAATGTTCCGGCAGAATATTCAGCGAGACGTGTTTTTGCACTATGAGTCCGACGGCATCGCCGAGAACTTCCAGGCGATCCAGATTACTGGCATAGGCAACCACGGCGTTGGCCAGTGCCCGTGGCTGTGTGCCCGTTGCCTGGTGTGCCCGGTTGAAATAGTCCTTGACCGCCGGGTAGCGCTCGAACATCAACGGGTAAAAAACCTCGGTGATCTGATTAACGTGCGCGCCCACGGTGGGCAGGGTGGTATCAATAATGTCTCTGGATTTTTGTGAAAGCATAGCGTACTCCGTTCTCTGGTATGAGCGCTGTTCAAATATAGAAAACTGCTCAGGTACAAGAGGTAACGCATTTATTATGCCAATATGTAACTCGATGAATATTATGAAAATAATTTTTATGATGTTAAAGTGACATCACTTATAAAGATGTCAAAAAGACAATATTGGTGTATTTATGACAGCACATGATGTGCCTGAGGTCATGCTTGAGATCCTTGCGGATCTATGCCGGGAAATGTCGCCGGAACAGCGCTATGCCCGCTTGCTGACGGCGCTGAAACAGGTTTTTCCCTGCGATGCTGCCGCTCTGTTGAAACTGCAGGGCTCCAGCCTGCAACCCATGGCAGTGAAGGGGCTCAGCGACGATGCCCTGGGGCGTATCTTCGTGGTGGATGAACAGCCCAGGCTGGCGAAAATTTTATTGAGTCGTGAGCCGGTGCGGTTTCTGGCGGATTCGGAGTTGTCCGATCCCTATGATGGGCTTATTGATGGCACCAGTGACAGTCTGCATGTGCATGATTGTCTCGGTGTGTCTCTCTACATCGATGACATTCCCTGGGGGGTTTTGACCCTGGATGCTTTGCAGCCCGGCGTATTCGACGATATTGATACGCTGGCATTGCGCACGTTCATTCGTCTCACTGAGGCAACCATCAGGATTATTAATCTGATTGGTGGCCTACAGGCTCGCGCCGAGCGGGAGCATCTTGTGGCGCAGGCTGTGGTAGCCGATCAGGGCCAATCACAGCTGATTGGTGACAGCAAAGCAATGAAACTGCTTTACCAGGATATTGATGTGGTCGCGCGATCTGATCTGGCGGTGCTGATCACCGGAGAAACCGGTGTGGGCAAAGAGTTGGTGGCCCGTCATCTTCACCTCAGTTCGGCGCGTGCTGATTTCCCGCTGGTATATGTGAATTGTGCTGCACTCCCGGAAAACCTGGTGGAGAGTGAGCTGTTTGGCCACACTCAGGGAGCTTTTTCCGGTGCGTCGCAGGCCCGTGCCGGTAAGTTTGAGTTGGCCCATGGCGGTACATTGTTTCTTGATGAGGTGGGTGAGTTGCCACTGGCTGTTCAGCCAAAGCTTTTGCGCGCTCTGCAAAGTGGCGAAATACAGCGTCCGGGTAGCGATGCCGTGCACCGGGTGGATGTAAGAATTATTGCTGCCACCAATCGCGATCTGAGTCGTGAGGTGGCGACCGGTCATTTTCGCGCGGATCTGTATCACCGTTTGGGTGTGTACCCCATCCAGGTCCCCGCATTGCGTGAACGTCATCGCGATGTGCTGGTGCTGGCCGGGCACTTTCTCGAACTGAACCGGCGTCGTCTTGGCCTGCGGGGTATAAGGCTGGACAGCAGCGCGCGGGAAGCCCTGCTGCATTATGACTGGCCGGGAAATGTCCGGGAGCTGGAGCATCTGATCAGCCGGGCTGTGCTGCGGGCGCGGGCGCGTTTTCCACAGGAGGTAGGCTCGCGTAAATTGCTCAGTATCGGCCTGGAGGTGCTGGATCTGTCGGCACCCGAAACCTGCTCAAGTCCTGCTGACGATCTCGCACTGACACCCTCTGATGCCGTCAGCCCGCCGAGCTTGCGGGATGCCACTGCGAATTTCCAGCGGCGCCTGGTCAGTGATACATTGCACCGCTGTGATGGTAACCAGTCCCGGGCTGCGCGGGAGTTGGGGCTGGATCGTGGTAATTTCAGCCGCCTGATTAAACGGTTGGGAGTAAACGGCCAGCGGCTTTAGTGATAAGCTCTGGTTCAGCCGAAGACAACATCGCCAATGACCTACCAGGGAAGCATCATGATGAAATGGGCCATTCTGTTCCTCGTTGTAGTATTTACACCTTACAGTGCGCTGGCCAACGATATTTGCGATTGCGAAGGATCCAAAAAACCGGGCGGACCCTGCTATGCGGGAAAAGGTGGCCCCGCTTATGCCGGTCCCGGCGGGCCTGCCAATGCGGGCATCGGTGGGCCCTGTTACACCGGCAAAGGCGGTGCTCGCTATGAGGGACTGGGCGGTCCAGCTTACAAAGGTTACGGTGGCGCCAGGTATGATGGTCTCGGTGGACCGGCCTATAAAGGTGTGGGTGGTGCCTGCTATGCGGGCAAGGGCGGTCCGTGTAATCCTGCGAACAAGGGTGGCGAGCACTGCCCGGCAGTCTGTGAGGACTAGCGGCTGAGCACCTGCGATCTTTTGGTGTTATGACGTGAAACTTAAGCAATATCAGGTCGATGCGTTTACCGACCGAATTTTTGGCGGCAACCCCGCTGCGGTGGTGCCACTGGCTTCATGGCTGGACGACAGCCTGCTGCAGGCCATTGCAGAGGAGAACAACCTCTCCGAAACGGCTTTTTTTGTCCCTTCCCACAATGGCTTTTCGCTGCGCTGGTTTACTCCGCTGGCTGAAGTCGAGTTGTGTGGTCATGCCACATTGGCGGCAGCCCACGTGATTTTTGTGCACAGTGACTACCGGCAAAACCGGATCACGTTTGCCACGCGCAGTGGTGAGCTGACAGTTGAGCGATCGGGTGATTGGTTGCAAATGGATTTTCCGGCCTGCGTACCAAAACCCTGTGAACTACCTGATTTGCTCTACCAGGCCCTGGGACAAAAACCGGTTCAGTTGTTGGCAGCTGATGACTATCTGGCGGTGTTCGATAACGAAGCAGTGATTCGTGCTGTCAAACCCGACCAGGGGCTACTCAGCAAGGTGGGTTTGCGCGGTGTTATCATCACTGCGCCCGGTGATACCGTTGATTTTGTCAGCCGTTTCTTTGCGCCCAAATTGGGTATACCGGAGGATCCGGTGACAGGCTCTGCATACTGTGCGCTGGCACCTTTCTGGGCCGAGAGGTTTCGCAAGTCCTCACTGACGGCGAAACAGCTGTCTCGCCGTGGCGGTGATATCCGCTGCGAGGTGCGTGGTGACAGGGTGATGCTAACGGGTTCAGCCGTCACTTTTATGGAAGCAGAAATCCATCTCTAGCAAGCCACGATGCAGCGCAATTTTCGATACATTTTGGTCTGACTTTTTTCTGGCTTAGAATCGGTTGCGATAGCGAATGTAATCTCGGGCTGTGCGACGGGGCGCCTCCAGCATGGGTAGATGACCAATGTTGGCCATCATTCGAACTTCGCTATTCGGCAGCAGGGATTGCAGAGCAGCCGCCCCGGCAGGGTGCAGAATCTGATCCTCGTTTCCCCAGACAATCAGTGTCGGCGTGTCGATGGTTTTAAACTGTGTTTCCAGCATGGGTGATGCAGTGACTTGCCGCATGATTTCGCTGTGCAAATCGAAATCGGCAACGCTGCGCCGGGCCAGTGTGCTTCTTATGGAGTAGGGCAGAAAAGGCGGTTTATGTGTGGTCATTTGCATGAGTTTTTTGAAATCACCCGCCGAGTGCAACAGCATGGGGAGCTCACCAGTGGCGAGATAGTGTTTCAGCAGGTCTGACTCGTAGGCGGGCTCGGTACCGGCAGCATTCAGTAGCCACAGGCTGGCAACCCGTTCGGGCTGTTCGGCGGCAAATTGACAGGCAATGAAGCCGCCCATGGAGTTACCCCCCAGATGAACCCGCTTGAGACCGAGTACATTCAGAAATTCGCACAGGTTCTTCACCTGATCGGTGACCTGATAGCTGGCCTCCGGGTCCCGACTGGCGTCACCAAAGCCTGGCAGGTCCGGGATGATCAGGTGATAATGGGGGGTGAGAAAGCGTGCGATACGGGTGAAATTGTCCTTGTCTCCGCCAAAGCCGTGAATCAGTACCAACGGCTCACCGCAACCTCCTTCCAGATAGGGCATGGTGGCACCCGGAATAGTGGCTATTTTGCTGTCGAGGCATGAACGCCAGCGTTCCAGGCCAATACCAGCTTTTGCCGCCTGACGGGGGAATACCCGGTTCAACATGACCCAGGCAATGACCAGGGCAAAGATCGCGAGCAGAAAGGCAAATACCGGGTTCATTGACAAATCACCTCAACGGGTTTGTGGGGATGGGCTGTATTCATCTGGCAGTAAACTCCAGTAATTGGTCGTTAATCGGTTCGCTGAGCAACATGGTCCGGTCAGTTTCAAGGCTATGTGAGACTCGCCATGGAGCATGTCTGCCCTGGCGTGGGAGATGATCCATACCCCGTTGTATATAGCCCGAACTCAATACGTTCATGACATTCTCTTCAGTTGCTTCGTTGTCGGGTGCACGGGGTGTCACAGTGGCGATGTTGTTGCTGTCCATGTATTCAAACAGGCGACAGATGTAACGGGACGCGATATCGGATTTGAGTGTCCAGGAGGCGTTGGTATAGCCAAGGATAAAGGCTATGTTGGGCATATTTTGCAGAAGAACAGATTTATAACTCAGCAGTCTGTTTGCCGGTATGACCCTGTTGTCGATGCTCAGGGCCATGCCGCCAAAGGTCTGTAACTGTAAACCGGTAGCGGTAATCACAATATCCGCATCCAGCCTCTGCCCGGATTTGAGTTGAATACCCCGCTCGGTAAAGTGATCTATCTGGTCGGTTATTATCCGGGCTTTACCGGATTTGATGGCTTTGAAAAGGTCCCCGCCGGGCACCACGCAAAGTCGTTCCTGCCAGGGTGGATAATGCGGCGTGAAGTGCCGCATGTCGGCATCACTACCAATCGATTTTTTGACTTTCCACAGCAGGTATTTGCGCATTTGCTCAGGCCAGCGCATGGCACTTTTGTACAGCAGGCGTTGGAGAAAGGTGTTGGCAGAGCGCAGAACGCGGTAGAGCCACTGCCGGGGGAGTATCTTTTCGAGCAGTCTGATCAGGTTGTCGTAGCGGGGGGTGCTGAGATAGTAGCTCGGCGACCGCTGCAGCAGGGTGATCTGGGCGACATCTTGAGCCATTGCTGGCACGATTGTGGCTGCGGTCGCTCCGCTGCCGATAACCACCACTTTTTTGTCGCGATAATTCAGGGATTCTGGCCAAAATTGGGGATGGATACACTGCCCCTTGAAAGACCTGATGCCGGGAAATTCCGGTGAATAGCCAGCATCGTAGTTGTAGTAACCGGCGCAACTGATCAGGAAATGGCAGCAGTAGGTTGCGATGTCACCGGTGGTTTCATTGAGCGCCGTAACAGTCCACTGGGATCGGCTGCTGGACCAGTCGGCGGCGGTGACTTTGAGTCCAAAGTGGATGTGTTGATCAACGCCGTATTGCTCGGCCGTCCGCCTGATGTAATCGCGGATCAGTGAGCCCCCGGCGAGGATTTCAGGTTTCATCCATGGCTGAAAATCGTAGCCCATGGTGAACATGTCGGAGTCAGAGCGTACGCCGGGATAGCGAAACAGATCCCAGGTGCCGCCAATCGCATCGCGGCGTTCCAGAAGTCTGACGCGCCTGGTCGGCAGCTGCCGGGCGAGATGGCAGGCCATGCCGATACCGGACAGTCCGGCCCCGATAATCAATACATCAATGTCTTGTTCTGGCACGGTGGTTTCTCACTGTCGGCCGGACAACGCTCCGGCAATGACATTACAATGGCCATTCCACAATATTGTCGAATGACCTCAACATCGTTCCGGATGTCGACTGCATGTTGGTCGGTTGCCAGCCTCAGGACGAAAATTTCTTCATGATATCGACGGGCAGTGGAAACACGATAGTGGAACTCTTGTCACCGGCAATTTCCACCAGGGTTTGCAGATAGCGCAATTGAATGGCGGATTCCTCTGTGGCCAGTATCTTTGCTGCTTCTGCGAGTTTCTCTGCTGCTTCGGCTTCACCCATGGCGTGAATGACTTTTGCGCGACGCTCTCTCTCGGCCTCCGCCTGTTTGGCTATGGCGCGAATCATGGATTCGTTCAGATCCACATGCTTGATTTCCACGTTGGCCACTTTGACGCCCCAGGCCTCGGTCTGTTTGTCGAGAATGGTCTGCACGTCGGCATTGAGGCGGTCGCGCTCGGCCAGCATATCATCGAGCTCGTGCTGCCCCAGCACCGAGCGAAGGGTGGTCTGCGACAGTTGACTGGTGGCTTCAAGGTAATTTTCCACCTGGATGATGGCGCGCTCGGGGTCCATAACCCGGAAATAAATGACCGCATTGACCTGGACAGAGACATTATCCCTGGAGATAACGTCCTGAGTGGGTACATCCATCACCAGAGTGCGCAAATCCACCCGTACCATTTGTTGCAGTACAGGGATGATGATGACAAGACCGGGGCCCTTCACTTTGTAGAAGCGGCCCAGCATAAACACCACGCCGCGTTCATATTCCCGCAAGATACGGAACATGGACGCCAGTAATACGACCACTAATACCAGCAGTATCCCAAAAAATGTTTGCATTTCGAACATCAGTATTCTCCTTCAGTGGGTTTGCTGACCACAGCGGTCAGCCCGTCAATAGCCGTTACCCGTACCTGTTCATTCAATTGCAGGGGCGATTCTGACCGGGCATGCCAGAGTTCTCCCTCGAGCCAGACCCAGGCATTTACACCATCGACCCGTCCCACCGTTGCCATGCTTCCGATCAGATGCTCCGTGCCCGTGACCACTTTGCGATGTCGTGCCTTAACCAGCATGCTCAGGGCAAACACTAACAGGCCGATACTGAAGACTGTCAATGCAATGATCATCGGTAGGGCAATCTGGTAGGCTGGCAAGTTGGTGTCCATCAGCATGATTGAGCCGGTCAAAAAGGTGATTGCCCCACTGATCCCCATGAGACCGAAACTGGGGGCAAATGCCTCTGCTGTCATCAGGGCGATGCCCAGCAGAATCAAGCCCATCCCCGCATAGCTGATTGGTAACATTTGCAGGGCATACATGGCAATCAGCAGGCTAGCTGCTCCGACAATGCCCGGTAGGCCAATACCCGGATTGTAAAATTCTATAATCAGGCCATAGATACCGACCATGAGCAGGATATAGGCGATATTGGGGTTGGTGATAACTGCCAGGAATTCGCTGCGCCAGTCCACAGATTGGTAGTGGACGGTTTCCCCGGCAGTGGACAGTGTCACGGATTTTTTATCCAGCGTCACTTGACGGCCATCCAGTTGCGTCAGCAGGTTTTCAATGGAGTCTGCAACCAACTCGATAACGCCCTGTTCAAGGGCATCGTTTGCCGAGAGACTGACCCCTTTCCGCACTGCGCGTTCCGCCCAGTCACCGTTGCGGCCTCTGAGTTGTGCCAGGCTGCGGATATAGGCCACGGCATCATTCACCACCTTTCGTTCCATGGCATCGCCCGGCGGGGCAGCTTCTGTGTGTTCCTTGCTTTCTCCCTCAGATTTGCCATCGTTGGCATCATCGTTACCCGGCATGCTCGGCAATCCCGGTGATCCACCGCCCAACTGAACTGGCGTTGCCGCTCCGAGGTTGGTGCCGGGTGCCATGGCTGCCAAATGTGTGGCATACAACAGGTAGGTACCAGCACTGGCGGCCCTTGCTCCACTGGGAGACACATAACCAATGACTGGCAGAGGAGAAGCCAGGATGACCTTGATCATCTCCCGCATGGCCATATCCAGGCCACCCGGCGTATCAATACGCAGTACAATCAGGCCGGCCTCAGCTGTGACGGCTTTCTCCATAGACCGTTCCATATGGTCAGCTGTTGCTGGCCCTATGGCTCCTTCGATATCAATCACCCATATTTCTGCCCGGAGAACCGCAGAGAAGAGCAAAAGGCATATAAGCAGACAACTGCGAGGGAGGTAACTCGGGCAACATGACAAAAGTTTCATGATGCCAGTATAGGACAGACAATCGGCACTGTTCATGTTTAACGGAACCGATTGACAGGTAAACAGCGCTGCCAATTGTCTTTGCCGGCGGGTAGACTAAATCAAAAGGGCATAATCGGATAAGTATGGCCCGATGATGTGAAAACACAGTGAAGAATATTGATGAAGACTTTTGTCGGAAAAGTCGTGATTGTCACTGGTGCAACTTCCGGGTTGGGGGAAGCTACTATCCTGAAGCTTACCCTTGAGGGGGCAAGTTTTGTGAGCAGTGCCGTACCGATAGACGGTGGTGACACCTCGCGACTTTAATTGACAAAACGTTATTAACTGGCGCAGAAACGGCAGTGGACTGCCGAAACTGGAAAGTTGTTATCACACTCTGAACAGGTTGTTTTTATGAAAACGGTATTTCGCAAAATCTTTTGGCCTATCCTGCGTATTTTCGAGCGCAATGCACCTTCGCAGGGCTACCGCCCATTGAATCGAAAAATCCTGCTTTTTGTGGGCATTCTTTTTTTGATGTTGACCGGCATATCCCTCTATTTTGTGATTGCAGCAGCAGTCATGGGTGGGCTGATTCCTGTAATAGGCTTTTTGGTTGCTGGCACTGTTTGTCTTGTGGTTGCCCTGCTGGGCAGCGATGGGGCCGTGGTGAAAATCTGGGGAAGCAGATAGTGTCATTCAAACAGCAATAGGGATAAAAAAGGGGCATACAGCCCCTTTTTTATGATATTTGAGTCAGTATTACATCAGATTTTCTGACCTTTCGGGAGATTCTCATAGACCTCGTCATCGGGCGCGGCATTCAGGATTGCCTTGAAGTAGCTGCTGGGCAGTTTGATCTGGTAAGTGCGATTCCCCGTGATCGTAAGATCCATTCCCATATTGGCGCTGTCAAAGAAATTGATAAACGAGATCGGCAGGGCGATTCGCTCTTCGTAACGGCAATTGGCTGCCTCGCAGACATTTTCATCTTTCGACATGGGTACCAGGCGAAGCTCGCCATCCTTGGTGGTTGCCTTGCTGTAGGAACGCCAGCCTTCATCATTGTACTGAGCTGTGACGTAGAGAATGTACTGGTCTTCACCCTCGAGATCTACAGCGCGCACCAGATAGATCTCGGAAAAATTCTCGGACAGCTTTTTTTCCGAGAGGGCAAAGTTCGGACCGTAGGTGATTTCACCGTTCACCGGATCCATTTTGTATTCGATCAGGGTGCTGATTTCTTCCGGGGACTGCCAATTGATTTTGGCTTCTTTGGAAGATTCCTGGGAGACAGGTTCACTGTTTGAGCCGGCGTGTACCTGCAGGGAAGCCAGTGCCAGCAGGGCAAGGATCTGTGGAATTATTTTCATGTGTGACTCCATGGTATTGATGAGTACTTGACGCGTTGATTTTTTAGTGGTCGGTATGCTTGCGCTTTTGCCCATGCATTTCAACCTGTTTATTACTGTAAAACGTTTCAACATGGTCTTTATGGCCGTTCTGCTAGTCGTACGATTAAGCACGTTTGTTATCGACGCATTGGCAACTATGATTACTTCAGCTATCGATGGTTCCTGAACAGGGCAATTTTCATTGCGGCTGGTGCAAGAACTTTTCGTGGATAATTATTACGTGGGGGATGGCTATCTGGATCAACGAAAACCGAGCAGTGTCCGAGTGGGCTCTGTTTTTCAGGATTGCCGTGTTCTCAATGAATAGTGCCAACTATGCTAAGATGCGGGGTTTGCGATTGATGAATACAGCCTGTTATGAGCCAAGCGACACCCTATATCGTTCGAACCTTTCCAGTGGGGCCGTTGCAGTGTAACTGCACGGTCATAGGTGACCCGGCCACCCGTCGGGCTCTGGTGATTGATCCCGGTGGCAATGCCGCAGATATTCAGGCCATTCTGGCAGAACTGCAATTGGTGGTTGTGGCAATTATTCATACCCACGCGCATCTGGATCATATCCTCGCCGCCGGTGAGATCAAAAAGACCACTGGTGCACCCATTTATCTGCACCGTCAGGACATGTTTCTGTGGCGTGGTGTCGCGGAACAATGTGCCATGTTTGGCGTGCCGCTGGTGACCCTTCCCGATCCTGATCATTATTTTGAGGATGACCATGATCTGGGATGTTGTGGCGGGGTGGCAATGCATACGCCGGGGCACACACCGGGTTCTACCAGTTTCTGGTTCGAGCCGGCCGCTTTGTTGATCGCCGGAGATACCCTGTTTCGCAGTGGTATCGGCCGCACCGATTTGCCCGGTGGCAATCACGGTCAGATCGTCAAATCCATTCGCGAGCGGCTCTATACCCTGGATGACAATGTGGCCGTGGTCACCGGGCACGGGCCGGGTACCACGATTGGTGATGAGAAGTACCACAACAGGTTCGTGCGGGCCTGAATGCCTGCTTCCCCCAACAGAGACGGAGTGCTTATGAAGCAACAGATACTGGCGATGCTGGAGTTGCAGAATGCGATGAATAGCAGGGTGAATGAGAACTGGGCCGAGCAGCATTTTGCATGGTATCGGGCGATATGGGTGGAATGTGCCGAATTGCTTGATCACTATGGTTGGAAGTGGTGGAAAAAACAGACGCCGGATGCAAACCAGGTAAAACTGGAGCTGGTGGATATCTGGCATTTCGGCCTCAGTATTCTGCTGCTGGAATCCCGGAACCACCATGGAGATATAGCCCGGTTGGTGGAGCGGCAGCTGGCGGATGCCAAGCCTTCCGGTGATTTTCGTGAAGACCTCGAGGCATTTACCCTGAGCACCCTGCAAACTAAAAAGTTTGATGTGGCCGGGTTCGGTGCCTTGATGGCGGGGGTGGGGTTGAGTTTTGATGAGCTTTACACCCGCTATGTCGGTAAAAATGTGCTGAACTTTTTTCGCCAGGACCACGGTTACCAGGATGGTAGCTACCGCAAGCAGTGGGGTAGCAAGGAAGATAATGAGCACTTGGTGGAAGCGGTTGCGGAACTTGATCATCGTTGCCCTGAATTCAAGGATGATCTCTATCAGGCCCTGCAGAACCGCTATGCCGACAGCGCCTGACCAGTTTGGGCGTCTGTGCTAAAACCGATAGAATGGCCTCTTCTCTGAGTGGTTCCACAACCCAAAAAACTTTTACAAGACAATCATGATCGATTTCGATACTCGCAAACAGCGACTGGAATTCAACAAGCTGCAAAAACGCCTGCGCCGCAATGTGGGCAAGGCCATTGCCGACTTCAATATGATTGAAGAGGGTGACAAGGTGATGGTCTGCCTGTCCGGCGGGAAAGATTCCTACGGTATGCTGGATATTTTGCTCGGCCTGCAGAAAACCGCACCGGTCAGCTTTGAGCTGGTCGCCGTCAATCTCGACCAGAAACAACCCGGCTTTCCGCCGGAGGTGTTGCCCCGCTATTTGACCGAACTGGGGGTTCCCTTTCATATTCTTGAAAAGGACACCTACAGTGTTGTCACCGAGTTGATCCCGGAAGGCAAGACGTACTGCAGTCTATGTTCGCGGTTGCGGCGCGGCACCCTATACGGCTTTGCCGAACAGATTGGTGCCACTAGAATTGCCCTTGGCCACCACCGCGATGACATGATTGAAACCCTGTTTCTGAATATGTTCTACGGTGGAAAACTGAAGTCCATGCCGCCAAAACTGCTCAGCGATGACAAGCAGAATATGGTGATACGCCCACTTGCCTACTGCAAGGAAAGCGACCTGGAGCGCTATGCCATAGCCAAGCAGTTTCCGATTATTCCCTGTAACCTGTGTGGTTCTCAGGATGGCTTGCAGCGCAAGGTCATCAAGGACATGCTGCAAACTTGGGAGAAAGAGCATCCCGGACGTCTGGAAACGATTTTTAGTGCCATTCAGTCCGTTGAGCCCTCACAGCTGGCCGATGCCTCCCTGTTTGATTTCGCAGATTTGAAGCTGGATCGGTCGCCGCGCATTGGAGCGGTCAATCTCTGGGATGCCGACAGCGATGCTGTCCGCGAGCCTGCCTGATGCGCTACAGCTTTCGGTGCCGGAGTGATCACCCTATAATCATTCCTTTCAGCAAGGCGGATACTGCCCCATGAGTTATCAGGTTCTGGCCCGCAAGTGGCGCCCTCGCAATTTCAGCGAGATGGTTGGGCAGGAGCATGTGTTGCGGGCCCTGATCAATGCCCTCGATAACAATCGGCTACACCATGCCTACCTGTTTACCGGTACCCGGGGTGTGGGGAAAACCACCATCGCCCGGATTCTGGCCAAATGCCTCAATTGTGATACGGGCATCAGCTCAAATCCTTGTGGTACATGCAGTGCCTGTGTGTCGATCGCAGAGAATCGATTCGTTGATCTGATAGAAGTGGATGCAGCTTCGCGTACCAAGGTCGAGGACACCCGGGAGCTGCTGGATAACGTTCAATACGCACCGACGGCGGGGCGCTTTAAAGTCTACCTGATTGATGAAGTGCATATGCTCTCCGGTCACAGCTTTAACGCACTGCTGAAAACCCTTGAAGAACCACCACCTCACGTGAAATTTCTGCTGGCCACCACGGATCCGCAAAAACTGCCGGTGACGATTCTGTCGCGCTGCCTGCAATTCAACCTCAAGCATCTGAGTCCTGAACGAATTGTGGAGCATCTGCAGTTTGTATTGGGTGAGGAAAAAGTCCCTTGTGAAGAGGCTGGTCTCTGGGCTCTAGCCCGCTCTGCCGACGGCAGTATGCGCGACGCCCTGAGTCTAACTGATCAGGCCATTGCTCATGGTGGTGGCAAAATCACCGAGGCGGAAGTCTATGACATGCTTGGCACCATCGACCTTGGGGCCATTGCCGATATCGCCAGAGCGCTGGCCAACGGGGATGCGGTGGATCTCCTGGCGGTGGTAGGGCGTATGGCGGAGCATGCTCCGGATTTTGGTGTCGCATTGGCCGATCTGCTTTCAGTCTGGCACCGGGTTGCCATCGCTCAAACCGTTCCCGATGCACTGGATAATCGACATGGTGATGACCCATTGGTGCGTGAGTTGGCAAAAGCGCTCAGCCCCGAAGATGTTCAGTTATTTTACCAGATAGCCCTGTTGGGGCGACGGGATCTGCCATTGGCACCGGAACCCCGAATCGGCTTTGAAATGGCTCTGCTGAGAATGCTGGCATTTCAGCCGGTGGCAGACAGTGCTGTACATCCCCCTCCGGCACCAGCGGGTTTGTCTAATGTGTCTGTCGCTCCGACCGCAGAGGGGGCGGAGGAGTCGCCAAAAAAGTCCCTATCCAGTGATCGCGACAGCACGCTGTCAGCAACTGTGCGGGCGGGTTCTGTCGAAACATTCAAGCCAGCTGTGGATCGATCATCAGTTGAATCGGTCCCCGAGATTGAGGTGGTTGGCGCCATTGCAGATGAGGTGTCGGAAACGCTGTCCGTTAACCCGGCCCCAGTGGATATCACTTCCGAGGCATCAACTGGAGATATGGCGGTAACGTCCATCGAGCCGGCGCCGTGGGTTGAGTCGGAGACGCTGGCCTCATTTTCCCGTCAGGCCCGATATCAGACTGCTGTTGAGAATAAAACGGAGGCCGTATCGGGTCAGCAGCCAGGGGTGACGTGTGATTTGACGTCGGCGGTGCCGGTAGATGAGGTGGCGCCTGAGGCTGCTGAACGTGCGAATCCTCCAATGGCGGTGAATGCGTTGCCCTTGGCTGAGGTTGTGCCGGATCGCTGGATTGAAATTTACCAGGGGCTTCAGGTGGCTGGTTTGTTGCAAAATATTGCCGCCAATTTGTGCCTGGTGGATATCGATGGTCCAGTGCTGCACTTTGTGCTGGATATCGCCAGTAGCTCCCTGTACGAGGAATCGCATCAGCAGCGCCTCGCCGATGTCCTCACAGAATACTTTGGCGAGCCGGTGACTGTGCAGATTGAAGTGGGTGCAGTCGCTACTGAAACACCTTTGGCTCGCACTGAAAGACTGCGCCGTGAACGCCAGTCGCAGGCGGTGGAGCAGCTGCGACTGGATCCCAATGTCCGGCGAATCACCGAGCTGTTCAATGGGGTTTTGCTGGAAAACACAATTAAACCAATAGATTAATAAATTTCGGTAACTTTATGAATATAAATGAATTAATGAAGCAAGCCCAGGACATGCAAGCAAAGATGCAGCAACTGCAGGCCGAGGCAGCCAAAACAGAGGTCACCGGGGAAGCGGGTGCCGGTCTGGTTCAGGTGGTGATGAATGGTCGCCACGATGTGCGCAAGGTCAATCTGGATTCATCCCTGCTCAGTGAAGAAAAGGGGTTCCTGGAAGATCTGTTGGCCGCAGCTGTCAATGATGCCGTCAGGAAGGTCGAGGAAGACCAGCGCAAACAGATGGAAAAACTTACCGGTGGCATGCAGATGCCGCCGGGTTTCCAGATGCCTTTTTGAGCCGTTGCTCAGGTAGCAAGACAGGACGCACCTTGATTGAAGGGTGCGTTCGAATGATTCCCCGGAGATTGGAAACAGATTGTGTTCAGCCCTTTGATAGACGAATTGATTGATGCCTTGCGCTGCCTGCCCGGTGTGGGCCCAAAGTCCGCCCAGCGGATGGCGCTGCAACTGCTGGAGCGCAATCGTGATGGGGCAGTGCGTCTCTCCAGTGCTCTGAATCAGGCCGCTGAACACGTGCGGCGTTGCCGAATGTGCCGGACCCTGACGGAAGCCGACCTGTGTGAGATATGCAGTAATGGACGTCGCGATATTCATCAGTTATGCGTGGTGGAAACACCTGCCGACATGTTTGCTATTGAGCACAGTGGCAGTTATCGGGGCCGTTATTTTGTCCTGCTTGGCCATCTTTCGCCAATTGATGGTATCGGGCCGGATGCCATCGGTGTAGATCATCTGATGTCCCGGTTGGCTGAAGAAGAGATCAATGAATTGATTCTGGCTACGAATCTCACCGTCGAGGGTGAAACCACGGCCCATTACATCAGTGAAAGAGCCAGAATGCTCAATGTGACAGTGAGCCGTATCGCCCACGGCGTGCCGATGGGTGGCGAGCTTGAATATGTGGATGGCGGAACTCTGTCCCATGCCTTTACCAGCCGCAAACAATTATAGTGGGTCTGCCAATCCATGCCGCAGATTTCTTAATGACCTTTGTAACGGGAAGCACTGATGTCTGAACAAATGCCGTCACCAATTCTGGTGGCTGATAGTGCCGCTTTGAGCCACTGCGTCGAAGCGCTGCAAAAATCCGATGTGCTGGCCGTTGACACCGAGTTTATGCGGACCGATACGTTTTACCCGATATTGGGTTTGATCCAGATATTTGACGGACAGCAATGCTGGCTAATTGATCCCGTGGCACTGGATTCACTCGATGAGCTGGGCAGTGTTTTTAAAAACCCGGCAATCATCAAGGTATTCCACTCCTGTTCTGAGGATCTGGAGGTGTTGCAGCATGTGATGGGTACTCTGCCTCAACCCCTGTTTGATACCCAGGTTGCAGCGGCGTTGTCCGGTTTTGGGTTCTCCCGGGGCTATGCTGCCTTGGTGGATGACATGCTGGGTCATCACGTGCCCAAGGGTGAGACCCGCTCAGACTGGCTGCAGCGGCCTCTCAGTGAAGCGCAACTGGGTTATGCGGCTTCCGATGTTTATTTCTTGCTGCCTGTCTACCATTTGTTGGTGGCGGCCCTGGAAAAACTCGATCGGACGGCATGGATGGAAGAGGAAATGACGACATTGGTCGGTCGTTCGCTTCAGACTGATGACACCGCAGACTATTATCGCAAGGTTAAGGGTGCCTGGAAGCTGGAAGCGAAAGCGCTGCAGGTATTGCAGGCAATTTGCCAGTGGCGGGAAGTTGAAGCGCGGCAGCGCAATCGTCCGCGCAACCGCCTGATAGCTGATCGGACCCTGCTGGATATCGCCATCGCGCAACCGGCCAGCAAGCAGTCACTGGCCGGTATCGAAGGCATTTTTCCGGGTTTTTTACGTCGTTATGGCGACGATCTTCTGTCACTGGTTCATCGGGCGCAGAGTGATCATGTATCAAACCCCAAGCCATTGCCGCCGCTGGATGCGCCTTTGCCAAAAGCGGCCAGGGATATGGCGAAGGAGCTTAAGGCGGTGGCCAGCGAATGCGCAGAATCCCGGAACCTGTCGGTTGAAATGCTGGTCAGAAAGCGCGATATCGAGGAGTTGGTGCGTTCGGCGGTCGATACGGGCAAGCCCAGTCTCTCCGTAGCATTGCGGGAAGGCTGGCGCTATGACCTGATCGGGCAGGCGCTTCTTGCAGAAGTCAGTCGTCTTTTGTCATCCAATCCGAGTGCCGTCAATGAGTAAACAAATCTGCAAAATCTATCGCAGCTCGAAAAACGAAGCCATGTATCTCTATGTTGATCATCAGGAGGATCTGGATCGAATTCCCGAACCGTTAATGCAGCGATTCGGCAAACCCAAACTGGCAATGACCCTGGCACTCTCTTTGGATAAAAAGCTGGCCAGAGCTGATATCGCCAAGGTACTCGAAGCGATCAGAGAGCAGGGTTATTATCTCCAGTTGCCACCAGGTCCCGAGGCGTATATGCAGGAATTGCGTAATAAAAACGATAAGCTTTAAAGGGTAAGTGATTGAGCAAAAAACCTTTTTGGGAAGAAAAGTCACTGGCAGAGATGAGTCGGGATGAATGGGAGCAGCTCTGTGATGGTTGCGCCCGATGTTGTCTCCACAAGCTGGAAGATGAGGAGAATGGCGATATCTTTTATACAGATGTTGCCTGTCAGTTGCTCGACCAGACCAGCTGCCGTTGCGTCGATTACCGGCATCGGCTGGCAAAAGTGCCGGATTGCCTAGCCCTGTCACCCGAAAAAATAGATCAATTTCACTGGTTGCCAGATACCTGCGCCTATCGCCTACTGGCTGCTGGCCGTCGATTGAAAGCCTGGCATCCGCTGGTTTCCGGCGATCCTGAATCAGTACACCGGGCAGGCATTTCAGTCCGGGGCAGGGTGGTTGAAGAATTTGCAGTCGCAGAGCAGGATATGGAGGACCATGTGATCCACTGGGTGAGCAGTTGATCCGGTTTTTTTGAGTTCTCTTTGACATCTTCTGCCAACTGGTTTTTAGTGGCGGCCTCTGCTTCTCAGAGGGTGAGTCAAAACATCCTGGGCAATAGGTTATACTCGCCGATCACGGATTGAATAACGGACGTATCAAAGGGAAAGGAGCGTATTTATGTATTCAGACGAAAACTATCTTTGGGGACTGGTCGCCTATTATGTCGGTAGTGGGCTGGTGTTGCTGTTTTTATGGCGGTTCCGCGAGCTGTTACCCGGTAGGCATTTTCGCAATGTGCTGCTGCTGTTGATCAGTGCCACTTTGCTGGTGCCTATCAAGGCCTACCCCGACCTCCATTATCTGGCCCCGGCCTGGTTTGTCAGCTTGTATGAGGGGCTAACGAGTGCTTCGGATCAGGGTTATTTGCGTGGCGCGCTGCCCATCTTCGTCTGCTTTTTTGCAGCATTGCTGGTTTATACGGGTGGGCAGCTGATTGCCGGTCAGTTTGTTCGATCCTCCAGGACTGCAGACCACGAAGTGAATTCCTAGAGAGTCAAAGCGGCTTCAAGTGTTTCCAACTGCTCGGCCAGTTCCAGCCATTGAATCTCAACTGCCTCTCGCTGCTGTTTGAGCTGACTCTGTTCAAACAGCAGTGACTGCAACGCCTCTTTGTGCTCGGGTTGATAAATTGCCGGGTCGGCAAGACGATTTTCAACATCATTGACCGCCACATCCAACTTGTTCATGCGAAGTTCTGCTTCACTCAGGGCCTTCTTGAGCGGACGCAGCTGTTGCCGGATTTCAGCCCCTTCACGGCGTTGCTGTTTTCGGTGTATAGCAGGCCCGGGTGCGGAGGATGTTTGTTCGCCTTTGTCGCGCAGTCGTGACAGCAGCCAGTGGGTGTAGCTGTCGAGATCGCCAGCAAAAGGCGCCACTTCCCCAGCGTTTACCAGCAATAGTTCATCAACGGTATTCCGGATCAAATGCCGATCATGGGATATCAGTACCACAGCACCGGCAAAGTCCTGTAACGCCATGGTCAGCGCATGGCGCATTTCGAGATCCAGGTGGTTGGTGGGTTCGTCGAGTAACAGAAGGTTGGGCTTTAGCCAGACGATGATCGCCAGAGCCAGTCGTGCCTTTTCACCACCTGAGAAATGCTCGATCACATCCAGTGCCATGTCGCCACGAAAATCAAAGCGACCCAGAAAATTGCGCATGCTCTGCTCTGTGGCGCTCGGCGTCAGTCGCTGTAAATGCAGCAGGGGACTGGCGGATATATCGAGAGCATCGAGTTGGTGTTGGGTGAAATAGCCGATGGAGAGGTGTTCCCCCGCAACGCGCTCACCACCGAGAGGCCGTAAATCACCGGCTAGGGTTTTAATCAGCGTCGATTTGCCGGCGCCGTTGGCGCCGAGCAGTGCGATTCGGCTACCCGGATGCAAGGTCATGTTGACTTCGCTGAGGATAGGTTTGTCGGGATAACCCGCCACAGTTTTACTGAGTGATAGCAGCGGATCGCTGATTCGTTCCGGAGGGAAAAATTCAAAGTCGAACGGTGAATCAATATGCGCGGGCGCGACGGTTGCCATTCGCTCCAGCTCCTTAAGGCGACTCTGGGCCTGTCGGGCCTTGGTGGCCTGAGCCCTGAAGCGAGCGACGAATCGATTGATTTCTCCGATACGGCGTTGCTGCTTTTCATAAACAGCCTGCTGTTGGGTGAGTCGCTCGCTGCGCTGGCGCTCAAATGCCGAGTAGTTGCCGCGATAGCTGAGCAGGCTGGCGTGTTCGATATGAAAAATTTCTTCGCAGACGTTGTCGATAAAATCTCGATCGTGGGAAATCAACAAAACGGTACCCGGGTAATTCTGCAGCCATCGTTCCAACCAGAGAGTCGTATCCATATCCAGGTGGTTGGTAGGCTCGTCGAGCATCAGAAAATCGGATGGGCACATCAATGCTCTGGCCAGATTCAGGCGAATCCGCCAGCCACCTGAAAAACGGCTCACTGGGGAAGCTCTTTCCTCTGCAGAAAAGCCCAGCCCCTCCAGCAATTGTTCCGCCCGTAGCGGAGCGGTATAACCATCGATCTCGTCCAGTGCCTGATGCAGGTTGGCCAGCCGGTCGTTGGCCTGATCGGTTTCGGCCCGGGCGATGTCTGCCTCCAGCTTGCGCAGGGCCTGGTCACCATCAATGACAAAGTCCAGCGCAGCCCGGTCGGTTGTCTGAACCTCCTGTGCCATATGGGCCATGCGCCATTGGCCGGGGATTTGTAGAGTGCCTTCCTCCACCGTCAACTCCCCCAGAAGCAGGCTGAAAAGGCTCGATTTACCAGCGCCATTGGCGCCAATCAACGCTATTTTCCGACCTGGGTGGATGGTTGCGCTGGTTTTTTCCAGTAGCCGTTTGGTGCCCCGCTGCAGGGTAATGTTTTCCATAATGATCATGGTCGGCATTATGACGGATTTGTGGTCTTTAAGCCGCATTGGCGGACGTCGTTTGTCGTGCTTGTGGCAATTAATTCAGTGATGGTCAGCAAACTGCCACAAGTTCTGTTGTACGTCTGCCAGCCATTTGGTTAGCATTGGTTATCGGGCTAAAACCATTGCAGAATGACCCGTGCGGTAAAAAACATAAAAATCCCGGGGGTGAGCAGTGTCTGAGAATCAGCAGCCAATGGATGTGAACGAAGCAGTACGAAAATCGTGGGAACACTTTGGATTGCCTGCGGAATTGCCGCCCTGTGATTTTCAGTCACTTCTGGATGTGCTGGAGGATGCGGTATCGCACTTTCCGGATAACCCGGCAGCAACATCTCTGGGTGGCACGTTAAGCTTTGCTGAGCTGGATACCTTTTCTACCCGGTTTGCCGCCTATTTGCAGCAACACACCCAGCTAAGGCCCGGTGACCGTCTGGCCATTCAGATGCCTAGCCTGATCCAGTACCTGGTGGTGGCCTACGGTGCTTTTAAAGCTGGATTGGTGGTGGTGAATATCAACCCAATGTATACCGAGGTGGAGCTCGACTATCAACTCAATCACGCCGGGGTGAAGGCCGTGGTGGTGTTTGACCGTTTCCTGGGTATCGTGGAAGCTGTACGTGATCAGACACCGGTGGAAACCGTGTTTGTCACCAGTCCCTTCGATCTTCATCCACCCTTTAAACGTCGGCTGATGAGCGTGGTGCTTAAACTGATGGGTAAAGCGGTGAAACCCGGCCGTGCAATCCCTTTGCAGCAGGTATTTGCGGAGGCGTCCGATACCGGATATCAACCCGTTGAGCTGACACTGGATAATATGGCGCTGTTACAATACACCGGCGGAACAACCGGTGTTTCCAAGCCCGCCATCATCAGTCATGGCAATATGGTCAATGTCACTCGCCAGGCCTGGGCATTGCTTGAGATGTCGGGTCTGGAGCGGGGTAAGGAACGGATTGTTTCACCATTGCCGCTCTATCATATCTATGCCTTCGCGCTTTCAGTAACCACGGGTGTGTATATCGGGGCCCACTCCCTGTTGGTGCCCAACCCGAGAGATATCAAGGGGTTTGTCAAGCTGTTGAGGCGCTGGCCCGCCACACTGTTTTCCGGTCTGAACACCCTGTTTGTGGCCTTGCTCAAACATCCCGATTTTACCCGCATCGATTTTTCAGGCCTGAAAATTACGCTGTCAGGCGGTTCCGCTCTGGCCAGTGGCACCGGCAAAGCCTGGCAGGACAAGACCGGCTGCGAGATCAGCGAAGCTTATGGGCTAACTGAGGCTTCGCCGATTGTGTCATTTTCTCCACGGGGTTCAGGCAAGGCCGGCTCTGTAGGTATTGCCGTTCCTGAGACAGAGTTACGAATTGTCGATGACGAGGGAAAGGCATTAACCGTTGATGAACACGGCGAACTCTGGGTGCGGGGTCCGCAGGTGATGTCCGGCTACCTGGATTTCCCTGAAGAGACAGCCAAAACCATTACTGATGACGGTTGGCTGAAAACCGGTGACATCGCATCAGTGGATCGGGATGGATTTCTCCGCATTCACGACCGTAAAAAAGACATGATCAGTGTGTCGGGTTTTAATGTCTATCCCAATGAGATTGAAAACGTGGTGTCGCACCATCCCGACATCAGTTACTGCGCGGTCGTTGGCGTGCCAGACGAACACTCGGGTGAAGCGGTCAAACTGTATCTGGTCAGTACCAACCCCAAGCTGACTGCGGACGATATGCACGATTACTGTGCGAAGCAGCTGGCACGCTATAAATTACCAAAGTACATTGAGTTCCGGGATGAGCTGCCGCTCTCCAATGTGGGTAAGGTTTTGCGTCGAGAGTTGCGTGACAGCTGACCGGATAGCACGAACGCAACGATGACGGATGATGTTTCACAATGGCGGGACAGGATTGAGCTGTGCCTCGGGGCTGATCGTGAGCCGCTGAACCGGCAACTGGACAAGATTGCCCAGCGGGCTGCGCAGGGCAAGCCGTTTGACCGGGAGCTGAAGATTTTTTTGGCGCGGCTGGAAAAATCCAGCCAACGGTATCAAGCACGTCTGTCCAGTGTGCCGTCGCTGACATATCCGGACGATCTGCCCATTGCGGCCCGTCGGGAAGACCTTCGCAAGGCGATTGCCGATCACCAGGTGGTGATTGTGGCTGGGGAAACCGGTTCCGGTAAAACCACCCAATTACCCAAAATCTGTCTTGAGCTCGGTCGGGGCGTCGCCGGCATGATCGGCCACACCCAGCCGCGCCGTATCGCGGCCCGGACGGTGGCCAACCGTATCGCCGAGGAGTTGCAGCAACCACTTGGCGAAACGGTCGGTTATCAGGTTCGTTTCAGTGAGCAAAGCAGTGATAACACGCTGGTTAAACTGATGACGGACGGTATTCTGCTCGCCGATATTCAGCATGACCGACTGCTGCACCGCTACGATACCCTGATTATTGATGAGGCCCATGAGCGGAGCCTGAATATCGACTTCCTGCTCGGCTATCTGAAAAATATTCTCCCCCAGCGTCCCGACCTGAAAGTGGTTATCACCTCTGCGACTATTGATGTGGAGCGCTTCTCCCGGCATTTTGATGATGCGCCGATTATCGAGGTATCCGGCCGTACCTATCCCGTAGACGTTGAATACCGTCCCGCCGGGGAAGACCGGGACCTGTCGCTACAGGTGCTGGATACGGTGGAAGAAATTCTGTCGTTGCCCAAGCGGGGTGACATCCTGGTTTTCCTCAGTGGTGAGCGCGAGATTCGCGAAACGGCGAACCTGTTGCGCAAAGCGCAATTGCCCCACCTTGAGGTGGTGCCACTCTATGCCCGTTTGAGTCTGGCGGAGCAGGGCCGGGTATTCTTGCCTCACAAGGGTGTGCGGGTGGTACTGGCCACCAATGTGGCGGAAACCTCCCTGACAGTGCCCGGCATCCGTTATGTGATTGACCCGGGCACGGCCAGAATCAGTCGCTACAGTTATCGCACCAAGGTACAACGACTGCCAATAGAACCGGTTTCTCAGGCCAGTGCCAACCAGCGCAAGGGGCGCTGTGGCCGGGTCAGTGAAGGGGTTTGTTTTCGCCTCTACAGCGAAGCGGACTTCAATAACCGTCCGGCCTATACCGATCCCGAAATTGTCCGCACCAACCTGGCTTCAGTGATTCTACAAATGCTGCAGTTGAAAATTGGTGATATCCGTGACTTTCCGTTTGTCGAGGCCCCGGACCAGCGGCTGATCAACGACGGTTTCAGTCTGTTGCAGGAGTTGCATGCAGTTACTCCGCAGGGCGAGTTGACCGAGACAGGGCGGCAACTCTCCCGTATTCCGGCTGATCCCAGGTTGGGCCGGATGTTGCTTGCAGCCGGAAAAGAAGGGGCCCTGCGTGAATTGCTGGTTATCGTCTCCGCGCTCAGCGTCCAGGATCCCCGCGAGCGGCCCGCCGACAAGCAGCAGGCTGCCGATGAAAAACATCGCCAGTGGCAGGATAAACACTCGGATTTCACGGCGCTGTTAAACCTCTGGAATACGATGGAAGCCCAGCGTCAGGCATTGGGTCGCAACCCGTTTGACAGATATTGCCGGCAGCAGTTTGTATCACCACTGCGAATCAGGGAATGGCGGGACTTGCATCACCAGTTGCACCGTTATTGTCGTGAGCTCAAATTACCCGAAAACCGCGATCCAGCGGACTATCCGGCGATCCACCGAGCTCTGTTAACCGGTTTGCTGGGGCAGGTGGGGTTCCGCCATGATGATCGGGAATTTCTCGGCCCGCGCAATCGCAAGTTCCATGTTTTCCCCGCCTCTGGACTGTTTAAAAAACCGCCCAAGTGGCTAATGGCAGCAGAAATTATTGAGACGACAAAACTGTACAGTCATGTCAACGCCGCGATTGAACCTGAATGGCTGCAGGAGCTGGCGGCACATCTGGTCAAGAAAAGTTATAGCGAACCTCATTACAGTGCCCGGCGAGGGCAGGTGATGGCTTTTGAGCAGCAGACGTTGTATGGACTGCCGATTCTCACGAGAAAACCCTGTAACTACAGTGCGATTGATCCATCCGTGTGTCGCGACATCTTCATTCGTGCCGCACTGGTGGAGGGCGAGTATCGGGGTAAGGGTGCATTTTTCGACCACAATCAAGCAATGCAGGAAAATCTCGAGGATATGGAATCGCGAATCCGTCGTCGCGATGTGCTGGTGGATGATGAGGTGATGTACCAGTTTTATCAAGAGCGATTGCCCCTCCATATTGTTAATCTGAAAGGCTTTGAAAAATGGCGCACCGAGGCAGAAAAAAAGGACCCCAAGCTGTTGTGGATGGACGAGTCCCTATTGATCCAGCGGGAGCTTGATGAAGACCTTGAGACCCAATACCCGGATCATCTGGAGTGGCAGGGCACAGCCTATCCACTGAGTTACCATTTCGAGCCGGGGCATCCCGAAGACGGGGTGAGTGTGACGGTTCCTGTCAGTATCCTCCACCAGTTGCCAAACTACCGTTTTGAGTGGTTGGTGCCGGGTATGCTGAGGGATAAGTGTATTGCTTTAATCAAGGGGTTGCCGAAATCACTGCGTCGTCATTTCGTGCCGGTTCCCGGTTTTGTGGACAAGGCGCTGGCGGGCCTGAAGGCGGATGATTTACCTCTTGCCGAGTCCCTTGGACATCAGTTGAAAAGGCTCTCCGGTGTGACAGTTGCCGATGGGCAGTGGCAGCAGGTTGAGCTGGAGCCCATTTATTCCATTAATATCCGCCTGACCGATGAGCAGGGCGAGCTGTTGGCGATGGGTCGGAATCTGAACGAACTCAAAGCGACCTACCGGGGGCGGGTCTCCCAAACGATCAATGAATCCTCAGTCGACAGCATCGAGAAAAAAGACCTTTCCGGTTGGACATTTGATGAGTTGCCGGAGGTGTTCACTGTCCGGCAGCAGGGGTTGGCTATTCGCACCTATCCGGCGCTGGTTTGTGACGGAAACCGGGTGGATTTGAAGTTACTGGATAATCCGGCAAGAGCCGCCAATGAAACGGTCAGGGGGTTGCTGAAGCTCTATCAGTTGAGCTATCCGCAGGGGGTGAAATACCTGCGAAAAACCTTGCTGAAGGGCTGTGATTTGTCGTTGAAAGCCGCCCATTTCCTGAGTCGAGAGCAGCTGCTCGGCTCGCTGATAGACGCAGCCTATTACCGTTCGTTGATCGAGGGCAACGCTGTACCGCGAAACCGTCAAGCCTTTGAGCAGCAACTTCTGGAGGGCAGGGCGGAGATTGCCGGTGCCGCCCTGCAGCTCGAGCAACTGTTACTCAGTTGCTTACCTTTGCGGGCTGATATTTATCGAGCCATCAAAAAGCTTGGCCTCGTTGCATTACATGCCGCAACAGATATCAATCGGCAGGTTGACGGTCTGTTCTGCGACGATTTTTTGCTGGATGTCCCCGCGGAATGGTTACAGCAATACCCTCGCTATCTCAAGGCGATCCTGCTGCGACTGGAAAAGCTGCCGGGCCAGCCGGAAAAGGATCGACAGTCAGTGCAGCAGCTGGCAAAACTGGAGGAGCACCTCTATCCTTGCTTTAGCAACTGGCGCGATCTTGCTAGTGACGTGCGGAAGGAGGTGTGGCAGCATTATTTTATGTTGCAGGAATACCGTGTTTCACTGTTTGCCCAGCAATTGGGTACCCGTGTGCCTGTTTCTGAGAAGCGGATAACCGCTCACTGGCTCGAGCTGCAGTCAATGCTGGCAGGGACCTGATTCGGTGTATTAACTGGATCGGGAAACTTATTCAGTGACGTCCAGTCTGACGTTAGACCCTTTCGTCTACGGTCGAGTATGCTTTCGGCCAACTAACCTAAATGGAGATTAATGATGAGCAAACGTAATCTGAGTCCACTAGCAGCGGCGGTGGGTGCCGCATTTATGGCATCTGTCACGCTTTCCCCAATGGCATCCGCCACCGAAAATCCCTTTCAGGCTACTGAGCTGGGCGCAGGCTATAAATTGGCCGGTGACCATGGCGAAGGCAAATGTGGTGAAGGCAAGTGCGGTGAAGCTGAAAAGGGAGATAAAGAAGGTAAATGCGGTGAGGGCAAGTGTGGCGAAGCCGAAAAAGGTGATAAAGGCGATAAAGAAGGGAAGTGCGGTGAAGGGAAGTGCGGTGGCCAAGGCTAAGTTGAGTAGCCTGTACGACCATGTCTGATCGCCAATACTCCGTTCAGGGGGTAGGGCTGGGATTGCGGCGAACACTGATGGGTTCGCTGTGGTCCCAATCACCTGAAAATATCGATTTTATGGAGGTGGCCCCGGAGAACTGGATCGGAGTGGGGGGGCGTCTTGGTCATCAGTTCCGCGCTTTTACGGAACGTTACCCTTTTGTTTGTCATGGTCTCTCTCTGTCAATCGGTTCCCCCGCGCAGCTGGATTTTGAGCTGTTGTCGAGAGTTAAAGCCTTTCTAGATCAACATCAGGTGCGTTACTACACTGAACATTTGAGTTATTGCAGTGATCACGGGCATCTCTATGACCTGATGCCCATTCCCTTCACTGAGTCGGCTGTTCACTACGTGTCTGGAAGAATTCGTCAGGTTCAGGATTTTCTCGGTCGGCGTATCGCAGTGGAGAACGTCTCCTACTATGCGGCGCCCCAACAGGAAATGTCTGAAATTGACTTTATCAATGCGGTGATCGCAGAGGCCGACTGCGATCTGTTGCTGGATGTGAACAACATCTACGTGAACAGTATCAATCATCGCTACAACGCAGAGGAGTTCCTCGCGCAATTGCCCGGGGAGCGGGTGGTCTATGCCCATATTGCCGGCCACTACAAAGAGGCGGACGATCTGCGAGTCGATACCCACGGCGCGGATGTTATTGACCCTGTATGGCATCTCCTCGATGTGGCCTATCAACAGTTTGGCATTGTGCCAACCCTGCTGGAACGGGACTTCAACATACCACCCGTGCCTGTCTTGCTGGAGGAGGTGGCGCGTATCCGACAGTCGCAGCAGTCAGCCCTGCAGACCGGGGAGCGTGGAAGAGTAGCCAATGTCTGAATCATCCCTCGAATCATCAACCCTGCCGATGTTTCAGCAAACCCAATATGCATTTGCTGCACACCTGCGGGACCCGGATGCTAACCCAGCTCCCCCGGATATTGAAGACCGGCGTATGAAGATCTATCGGGAGCTGGTTTACAACAACATAGAATCGTTCATTGCAACCGGTTTCCCCGTGTTGAGGCAGTTGATCGCTGACCAGCAGTGGCATGCCCTGGTTCGCGACTTTGTCAGCCGGCATTGTAGCCATTCACCTTATTTTCTGGAGATCAGTCAGGAGTTTCTCAAGTACCTTCAGGAAGAGCGCCAGCCACTGGTAACGGATCCTCCATTTCTGCTGGAACTGGCCCATTATGAATGGGTAGAACTGGCACTTGATGTCGCCGAAGGCGATCTACCGGAGTTGCCCTATGTTCCTGTTGACGTGATGGCTGAGTCGCTGCAGGTTTCGCCACTGGCGTGGCGGCTATCCTATGAATATCCGGTTCATTTGATTGGACAGGAATACCAGCCAGCAGAACCGCCCGAGCAGCCGACATTTCTGGTGGTGTATCGTAACCGGGAACACAGCGTGAAGTTTCTTGAGAGCAACGCGGTGACAATTCGGCTGTTGCAGTTGCTGGAGGCACGTCATTGCACCGGCCTGGATGCGCTGCAAGCTATTGCCACGGAGTTGGGGCATGACAACCCCGACGCCGTTATCGCTCACGGTGCGCAATTGCTTGAGCGGCTTTATCAACTGGATATTTTGATTTCACCATGACTACAGAGGAAGTGGCTAATGACGGCTATCAAGTTAAGTCACTTCCCCCGTATTTAAAAACTCCATGCCATGCTGTTGAAAATTTGTGATTTAAAGTTCTTGTCAAAGGTTTTGATAGGCTTGAATGGATTTTTTCAAAACTGCCATTGCTTCTATATGGTCTCCAAAGCCTTGGCTTTCCATGTCGCCGTTTGGCCCCTTATAACTCTCGAACCAAATCCTGATGATATCCAATACTCCGGGAAATTGGCTATTCAATTGCGAGATGGACTCAACACCGGAGAATGGGCTGTCTTCTGAGATAACAGCAATCAGCTTGTCATCTTGCTCACCACCATCAAGCATTTTTAGCACAGCAATTAAGCGAACTGAGATAACCTCGCCGCGCGGAATTGATTGCCCCAGAACCAAAACATCAAGAGGGTCACCATCTCCACCCAATTCTTTAGGCATTGCAGTGCTAGGGATGGTGCCGTAATTACCTGGATAGCCCAAGTAATTAACAATACGAGGTTTGTCGTTTTTGAGTTCCCAAATAATTTGATGCGTATTGTGCCTATTCAGTTCCCATTTTGCCGATGTGCCTGTGGGTATTTCGATCAACGCATTGACTTCATTCGAGATGTTCATAGCTGGTATCTTCATCAAATCAGTAGTAGAAAAAAGGGTCGTCTGATCTCTAAAGATAAGATTAACGCTATGATTTACAGCTTTATCAAAGCTAAGCCCCTTGCCTGAGGCCTGCTTTTTGTAGAGAAGCATATAATCCAGTTTTTTGCCTTTTCTCGCGAGCTTCTCAAATTCCTTTTTATCAAAACCATCGTACTGCCCCATTTGCTTTGCGGATTTTCCGATACCTCCGATATTGTTACTATCAATGGACAAAATCAGCTCACTCACATCTTTAACGGCTTTTTGATAACCCTTCATTGAGTTCAAATCATATTTATTGAGATTGATTTTATCGTGGATTTCTTTACCCCAGTAAAATTCCACAAAGTTAATCGCTGGCTTGGGTTTTTCCCAGGCAATTTTTCTAGAGAAATACATTAATGCACGATAAACGTTGTTATGAAAGTTCTCCAAGCCCAGTGATTCGGGCAGTGTTCTATGTGCAATTTTTTTAAATTTTTCATCGTAAAGCCAAAGATTATTTGCCGCTTCCATTTTTAGCCAGAAATCTTCCATTGTGGGAGTATCACGATAGTCGTCGGCAACAACAACATTGACTTCGAAGTCGGCTCCACCATCCTCCATATGCCAAAATACGTTAAATGTGTGATGTCCGTCCGTTAAATACAATTGATGGTCAGGGCCAATAACCACAGTTTTCATATCCATTTTGTGAGTCCCAATGGGGTCAGTGCATTCAAATGAACTGGCAACAGAGGCTGTGGACTTGGCTGAAACAGTAACGATTGACTTTTGGCCATTAGTTTCACAGATTTCATCAAATTTCTTTTCTCTGTCATGTTGATAACGACCAAACTTGTAAAAAATCTGATCGTAACCGACAGCTGCTTGTGTTGGCCTTAGCTGATGAAGGTGTACTGCGATCACATCACCTCTATTAATGCTATGGTTTTTCGGCAATTCTGCAGCCAACATGCTGCTGAATAGCCAACCCCCAGCAGTTATTGTTAATGCTAGAAAGCGCGACTTTATCTTCATGGTAGTTGCTCCGTAGAGGTTTGTAGTTGCTGCTACATTTTGATCAAAAAAAACCCCACCAGTTTAGAGGTGGGGTTTAAGGTTTCAGGAGAAGAGGTCCTGTAAATTAAAAGGCGACTTGACCGCGGACCATAAAGGCTTTGACATCGCCTTCCATGTTACTAACGTGATCGGAATCAATCTCGGCATCGACGAAGTTAGCCATGAATCTGATGGTGTCGTTGACGTACCAGTTGACGCCCAGGGTCAGTGTTTTGATCTCGGTACCCCGAATGCTGTCAGTCAGTTCATTGGCAGCGCTACTATCGAACAAATCAAGCGTGTCATAGCGGGCAACCAATTCCCATGCGCCGTAACCACCCATACCCAAGCGATTTTTCGGCGAGATGGTGCGCATCTTTCCGCCCCGATAGCCGCGAGATTCGCCAGTTAGTGTGTAAGTTGCCTGAGCGTACCAGCCATCTACATCTGCATCTTTCGCATCTTCACGACTTAGGTCTTGTCTAAAATACTCACCTTGCAGTGAGAGGGGACCCATGACTGTGGCTGCTTCCAGGCCAATGGTATCGGTATATTCAGTATTCCGGTAACGCACTTGTACTGGTCGATCGTTGAAGAAATGTACGCCGGGCCTTGCCCTCAAACGACCATTGTTGGTGGCGAGTTCATTGCCATCAAAAGTCTTTTCAAATTCTTCACGTTGATAAGAGACACCTAGGTGAACAAGCTGGGTTTTTTCATGCAGAGGGGCAAAAGTAAAACGACCGCCATATCCATAGTCTGTGTCTTTGCCCTCGTTATCTTCTTTGCTTACACCTTCGCCAAGATAGACGCCACCGGTCAGTGTCCAGTTGGAGCCCTTAGTTTCTGCGGTAAACCCGTTGCGTCGGCCTTTGGCAAAAGTGTTGGTGGCAGCGGTTCTTTCCATCATCGAAATGCGGTTCGAGCTGGTCAACTCTTCCAGGCCACTTGGCATTTTGTGGCGGCCAAGTTTTAACTTGACATTGTCAAATCCGGTGTAACCAATGGTCGCATCAGTAAATTCAGTGCTTTCATCCTGACCGTAGTTGATTTCAAGCGCGTAGCTCCAGTCGGTAAACATGGTCCCCTCCATGCCGATGCGAGCACGACGAAACTTGGCTGCATTACCAAATTCATCGGCACCGGAGTTCCGATCGAAGAATTCGTCATCTATGTTGACGTAATCAGTATGAATTCTGCCGCCGATATTTGCGGTGAACGCCTTATCAACTGATTGAAAATTAAGTCCTTTTTCACTTAATGTGACGATGGACGCTTTTTTGTCAGCCTCCTGAACCATGCTTACAATTTCTTCTTTTTCAGCAAGTGTTTTTTCTTCCTTGGCTTTGGCTGCATTTGCGATGGTGTTGTAGTCTTGCGCACTGATAGCACCTTTATCCCGCAACACTTTCAGAAGATCCAGCATGGGGTCCGCCTGAACAGGCAAAACAGCGGCACTCAGCATGGCGCCGGTGATTAAAATTGCAGATGTTTTTGATTTCATCGAATCGTTCTCCTCAAATAACTAAACGCGTTTAGCCTGATTGCTTCAGACAGGAGAACCTTATGTCGCGATTGTTTCAGCGCCGTGATAGTTTCGTGACAATTTGGTGACAGTCAGGGTTTTGGATAATTTGTTCTCTGAGCGAGATTGGCCCAGTTGGCGGGTGTGAAGGCTATTGGAGGTAACCAGAAAAATGGCCCGGAAGGAGCCACTTTTCTGGTGCTTGGCGGATGATGGGCTAGAATTTCGTCTCTACGTTGAGCTTGATGGCGTCGTAGTCACTCTTTTTGCCTTCACCCCTGACTTTGCCGATTTCAGTGTCATAATAGGACAGGCTTGCGGTGGTGTTCTTGCTAAGGCCCAGGTAGGCCCCGTATTTGTGTCCTTTCACGTCGGTGCCGCCACCGGCGAAATTCGAGTCAGAGAAAGCGGCGAAGACTGCATCAGCCTCCAGGTCCTGATAGAGGTAGCTGAAGGCGAAGTCGCCCCTGCCTTTGATCTTGCCAAGCTTGAATCCTGCTGAGTAGCCCATGTCTTCATCGGCGTCGCTATCGGTATTTTTGACGTAATCGGCAAACAACATGGTTGATATCCCGGCGAGCTTGGTATTCAACTCAGCAAAGACTTCGGCAACTTCATAATCCAGTGCATGGGTTCCGCCAATCCCGGTGTTACCAAAGAACTCCGCATTATCATCACTATCCTCAAAAAAAGCGGCACTGCCGGCTACGGGTATATAAAGGTAGCTGGTACCCACCTTTAGGGATGTTTTTTCGGAAAACGTTGCGTTATAGCCTAGCTGGGCACCAAACATTTCCTCGATATCGTCCGTCCCTTTGCTGCCATCGTAGCTATTCAGAAAGTGATAGGCGGCGATGGCCCAGACCGAGCCGTTGTCATAGGACAGGTGCCCGCCCTCAGGGCGATAATCACTATCCCATACCAAGCCGCTACCACCAGGGGCATAGAAAGGGTTTTTGGTCTTGCCGGCCACCAGGTTCAGGTTTTCGGCAAAATTCCAGTCAATCCAGGCCATGTCCAGATTGATTTGTTTCGAGCTGCCTCCACCTCCGAGAGTCTGGTTGGCGGATGTTGGCGACTCGCTGCCGCTGGCCAGTGCTACGCCAGCTTTGAAGTCATCGGAAACCTGAGCGGTTAGGCCAATACGCGCACGTATCCGGTTGCGGTTGATATCATCATAGGCGCTGTCTTTGTCAGTCTGTTCGATGCGATACCGGACATCGCCGTGCCACTGGATTCTGTCGGCCCAGGAGGTGGCTGGTTTTGCGGTGGCAACGACCTGATTGGTTTTTTCCTCCATTACTTTGGTTTTTGCCTCCATTTCATTAAGGCGCTCAGTCAGGGCGGCAACCTGAGCCCTCAATTCCTGCAGAGTTGCTTCGTCTGCATTTGCGAACAGGGTAGGGCACAGAGTAAATCCGCTAACGGCTAGGAAAATGGCAGTTCGTTTCATAGTTATGATTCCAATCTTGTTTATTTAATACTTGATAGCTCGATATCGTCGATGCGTGCTTTATCGTTGCTGTTTTTTCCGAAACAGGCATCAACGGGTGTCGGTATCTTAATATGTCAGTTTTATGACACAAGGTTATTATCTGCTGAGTGGTAGGGTGGAGAGACTTGTGGCGGGTAGTTTTGGATGATTACGGAGTATTTTCCAATCCCTAAATGAGTCTGAAGGCCGGGATTGAGTCAACCTGTGTTGAGGGTCCGTCCATAAATGGTTTTGAAGAGTATGTGGCGGGCTTTTTGTAGCTGATCCGCCGCCTGGTTGTCGCTGATCTGGTGAGCAATCTCGTCGAGTATTTCAAAGCTCATGCCGGGTTTCAAATAGTCTTTGGCGTTGGCCAGTGATTTGAATTTGTCATAGGGCGTCATCAGGTTCTCATAGCGGTATACCTTGCGCTCCTTTCCCTTGGCATCCGTGCGGGTCTCGGGGAAGAAGCAGGGCCGGTGGAAGTTGATATAGGGGTTGAGGTGTTCCTGATTGAAGCTGTTGATCAGTGACGCCCAATTCTGGGCAATATGGCTGTAGCCAAACTGCTTGCGCACGATCGCGGCGTTCTTGCTTTCCGCCAGGGCATTGTCATTGCTGTGGCGGGAGCGCGATTTGGTGAACTCGATGCGCAGCTTCTCCAGCAGCTGCGCGACCCGCTTGTTGATGTATTCCGAGCCGTTGTCGGAGTGGAAGCCGCGCAGGACGAAGGGGAAAGTCTCGAACATCTGCTCCAGGGCCGGGATGAGGAACCGTTCACTGATCTTTTCCACCGTACAGACCACCTCGCACTGGGTGACTTCGTCGACGGCGTTGATGTGGTAGACGCCCTTGTGCTTGTCCCGATCGCCTTGATGGACCGTGTCGATGCGGATATAGCCCGGTTTGCCCTCGGGCCGGGGCTTGCGTCGTTCTCCGATGGTCGAGGCCGTGGGGCGGGTCTTCTCGACGTGATGGCGCTGCCGGGTGTAGGGGGTGGACTTGCGCAGGTTGTACAGGTGGCTCACGGAGATCCCGGCCAGTGTCCGGTATTCGGTCTGCCCAAAGACCGCACAGGCGCGCTCACAGAGCTTCTTGACGGCAGGCCCGCAGGGCGTCTCATGGCGCTCATCCATCGCCGCCAGCAGGCGGATATCCTGATCGCTGTAGCGGCGGACAAACCCGGCAACGGTGCGTTGGCCGCGCCGCAGTTGGCCGGCGTTGCGGTATTGAGCAATCAGTCGGGTCAACTGCTGGCGAGAGTAGCCGCTGACTCGCACCAGATAGCGCATCACCACCCCCTTATCGGCTCGGCAGAGCCCCAGGTAGTGGAATCTGACCAGCTCTCGCTGGATCCAGCGGTAGCGGTCGTCCTTGTCACCGCTGATCGAAAAAGCCACCGGCTGAGTGCCGGCCAGGAAATCCCTCAGCTGGGAGATCGTCTTGAGTTCGTCGAGTTTCATGATGGCTGTCATCCCCCATCATGAACGGAACCTCGCCCGGCTTCAGACTCATTTCATCTTGGAATCACACCCGCCCTCCAGACTCACTTCATATTGGACAAGGCTTACGGTATACCTGAAAAAGTTCAGCGTGTAGAATTGCGAGAATTTGTTGTTATTAGATTATAAAAAGCAGGGAGAACACCCCAGATGAAAAAAATAGTGCTGTTGCTGGCTGGCGTTATGTTGTCTACCCATATATTTGCTGCGGGGAACCCCGACGATCCTTGGGAAGGCTTCAACCGCAAGATGTTTGCTTTCAATGATACCGTAGATACTTATACGCTGAAGCCTATCGCCAAGGGTTACCGAGCGGTCACGCCTGATCCTGTTGAGCGTGGAGTTAGCAGGATGTTCTCCAATGTTGGTGAAGTGGTGAATGTTTTCAATGATCTGTTGCAGGGGAAATTCCGTCAGGCGGGGAATGATACTGGACGGTTTGTCATCAATACTACTATCGGTCTGGTGGGATTTTTTGATGTGGCCGACCGTTTTGGCCTGCCAAAAAATGATGGGGAGGATTTTGGCCAGACACTGGGTGTTTGGGGCGTAGACAGTGGCCCTTATCTGGTGTTGCCGTTGATCGGTCCCAGTACTGTCCGTGACGGCCCGGCCCGGATCGTCGATCGGTTTATCAATCCTATTAATGAAATAGACCATGTCCCAACCAGAAATCAGATCTACGGCGCTGAGGTGATTTCTACCCGTGCCGATCTTCTCGAGGCTGAAAAGTTCGTGCGCGGCGAGCGCTACAGCTTTATCCGCGATGCATACTTACAGCGTCGTAAGTTTTTGCTGACGGATGGCGGTGTGGAAGATGACTTCGGGGACTATAAGGATTTTTAACCCCAGTTCATTTTTCTTTGCTAATCGACAGTTGCCCGGGAAAGCAACTGTCGAAGAGGGCATGGAGCTTATACCTGAACAACTGGATATCAGTTCCGAGTAACCTATGGATAAGAACGGCAAACTGTTTATTGTTGCCGACAGTCAGGAAAAATGTCATGCCTTGAACGCGCATCTGGTCGATACCAGTTGGCGCGTTTCAATTTTTGCTAATCCTGAAAATGCTCTCGCAGCAATCAAAATCGACCACCCCGGTGTCGTGGTGATCGACCTCCCTCTCTCGGCGATTCGAGAAAAGTTTGCCTGTCTTCCCTCTCAGGATGTGGATGTTGCCTATGTTGTTGTGCTCCCGGAAACGGATCCCCGGGACGTGGTTGCACTTTTCCATAACTATGCGGCGGACGTGGTTATCAAACCATTTGATGGCGACCGATTTCGAGAGGCTGTTGAACGCGCGTCACATTGTAAAAGCCTGATGGTGCAAAACCGCCAGTACCGTGAGCAGCTGGAAAAAGCAAACCGTGAGCTGGAAGAGAGTCTCCGGATACTGGAAGTTGATCAAATGGCAGGTCGGCAGGTGCAGAGCAGCCTGTTGCCGGTGACCCCGCTCTATCATGGCGACTACGAGATTGCCCATCGGATTGTCCCATCGCTGTTTCTGAGCGGAGATTTTGTCGGCTACAACGTCATTTTTGATCGTTATATGGTGCTTTATGTCGCCGATGTGTCCGGGCACGGCGCCTCTTCTGCATTTCTAACCGTCCTGTTGAAATTCATTCTTAATCGTATTTTGCGAAGGCATATCAGTCGCAATGATTATGGGGCCATGACCAGAGCCCCAGAGGGCTTTATTGAACACATCAATAAACAGATTATGGCGCTGGGGCTCGACAAACACCTGACCATGTTTTCTGCTTCTATTGATATGGAGCAGAATATTTTGCGTTATTCGGTTGCTGCCCATATGCCGATGCCGGTGCTGGTTACCGATGATCAGGTTTCCCTGCTGCCGGGCAAAGGTAAACCGATTGGTATTTTCCCTGAAGCCCAGTGGGCGGTAGAGGAAATCAAATTGCCGGAAAAGTTTGTTCTGACCGTGGTGTCAGATGGTGTACTGGAATTTTTGCCGGGAAAATCCTACAGTGAAAAGCAGCAGTTTATTGCTGATGCGGTGGCTAAATCAGATGGATCCATCGAGGCAATCTGCGAAGGTTTGTGTATCAACCAGTTGGCGGACGCACCCGACGATGTCACTGTTTTGACCGTGCGCAGGGGGTATTAGTGCAGCCGGGTAAAATTCTGGTTTCCCATGACGATGATGTTTACCTTATCAAGCTGGTTGGGGACGTGCGCGTTACCCTTTGCACTTCGCTGAACAATTATATTGAAGCCATTTTTCAGACCGGTAATGTCGCTGAAGTGGTGATCGATATGCTTGATACTATTGCCGTCGATAGCACGACATTGGGTTTGTTGGCCAAGCTCGCTATCTACAGCCATGACCATTTTGGTATCAAGCCTACTGTGTTCTGTAGTGATGAAAGCCTTTACCAGGTGCTTGCTGTGATGGGGTTGGATGAGATATTCAATATTATCCAGGAATCATCGTCATCGGCTGCGGACTATCAGGAATTGCCTGATATTGGCCCGGATGTGGAAGTAGAAGAGGTTCGGGACCGTGTCCTCGAAGCACACCGGTTGTTGTCTGTGTTAAATGAGAGAAATCAGCAGGAGTTCATCGATCTGATACGCTCTCTCGAACAGACCCGTTAATTTCCGTTGTTCTGGTTGGCGCGGTGTTTTGCCTGAATAAAATCTGTGTGGGAGACGTACAGTAACTCTGAAATTCGTCGAATCAGCGCTTCTTCGTGCTTGTCCAATTGATTATCAGCAAAGGCAACCCGCCAAAGGTTTTCGACCAGCTCTCTTTTTTCGTGCATGGCAAAATGATCATTGATCAGTCGAGTGAACTGAAACAGTGATGTGGCATCGTTCACTTCGCTGTGAGCGAGACGGACCAGCGTCTCGATTTCCTCGTGTGACAGGGAAAACTGGCTTTCCAGTAGTTCTCGGATAATCTTCTGTTCTTCTTCGTCCAGGGTCCTGTCAATGACCATGATTTCGACCATTAGCGCGGCCGCCGCTAGCTGTCTCTGATGAACAGGTTCGCCGTCGGGTTCATCAATTCTGGTAGAAAAAAACTGTTTGATCTGGTCTATCATCGAGTTGTTTCTCCCATCAGCCGTTTCTCCAGTTTGTCCTGATCAGCGATGAAATTGCGTATTCCCTCGGCGAGTTTTTCGGTGGCCATTGCATTGTTGTTTAATTGATAACGAAAGCTTGCTTCATTTAACTGATCGCAATCAATTGGTTCCCCAGTGTTGTCCGGATGGAGCTGGCGTGCCAGGTGGCCGCTATCATTGTTTAATGCTTCCAGTAGTTGTGGGCTTATGGTTAAGCGATCACAGCCTGCAAGTGCTTCGATTTGATCCGTATTTCGAAAACTGGCACCCATGACAATAGTGTCGTAACCGTACTGCTTGTAAAAATTGTAGATTGATTTCACTGAGAGAACACCGGGATCCTCTTCAGGCAGATAATCTGTCTTGCCGCTGTGACGTTTATGCCAGTCGAGAATACGACCCACAAAAGGGGAAATCAAAAAGGCGCCTGCATCTGCTGCTGCCGCTGCCTGTTCAAAACTGAACAGGAGCGTCAAATTACATTGGACGCCAGATTTTTCCAGTTGTTCGGCGGCGCGTATACCCTCCCAGGTTGCTGCTATCTTCAGCAGAATCCTGTCGCTAGCAATACCGGCATTCTGGTATTTCTCTACTAGGCTCATACCTCGGGCGATGGTTGCTTCCGTGTCGAACGAGAGGCGGGCATCAATTTCTGTTGAGACCCGACCGGGAATCAGCTGAAGTATTTCCCGGCCAATGCCTACCGCCAGCATGTCCATGCATTCCGGCAACCAGTCCGGATGTGACTGCCTGGCGCGGTTGACTGATTGTTCCAGCAGGGGGCGATAACTTTCCAGTTCGGCAGCTTTCAGGATCAGGGATGGGTTTGTGGTGGCATCAATGGGCTGATAGTGGTTAATGGCGTCGATGTCACCAGTATCCGCAACAACGACAGTCATTTCGCGCAATTGATCCAGTTTGCTGATCATATTAAATAGGCTCGGTTAGTTGTATATGGGTTTGAGTGCTTTGCATTGCCGCCATGGCACCGTAAAGAACCTCTATACCGGCGTCTGGCCGGTGAGCATGTTCACTGATATAACGCCGAAATTTTCTCGCGCCAGGCATACCCTGATAGAGGCCAAGAATATGTCTGGTCATATGACTGAGTCTGGTGCCTTTAGCCAGTTCCTCTGTCATAAAAACAGCGAAGTTCTCCAGAATTTGCTCCCTGTTAGGCGATGAACGGTTATCGTGGTAGAGCTCTTGATCGACCCCAGCGAGTAAATAAGGGTTTTGGTAAGCCTCGCGGCCCATCATCACACCATCTACGTGGTTAAGATGTGCCTTGGTATCATTTAGTGTTGTGACGCCACCATTTAGAATAATTTCCAGTTGTGGAAAGTCCTTTTTCAGGCGATAAACCTTCTCGTATTCCAGCGGCGGAATATCACGATTCTGTTTCGGACTTAATCCCTTTAACCAGGCTTTGCGTGCATGGACAATAAAGGTCTGACAGCCTGCTTCTGCAACAGTGCCGATAAAGTCACATAAGAAGGCATAACTGTCCTGTTCATCAATCCCGGTGCGGTGTTTAATCGTGACAGGAACGGCACTCACTTCCTGCATGGCCTGAAAACACTGTGCAACCAGCCCAGGGTCTTTCATTAAAATTGCGCCGAATTTTCCTGATTGTACCCGGTCGCTGGGACAGCCGCAGTTCAGGTTGATTTCGTCGTAACAGTAACTACTGGCAATATTAACGGCCGTGGCCAGCTCAGCGGGATCACTACCGCCAAGCTGCAAAGCCACGGGGTGTTCCGCTGAGTGAAATTGTAAATGTCTTGGCCGGTCGCCGTAAATCAATGCTCCGCTAGTGACCATTTCTGTATAGAGGACACTTTGCCTGCTCAGCAACCGGTGAAAATAACGACAGTATTGATCGGTTAAGTCCATCATGGGTGCGATAGAGAACCGACGGTTTACCGGGTTGGTTAAAAGACTGCTGCTGGTTGGCATGGGTGCAACTGATTTGTCTGTAAAGTAAGTGTGTGGGCTGGAATTATATCGGCAAAAACCACCGAAATAACCCCGCTGGGTGTTCAGTCACCGGCATGTTAGCATTGCCCAGCCATTGATACTGACCATTCACGAAGAATAATATTTATGACTACGCCTGAGCAAAAAGCAGCATATCATCAGGATACGGCAGAGATTAACAGCCATGAGCTTATGGATTGCCTGTTGTTGTTGGCTGGACTGGAAGGTCGCCCGACCTCACTTTCTGCCCTGTCATCCGGCTTGCCGCTGGTAGATGGAAAACTGACGCCGGAGTTGTTTAACCGGGCGGCAAACCGGGCGGGCCTGGCCTCGATTCTGCTTGCTCGACAATTGGATAATATTCCGCAGGAAGTTTTACCCTGTGTGCTGCTACTTAACAGTGGTCAGGCCGTGGTTTTGTCCAGCCTGGATGCTGAGTTGCAGTTGGCCGTATTAACCGATCCTCAAAACAATACTTCAGAGCAAGTGGATTATGAAACACTGAAAGAACTCCACAGTGGCCATGTCTTCTATGTCAGGCCGATGCAGCAATTTGATTCCCGCACACCAAAAATTTATCAGAAAACTGGAGACCATTGGTTCTGGGGCGTCATGCGCAGTTCCTGGAAGATTTATCGCGATGTCCTGCTGGCGTCCTTCCTGATTAATTTCTTTGTTTTGGCCCAACCCCTGTTTGTCATGAATGTCTACGACCGGGTGGTGCCTAACAATGCAGTAGAGACTCTCTGGGCACTGGCTGTCGGCGTGCTCATTGTCTACACATTTGATCTGCTCTTAAAACTGCTGCGTGCCTACCTGGTAGAGCTGGCCGCAAAGCGTTCAGATGTGGTGCTCTCTGCACAACTGCTCGAAAAGGTACTTAACCTGAAGATGTCTGCTAGGCCCAATTCCACCGGTGCCTTTGCGTCCCGTCTACACGATTTCGATATGCTGCGAAATTTTGTCACCTCTTCCACCATACTGACCTTGATCGACCTGCCCTTTGTTATTCTTTTCATGGTGTTTATCTGGTACCTGGGTGGCTGGCTGATTTTTGTCCCGTTAACGGTCTTCCCGATAGCGCTGTATCTCGGCCTTCGAGCCCAGAAAAAGCTTCGTCCCACTATTGAAAATGTCATGCGGGGCAGTGCCAAGAAAAATGCCACATTAATCGAAAGTCTGGTAGGTATCGAGACCATCAAGACACTGGGTGCCGAAAGTCAAATCCAGCGAGGCTGGGAACAGGCGGTGGGTTATGTCTCCCAATGGAGTCTGCAATCGCGTTTGACATCCAACAGTGCACTTCAGGCTGTCCAGTTTCTGCAGCAGGTAGCCATGGTCGCCATTGTGGTGTGGGGTGTTTATTTGATTGCTGATCAGAACCTCACACTCGGGGGGCTGATTGCCTGTGTGATTTTGAATGGACGTGCACTGGCGCCGCTTAGTCAGATTGCTAATTTGCTGGTCAGTTATGATCATGCGGAGGCGACCCTGAAGTCCTTGAATGAGGTGATGGCCCTGCCGGTTGAGCGCGAACCGGAAAAACGTTATCTGACGCGCCCTGTCTTTCACGGGGATATCCGTATCAAGCAAGTGACGTTTAGTTACCCTGAGCAACCCAGGCCGGCACTTGAAAATGTCAATATCACGATCAACTCCGGTGAGAAAGTGGCGATCATCGGTCGAATTGGCTCTGGTAAATCGACCCTTGCCAAGCTTCTGATACGTTTGTATGAGCCCACCAGCGGGTCTGTGCTGATGGACGGTTTCGATATCAATCAGCTTGATCCGGCAGATTTGCGTCATAACGTGGCCTATGTGGCACAGGATGCAAAACTGTATTTTGGCACGCTGAGAGACAATATAACGTTTGGCCTGAATGGTATTACAGATCAGCAGGTGGTCGATGCCGCAGAGCAGGCTGGTATATTGGAGCTGGTCAATAGCCATCCATTGGGCTTTGAAATGCCGGTGGGCGAGCGGGGAGAAACACTTTCCGGGGGTCAGCGCAGCGCCATTGCGATGGCTCGGGTATTTCTTCGCAAACCCCGTGTGCTGGTGATGGATGAACCGACATCGGCCATGGATCAGGGGACAGAAGAGCGCCTGACCCAGCAGATAAAAACCCGTTTTTCGGACAGTACGTTGCTGATCATTACCCATAAGATGAGCATGTTGACTCTGGTTGACCGCCTGATTGTGGTCGATAGGGGTGTGATCATTAGCGACGGCCCAAAGTCGGAAGTGCTGGCGGCCCTCAAGGAAGGCAAAATCAGAGGGAAAAGCTGATGCCGAAGAAACAATTGGAAAAATTGCGCCGTCAACTGGACAAGACCTCTGCTGTCGACCTGAAGTACATGTCGTACTCCTCAGAGGCGGTACTGAAGCAGTCACCGTTTGTTTCTCAGGTGTTGTTATGGGTGATCGCAGCATTTCTGGTCATCATGATGATTTGGGCGAGCCTGGCCAGAATTGATGAGTTTGCCCGCGGGGAGGGTAAAATTGTCCCTTCCAGTAATATCCAGGTAGTGCAGAACCTGGAGGGTGGCATACTGGAGATGCTGTTTGTCACTGAGGGCGAGGTTGTTGATCGCGGCCAACCACTTTTACAGATTGACGACACCATTTTTGCATCGACTTACCGGGAGCGCTCGCTACAAGTCGAACAGTTGACGGTCAAAGCTGCCCGGTTGCGGGCTGAGGCCAATAGCACGGAGTTTGATGAAGAGCTGGAAAAGCTGGGCGATGTTCACAATGAAATATTGGTTGCCAGCGAGCGGGCATTATACGAATCCCGCAAACAGGCTCATCATTCGCAGCTGGATAGCCTCAATCAGAAGGTTTCACAAAAGAAGCAGGAGCTGTCCTCAATGCGGGTCAATCGACAAAGCCTGTCTGACAGCTACCGTCTGCTTCGCCAGGAGCTCGAGTTTACCCGTCCACTGGTTTCCCAGGGTGCCGTTTCCCAAGTGGAATTACTTCGCTTGGAGCGTCAGGCCAACGATCTTAAAGGTGAGCTGGATAGGGCGACAATATCTATTCCCCAGCTGGAATCTGCTTACCAGGAGGCAATTAAAAATGTCGAAAGCTATTCACAAACCTTTGCCAGCGAGTCCCGGGCAGAACTGAATGAGGTAATGGCTGAACTTGGTCGTATCGGCCAAAGTAACCAGGCGTTGGAAGATCGGGTGACCCGGACACTGGTTCGTTCGCCCATGAAGGGCATCGTCAAGCAGATTAAAGTTAAAACGATCGGCGGCGTCATTCAGCCTGGGGAGGATCTGGTTGAGATTGTGCCGTTTGATGATTCATTATTGGTGGATGCCCGTGTATCGCCTTCCGATATTGCTTTTATTCATCCCGGGCAGCAGGCAACGGTCAAGTTTACGGCTTACGATTTTTCGATTCACGGTGGTTTGCCGGCCAAGGTGATTAGGATCAGTCCGGACACGATTGTGGATGAGGAGGGCGTCAGCTACTACCAAGTCAGGTTGCGAACGGACAACAGCCATTTGGGCAACGAAAATGATCCTTTGCCAATTATTCCGGGGATGATTGTTCAGGTCGATATCCTGACCGGTCAAAAAACGATTCTGGACTATCTGCTCAAACCCATTCTGAAAACCAAAGAGTTGGCATTCAGGGAACGCTAGTTGCCGTAATTGAAATAGATCACTACTTAAGTGGTCATTTTACAGATCCAAACGGTAACTGGTTCACTCAAATTCTGTGTTATAAATCTAACTATATATAATCACTATGATTTTATATTCTTAAGGCAATACAAGAAGGACAGGAAGTAATAATGTTTTTTAACCGATATCTGACATTTTTTTCTATTGCCGGGGCTGCCTGCTTCTCGATGCAATTGAATGCACAAACAATAAATATGCGGGATGCTATTGCCGAAACGTTGCAATCCAATCCGGAGGTTCAAGCCGAACTTCGTGAAGTTGATGCACGGGAAAGACAAATAAGGGAAGCGTTGGGTGGCTATTATCCCTCTGTTGACCTATTGGCCGGGTTTGGATATCAGGAGAGAGACCCCACATCGCGTCAGTTTTCTGACCCTGACCGCACACGAAATGAACTGGAGAGGCATGAGGCTCAGTTAAACGTCAAACAACTGGTGTTTGACGGATTTAGCACTCCAAATGAACACAAAAATCAGATGGCCAGGCACGAAAGTGCTGAGCATCGTGCCTATTCGGTGGGCGAGAATATTGCTCTAGAGGTAGTCAGGTCCTATCTGGAGGTCATCAAGCAGCAAGACATCCTTGCGTTGGCTAAGCAAACATTGGCTACACATGAAAATATTTATGACAAGATGAAAAAACGTGCCGATTCCGGGGTGGGCAGTACCGCTGATTTTGATCAGATATCCGGTCGTTTGGCCTTAGCAAAAACGAACGTGATTAATCAGACAGCAAATCTACTGGATGCTAAAACAAATTTTCAGCGGGTAGTTGGACGTTATCCCCAGGAAGGTGAGTTGGTTGCGCCCGGCACCTACAGTAAATATTTGCCTGCTACAGTTGATGAAGCTATTGCCAGAGCTATCGAGGCACATCCGTTGCTGAAATCCGCTGCATCAGATGTCAAAGCTGTGAACTTTCAGTACGAACAGACAAAAAGTACCTTTTACCCCCAGTTTCATGTGGAGCTGGAGCGTGACCTGAATAAGAATATCGATGGCGTGGACGAGCAGGTTGATGATCTGACGGTCATGTTGCGTATGCGCTATAACCTTTATCGAGGTCGTTCCGATGAAGCAAAGAAACAGCAATTTGCCCACCTGGTGGAAAAGGCAAAAGAAGTACGTAACAACACCTATCGTCAAGTAGAACAGGAAACACGCTTGGCGTGGGTTGCCTATGAGGCCGTTCGCGATCAAATCCCGGTGCTTGAGGATTATGTTCGGGATTCTGAATCAACAAAAGCAGCGTATATTCAGCAGTTCGATCTTGGTCGCCGCACGCTCCTTGATCTTTTGAATACTGAAAATGAAATGATCACTGCTAAACAGTCTCTGGTCACTGCCAGGCAGGATCTTCTCTACAATGAATACAGGATATTTCGCGCCATTGGAGAACTGCTCTACACCGTTGGTGTAGAACTCTAATAGCAGGACGCATATCAAAATAAGAGATGCGACCAAGTTTGAGCCGAGAGGGTTAAAATCATGAACGAGAAAACTTCACAAGCAAGCACCGTCGAGTCCGGTCAAGACCAGCAAATTCTCGGGTTTGTTGCATCGACTGAAGGCGCCACAGTGGTAGTTGTTTCTCCAGACGGTACCCTCCGCGAGCTCAAAATGGGTGATCCCATTCATGAGGGCGATATCCTCCAGGTAACTGATGGTAGCCATGTCGCGATTAATTTTGCCGATGGCTCTGTTCGCCAGTTAAATAGTGGTGATTCTTTTGTTGTCGGCCTAGACAGTTATCAACAGCTGGCAGCTATCGAGTCTGCAGAAGAGGAAAACCCCGAATTCCAGGACTTGCTGGCTACACTCGCCGCTGGTGAGGATATATCGGAAGAACAGGAAGCAACAGCCGCTGGTGCTGAGGACGGTGCTTCTGGAACGGGTGATGAAATCGGTCAGGGCCTCCAGTTCTCCTTGCTCGGCGGAGAAGTGACTCCGACGGCGGGTATTGACCCCGACTATGTGCCGCCTCCATTGCCTGATCCTACTGCTAATGCGGATATCAGTGAAAATGGGAATAATAATGGAGAGGCCAATAACAATGTAGCGGTGGTCACGAATGATGCGCGTTCGGTAACGGAGGATCAGGATCTGAATCCGGTGGACAGTGTTCCGGATACGGTGCTGAGTGTGGCCGGCGCGATCAGTGTGTCGGATGACGACCCGGGCGAAGGGGCTTTTGATCTGGCGACGCTGTCGTTTGGGGGTCGGACGAACTCGAACGCATTGGACACCGACACGACTGAGCTGGGGACACTGACGCTGCTGGATGACCAGGGCAACTACAGTTTTGCGGTGGACAATGCGGCGGTGCAGTATCTGGCGGCGGGCGACACGGTGGTTCAGACCTGGACGGTTGACTCTGTGGACGGCAGTGGCACGAGCACCATCACGATTACCATCAATGGCGTAGATGATGGCGGCACTAATAACAATGTAGCGGTGGTCACGAATGATGCGCGTTCGGTAACGGAGGATCAGGATCTGAATCCGGTGGACAGTGTTCCGGATACGGTGCTGAGTGTGGCCGGCGCGATCAGTGTGTCGGATGACGACCCGGGCGAAGGGGCTTTTGATCTGGCGACGCTGTCGTTTGGGGGTCGGACGAACTCGAACGCATTGGACACCGACACGACTGAGCTGGGGACACTGACGCTGCTGGATGACCAGGGCAACTACAGTTTTGCGGTGGACAATGCGGCGGTGCAGTATCTGGCGGCGGGCGACACGGTGGTTCAGACCTGGACGGTTGACTCTGTGGACGGCAGTGGCACGAGCACCATCACGATTACCATCAATGGTACAGACGATGGACCCGTGGCGAATCCTGATACCAATTTTGTAAATAAAAGTATTGTTGAATCAGACGCTCCAATAATTTATGGGAATGTCATAGCAGGTGGTGATAACGGCATAGATTCGGCAGATTCATTTGCTGGTGCCGAGCAATATGCCGATGTCGCTGACACAGATATAGATCTTGGCGATACTCTGAGGATAGTCAGTATAAATAACCAGTCAGTCAGTTTGGGAACAACGGCGGCTAATGGAACTCAACTTGCCGGCCTATATGGTGTTTTGACCATTGGCGCTGATGGTTCATATGCATACGATCTGGATGACAGTAACCCTCTGTTAGCCAGCCTGAATACCGGAGAAGAGTTGAATGAGGTGTTCGACTATACGGTTTCTGATTCAAGCGGTGCAGAGAGTTCATCAACATTGACGATTACAGTGAATGGTCAGAACCAGGATCAACCTCCGCCTCCGCCTCCGCCTCCATTAGAACTTGGTGTTATAAAAAATTTATACGTTGGTCTTGATGAGCTGGTTATCAAAAATCTTCAAGTCGGTTTTGTAGATGCTACTTTTAGAAATGGCACGGCAGATACTTCAGAATATAATACCGATTCCGATCCATATATTGACCAGTTGGGCTGGGGCAGGCCTGTCAGTAGTACCGGCCAGTCGGGTTACACTTTGGTTGACAACAGCCTTTTCAGTTCAGAAACCGGGTCAACAGTAGACGTTGGCTCAACTTTCAAGATCGCGGACTTCCAGCATTTAAATTTTCCTATTGCTGTCAATTCGTCAATCCTCCAGGAAGTCTACCTGGTCCTTAATATGGATATAGTGATCAATGGGGTCCACCTGGAAAAACCGATAGACTTGAAACTGCTGATGAGTCACGACGAAACCCCTAATGATAGTGGTGATCCACGGGATATTATTTCACTTCCGCCACAGATGATCACTGTCAACATGGATGGCTTCGATTATGATTTCCATGTATTGGGATTCCGGGATGTTGATGGCAATTTGGTTGATGCAATTTACACGAATGAAAATGCAGTAAATGACTTTGAGATTGTCGGCAGCTTCACTTCGTCATCTGAAAACCCTCAGGTACTGGATAGTGTTTCCGGAACCGTCGGGGTGGGGAATGATGATGTCGTCACTTGGGCTGATACGTCCAGTGAATACGGCACTCTGACCGTCAGCGAAGATGGCAGTTATGAATATATACTGAATGGTGATATCAAGAACGTGCTAGGCGTTGGTGAGAATCTGGTGGATAGCTTCGAATATACGGTTACCAATCAGAATGGTAGCACTACCAGTACACTGGAAATTAATATTTCCGGCTATCAGAATATATACGGCTCTTCTGGAGACGATTCCCTGACGGGTACATCAGCGAATGAATATTTGACCGGTGCAGCCGGTGATGATGTTCTCAATGGCGCCGGGGGCGAAGATGTTCTTGTAGGTGGTCCCGGCAACGATATACTGACGGGCGGTCTCGGGGCAGATGTGTTCAAGTGGGTAGCCGGCGATGAAGGAGTAGGTGCGACGACCGATACTGTTACTGATTTTAACCAGTCTAGTGGCAGCTATGATCCATCAGAGGGCGATATTCTTGATCTCTCAGATCTTCTTGTGGGCCTGGATTCATCAGGCATGACTTTAGCCGAAGCCCTGGATGCATCCTTTCTGACGATCACATCAGATGGAACTGATACGAGTATTGTCGCCGATGTTGATGGTGCCGCGGAGGGGACTACGACCCAAACAATTGTGCTGCAAGGTGTGGATTTAACAAATGGTGGTGAGTTTTCTTCGGCAGAAGTCATCGAAAGCCTCATTAGTAATAATAATCTCGTTGTAGATTGATCGTTTGAAAATTAAAAAACCCGGTCAAATGGCCGGGTTTTTTTACAATAACGTCCATGCTGGATTGGTCGTTATTATTCTTTACTCTAACTCCTTCGCCATTCTTGCATTCAGGTCCCGCCAAAGATTGAGCTGGTCTGATTTGCCTGCGTTGAGTTGTTCATTACGTGTTCTGGCCAGCCATAAATTATCGGCGTTAAAACTGTAAATCGGTCGAAGGTCATTTCGCTCATTGGCCGGTTTGATGTGTTTATTGATATTGTCGAGAATCAGGGGTACAGAAGTTGGGGTGGCATAGTAGGCCAGTACCATGTGTGCCTGATTCAGCAAAGTCGCCTTGACATAGGTGATCCGCAATTTTGAAACATCCATTCCAATTTCTTTGAGCGTGAAATACTTGGCAATAGAGAAATCCTCACAGTCACCGGCATCTCTGGCAAGAAATTCGATAGGAGTCGCCCAGTAATCATTCTTGCCCCATAGCTCAATGTCGCTGACAAAACGGGCGCCATTAAAAAAATCATTCACTGCCGTGAGTTGCTCGATATCCGCTTTGCCGCGATATTCGTGAGTCATATTTTGCCAATATTCAATGCGCAGCTGAGCAGGTGCTCCATATTTTTTATGGATGCTGGTGAGCATTTTGTCACTGATTCCGGAGTGATCAGCGTTGCCTGTAAATATGACGAAAAACAGAGAAGCCAGCAGTCCAATGCGACCGAAAAAAATTGCTTGTAGAGCTGATGAAGACTTCAATTTCTTTCCGTTTTTTGCGACGTTATCGGCCTATTTACAGCGACTTTGATCTTATCATAGAGATTGCCTGGCAAGGCTATGATGCGAGTCGATGTAGCGTGATCCAGTGCTCAATTGGCAAGTGGGCCAGTTTGGATTAGACTCGATCAATTGAACACAAAAGGAATGTTGCGTGACTCTGTTCCGCCAGCTGATTATCGCTATTGTCTTGTTATTTGTCTGTCTGTACGCAGGCAATACGCTTGTCAGTCTTTATAACAACCAGCAACTGGTTGCTGAACAGATGCAAGTCCATGCGCAGGACACTGCTACTTCACTTGGGCTTTCCATGACCCAAGCGGCGCAGGAAAAGGATATCGCCACCATGGATACCATGTTCAATGCGGTATCTGACAGCGGTTATTTTCAGCGTATTTATTTTTCCGATCTCGACGGGAATACCCTGATCGACAGAGAATTTCCGGTTTCTCTTGAGGGTGTTCCAGACTGGTTTTTGTCATTCATCGACCTGCCCATTAACGAGGGGAGGGCAGAAGTAACGTCTGACTGGATGCAACTGGGGGAGGTGGTCGTTGTCAGTCATCCCGGTCAGGCTTACCTGAAACTTTGGCGGGTTACCACGACACAGTTAATCTGGTTTGCTGCTATTACACTGTCTGTCTGTTTGTTGGCCTATATTGCGCTCAAATGGTTGCTCGTGCCACTTGCCCGGGTTGAGCAGCAAGCCAATGATATTTTCAATAAAAAATTTGTTGTTCTGGAGCCCCTGCCGAAAACTCGTGAGCTTGGCAGCGTCGTCCGGGCCATGAATAGGATGGCACTTCACCTCAAGGCCGTTTTTGAAGATCAGCTGTCGCTCATCGACCGACTGCAAAAACAGTCTTTTCAGGATGCGGTTACCGGCCTGTCCAATCGAAATGATTTTGACAATCGCCTGCGAAGCTATGTCGACGATCAAGAGGAGGGCATGCATACCGGCGCTCTGGCTATTGTCGCATTGCACGATATTTCATGCGTTAACGAGTATGCCGGGCGTGGAGAGGGAAACGCGATTCTCAAATCTGTCGGCCAGCGTTTGCAAAGCGCAGTGATTGATCATCCCCGGGCTATTGTAGCCAGACGGCAGGGCCCGGAGTTCTCCCTGTTTATCCCCGATATCACCCCTGGAGAAGGCGACGTTTTGGCAGAAAAGATATTTGGGGCCGTCCAGGATATCAGTTGGCTACATAACGAGAAGTGTCCATTGTCTTTCCACATGGGATATACCTTTCATACGAATATCACCAGTGGTCCCGAAATGCTGGGTGAAGCCGATATTGCACTGCGGCAGGCCAAGCTGGGTAGTACCAGCCGTTGGACCAAGTTTGCCGATGTGCAAAATGGTGATATTCCCGTACTGGGAAAACCCCTCAATGAGTGGGAAGTATTTCTCCATCAAGCCATTCAAAACCGGCTTGTGGCGCTTCACTACCAGCCTATAGTCAGTATTCAGGATAAAGCGCTAATGGCCCAGGAAGTGTATGTGCGCTTCCTCAATGGCAAGGATTTACTGGCGGCTGCTGTGGTGGTTCCCATCGCAGAAAGACTGGGGCTGATGCCTGGCCTTGACAGGCTGATTCTGGAGTCTCTGGCCTCGGCTGAGCGCGAAAAAGAGACCTCCACTAAACTGTGTGTCAATCTGTCGATAGTATCGGTGAAAACCTCTGGTTTTCTGAGGTGGCTTGATAACTTCCTGGCATCTCAGCGGAGGCTGGCAGCGAAGTTGGTATTTGAGGTTCCTGAATATGCCATGAAAGCAAACGGTGCGTCTCTCAGGACTTTTAGTCAGCTTTTGCAAAAGCACGGTACTTCACTCGGCATCGACCATTTTGGCCTGGAGTCTGCGGCTTTTGGCTATCTGAGTAGTCTGCCATTGAATCATCTCAAGGTTCACCGCAGTTTTCTGCGCGAGCTGGACACGAATCTGGACAACCAGTTTTATATCAAGTCACTCGCTGGGCTTGCCCATAACAGTGGCTTGCAGCTGTGGGTGGAAGGTGTTGAAAACGAACAGGAATGGGGTCAGCTTGCCGAGTTGGATGTGGATGCTGCCCAGGGTTATTTTTTGGGCCCGCCAGCCTTGAGAACTGTTGATTAGTCCTGTTCTGCGTATAATCACGCTCTTTCCCTTTTGACCCAATTCACCCCAAACGGAATGTTTATTTGATGTCTGTTCGCACACGCATTGCTCCATCCCCCACTGGCGACCCCCACGTTGGGACTGCCTATGTAGCCCTTTTTAATCTCTGTTTCGCCCGAAGCCAGGGTGGTGAGTTTATCCTGCGTATTGAAGATACTGACCAGGTTCGTAGTACCCCGGAATCTGAAAAAATGATTTTGGACTCCTTGCGCTGGCTAGGTCTCGAGTGGTCCGAGGGGCCCGATGTTGGTGGACCTTATGGTCCTTATCGACAGAGCGAGCGAACAGATATTTATCAACAACACGCTATGGAACTGGTTGATAAAGGCCATGCATTTTACTGCTTTGCCACGTCTGAAGAGCTTGACGAGATGCGTCGTGAGCAGGTGGCGAGAGGGGAAACCGCAAAATATGATGGCCGTGGTTTATCGTTGTCGGCCGAGGACGTTAAAAAGCGTCTGGCAGCGGGAGAACCTTACGTTATCCGTATGAAAATTCCCGATGAGGGCAGTTGTGTTTTTCACGACCTGTTGCGCGGGCAGATTGAAATTCCCTGGTCACAGGTTGATATGCAGGTACTACTGAAGGCAGACGGTATGCCAACCTACCACCTTGCCAATGTGGTAGACGATCATCTGATGAAAATCACCCATGTCATTCGTGGTGAGGAATGGATCAACTCAGCACCAAAGCACCTTCTCCTCTATCAATATTTTGGCTGGGAGATGCCTGAGCTCTGTCATATGCCATTGCTGCGAAATCCCGACAAAAGTAAGCTCAGCAAGCGAAAAAATCCCACCAGCATCAACTATTACCGGCATATGGGTTATATGCCCGAAGCTGTGGTCAATTATCTCGGGCGTATGGGATGGTCCATGCCGGACGAGAGTGAGAAGTTTGGCCTTCAGGACATGCTTGATCAGTTTGACTTGCGTGCTGTGCATCTGGGTGGGCCGGTTTTTGACACTGAAAAGCTGGACTGGCTAAATGGTCGCTGGATCCGTGAAAACCTGGATGAGCAGGCATTTGCCAATCGTGTTGCCGAATGGGCGATAAACCGTGACAACCTCGCCAGGATGATTCCACTGATCAAGGAAAGAGTGGAAAAGTTTTCCGATATTGCGCCGTTACTTGGATTTATGTTTTCGGGCATGCCGAAACTCGATACTTCCCACTTCGAGCATAAAAAACTGGACAACGAAACGGTGCGGAGAATTCTGCAATACAGTTCCTGGCGCCTGGATGGATTGCGCCATTGGAGCCGGGATGGCTTGTATGAGGAGCTGAATCAGTTGGCACAGGGGATGGAATTAAAGTTGAAGGATTTTTTATCCCCCTTGTTTGTTGCTGTCGCCGGATCTTCCTCGGCTCCGCCCCTGTTTGATGCCATGGCTATCCTTGGGCCTGACATGGTCAGGGCGCGTATCAGGAGCGCTCTGGAGGCCTCTGGCGGGGTTTCTAAAAAGCAGCTAAAGGCCTGGGATAAAGATTACCGTCTTCTCTCTGCAGCCCGTACTGAACACCCTGAAGAACAGGCTTGACACTCCGTGGGGCTGTGCCTAAAATTGCGCCCTCTTTTACGGGGCTATAGCTCAGCTGGGAGAGCGCAACACTGGCAGTGTTGAGGTCAGCGGTTCGATCCCGCTTAGCTCCACCAATAAATCGTTGTAATTTAACGTCATAAAAGGCCCGCTTTTGAGCGGGCCTTTTTCGTTTCTCAGTTTAAGTCCCTATTAAGTCCAAATTTTTTTGATCTTGGAATACTTTTGGCAAGTGGCGGCCAAAAGATAAGCTGCACTGCAAATCCCTAGAAAAGTAACCTTGGTGCTGGTTTGGCCCTCGGCTTCGGGACACCATCTATGTCAAATAGGTATACGCGCCCGATAGGCTGTTTTTTTATACAGAATATCGAGTTGCTGTTAAATCGCCTTCTCGGTTTATACTCAGTCAATACGCGTTATCCTGCCACTCAGAAAAAATGATCCAAATAAAACAGAGTGTTGCAGGTTTACGAGGAAAGATAACGAGGTTCTATTATTTTACATAACAAAGCGCACCAGTCACGACCGCCGTACCGGCGGTCGCCGTGCTAAGCGTTAAAATCATTCTAGCTCCGAGCAAATATTATGGAAACAAAGAAATACGAAGCAGAGTGGTGTTTGCTTCAAAACCAATTTGAAAGCTACGAAAAGCACTCATTGTATATAAAGCTAAGCAGCATCCTGATGTTATTCTTATCAGAAATATTTAGTGTCAGTATGACATCAATATTCTTAATCTTATTGGTTCTATGGTTACAAGATGCAATCTGGAAAACCTTTCAATCACGAATAGAGCCTAGATTATTAAAAATTGAAAAGAACATTAGAGAAAAAACTGAAGGAAGTGAGTTTCAATTCAACAGAGAATATCAATTAGTAAAAACCAGTGGTCTATCAAAAATCCTAGAATATTCCAAACAAGCTATACGGCCAACGCTAGCGTTTCCACACATTGTATTGATGATTATTCTTGTTGGCTGCTCTGTTGTTGGGTGAGAAATTTAACAGGTAAAGGCAGCGGAAAATTAAAAGCGGTGCTTTTTATTTTCCGCTACTTAAAGCGTTAGGCGTCACACGCTCGGAGGAATAATGTCTAGCAATACTCGCCTTAGTTCAGATCTTCCGACGCGCCTACTCGGCACCTGGCGCATGCTGTCTTGGAAACGCGTGCTGGTGTTATCCGGAGAAGAGTCAGACGCGCTTGGGCCCAACCCGTTCGGTTATATCAACTACGCGCCAGATGGAAGGTTGATGGTCTTCGTTCTCAAGAGCGGACGCCCCAAGCCGAAATCGAGTCCACCTTCACCGGAGGAGAAGATCGCGCTGTTCGATTCGTTCTTCGCCTATGTCGGTTCGTACGAAGTGCTGGCTGACAGAGTTATCCACACACTGGATGGTAGCTGGAATGAGCTGTGGACCGGAACCAAACAGACAAGACTGCTCTCGTTTTCAGGTGAGAACCTCATCTACTCCACACCGGAAACCGTCGATCCAATGGACGGCCGGCTTTGCACCTACAGGGTTGAGTTTGAGAGAGCCTGAGCTGAGCGACGAAAGTGACAAGCGGACCTCCACCGGCAAGCGGCTCAGCTCAAACGTTAACCTATGTGGTCCAAGAGTGAGGAATATAGAAATGGCCTGATCGCAGCAGAAAAAAGTCCCAAGATGATTGCGATATGACCATAGTTTTACTCTCAGGGGGCGCACCGGGTATTTCTATTCTGGACTGGGCGAGACATGACCCTCTCATGCCGATGTGTCGGGTGGCCTCTATTTCGGATATTGCTCGGGAGAGGAGGATTTGCGGTACGAAGGAGTCAGGCGCTACGTTTCGGTTCATTCAATCGAAAGGCTGGGATGCGACTGTGTTAATCGGAGAAGCGGCTCATTCTTCCGGTTTTCCAGCGGAGCAATGCATAGCCGACCGTGGCACACCCGAGGGAAGTGAAGAAGGCAATGCCGTAAACCAGGCCGGTTGTCTGATATACGGGGCCATACATAAAAAACTCCAGCACCATATAAGAACATATCCCCAGTAACATTCCCCATGCATATTGTGGTAGAGCGGTGCCGTAGATATACCCGGCGAGAAGCGATGGGATCGAAAGTATGGCGATGACAGAGGATACATTCTCTGCGTAGATGGCTGCCCATGTGGCAGAACCGAACATCAGAAGTGCACCAACGATGTAGGCCTGAATTTTTTGCATTATCTGACTGCCTTCTGTTTCCACATATTCCTCAGCTGAGTCTTCCATGAATTGGTGCAGTGCACTATTGGACGTTAGTCGTGCCGATGTCATTCAATAGACACAAAAAAACCGCCCAAAAGGGCGGTTTCATTGACAGGGTTAATACTACATATCGACCGCTTCCATACTGACTTCTGTTGCATCCAGTTTCCAGACGCCGTCTGTCAGGATCAGATGATCAACTTCTTTTTCAATAATGCCATCGGTGTTAAAGACGTCACTGGCTCTGGTCCAGGCATTGACCTTGGCCGTTTCACCGTCAATTTCGACTGACGATATGCCGTATTCGTGCAGAATGACAGATGCCATATCCACGATATTCTTCCAGTCAGCTGCATATTCTTTTTTTGTACGACCATCGATCATTCTTGGTGTCAGGAGGTCGTAAGCATCTTCGTATTTCCGTGCTTTTAATGCAGCGTAGTAACCGTTGACGACGCCTTCAGGTGTATTCTCCGCTGCATATGCGGTCGCTGTGAATAATAATGACAGTACTATGGTGATGGGAAGAAGTAGTTTGCTCGCTGGTTTAATGCTCATTTGTAGCCTCCGGATGTACCTTTTTACTGAGACTCGATTTTTCAGATCAAGTTCAGGTTAGCTTTTTTCTGATGTTACTACAGAATAATCGAATTAGCTGTAGCTGTAAGCTCCTTGCGTTTTAACTGGATAGAATTAAAAAAGCCACTCAAAGAGTGGCTTTTTGGGTATGCAGAGATTGGTAGTGTATCTGACCTTACTCGGGATAGTCCCGTTTTGGTGATCCAGTGTAGAGTTGTCTTGGACGACCGATACGGTAAGGGTTGCTCAGCATTTCATTCCAGTGAGAGATCCAGCCAACAGTGCGCCCGGTAGCGAAGATGACAGTGAACATCTCAGTGGGTATGCCAATGGCTTTCATGATGATGCCCGAGTAGAAATCCACATTGGGGTAGAGTTTTTTCTCAACAAAATACTCGTCTTCCAGTGCAATCTGTTCCAGTCGTTTGGCGATTTTAAGCAATGGGTCATTTTCAATGCCGAGCTCAGCCAGTACTGCGTCGCAGGCTTCTTTCATGACCTTGGCGCGAGGATCGAAGTTTTTATAGACCCGGTGGCCGAAGCCCATCAGCCGGAAGGGGTCGTCCTTGTCTTTGGCGCGTACTACGTACTTGTCGATGTGTTTTTCATCGCCGATTTGCTCGAGCATCTCCAAGACAGCCTGATTGGCCCCGCCGTGGGCGGGCCCCCACAGTGCTGCGATGCCAGCAGCTATACAGGAATAGGGGTTGGCGCCGGAAGAGCCAGCGAGGCGGACGGTTGAAGTGGAGGCATTTTGTTCGTGGTCGGCGTGAAGGAGGAACAACAGATCCATTGCCTTCGCAATAACGGGGTTGATGTTGCTCTCTTCACAGGGAGTGCCAAACATCATGTGTAGGAAGTTCTCTGCGTAACCCAGTTTGTTATCGGGGTACATATAAGGTTGACCAATAAAATGTTTGTGACACATGGCTGCCAGTGTTGGCATTTTGGCAATCAGCCGATGTGCGGTAATAAGCCGGTGCTCAGGATCGTTGATATCCATGGAGTCGTGGTAAAACGATGACAGGCCGCCTACCGCGCCACAGAGCATAGCCATAGGGTGTGCATCGTAACGAAAGCCGGACATGAACTGCTCAATGGAGCGATTCACCATGGTGTGCATTCTTATAATCTGCTCAAAATCCTTTTTTCCCTCGGGAGAGGGGAGTTCCCCATTTAGCAGCAGATAACAGGTCTCAAGGTAATCGGATTTTTTTGCGAGTTGTTCTATAGGGTAGCCGCGATGGAGCAATACGCCCTTGTCGCCATCAATAAAAGTGATTTTTGATTCACAGGCAGCAGTGGCGCCAAAGCCGGGGTCGAACGTAAAACAACCTGTTTCGGGCACTTTCGAAATATCGATGACATCCTGTCCGAGAGTACTTTTAAGTATCGGTAATTCAAGATGAATATCCGTGCCCTCTACAGAAAGATGGACCTTCTTATTGCTCATTGGGTTCTCCTACGAATCAGGGAGCGAGATGCAAGCATCAAGCGTGCAAACTATTTCTGAGGCGCAAAACTATAGCCTTCTCTCTGGATTTGTCAATTTTACTACAAATACAGCGAGTGAATAGCGGCTATCTTTTGTAGATATAACTCTATCAATGCTGAATGTCGGGCTGGTTTAATTGTAATCCTGTTACAATACTTCTATAATTTTTCCCCGATTTTTAGCCCGGTATGCCGGCGACGGTTTAGCCGATTTTCCCTGCGTTATATTTCTGCATTCTGCCCAATCTGCGGACTTAAGGTGTGTATATCGTGAACAAGAAAAGACCTGTAAATCTCGATATCGGAACAATAGAGCTTCCGATAACCTCTTATGTATCTATTTTACATCGTGTTTCCGGTGTTGCGCTGTTCGGTGCAATCGCTGTGTTCTTGTGGTTGCTGGATACCAGCTTGTCCTCTGAAGAGGGATTTAATGCTATCAGGGAAACGATGGGCAGCCCGATTTGCCAGTTGATTGTCTGGGCAGCGTTAGCGGGCCTGGCCTACCATATTGTTGCGGGTGTCCGGCACTTGATTATGGATTTTGGTGTGGGCGAAACCCTTGAAGGTGGTCGCCTGGGCGCAAAAATTGTCCTGTTTGTTGCTGTTGTTCTAATTATTCTCGCGGGGGTATGGGTATGGGTATGATTACCAATGTTACAAGCTTCAGTCGCAGTGGTCTTTCAGACTGGCTGCTGCAACGTATTACCGCCGTGGTTATGGCTGCCTACACAGTATTCATCACGGCCTACCTGCTGTTTAATTCCGGTCTTGAATACAGTCAGTGGCTCGGGTTGCACAGCCATATCGCCATGAAAATCTTTAATGTCCTGACAGTGCTGTCTATCGCTGTCCACGCCTGGATCGGTTTGTGGGCGGTCTTGACCGATTACGTCACAGAGCGTCTGCTTGGTCCAAAGGCCACAGCGCTGCGTATTTTTCTTCAGCTGGGGATGATTACAGTCACTCTGGTTTATGTCATATGGGCTCTTGATATCGTATGGGGAATCTAAATCCATGAGTAGTGTAAGAACCATTTCGTTTGACGGCGTAATCGTCGGTGGTGGTGGTGCTGGTATGCGAGCCGCACTCCAACTGGCCCAGTCTGGCTATAAGACAGCGGTGATTTCCAAGGTCTTTCCGACGCGCTCACACACAGTTTCAGCGCAAGGTGGGATTACCTGTGCGATTGCCAGCGACGATCCCAACGATGACTGGCGCTGGCATATGTATGACACGGTGAAAGGTTCAGATTATATCGGTGACCAAGAGGCCATTGAATATATGTGTTCTGTCGGGCCTGAAGCAGTATTTGAGCTGGAGCATATGGGCCTTCCTTTTTCTCGTACCGAAGAGGGCCGTATTTATCAGCGGCCGTTCGGTGGACAGTCCAAAAATTTTGGTGAAGGTGGGCAGGCGGCAAGAACCTGTGCTGCTGCCGACCGCACAGGTCATGCGCTGTTACACACGCTCTACCAAAATAATATTAAAAACAATACGGTGTTCTTTAATGAGTGGTTTGCAGTCGACCTCGTGAAAAATGCCGATAATGCAGTTGTAGGCGTTATTGCCATCAATATTGAAACGGGCGAAACCGTTTACGTGAAATCTAAGGCCACGGTGCTCGCCACCGGCGGTGCAGGAAGGATTTATGCGTCGACTACCAATGCGCACATCAATACCGGTGACGGTGTCGGTATGGCCCTCCGGGCTGGTTTCCCGGTTCAGGATATTGAAATGTGGCAATTCCACCCGACCGGTATCGCTGGTGCCGGTACGCTGGTGACAGAGGGCTGTCGCGGTGAGGGCGGTTATCTGATCAATAAAGATGGTGAGCGTTTTATGGAACGCTATGCCCCCAATGCTAAAGACCTGGCGGGTCGGGATGTGGTTGCCCGGTCCATGGTTCTGGAGATTCTGGAAGGCCGTGGTTGTGGTGAAAAAGGCGATCACGTGTTGCTGAAGTTGGATCATCTCGGTGAAGAGATTCTCGAGAGTCGTCTGCCCGGTATCTGTGAGTTGTCTCGTACGTTTGCTCATGTGGATCCGGTTAAAGAGCCCATCCCTGTAGTGCCCACTTGTCATTATATGATGGGAGGTGTTCCCACTAATGTTTCTGGTCAGGCGCTTACCCTTGATGCCGATGGTAACGATCGGGTTATTGATGGCTTGTATGCCTGCGGGGAGGTTGCCTGTGTGTCTGTTCATGGGGCAAACCGCTTAGGTGGCAACTCGTTGCTGGATCTGGTGGTGTTTGGTCGCTCATCAGGTCTGTTTATCGAGCAGGCTCTGCGTGAGGGGATTGACCTTAAAGAGGCCACTGATGCAGATATTGATGCTGCTATGTCTGGCATAAATCGAATCAATAATTCGACTGAAGGTGAGACCACCGCAGAGTTGCGGGCTGAGCTGCAAGGTATCATGCAGAACTATTTTGGTGTGTTCCGCCGTGGCGATTACATGCAGGAGGGTATTGAGAAACTTAAGGCCCTTCGTCCCCGGATAGAAAACGTTCGTCTCGATGATAAAAGCAATGCTTTTAATACAGCTCGTATTGAGGCGCTGGAACTGCAGAATCTTCTGGAGGTTGCGGAGGCTACTGCCATCACCGCCGAGGTCAGAACAGAAAGCCGCGGCGCTCACGCCCGTGAGGACTTTACAGAGCGCGACGATGCAAATTGGTTGTGCCACTCTGTCTATTTTCCCGAGACTAAAGAAGTTGGTAAGCGAGGTGTGAACTTTGCACCCAAAACCATGGAAGCCTTCGCGCCCAAGGCGCGTACCTACTGATAAGGGTTTGAACCATGTTGAAAGTTAGTATTTATCGCTACAATCCTGAAACGGACGAAGCCCCATACATGCAGGACTATGAAGTGGATACTGCCGGCAAGGATGTGATGGTGCTAGATGTTTTAGAGCAGCTCAAAGCGCAGGATTCAACGTTGTCTTACCGCCGTTCCTGCCGTGAGGGTGTCTGCGGTTCAGACGGCGTAAATATCAATGGTAAGAATGGCTTGGCTTGTATTACGCCGCTCTCGGCAGCAGTGAAAAATGACAAGTTGGTACTTCGCCCGCTGCCTGGCTTGCCAGTTATTCGGGATCTGGTAATCGATATGGGCCAGTTCTATGCCCAGTATGAAAAGATTCAACCGTATCTGGTAAACAACCAGCCGGCGCCCGCAATTGAACGCCTGCAGTCTCCGGAAGATCGAGCCAAGCTTGATGGTCTCTATGAATGTATCCTGTGTGCATGCTGTTCTACCAGTTGTCCCTCTTTCTGGTGGAATCCGGACAAGTTTATCGGGCCTGCAGGCTTGCTACAGGCCTATCGTTTTCTGGTGGATAGCCGTGACACGGATACTGAGCAACGACTTGCCAATCTGGACGATCCGTTTAGTGTTTTCCGTTGTCACGGAATTCAAAACTGTGTGGCGGTTTGTCCCAAAGGGTTGAACCCAACTAAAGCAATTGGTCATATCAGAAATATGCTACTGAGAAGTGCTACTTAAAGTACATTACAGTACAATCTGCCAAGGCTTCCCTGGGGGGGAGTCTTGGTGATTTTGTGATCTGACTGACTACAGGAAACATTTCGATGCCTGAAAGCATCATGCAGCAATTTTTGCGCACTTCTCATCTTTCCGGTGGGAATGCTGCATATATCGAAGGTTTGTACGAAACCTATCTACACGACCCGAATGCAGTGCCTGACGAGTGGCGCTCTTTCTTCAGCTCACTTCCCGGTGTTAACGGACATAATGGGCTTGATGTATCCCATGCGACTATTCAGGAGCACTTTGAGTTGCTCGGTCGTCGCAGGGCAAGGCCTGTTCCCGCACCTGGTTCCGGTGGCGTCAATATAGAACATGAGCGGAAGCAGGTTAAAGTACTCCATCTCATTAGTTCCTACCGCAACCGCGGCCATCAGCAAGCAAGCCTTGATCCTTTGGGCATAATGAAGCGGGAGACGGTTCCAGATCTGCAACTTTCTTACCATGGTTTGACGGAAGCCGATCTTGATACGACCTTTCAATGTGGCACGTTGTTCATCGGTAAGCAGGAAGCCACGCTGAAGGAGATTATCTCTGCTTTGGAGGAGACTTACTGTCGCCACGTTGGTGTTGAGCTGATGCACATCACTGATTTGGCCGAAAAGCAGTGGTTTCAGCAACGTCTTGAGAGCGTCCGTTCGAAGCCCGTTTATGATACTGAAACGCGGAAACACGTATTGCAGCGACTGACAGCCGCAGAAGGGCTGGAGCGGCATCTGGACTCCAAGTATCCCGGTACCAAGCGATTTGGTCTGGAGGGCGCAGAATCACTGATTCCCATGCTTGATGGCCTGATTGAAAGGGTCGGGGAGTACGGTGCCAAAGAAATTGTACTGGCCATGGCCCACCGCGGACGACTTAATGTTCTGGTGAACGTATTGGGCAAAAGCCCGGCTGACCTGTTTGCTGAATTTGAGGGCAAGCGGCATGTTGATACCTCGGGGGACGTGAAGTACCACCAGGGTTTTTCTTCGAATGTCATGACGCCGGGCGGAGAAGTGCATCTGGCGCTAGCTTTCAACCCCTCCCACCTGGAAATTGCCTCTCCGGTAGTCGTGGGCTCGGCCAGAGCGCGTCAGGACCGTAGGGACGATCCAGAGGGCGACCAGGTCGTCCCTGTCATTGTCCACGGCGATGCGTCTTTTGCTGGCCAGGGTGTGGTGATGGAAACGTTCCAGATGTCTCAGACCCGCGCCTACAAAACGGGTGGAAGCATTCATCTCGTAATTAATAATCAGGTAGGTTTTACGACTAGCCGCAAGGAAGATGCCCGTTCGACGGAATACTGTACCGATGTGGCAAAAATGGTTCAGGCCCCGATCATTCATGTTAATGCAGATGATCCAGATGCGGTAATGTTCGCTACCTCACTAGCTGCAGATTACCGTTATCAGTTCAAGAGGGATATTGTTATTGACCTGTTCTGCTACCGTCGCAGAGGCCATAACGAAACTGATGAGCCATCTTCTACCCAGCCCCTGATGTACAAGGTTATCAAGAAGCACAAAACCACCAGGGCCCTTTATGCTGACAGGCTTGCAAGTGAAGGTGTGCTTGATGAGTCTGCTGCAGACAATCTGCTTGCAGATTACCGGAACATTCTGGACAAGGGACATAACGTCGTGAACAAGCTGGTCTCAGAGCCAGATGATGCACTGTTTGTCGACTGGTCTCCCTATTTGGGGCACGAATGGGTAACACCAGCGGATACGTCTTACCCATTGGCCAAGCTGAAAGATCTGGCAACCAGAATGTGTCGGGTGCCGGAAGGTATTGTGTTGCAGCGACAGGTGGAAAAAATTTACGACGACCGGCTGAAAATGGCGGCTGGGGCTTTGGAGCTGAATTGGGGCATGGCGGAACTTCTGGCTTATGCAACACTATTAGAGCAGGGATACCCTATTCGTATGACTGGCCAGGATATCGGCCGCGGTACATTCTCTCACCGTCACGCAGTGCTTTATAACCAGAAAGATGCCGAAACCTACACGCCGCTCAAGCATCTTTCAGAAAATCAACCCCAGTTCGATATCTATGATTCATTTCTGTCAGAAGAGGCTGTTCTGGCATTTGAGTACGGCTATTCTACAACGGCACCCTCTGGTCTGGTGATATGGGAAGCCCAGTTTGGGGATTTTGCGAACGGTGCCCAGGTCGTCATCGATCAGTTTATCACCAGTGGTGAACACAAGTGGGGACGTTTGTGTGGCCTCACCATGTTGTTGCCACACGGTTATGAAGGGCAGGGCCCGGAACACTCATCAGCCAGGCTTGAGCGTTTTCTACAGCTCTGTGCCGAGCACAATATTCAGGTTTGCATTCCGACGACCCCTGCTCAGGTCTACCATATGCTTCGACGTCAGGCGATCAGGCCAATGCGTCGTCCACTGGTAGTCATGAGTCCAAAATGGATACTTCGGCACAAGCTTGCAACTTCCTCTCTGGAAGATCTTGCCGATGGGCATTTTATGCCAGTGATTCCCGAGCGAGAGGTGGCGCCGAAGAAGGCGCGCCGTCTAATCTTGTGTTCAGGAAAAGTTTATTACCATCTGCTGGAGGAGCGGATGGAGCGCAAAATTGACGATATTGCCATGGTGCGTATCGAGCAGCTCTATCCATTTCCCGATGAAGACTTGTTAAATGTGCTCAGTGAGTACACCAGTTTAGAAGAGGTGGTCTGGTGTCAGGAAGAGCCCATCAATCAGGGCGCCTGGTACAGCAGTCAACATCATATGCGCAGTGTACTCGATCGTTATAATGGGGATTTAGCCCTTCGTTATGTCGGTCGTCCTGCCTCAGCAGCGCCGGCTGCGGGTTACATGTCGGCACACCTTGAGGAACAGGCAAAATTTGTTAATGAAGCGTTGAGCTTTTAGCCGCCAAAAACCATCCTTGACCAAGGAAATGATAAAAAATGAGCATTGAAATTAAGGCACCTACTTTCCCTGAATCCGTTCAGGAGGGAAATATTGCTACATGGCATAAAAAACCTGGGGATTCCGTTACCCGGGACGAGTTGCTGGTTGATATTGAAACGGACAAAGTGGTTCTCGAAGTGGTTGCTCCCGCAGATGGAACACTGGATGAGGTCTTGAAAGCTGAGGGAGATGTTGTTCAGAGCAACGAGGTCATTGCACGCGTCACTGCCGGGGGCAGCTCTGCGAAACCAGCAGCGGAAAAGGAGTCTGAGCCAGAAGCGAAGGCAGAGTCAGGAGCAAAGCCTGATGATAGCAGTAAAGAGTCAAGTGACGAAAAAATTGCCAGCCCTGCAGCTAGGAAGCTAGCTGAAGAAAAGGGTGTGGATCTGCAAAAAGTCAGCGGAAGCGGGAAAGATGGCAGAATAACCAAAGAGGATATTGTCGCCATTCAACCAACAGCTTCTCCTGAGCAGCCAGCACCTGCCAGTGCACCAGCACCTGCTGCGAGCCTGCCCCCTCTGGCGGATGGGGATCGGGTCGAGAAGCGCGTACCTATGACACGTATGCGTTCACGCATTGCTGAGCGTCTGGTTCAGGTGACTCAAACGACCGCAATGTTGACGACCTTCAATGAAGTCGACATGCACCGAATCATGAATTTGCGTACAGAGTTCAAGGATTCATTCTCCAAAATTCACAATGGTACCCGGCTCGGATTTATGGGTTTCTTTGTCCGCGCGGCGACTGAAGCCCTGAAACGTTTCCCTGCCGTAAATGCCTCTATTGATGGCACCGATGTTGTTTATCACGGTTATCAGGATGTAGGTGTGGCGGTTTCCACCGATAAGGGCCTGGTCGTGCCAGTACTCCGTAATGCCGACACAATGAGCATTGCAGATGTTGAGAGCACAATTGCTGAGTTTGGTGGAAAGGCTCGTGATGGCAAGCTATCGATTGAAGAAATGACAGGTGGCACGTTCACGATTACGAATGGAGGCGTTTTTGGTTCACTGTTGTCTACTCCAATCCTGAACCCTCCGCAAACGGCAATATTGGGTATGCACAAAATTCAGGAGCGCCCAGTGGCTGAAAACGGTCAGGTGGTTATTCGCCCAATGATGTATCTTGCTTTGTCTTATGACCACCGTTTGGTCGATGGCAAGGAAGCGGTACAGTTTCTTGTGGCGATAAAGGAAATGATCGAAAATCCAGCTAAGATATTACTTGAGATATAGTTCTTAGTTAATTGAATTTAATAGGATTTGTAATGACAGAAAAATATGATGTCATCGTGATTGGGGCTGGTCCCGCCGGCTATGTTGCGGCTATTCGCTGCGCCCAGCTGGGTCTTAAGACTGCGTGTATTGAAAAGTGGCAAAATGCCAAGGGCGAAGGCGTTAATGGAGGTACCTGCCTGAATGTTGGGTGCATTCCATCTAAAGCATTGCTGGATAGCTCTTATAAATACCATGAGGCAAAAAGTGAATTGTCTGTTCATGGTATCAGCACCACGAGCGTAAAAATCGATGTAAAAGCGATGATTGAGCGCAAAACCAAAATTGTGGAGCAGCTCACGGGTGGTATTGCAGGTTTATTGAAAAGTAATGGCGTTACTTCGCTGTTCGGCACAGGTAAGTTGTTGTCTGGGAAAGAAGTTGAGTTGACGGATCACAAAGGCGGTAAACAAATACTCGCTGCTGATAACGTGATTATTGCAACAGGTTCTCAGCCCATCAACATACCAGTGGCTCCCATTGACGGCAAAATTATTCTCGATTCCACTGGTGCCCTCGAATTGACGGCAGTACCAAAGCGATTGGGCGTGATTGGCGCTGGAGTAATTGGGCTGGAGTTGGGGAGTGTGTGGAATCGCCTGGGTAGCAAGGTTGTGCTCCTCGAAGCAATGACGGATTTCCTGTCTATCATGGATCAGCAAATTGCTAAAGAATCACTGAAGATATTTACCAAGCAGGGGCTGGATATCCGTTTGGGTTGCCGGGTTACTGGCAGCGATGTGAAAACAAAAGAGGTTGTTGTGACCTATCAGAACAGTGACGGTGAAGAAGTCAAGGAGACCTTTGACAAATTGATAGTCTGTGTCGGTCGTCGACCCTTCACTGAAGGGCTTTTGGCGCCCGATTGCGGAGTCAACCTCGATGAGCGTGGCTTTATCTTTGTCAACGAAAAATGTGCCACCAATGCGCCTGGGGTATGGGCTGTAGGTGATGTGGTACGAGGACCGATGCTGGCCCACAAGGGTTCAGAGGAAGGTATCATGGTCGCCGAGCGTATTGCGGGTCAAAAAACCCAGATGAATTACGATATCGTACCCAATGTCATCTATACGCACCCGGAGATTGCCTCTGTTGGCAAAACTGAAGAACAGCTGAAGCAAGCGGGCGAGCCATACAATATTGGTGTATTTCCCTTCGTTGCCAGCGGTCGCGCGCTGGCAGCAAATGACAGCGAAGGGATGGTAAAACTGATTGCTCACGCTGAAACAGATCGTATCCTCGGTTGCCATATCGTCGGTCCAAGTGCAGCGGATCTTGTGCAGCAAGTGGCGATTGCGATGGAATTTGGATCGAGTGCAGAAGATATCGGTATGACGGTCTTTGCACACCCGACGCTATCAGAGTCGGTGCACGAGGCGGCACTGGCAGTTAATGGTCACGCCATTCATATACCGAACCGCAAGAAACGGAAATAGTTTTTGTCTTATAACTCCGCAGTTCTCTACGATCTGCGGAGTTTTCTTATTTATTATCCTTAACCGACTGAACGGGAATGACAATGAACCTTCACGAATATCAGGCAAAGCAGCTATTTGCTGAGTATGGTCTGCCAGTATCCGAGGGCATCGCAGCAGAAACGGTCAAGGAAGCCGTTGCCGCTGCTGATGTGATTGGCGGTGACCGCTGGGTGGTAAAAGCCCAGGTACATGCTGGTGGCAGGGGTAAAGCGGGGGGTGTCAAACTGGTGACATCCAGAGCAGAAATTGAAGCCTTTGCCCGGGAGTGGCTGGGTAATCGTCTGGTGACGTACCAGACAGACAGTAGTGGACAACCTGTAAGCCGGGTTCTCGTTGAGTCTGTCACAAACATTGCCCAGGAGTTATACCTTGGTGCCGTCATCGACCGATCAACCCGTCGCGTGGTTTTTATGGCCTCGACAGAAGGCGGCGTTGAAATCGAGAAGGTTGCGGAAGAAACCCCAGAGAAAATTCTTAAGGCGATAATTGATCCGCTCACAGGAGCACAGCCCTACCAGGCTCGTGAACTGGGTTTTAAGCTGGGCCTCAACGCTGAGCAGATTAAACAGTTCACCAAGCTATTTCTTGGCCTGTCAAAATTGTTCCATGATTATGATCTTGCATTGCTGGAGATTAATCCCCTGGTCATCACTGACGAAGGCAGTCTGCATTGTCTCGACGGCAAGATTAATATCGACAGCAATGCCATGTATCGTCAGAAAAAACTGCAGGGTATGCACGATCCCTCTCAGGAAGATGCCCGCGAGGCCCACGCCGCCAGATGGGATCTCAACTATGTGGCCCTGGACGGAAATATCGGCTGTATGGTGAATGGTGCCGGTCTCGCCATGGGGACGATGGATATTGTCAAATTGCACGGAGGTCAACCAGCTAACTTTCTTGATGTAGGTGGTGGTGCGACCAAAGAACGCGTGGTTGAGGCCTTTAAAATTATCCTCTCTGACGACAAGGTCGAAGCGGTTTTGATCAATATTTTCGGTGGCATTGTTCGCTGTGATCTGATTGCGGAGGGCGTTATCGGTGCCGTTGAAGAAGTGGGCGTGAAGGTTCCTGTAGTGGTGCGCTTGGAAGGCAATAATGCCGAGCTTGGCTCCAAGCTTCTTGCTGACAGCGGATTGAATATTATTGCGGCCACCAGCCTTACTGATGCGGCGGAGCAAGTGGTAAAAGCAGCGGAGGGTAACCAGTAATGGCAATTTTGATCAATAAATCGACCAGGGTGATCTGTCAGGGTATTACCGGTGGTCAGGGAACCTTTCACTCCGAGCAGGCGATTGCCTACGGCACCAATATGGTGGGTGGCGTTACACCGGGTAAAGGTGGCTCAACCCACCTCGGTTTGCCAGTGTTTAACACAGTGGCTGACGCCGTTGCCCAGACGGCTGCCGAGGCATCAGTTATCTATGTACCGGCACCTTTTTGCAAGGATTCCATTCTTGAGGCTGCCAATGCGGGAATCAAATTGATTGTCTGTATTACAGAAGGTATTCCCACGCTGGATATGCTCGATTGCAAAGTTAAGTGTGATGAATTGGGTGTGCGATTGATCGGGCCAAACTGCCCCGGTGTGATCACGCCAGGTGAATCCAAAATTGGCATCATGCCCGGTCACATTCATCTGCCGGGTAGAGTGGGGATTGTATCCCGCTCTGGCACCCTGACCTATGAAGCGGTCAAGCAGACGACAGACTCCGGATTTGGTCAGTCCACCTGTGTGGGTATCGGTGGAGATCCGATACCGGGTTCCAACTTTATAGACATTCTGGCTCTGTTTGAAAAAGACCCGGCCACTGAAGCGATTGTCATGATTGGCGAGATTGGTGGTACTGCTGAAGAAGAAGCTGCCCTGTACATCAAACATAACGTTACCAAACCGGTTGTATCCTACATTGCTGGTGTGACCGCCCCGGCTGGGAAACGAATGGGCCACGCGGGCGCTATTATTGCGGGTGGCAAGGGTACGGCGGATGAAAAGTTTGCTGCTCTGGAAGATGCGGGCGTCAAAACAGTGCGCAGTCTGGCGGAGATCGGTAATGGCCTGAAGGACGTCACAGGCTGGTAGTATTGGTTTGCTTGGTTATTCAAAAAGGCGGTCTGGATGGGCCGCCTTTTTTGTTGGCCCCATCAAACCCAGTCATATTGGTTTTCCCGGGAATAAACGTTGATGTATGCCCGAAATTTGAGCGTTGTGTGCTTGATTTTTGATTTAGTGCCCCCATTTCTGCACCAGCCAAAAAAACATTTCGCTTTTAACTTTGTAACAAGGAGACAATGGCAGCCATGACTGTTGAAACCCACGGTTTTCAAACAGAGGCCAAACAGCTTCTGCACCTGATGATTCACTCCCTCTACAGTAATCGGGAAATCTTTCTCAGGGAGTTGATTTCAAATGCTTCAGACGCCGCAGACAAATTGCGATTCGAGGCTCTGTCCGATAATGAACTTTACGATGGCGATAGTGACCTGCAGATCAAAATAGATCTGGATCCCGACGCGGGTATCATCACCCTGCATGATAATGGTGTCGGTATGTCGAAGGAGGAGGTGATTGAGAACCTTGGTACGATTGCCAAATCCGGTACAGCTCAATTTTTAAACACGCTCTCGGGAGATCAGCGCAAAGATGCCCAGTTGATCGGCCAGTTTGGTGTCGGTTTTTATTCTGCGTTTATTGTCGCTGACAAAGTTGTTGTAGAAACGCGTCGCGCAGGTGCTAACCTGAATCAGGCTGTGCGCTGGACCTGTGAAGGGGAAGCTGAATACACCATCGAAGATATAGAAAAGCCGTCCAGAGGCACCTCCATTACCTTGCATTTAAAAGATGATGCACTGGAATTTGCCAGTCAGCTTCGGGTGCACAATATCGTCAAAAAATATTCAGACCACATCGGTATTCCCGTAGCTGTCAGAAAACCGGACCCTGATGCAGATGAAAATGCGGAAGCGCCGGTTTATAAATATGAAGTGATTAATAAAGCGTCTGCCCTGTGGACGTGCCCGCGCAATGAGATAACCGACGAGGAATATAAAGAGTTCTATAAGCACATCACTCATGATTTTGTAGAGCCGCTGGTCTGGTCTCACAACCGGGTCGAGGGCAAGCTGGATTACACAAGTCTGCTCTATGTGCCGGGACATGCACCTTTTGATCTCTATAATCGTGACGTTGCCCGGGGGCTGAAGCTGTACATTCAGCGCACCTTTATAATGGATGATGCTTCGCAGTTCCTACCCTCATACTTGCGTTTTATTCGAGGGGTCCTGGATTCCAACGATCTGCCACTGAATGTCTCGCGGGAAATTCTACAACACAGTCCCGCTGTGGACTCCATTCGTTCCGCACTGGTAAAGCGCGTGCTGGATATGCTGGACAAGATGGCCAAAGAGTCACCGGATGACTATGACAAAATGTGGAAGGAGTTCGGTACCGTTTTGAAGGAGGGGCCGGCAGAGGATTATGCGAACCGTGAGCGGATTGCGGGACTCCTTCGTTTTGCTACGACCAAGACAGAAGATGAAAAGGAAACCACTTCATTGGCAGATTATCTGTCCCGCATGAAGGAAGGGCAGGAAAAAATATACTATCTTGTGGCAGATAATATGATTGCAGCCCGTAACAGTGCCTACCTTGAGGTTTTCCGCAAGCGGAATGTAGAAGTGCTTTTGTTGACCGAGCGCCTCGATGAATGGACGATTTCCCATATTCATGAGTTTGAGGGTAAGGTACTGCAGGATATTGCGAAAGGAGAGCTGGAAGATACCATTCTTACTGACGACTCGGAGAATAAAGATAGTAACGGTGAGAAAAAACAGGCCTCATCAGAGCTTATCGACAAAATTGCCAGTTGCCTGAGTGACAAGGTCGAAACTGTCAGGGAAACCAGACGATTGACGGACTCTCCTGCCTGTCTGGTGTATGCTGAGGATGCATTGAGTCCGCAAATGAGAAAATTGATGGAGGCAGCCGGGCAGCCAGTTCCTACAGATAAACCGACACTCGAGATCAATGTCCATCATCCGCTTATCAATCAGCTGAGCAAGGAAGAAGATACAGAACGATGTGCTGATCTGGTGTCACTGCTTTACGATCAGGCTGTGCTGTCTGCCGGTGATCAACTGGACAATCCCAGCCTCTTCGTTCGCCGACTCAACCAGCTGTTGTTTGAGGGAGCATCATAGCCGTGCTCCCCAGCTTCAACCTATAATCCCGAAAACAACGATAATCAGAAGTTGAAAGCATGGTGGCACCACAAAAAATTGCAGTTCTGGGTGGCGGTACATTTGGTACCGCCATTGCCAATATGATTGCGACCAATGGTCGCAATGTGGTTTTGTGGATGCGGGATGAAGAGAATGTTGAACGCTGCCGCCAAACACGTGAAAACCACCTCTATCTTCCTGGCTATCAGTTACACGAGAATCTACAAGTATCCAGTGACCTTCATGGAAGCCTAAAGGGGGCTGAGGTTATATTTTTTTCTGTCCCCAGTTCCGCCTTTCGCACTTTAGCGAAAGACGCCAGACAGTATATTGCTCCCGAGGCCATGGTTATCAGCACTGCCAAAGGGATTGAAGCCAACACATTCAAGCTGATGAGTGAAATCCTTGAAGAGGAACTTCCAGAGACTAGGGTTGGGGTCATCAGTGGACCCAATCTTGCCAAGGAAATCGTTAACAGAGCCATCACAGCTACAGTTATTGCCAGCGACGATGAGCGCTTATGTAAGGAAGTGCAAGTCTTGCTGGGCTCTCCCTATTTTCGCGTTTATGCCAACCGCGATCGATTTGGTGTGGAGTTGGCCGGTGCTTTAAAAAATATCTATGGGATCGCTGCCGGTATGGGTGCAGCCATGAAAATGGGACAAAATACCACCAGTGTATTAATTACCCGCAGTCTTGCAGAAATGAGCCGGTTTGCCGCCAAGCTGGGAGCGAACCCGATGACTTTTCTGGGGCTGAGCGGGGTTGGTGATTTATTCGTTACCTGTACTTCCCCGCTGAGCCGGAATTATCAGATAGGCTTTGCACTGGGTGAGGGCTTGACACTCGATCAAGCAGTTGCAAAAGTAGGACAAGTTGCGGAGGGCGTCAACACCACCAAAATCATCAAACAGGAGGCTGAAGAATTGGGTATTTATATGCCTCTGGTCAGCGCTCTCTATGAAACCATGTTCAATAAAAAGCCGGTCAGTGAGGTGCTCAGTAGTCTGATGCTCGCTGAGCAAAGTACCGATGTTGAGTTTACTGCAGGGGAATGTCATGAAAGAGACGTTTAAGGTCAATGTATTAAATGTCGATACCTGGATTCGGCTGCTTTATATGATTCTGTTTGTCATGTTGTTAGTAGTCGCACGTTTTGTTGTACTGATCGTTACTATCATCCAGTTTTTGGTGGTATTGGTTAGTGGGGAGGACAACCGTAATCTCAGAACATTGGGGCAGGGCACTGCTCAATGGGTCTGTCAGACGGTTCTTTTTCTCACCTACAATTCTGAGGAAAAACCCTATCCCTTTACAGATTGGCCTGAAACTCAGGCCTCTGTGGTGGATTACTGGGCGGACGCAGAAGTGGACGAGATACCTGCTGAGGAGTATTCCTCTGCTTCAGATGAGGATGTGCCCTCTTTTGTCAGTCAGAAATCTGGAGCGGAAGCTGCATCAGTTGATGATGCTCAAAAGGAAAAAAGCGAGTAGTAAAAGCCGGTGCTGATTTACCTATTGCGACACGGTGATGCACCCTATAGTGGCATGGCCGGTGAAAGGTCATTGTCGGCTGGGGGCAAAAAAGACCTCGAATCTGTGTTGTCGCAGCACTGGACGGAACTGTCCGGGCTTGCTTTAGTGCTCTGTAGCCCGGTTCTTCGTGCCCAGCAAACGATGACAGTTTTGGCGGAAACACTGAATTATCAGGGACCACTGTTGTTTGATGATGTGCTACGTCCCGAAAGCAGTGTGGCTGCCGTTGAAAGCCGTGTGGGTTCCATGTTGGAAGAAGCGGTACTGTTGCTTGGTCACCAGCCTCTAATTGGCAAAATTCTTGAGTATTTGACAGATCAGACTGGTTTGGGGTGGTCAATGACCACCAGTTCACTGGCTTGTCTTGATGTTACGGCTTTCAGCCGAGGTTGTGCTGAACTGAAGTGGTTGACCACCCCGGAGCCGGGCTGAATCCTCGAATACTATCCTCTGGGAATTTGATCCGATACAACGGGTAAATTAACAGTTGATCAGTGAGAGGAACTCATTCCGGGTGGCTTGATTGTCTCTGAATGAGCCGAGCATGGCAGACGTTTTCATTACCGAGTTTTGCTTCTCTACACCCCGCATCATCATACACATGTGTTTGGCTTCAATAATGACGGCAACACCATTTGCTCCGGTGACCGACTCAATGGTATTCGCTATCTGGGCAACCAGTGTCTCCTGAATCTGGAGGCGGCGAGCATACATGTCGACAATTCTGGCAACCTTTGAAAGGCCCAGTACCTTTCCGTCGGGAATATAAGCAACATGACATTTGCCGATAAATGGCAGTAAGTGATGTTCGCAAAGTGAATAGAGCTCGATGTCCTTGACGATAACCATTTCATTGGCATCGGAAGGAAACAAGGCCCCATTGATTACGTCGTCGAGATTCTGGTGATAGCCGCGGGTCATAAACTCAAATGCTTTGGCTGCCCGCTTGGGTGTATCCTTCAGTCCTGCCCGGGTAACCTTTTCCCCGGTAGACTCAATGATATGGGTGTAGCAATCGGTAATTTTCACAAATATTCTCGGCCATTAGCTGTAGAGTCCGGAGCATAACCTTACGTCGGCGATAGGTAAACCTAAAGCCATTTGTTGACAGCAAAAGTACAATGCCTGCATGAAAAATCAAAGAATCATACCGGCCAGGGTTGGCGATTTGATCAATTGGGGTGCAGAGCGCTTTGAAGCTGAAGGGCTGTGTTTTGGTCACGGCACTGACAATGCTTGGGACGAGGCCCTCAGCCTGGTGTTGTTTGTTTTGAGTCTGCCCTGGGATAGCGATGTCAGTACCCTGCAACGGTCACTTTCCACTGACGAGCAATCGCGTATCACCAGCCTGTTTGATCGGCGGATTAACGAGCGTATTCCGGCAGCTTATATCATTGGTGAAGCTTGGTTTGCCGGGTTGTCGTTCGCTGTAGACCAGCGAGTATTGGTGCCGCGGTCACCTATAGCCGAACTGGTTGAATCTGAGTTTTCCCCCTGGTTAAAAACCTCGCCGGCGACTGTTCTGGATCTCTGTACCGGCAGTGGCTGTATTGGCATTGCCTGCGCCCATTACTTCCCGGAGTCTCGCGTGGTACTGAGTGATATCTCGGCTGAGGCACTGGAGGTGGCCGAGAAAAATATTCAACGCTATCAGCTCAGTGAACGCGTTATCACTGCAGAATCAGATCTGTTTGCCGGTCTCTGCGGTCAACGTTTTGACCTGATCGTTGCGAACCCTCCCTATGTGGATGCAGAGGATCTCGCAGACATGCCCAGTGAGTTTCTACACGAACCGGCTATCGGGCTAGCTTCAGGGATTGATGGCCTGGATTTTACTCGCCGTCTGATTAATGAGGCACTGGATTATCTCTCGGAGGAAGGTTCTCTTATCGTTGAGGTGGGCAATTCATGGCTGGCTCTCGAGGATGCATTTCCGGCCATATCATTCCTCTGGATAGACTTTGAGCGCGGTGGTCATGGGGTTTTTTTGCTGACCGCACAACAACTGCGCGCACATCGTTTGTCGTTGGATATCGACTAACCACGACAGAGTAGAGCTGATCGTATAAAATTCCTTTCTTACTGCCTTTGTATCTCTTGTCCTCTGGAGAGTTGATGCGGGCATTCTTGCGAACCGATAACCTGGAAAATCCTATGTCTGGCAATACCATTGGCAAGCTGTTTACCGTGACCACCTTCGGTGAAAGCCATGGTGCTGCCCTGGGTTGCATCGTCGATGGCTGTCCCCCCGGACTGTGTTTAACCGAACAGGACATGCAGCGTGACCTGGACCGGCGCAAACCGGGTCAGTCACGCTATACCACGCAACGACGTGAAGGTGACCAAGTGAAAATCCTGTCGGGCACATTTGAGGGCAGGACGACTGGTACCCCGATCGGATTAATCATTGAGAATACTGACCAACGCTCTAAGGATTATTCGAATATCAAGGATCAGTTTCGGCCAGCGCACGCTGATTACACCTATTTTCAAAAATATGGTATTCGGGATTACCGTGGCGGTGGTCGGTCGTCTGCACGCGAAACCGCCATGCGTGTTGCGGCTGGCGCTATTGCCAAAAAATACCTACTAGAAGTTGCCGGCATAACGATTCGTGGATACCTCTCACAACTGGGGCCGATCCAAGCCGAGAAGGTTCTCTTTGACGAGATAGAAAATAACCCCTTCTTTTGCCCCGATCCCGACAAGGTTCCGGAAATGGAGGCTTACATGCAACAGTTGCTCAAGGACGGTGACTCTGTCGGCGCAAAAATCACCGTCATTGCCACTGGTGTCCCCCCGGGCCTGGGTGAGCCAGTGTTTGACCGGCTTGATGCGGAGATCGCTCATGGTCTGATGAGTATCAATGCCGTTAAGGGTGTTGAAATCGGTGCCGGATTTGATGCGGTTGCCCAGCGAGGTACCGAACATCGCGATGAAATCATCCCCGAGGGCTTTTTGTCCAACCATGCGGGAGGTGTGCTGGGTGGTATTTCCTCGGGTCAGAATATCGTTGCTCATCTGGCGTTAAAGCCGACCAGTAGCTTGCGGGTTCCCGGTCGTTCAGTCGATATCCATGGCCATGCGATTGAGGTTGTAACCACTGGAAGACATGATCCCTGCGTAGGTATTCGTGCCACGCCGATTGCTGAAGCTATGCTCGCAATTACTCTGATGGATCACCTCTTGCGTCATCGTGCCCAGAATATTCATGTGAGTAGCGGTCTGCCGCCAATACCTGCCAGCACTGGCAGTTAGACAGCTGTTTTTTTGTGACTCACGAGACAGTTCCATACTGGCGGTTGTCTGCGTTCTATTTTTGTTTCTTTGGCCTGTTGGGAGCGCTGTTTCCCTATTGGTCTCTATATTTGCAGTCACTTGGCTACACGGCTACCGAGATAGGCTTTTTACTGGCTATTCCCATGGCCACCAAGGTGATTGCGCCAAATATCTGGGCATGGATTGCCGATTATACCGGTGAGCGGTTGGCCATTATTCGTTTGGGCGCATTGCTGGCCTGTCTGTGTTTTGCCGGTATTTTTATTGACCAGGGCTTTTTGGCCATTACATTGGTGATGACTGGATACAGTTTTTTCTGGAATGCAGTGTTGCCCCAGCAAGAGGTGGTAACCACCAGTTTTTTACATCAACGACCAGAAAACTACAGCCGTATCCGGGTGTGGGGCTCTATTGGCTTTATCGTGTTTGTGTTGGGCAGTGGTGCCTGGTTCGATAGATACAGCATCAATACATTGCCCGTCATAGGCCTGCTGTTGCTGGTGGGAATTTTTCTGTCCAGCCTCGCCGTGCCCACGCCTGGCTATCGACAGTTCGAAGTCGTCTCGCAGACATTTGCTTCAGTTCTGAAACAACCCGTTGTGGTAGCTTTTTTTGTAGCAGGCATGCTGATGCAGCTGTCCCATGGTATCTATTACAGTTTTTTCAGTATTTACATGGAGTCTCACGATTACAGTAGGAGTGAGATAGGTGTCTTGTGGTCGGTGGGAGTCGTTGCCGAGGTGTTTCTGTTTGTCATCATGCACCGGCTCTTGCCACATTTTGGTGTGCGAATAATTATGATCAGTTGTCTGTTGGTGGCTACATTGCGCTGGTTACTGATAGGCTACTTCCCTGAGCAACCGGTAATATTGGTACTTGCCCAGGTGTGTCACGCGTTGACCTTTGGGGCCTATCATGCAGCGGGTATCGATTGCATACGTCGCCTGTTTGAAGCAGGTAATCAGGGTAAGGCCCAGGCCCTGTACAGTGCATTTTGTCTGGGGTTTGGTGGTGCTGTTGGCTCCGGGGCAGGGGGGCTAATATGGGATTTCAGCCCGCTGATGGCTTTCCAGTTGGGTTCTTTGTCCTGTTTTCTGGCCAGCTTTGTGATTTGGTTCCGTCTTAAGGATACCCGTCTTTGATATTTTCAGGGCTATCATGTCTTTGTATGCAGGGGCTCGGGAGAGACGCCAATGAAATCCGTTATAGTGATTATGATCCTGGTTGGTGTTTATCTGTTTTATCCTACCTATGATCTGCTGGTCAAGGACAGCCTGTTTGATGAAACCTTTACATTACAGGGTAGCCAGTTCCTGACAGCTGACCGGTGTCGCAAAGCGGCAATGGCGAAGAAAATGCGCTACTTCCATTGTGCAGGTAGCAGTATCTGGGGCGATTTGTTAAGCACCTATGGCAGCTATCAACCTGAAAAACGTTACAGCGACCCTGAATTATTTAAAGAAGACAGGAGTTGATGACTGAACGCCGAGAGCAATAAAAAACCCACGAGAACGTGGGTTTAATAATTGGTCGGTGTGAGAGGATTCGAACCTCCGACCCCTTCCTCCCGAAGGAAGTGCGCTACCAGGCTGCGCTACACACCGGCGGCGCGCATTATATCATCCTCCATTGAAGAGTCCACGACTCGCCGGGCTACTGCTCCGGGTTCACTTATGTGACCATTGACAGTATTTGAGTTTTCATCGGACAATCATCGTCCGCTGGCAAATCCCCCTAGAGTATCTGATGCCACGATCAATCTCGGATAGCACTGAAAAAATTCGCGCAAAGAAAAAGCGTTTCCTGGAACGCGAGGAAACGATTATTGAGAAGGCACTGTGCCTGCTGATCAGGGACGGCGTTGACAAGGTGACTGTGTCCGCCATTTCCCGTGAGGCTGGTGTCGGTAAAGGGACTATTTACAAACACTTTCTCACCAAAACAGAAATTCTGATGCGTATCGTGCTCGATTACGAGCGCCATATCACTGAAAACCTTCGCCAAGGGATTGAGGCCGCAGAGGCGGGTGATCCCGGAGCTGCTGCTCGCTCCTATTTTCAGGCCCGTCTCGCTGACCCATCACTGGATCGTCTGGTGCAATTGCTGGAAGTCCGGCTCCATGACAATCATGAAGTGGTTGATAAAATGGATGAACTGCATGCATTGCGACGCTCCAATGTGGATGCGCTGCATTCGATGCTTGCCAAGCTTATAGAGAAGGGTGTGCTCGAAGATGTCCCGCCCCATTATCATTACATGGCCTGCTGGGCTCTCGCTCAGGGTGCGGTTGAGGCGTATTTCAATATCAGTTATGGCGTGGCGGTAGAAGACAAGGAAGACTTTTTGAAGTTCATAGGTAATATCGGTATCACCATGGGTAATCGCGGGCAATTGCGCGACGACAAAATTGCCAGTTCAAGCGCCAATGCCAGTCGGGCCGAGATCCATCATTCTACATAGGTGCGGCATAATTCTACTCAGCTCTGGGGTCACGACTGCCCCATGTGGTCATTAAAACCTAGATAAGCAATTATTTTAAATAGATAACTATTTGATTTATAACTACATGTTTGGGTAGTTTGGTCCGCCACCGCCCTCGGGCGCAACCCATATAATATTCTGGCTGGGATCCTTGATATCACAGGTTTTACAGTGCACACAGTTCTGTGCATTGATCTGAAAACGCTTTTCTCCCCCTGTCTCCTGAACAACTTCATAAACCCCAGCGGGACAATAGCGCTGAGCAGGTTCATCATAGAGAGGCAGATTGTGGCTGATCGGTACCTCAGGATTTACCAATTTCAAGTGGCAGGGTTGTGCCTCCTCGTGATTGGTGTTGGATATGAAAACCGAGGACAGTTTGTCGAAGGTGAGTCTGTTATCCGGTTTTGGGTAGTCGATGGTTTTTGACTCTGAGGCAGGCTTGAGTCTGGCATGATCCGGTCTGGGATCGGTGAGTGTCCAGGGCAGGTGACCATTGAAAATATTGATATCGATAAAAGCATAGGCCGAGCCGATAATATTGCCCCATTTGTGTTGTGCGGGACCAAAATTGCGGTGCCTGTGCAGTTCCTGATAAGCCCAGCTGGACTGATAGTTGCTGTTGAAGGCTGTCAGTTCATCCTGTTGCCTGTTGCTCGCAATGGCCTCTGCTGCACTTTCGGCAGCTATCATGCCGGTTTTCATCGCACAATGGATACCCTTGATTTTTGCAAAATTGAGTGTGCCGGCGTTATCTCCCAACAAAACTCCACCACGGAAGGTCATTTTTGGCAGAGATTGCATGCCACCTTTAACCAGAGCTCGCGCACCGTAGGATACTCTTTCTCCTCCTTCTAGATATTGTTTGATGACGGGGTGTTGTTTGTAGCGTTGGAATTCATCAAATGGGCTGAGATGTGGGTTGGAATAGGAGAGGTCTATCGTTAGCCCCACTGATACCAGATTGTCTTCCATATGGTAGAGAAAGCCGCCACCGGAAGAACCTGTTTCAGTCAGTGGCCAGCCAGCACTGTGAACCACAAGGCCTTGATGGTGTTTTTCTGGGTGTATTTGCCAGAGCTCCTTGATGCCTATGCCGTAGTGCTGTGGCTGCAAGGCGTTGTCATCGAGTGAAAAGCACTCAATCAGCTGTTTCCCTAGGTGTCCCCGGCATCCTTCGGCAAAAAATGTGTATTTGCCCCGGAGTTCCATGCCGGGGGTATAGTCTGTTTTATGGCTGCCATCGGCTGCGAGGCCCATATCGCCGGTTGCAACGCCCCGAACGTTATTTTTGTCGTCGTAGAGCACTTCTGTAGCAGCGAAACCGGGGAAAATTTCTACACCAAGCTGTTCGGCCTGTTCAGCCAGCCAGCGACAGAAATTGCCAAGACTGATAATGTAATTACCGGCATTGTGCATGGTTTTAGGAACAAACAGGGATGGAACCTTTATTCCCCGGGTTTTGTTGAATACATAGATATTGTCCTGGCGAACCTCTGTGATGAGCGGTGCGCCGAGCGTTTTCCAGTCGGGGAATAGTTCATCCAGGGCGGTTGGCTCCATGACGGCACCCGAGAGAATATGGGCGCCGACTTCCGAGCCTTTTTCAAGAACCACAACAGACAGATCGGGGTTGATCTGTTTCAAGCGGCAGGCCGCTGATAAGCCCGCTGGCCCGGCCCCGACAATAACGATGTCGTAATCCATATATTCACGTTCCACAGCATTCTCCATAGGGTTTCAGTCTGTCATGTCCGGTGTGCGGAGGGTGTGAATTTTAGCCTGTATAGACCCACGGTGCCATGCGGATTTGGGACCCGCCAGTCAGTACCATGAAGTCAGTAATTGATTGTCTGAAAACCGCCCTTTGCCTTGATTTGGCTTGATGGTGGCGGCATGATTAGCACCCCTCAATGCTAACCAATGAATTTCAAAGGGTATTCCATGAAAGTACTTGTCGCTATCAAGCGCGTGGTGGACTACAACGTCAAGGTGAGACCCCGAGCCGATGCTGCCGACGTTGATCTCAATAATGTCAAAATGTCGATTAATCCTTTCTGCGAAATTGCTGTGGAAGAGGCAGTACGTCTTAAGGAGCAGGGCCTTGCCAATGAAATTGTTGTCGTTTCAATAGGGCCTCAACAGGCTCAGGAACAGTTGCGTACGGCACTGGCGCTGGGTGCAGACAGGGCTTTGTTGGTGGTTACAGAAGATGTGCTCGAACCGTTGGCAATTGCCAAGTGTCTGAAAGTGTTGTGTGATCGCGAACAACCGGACCTTGTCCTGATGGGTAAACAGTCCATTGACGGCGATAATAATCAGACGGGGCAAATGCTTGCGGCCCTGACTGGGTACCCTCAGGGCACCTTTGCATCAAAACTTGAGCTGACTGGCGATAAGAAGGCTACGGTTACTCGTGAGATTGATGGCGGGTTGCAAACACTGGCGCTTAACTTGCCGGCAATTGTGACTGCCGATCTGCGCTTGAATGAACCGCGCTATGCCTCACTGCCCAATATTATGAAGGCCAAAAAGAAACCACTGGATACATCAACCCCGGATGATCTGGGTGTTTCCATTACACCACGCGTCAAACTGTTGAAGGTTGAGTTGCCTGCTCAGCGGGCGGCCGGTATTAAAGTAGCCGATGTTGAGGAGTTGATGGACAAACTGAAAAATGAAGCGAAGGTGATCTGATGAGCATTTTGATTATTGCTGAACACGATAACCGCGATCTTAGGCCTTCGACGCTGAACAGTATCAGCGCAGCGCAGGCGATTGGTGGTGATATTGCCGTATTGGTGGCGGGCTCCGATTGTGGTGGCGTGGCTGACAAGCTGTCAAGGGTGCCTGGTATCAAAAAAGTACTTCTGGCTGATAATCCTGTCTATAACCATCATCTGGCCGAGAACGTGGCGCCTCTGGTTGCCGAGATTGCTGAAGGTTTCAGTCATGTCCTGGCGCCGGCCAGCACGACTGGAAAAAATCTCATGCCGCGAGTGGCTGCTCTGCTCGATATGCAGGCTATTTCAGATATCAGCGAGGTAATAAGCCCGGACACCTTCAAGCGGCCAGTGTACGCGGGCAATGTCATTGCGACAGTGCAAAGCAGCGACGAAGTTAAGGTGCTCACTGTGCGCTCTACGGCATTTGAGGCGGCTGCGACAGAGGGTGGTAGTGCTACCATTGAACAGATTTCCAGTGTACACAAGCAGGACAACTGCACCTTCATAGGCCAGGAGTTGGCCGTTTCCGAGCGCCCGGAATTGACCTCTGCCCGGGTCGTGGTTGCGGGTGGTCGTGGCATGGGTAGCAGCGAGGGTTTCGCTATGCTGGAAAAACTGGTCGATAAGCTTGGTGCGGCAATGGGAGCATCCCGTGCAGCTGTGGACGCGGGCTTTGTACCCAATGATATGCAGGTGGGCCAGACAGGTAAAATTGTTGCTCCGGAACTGTATATTGCCGTAGGTATTTCAGGTGCGATTCAGCATCTGGCAGGAATGAAAGATAGCAAAGTCATTGTAGCGATTAACAAGGATCCGGAAGCGCCTATTTTTCAGGTAGCAGATTATGGTCTGGTCGGTGATCTGTTTGAGCTGATTCCAGCCATTGAAGCGCAGCTCTGAGTGATAGGCAAACCGTAAAAAAACCGGTCTTTTGACCGGTTTTTTTTAGTCCCTGTTTTTTTCTGAGAAGCTGCCATCCCGACCAATTTTCTTGTGGAACTCCTTCCGCTGTTCAGGCGACATACTGCGCCATCGTTCTTTTAACGCTTCCCGTTTCTCGGCGGGCAGGTTGTGAAATTTTTCACGTGCCTGATGGATACGTTGGCGTTCTTCAGGCGAGAGTGATTTAAAATACTCGCGTCGTTTCTCCAGTTTGTCCCTCTCTGCTGGTGTCATTGATTCATAACGTTGTTTCCAGTCCTTCTTGTGGTGTTTGGAGGGGTGCACTTTGTCTTTTTCAGCATAATGACGATGGTTTCCGGCAGCCTCGAAGGGGTTTATGACCTGGCTGAGATGGCTATTGCCCGGAACAAAAAATTCTCCCTGGTAAGCCTGTCCCGGCAGTGAGAAGGCCCCAGCCAGGACAAAAGTGAGCACAGCTCGTAAAAAATAACCGCGATAGAATATGCTTTTATACATGTATCAGCCCTTCAGATTGGAGGTGTCACTGGCCAGCCAGGAATAGAATTCCATATCTTCGTAAAGATCGATTTCTTCACTGAGCATGAACTCTTCTTGAGGGGAGCTATTTTGCTGCAGATTTTGTGTGGGTGGTAAAAACACCAGTATAACTGCTAGCAGAGAGATTGCCGCCATGCTGACAACCGGGATAAAAAAACCTGGCCATCTGTGCTGATTGACTGCATTGAGAGCCATGTTTCTTGCTGCCACAAGGCGATGTGCTGTTGCAGAATCCAGCTCGTTTTCAGAGTGACGCAAGGTGTCCTGTAGTTGTTTCTCTAGATCAGTCATACCAATAATCTCCCAGTGTGTCCCGAAGCTTGATTAATGCGCGGGAATAATGGGTTTTAACGCTGCCCTCAGTGCACTTCATGGCTATTGCTGTTTCTTTTGTATTGAGGCCTTCCCAGCAGCGCAACATAAAAACCTGTTGTTGGCGGGGAGGGAGATGGATCAGTGCCTCTTTCAAAACACTGATCTGTCGTTCGCGCTCATGCCGTGTATGTGGTGTTGTGCTGTCAGGCCCCGCAATGGTTTCGATAGGGTCTTCTTCAGTCTTGTTACCCTGTTTGTCCCTGAAGTGGGGAAGCCATCCTTTAAACTGCCTGTGAAATTTTCTTTTACGGTGCAAGTCATTGATCTTGCTTTGCAATATTCGATAAAACAACGGGCGCCATTCGTCGCATGGCTTATGTGCATAGCTGACCACCAGCTGGGTCATGGCCTCCTGCACAATATCCAGCGCATCCTCCCTGTCGCTAAGGGAGGTTACTGCGATGGCGTAGGCCCTGCGCTCTACCGACGACAAAAAATTTTCCATAGATTGCTGCGTCAGGGTCCTATTCCTTTTGTCATTTGCCGGGTTATCCAATAAGGTCAGCAACATGGAAAGCTGGCGCTCTGTCAACGATGGTGATGCAAAATTTCATTTATCAGTATCGCCCCACCAATGATGTAGATGTAATCATCCGAGGCACTTCTCCTATAGTAATCATGTTTTTTTTGTCTGCCGGGATGACCGTAATGTTTTCTGTACTTGTTGTGCCTGTGGTAGTGCGAATGAAACCTTTGATCACGGTATTGGCCTCGCCTTTCGTCATATCTATAATCATCCCGATAGTTCCGGCGATAGTCGTGGTGATAGTCGTGGCGGTATTCAGCACGAAAATTCGGTTTATGGTTGCGATCCCCGGCCAGAGCCGGCGCCATGCCGAATATGATTGATGTGGTCAGCAGACAGAGAACAGGAAGTTTTTGCATACCGGGTACTCCATTTCTTCAGTAGTGCTCATTAGAACGTACTGGTGAGATATCGGTTGACAAAATCTGTTGATCAAGGCTCGAGAGACAACCAGATTGGGCAGTGGTCGGAGGGTTTTTCCATGGCTCTGATCTGGTAATCAACGCCGGCATCAGTGGCGACAGGCAGGAGGTTTTCCGAGGCGAGAATAAGGTCGATTCGAAGACCGCGCTTGGGGTCTGCCTCAAATCCCCGGCTTCGGTAGTCGAACCAACTGAATCGATTGGGTTCATCCGGGTGAAAATAATCAAAACTGTCTTTCAGTGTCAGCTTCTGGAGGCTGGATAGCCATGTCCTCTCTTCGGGCAGAAAACAGCATTTACCAGTGCGTAGCCAGCGTTTGCGGTTTTCGTCCCCAATACCAATATCCCGGTCGAAGGGAGCTATGTTCATGTCACCCATCACAATGATGTGGTCGCCATTGGCGTGAACGCTCGATATGTGGTGTATTAGATCTTCGTAGAACTGTTTTTTACAGGGGAATTTCTGTGGATGGCTTCGGTTTTCGCCCTGGGGGAAATACCCGTTATAGATATGGACCGTACGGTTGTTAAGAGCGAACTTTCCATAAATCAGCCTTCTCTGGTGATCTTCCGGGTTGTCAGGTAGCCCCTTCATGTGGTTAGCGATGGGTGTTCGGTAGAGCAGGGCAACACCATAGTGACCTTTCTGGCCGTGATAAATCGCATCGTAACCCATTCCCTGTATTTCCTTAATGGGAAAGGCTGCATCTTCAACCTTGGTTTCCTGCAGGCCAATCACGTCCGGGGAATATTTGTCGATAACGGCTTTCAGCTGGTGAAGACGGGCACGCAACCCGTTTACGTTAAAAGAAACGATATACATGTCTTGTTCCAGCGGTCACAGCAGGTGTTCCGAGCATACTTTTTAGTTGGTCATCCGGCTACTTTGATTGACTTCAAGCTGATGGATAATATCAGATCACAGCTGGTCAGGCTGTGCATCGGCTCAAGCTGTCTACCGGCTCAGGGCTGTTATTGGTTCAAGGCTGTTGTACCAACATGGATCTGGCATCACTCATTATCAGTACATCGGCAAAGATATTGCCGGTCTCATAGAGTAGTGGATCGCGTTCCGGTAGCGGTATTGTGTTCTCCCCGTCCGGGTCGGCGTCGACAGAATTTTCTGCCTGCCATTCCTCGACGGTTTCATAGGGCGATAACCCCTTTGCGGACCGGCGTTTGTTTTCAATGGCCAACCTTGTTAAATCGTAGTCTTTTGCTTCCTGGCGACGTTGTTTTTCATTCAGCGATATCGATTGCTGTGCTCTGCGCTCTCTCATCAGTATCAGCTCATCACTGAGGTAGCGCAGGTCGGGATCCTGACTGAGTCGGGACTTGTGACGTTCAATCAACCTGTCAACGGGCAGGTCTGTCAGGTTATAACGGCGATGGGGGACGGCATTTATTTTGTCCCAGGGGAGTGCATTTTTTTCACTGCTTTCACCAACGATTTCAGCATCATAAAATGCAGGCAGCTCGATATCGGGAACTACGCCCAGATGCTGGGTGCTTTCGCCTGAAACACGGTAAAATTTCGATTCAGTCAACTTTAGCTGCCCCTCGCGAACCGGCAATTGTATCTGGACAGTTCCCTTGCCGAAAGTCTGCTCGCCAACAACAAAGCCTCTTTCATAGTCCTGAATCGCTCCGGCAAAAATTTCTGAGGCAGAAGCGCTGAGCCGGTTGGTCATCACCATCAGGGGGCCCCTATAGTAGGCGTTGTAGCGCGAACGATGATTGCGTGACACCACCTCATTAGCATCACGAACCTGCACAATCGGACCCGGATCAATGAACAAGTCTGTCAACGTGGTGGCTTCCTGTAGAAAGCCGCCGCCGTTATTGCGCAGGTCCAGAATGACACCGTCGATATTCTGATCGGCCATTTCGCCCAGCAGGCGTTGAACATCTTTGGTGGTACTCTTGAATTCAGGATCCCTATTGTAAAATGCCTCGACATCAAGATAAAAAGTTGGAATGGTGATGACGCCGAAACGGTAATTACCTGAATCGTTTTGAACCTCAATAATTTCAGATTTTGCAGCTTGTTCCTCAAGTTGGATCTTGTCTCTGACAATGGCAACTTCTCGAGTGCTACCAGCGGCTTCACCTACTGCAGGCATAATTTCAAGCTTGACGATTGTATCCTTGGCACCGCGAATCATGTCTACGACATCATCCAGTCGCCAGCCGATGACATCGACTGCTTCCTCCTCGCCCTGTCCAACACTGATAATTTTATCCCCTGCCTTGAGTATTCCCTGTTTGTCTGCCGGTCCACCTGGAATGATTCTTACCACTTTGGTGTGTTCATCTTCCCGTTGGAGCACTGCGCCTATACCGGTCAGAGACAGTGACATGGCAATGCGGAAGTTTTCCATGGAACGAGGCGACATATAACTGGTATGCGGATCGTACAATTCAGCCAGAGAGTTCATGAAAATCTGGAAAATATCCTCACTGTCACGCTGTGATAGCTGATTTTGCAGGTTGGTATAACGTTTTACCAGTAGGGAGCGGGCAGCATCGGGCTCTTTGTCGCTGAGAATCAGCCGTAGATACGACTCCTTGATCCGTTTTTTCCAGAAGGCATCAGCAGCCTGGGCTGACGCTGGCCATTGGGCCTGCTCAAGATCCATATTCAGGCTGTCATCTTCGGTGAGATCAAATTCAAAGCCACTTTCCAGCAAGTCGATATTGGCTTGCAAGCGTGCTTCGGCACGTTCCTGATAACGATTGAAAATATAAAAACCGGCGCTCAGGTCTCCTTTCTTGAGCATATTGTCCAGCTCGTTTTCCCAGCGACTGAACTCATCGATATCACTCTGGAGAAGATAACTTTTGGCTGGATCTAGATTGTTGACATATTGAGAAAGAAAGCGGTTGGATAAGCCATCATCCAGAACCTGCTTGCTATAGTGCTTGCTGGCCAGTTCATTGACAATTTCAATGGCGGTTTTGGGTTGCTCGGGACTGTAGCTGACCTTGGCAAGGGCTATTGATGTCAGTGTTAACAGCAGTAGACAGAAGGTGTTGCGAATAAAATGAGGCATCAGATGAAATTGTCTCTTGATCAGTAAAGGGTTTAGTTTATCAAAGTTGACCCTTCATAGACCCCAGTCAGCTGAAAATGTTTGATGCAATCTGCAATTACTCGGTAAAGCTTGCCCGATTGAGGTCACTGGTTGATCCCGGCTACCTTCAATGAAATGATTGGAGCTTGGACTGGAGATCACCATGACCGATAAAGAACAGCAGCGTCCTGCAGCGCTGGTGACCGGTGCCGCTACCCGACTTGGCCTGGCATTCGCGACCGCATTGGCAGATCGTGGTTGCGATATTGCGCTTCATTATCACCATTCCTCCGAGCAGGCGCAGCAACAGGCTGAATTGATCCGGTGTAGAGGAGTTCGCTGTGAAACGTTCCCGTTTGATCTCGCTGATGATGACCCCGGATGCTTGGTGGAACAGGTTTATCATTGCTTTCCACGCCTTCAGGTATTAATTAACAGCGCCTCGGCTTACCATGCCGGGACGATAGCGAATACAGATCGCGCATTACTGCAGAAGCAGTTCTCAGTAAATTTTTTTGCTCCCTACCTGTTATCCGGGAGCTTCGCAAAGCAAGTGGCGAGTGGCTCCATCATTAATATTCTGGATAACAAGATCGCCTTTCAACAATATCAGTATGGTGCTTACCTGATGTCAAAAAAAGCACTCGCCGAGTTTACAAAGCTGGCAGCAATGGAGTTCTCGCCCCGAATCCGGGTCAATGGTATAGCCCCTGGTGTAGTGTTACCGGGGGAAACCCGTACCGGCGATTATATTGATTGGCGAATTCAGGGTATTCCGCTACAGCGTCAGGGCAGAGTGGAAGACCTGATCCGGGCTATGAACTATTTACTGGATAGTGACTTCGTCACAGGTCAAATACTATTTGTTGACGGAGGTGAAGGTATGAACCACCTGGGTCTCAACGCTGAAGAGTATGAATCTGGTGATAAAGTTGAATGAGTCAGGGGGTGATCATCTGCATCGCGTTATTATTTCCGTCGGTTCCAATATCGAGGCAGCCAGGAATATTGCACGTTGTTATGAGATTCTGGCTGCTGAAACGATTCTGTTGGCGGCAGCCGACGTTATCCAGACATCACCCGTGGGTTATCAGTTTCAGCCCGATTTCCTCAACACGGCATATCTGATTGAAACACCCCTGGATAGAGTACCCTTTAATCATTATCTGAAGGCCGTGGAGGACAGGATGGGCCGGCTGAAGGGGCCGATAAAATCTGGCCCCAGAACCATTGATCTGGATATTGTCATTTGGGACGGTGTGATTCTGACCGATGATTTTTATCGTTACGACTACGTGAGAGTGCCGGTTCAGGAGCTACTGGATACTTGCGCCATGGTTGCTCGCCGCCCCTGAGAACTCACTTATTCACTCAATCGATGCTCATCATCTGTCTGAACAAGTGAAATTCTTAGCCATTTCCTTATAATGTCGTCCCCATCTGATTATCAATTTGTTTTGGAGATCTATTGTGAAAGCACCTGTACGTGTTGCCGTCACCGGCGCCGCCGGCCAAATTAGCTATTCCCTACTGTTCCGTATCGCTGCGGGTCAAATGCTCGGTGAAGACCAACCGGTCATTCTGCAATTACTGGAAATTACGCCAGCACTGGAGGCGCTCAAGGGCGTGGCCATGGAGCTGGATGATTGTGCTTTCCCGCTTCTGACGGGGATTGTTCAGACAGACGATCCGAATATTGCTTTCAAGGATGCAGACTACGCACTTTTGGTCGGTGCTCGACCCCGTGGACCGGGTATGGAGCGCAAGGATTTGCTGGAAGCCAATGCGGCTATTTTCTCTGTGCAGGGTAAAGCGATCAATGACAACGCATCGCCCGGCATTAAAGTGTTGGTGGTGGGCAATCCAGCCAACACCAATGCCCTGATCGCCCAACGCAATGCACCGAACATTAACCCCCGCCAGTTTACCGCCATGACGCGGCTTGATCATAACCGTGCCATGACCCAGCTGGCCCAGAAGACCGGCACCAGCATTAACGATATTACAAAAATGACGATTTGGGGCAATCACTCTTCGACCCAATATCCTGATCTTCACCACGCTACTGTTCAGGGCAAGGCAGCGATTGACCTGATCGATCAGGCTTGGTACGAATCGACTTATATTCCTGAAGTTCAACAGCGCGGTGCAGCGATTATCAAGGCCCGTGGTGCCTCTTCCGCAGCTTCAGCTGCAAATGCTGCTATCGACCACATGCGCAGTTGGGCGCTTGGCTCAAACTCGGGCGATTGGGTTAGTATGGGTGTCTACAGCGATGGTAGTTACGATATTGCTGAAGGCCTGATCTACTCTTTCCCCTGTGTCTGTAAAAATGGTGATTGGGAGATTGTGCAGGGCCTGGAAATCAATGATTTCTCCCGCAGCAGAATGTCCGCCACTGAAAAAGAACTCGCCGAGGAACGCGATGCTGTGAGCCATTTGCTGCCCTGAGGCCAGCATGTCTCAAGCTTGTTAATCTGGAAAAGGCGCTCTTAAGAGCGCCTTTTTTCATGTCTCAGAGAACGTTTTCGTGATCGGTGAATCTGTATTAAAACGGTCTATACTGAGTGCAGGAGCAATTATGGTTACCCTCCATGCGTTGACAGATCATGCCAGGCAGCTGGTACTCAGCCCCAATCGTTCGATGGATGGGAAGGGTAATCTTTATGTTCTGCTTGCTGCTTCTGTCGTATTGCTGATTCTGGCGACCGGGATGGCGCTCAACGGTGCATGGCTAGTCCTGCCTTTTGCCGGCATTGAGATTGTTGCATTGGGCACAGCGATGCGTCTGACTCTCCGCAAGCTGGATTTTCGTGAGGTCATCACTGTGCAGAATGGTGTGCTGAGGCTTGAACGTGGTAGAGACACTCCTGACTTTAACCTGACGTTTCCTCAGCAGTCTGTGAGATTTCTCGTAGATGGCCCAGATCGGCCCATGGGATTGCCGTTGATCGATCTGGTGGCTTTGGGGCACTGCTACCGGTTAGGCGAATTCCTAAACCGTGCCGACCGATTCAAGCTGGCCAGAGTGCTCAAGGAACAACTTAACCTGCAAGTCAGCAAGTACAATACATTTCAGCGCACCTGTTTCTAAAATTTTTGTTAAAGTAAGCTCCCTAAATACCTTCCAATGACTAAAAAACCGCAGTAAGGAGACATTATTCATGCCATTTCCTAAAGTGGGAAGCGCAGCGCCAGCGTTCAGCCTAAAAAATCAGCGTGGTGAGACGATTAAACTGACAGACTTTAAGGGCAATAAAAATGTCGTGTTGTACTTCTATCCCAAAGCCATGACGCCGGGTTGTACCGTCCAAGCCTGTGGCATCCGTGATACCAAGTCTGAATTTGCCAAACTTGATACGGTTGTTTTGGGCATTAGCCCTGACCCTTATCCACGGTTGGCCCGGTTTGAAGAAAAACAGCAACTGAATTTTGATCTCCTTTCAGATGAGGATCATGCAGTTACGGAGACTTATGGCTGCTGGGGCATGAAGAAGTTCATGGGCCGTGAATTTATGGGCGTGTTGCGCACCTCGATTGTTATCGACAAGCAGGGCAAGATCAGGTTGGTAATGGACAAGGTCAAAACAAAGACCCACCACGATGATATTCTGGGGTGGGTGAAGGAAAATCTGGTTTGAGGTGGAGCCAGTATCGCGCTAAAGTCCCGCTTCTGTTTTATAACACACTGTTCAAATAAATAATGAGGTAACCGAATGTCATTTGATTTATCACAGGTTGTAATGGCGGCGCCTGCTCCGTCCGGCTCCGAACCAAACCCGATCTTCACACTACTGATGTTCGGTGGGCTGTTTCTTTTTATGTATTTTCTGATTATCCGTCCACAGCGCAAACGTCAGAAGGAACACCGTGAACTGACTGGTTCACTGGGCAAGGGAGATGAGGTGGTAATGAATAGCGGGTTGCTCGGCAAGATCACCAAACTTGATGATGACTATATGACCATACAGGTGGCCAATAATGTGGAATTAAAGTTCCAGAGGGCGGCTGTTCACGCTGTTTTGCCCAAAGGCACCATCAAGGATATCTGAGAGAAGGCCGCATATGCGGCCTTTTTTTTGCCCATGATTCCGGACAAGCTCAATCTTGCGCAGCTGCCTACGCCGCTCCAGTTTTTGCCGCGGTTATCCACTGAATTGGCCGGTCCGAGAATCTGGGTTAAACGCGATGACCTCACTGGTTGTGCCGTCAGTGGCAACAAAGTCAGAAAACTCGAATTTGTTCTGGCCCGGGCAATAGCAGAGGGCGCTGATACGCTGCTTACCAGTGGCGGTCTACAGTCCAATCATTGCAGAGCGACGGCTGTTTTGGGTGCACAGCTGGGTTTAAAGGTGCACCTGATTCTCAGGGGTGAGCTGCCCGAGCGGCCACCCGATGGCAATTTACTACTGGACAGTCTGGTCGGGGCAGAAATCAGCTGTTATCCACAGAAACAATATCAACACTTGCCTGAATTGATTGACCACTGGCTTGATTTTTATCGTAGTCGGGGTCGCAAGCCATATGTCATCCCCACGGGTGCCAGTGACGGCATTGGCATTTGGGGTTATCTGCACTCTGTCAGTGAGCTGGCATGCCAATTCAGGGAGCTCGAGATCAAGCCGGACGCTATTGTCTGTGCAACAGGGTCTGGAGGTACACAGGCAGGCCTGACACTTGGTTGCCACCTATCCCAGTTGGATATACCTGTGGTGGGATTTGCCGTTTGTGATGATGCCGCGTATTTTCATAACAAGATCAGAGAAGATATCAGTGACTGGACGAGACGTTACGGTACATCTGTGGACATGACGCAAGTGGCTATTCAGGTCAACGATCGTTATATCGGTCCCGGCTATGGCCGGGCAAGGGCAGAGGTCTTCTCCACTATCCGTCACATGGCCTCTCTCGAGGGACTGATACTCGACCCGGTCTATACCGGTAAGGCGTTTTACGGCCTGGTTGAGGAAATCAAGGCAGGGGTGTTTCAGGACGCCTCCGATATTGTGTTTATTCATACTGGTGGTCTGTTTGGTCTGTATGCCCAGCGCGATGAACTGGGCATTCAGCTTAAATCTTCAGCGTCAGGTTTGATTGAGTGACATTAGGTGAATCCATGACTCTGCAATCTGTGGTCAATAGCATCAACGGGTTTGTGTGGGGACCAGTGATGCTGTGCCTTATCCTCGGCACAGGCCTCTATTTGACGGTTGGTCTGGGCGGGCTGCCCATACGAAAAATAGGCTACGGTTTCAGGCAATTATTCATTGGGAGAAATGGTAGTGGCGATGGGGATATCAGTCCCTTCAATGCGCTGATGACATCGCTATCGGCTACGATTGGAACTGGCAATATTGTCGGTGTTGCCACGGCTGTCAGTATCGGTGGCCCCGGGGCACTCTTCTGGATGTGGTGTACTGCCTTGCTGGGAATGGCCACCAAGTACGGTGAAGCTGTATTGGCGGTGCACTATCGTGAAACGGACAAGCGAGGCAGGAAAGTCGGTGGGCCAATGTACTATATCCGCAATGGATTGGGTCCAAAATGGGCATGGTTGGGGTTGTTGTTTGCGGTTTTTGGCACCCTCGCCGGGTTTGGGATTGGCAATACTGTTCAAGCGAACTCGGTGGCGGATGCATTGCACAGCAGTTTTGCGGTGCCCGAACAGCTTACCGGTGCAGTAATGACTGCCCTGGTGGGCCTGGTATTACTCGGTGGTATTCAACGAATTGCGCAAGTAGCCGGAAAACTGGTGCCTTTCATGACGATCCTTTATCTTCTGGTTACAGGGATCATATTGATGATTAACATTGGTGAGGTCCCCGAAACCTTGGTGCTGGTGGTAAAAAGCGCTTTTTCGCCGGTGGCTGCAGGGGGTGGTTTTGCCGGGGCGACCATTATGCTGGCACTTCGTATGGGGGTGGCTCGTGGCATATTTTCTAACGAGGCGGGTTTGGGGAGCGCCCCCATTGCCCATGCAGCTGCCGAAACCAACAGTCCGGTTCGCCAGGGTACCATTGCTATGTTGGGTACCTTTATTGACACTATCGTGATTTGCACGATGACAGGTTTGGTGTTGATCCTGACGGGTGCCTGGAACAGTGGTGAGCAGGGTGCTGCACTCACTGCATTCGCTTTTAATAGCGTGCTGCCCCATGGCGACAAAGTGGTTGCCGTCAGTTTGGCCTTGTTTGCTTTTACCACGATCCTGGGCTGGAGCTATTATGGCGAACGCTGTGCCGAGTACCTCTTTGGCATCAATGTTATTGTGCCGTTTCGCATAGTATGGGTTGTCGCTGTATTTGTGGGTGCGACATCGCAGTTGAGCCTGGTGTGGAGTCTTGCCGATACGCTTAACGGTATGATGGCCGTGCCTAATCTCATCGGCCTGCTATTGCTAAGTCCGGTCATTTTCAGGCTGACCCGTGAGTATTTTGATCAATAGACAGTTTGCTGCCCCTCTTAACGTGTGATCATTGCTGGTCGGCACTCTCCACAGAGGCATAAACCTTAGTGCTGCCATCCTTTTTCAGTAAATAGATGTTATAGGGTCTAAACCGACCTTCCATTTCCATACCGGGGCTGCCGACAGGCATACCCGGCACCGCCAGACCAAGCGCACCATCGGGGGGATTGTTCATGAATTGTGTCACAAATTTAGCCGGCACATGACCCTCCATGACATAGCCGTTTTCAAAGACTGCGGTGTGGCAGGACTGATGCTCTGAATCGATACCCAGGCTACTTTTTACCGCCGTCAGATTTTCAGGATGGTGAATAAGTGCGTGATAACCCCTGTCGGACATATATTCCATCCACTCTTCACAGCATCCACAGGATTCACTTTTGTAGAGGTTGTAAGAGGATGAAGTCAATGGTTTCGACATACTGCTTGAGACTCGATCAGATTCGGTATTTTCTTCGCTTGTACATCCGGTCACCATGAGAAAAGTCAGTAAAAACCCTGTTAAAACGTATTTTTTTATACTAGTCATGGATATCTCCAAGGTGTGAGTGCCAAGTATCCGTTAAAATGGGAGTATCGTTGTTTCAATTTGCTATTGCTGAAGAGCATGAGTGAAATTATTCTCATGGTAAAGTTTATCCAGCAATCAGCCACTCATTGTCCCGGTTAGTTGTCACCATGATTGTGGCAATCTTCTATACGAGTGTACAAGATTGGGTAGATCAATTGACAAAAAGGACTCTGTCTCGATACGAGCTAACGTGTGGTGTTTTTATTTAATGGGTTGTTTTTACTTTTACTAGGGTGTAACGGGTAAGTCCCCTGAGGAATAGTCTGTGTCAAAAAACTTTGGTGACAAACTGGTGATTGCCATTTCTTCCAGGGCCCTGTTTGACTTGGATGAAAGCCATCGGGTCTATGAGCAGGAGGGGTTGGATGCCTATTCCCGTTACCAAGTGGCGCACGAAGATGAGGTTCTTGCGCCGGGTGAGGCCTTTCCCATGGTAAAAAAACTGCTGAGAATCAATGAAAAGTTGGATGGGGATCCAAGGGTAGAGGTGATTTTACTCTCCCGGAATTCGGCTGACACCGGGTTGCGAGTGTTTAATTCCATTGAGCACTATGGATTGAATATCAGCCGTGCCGCCTTTTGTGGCGGAGAAAGCCCCTACCGGTATGTCTCCGCTTTTGGTTGCCATTTGTTTCTTTCGACCAATGCAGAAGATGTCTGTAATGCCCTGAATAACGGGATTGCAGCGGCAACGTTAATATCATCGGGGTCCAGAGATCGCAATGACGATGAGCTTCGCTTTGCCTTTGATGGTGATGCTGTATTGTTTTCCGATGAATCGGAACGTGTGTATAAGGAAAGCGGGCTGGCGGCATTCACCCAAAGTGAGAAAGCCGCAGCAAGGCAGCCGATGAGCGGTGGCCCCTTCAAACATTTCCTTCAGGTTTTGCATACCCTGCAGTCAGAATTTCCACCTGAGAGCTGCCCTATTCGGACAGCTCTCGTCACGGCACGCTCTGCACCGGCCCATGAACGGGTCGTGCGAACACTCCGAACATGGGATATCCGGATAGACGAGTCCCTGTTTCTTGGTGGTCTGGAGAAGGGCGCCTTCCTTAAATCCTACGGAGCGGATGTGTTTTTTGACGATCAGCAGGCTCATTGTGAGTCGGCAAAGTCCCATGTGGCTACCGGACATGTGCCCCATGGCATAGCTAACAAACAGGACTGACCAGTTTAGAACAGGGCGAATTTGATGCCCATACCGAGCAACAGACAGGCTAAAATCGGTTGCAATACCCTGCTTGGGAGCCGGGCTGCCAGTCTGGTGCCTAGGTGGATGGCTGGCAGTGATCCTATCAACAGTGATCCAAGCAGCACCAAATCGACATTGCCCAGCAAGAATAAATGACCAAGTCCGGCAATCAGGGTCAGTGGCACTGCGTGGGCAATGTCAGTTCCTACCACGTGCAGTGCCGGCAGTCGGGGATAGAGAACCATCAGTAGTGCTGCACAAAAGGCCCCTGCGCCCACCGATGAGAGTGTGACAAAGATACCCAGAAAAATGCCCGACACAAAGGTCACCTTCGTGGCGTGTAGCTGAAAAAAGGCCCCTGTGGCACCGTGCGGACGATCGGAAGCATTACGAAGAAAGCGTTTCAGTAAAATTACGGCAGCGGTAATGATCAGCATGATACCGAGACTGGTCGTCAGGATTTCCCGATACTCTTCTGCATCTGTAAACACGTGATAGAGGAGCTGGGATGTGATAAGGGATGCCGGTATGCTACCAGCAGCGAGATAGGCAACCAGTCGCCACTGAATACTTTTCTGTCTGGTGTGGGCCACAACACCACTGGCCTTTGTGATGGCGGCATAGAGGAGGTCAGTGCCGATAGCAACATTGTAGGGGATGCCGAACATAATCAGCATAGGTGTCATCAATGATCCGCCACCCACACCGGTGAGCCCGACGACTAGCCCCACGAAAGCACCGGACCCAACGTACAACAAAAAATCCAGCACAATTAATCCACTTCTATCCCCAAAATAACCTGGAAACTCTAGCAATTTGTACCTATTCTTCAAAGGAATAATTTCTTATATTTTTATATCATTGTCGTCTATCCGGGTGAATGCATGAAATTACAACAGCTTCGATATATCTGGGCAGTGGCACACCATGAGTTGAATGTTTCTGCCACGGCCCAAAGCCTTTACACCTCACAACCAGGTATCAGTAAGCAGATACGCCTGCTAGAAGATGAACTCGGTGTGGAAATCTTTTCGCGCAGTGGTAAACATCTCACGCGTGTTACTCCGGCGGGCGATGAGATTCTGCGTGTAGCCGGGGATATTTTGCGGAAAGTTGATAGCATCAAGCAATTGGCCCAGGAGCATAATGACCCCAGGCGCGGCAGCCTTACTATCGCGACAACCCATACCCAGGCGCGTTATGCGCTACCGCCGGTTATTGAAGCCTTTATTGATAAATATCCCGAGGTTTCATTACATATGCATCAGGGTACACCGATGCAGATCTCTGAGCAGGCTGTAGATGGCTCGGTGGATTTCGCAATTGCCACTGAGGCGTTGGAGTTGTTTCACGATCTGCTGATGATGCCTTGTTATCGCTGGAATCGCTGTATTCTGGTTCCCAGGGACCATCCGCTGGCTCAGGTATCAAAATTGACACTGGAGGAGGTGTCGACTTACCCATTGGTCACCTACGTGTTTGGCTTTACAGGACGTTCACGTCTTGATGAGGCCTTCAATGACCGGGGGCTCATTCCAAAAGTGGTATTCACCGCCACAGACTCTGATGTGATCAAGACTTATGTGCGATTGGGTTTGGGTATTGGCATTGTTGCGCACATGGCCTACGACCCGCTCAAGGACAGTGATCTGGTGGCATTGGATGCATCTCATCTGTTTAAGCCCAGTATCACCAGTATCGGATTTCGGCGAGGCACGTATTTACGGGGATATATGTATGATTTTATCGAGTTGTTTGCCCCTCATCTGACGCGGGATAGAATCACTGAAGCCAGTGCTATTCATGCGAAAGATGATCTGGAGAAATTTTTCAATGCGGTAGAGCTGCCAGAGCTTTAGTCCATTTGGTTTACCCGTCAACCGGACACCCGGGGCTGAACAAGAGTGAACCAAAGAATGGCTTCAAGCCTTATAGAAAGTCGAGATCGGGGTTGTCGTTAAGAATTTCCTTAAGCTCGTCCTCTTCACGGGTTTTCTGGTTAAGCACCTCTTTGACAAACTTGAAATAGACGGTGTAAGTCTCCGGTTGCTGGCCTTCCCGCTCAACCACAAAAAAAGGTGCCTGCTCCACATTGTAACGTCTCGCCAGCACCATTCCCGGTGAGCTGGTGTCCCGTTCATCAGCCAGTAAAACCTCGTCTATTAGAGACATCTGGTCAGCAGCTTCCATTTTTTGCTGCACGTCTTCGCACTTTCTGCAGAGACTGCCGTCCAGCTTGATCTTTTTGACGAGTGTGATTTTCATGTGTCTGTCCCGGTTTATTTTTGCGTATTGACGGCGTGCAGACCGCATTCTTTCATTGTAGCTTCTTCCCACCACCAACGACCCTCGCGCTCATGCTGGCCGGGGCCGGTGGCACGTGTGCAGGGTTCGCAGCCGATACTGATATAGCCACGGTCGTGTAATTCGTTATAGGGCACGTTATTGGAGCGAATGTATGCCCAGACCTGATTTGATGACCAGTTGGCCAGTGGGTTGAATTTGGTCAGGGTGTCATCGGGCCGGGCAAATGCCTTGTCGTCCTGAATCACAGGGATAGCTGTGCGAGTGCCGGGGCTCTGGTCGCGACGCTGACCGGTTACCCAGGCGTCCACTGTCAGCAATTTACGGCGCAGGGGACCAATCTTACGGATACTGCAGCACTCTTTGTGACCGTCGCGGTAAAAACTGAAAAGTCCTTTCTCTCGCACCATATTATTGACGGCGTAGGCATCGGGAAAAACCACATCGATTTGGATACCGTAATGTTCCCGGACCTTTTCGATAAAGCGATAGGTTTCGGCATGCAGGCGACCCGTGTCTAGGGAAAAGACCTGTACTTTTTCCGGGTTGATCCTGTGCGCCATATCAATCAGTACAACATCCTCTGCACCACTGAATGAGATGGCAATATTGTCAAATTGCTCAAGGGCGTAGGCAATAATCTCCTGTGGAGACTGATTGGATAATTCCCGATCGAGATCAAGAGTGTTCAGAAGGTTTGCAGTCATGGGAGTTACTCAATATTCTCAATAAGTTAGAGGGGTTGTCCTCAAAGTCGCGCATCATACCAAAGCCACCACTAAAGCAAAAATAATCAGAAACTATAACCTTCATCAATATGGCTATTAAAAATCTGTAAAAAGGGTATTTCCTCTGCCTGTGCAGCCATCAAAAGCATTGCAACTTTATTGCGCAATATCCCTGAAATCGTTAGAGTGGCGCGGTCTTATTTTGGTCTCGCACGATTAAGGGTGACATTGTGGAAATCGCTTGTTTGGATCTTGAAGGCGTACTGATTCCTGAAATATGGATTGCCTTTGCCGAGAAAACCGGTATTGATGCGCTCAAGCGTACTACCCGGGATGAACCGGATTACGATGTGCTGATGCGTTACCGCCTGGATATTCTGGACCGACACGGTCTGGGGCTTAAGGAGATTCAAGAGGTGATAGCTACGCTATCGCCTCTTGAAGGAGCGCGAGAGTTTGTTGACTGGCTGCGGGAACGCTTCCAGGTGGTGATTCTCTCCGATACTTTTTATGAGTTCGCCCAGCCCTTGATGCGTCAGTTGGGATTTCCCGCGTTGCTATGTCACAAACTGGAAACAGACCAGGACGGTCGTGTGGTTAATTACCACTTGCGGCAGGCCAACCCAAAGCGCCAGGCGATTGTCGGCTTTAAAAGCATGTACTACCGGACTATTGCTGCCGGCGACTCCTATAACGATACGACCATGCTGGCAGAGGCCGATGTCGGTATCCTGTTTCATGCACCTCAGAATGTTATTGAGCAATTTCCACAATTTCCGGCTGTCCATACATTTGAGGCGCTCAAACAGGAATTCATCAAGGCCAGTGTTAGGGATCTTAGCTTGTAGGGGGTCGGGGTTTATCCAGTGGGGCTATCCGGCTCGATAAGTACTCGGATCTTGTCCAGAATTTCCTGGAATTCACTTTCGGCATTTGAGTCGGCCACGATGCCGCCACCTCCCCAACAGTGCAGTTTGTCACCATCGGCCAGGATCGTGCGGATGGCGATGTTGGTATCCATTCGCCCTGTGCTGCTTATATAGCCAATGCTGCCGCAGTACACCGAACGGCGACAGGTTTCCAGTGTTTCAATGATTTCCATGGCGCGTTTTTTTGGTGCTCCGGTGATAGAGCCTCCGGGGAAACAACCCCGCAACAGTGACAACGGTGATTCGTCTTCACGAAGCTTTCCGGTCACCGTGCTGACCAGGTGATGTACGTTGGGAAAGCTTTCAAGCGCAAAGAGCTTCGGTACCCGAATCGAGCCTGGCTGACAGGTTTTCCCGAGATCATTGCGCAGCAAATCGACAATCATCAGATTTTCAGCCCGATTTTTGGTGCTGTTCATCAACTCAATAGCATTTTGTTGATCCTCTTCCACCGTTCTGCCCCGCCTGGCAGTACCCTTGATAGGCTTGGTTTCCACCTGCCCGGCAGAGAGTTTCAGAAACCGCTCGGGGGAGAAGCTTAATACGGCCTGATTGCGCTTTCCGAACTGATAATAGCAACTGTAGGGTGAAGGCAATATCCGTCGTAATGCTCTGTATAGATGCCAGCTATCACCTTGGTATTTCGCTGAAAAATGTCGGGCGAGATTGACCTGATAGCAATCGCCCTCACTAATATACTCCTTGATGTGGCTGACGGCATTCAGATAAGCATCTCTGCTCATTGAGGGCTCAAACGGATTTGTTCCTTCGCCATCGCTGCCCGGGAGGCTTTCTCTATTGTCGGCCTGCTTCAGTCGTTTCGTGACGGTTTCGCGAAGGTCCCCCGGGCAATCGTTGCGAAAAATCAGCCAGGCTTTTCTCGATGAGTGGTTGAGAACAAGGGCCCAGTTGTAAAGCCCCAATCGCAGATCTGGCAGTGAGTCCACTTTGCCCAACAGGTTCGGGAGCACTTCGATGCGGTGGCCAAGGTCGTAGCCAAAATAGCCGGCCAGCCCCCCCAGAAAAGGATACTGGCTCAAGCCGTGATCGACTGTTCCAAGGGTGTCGAGGAGTTGCTGTGCCAGCGCGAACGGGTCTTCAGAGGACTCAGAGATAGCCTGAGATGTTGTGATTTGTGTGATCTTGCCCACTGTCTCGAGAATCGTGGTCGGTTGGGCTGAAATGATGTCAAACCGACCAGAGAGGCTGCGAGGCTTGCCGCTGTCCATCCAGATGGGGTCATCAAAATCCCGTATTGCTGCAAAGAGCGCTTCGGCATCGGGGCGGTAGGGAAAATCGGTGATATCCACGTTAGGCATGGTCGGTAGTCTACGGTAGAAGCGAGTCTGTTTCAGACTAATTCGGCGTTGTTGTTGTATTTTACAGCACTTTATTCATGCCTTATTTTTGAATTGTGCAGGAAGCGCAGTATTTCTGTTATTGCTCCATGTCTCTGATCATGGCAATCTCAGCGCCCATAAGCGTTCATAGACCAAACGACAACTTGCCTATCCCAAATATCAGGTTGGTGTGCGGGGTTGTTTGCATGCACGCAGAGAGAGTATCGATTGCTGGCGTCGCTCTGATCAATTCGGGCCGCTGGGAATGAATATTGGATGAACAACAGGCTGGAGTCATGATGTTTTTTGCAACCCCTGATCTTTGCGATGATTATCCCGAGCTGGTGCAGGTAATGGAACCAATGATGACTAATTATGGTGGGAGGGATACGTTTGGCGGTGAAATTGTTACTGTTAAATGTCATGAGGACAATTCGCTGGTGAAAGAGAGTGCCGGTAAGCCCGGTCATGGAAAAGTGCTCGTGGTGGACGGTGGTGGCTCGCTGCGGCGTGCGCTGCTGGGCGATATGATTGCCGAAAATGCGGTCAGGAATGGGTGGGAAGGGTTGATTATTTACGGTTGTGTCCGCGATGTTGATGCGTTGGCAGAGCTGGATCTGGGTGTGCAGGCACTGGCATCGATCCCTTTGAAAACCGACAAGCGTGGAATTGGTGATCTGAATGTGCCAGTGACATTTGGCGGTATTACCTTCCACCCCGGTGGGTATGTGTATGCTGATAACAATGGCGTCATCGTATCGCCCAGCCCATTGGTTGGAGAGGGGTGAGTTGGAGCGGTTTGGCTTGATGCATATCACAAATCAATTGGTGCAGTAGGTTAAGCTCAAACGCATAACAGTTTTTTATCAGGAGTTATCGTGGATTGGCGTAATACGAGAGAGCATTATGGTTGGGTGTCGGTGTCTTTACACTGGCTGATGTTACTGTTGTTGATCGCGGTTTATGGCTGTATTGAATTGCGCGAACTCTATCCAAAGGGCAGTGACCCTCGCGAAGCCTTTAAAGCCTGGCATTTTATGCTGGGGTTGACTGTTTTTATTCTTGTCTGGATCCGGTTGGTTGCCCAGCTTTTACAAGTGAGGCCGGAGATTTTGCCGGTGCCACCTCGCTGGCAGGTGCTGGTGGGAAGGTCGATGCATGCCATTTTATACCTATTTATGATTGCCATGCCGCTGATGGGTTGGCTGGTACTCAGTGGCAGCGGTAAGCCTGTGCCTTTTTTCGGGGCGACTTTTCCGGCATTGATGGCGGAAAACGAAACGCTGGCCAAAGCCATTAAAGAGGTTCATGAAATGGTTGGCAGCGCAGGGTATTTTTTGATAGGTATTCACGCACTGGCGGGACTTTTTCACCATTACATATTGCGCGATAACACGTTGCTTCGAATATCTCCAAAAAAGTTTAAATAGCACTTATAGTTCTTTGTTTTTTATTATATTTGCGGAGGTTTTTTTCCTGTAAATCGCAGCTAACTTCCACCGTGAGAGCTGCTAATAAACCACAGTAAAATTCTATTTTATCAACGCTGGTTTCATCGCCCACTGGCTGTAGCGACAGACAGGAAGCGCTTGAGAATCCAGCAAGTAGTTTACCTTGTTTTGGAAAAGCCGGTGGCCGGTCTGTCATCCCCGAACGGACTGTGGTGATTGACTCAAATGAATGCCGGTAGTGTTGATGTGATCCATTCAGGGGAAATCCTAACATTGAGGCATACGGCCTTCGAGAATCGTGTCGAGCTGGTTACATGGCGTGATGCCGAAACAGCAGTGTAACGAGCAAGGCAAAAAAAAAGGAGCTGCGAAGCAGCTCCTAAACTTTTACTCTTAGGGGAATAGGTGATCAATGAACTCTAGAACTGGTTCATTGTATTGTCTTTACCGCCGGCCTTGAGAGCGGCTTCACCAGCAAAATATTCTTTGTGGTTATCACCGATATCGGAACCAGCCATGTTCTGGTGTTTTACGCAGGCGATGCCCTGACGGATTTCCTGGCGTTGAACGCCTTTCACATAAGCCAGCATACCCTGATCTGCAAAGTAGCCTTTTGCCAGATTGTCAGTGGACAGGGCAGCCGTGTGGTAGGTCGGCAGGGTGATCAGGTGGTGGAAGATACCCGCCTCGCGAGCCGCGTCCGCCTGGAAGGTGCGGATTTTCTCGTCAGCCAGCTTCGCCAGCTCGGTTTCATCGTAGTCTACGCTCATCAGTTTTTCGCGATCATATGCAGAAACATCTTTGCCTTCAGCCTGCATGGCATCAAAGACCTGCTGGCGGAAGTTCAACGTCCAGTTGAAGGAAGGACTGTTGTTGTAGACCAGTTTGGCATTGGGCACTGCTTCGCGAATTCGGTTAACCATTTCAGCGATCTGACCAACGTGGGGTTTTTCGGTTTCGATCCACAGCAGGTCGGCGCCATTTTGCAGGCTGGTGATACAGTCCAGAACGACGCGGTCAATACCGGTGTCCTTGCGGAACTGGAACAGACCTGAGGCTAGACGTTTTGGTTTGAGTAGCTTGCCATTGGCCTTGATTACTACATCACCGTTCTGGATGTCTTCTGCACTCTGTACGTAATCACCATCGAGGAAGCTGTTGTACTGGTCACCCAAATCGCCGGGTTCGTTGGTCACAGCAATCTGCTTGGTCAGGCCAGCGCCGAGGGAGTCGGTACGTGCAACGATAACGCCGTCGTCGACACCCAGCTCCAGGAACGCGTAGCGAACAGCATTGATTTTGGCCAGGAAGTCGGAGTGGGGGACAGTGACTTTACCGTCCTGGTGACCGCATTGCTTTTCGTCCGATACCTGGTTCTCAATCTGGATACAGCATGCGCCCGCTTCGATCATTTTCTTCGCCAACAGGTAGGTCGCTTCGGGGTTGCCAAAACCGGCATCGATATCGGCGACGATCGGTACCACGTGGGTCTCAAAATTCTCGATCTGGTTTAACAGGTCGGCTTCTTTTGCTTTATCTCCGGCTTCGCGGGCAGCATCCAGGTCCATGAACAGCTGATCCAGCTCGCGGGCATCGGCCTGGCGAAGAAATGTATAAAGCTCTTCGATCAGCGAAGAAACAGAGGTTTTTTCGTGCATTGACTGATCGGGCAGGGGGCCGAACTCAGAACGCAGTGCGGCAACCATCCAGCCTGACAGGTACAGGTAGCGTTTCTTGGTGGTTTTGAGGTGTTTTTTGATGGCGATCAGTTTTTGTTGACCGATAAAGCCATGCCAGCAACCCAGGGATTGGGTGTATTGAGAGCTGTCGGCATCATAAGCTGCCATATCATCACGCATGATTTTGGCAGTATAGCGGGCAATATCCAGACCAGTGCGGAAACGGTTCTGAATACGCATGCGGGCTGCCGACTCGGGGTTGATGGCGCTCCAGGTGCTGTTGGCATTGCGCACTTTGGCTACAGCATCAATCTCTTTGGTGTAGTTTGACATGGTGTGTCCTTCCAGTTTGGATAAGAGAAAAGGAAAATTTGTGGATACGGATTCTAGCCATCGACCTAAAATTTAGCTAATCTATAGTTATTATTTTCGGTATTTTTAAAATGAATATAAGAAACGTCGATCTGAATCTGCTGGTGTATCTGGATGTGCTGCTGAAAGAGCGCAATGTTACCAGAGCTGCGGAGAATATGGGTATCAGTCAGCCAGCCATGAGTAATGGTCTGAGGCGACTTCGGGACTTATTCAATGATCCATTACTGGTGAGAACCAGTGATGGCATGACACCCACTGAACGGGCCGAACAGCTACAGCCCATAGTCCGGGAAGTTTTGGCGTCTGTTGAAAAAGCGGTTGTTCCCCGGCGCGAGTTCAATGCAGCTGAGGCTGACCGGGTCTTCCGGATCTCTGTCAGCGACTATACCGAGTCGACATTATTGCCGCATCTGATGCGTCGTTTACGCTCTGAAGCTCCAAACATAACACTTGATGTATTGACGCCCAGCGATATCAGTTATCAGGATGTCGAGCAGGGCAGTATTGATCTGGTGATCAACCGTTTCGACGTGTTGCCTCAGTCGTTTCATCAGATGACCATTTGGCGGGATACGTTTTCCTGTGTGGCGAGTATCCACAATCCGATTATTCACGACTTTACTCTGGACAATTATCTGGATAGCGGCCATGTCTGGGTCAGTAAAACAGGGATGGGCGTCGGGGTCGGTATGGAACCCGGGGCTGAGCAGCGCCTTGGTTGGGTCGATGAGGCCTTGACCAGGATTGGCAAGAAACGTCGTATCCGGGTGTTCACCCGCCATTATCAGGCTGCCATGAGGTTGGCTGAGTTGCATGATCTGGTGATTACTTTGCCTACCAAGGCTGCCTCATTACTGGTGGATAATCCGCATGTGGCGATTCTCGAGCCACCCTTTGATATTCCGGAAATCGAGCTGAAAATGGCCTGGAGTCCACTGTTGCAGCACAATCCTGCACATCAGTGGATACGGCGAACCATTGCAGACGTGGCGAAAACACTGGATTGATACGGCTAACGTCATTCGTTGAGTAAATAGCGAAAATAATACCTATAAAATTGCTAAATCCCCACCGGGTTCCCTACAATTCTCGCTCGTCTTCCCTATCGTAACCACAGGGCTCAATCATGACTGAACGTATTCAAGTGAGTGGACTTCAGGTGTCCCAAGCCATTCACGACCTCGTCAAACACGACATTATCCCCGGCACTGGAATTGATCTGGCGGCTTTCTGGCAGTCATTCAGCGCAATTATCGATGAATTTGCGCCCAAAAATCGTCAACTGCTTAAAAAGCGTGATCAGCTGCAGGCACAAATTGATGCCTGGCATCAGCAGCATAGCGGTCGGGCTCACAACCTTGCCGATTACAAGGCCTTCCTGACAGAAATTGATTATCTGGTTCCAGAGGGTGAAGGTTTCTCGATCACGACGGAGAAAGTTGACCCCGAAATTGCCCAACAGGCAGGACCGCAATTGGTGGTGCCCGTCATGAATGCCCGCTTTGCCCTGAATGCGGCCAATGCTCGCTGGGGTAGTCTATACGATGCACTTTATGGTACCGATGTCCTTCCGGAAACCGATGGTGCCGAGAAGACGGCGAAGTACAACCCGGCTCGCGGTGCCCTAGTAATCGCGTATGCCCGAAAACTCCTTGATGACACAGTACCTCTTGCTGGTCATTCCCACAAAAATGCCACTCAATACCGTGTTATTGATGGCCGGTTGCAGGTGATGCTGGATGACGGTAGTCAGGTTGGTCTCGCTGATCCGGGAAAATTTGTCGGATACCAGGGAGATGCTGAAAATCCTAGAGCTATTCTTTTTGAAAACAACAAGATACATATGGAAGTTCAAATTGATCGAAATAGTCAAATTGGCTCTTCAGACGCGGCGGGCGTCAAAGACATCCTGATGGAAGCAGCCTTGACCACCATCATGGACTGTGAAGACTCCGTGGCCGCTGTCGATGCCGAAGACAAGGCGCTGGTTTACCGCAACTGGCTTGGCCTGATGAAAGGCGATCTTGAGGAAACCCTCAACAAGGCTGGCAAGACCATTGTGCGCCGCATGAACCCGGACCGCGAATACACCAGCCCGAATGGCGGTGATCTGGTCTTACCCGGCCGCAGCTTGCTGTTTGTCCGCAATGTGGGTCACCTGATGACCAACCCTGCGATCCTTGACGCTGGGTGTAATGAAATTCCGGAAGGGATTATGGATGCCATGATCACCAGTCTGATCGCCATTCATGACCTGAAAGGCAACAGCACCGTCCGCAACAGTAAAACCGGCAGTGTTTATATCGTAAAGCCGAAAATGCACGGTCCGGAAGAGGTGGCATTTACCAACAGCCTGTTCAATGCGGTGGAAGATGCCCTTGCTTTGCCCAGAAATACCCTGAAAGTGGGCATTATGGATGAGGAGCGCCGTACCTCTGTAAACCTGAAAGAGTGTATTCGCGCCGCCAGTGAGCGTGTGGTCTTTATTAATACAGGTTTTCTCGACCGCACAGGTGACGAGATTCATACCAGTATGGAAGCAGGTCCGTTTGCGCCAAAGGGCCAGTTGAAGACCCTGAAGTGGATCACCGCCTACGAAGACCAGAACGTGGATGTGGGGCTGGCTTGTGGACTGAAAGGACGTGCCCAGATTGGCAAGGGCATGTGGCCGATTCCAGACCATATGGCCGATATGATGGTGGCCAAGATAGGCCACCCAAAAGCAGGTGCCAATACTGCCTGGGTACCCTCACCCACTGCGGCAACATTGCACGCGATTCACTATCACCAGGTAGACGTTTTTGCCCTGCAAAATGAACTGGCGAATCGGGTTCCAGCCAGTGTGGATGATATTTTGACCATCCCACTGCTGGATGGTGAACTGACCGCAGAGGACATTCAGAAAGAACTGGACAACAATGCTCAAGGCATTCTTGGTTATGTGGTTCGGTGGGTGGAGCAGGGCATTGGTTGCTCCAAGGTACCTGACATCAATAATGTGGGTCTTATGGAAGACCGCGCGACTTTGCGTATTTCTAGCCAGCACATAGCCAACTGGTTGCGCCATGGGATTTGTGGCGAAGAGCAGGTGATGGAAACCATGAAGCGCATGGCTAAAATTGTCGATGCCCAAAATGCTGACGATCCGGATTACCGTCCCATGGCGTCAAACTTTGATACCAGTGTGGCGTTTGCTGCGGCATGTGATCTGGTGTTCAAGGGCTGTGCTCAGCCCAGTGGTTATACTGAACCTCTGTTGCATGCCTATCGGCAGAAGGCGAAGTTACAGTAATCGTCGATATTGCCCGAGAAAAACGCTGTTCCTGGGAACGGCGTTTTTTTTCTCGTCGGTTTAAGAGTAGTGTCCACCTAGATGTGCAGGCGTCGTAACTCCGGGTCCACTTCTCCCTGCTCCCAATGGTTATCAAATTCCTCCACAAGTTCAACTGCTTCCAGTGGGGCATATGACACGGCATAACCGATAAACCGTTCGGGCTCTTGTTTGTAGAGTATGCCGCTCTTGTCGATCAATAAAAATTCACGGTGCAGACAGGGTTCCAGTGAATTGAATTTTCGCATCTGGATGCGGCTGGGCAGGCGGTGACAGAGTTCCTTGAGCTGGTTGGTTTGGTGTCTGATCTGATAAAGATCCCTGACCAGTATGTTCACCCTGGCCAGCGGGTGGCTGGTCGCAAATGTGTAAATTGCATCGCAAAACTCAGTATTGCTGTAGATAGCCGCTTCCAGTCGCTCTGAAAAAATACGAACCTCCCGATGGGCCAGCTGTACCAGTGAAACAGCCTGATCACGGAATTGATCCAGTCCTTCAACGGAAATTCGTTGGCGATCTTCTTCGGTAATTTCTTTCAGAACCGGTTTTGGTGTGTGATCTGTAAATTGGTGCAGGTCCAGTACCATTTTTCTGTGTGGGATACCCGCATCGAGAAAATTTTCGCCCTGTGCAGTAAAACCGAAGCCCTCGTAAAAAGGTAATGCCGTGATTTGTGCATTCAGCGTCAGCTCCTGGTGCCCCTCACGGACGGCGTATTTGATCATTTTGCGCATCAGTGCCGATCCGACACCCAACTGCCGATAGTCCTTTAATACAGCCATCCTGCCAATCTGGCCATCTGGCAGCATTCTGGCTGTCGCCATAGGAATATCGTCAGGTCCATACGCGAGCCAATGCATGGCAACTGGATCGTGTTCATCAATCTCTTCTTCAATGGGTACATGTTGTTCATCGACGAACACTTGATGACGTATCGCCTTGAGCTGCACATTTGAGTTTTGCCAACTGGTTTGTTCAACCTCAATAGGAAAAAAGTCAACCGTTTCCACAGAGCACCCCCTCTTTTTGCTTATCTTAGCTGTGGGATGGCCATATAAACAGTGGTGGATGTTACGCTAAGATCAGTACTGGAAGACAACAGGGAATAAATGTGGGTGCTTTAATCATAAGATCGATACTAATGGCAATGTTATTGCCGGCGATGCTTTATGCCGATGAGGCACCGATAATTTTTGAATACGACGACCGCTTTCATCCGGTTTATTCTGATGGCGGTATGGTTGTATCCCAGGAGTATCTGGCCAGTCAGGTGGGCGCCGATATTTTGAAACGGGGGGGCAATGCGGTGGATGCAGCTGTCGCCACTGGTTTTGCGCTGGCTGTTACCCTGCCTCAGGCCGGTAATCTCGGTGGCGGCGGGTTCATGATGGTGTATCTGGCCGAGAAAGATAAAACACTGGCTATCGACTACCGTGAAATGGCTCCGGCTGCTGCCCGAAAGGATCAATTTCTTGACCACAATGGGAAAGTTGATAAATCACTCTCCCGATTCAGCCATCAGGCTGTCGGTGTCCCCGGGACAGTGGCCGGCCTGGTTCACGCGCTTGAACGTTACGGCACGATGAGCCTGTCAAAAGTCATGGCGCCGGCTATCGCACTGGCCAGAAAGGGCTTTGTTGTGAACCATGAACTGGCTGCTTCACTCAATAAGGCTGCCCCCCGGTTACAGTCCCATCCGGCATCTTCCAGCTATTTTTTTCGCTCAGATGGTAAGCCGCTAAAGGTTGGCAGCCTATGGCGCCAGGCTGACCTGGCGACCACGTTGGAGCTTATTGCCACCAGAGGTACCGATGGATTCTATCGTGGTCCGGTTGCCAAACTGATTACCGATGAAATGGCGAGGGGGAAGGGGCTTATTACAGCCCGTGATCTGGTTAAATATCGGGTTGTTGAGCGCCGGCCCATATCTGGGATCTATCGTGGTTATCGAATTGATTCCATGCCACCGCCATCCTCTGGCGGTGTTCATCTCATCCAGATGCTCAATATACTGGAGGGCTGGGATTTGGTGCCCCATGGTCACAACAGTGCCGCTTACCTGCATCGCCTGATAGAGTCCATGCGGCGTGCTTATGCTGACCGCAGCAGACACCTTGGTGACCCGGACTATTACCCGGTTCCGGTAGACCGCCTCATTGATAAGCAGTATGCAGCACAGTTGCGCAAGGACATTGATCTGAGCAGGGCCAGTCGGTCGGAGGACGTCCAGCCGCACCTGGCTGTGCCTGAAGAAAGCCCCCAAACAACCCATTTTGTCGTCTGGGACGAGCAGGGCAATGTAGTGAGCAATACCTATACACTGAATTTTTCATACGGTAGTGGTATTGCTGTGACGGGCGGCGGTTTTCTGCTCAATAATGAAATGGATGATTTCTCGGCAAAGGCCGGGGTGCCCAATGCCTACGGGCTGACCGGTGAAGAAGCCAATGCTATCGGTCCGGGAAAACGGCCGCTGTCTTCAATGACACCTACGATAGTATTCCGGGACGGAAAACCGATTATGGCAACGGGCAGCCCGGGGGGCAGTACCATTATTACGGTGGTGTTGCAGCATATTCTTAATCACCTCGATTTTGATATGAATATTGCCGAAGCTGCTGCGGTACCCCGTATTCATCATCAATGGCTGCCTGACCAGGTTGTGTTTGAGCGAGGTATTAGCCCCGATACCATCCAAATACTTGAGGAAATGGGGCATGAAACATCTCCTCACGCCCGTGTGCTGGGCAAAGTTCAGGCTATTGCTGAAAAGAGTGGTCGTCGTTCAGGTGTGACCGATACCCGTTGGCCCGGAGGCGGCGTTGCTATCGATAAGTAATGCAGGTGACTGTCAGTAAGCCGAAGGTGATGCACTATTTATCGACCTGCTCTCCGTTTAAATAATGTCTGCCATCAATCGTGGCGCGTCGATCAACGTCCGCTTCATCGACCAATTCCGGGTACTTCGGTGCGGTCATGTAGCGGGCAAACCAGTCCCCCAGTAACGTTTTATCTTCCGCTATCTCCCTGAGCATGGCTTGCACCTGCTTGATGAAGGCAGGATTAATCACTTCAGTTGCCATGCCAGGCGTTAGGGGTGGGTCCCGGTAGTAGCAGCTGTTCCCCTGGGTCATCAGTTCTGTGGTGAGGTCGTCAAGCATATCGGTGAGCGATGGTGATCTGAAACCAATTGAGTAGGTGAGGCAATCATTTTCTGCGATTCCCCAATGGGAAATCCCCGGCGGCAGATAAAGTATGTCGCCTGGCTGAAGAACCCATTCATCCACTACATCAAAGGTCTGCAGGATCCGGAGTGGTGTGCCGGCTACAAGCGGTGATTGCTGATCGCAGAACTGGCCAACCTGCCAGCGACGCTGTCCCAGACCCTGCAGAAGAAACACATCGTAATAGTCGAAGTGGGGGCCGACGCTACCGCCGACCGGGGCATAACTGACCATGACGTCATCGACTCGCCAGGGTGGCAGAAAATTGAAGTGGGGCAGCAAAGCCTTGACTTCGGGCACCCACAGATCGGCGCCCTGGACCAAAAGACTCCAGCAGCTTTCAGGCAGTTGAGCGAAAATACTCTCATCAAAAGGGCCGTGCTGAAGTTCCCAGGGGCCGGACTCACCTTTTTCAAAGACTATTCGTGATTCCACCTCTTCTTCCAGAGACAGGCCTGCCAGTTCATCGGGTGTTAGAGGCGACTCAAAATTGGGGAAGGCATTCCGGATCAACAGCGGTTTTTTCTGCCAGTATTCAGCGAGAAACTCCTCAATCGACAGGTTTCCCAGAATGGATTGAATGGTCATGGCTGTCCTCACTGAAACCCGGCGGTATTCATCAAAAGTTGGGCTACCTGAAAAAACTGGACAAAAATTAGATCGCTTTCGCCTGAGTGGGGGCGTTGCCAATGTAATTGGACGGTGTCAAAGCGAGCAGTTCGGTTTTGGCTGTTTCAGGGATATCCAGTGTGTCGACAAAGGCCTGAATGGCTTCCCGCGTGATTGCCTGCCCGCGTGTCAGGGCTTTCAGTTTTTCGTAGGGCTCCGGAATATTGTAACGCCGCATTACGGTTTGTACCGGTTCGGCAAGAACTTCCCATGCCCCATCGAGATCAGCCTCTAATCGAAGCTGATTCAGTTCCAGTTTGCCAATACCCTTTAATGTCGCCTGATAGGCAATCAGACTGTATCCGAACCCCACACCCATATTGCGCAGTACGGTGGAATCGGTGAGATCCCTTTGCCAGCGGGAAATCGGCAGCTTTTGTGCCAGATGGGTAAAGATGGCGTTGGCAATGCCCAGATTGCCCTCGGCATTCTCGAAATCTATCGGGTTTACCTTATGTGGCATGGTGGAAGAACCCACTTCTCCTGCAATGGTTTTCTGTTTGAAGTAGCCGAGAGAAATATAGCCCCAGATATCGCGGTTGAAGTCGATCAGAATAGTATTGAGCCGGGCTATCGCATCAAACAGCTCTGCAATGTAGTCGTGTGGTTCAATTTGAGTGGTATAGGGATTCCACTCCAGACCCAGGCCTGTAATGAATGTCTCTGCATTGCTTGCCCAGTCCACGGTTGGGTAAGCGGACAGATGCGCATTGTAATTGCCAACGGCACCGTTAATTTTTGCCATCAACGTTACCTGCCGAATCTGCGAGAGTTGTCGCGTTATCCGGTAGACAACATTAGCGATCTCCTTACCAATAGTCGTCGGGGAGGCGGTCTGTCCATGGGTGCGAGCCAGCATGGGGACATCGGCATAACGATGGGCCAATTCGCTCAGTTGGTGCACAATCTGACCAACCTGTGGTAGCAGGATTTGGTCGCGACCTTCTTTCAGCATCAGCGCATGGGCGATGTTGTTGATATCCTCGGACGTACAGGCAAAGTGGACAAATTCTGATACCGCCAGCAACTCCGGATTTGTTGCGATGGATTCCTTGATAAAGTACTCGACCGCTTTTACATCATGGTTGGTGGTGCGCTCTATCTCTTTGATTCTTTGAGCCTTCTGCTCATCAAAATTTTCCACCAACTGATTCAGTACTTCGTTGGCGCTATCTGAAAATGGCGGGATTTCCTTCAGGTCCGGATGGGATGCCAGCTGTTGTAACCAGCGAACTTCCACAGTCACACGGTGTTTGATTAAACCAAATTCACTGAACGCCACCCGTAGTGGCTCAGTTTTGCTGCTGTAGCGACCATCAATAGGGGAGATGGCAGTAAGTTCGGAAAGGTTCATGAGATTATCTTGTGTCCGGGTCAGAAAATCCGTAAATTTTACCCGATATGGTTGGGGTTTTCAGGGAAAGTTGCTGAGCCTCTTAAAGTTAGGTGTGCAGGGTATGAAGTTGACTGAGAAGCTGTTTGCGACTGAATATCAAGTGATAGCGTTTGCCGCCCAGTTGATGCCACAGAATGGCTGCCCTGATGCCGGCAAAAAGCAGGCAGCGTATACGTTGAGCAATAGAGTCCTGTTGCAGGTATCCCGCATAACCATTTACCTGAATGCGGTAGCGAAATGTACTGATGCTGTCCTGATAGATCTGCGCCAGATTCGCAATGACGTTGGTATGGCTGACTGAAGAGAAGTGGGCCGCCTGGCGATTGGCCTGTTCCAGCCGTTCTCCGATCATGTTGATCATGGTTTTATTGTTCAGTAGTTTTCTGGATAGGTGGATGACGCCCACGGCGTAACGTAGCGTGTCGGACTGCTTGGCGGTTGTTTGTAATGTCAGTAGTTCCTGCAGGGTTTCCATGCCCAGCTGGAGATTATCCACTGAGCCGAATACCTGTTCGGTGCTGTCCGGGTTCTGCTGAAAAAGGCTCTCGATACAGACTTGAAAACGATCTGCGGGGATTGAACCGCTTTTTGCCAGCGTTTCGACGAGCTGGCAAGCCTGAAACACGCCACTGAGTGCAATAATCTGATCTTTTGTGGGTTTTTTTAGCAGCATAACGGCTCAGTTGAGTTCCATGTGTGATTGATGACTCCACCGCCCATACAAATCTCTCCATCATAAAACACAATGGATTGTCCGGGGGTTACAGCCCGTTGTCGCACATCAAACAGGACCTGATAGCTTTCGTCATTCTTCGTGACGGTACACTCCTGATCTGATTGCCGGTAACGAACTTTGGCTTTGCATCGGAATTGGTTGTGGGCGGGTAATCCGTTGATCCAGTGGACTTCAGTAGTACTCAAGCTGTCACTGTACAGGAGTGGGTGTTCCGCCCCCTGGGCGACAATCAGTACATTCCTGGGGAGGTCTTTGCCCACCACATACCAGGGGTCATCGCTGGCACCTCGAAGACCACCAATGCCCAACCCCTGACGTTGTCCCAGTGTATGGTACATCAAGCCCTGATGAATACCGACAACAATGCCCTCCGGATTTTCGATATCGCCGGGTTGTGCTGGTATGTATTGCTCGAGAAAGTCCTTGAAACGACGTTCGCCGATAAAGCAGATGCCGGTGGAATCACGTTTCTTTGCTGTAGCCAGGCCATATTGTTCCGCAAGAGTTCGCACAGCGGGCTTTTCAAGTTCACCGAGGGGAAACAGCGATTGACAAAAAGCGGCCTCATCAACAGCGTGCAGGAAATAGCTTTGATCCTTGTTGTTGTCCAGCCCTTTCAGTAAAAAGGTTTGTCCATTGCTGTCAAGACGCCTTGCGTAGTGGCCTGTGGCGATAGAATCGGCGCCGAGAATGCGGGCGTAGTCGAGAAATGTCTTAAACTTGATCTCGCGGTTACAGAGGACATCGGGGTTTGGCGTACGACCGGCTTTGTACTCGGCCAAAAAGTACTCAAAAACGTTGTCCCAGTATTCCGCAGCGAAATTGGCGGTATGAAGGTGGATGTTCAGTGAATCTGCAACGGCCTGGGCGTCATTGAGATCTTGGCGGGCAGTGCAGTAATCGGTGCCATCATCCTCATCCCAGTTCTTCATGAACAGACCTTCCACATCAAACCCCTGCTTTTGTAACAACAAAGCAGTAACAGAAGAGTCTACGCCGCCGGACATGCCGACAATGACTTTTTTGGGTGAGTTCATAGGGGAGCGGATTTTACCGATGAGTTTTCAGTAAATCCAATGAATAGAAGATGCCTCTCCGGTAATCTTCGATTGCTTCGAGAACCATGGGGCTTCGCAGTTGTTGTCTTTTTTGTAGTATTTCTTCATAAGTCAGCCACATCGCTTCCTCTATATCCGGATCGATAACCTGTAGAGGGTCTAGTTGATCAGCATCTGCCGCAAAAGCCAGACGGTAGTAGGTTATGTCGTTTGCGGGTGCCCGAAAGGTAGTAAAGCTGATGATGGCGGTGGGTACAACATGCCAAGTAGTTTCTTCCAACGTTTCTCTGATGGCTGCTTCAATGGGTGTCTCTCCGGGTTCAACATGCCCTGCGGGCTGGTTGTATAGCTCGAGTCCATTGCGAATTTCCCTGACCATGAGAAAACGGCCCTTACGTTCAACAACGACAGCCACCGTCAGATGAATTTGATTCACCATTTTGCCCTCTTTGGGCGAAACCTGTGGTGCTTTGTGTCAGGTATGTGGATGGTTTCCCAGCGATATTGTTCAGGCAGTAGGTTTCCAAGTGTCCAGCTCCCAATTGCAACCCTGATCAGTCTCAGTGTGGGAAAGCCGGTTGCCGCAGTCATCCTGCGCACCTGTCTGTTTTTACCTTCTGAAATTTGCAATTCTATCCAACTGGTAGGCTGATTTGGTCGTTGCCTTATGGGCGGATTTCGTGTCCAGAGCTGCGGTGGCTCGATCAGCTTGGCAGAGGCGGGCTGAGTGATGCCGTCTCTCAGCTTCACGCCCCGTATCAGTTGAGCTAATGCCGGTTGCGTTATTTCACCCTCGACCTGTGCCCAGTAGGTCTTTTTCAGTTTGTGTCTCGGATTGCTGATGATTGCTTGTAGTTTACCGTCATCTGTTAACAGGAGCAGACCTTCCGAGTCATGGTCCAACCGTCCAGCAGCATAAATGTTTGGCTGCTGCAGGTAATGCCCCAGTCCCGGGTGCCCGTCACAATCAGAGAACTGGCTCAAGACACCGAAGGGTTTATTGAAGAGCAGGAGATTAGCCATGGATTGGATGCATATTTTTTGAGACTAAAATGCCCTGAAGCTATGTAAATCAACTACAAGAGCATATGTGTTTGTGATAACATCTTATGCGTTTCTAAAGTTATACAACAATAAAACCAAGAATTATTTGTTTCAAACCCTACAATAACGCACTAGTAACCTACCCAACATATGGAGCCAACAATGGGATATCAGCACATCCAGATACCAACTGATGGTGAAAAAATTACAGTCAATTCCGATTATTCTCTCAATGTTCCCAGCAACCCCATTATTCCGTTCATCGAAGGTGACGGTATCGGTGTAGACATCACGCCAGTGATGGTAAAAGTTGTAGATGCTGCCGTTGAAAAGGCTTACGCGGGGAGCAAGAAAATTTCCTGGATGGAAGTTTATTGCGGCGAGAAAGCTGCAGAAATTTATGATGGTGACTGGTTTCCCGCCGAGACGCTGGATGCCATCAGAGAGTTTAGTGTTTCAATCAAAGGTCCATTGACAACACCGGTGGGTGGAGGTTTTCGCTCATTGAATGTGGCTCTGCGCCAAGAGCTCGACTTGTATGTATGTCAGCGCCCGGTTCGCTGGTTCCAGGGTGTTCCTTCACCGGTCAAAAAACCAGGTGAAGTAGACATGTGTATCTTCCGTGAAAATTCGGAAGATATTTATGCAGGCATTGAGTGGCGTGCAGGCACTGATGAAGCCAAAAAAGTCATTAACTTCCTCCGCAATGAAATGGGCGTGACCAAAATCCGCTTCCCGGAAAATTGTGGTATCGGTGTCAAACCTGTTTCAGAACAGGGCACCAAGCGCCTGGTCAGTAAAGCCATTCAATATGCGATTGATCAGGATAAATCTTCTGTCACCCTGGTTCACAAGGGTAATATCATGAAATTCACCGAAGGTGCTTTTTGTGATTGGGGCTTTGAAGTGGCCAGAGATGAATTTGGCGCGAAACCACTGGATGGAGGGCCCTGGCAGGTCATGAAGAACCCGAATACGGGTAAAGAAATTGTTATCAAGGAAGTGATTGCAGATGCGATGTTGCAACAGGTTCTTTTGCGTCCGGCTGAATATGATGTCATTGCCACACTTAATTTGAATGGTGACTATCTATCGGACGCGCTTGCTGCTCAGGTGGGTGGTATCGGTATAGCCCCGGGGGCCAACCTCTCTGATAATATTGCGATTTTTGAGGCTACCCATGGTACTGCACCCAAATACGCTGGCCAGGATAAAGTTAACCCCGGCTCACTGATTCTCTCTGCTGAAATGATGCTTCGGCACATGGGCTGGAATGAAGCCGCTGATTTGATAATCAAAGGGATCGAGGGCGCGATTTCCGAGAAAAAGGTCACATACGACTTTGAGCGTCTCATGGATGGCGCAACCTTGTTGTCGTCATCGCAATTTGGCGATGCGCTGATCGCCAGAATGTAAGCTTTGTTATTAAAAACCCCCGGCTCAGGAATGAGCCGGGGGTTTTTTTATGACCAGGAAGGCATTAATCATTTCCATTTTCTGAGTGTTCACCGGATTCAGGTTCTGTCGGGGTAACCTCTTTGTCGTTGATCAAAGGCATAATATTGGAGGCATGCAGGCCTTTTTGGCCCTCTGCGAGATCAAATGACACTTCTTGGCCAGCTTTTAAGGTTTTATAGCCTTCCATGTTGATTGCTGAGTAGTGGGCAAAGACATCACTCACGCCATCTGACGACAGAATAAACCCGTAGCCCTTAGCATTATTAAACCACTTGACTGTTCCTGACGGCATACTCAACCTCTCATCGGGTTTTCTATTGTAAGCATGGCTGTTATACAGCCGCAGGTTATAACCCTGCTAATTCAATAGCATTTATAGTGTTTATTTTTTGCTCAAGCGCGTTTTCTATAATGAAAAACCGATCAAGTCAAGTCTCCCATAATCGCAAAAAATCGACATAAACTTATTCTTAACACTAGAATAGGGCCGCAGATAGCGTATTAATATGTAAGATAGAAGCTGTTGATTCCGACAAGATTAATGAAAATGAGCTTAAAGATTTATTTTGGTGAAAAAGACGATGAGCAACAGGAGTGGCAACACAATACCGCTGCTGTTGTCGAAGCGGCATCACCTGAACTCAAACGCCCAAAGAGATACAAGGTGGTTCTGTTTAATGATGATTATACTCCGATGGAGTTTGTTGTAGGGTTACTGGAAATCTTCTTTGGCATGAATCGTGAGGTGGCGACGCGGGTAATGCTGAAGGTCCATTTGGACGGCAAGGCCGTATGTGGTGTATACACGAAGGATGTTGCAGAAACCAAAGTCGCACAAGTGAATGAGTATGCCAGGAAGAATGAACATCCATTACTTTGCGAAGTAGAACCCTCGGAAGATGATGATCTCTAAAATAGAGTTTAAAGGTATCGATATATGTTAAGCAGAGAGCTTGAGCTCAGTCTGAATAAGGCCTTTAAAGGGGCCCGTCACAAACGTCATGAATTCATGACAGTAGAACATCTACTGCTCGCGTTGCTGGATAACGAGTCAGCACTCAAGGTATTGAGAGCCTGTGGCGTTGACATCAATGTGCTTCGCCACGACCTGGATGAGTTTATTGAGTCCACAACACCGATAATCCCCGATGAGCTTGATGAAAGAGACACTCAGCCAACACTCGGTTTCCAACGTGTTCTTCAGCGCGCCGTGTTTCATGTGCAATCCTCTGGTAAAAGCGAGGTGCAGGGCGATAATGTACTGGTTGCGTTATTCAGCGAGCAGGAAAGTCAGGCCGTGTACTTCCTCCGTCTGCAAAATGTCGCCAGAATTGATGTGGTCAACTATCTCTCCCACGGGATTTCCAAATACGCAGACCAGTCGGAGCAGCACGATGGTGAGTCTCCTCAGGAAGAAAGTGCTGCGGATGCGGAAAACAACAGCAGTAGCCTGTTGGAGCAATTCACCACTAATTTAAATGCCCAGGCCAGTAAAGGCTATATCGATCCCCTCGTGGGGCGTGTTGAGGAAGTGGAGCGTGTCTGCCAGGTGCTGGCTCGTCGCCGCAAGAATAATCCGCTACTGGTCGGTGAAGCCGGTGTCGGTAAAACGGCTATTGCTGAAGGCCTCGCTAAAATGATCGTCGAAGAGAAGGTGGCAGATACACTTCGTAATAGCGTTGTCTATGCCCTTGATCTTGGGGATTTGTTAGCCGGCACAAAATACCGTGGTGACTTTGAGAAGCGTTTCAAAGGCGTGCTTGCTGAACTTCGCGAAAAAGAAGGTGCTATCCTCTTCATTGATGAGATTCATACCATTATCGGTGCTGGTGCCGCTTCCGGTGGTGTTATGGATGCCTCAAATTTGTTAAAGCCACTTTTGACCTCCGGAAAAATCCGTTGTATCGGTTCTACTACATTCCAGGAATACCGCGGCATTTTTGAGAAAGACAGGGCTCTGTCTCGTCGCTTCCAGAAAATTGATGTGTCTGAACCCACTGTTGAAGAGACTGTGGGTATTCTTAAGGGGCTCAAGTCCCGTTTTGAAGAGCATCACAAGCTGAAGTTTACCCAGGCTGCCCTGAAAGCCGCAGCAGAACTGTCTGCACGCCACATTAATGATCGTTTTTTGCCAGACAAGGCAATAGACATTATTGATGAAGCTGGTGCCTATCAGCAGTTACAACCGCCTTCGAAACGAAAAAAAGTTGTCGGTGTTGGTGATGTTGAGGCGATTGTCGCGAAGATGGCAAGAATTCCGCCAAAAAGTGTCTCTGCCTCAGACAAGGAGCAACTGAAAGGCCTCACAGACAAGCTGAAAATGGTAGTTTTTGGCCAGGATGAAGCGATTTCTGCACTTTCTACGTCGATCAAACTGGCCCGTGCAGGTCTTCGGGAAGGTGAAAAGCCTATTGGGTCTTTTCTGTTTTCCGGGCCGACAGGGGTGGGTAAAACCGAGGTGTCGAAGCAATTGGCTGAAGTGCTGGGTATCGAATTACTGCGTTTTGACATGTCAGAGTATATGGAGCGGCATACTGTCTCCAGGCTGATAGGTGCGCCTCCGGGGTATGTGGGTTTTGACCAGGGCGGGCTGTTAACAGATGCTGTGACTAAAAATCCCCATGCTGTTGTTTTGCTTGATGAAATTGAGAAAGCCCACCCGGAGGTTTTCAATCTTTTATTGCAAGTGATGGACCACGGAACACTTACTGATAACAACGGGCGAAAGGCCGATTTCAGAAATATCATTCTGATTATGACGACCAATGCCGGTGCCGAGGAGATGAGTCGCAGCTCCATTGGTTTTACGCCCCAAGACCATACAACGGATGGCATGGCCGCGATTACCAAATTGTTTACGCCCGAGTTCAGAAACCGTCTGGATGCAATTATTCAGTTCAAGTCGCTGGACAGCAGCGTGATTCATACCGTGGTTGACAAGTTCCTCAGCCAGTTACAGCAACAACTGGATGACAAGCGCGTATTGCTCGAGGTTGATGACGAGGCGAGAGACTGGTTAGCGAAACGTGGCTATGATGAGAAAATGGGTGCTCGCCCCATGGCTCGTTTGATACAGGAAAAAATCAAGAAGCCACTGGCAGAAGAAGTGTTGTTCGGCACTTTATCTACTGGAGGTGTTGTACACGTTTCTGTATCGGAAGACGGTGAGTTGCTGATTGAGACAGAGGTTGAAGAGGCTTGATTGTGATGTCGAAAGAGTCGAATTAGCGAGCACGATAGGTGATTCGACCCTTGCTCAGGTCATAGGGTGTAAGTTCGACTTTGACCTTGTCTCCGGTAAGGATGCGTATGTAATTTTTGCGCATTTTTCCGGAAATATGTGCTGTAACAATGTGCCCATTCTCCAGTTTTACGCGAAAGGTTGTATTGGGAAGTGTGTCTACCACTTCACCTTCCATCTCAATATGATCTTCTTTCGACATGCTGCCTGTATTCTCCGCGAACGGTTTCTTCTGGAAGTGGCGCATTCTGCCTGAAAATCGGGTAATGTCAATTCATTGGTGCCCATTCACCATCCCTGAGTAACTCTAACGGTTGATATCTGTCCTTGTAAGCCATTTTTGGGCTGTCCTTTATCCAGTATCCCAAGTAAAGGTAGGGAAGTCCCAGCTCTCTTGCCAATATGAGTTCTGCCAAAATCGAGAAAGTGCCAAGACTGCGCTTCGATAACCCTGGTGAGTAGTAAGTGTAGATGGCGGATAGGCCGTCATTGAGAATGTCCACTAGACCTGCCGCGACCAGCTCACCCTTTAAGCGAATTTCCATCATGGCACTATAGTCATGAATATTGCTAATGAAGTCACGATATTGACCAATAGTTGGCGGATACATATCACCGTCGGCATGGCGGCTGTTGAGGTACTGTCGGTAAAGAGGGTAGTGTTCGCTTTCGTTGACCATACGGGTCAGCCAAATACTGAGGTCACCATTCTGCTTACGGCACCGACGCTGTTGGCGGTTGGGCTTAAATTGCGCCACCGGGATCCTTGCAGGAATACAGGCGTTACAATGCTTACAGCGAGGAGCATAGATATACCGTCCACTGCGACGAAAACCCATGCCAGACAGGTAACTGTAGAGATTTTTGTCAACCCTTAGACCGGGATCTACAAACGCTGTTGTCGCTTGTTGATTTTGAAGATAACTACAGGCATGTGGCTCAGTCAGGAAAAGTCTGATGGCCTTGACATCTGGCGAAATATCCCTGGACATAATAATACTGCTTAACTTGGTGAGTGTTGTCTTGTCAGTTTAAACCCACAGGGGAGTTATGCCCAAAATTTCCGTCGAAAGGTTTGTCCTTCAATATCTGTAGCTGATCTAGGAAGGCTGCTCGCGGAATGCTTGTTGCACCCATCGAACGCAGGTGGTCATTACTGATCTGGCAATCGATCAAAGAAGTTCCCCCTTGGCGGCACATCATTTCAGCTAGTGTCACAAGGGCGATTTTGGACGTGTCCTTAATCAGGCTGAACATCGACTCGCCGCAAAACACACGTCCTATCAGGACGCCATATAATCCTCCTATAAGTATATTGTTTTGCCAGATTTCGACCGAATGTGCATGACCTTCTCGATGAAGTGCATTGTAGGCGTTCTTAATTTCGTGGGTAATCCAGGTTCCCCTGAGGCTGTTAGACCTGAGGGCGGCACAGAGCTCAATAACTGACGAAAAAGCCGTGTTAGTACGTACTTGGTAGTTACTGCGTTTTATTGACTTCTTTAATGATCGTGAAATGTGTATCTGTTCCGGGTAAATAACTGCCCGGGGGTCGGGAGACCACCATAATATAGGTTGTCCATGCTCGTACCAGGGGAAAATACCCTGACGATAGGCGGACAAAAGGGTCGTTGTTGTAAGGTTCCCGCCAATAGCCAGTAGCCCTGCTGGTTCTTTCAAAGCCTTTTCAGGGCTTGGAAAAACCGGGTTCCTGTTATCAAGCGGGGTTAACTTTTTTTGCATTATCAAGCTGACGTGTCAAGATATTTTTCGGCATCCAGCGCCGCCATGCAACCGGAACCGGCAGAAGTGACGGCCTGACGATACACATGATCGGCAACATCGCCAGCGGCAAAGACGCCGTCTATGCTGGTGGCTGTGGCATTTCCATCACTACCTCCGTGAACAATGATATAGCCATTTTTCATCTCGAGTTGGTCTTTAAATATATCCGTATTCGGTTTGTGGCCAATGGCAATAAATACACCCGATAAGGCAATGTTTGTAGCCTTGCCATCAAGCGTGCTCACCGCGCGCAACCCTGTAACCCCTGTCTCATCACCCAGTACTTCGTCCAGAGTGTGATTCCAAAGGAGTTTGATATTACCGTTCTTGGCGCGCTCAAAGAGCTTATCCTGTAATATTTTTTCGGAGCGCAGGGTCTCTCGCCGATGAATCAGTGTGACCTCACTGCAGATATTTGACAGGTAAAGCGCTTCCTCGACAGCTGTATTCCCACCGCCGATAACAGCGACTTTTTGTCCGCGGTAGAAAAAGCCGTCACAAGTGGCACAGGCGCTTACGCCTTTGCCCATGAACGCTTCCTCCGATGGCAATCCGAGGTACTGTGCGGAAGCCCCTGTGGCAATAATCAGTGCATCGCAACTGAAGGCTTGACTGCCCCTTAGCAAAAACGGGCGCTGTTTCAAGTCAACATGCTCAATATGATCAAAAATGATGCGTGTATCAAAGCGCTCAGCGTGAGCCTGCATACGCATCATCAAGTCAGGCCCCTGCACACCCTCGGCATCGCCAGGCCAGTTATCCACATCCGTGGTCGTGGTCAGCTGGCCCCCTTGCTGCATGCCGGTAATAATGACCGGGTTGAGATTCGCGCGGGCAGCATAGACAGCAGCAGTATAACCGGCGGGTCCGGAGCCGAGGATGATCAGTTTATGGTGTTGTACAGCCGACATATATAAAGGTTTCCTGCAGAATTGGGTTTCAGTTAGGCCCAAAGAGCCATTGGTTATCATAAAGAATGGAACACAGCATACAAAATAGCATTTCTCTATGGGCGAAATATACCGGGATTATGCGGTCTCGCATCGCTGGTATTTCAACTTGCTGCCATTACAATAGCGAACAGCAATGAAAAACCTGGAAGGCCCAGTTGAGTAGAGAGAAGCAGCAACCAAAAACCCGAGATTCTAGTGGTGAGCAGTCACCCTCCAGGGGGCAGCTCATTCTGAGAGAGGGTGCGCTCATTGGCTGGCTGTCTGTTTGTGCATATCTGTTGCTGGCGTTTATCAGTTATACCCCGAGCGATCCTGGTTGGTCGCATACCGGTGTTGAGAACCGGGTCGAAAATGCTGCAGGGCCAATGGGAGCCTGGCTGTCGGATGTATTTTTTTCCCTGTTTGGCTATATTTCCTATCTTTTTCCGATTTTGCTGGCCGTGCGGGCATGGGGTGTATTCCGCGCCTATCGTCAGCAGCGGGGCGGTTTTGACGGCGTCGTCTTTGCATTGCGTATTCTGGGGCTGATCCTCGTGATGTCCTGTGCCACCTCGCTCGTTGCCTTGCACTATGGCAGTGTGCCAACTTCGCTACCCTTTGGGGTCGGCGGTATACTGGGAGCATCTGTTTCTGCTGCAGCGTCTACAGCCTTCAGTTTTGTCGGCAGCACATTAATCCTTTTGGCTATATTTCTATTTGGTCTTACGGTATTTACAGACTTGTCATGGATGGCATTAATTGATGGCGCGGGACGGCTTACCCTGCGAGGACTTGAGTTGGTGCGTCATAGCATTGCCGATTACAAGGCTCGTCGGGAAGAAGCCCGGCATGCGGAAGTCGCCCAATCTCACCGGCGCGAGGTGAAAGCCAAAAGGGCGGCAAAAGAGGCAATGCGCATTCCTCCCACTATTCAGACACCGGTGAAGCAGGAATCCGTTAGTGTCCGCGTGCAAAAAGAGCGACAAAGCCCACTTTTTGACGAACCAGTCAGTGGCAGCTTACCCCCTATCAATTTGTTGGATAAAGTGGATAAAAGTGGTGATAAGGGCTATTCGAGAGAATCCCTTGAAGCGATGTCCCGACAACTGGAGGTGAAACTTCAGGATTTTGGTATCAGTGCCGAAGTGGTTGAAGTATTGCCGGGACCGGTAGTCACCCGTTTTGAACTGCAGCCTGCAGCTGGCGTAAAAGCAAGCAGAATCAGTAATTTGGCAAGGGACTTGGCCCGTTCTCTGGCGGTTGTCAGCGTCAGGGTTGTAGAGGTGATTCCCGGCAAATCAGTAGTTGGCATTGAGATACCCAACGAGCACCGTGAAATTGTCCGCCTTGCAGAGGTGTTGTCTTCGGAGACCTACGAACACGCCAAATCTCCGCTAACACTGGCTTTGGGAAATGATATTTCAGGCTTTCCCATCGTCGCCGACCTGGGGAAAATGCCTCACCTGCTGGTGGCGGGTACCACGGGCTCAGGGAAGTCGGTTGGCATTAATGTGATGTTGCTGAGTCTTCTCTACAAGGCTGGTCCGGAAGATGTACGGCTGATCCTGGTAGACCCAAAAATGTTGGAGCTATCGGTTTACGAGGGGATCCCCCATTTGCTGACGCCGGTGATCACCGATATGAAGGATGCTGCCAGTGGTCTGCGCTGGTGCGTCGGAGAGATGGAACGCCGCTATAAATTGATGTCTGCCATGGGTGTGCGGAATCTGGCCGGGTTTAACCGGAAAGTCGCTGACGCCGCTGCCGCAGGAAAATCCATTCCTGACCCATTGTGGCGCCCCGATGAAAATGCCAGTTTGTTTTCGGAAGAGGGGGGGCAGACACCGCCGGATCTCGAAAAACTGCCCTATATCGTAGTGGTCATTGACGAATTTGCAGACATGATGATGATTGTCGGCAAGAAAGTGGAACAGTTAATCGCCCGTATTGCGCAGAAGGCGAGGGCAGCTGGGATTCACTTGATTCTTGCCACGCAACGTCCATCAGTCGATGTTATAACAGGACTGATCAAGGCCAATATCCCGACCCGCATCGCATTCCAGGTCTCTTCCAAAATTGATTCAAGAACTATCCTCGATCAGGGTGGCGCAGAACAGCTACTGGGGCACGGGGATATGCTATATCTACCCCCGGGCACCAGCGTGCCAATCCGGGTACATGGTGCATTCGTGGATGACCATGAAGTTCATAAAGTGGTTGCAGACTGGAAGCGCAGGGGGGAACCCCAGTATCTTGACGACATTACGGATGAGGGAGCGACCAGCTCAATTATGGTTCCTGGATTTTCTTCAGAGAGTGGTGATGCAGACAGTGATGGCGAGTCTGATCCGCTGTATGACGAGGCGGTAGCTATCGTTCTGAAAACACGCAAGGCGTCCATCTCATCCGTGCAGAGAAAATTGCGTATTGGCTATAATCGTGCTGCACGATTGATAGAACAAATGGAAGTTTCTGGTGTGGTGAGTGAAATGGGGACCAACGGTAATCGGGAGGTCCTGGCACCCGGGGCAGGGAGAGACTAGTGGACATCATTGATGAGGCTGGCACAGTTGAATAGAGTTTGGCAGTCGCTTTTCCTGCTTTTCATGTTGTTGATCAGCACTGCGCTCTTTGCTGAAGGTGCGGCAGATGCCGCCCAAAAGCTGCGTGCACAACTGATTGATCTGAATACGCTGGATACAGCGTTTATTCAGACCGTTTATGCCACTGAAGGTGATCTCCTGCAGCAAACCTCAGGCCAACTTCAGGCTGCCAGGCCAGGCCAGGTGCGATGGGAAACAGCCCCACCCATGGAGCAATTGATTGTTTCTGATGGCACAACGCTCTGGCTGTTTGATCCCGATCTTGAGCAGGTAACTGTTCGGTCTTTTAGTAATGATCTTAGCCGAACGCCGGCAGTCCTTTTTATTGGTGATCTGGCTGCGCTTGAACAGACTTATCAGGTGTCTGTGGAGCACGGCCAGCTGTCGGTTTTCACCTTGATTCCACTGACGGATGACAATCTCTATGAAAAGCTGACGCTCAGTTTTGCTGGCAAGAAACCCACTGGCATGAAACTCTGGGATGGTCTGGGCCAACGCACTGAAATCGAGTTCTCTAATACTGAATTGAATTGCCAGCTATCTCCCGAGTTGTTTACATTTATACCACCGGAGGGGGTTGATATTCTCCGCGATGACTAGTGATCTGTTCGCCCGGAATATCGTCCAGCCACTGGCAGCCCGAATGCGCCCGCGTTCGCTTGAGGAGTTTGCCGGGCAAGCACATTTGATAGGTGAAGGGCGGTCTCTTCGTGAGGCAATCCAATGTGGCCAACTACATTCAATGGTCTTTTGGGGTCCTCCAGGGGTGGGCAAAACCACTCTCGCACGCCTAGTGGCCAATTCTGTGGATGCCCACCTGGAAGCGGTTTCTGCCGTTTTGGTCGGGGTAAAAGAGATCAGGGCTGCGATTGCTCAGGCCCAAGCGATTCGTGATCAACAATCCCGCCGGACGATACTTTTTGTTGACGAAGTACACCGTTTCAATAAATCACAACAGGATGCTTTTTTACCCTATGTGGAAGATGGCACTATCGCACTGATCGGCGCAACCACGGAAAACCCATCTTTTGAGCTGAACAATGCATTGCTTTCGCGTTGCCGCGTATACGTTTTGCGCAGTCTTGATACTGTGCAACTGACACGCATCATTCAACATGCCCTGAGTGATACTGAAAGAGGCCTGGGCGCAGGAAAGTTCGATATTGCAGAGGATGCCGTACAGTTACTGGTGGCTGCTGCGGATGGCGATGCCAGAAAAGCCCTGAATCTGCTGGAAATTGCCAGTGATCTCGGGAACGACGGACAGATCACTCGGGAAACGGTAGAAGAAGTATTGCTGGGTGATACCCGTCGCTACGACAAGGGTGGGGAATACTTTTATGATCAGATTTCCGCACTACACAAGGCGGTAAGAGGCTCATCACCGGATGCTGCACTCTATTGGTATACACGCATGCTGGATGGTGGCTGTGACCCTCTTTACATCGCCCGCCGTGTGGTAAGAATGGCCAGTGAGGATATTGGCAATGCTGATCCGCGAGCTTTGAGTATTGCCCTTGATGCCTGGCAAACCCAGGAGCGTTTGGGTAGTCCCGAGGGCGAGTTGACTATTGCCCAAGCTGTTCTCTATCTTGCGGCAGCCCCCAAGAGCAATGCTGTTTATCAGGCCTTTAATCAGGCCAAAGATGATGTGCGCAGAATGCCAAGCCATGATGTTCCCCTGCATTTGCGAAATGCACCCACAGCGCTGATGAAATCCCTTGATTATGGCGCAGAATATCGTTATTCGCACAATGAGCCAGGGGCCTACTCACCCGGAGAAAATTATTTTCCCGAGGCGCTCAAAAACAAGCAGTACTACTTCCCTTCAGACCGGGGGTTAGAGAAACAGATTGCCGAAAAACTACGCCATCTTCGTACTCTTGATGGAGCGAGCACTGTCAAACGTTATCAGGGGAATGATTGATGCAATGGCTAGTGGTTGCGGCTGGCGGTGCGCTGGGGGCAATGGCCCGCTTTGGTGTGAATCTGCTGGTCTTTCCCCTACTGGGCAATCGTTTTCCTCTTGGTACTTTGCTTGTTAATGTGGCAGGTTCTGTATTAATGGGTGTTTTTTATGTGCTCATCATAGAGCGTGGCATACTGCCCGCCGCATTAAGGGATCTGTTGATGGTGGGTTTTATTGGCGCATTTACGACATTTTCAGCCTTCTCGCTTGATACGCTTGCTTTGTGGCAAAATGGCCACCTTGCGCTCGCTGGCGCCTATGTTTTTCTGAGCATCGTCTTATGCTTGGCTGGAACCCTGGTTGCCATTGTGCTGACTCGTTTGCTTTAGGACTTTCCCTCCTCATGCTGGATCCCAAATACGTTCGTTCTCAACCAGAAACTGTGGCCGCTGCACTGGCAGTAAAGGGTTTCACTCTGGATGTCGAAAAACTCAATCAACTGGGGGCACTGCGTCGTGACCTTCTGGAAAAAGCTCAATCACTGCAGGCCGAAAGAAATGCCTACGCAAAAATTATGGGTAAGGCGATTGCCGAGGCTAAGGCGCGAGGCGAGGATATTGCACCTCTTAAAGCGAAGGGTGAGTCGTTAAAAATTGCTGCTTTGAAAGCTGACGATGCGCTCGACGCTGTTCAGGAACAACTGGATGATTATTTGCGCAATGTACCCAATATCCCCGATCAGGAAGTGCCGTCAGGCAGGTCAGAGGAGGACAATGTAGAGATTCGTCGCTGGGGCGAACCCAGAACTTTTGATTTTGACGTGCGGGATCATGTGGATCTTGGTGAACGTTGTGGTCTGCTCGATTTTGAAACAGCCACCAAGATCACCGGTTCCCGTTTCTCCGTTATGCGCGGGGATATTGCCCGGTTACATCGCGCACTGATCCAGTTCATGCTGGACACACATACGCTCGAGCACGGTTACCAGGAAATCAATGTGCCGTATATCGTCAACAGCGAGTCCTTGTTTGGTACTGGCCAGTTGCCGAAATTTGAGGAAGATCTCTTTAAGTTAACCGATGATCGCGACCTCTATCTGATCCCGACGGCCGAAGTTCCGGTGACCAATGTCTTTCGCGACACGATTCTCGATGCGGCTCAATTGCCAATAAAGTTTGCCTGTCACAGTCCCTGTTTTCGCAGCGAAGCTGGCAGCTACGGCAAGGATACGCGTGGCATGATACGACAGCATCAATTTGAAAAAGTGGAGTTGGTTCAGTTTGTCCACCCGGAAAAATCTACCGAAACACTGGAGCAGTTGACCGGCCACGCAGAACTGGTCTTGCAGAAGCTGGAGCTTCCATACCGAACTATTATCCTCTGTGGTGGCGACCTGGGCTTTTCAGCCGCTCGAACCTATGACATTGAGGTGTGGCTGCCATCTCAGCAGCGTTACCGGGAAATTTCATCCTGTAGTAACTTTCGTGATTTTCAAGCCCGCCGGATGCAGGCCCGCTGGCGCAATCCGGAGACCGGCAAACCAGAATTGCTGCATACCCTGAACGGCTCTGCACTGGCTGTGGGCCGTACGCTGTTGGCTGTGATGGAAAATTACCAGCAGTCAGATGGCACCATCATCATTCCCCAGATATTGCGGCCCTATATGGGTGGTCAGACCAGTATTGGCTGATTGGGCGTCTTAGAGCCAGAGTTTAACCATGGACCTGTTACCGTTATTTCATAATCTCCGCGATAGGCGCTGTGTCATGGTTGGTGGCGGCGAAATAGCCCTGCGAAAGCTTCGTCAGCTAATTGCTGTTGGCGCTGCTATTGAGGTAATTGCACCAGAGATTAATTCATCCATTCAAAAACTGGCCCGTGAATTTTGCCTGACACTTGTAAACCGTGAGTTTGAGGATGCTGACCTCAATGGAGCGGTCTTGGTGGTTGCGGCCACGAATGACACAGCGGTTAACAGGCGTATCTCAGCGCTCGCCCAGACCAAGAACATTCCTGTCAACGTGGTAGACAGCCCTGAACTGTGTAGCGTCATTTTTCCCTCTATTGTTGACCGGTCACCAGTACAAATTGCCATCAGCAGTGCGGGTACCGCGCCGGTGTTAGCGAGAATGCTTCGTACCCGGCTGGAATCATCAATCCCGTCTGGTTATGGCAAGCTTGCTGCATTGGCGGGAAAATATCGTGATCTGGTTAAGCGTAAAATAGCTGATGGTCTTTCTCGTAAAGCTTTCTGGGAAGATGTTTTTGAAGGTGACATTGCTGAATTGGTTTACGCAGAAAAACTGGATGAAGCCGAGAGTCGCATTCAGCAGAAATTAGCTAATCCCGCTTCGAAAAAACTCGGAGAGGTGTATCTGGTTGGAGGCGGGCCGGGCGATCCGGATCTTCTGACATTTCGTGCACTGCGCTTGATGCAGAAGGCAGATATCGTCCTTTATGACCGGTTGGTTTCAAAGGAAGTGTTGGCGCTGGTGCGCCGTGATGCAGAGTTGGTCTATGTGGGAAAAACTGCTGGAGACCATCCGGTTACGCAGGATAATATCAATGAAAAGCTTGCTGAATATGCCCTGCAGGGCAAACGCGTTTTGCGCCTGAAGGGAGGCGACCCTTTTATTTTTGGCCGTGGTGGCGAAGAAATTTCACACCTGGCGGAATATGGAATTCCTTTTCAGGTTGTACCGGGTATAACAGCCGCCTCAGGTTGTGCCAGCTATGCGGGCATACCCCTGACCCACCGGGATTATGCACAGTCGGTGCGCTTCATAACAGGCCACCTGAAAGACAATTCACTGGATTTGAACTGGCAGGATCTTGTTTCACCCAACCAGACCCTGGTGTTTTATATGGGGCTCAGTGGACTGGAAAGTATTTGCCGAGAGCTGATTCGACGCGGAAAGGCAGCCGGGACACCGGCAGCTCTGATAGAGAAGGGCACAACTGCCAATCAACGGGTCTTTATTGGCGACTTAAAAACTTTGCCAGATAAAGTTCGTGAAGCCAATGCCAAAGCCCCCACCTTGATCATTGTGGGTGATGTGGTCAAACTTCACGAGAAACTGTCCTGGTTTAAACAATAAACCTGAAATTGAGGAGAAATCATGGCTGACCATGATGTTGACCTGTTTGTGATTGGTGCTGGTTCTGGCGGAGTAAGAACAGCACGCATGTGCGCCCAGCAGGGGCTGCGAGTCGTGGTAGCCGAATCCCAGTATCTTGGTGGGACCTGCGTCAATGTCGGCTGTGTTCCCAAAAAACTTTTTGTATATGCATCGTCGTTCCGCGAGGAGTTTCGTACTGCCAAGGGCTTCGGTTGGCATGTGGGTGAGTCAAGTTTCGATTGGCCCACCCTTCGGGATAATAAAAATCGTGAAATCCAGCGGCTCAATGATATCTACGGCAATTTACTTGATAAGGCCGGTGTGGAGCTGGTTGAAGGTTGGGCCAAAATCCTCGGACCAGACAGTGTTGAAGTAAATGACCAGGTATACCGGTGCAAAAAAATATTGATTGCCACGGGGGGTACACCCTTTGTGCCGGACTTACCCGGTAAAGAATACGCCATTACATCTAATGAAGCTTTTTATCTGGATAGCCTCCCTGAGCGCATAGTGATCGTGGGTGGCGGCTATATCGCCATTGAATTTGCCGGGATATTCAATGGGCTCGGCGTTGACACTCACTTATTGTATCGCGGTGACCTGTTTCTTCGTGGTTTTGATCAGGATGTGCGTGAAGTGCTAAAGGAGGAAGTTGAAAAACAAGGTGTTACACTTCATTTCTCAACTGAAATCGAGAATATAGAAAAAATGGATAACGGTCTTTTCAGGGCAGTCCTCAATAGTGGTGACAGTATTGAAGCAGGCCTTGTGATGTATGCGACAGGTCGCCACCCAAACATTGACGGACTTGGCCTTGAGAATACAAGCATTGAAACCCGCTCCAATGGTGCGATCATTGTAGATGACTATTTCCAAACGGCAGAACCATCAATTTATGCCATTGGTGATGTCATTGGTCGAGTTGAATTAACGCCCGTCGCCATTAACGAGGGTATGGCACTGACTAAAACTCTTGTCACCGGTGTCCCCACGACGATTGATTATACAAATATTCCCACAGCCGTATTCAGTCAACCCAATACGGCATCTGTCGGATTGACGGAAGAGCAGGCCAGAGGGCAATACGGCGATAACATACGTATTTATCGCAGTAGATTCAGAGCGATGAAAGAGACACTGGGCGGCGGAGACGGGAAAGTCTTTATGAAACTGATAGTTGTCAATGACAACGACAGGGTGGTTGGTTGCCACATGGTGGGTGAGGGTGCCGGTGAAATCATCCAGGGAATCGCGATTGCTGTAAAAATGGGTGCTACCAAAGCGGATTTTGATGCCACTATAGGTATTCATCCCACTGCAGCTGAAGAATTTGTGACCATGCGTGATGCAAGGTAGGAAATAATACATCCCCATTGGATCGACGACCTGTTCGCTTGTTCAAAAAATCAGCCTAGATTCTCCCTTTTTGTAAAGAGGGTTGGTGAGCGTGCGGGTCTTCTGCCCCTCAGGGGAAGAAAATCTACTAACCTAGTATACCCAGCATTATATTCATTTATGCTCTTTGCCTATTTCAGAAAATCTATTTTTTCATGGCATCGGCAGCACCGAAGATATCCGTATTAGCTTTAGCTTGAATCGCCACTAATTTTCTAGACACCTTTCGGTTAGATAAACTAACCCAAAGAGAGGGGAATATGAGTGGTAAACGCTATCCCGAAGAATGTCACGTCCCTCGGTGACACGCTTGAGTTCTTTTTACAGGCGTCTAATCTCGGCCGTTTCCTCCAGCACTTTACGATGCTGTAAGTCAGGCCCATGGAGCTTAATCCAGGTATAGAGACTGTGGGTGGTAGTGCCAACTTGCTTTACGACATCCGCCACTGCCCAGCCACCGTGACCTGTTTGACCGCTTCAATCTTAACTGCTAAAAAAGGCGTGGCGTTTTTCGCAAGCCATCCCGAGTGGGTACTATGCCTGGATAAGCAGCCCTCAGTTCAACTGACAAAAAGTGGAAGATCGTCTTACAGGGTTGATTGAGCAATATTGGCTTGAGTCCGGTTGTGTCTATGGTTACCGCAAGGGACACGGGTGAGTATTGCGGCATTAATCGTGTGCATCGACTGATAACGCTTTCTTGCCTTGAGGCTCAAGTGGGGTATCGCAAACCCTGATCACGAGGCGGCGAACAACATGTGGTCACGTCCAATGTGCTGGAAAGGCGATTTAACCCGACACAACCCGATCAGGCGTTGGTAACGGACATCGCCTACATCAAAACCCTTGAAGGGTGGCTGTACTAGGTACGGTCATGGACTTGTTCTTCCGACGTATCATTGGCTGGTCCATGACCAAACGGATAATAAAGGAACTGGTTTGGGATGCACTGCTGATGGCAGTATGAGTCGGCGTGGTAATTGTCATGACAATGCTGTAGATGAAAGCTTCTTCCAACTATTGAAGCGTGAACGAATCAAATGGAAAATCTATCCCTCTCGAGAAGCAGCAAAAATGGATGTGTTCAACTATATTGAGATGTTTTATAACCCTAAAAGGCGCCATGGTTCCAATGATGGATTGTCGTCTGTAGAGTACGAACGTCGGTATTTTAATGAGGCAGAGAAGTGTCTATCTAGTTAACCAGTGGCGATTCAAACCACTGTTACTTACACTTAATCATGGGGATATACGAAGCTTTAATTTTTGCTCTAAAGCTCTGGTGTTCACGGCATGAAAGTCAAAAACTATTTAAAAATATCACCCATGTTATCAAGCTCCGGCCAGCCAGCTCGAGAGGACTTCAGTCTCATAGCAAAACAAGGGTTCCAGGTAGTCATAAACCTGTCGATGCCTGATTCAAAGAGTGCCCTGTCAGATGAGGGCTATCTGGTCACCTCAACGGGTATGACTTACATTCATATCCCTGTACCATTTGATGCGCCGGAGTTATCACACTTGCACGCCTTCTACGATGCAATGGAAGCTTTTTCAGCAAAGAAAGTCTGGGTTCATTGTGCATTGAATTACAGGGCGTCTGCTTTTCTTTACCTCTACAACCGCCTCGTTAAAAAGAAAACCAAAGAGGATGCCAGGAGATACATATTCCCTGACTGGGAGCCAAACGACACCTGGTCGGCTTTTATAAAAAGATGTGAAGTCGGAATTTCCACAGGTTCTCAATAATGCTCTGGACATCCTTTTCCAAAGCGCATTCAATAAATTAAAGATTTAAATCACTCAGGCTAGGGTGATTATCGGGCCTTCTTCCAAGAGGCCAATGAAATAAACGCTCAGACTCTTTAATAGGTAAGTCATTAATACAGGCGAAACGTCGCTGCATCAGACCATCCGAATTAAATTCCCAGTTTTCGTTGCCATACGAACGGAACCAGTTACCGCTGTCATCATGCCATTCGTAGGCAAATCGAACTGCAATACGGTTATTCTCAAAAGCCCAAAGCTCTTTAATCAGTCGATAGTCCAGCTCTTTTACCCATTTACTTTGCAAAAAGCCTTTCACTTCTTTACGACCACGAGGAAAATCTGCTCTGTTACGCCAGATGGTGTCTTCTGTATACACTTGAGATACACGCTCAGGGTCTCGACTATTCCAGGCATCTTCTGCGAGTCTTACCTTTTTGATTGCGGATTCTTCAGTAAAGGGAGGAAGTGGGGGTTTAGTGTCGGTTGTCATTGTTTGCTCCAGAATATAGTTATTCAAAAATGCCTGGCATTGCCAGATAATCAGATAGACCTTCAAACCTTGTTCTCCAGGTCTGAATATGTCGATAAGGGGTCATATCAATATGACCTTCGTGCATTAAAGCAAGATAGGGGTATAGTGCTATGTCAGCGATGGTGGGAGTATCTCCGACCAGCCAATGTCTCCCTGAGAGGTGACTATCAATAATTTTCAGCACTTTGTTACTGGTATCAGTCGCGTGCTTGAAATCAATCTGACGACCAAACTTATAATGGACACGAAGCCGGGCCGGTCCATTCTGAACCTCATTGGCTGCCGTGGATAACCAGGCCACGATTTGAGCCAACTCATCATGATTCTCTGGCCACCAATTTTCTGCACCATACTTTTTTGCCAGGTAAATCAAAATCGCCTGACTGTCTCGAACAAGCGTGCCGTTGTCATTCAGTACCGGTGCCTGCCCAAACGGATTCAATGCCAGATAGTCATCACTGGTTTGTTCAGAAGCGCCTAAATCCAGATCGTGCAATTTATAATCGATGCCTAAAAAACTTAACATCAGTCGTACTTTATGGCAGTTGCCAGACAATGCGATGTTATAAAGAACCATGTCTAATTGCCTCATTCAATTGAAATTTTCCGTATGGATTGTGGTTCTGTCTATCCCCATTTCGGCTCCAGCTTGTAGTGCGGCTCTCATAAAAAGTTGAGGCCCACAGATGTAATACTCTGCGTCAGGACCTGCCTGACAAAACAAGGTAGAAAACACGAGCTTATTGATGTGAGGCTTCTGACTGAAATAGAAATGCACTTTGTCTGGAAACAATTCTGATAGCTCATCATAGAACGGCATGGCCTGACGAGACTTGGCTGAGTAATGTATTTCAAATGAAGAGCCACGTTGTTCTAGCTCTTCAGCCATTGACTTGATGGGGGTAATGCCTATTCCACCAGCGACAAGCACGGTATGCCGTTCATCGTTGTGAAGACGGAAGAAATTTTCAGGCGCCTCAATGTTGATTTCAGTACCAACTTGCCACTGCTTGTGTATTAAATGAGAGCCGCCGTCTCCAGTGTTTTCATTTTTCACCGCGATCTGATAAAAGTGATGTCGATTTTTTATCGTTGTCAGTGAATAGGCATGCGTTGAGTTTGAGCCATCACTAAGCTGGACAGGCACACTGATATGAGCACCTGCTTCATACCCAGGGAGGTCTGCCCCTTTTGCATGTTGCAGTTCATAAATTCTCACTTCTTTTGTGAGCTGTCGGACTGCTGAAATAATCATTGGCAAACTGCCTTTGCCTGAGTAGGGCAGCATTTTTAATTGCCTGCTGTTTTTTGTGTGCTCTTGACTAAAAATCTTCTCAATTTCATCTCTTGTGTAACGTGGAGTGATGTATTTAGGGCAGTTCCAATCAAAAGCCTCAACATTAATAACAATGCCACGCTCTACAGACGCACGGAAATCTGACATTTCAAGTTTGGCTACCACTGAAGGTTTGTCCATTTCTTCAACCACTTGAGCACGTCCCCAAATCTTGAGCCTGCGCCGTTCACCATAGCTCATCAGAAAAAGACATACTCTGTTGTTTCCATGAAGGTTTCCTACTGAAAGATATTGACGGTTGCCGCTGAAGTCAGCAAAACCAATGGTTTTCTCTCCAATCACTTTCAGAAATCCCCTGGGGCCACCTCGATGTTGTATGTACGGCCAACCATCCTGATTAGTCGTCGCCATATAAAAGCTGTCACGTTCGGCAATAAAATTTTTCGTCGTCAAGTCAATGGCAGTGAAATCGTCGGCACCCTGCTCAAAGGCTTGATAGATCTGTCGGCTACCCATTTCCGATTGCACTTTTCTAACATTCGGTGTGAAGCCTATTTGTGCAAATGCTCTGGCCATAGGAGATCTCTCTGAATGAATGCCCGACCTGAGGCCGGGCACTGCTTTGCTTTATGCTGCCTGGTTCAGATTAACTTTAGGGAAGTCAATATCAACGCGACTGGCTTTACTCAAAATATTGGTCAGTAAGTTGATGCCAGTGTGAGTAATGATTTCTACAATATCGGCATCAGTGAAACCAGCATCACGTAATTCCTGAACTTCTGCTGTGGTGACATCACCGAGATGCTCAACCAGTGAGCGTGAAAACTTAACAGCGACCGCTGCTTTGGCATCCTGGCTGTCTCCTTGACGGTTACTGTTGATTTCAGCGGTATTCAAACCGGTCTTGCGACCAATCGCGGTGTGTGCTGAGAGGCAGTATTCGCATTCATTTTTCTGAGCTAATGTCAGTGCAATACGCTCACGAGTTTCTGCATCCAGTGAGCCATTACCCGCAATATGGTGAAAACCGAGAAAGGCTTTCAGCGCATCAGGTGAATTCGCAAAGACGCGAAGGAAATTAGGCACAATGCCCAAGTTGGATTTGATGGCGGTGAACAGTTCGGCCTGTTCGTGGTTAGCCAGATCGTCTGTTACTGTTGTGATTCTGCTCATGTCTTGTTCTCCTGTTAAATGAAACTGGCATTGAAGTATCCAGTGAGAATATTATTGGGTATTATCGATAATAAAATAATAGAGCAAATGGCTAATTCACTATTTCACAAAATGGAATAATTAATGGACCGATTACATTTAATGACGGTTTTTGTTTCAGTGGTCGAAAATGAGGGCTTTGCCAGTGCCGCTCGAAAGTTAAGGCTGAGCCCCCCTGCAGTGAGTCGTGCTATTTCAGAACTGGAAACACGATTGGGGGTGAAGCTTTTGCATCGCACCACCAGACATCTGCAGATCACCGAGGCGGGCCAGCGTTATTACAAAGATGCCAAGCATATCGTAACCCTCTCAGAAGAGGCCGATGACGCTGTGAGAGGGAAAAATGCGGTTCCCAGAGGGCTTGTGAGAATAACCGCGTCCGTTCTGTTCGGTCGTTTATATGTGATGGACGGCATTGTTAGCTACCTGAAGCAATACCCTGAAATGCAACTTGATGCGCTTTTTGTCGATCGGGTGGTCAATATGCTGGAAGAGGGGATTGATGTTGCTGTCAGAATTGGTGAGTTGCAGGACTCGACTTATAAGGCCATCAGAGTAGGGGCCGTAAGGCGAGTGTTCTGTGCCTCAACGCAATACCTTAAAGAGCATGGATATCCTAAAAAACCTGAAGATCTCAGTGAACACAGAATGATACTGGCGAGAGGTTTGAGCCCGACGAATGAACTTAGATTTTCTAAACAGGGAAAAAATACCAGTGTTAGAGTGAATCCATTTCTGACAGTCAGTGATAACTTTTCAGCGGAAAAAGCGGTTTTATCGGATATGGGAATAACACGACTACTCTCTTATCAGGTAGCAGAGAGCCTGGCCGGTGGTGCTTTGAAAGTTATTTTGAGTGACTATGAGTCTCGTCCTGTGCCTGTTCATGTTGTTCACAGAGAAGGACGATATTCTTCGGCAAGAACAAGAACATTAATCGACTGGATGGTAGAACATCTCAGGGCTCAGCCCTCCCTGAATTGATGGGTGATGCCCGTTGCGCTAAGCCAACGGGCATCTGGCTTACTAATTGTAATATTTAAATAAATGTAATGAAGAGTACGCCATCACCGGCTGTTTAGTCGGTTTCTCCACATCAAGCTCTATACTGATAGATGTGCATAATAAATCCTTAAAAGGTTGTACTGCACTGCCCAATGCAGTGTTGCCATGTTATTAGGATTCACTTCTTGCCAGATCTCCAAAAGTAAAGAGGATGTGTCCATTCATCCATACCTGTGTGACCTCATTACGAATGAGTAGCTAACGGAGAATAAATGTCGAGTGATAAACAAAAAAGGGGTAGCAATAAGCACTATGGCTACCCCTGAGCTGAATTAAAATCTGAAGTTGATTTAGGTTGAGCCTTTGGCGCTGAGAAGCACGCTATCAAGTGATACCCTGCCAGCTCCCCAGACAATCAGACTGAAAATCATTCCTCCCCAAATGACATGCAACAAGAAGGCAGCCGGGGCCATTTCAGCCAGGCTCAGCACCGCCACGATATTGAAAACAAACAAGCCCAGAGCGGCAAGTGGCGTCGAAAAACCTAACAATAACAGCGATGGCAGAATAATTTCGCTGGCCGTTCCAAGGTAAGCGGCAAAATCATGTCTTAACACAGGAACGGCATACTCATACTCAAACAGGAACAGGGTAGATTCCCAGTTTTTCAGCTTGTTAAACCCCGCGAAAAAGAACGTGGTAAAAAGGTAAACCCTGACACCCAGTAGCGTGAGCGACTCCAATATTGAACGAGCCAGCATGACATAGTCAGAATAGGGGATACGATAATTGAAATAAGTCATTGTGTTGTCTCCAAGTAATAACCAGTGACAAGACCTTCACTGGTTGATTGATAAAGCCAGTCATCAAATATAAATGGCTGTTTCATCTGCTCCAGCGCAGCAGATATTGATAGCCCACCAATGGTCAGTGCTAACCATTCCGATTCACTGTGGCTTGTCTCCCGAACAAGCGCCTTCCATGAAGGCCGCCATATCAATGCGCTTTGTCCTGAACCCTGTGAAATCTTGTCTTTAGCCTGCGCCAGGAACTGTTGTCGCTTATTGGGATTTTTCGTTTGATGTGCCGTCCAGATGTCAACGATTGGGTATCTTGAATTCAAAAGATAGGTACCGGCACAATAGCGAATACGTAACAGGCTTAAATCAATACCCAGTTGAGGTTGTTCAACTGAGGAAATGGGGGTTTGTTCTCTCTCTGCCACGTGACATAACCAGTCCAGCTTGGCGCTGTCTGCAATGAATGGAAAACTGGAGAGATTCTCAAGTTGTCCCAACCAGTATGGAAACGTCTCCCCCCACATGCCCCAATCACCCGCAAACAGTTTTTCCTTGCACACAAAAGTTTTTGCCAGCATGGAAAAGAATTCCTCACCAACAAGTTCCACCACCGTTGGGTAGCTTATTGATAGAGCACGCTCTGCATTCATCAAAAGGTTTTGTCTGTATATAGCAAGACCAGCTTGACTGAATGAGTCGTCTTTCCCGTCCCATATCGCTTCGAAAAGACTTACCTGATAATTACGCATTGTCGAGCACCTTTGTGGCAAAGGAAGCTGCGGTGCTGGCCTCGCCGATGAGTGTTGGCCAGGCAGGCAAGCGCGTGTCCCATTCGACTAATGTTGGTACAGCGCCAAACCGCCTGATGGCTTCCGCATAAGCAATCCAGGTAGCCGAGCTGACCGGACCGCTGTGGTCATCGATCCAGGTTTCTTGAGTCATATCATGGATGCCAGCAAGGTGAATTTCCTTGACAATATGTGTGTCCAGCGCGGTTAGCGTTTCCAGAACAACATTTAATGGTTGCTCCGTGCCAATGTTGTGGGCATTGACATAAAGGTTATGAATATCTAGCAACAGACCACAGCCGGTGGCGTCACAGAGCCTGTTGAAAAATTCAGTTTCCGGTATGACTGAACCATCAAAGGCAAGATATGATGAAATGTTTTCGATCAAAATTTGACGGCCAAATAAATCCTGCACTCGCTGAATGTTATTGGTCATTGCCTGCAATGTTTCTTTATCAAAACGGATTGGCAGCAAATCACCAGCATGAACTGTCGATTTGCCATCGACAGACCAACTGAAACAAGCATGATCTGAAGTGAGAAAAGGGGAGCACCTGTCTATCAGACGCTTCATTTTTTTTAAATGTGAAGGGGGAGGGGGTTGCAAAGAACCGAGCCCCAGTGAAGTACCGTGCAAACTGATCTTGTAATGTTCAGATAGTGACATTAACAAGTCATGCGTCACGCCACCCTCAGCGAAAAAGTTTTCTGCATGCACTTCAACGAAGTCTATGGGGGCAGGAGTCATCGCTGCCTCGTAGTGTGCTGATCGTAAACCTACGCCAACTTGAATCATCTCCGCCCCCATAGCTTCGTTAATGAACATCAGTGCATTTCCATTCAGAAGATCAAAATGCAGATGGCGAATTGCTCAACAGCGCTTTGGCTTGCTCTTTTGAGTAACCACCCAGGTCAATGCAGGTACCGGCTGGCACCAGTTTCCATTCACCCGGATCGTTGTCGACTTTGGATTGCGCCGCACAGGAATGCGTACCTGCCAGGTTGGCACAATCGTTTTGACCGGCTTCAGCCACGCCATAGCATTTTTCCTTACCAGCGGCGTGGGTAGTCATGGGAACTGTCACACTCAGTGACAATGTGGCTGCGATAGCAGCAGCGATAATGGCATTATTTTTCATCATTTATTCCTCTTAGGCTTGAATAGCGTGGTCAATCCACGCGTTAACGTTGGCAGTGGGTTGTGAACCAACCAGCGTGTCAATTGGTGAGCCATCTTTGAGCATGATCAGCGTGGGCACTGATCGCACGTTGAACCCTTCACGGACATTAGGAAGTGCATCAACATCGATCTCTGCAACAGATATGTCATTACGCTCAGCTGAGACGGACTCATTCACCGGGGCAAAACGCCGGCATGGATCACACCACGAGGCTGATATTTTCAACAACAAATATTCGTGCTGCTGTTTCTCAGTCTCAAAATCATCTAGGGTTGTTATCTGTTTCATTGAGTTTCTCCAGAATGAGCACCGGCAACAAAGTTGCCGGGACAGTCTGATTTAGAATGTTTCCAAGGCCGAATCGGTGAACGATTTAATGGTTGGCCAGGTTTGATTTGCATTGGTGATATAGCCCGGCACGTTTTCCAGCCAGACTTTCTGAACATCTTTATTCAGGTTCAGATAAAGCTTGCCATCGACAACACGCCAGGCAGTTGGGTCGGTGTCAAACTTTCTACCTTTGGTCACACCGTAGGCACAAAAACCACCAAACTGAGGGGCATACTTGGCAGGACTGGCACGGAATAAATCTCGGTTCTGTTCGCTGCTGAAGAGGTAAATCGCGTTTTTGTACGTTGCAGTGAAGTCATTAGAGCCTATGGTCGGCTTTTCCTGAGTGAAATAAGCAACCGGATCATAGCCCTGAATGGCAAGGTCATTACCGTTTGCATTTATGTCAATATCAGCTGCGAAGCTCGCTGCTGAAAGACTTAATGCTAGAGTGGCTGCAGAGGTCGTGATAATTTTCTTTAACATTTGTTTATCTCCAGGTTTGTGTTTGTCATTACTGAATGGTTGCTGTGTTTAACAGGCGAGATTATTATTTCTTATTGTGTTTAAAAAAATAATAAGTCGTCTGATTAATAAACTATTGTTCAAAATGAAATAATCATTGAGTACAGCTTTAAAACCGCATAACTATTCAGGCGATTAGTCCAAAGGCATGATGCATAGTTTAATGATGGAGAGGGCTTGGGTGAGCTATGATCGTCTAGGTTGCTTATCCAACAAGCATCCAGAAACGCTATATGGACAAGTGGTCAGTAATACTCAATCGATTATCTATTTCCCCCTGGCGTGTTTTGCTCTGGTGAAATGTGTGGACTTTCCCATTTTGATGGTAGCGCTCGAAACCAAGAGCATGGTTTTGCTAATAGCGACAACACTGTGATCAACACCGCGAAGCGGTCCAGCCCTGGTTAAGTGCTCCTTTGCCGGTTTTACGCCGTTAAAGATGACTTCTTTTCCTGAGTGATTTTTATACTCTATACAACACTTACGGGTACAGACTGCCAATGTGGCATGGCTGATTTCGCTGCACAAGGCTGCATTGGCGCTATAAGTCTGGTTTTAGCGGGTTTTCTGTCCGATCCATATATGCGCATAATGTATATTATGTTAAATATAATAACTCGGCATACGCTTGGTCCCTTTTCTTTTGGTTGTTGGGGAATAACCTGCCCGGAATACGCCTGATTGAATGGAATCTCAGCTGATGTTCTGGCAAAATTTCCGCAGCTTGTTTTTTGGTAAGTCTAACCACTAACCGTATTTTTCCCTTCTCTTCTCGCGATTCGTTATACAGGTGAAATGATGTCGTTCAATAGCTTTCCTGACCCCAAATTGATTGCTCAATTATCTGCAAAGATGCTGATTGAAATTGGTGCAATCAATTTTCGCCCAGATGATCCCTTTCAGTTAACGTCAGGAAAAATTAGCCCTGTATATATTGATTGCAGAAAAATTATTTCATTTCCCCGAGTGAGATCGACATTGATGGATTTTGGTGCCTCGACGATTCTTCGCAATATAGGCTTTGAGTCTATTGACGGAATTGCTGGCGGCGAAACAGCTGGGATACCCTTTGCGGCCTGGCTTGCAGAGCGTTTATCCCTACCCATGCAGTACGTTCGAAAAAAACCCAAGGGTTTTGGCCGCGATGCGCAGATCGAAGGTGATTTAAAGGAAGGTTCGAGGGTTCTATTGGTTGAGGATCTCACAACGGACGGTGGCAGCAAGATCAAGTTCTGTCAGGCTTTGCGCGATGCTGGCGCCACTGTTAGCGATACATTCGTTATCTTCTTCTATGACATATTTCCGGATACACGTAAAAACCTGGGTGAAATTGGTATCAATCTGCACCATTTAACCACCTGGTGGGATGTGTTGGAGGTCTGTAAAATTCAAAACCTTATGGAAGCCAAGGCCATTGCGGATATTGAGTCTTTTCTTCATGCTCCTGTTGAATGGTCAACTGCTCACGGCGGTATAGAAAGTTGATTATAATAGTTATCTAACTATATGATTTAAAATAATTACTTTTATAGATTTTTAGAGGCCATTCAAGCTGTAATCGTGAAAATAGTCGATTTTACCCTGAAATCCCAATAAGTAGAGAGCCAGTCGATCATCTGCATAGTGGGCAAATACCTTAAGCATCATTTTGTCGTCTTTGGCAAAGTCAGAGCGATATTGGCTGAAAATGCCTGCAGCGATCAGTTTGCCATTTTTAAGGGTTACACCATTTTGGTCGTTGATAAAATCACGTCCTGACTGCTTTAAAAGAGCTGTAACATTTTTTCCGGTGAAAGCTTGAGGTAATAAGCCTGGGCAGGTCATATTGGCGCAGTTCAAGCCAAAGTGTATTGTATGATCTTTCCATATCGGCCGAAGAATGCGATTTTCTATGTCATTGAGACTTATCGGGTTGTCGGCTACGTGAATAAGCGGTTTATTCAATAAACTGTGTCCGTCCATTTTTTTACCGATATCCCTGATGCTTTTTATCGGGTAGTTTTCTGAAATAAGTTTGACGGTTAATGCATTATAGAGATTCAGCCAATAGGCCTTCTGTTCATCGCGACTGTAGTCTCGGGGGTCAATTTTTGCCAGATAGCCAATATAGTCCGACAGGCTTTTTTGTTCATTTTTATCCACCGATCCATACCGAAAACGATTCACCCCCTGCCCTGTGTTGACGACATGTGTACGGAGCAGCTCATCCCATTGCCGATGATTCAGAGTGTCTCGGTTAGACTCATTGCTTTTCGCCCAGAACATTCGGGATTGTGCTGATTCTGCAGTGACTGCCGGTGATGCGCTGAACAATCCCGTTATTAGTACGATGATAAGTGGATACTTTAAGTTCATCATTGTTGCTCGTTTGAGTGATGGCGTTGCTATGGTGCTTTGATACCACGAAGATCCTTATCATACAATATACGTTTTCTTACCTGTGAATTGCATCTACATGAAACACTTGAATGCGTCTCAAATATTGGCCATAGATAAAAATCACATTTGGCATCCCTATTCGTCTTTTATGGATCCTGCACCGGTTTATCCTGTGGCCAGCGCCGATGGTGTCAGACTATACCTGTCCGATGGGCAAGTGCTAATTGACGGCATGTCATCGTGGTGGAGCACAATCCATGGCTACAACCACCCTGCTCTTAATGCAGCTATAACCGCCCAGATCAGTAAAATGTCCCACGTAATGTTTGGTGGTATTACCCACGAGCCAGCAGCGAAGCTCGCACAGACATTAACCGAGATCACCCCGGCCGGACTGGACAAGGTTTTTTTATCGGACTCAGGGTCTGTCAGTATAGAGGTAGGCATGAAAATGGCTCTCCAATATTGGCAGTCACGGGGAGAAAAAGATAAATCGCGTTTCTTGAGTCTTAAACGTGGTTATCACGGTGATACCTTCGGCGCCATGTCCGTATGTGATCCAGTTACAGGTATGCACCACCTGTTTCGCGACGTTCTGACACCCCAGTTTTTTTCAGAATCTCCCCGTTGCGGCTTTGATGCTGCCTGGAATGAGGATTTCATCCTCGACTTCAAACAAACTATCAGCGCTCATGCCGATGAAATCGCTGCCGTAATACTGGAACCTGTGGTTCAGGGTGCGGGGGGCATGCGTTTTTATTCGCCGATGTTTCTGAAGCGTGTTCGTGAATTGTGTGATCAGTATGGCGTGTTGTTAATTATTGATGAAATAGCCACGGGTTTCGGTCGCACAGGAAAGCTTTTTGCCACTGAATGGGCCGGGATCTCGCCGGATATCATGTGTCTGGGCAAAGCGCTGACGGGCGGCTACATGACGCTCGCTGCTACGTTGTGTACGGAGAAAGTCAGCAATGGTATTTGTCTTGGTGAAGCGGGCGTATTTATGCACGGCCCAACATTTATGGCTAATCCTCTGGCTTGTGCCGTGGCCAATGCAAGTATTGAACTGCTACTTACTTCAGATTGGTCGACCCGTGTTATGAATATCGAGCAGCAGTTGACTGCAGAGCTGGCTCCAGCCAAAGATTATAACCATGTAAAAGACGTGCGCGTACTTGGGGGTATCGGTGTCATTGAGATGAAGAATCCGGTTAACCTGCCGATCATTCAGAAACAATTTGTCGATAAGGGTGTTTGGGTTCGACCTTTCGGGAAGCTCGTGTATGTCATGCCCCCTTACATTATCAGCAAAACCGATTTGTCATTCCTGACCAGTGCGTTGGTTGAGGTTTTGAAAGGTGTTGCACACTGAGCGAGGGTGAGCACTAAAACCTTTCAGGACAGAGAATGTAGGCCGACGGCCCGGTTAAGTTTAGCCATAAATGGGACACTTACCGCTCTTGCTTTCTCTGCTCCTTCATTGAGCATGTTCTCTATGTGAGATGGGCTTTCGAGTAGTTCATAATAGCGTTGCCGTGGCTCTCGCAGCTCGGCTTCAATCAACTCAAACAGTTGCTTTTTGGCTTCCCCCCAGGCGATACCGTTCTCAAATTCACGACGCATTGCGGCGGTTTGCTCGTTGCTGGCAAATGCCCGCCAGATTTGAAATACAGTGGAGGTGTCTGGGTCTTTGGGCTCGCCGGGTTCCAACAGGTTGGTCTTGATTTTGTTGATGTGTTTCCTGAGCTGTTTTTCAGGCAGAAACAGCGGAATAGTATTGCCGTAGCTTTTACTCATTTTTCGCCCATCCAACCCTTGTAATACAGCAACATGGTCATCGATTACGGCTTCCGGCAAGGTGAAGTGCTCGCCGTATACATGGTTAAAACGCTGTGCAATATCCCGGGCCATCTCAATATGCTGAATCTGATCCCGGCCCACCGGTACCCTAGTGGCGTTGAACATGAGGATATCGGCAGCCATGAGTACCGGATAGGAAAAAAGGCCCATGGTAATACCATAATCCTGGTCCTCCCCAGCTTCCTGGTTTTTTTGAACAGAATCCTTGTAGGCATGGGCACGGTTCATTAGTCCCTTCGCGGCAACACAGCTCAGAAACCACATAAGCTGAGTAATTTCGGGAACGTCTGACTGTCGATAAAATACAACATTGTCAGTATTGAGGCCTAGAGCCAACCATGTGGCAGCAATTTCTCTGCTCGACTGGTGGACCATGGCGGGATCCTGGCATTTAATCAGTGCGTGATAATCCGCGAGAAAATAGTAGGCATTGATGTCAGGTTTTTGGCTGGCCTCAATGGCTGGACGAATTGCGCCCACATAGTTGCCCAGATGCGGCGTTCCTGTGGTCGTAATACCCGTTAAAATAGTATTTTTTTCAACGGCTGAAGCTCGATGTTGACTCATGATTAGGTTCTTTGGTCCAGTCTCGATTGTGGTCCACATCATACGGATTTCAGAGCTTGAATAAAGTCTGTATTCAGGCTTCTTGTATCATTAGTGTTGGTTGATGGTTATAGAATGCCCTTAGTGCCCGGTATAAATTGAAGGCGTCATCCGCACCAGCCATTTCGCGGATAGAGTGCATCGCAAACGTAGGCACACCGACATCCAGTGTTTGAACGCCAATCATCGCAGCAGTAATCGGCCCGATGGTGCTTCCGCAGCTTAAATCAGTCCGGTTAACAAACGTCTGCACTGCCACGCCCTCCTTTTCACAGAGGTGACGAAACATCGCGGCGCTGATGCTATTGGTGGCATAACGCTGGTTGGCATTTATCTTGATGACCGGCCCTTCGTTTAAGCGTGGCCCATGATTACTGTCGTGACGATCCGCGAAGTTTGGGTGAATGCCGTGGGCGTTGTCTGCCGATACCAGTAATGACTGGCGCATTACTCGGGTAAGCAACCCCGGATCCGGGTAAAGACGTTGTAACACTGACTGCAGCATCGGGCCGTTTGCACCGCAGGCGGAGGTGCTGCCGACCTCTTCGTGGTCATTACAAACCAGCATGCAGGAAACCTGATCACCAGCTTCCAGCAGCGCCTGGACACCAGTAAAACAACTCAACAGGTTATCCAGCCTGGCGCCGGAGATAAACTCACTCTGCATACCGGTCAGGGCCGGCTTCTGACAATCATAGAGGTAAAGTTCGTGATCGAGAATTCTGGCTTTTTCCGGTAAATCACCCGATGAGGAGAGTTCTTTTGCCAGGAATTTGAAGAAATCTGTCACCGATTTGTCCGGATCCCTGAATAACAGGGGTGGAATATCCGTTTGTGGATTCACCTTGCGCTCATTGTTCGCATCCCGGTCCAGGTGTATAGCGAGGCTAGGGATGACTGCCACAGGTCTTTTCAGGTCGATCAGTGTCTGGTCTAACGAGCCCTCTCCGCTATCGAACACCAGGCGCCCGGCTATACTGAGATCACGGTCAAACCAGGGATTGAGAAGCGCTCCACCATAAACTTCGACACCCAATTGAAAATAGCCCTGACGGTTCAGCTCCGGTTTTGGTTTCACTTTAAGGCAGGGACTGTCCGTGTGGGCGCCCACCAGGCGTATCCCTGACTCCAGAGCGGACTGGTGTCCTGCGATAAAGGCGATAAGAGACGAGCCGTTGCGAACGGTGTAGTAGCGGCCACCCGGTTGTATATCCCAATCAGTTTCTTCAGGGAGCCGGGTAAATCCGCCGGCTTCCAGTATCTCGCGCATATTTTTGACAGCGTGAAACGGCGTTGGAGATTGATAAATAAAATCCAGCAACTGCTGGTTATAAGGTTGCTTGTTCATAATGGACTAACTACTAACCTCATTTTCTGCGTTTTCGAGCCTGGCTAACAGGCTCGATGTGTCCCATTGCCCGCCACCCATTAACTGGACTTCCCGGTAAAATTTACTGATCAGTTTCGTGGCGGGAAGGTTACTACCATTGCGCTGAGCTTCTTCCAACACAATAGCCAGATCTTTACACATCCAGTCCACTGCAAAACCGTGATTGTACTCACCCGCCAACATGGTTTGATAGCGGTTTTCCATTTGCCAGGATTGTGCCGCCCCCCTGGAAATAACCTGAATGACCTGGCTGGGGTCAAGCCCTGCCTGACGGGCAAAAAACAGCCCTTCGGCAAGTGATTCAATAACACCCGCTACACAGATTTGATTCGCCATTTTACAGAGCTGTCCGGACCCGACGGGACCCATCAGAGACACCTTGCTGGCATAATGATTGATAATTGGTGTTGCCTGCTGAAAAGCTGCTTTCTCCCCACCGACCATGACTGTCAGGGAACCGCGCTCAGCCCCCTGCTGTCCACCGGACACCGGGGCATCCAGATAAGCCATTTTGTGTCTGCTGGCCTCCCTGGCGAGCTCTCGACTGACTTTAGCCGATACAGTGGTGTGATCAACAAAGATTGTCCCGCGAGAAGCCCCGTTAAAACCACCCGAGTCACCCAGCAGAACTTCCTGCAAAGAATCGTCATTACCGACGCAGGTAAAGACAATATCGGCTTTTTTTACAGCTGCTGCTGGAGTTGGTGCTGAAAAACCGGTGTACTCCTCCAGCCATTGAGCTGCTTTTTGTTGTGTGCGGTTATAAACACAAACTGAAAAGCCAGCCCTGCTTAAATGGCCTGCCATCGGGAAACCCATAACGCCGAGACCAATGAAAGCAATATTTTTCATAAGCGATGCCTCCACGAGCTTTAGCTATTAACAAGAATGGCAATCAGCAAAGCACCCAATAATAATCGGTAGATGACAAAAGGCATCATCCCAATTCGGGTGATCCAGATAAGAAATACACGGATACAGAGGTAGGCTGCCATGCAAGATAGTACTGCACCGAGCACAATATCACTCCATGGAACCTGTGGAAGTTGCATCAGTTGAGCACACTTATAACCACCACTGAGAATAATGACGGGAATTGCCATCAGGAAAGAAAAGCGGGCGGCCGACTCCCTCGTAAAACCCAGAGCCAGAGCAGCCGTCATGGTAATCCCTGATCTTGATGTTCCGGGAACCAAAGCCAATGCCTGTGCCAACCCGATGAGAAGTGCTGAGTGCCAGGTGATTTGATGAAGCGTTTTTACGCGACGTCCCCAGAAATCAGACACTCCCAGGAGCAAACCAAACAGGATGGTTGTCGTGGCAATCACTGCAATTGAGCGCAGCTGGCTTTCAATAAAATCACCCAGCAGCAATCCCGCCAGACCAGCGGGAATAGTTGCGAGAATAAGCAGCCAGCCCAATCGGCTCTCAGGCGTAGCTTTGCCGCCAGTCACGCTCTGGCACCAATGCACCACCACCTGCTGAACGTCATGGCGAAAGTACCAGAGTACAGCGGTCAGGGAGCCGACATGGACGGCGACATCAAATGCCAACCCCTGGTCTGTCCAGCCCAGTATGGCTGAGGGCAAAATAAGATGCGCAGAGCTTGAAATGGGCAAAAATTCGGTCAATCCTTGGACAATAGCCAGAAAAAAAATCTGTAGATAATCCACGTATCTAGATCCCTGTATTGCTCATGAGGTTGTTTTCTCGTAATCGTTTTCGTTTTTGCCAGGAAACTTTATCCCTGAGGTAGAGCGGTTGCACCTCGTCTATGGCCATTAAAGCACCGTTCTCAATTTCTGGTACGGCAATAGTCAACACATCTCGAGCATCGGGCAGTAGTGTCGAAACCTCTATGGTGGAAAATAAATCAATCCGTTCGGAGTAGTGCCAGCCGTCACCTATCACCGCAAGAGGCAGATCGCTGTGAGGGAGTATTATTGTTTCAGGAGCAGAAAGGTTATCCTGGGTCAGACGGGTTAACCCGACGCCATTCCATTCAAATGCCGACCAGTAAACTTCATCCATTCGGGCATCAAACATCGGCAAAAGCCGATAATTATCCTCGATAATTAATTTTCTACAGGCTGTATGAGCCAGGGTTTCCAGACTGGACACGGGCAATACAGGAAGGTCGCCACCAAGGGCCAGACCCTGTACGACACTGAAGCCAATCCGGATACCCGTGAATGAGCCCGGCCCCTGGGTAAATGCGAGCGCATCGAGTTCGCTTAACTTCACTCCAGCCTCTGTCAGCAGCTCATTTACCATTGGTAATAACAGGCGGGTGTGCTCACGGCTGGCAAGCTGAAAACGACTGCTTACACTGTTCCCTAGCGACAGTGCTACAGAGCATGCCTGGGTCGTCGTATCAATGGCTAAGACTTTTTTCACAGCAAACAATCCCCCCTTGAATCGGGGGGGAATTGTAACCTGTTTGGTTTGAAGAACGGAGTTTGATTGGGAGCGGTTTAGACCGTCAGAAATAAGCAGTTACTCCGACGATGTCTCCGGTCTATTACCGGCTGGTGAGCTGGTGGGCACAGCGGTACTTTTCTTTGCCGTAGATGCCGCCCGTGTAGTTGGTTTTTTTGCCGATACCGAGGTTTTGGAGCGCCGGGATTGGGCAACAGTGGAGCCTTTCGCAGCGGGCTTTCTAGCGGGCGTCTTCGCCTTGTTTGCGGCATTGGTTACGGACTGTTTAGTTGCAGCTTTAGCCTTGGATGGTTTCTTTGCTGCTGTCCCTGTTGCCGGGGGACGACCAGGGCCTTGCCTGGATTTTGTTGGGCTGGTTTTGGCGGTGCGAGTGCTTGATTTTACAACCGGTATTTTCGCGGCTGTCGTGCTCTTTGGTGGACGACCGGGGCCGCGTGTGGAAACTGTTTTTGTGACAGCCTGCTTGCGAGAATTGATTTTTTGTTCAGCATTCTTGATGACAGCAGTAGCCTGCTTGTGCAGCCGTTTTTCAATGGCTTTGACTCGGGTCAAAGCATTCTTTTCGACTCTCTTGACCTGTCTGGCAATAGTGCTGGTGCGCTTTTTGAGCCAAGACTTTTTATAGCGAGCCACTGCCCTGTCTAGATCGTTAGCAGTTTTCTGTTCGAGTTTTTTTTCTGTTGCGATAATGCGGGCTCTGGCTTTCTCTTCTGCCTCTGACACTTGAGACAGAATTTTTGCTGCCCTGAGTTCGGCTTTTGCCAGTGTGTTTTTTGATATAAGGCTGTTAAGTTTACTGATATTTGTTCTGACCTCTTGAGCACGCTTTTTGAGTAACGACTCAGAGGCTTTAGTTATATTTCCAGTGGCCCTGTTTTTCGCAGCGGTTAGCTTTTGTTTTGCGTCAGCAACCTTTTTCTTTTGTACATTGATTTCCTTTTCGCTCCGTTCCAGGGCGACAGCTGTTTTATTGACTACTGAAGATGTAGCCTTTCTAGCAGAGACCGGTACAGTTTTTTTATGGGATGGTTTGGCTGTGCGCTTTTGGGGAGCTTTGGCCATTGTGTTTCTCCTTGATATTGGAAGAGATACGTTTTTACTGGGAACACAGAAGATGGTTAAAGTTTATTCAAAAAATAGAATATTTCCACTTTAAAACAGAGAAATTATTATTTTCATTATAAAGTGGGGTATTAATTGTGAAATTTAGTGGTCCAATAGCAGTTTTTTTGCGGTTATTTCGGCGAGTGCTTTGATAAATAACGGCGTATTATTGACGCAGGGGATGTAATGATATTTTTCTCCCCCCTGTTCAAAAAACAGTTCACGGTAACTTATATTGAGTTCTTCAAGGGTTTCGAGACAATCTGCAGTAAATGCAGGGCTGACAATGTCCACAGACTTGATACCCTCCTCGATCCATTGCTTAAGTTTCTCATCGGTATAGGGTTGAAGCCATTTCTTTGGGCCAAATCTTGACTGATAGCTCATCGACCATTCAGAAGATGCCAGCCCAAGAGCACTGGCAATAGCATGAGCGGTTACCCGACAATGTTCGTCGTAGGGGTCACCTTTATCGACGTAATCCTGAGGGATGCCATGGAAAGACATCAAAAGTTTTTCATTGCGTCCATGCTCTGCCCAATAGGCTTTAATCGTTTCGGCGATTGACTGAATATAGCCAATATCATCGTGAAAGGACTTTATTACCGCCATGTCTGGAATATTGCGGCTTCGCCGGATGATGTGCGCCACTTGGTCGTAGATCGCCCCTGAAGTTGATCCCGAGTATTGGGGATACATGGGGAGGATTAAAAATTTCTCGATACCTTTTTCTTCAAGACGCTGAATGGTTTCATCGAGAGCTGGTTTTCCATAGGTCATGGCTTCCGCAACGACAGGCGCTTCTTCACCGTAACGGTCTGTTAATACCTCCTGTAAGTCGGTAGCCTGGCGACCGCTGATGACACGCAAGGGGGAGCCGTCTTCCCACCATATTTCGCGATATGCATGGGCAACTCTTTTGGCCCGCAAGGGGATTATCACAAGCCTGAGTAGAAACCACCAAATCAGTCTGGGCACCTCAACCACTCTAGGATCGGATAAAAATGCCCTGAGGAAGCGGGCTATTGAGGCCGGTGTCGGTTCATCCGGTGTGCCCAGATTAACCAGAATGACAGACGTTTTATTCATTGGACTCCAGACTTTCAACTGGTAAAAAAAATGGGCTCAAGAAGAGCCCATTCTGCATCAGATGCCGGCGCTCAGGCTAGCGCTTCTTCAAGGCGTGCTTCAACTTCCGGGAGCTTCCCAACGCCGTTGACACAAGCGTAGGAAGGCGCTTTCTCAGGTTTAGTTCTGGCCAGATCCTTATAAAAACCAACCAGAGGCTGAGTCTGCTCGTGATAGACAGAAAGACGGTTGCGAACAGTGCCTTCCTTATCATCTTCACGCTGTACAAGCGGTTCACCGGTAATATCGTCCAGCCCCTCTTTTTGCGGCGGATTATGTGCCACATGATAAACGCGGCCAGACCCTTCATGAACACGCCGTCCACTCAGGCGCGAAACAATTTCTTCGTCCTCAACGTGGATTTCAATAACTTTATCGATAGCCACACCTTCATTTAACAAAGCCTCAGCCTGTGGGATTGTTCTAGGAAATCCGTCAAAAAGGAATCCGTTTACACAATCGGGCTCTTGAATACGTTCTTTTACCAATGCGATGATCAGGTCATCGGAAACCAGCCCGCCAGAAGCCATAATATCTTTAGCTTTGAGACCGAGCTCCGAGCCCGCTTTTACCGCCGCCCGCAACATGTCGCCCGTGGATATTTGGGGGATCCCAAATTTTTCAGTTATGTATTTGGCTTGTGTACCCTTACCGGCACCCGGTGGGCCCAATAAAATAATTCGCATTCGTGATCTCCGATTATCTGGGGTTGAGTTATTAGAGTGATTAGTCAATTACCCAAACTCGCAATTGAGGGCGCAAACATTACACAGAAACGACCACAACCACAAGTTAGACGGCGCTTTTACGGGTGTTTGGACATGGTTGAAAACTTGGCTTCTGTCCAAAACTCGTCGAGTTGTTCCATGGGTATATCGACCATCTTTTTACCCTGATGATGCAATCTTTCCTCAATGTGATTGATACGCCTCTCAAATTTCGCCGATGAGCTCCGCAGAGCGGTTTCAGCGTCAACTTTCAGATGACGGCAGAGGTTGACCACTGTAAATAACACATCGCCAAGTTCTTCTTCAATGGCATCCACTTCTCCCTCTGTGATTGCCTCATTGAGCTCATGGGTCTCTTCATGGACCTTATCCAGAACGCCCTGCATATCCGGCCAGTCAAAACCGTGGCGGGCAGCCCTCTTTTGCAATTTTGTTGCGCGAGTCAAGGCTGGCAAACCCAGAGGAATATCGTCAAGGATTGAAGCCTGGCCTTTTTCTTTTCGCTCGCTTTGTTTGATGGATTCCCAGTTATCTTTGATGGATTGCTCATTGAGCTGTGCTCGGCCCGGTCGACGTTCACTGGTCAGAGTACCCTCAGGGAAAACATGGGGATGACGGGAGATGAGCTTTTTTACCAATAGTGAAACGATCTCCTCAAAATCGAACAGATTTTGTTCTTTTCCCAACTGGGCGTAGAAAATGACCTGGAACAGCAAATCACCTGATTCCTCTTTGAGCTGGCCGTAATTCTCATTTTCTATGGCATCAATGACTTCGTAGGCTTCCTCCAGTGTATAGGGAGCCAAGGTTTTAAAAGTCTGTTTCAGGTCCCAGGGACAGCCGGTTTCCGCCCTGCGAAGTCGCTCCATCAGATAGCATAAATTGTCGATGGTATAGGTGGTATCTGCCATAGATTAGCCCTCATCAATACGTTGCAGGCCAGTAACATTCGGGATTTGTCTCAATTTGGTCATGACATTACTCAACTCATTAATATTCATGACTTCCAGGGTCACTTCCATCCTGACGGAAACGCCTTTTCTGCCCTGATCGCTTCGCGAAGACATGGCCAGAATATTAAGCCCTGCTTTATCCAGAACGGCACTGATATCACGTAACAAGCCACTCCTGTCGTAGGACTCAACTGCAATTTTCACGGGATAAACCTTTTTCGGTTCTCCGCCCCAGGTGACCTCAATGACTCTTTCCGGTTCAACATTTTGCAGGCGAAGAATTTTTCCGCAATCCTTGCGATGGACTGAAACACCCCGGCTGTTGGTGATATAACCGACAATTTCGTCGCCAGGTACAGGCTTACAGCAACCGGCAATGTGAGTCAGCAAGTTACCCACACCATAGATATAAATATCGGATTCCTGATAGCGACTGGCTTTCGGTGGTGTGATGAAAATAGGTTTTTCTGGCTTTTTATTCAGGTCAAGCATGGCCAGAATGGCATTCACAACCTGAGTGACACTGGTGTCTCCCGCTCCGATAGCGGCGTAGAGCCCATCCTCTCCATGCTTATTGAATTTTTCGGCAATCGATTGCAGATTTACTTGTTTGATATTTAATTGACGAAGCTCTCTATCAAGCATGGATTTGCCGGCCTGCGCATTTTTTTCATGATCCTGTTTTCTGAACCATTGCTGTATCTTGGACCGAGCCTGGGCAGAGTGGATATAGCCCAGTGCTGGCGACAACCAGTCACGACTGGGGGATTCCTGTCTGCCCGTAAGAATGGTTACCTGGTCAGCGGTGCGCAATGACGCGTTCAAAGGGACGATCTTGCCGTTTACCTTGGCGCCCCGGCAGCGGTGGCCAATCGAGGTGTGAATGCGATAGGCAAAATCCAGTGGAGAGGATTCGGCCGGTAAATCGACCACATGTCCTTCCGGTGTAAACACGTATATCCGATCGGTTGTGCTGTCCCGATTGATCAGCTCCTTAACATGGTCTTCCTCGATTTCCTCGTGCCATTCCAGAACCTGCCTCAGCCAGGCGATTTTTTCTTCGTAGCTGCGGTTGGTCGTCCTGGTATCGGTGCCTTTATAACGCCAGTGAGAACAGACGCCCAATTCAGCTTCATCATCCATTTCATGGGTCCGAATCTGAATTTCCAGCACTTTGCCCCCGGGACCAATTACGGCTGTGTGCAGGGATCGATAGCCATTTTCCTTGGGGAAAGCAATATAATCATCGAACTCATTGGGAATATTGCGCCAATGACCGTGCACGATACCCAGTACGGTGTAACAGTCCGCTACCGCAGGCACGAGGACTCGCACTGCACGAATGTCATAAATTTGCGAAAAGCCAACATCCTTGCGCTGCATTTTTTTCCAGATGCTGTATATATGCTTTGCACGGCCAGCGATTTGTGCCTTGATGCCTGCCTTTTCCAGCTCTGAATGGAGTGTATCGATCATCTGGTTGATGTAGTGTTGACGATCCATACGACGTTCATCGAGCAATCGTGCGATCTGCTTATACTCTTTTGGTTCCAGATAGCGAAATGCCAGATCTTCCAACTCCCATTTGAGTTGGCCAATGCCGAGTCTGTGCGCTAAGGGTGCATAAACATCAAAAATTTCACGAGCAACGCGCTGACGTTTTTCATCGGTGGCTGTTTTCAGTGCCCGGATAGCACAGGTGCGCTCTGCAAGTTTAATCAAGGCCACACGTACATCATCGATAATAGAAACCAGCATTTCCCGAATTTTCGATGCCTGCTGGGTCGCCGTGTGACCAAACACGGCACCTTCGCTGTCAGCACGCATGGTGCTGATAACCGCCATTTTCAGGACGCTTTCAATGAGAGAAGCGATTGGGTCACCGAAGCGATTTCTAACCGTTGCGATGGGAAGGCGCCCTTCTCTTACAACCCGGTATAAAATGGCAGCAACCAAACTGGCAATATCATGAAGGTGGAGTTCAGTGAGAATTTCGGCCATTTCGAGGCCGGTTCTGAAACTGCTGACAGTAGGTGTCCAGCGTTCGCTGCCTGATTTTTCTTCCGCATCGCGCGCCAATTCACAGGCAGTGATCAGGATATCCCTGGCACCTGCTTCGGCGAAGGCTTTGTCGCGGAGAAGATCGTCGACCCAGCAGTCTATTTTAACCGCCCCCTGCTCCTGAACGGGGTGATGGTTTCTGACCTGTACCATAAACAGTTCTCGTCTGAATGATTTGTATGCCAGGCCAGAAGGCGTCTTCAACTGGAGGAATAGCTGTCTTGACTAACGTTGACCTTTCCAGCAATTGCGCATGTTGTATAAGGCCATGCAGCGGTGTCAGCCTGCAAACTACAGTTTTTGATCTTCCTGATAAAGTCCCGATGAAAGATAGCGATCACCGCGATCGCAGATAATCGCCACGATTACTGCATGCTCTACTTCACGGGATAACCGCAGTGCAGAGGCCACAGCACCGCCCGAGGAAACACCACAAAATATGCCCTCTTGCCGCGCAAGTGCCCGCATGCAGTCCTCCGCCTCCTGTTGCCCTATATCCATCACACGATCGACACGCGCACTCTCGAATATAGTTGGTAGATAGGCCTGTGGCCAACGTCGAATACCGGGAATACTCGCCCCTTCCTCTGGTTGTAAACCAATAATCTGAATATCGGGGTTTTTCTCTTTAAGGTAGCGGGAAACACCCATAATGGTGCCGGTAGTGCCCATGGAGCTGATGAAATGAGTAACCTTTCCGCCACTCTGTCGCCAGATTTCAGGGCCGGTATGCTCATAATGAGCCAGTGGATTATCACTGTTGGCAAATTGGTCCAGGACGATTCCCTTGCCCTGCTGCTCCATGGCTTTTGCAAGATCTCTGGCACCCTCCATGCTCTGTTCCCGGCTGACCAGGATAAGCTCCGCCCCATAAGCCTGCATGGCCGCTTTGCGCTCTTCAGTGCTGTTCTCCGGCATAATCAGGATCATCCGGTAACCCTTGATGGCTGCGGCCATGGCCAGTGCGATACCGGTATTGCCCGACGTTGCTTCGATAAGCGTATCGCCTGGTTTGATCTCCCCTCTCGCTTCGGCATGCTGGATCATGCTGATTGCGGGCCGGTCTTTTACGGATCCAGCGGGATTATTGCCTTCCAGCTTTACCAGAATAACGTTACTGGTGTCTCCCGGAAGTCGTTGTAGCCTAACCAGCGGAGTTTCACCAATACAGGATTCAATGGTTGGATAGATCATCAGTTTTCCGGCAAGAAGAATTCAATATTCACTAAACAGGCTGTTATTTTAGCCACCCATGGTCTGCTTGTCTTGGCGGAACAGACTATAGATCAAGATTGTTTGCATATAAACGCGACCCAAATTGTTATGTCGAGCGATTCGCACGAGAGCTTATGGCGGTTGCGTTTGAGTGAGGACCACAAAGGCGACCGCAAAATCACGTTCATCGGATAAACTGAGCAGCACATTATTGGCACCCAGTTTGAGCAAATATTTTTTGGCATTGCCAGTGAGCAGGATTGCGGGTGCGCCAGCGGGGTCGTTGATAGTTTCCATTTCTTGCCAGGACACTTTGCCAATACCCGTACCCAGGGCTTTGCTCAACGCCTCTTTGGCGGCAAAGCGTTTGGCAAGATAGGCAGCCGGATTAGATTTGCTATCGAACAGGGCAAGCTCGCGGGGACAAAGTATCCGCCTGGCAAAGTCACGACCGTGACGGGTCAGCGCCTCGCTGATTCTGCTCACCTGAACAATGTCTGTGCCTATGGCAACAATCACGAGGTTTTAGCCCTGTTGGTCATTTGAAGGTTAAACAGTTCACGACTTCGCAGGGGTTTATTCCCAAGATGCTCCTGAATAGCCAGTCGCATCAGTCGCTTGGCTGCTTTGGCGTTGTCAAGGTGTTGATAGTCACCATTGCTGATAGCCAATAACACTTCACCCCAAAACAGGTAAGGTGACGTTTTATCCTGCTCCGATGGCTGGCAGAGGGAAAACCCAGTAGATGGATCCAACCGGTACCACTGGTCCGGCAATACCGGGTGACCGGATACGATATCGGTATCGATCATTAACCCGTAGCCAGCCTCATCTAGCAAGTTGCGCTCGAAAAACCGCAGAGCTGGTTCAATCGGTTCGCCATCGGCAAGACTTGTCATGATATTGAGGTAGTGGTCAAACAGATACTGCTGAGGATCATGTTCAACAAGTAGCCGTATCAGCAGTTCATTGAGATAAAAGCCGCTGTACAGACGTTCGCCCGAGAGCATCAGTGAACGCCCGGAGTGCTCCGCACTGACCAGGGTTTTCAGTTCTGATTTTCCGCTCCATCCCACCAGTAGCGGTGTAAACGGGGCAAGTATCCGACTACCATTTTTTGGCCGCCGGAATCCTCTGGCGACCACGCGCAGGCGACCGTAATGACGGGAAAACAAGTCTACCAGCTGGCTGGTCTCCCGATAGGGTCGTGTATGGAGAACAAAAGCTGGCTCTGAGTCGACACGCAAATTGGTCATATCGCGATGATACAGGCTGTAGCAGTTTGTCGGATAGTATCACTGCCACTCTTCGACATATTGTCAATTCTAACGTTGATGGTGAAGAACCCCGGCTCAGGAGTATACCGGTTAATCGTCATAGCCGAGGCTGCGCAGTGCCCGGTCATCATCCGACCATCCCCTACGCACTTTTACCCAAAGGTTGAGCATGACCTTTGATTCCAGCATACGCTCCATATCGAGACGAGCCTGCTGGCCGATTTTTTTCAATCTGCTGCCTTTTTCACCGATAATAATTTTCTTCTGACCATCCCGCTCGACAAGAATCAGCGCACTAATATGACAGATTTTTTCAGAGGGTTTGAATTCCTCAACCTCCACGGCCACCTCATAGGGAAGCTCGGCTCCCAGTTGGCGAGTGATCTTTTCCCGGATAATTTCAGCGACCATGTAGCGTTGACTGCGATCTGTAATCTGGTCGTCGGGAAAGAAATGAACACCTTCCGGAATATGCTGAAGAATGGCCCGTTCAAGTTGGGCTAATTGCTGTCCCTGCAGGGCTGAAACCGGGATCAACCGTGCTTCGGGGAAGCGCTCGGTTAACATTCGCAGATGAGGCAATAAAACCGCTTTGTTCTCCAGCCTGTCCAGCTTGTTCAGGGCAATAATGACTGGCGCATTACTTTTCATTACTTCCTGCGCAACCTTTTCGTCAGCTTCTGTCCATATGGCGCGATCGACAACGAAAACAATAACATCAACATCACGAATTGCACTTTCAGCAGCGCGATTCATGGACCGGTTAATCGCTTTGCTCTGGTTGTCGTGTAGCCCTGGGGTATCGACAAAAACCAGTTGCGAGTCACCTTCTGTCTTTATGCCAAGCATATTTTGTCGAGTCGTCTGCGGTTTGCGTGAGGTAATACTTATTTTTTGACCCAATAAGTGATTCAGCAATGTGGACTTTCCAACATTTGGTCGCCCGACGATGGCCACGTATCCGCACCGCTTGATAGATTCTATTTCAGTCACTTGATTAGTCCGGCTAATGCGTTTTCAGCTGCTTTTTTTTCGGCCGTACGGCGGCTGCTGCCTTCGCCGAGGGCGGGGGTATTAAGGCCATCAACTTTGCACTCTACAGTAAAGTACTGACTGTGCGCTTCGCCGGTCACGGAGACCACCTCATAATTGGGCAAAGGTCTCCCTCGGGCCTGCATGAATTCCTGTAACTGGGTTTTCGGGTCTCTGAGCGTGTTTTCTGACAGGTTGGCAAGACGTCCGCTGAATAATCCCATGACCACCTTCTCGCAGGCAGCCATACCGCCGTCCAGATACACTGCTCCGATGATGGCCTCAACTGTATCTGCCAATATAGATGCCCGTCGGTGGCCGCCACTTTTCAGCTCGCCGGCGCCCAGATTCAGACATTGACCTATTTCCAGCTCCTTGGCTATTTCGGTGAGTGTGGCACCCTTGACAAGATTGGCACGATAGCGACTCAAGTCCCCTTCTTTGACCTGGGGAAGACGTTCGTAAACAGCATGACCAATAATAAAATTCAGCGCTGCATCACCGAGAAACTCCAGACGTTCGTTGTTGACCGAACCATGGCTGCGATGGGTAAGGGCCAAATCGAACAGACTGGTATCCCTGAATGGATAATCAATACGATCAAGTAGCCGTTTTTTTGATTCTTTCACGCCCGGATTCTGCCAGTGATCTGATTATCTGGCACTGTCATAGGTGTTTTCAAAGCGTACCACCACATCCAGATTTCCCATGAAATTAATTCTTTTTTCATAATTGAGGCTGACCTTCGTATGCGTCTGTTCACGCTTAATCTTGACCAGCTTTGTGTCGATATCGCGTACATTGTTGATATCAAAATGGGTTAAAAGCTTTCTGCGGACTTCGGCATCACTCATATTATGGATATTCTCTTCCGCCAAGGAATCTATGGCCGCTTTGACAAAAGAGTTATCGAGATACAGTGGTCCGATTTTTAATGCTGCGGTGATAAAAAAACCTGCTATCGCCAGCGACAGGAGGCCACCAAGCACAGTAATACCCTGTTGATTAGTATGTTTCATAGCATTGGCTCCAGGTGTCTACCTGTTGATATTAGTTGATTGTCCCGGCCCGGTCGAAGCTTGGCAACTCGCCAAATGATTCCCAATGCATCCAGATTAATACGGCCTTGCCAACAATATTCTCTTCCGGTACCGGACCCCATACCCGGCTATCACTACTATTGTCACGATTATCGCCCATCATGAAGTAATGATTCTCAGGAACAACCAAGGCGTAGTTTTTGCCCAGTGGCCCCGCCACTTTATTTTTTTGTACGGTATGAACGACGCCGTTCAGATTCTCAGTAATCAGTTCTAATCTGGAGTCTTCCGCAGCGTCGGGCAATGGTGTCTGTTCAGCCAATAAGCCATTTATATATAAAATATTGTTCCGTAATCGAATTTCATCCCCCGGGAGGCCAATGACTCTTTTGATGAAATAGCGGTCATCATTGGGTGGGAAAAAGACCATCACATCCCCTCGCTTCGGCTCATTAATCGGAACGATTTTGGTCCCAATCACAGGCAGCCTGAGGCCATAGGTAAACTTGTTTACCAGAATAAAATCACCAACTTTCAAGGTTGGTATCATTGATCCGGAAGGGATCTGGAACGGTTCAAAGAGAAATGAACGAAGCACAAAAACCAGTAGCAAAACGGGAAAAAAAGAACCGCTGTACTCAATCCATCCCGGAACTGGTTCATCCTCGCCACGTTTTTTAGAAAGTATAAAACGATCAGAAAACCATATTACGCCGGAAATCATCACCAGAAACAATAAGATTAGCGGAAAATTAATATCCATTTAGAACTCTCAACTGTCCGTTTTAAGTACAGCCAGGAACGCTTCCTGAGGGATTTCCACACTGCCCACCTGCTTCATCCGTTTTTTACCCTCTTTCTGTTTCTCAAGTAGCTTCTTCTTCCTAGTCATGTCGCCACCATAACATTTTGCAGTGACATTTTTTCTCAGGGCTTTTACTGTAGTCCGGGCAATCACATGACCACCAACAGCCGCCTGGATAGCCACATCAAACATCTGGCGTGGAATCAACTCTTTCATTTTTTCTGTCAGTTGACGACCTTTGTACTGTGAGTGTTGGCGATGAATAATCGAGGCCAGCGCATCTACTTTTTCGCCATTAATCAGGACATCCAGTCTCACCAAAGGGGCTGTCTGAAAACGTGTAAATGCGTAGTCCAGTGATGCAAACCCCCGACTGACCGATTTTAGGCGGTCGAAGAAATCCATGACAACTTCGCTCATGGGCAGTTCATAGGTAAGTGATACCTGGCTGGTGGCAAACACCATGCTTTTTTGAGTACCACGTTTTTGCTCGCAAAGTGTAATAACGTTGCCCAGATAATCCTTTGGAACCAGAATATTCGCTTCACAAAGGGGTTCCCGCATTTCTTCTATACTGGCCGGATCGGGTAGGTCGGAGGGATTAGATATGTGTAGGATCGCACCATCTGTTTTTACTATTTCATAAACAACCGTTGGTGCAGTCGTGATAAGGTCGAGATTGTATTCCCGTTCCAGACGCTCCTGAATGATCTCCATATGCAGCATGCCGAGGAAACCACAGCGGAATCCAAAACCCAACGCATCAGAGCTTTCCGGTTCATAAAACAATGAAGCGTCATTCAGCGTGAGTTTGGCCAGTGCCTCACGAAAGTCTTCAAAATCATCTGAACTAATCGGGAACATGCCGGCATACACCTGCGGCTTGACACGTTGAAAGCCAGGTAGTGCAGGAGTATCGGGGGTATGGCTGTGAGTAAATGTGTCGCCTACTGGCGCACCATGAATATCCTTAATTCCTGCAACGACGAAACCGACTTCACCAGCTCTTAGAATGCCGGTATCTTTTCGCTTGGGAGTAAAAACGCCGATATTATCTACCACATGTGCTTTACCGATGGATTTGGTAATCACTTTGTCTTTCGCTTTTAGGGTACCTTGGGTCACCCGCACCAGGGAAACGACGCCGAGGTAATTGTCAAACCAGGAGTCGATGATAAGCGCCTGTAAGGGTGCATCCAGATCACCTACCGGAGCTGGCACTTTAGCCACAAGCTGTTCCAGTATGTCCTCTATACCGAGCCCGGTTTTTGCACTGCAACGCACGGCATCATGGGCATCAATACCGATGATATCCTCTATCTCGGCAATGACCTTCTCGGGTTCTGCCTGGGGTAAATCCATTTTATTCAGAACAGGAATGACTTCGAGGCCCTGAGCAATGGCGGTGTAGCAGTTGGCAACAGACTGGGCCTCAACACCCTGCCCTGCATCCACTACCAATAAAGCACCTTCACAGGCCGCCAGTGATCGCGACACTTCATAGGAGAAATCCACATGGCCGGGGGTATCAATGAAGTTGAGCTGATAGGTTTTGCCATCTCTGGCGCGATAATCAAGTGTCACGCTCTGTGCCTTGATTGTTATACCGCGCTCTCGCTCGATATCCATCGAGTCGAGAACCTGCTCAGCCATTTCACGGGAAGAAAGCCCACCGCAAATTTGAATAAAGCGGTCAGCAATGGTGGATTTCCCATGATCGATGTGCGCGATAATAGAGAAGTTTCGGATATAACTAAGGTCGGACACAGCGATTCAATCAGTTTGCAGCCGGTCGGGCTGGGGGGGTTAATTTTAGGCCCTGCAGTCTAGCGTATTTGCTGTGCGGACGCTATGAGTACCACGCCAAACAGCTAAACGCTCTGCAAAAAGTATGGGATTCCAGAAACTTATTTTTGATTTTCTCGAATATGGAATGGGTAGATAGCAGTAGGTCAGGGGTTCAGTCCGTCCGGCAAAGTGCCGACGATCACATCAAGCGTTTTCTTTTTCTTTCCCCGGATCAGTTGAGCCTTGATTTGGCTGCCAGGCGACAATAAACCAACCACATGGGGCAGATCCCCTGATTCGATAATTTCTTCATTATCAAAGTACAGAATAATATCGCCGGCCCGAATGCCGGCAACATCTGCCGGACTTCCAGTTTCGACCTGGGCAACATGTGCCCCCTGCGTTTTTGTCAGCCCCGATGATCGGGCCAGAGACTTGTCGACCTCCTGAACGTAGACACCAAGCCAGCCACGATCAACACGCCCCTTTGATTTGAGCTGTGACACAACATCTACAGCGACACCTGCAGGTACAGCAAAAGACAGGCCTATCGATCCACCGGAGTGGGTAAATATTTGAGAGTTTATACCCACGACCTCACCATCCAGGTTCAACAAGGGGCCACCGGAATTGCCTGGGTTGATAGCAACGTCACTTTGAATAAACGGCACATAGTTATCGCCATTTTCGGTAGGTATGCTACGCCCAATTGCGCTGATAATCCCGGCGCTCACCGAATAATCAAGACCGAATGGCGAGCCTATTGCCAGGGCCCAATCACCCACTTTGACCTTGTCGGGATCAGCAAAATTGATTTTTGGGAGGTCCTGAGCATCAATCTTGAGTAATGCCAAGTCCGAGCGATGGTCAATGCCGATAACCTTTGCTTCAAACTCGCGGCGGTCTATTAATCTAATGATCACCTCATGGGCATTTTCGACCACATGTTCATTAGTGAGAACGTAACCGTCACCGGAAATGATAAAGCCGGAACCGGTTGCATGCGCCTCTCCCGCTCTACTGCCTTCATGGGGCTCACGGAACATATCAGGAATATTTCGTTCGTTCATCTGGGTCATTCCTGTCCCAATGATTTTTTGAACGGAATCAATTTTCACGACCGCGGGGGATGAGGTTTGAATTAATTGATTAAAATTTGGCAAACCCTGCCGATTAGATTGACTGACATTCAGTGCTATAACTACAAAGAGCAATGCCACCAAAGAAAACCACTTAAACATATGTGCATCCTTTTTATAGACGAGTCACCCTTTTATATATTCCATCCTTGCCATATGACCACAGAAGGTAGGTCTGGAGGCAGAGACTACTCAGACAGAACCCGATGCTCACTGGATGGAACCAGCCTCTCCAGCAATACGGGGTGGACTCGATGATTATTTTTATTAAGCCAGGAATGCAGCCTGACAAGAACTCCACCCAGAATGAAGCCGATCAAGGCACTTGTCAGAACGATGGCGTCATTGGAAGAGATCAGGGTGCCAATAGAGATAGCCCCTATCATTGTCAGCAATGGAAAAAGGTAGACCAGAAGTGTACCTTTAACAACAACATCTTCGGGAATCCCGATCACTACCTGATCATGAGCTTTAAGTAATTGCATGTCGCAGTTACCGGGCAATACTCTGATCAGTGCGGTTTTACCGGAAAGCCGATGGAGAAGCTTCTGACCACAACCCTTTTCAGCCACGCATACCTGGCACGCCGAACGTTGAATCGTCTCGACCCAGAAACCGTCTGACTCCACGGTGGTGATCCTGCCCCGCTCTTCAATCACTTCAGTTCAATGCCTGCAATGCCATGAATTTTGCCAAAGAGTGTCTGCGCTATGATGAAACAGATACACCTATCATCGTTATTGGTAGTTATGTTGAACAGGTATTACCGCATGTGCAACGGCTCTGGCGGTTTCGACCGGTATTTCGCCAACCACTGAAATCAGAAAGTCTTGCTGGCTGATTTTGGCCTTGGTGAGGTAGGCCACAGTCGCACCCCGTTGGGCTTGCATTTTAGGTATGTCGACGGTTTCACTGCTATCGATAAACACTGAAAAAATTGCCAACCCATCAGTGTAGATCAGTGTCTCTCGGCCAGAGTCGCCAGATTTCAGGTAACCCGCCAAACCGAAACCCGGCGGAAGCCAGGATTGCTGCCAATTTGACTGGGCTGCCGATGACTCCACATTGTTCAGGCAGGTAGAAACTTTCGACGAAACTCGGTGCACTTCCGGCTCAGAGGAATCCAGTGATGCCTCGTCAATTGATTTTCCAATTTCAACATCTGCAAATTGAAATCTTTCCAGGACGCGATTGTTGTCACCAATCAGCATGGACTGGAGTAATAACCCCGTCTCCTGATCAATCCCCAATATGTATCCATAGCGGTAGCTATCTTTTGGGATTACATGAACGATTAGCGTCTCACGACCGGCTATTCTATCTTTGGCCTTGGGCTGTACATGGTAGAGTTTTTCGAGGTGGTCTTTCGGTACAGAGGCGGCGGCTGCAACAGAACTCTTGAGCATAAGATCTCCGAGTCGCTCGCATCGACGTTCGCCACTTTGACGAGTGACTTCCTTTTTCGGTCCACTCAATAAAAATAGGCGCTCAAACTCCTGACCATCCCTCACAGAGTGAAAAACCTTGATCGTCCTGAGTATGCCGCCGTGTTCGTAGGTAAATATCCCACTGTAGTCGAGCGTTCGGTTGGCATCCGCCATTTTGGCAAGAATGGTAGTTGGAGAGAAAGTCTCCGCGATCACCCCATATGGCGCAACAATGAGAAATAGGCATATAGCCACAAAAGATCTGGGAATTGACATAATTCCCAGTGAATTACTGATCATGCGTAGTGGGCATGCGAGCAAATGGCAGCATGCCCTGATTGGTATTCATTGCCGCGTGGCCGGTATGCTCAATCATTAAGCTATTGAGGTAAGCCTGCACCTGCTCGCGAGTGACTTCAGGTTCGGTGGCTTGATCGACCACAATGACCGGCTGCGCCTGACTGGCCCGGTAACTCTCAGCATTGTTGTTGACGCTGACTGTCCGGGCTGTGACAGAAGGTATTCCGAAATCGGCAGAGGTTCTAAGTTGGGCTGGAGAGAACTTGCTGTCAACAGTTTTGGCCGATGCAACAGCAGGTTGATTGGTAGCCGGCATGTTGTACTGTTGAAAACCAATGATGGCAACAGTGGCCACTGAGGCGGCAATTGCAAAACGACCGAGAGGCTTAAGCATGCGGGCAGAAAGTGTGTTTACCTGTAGGGCTTTTTCATTTTCCAGAGCCGCACTTATGCTGGCAGAGTAGTCAACGACCTGCTCCGGAAGATCCCTTCTCATGGCAGCCGCCGCCATCTGATAGCGACGCCAAGTGTCACGAGATTGATCATTATCGGAAATACTTTTCAGAACCCGACGGACCTCAAGCTCGCCTGCCTGACCATCCATTAATGCTGACAGGGACTCTTTCTCGCGATCAGTGCTAGCGGTCATAAGAAACTACCTCGAAACTAACTATTAGTGACCATGCCACGGTATGCCGTGGTCGTAAAACCCGTTTTTAATTCATCATCAATACAGACAATGGTACTCAATGCAGCTATTGATCAAATAATTCCATATACGACAGCTCGTTGGCTGAAAAAGTTCATTGATATGGGACGTCAGCCTTCAAGTAACCGAATTTTTTCATCTATGGCTTCCCTGGCACGAAAAATGCGCGACCTTACAGTCCCTACCGGACACCCCATTATCTCTGCGATCTCCTCATAACTGAGACCCTCAAACTCTCTTAAAGTTACCGCAGTACGCAAATCTTCCGGAAGATTTTTTATGGCCAAATCTACCACGGCCTCCAGCTCATCCCTGTAGAGAAGGTTTTCAGGCGAGTCAATGTCGCGGAGTTTTTCGCTGCCCTCATAAAAAGCGGCCTCCTCAGCATCGACATCACTGGCAGGTGGGCGCCGATTCCGAGCGACGAGATAATTCTTTGCCGTATTGACGGCGATACGATACAGCCAGGTATAAAAAGCACTTTCACCACGAAATTTGGCCAATGCCCGATAAGCCTTGATAAAGGCCTCCTGCACAACATCGTTAACCTCATCAAAATCTTTGACATAGCGACTGACAATCGCATGGACTTTGTACTGGTATTTCATCACCAGCAAGTCAAAAGCGCGTTTATCGCCTTTTTGAACACGAGCGACGAGTAGCTTGTCAGTATCTTTTGCCTGCTCGTTATCCATAGTCGCTCCGATTGTCCCCGAATCGCTTCGTAGTGATTGCGTCTCAGGGCATTCAATTACAACAAACCCGCCGGGTAAAGGGATGATTTCCGGGTCTGTATTTATTTTTGGCCCGCTATACTATCATGCTCCACATTGGTTTCGAGGACTTTAGGCAGTTAATGAAAACCCCCCATTGTCATGATGTGTTGGTGATTGGCAGTGGCGCTGCAGGGATGACTGTGGCGCTTGAACTGGCTGATAAATATCAAATTGCGCTGATCAGCAAAAGTGCCATTCAGTCGGGATCTACCTGGTATGCACAGGGAGGCATCGCCGCTGTTTTTGATACTGAAGACTCTATTGAATCCCACGTTGAAGATACCCTGGAAGCTGGCGCCGGGCTGTGTCATGAAGATGCGGTGAGATTCACCGTTGAGAACGGGCCTGATGCCATCCGCTGGCTAGTCAAGCAAGGCGTTCAGTTCACCCGCAATGAGGACAACGTTGATTATCATCTGACACGGGAAGGTGGCCACAGTCACCGTCGAATTTTGCATACTGCCGATGCCACGGGAAAGGAGGTTTCATCTTCTTTGGCAGACAGAGTGCTTCAGCATCCCAATATTCAGGTTTTTCCCAGCCATGTGGTTGTTGACCTGATCACTCAGGCCGACAGAGGTTCCAGCCGCATGAGATGTACGGGAGCTTATGTGCTGGATAACGAACAGGACTGTGTCCGTGTTTTTCAGGCAAAAGCTGTTGTATTGGCAACCGGTGGTGCCAGTAAGGCTTACCTTTACTCCACCAACCCCGACGGTGCCACCGGCGACGGCATTGCTGTAGCTTGGCGTCGCGGTTGTCGGGTAGCCAACATGGAATTCAACCAGTTTCATCCCACCTGTCTCTATCACCCCAACGCCAAGGCTTTTCTGGTCACTGAAGCCCTGCGTGGTGAAGGCGCTTACCTGACGCTGGCCAATGGTGCGCGGTTTATGGACAAGTTCCATCCGAAGGCGGAATTGGCTCCCAGGGATATTGTTGCCAGAGCCATTGACTTTGAAATGAAGCGGCTGGGCATCGATTGTGTCTATCTGGACATATCACATCGGCCGAAAGAGTTTCTGAAAAACCACTTTCCCACGGTTATGGCTCAGTGCCTGAAGTATGGAATCGACATCACAAAAGAAGCCATTCCCGTGGTTCCCGCCGCTCACTATACCTGTGGTGGTATCGTGGTAAACCAAAAGGGTCAGACCGATCTTTGGAATTTATACGCGATTGGTGAGACAGCTTTTACGGGCTTGCATGGCGCGAACCGCATGGCCAGCAATTCGTTGGTTGAGTGTGTGGTTTATGGGCATTCAGCTGCCAGCGCCATTCGCGAAAGTATTGAGTCGATTCCGGTACCGGATAAGGCGAGACCCTGGGATGAAAGTCGTGTTACCCATTCAGATGAAGATGTTGTTATCGCGCATAACTGGGATGAGTTGCGCCGCTTTATGTGGGATTACGTAGGCATTGTCAGAACCCGGAAACGACTGGCGAGGGCTCATCACAGGGTTAAACTGCTGCAAAAAGAAATTCACGAATATTACAGCAACTATAAAATCAGCCGGGATTTGCTGGAGCTGCGCAATCTGGTGTTAGTGGCAGAGCTTATCATTCGTTCTGCAGAGCAACGCAAAGAGAGTCGCGGCCTGCATTACACACTGGATTACCCGGACCTGTCCACAGTCGCCAAAGACACCATCATGGTGCCAATCAATTTCGCCGGGCAAAACTTCATCGTCAGCAAACGTTGACCTAACCCAACTGTAGCGTTACACGAATCCTGCGCAGGTTCGCTGGCGAGGTGCTGTCAGGCAATACCAGAACAGAATGACGCCTTCTGGAGCCGTGAAACCGAAGTAGTAATAGTCTGCCCAGTATAAAAAAATGCTGCAAGGCAACATCCTCTCGCTGACCGGCATAGATCAATTGCCAATGGCCGCTTGTCCAGCTCAGTCGCTTGACCGGCTGTCTGTACCACATAAGACAAGCGTGTGCGCCACCCACTAATATCGAGATGATCGTTAAAACCTTCAGCCATAGAGGTATTGCCGAGCCAATAAGGAGGCATGCAGCAAGACTGTGAATGGATAGAATCCAGATCAGCAGCAGCAACGAACGATAAAGTTCTATCTCAACCGGGACGGGATCTTGAGTCACGAATGATCTGCACAATTTTTTGCAAGTCAGGGTCTTCCGGGGTTTCCCGGCGGAGGAACCAACCGAACATATCCTGATCTTCGCACTCGAGAAGTTTGTGGTAGCGTTCCTGGTCTGCCGTTTCAAGTGTAGGATAAATGTCGTCCAGAAAAGGCTGCAACACCAAATCCAGTTCCAGCATTCCGCGTCGGCTTGCCCAAAATAGTCGATTTCTTTCCATCGGCGGTCGCCTCTGTCTCAATAAATAGAATGTCAGGCATTATAATGGAACAAGTGAGTTTAAACTCATCAGGATGGTTACATTCACCTCAACCGGGCAAATCATGAACGATTGGCAAAGATACCTATCCAGTCAGGGCGCGGTCATCAATGATGACCAAATACATTTCCATGAATCACCAACAGACTTCCAGGCATTGTTGGCAGAGGACGATGGTATCATGAGCCCTCTTCTTCACCAGGGTTTGATATCAGTAAAAGGCCCGGATGCGGCTCGTTTTCTGCAAGGCCAGATAACCAGTGATGTACTTCAGTTGGCAGTCGGTGAATCAACTTCTGGTGCCCGCTGTAATGCCAAAGGTCGGATGCTGGCCAGTTTTGTTCTGTTCCATGCAGAAAATCAGCACTTTTTTCTTCAATTACACCGCAGTCTGATTACCCCACTGATCGACGAGTTGGCCAAATATGCGGTGTTTTTCAAAGTTGAGCTGTCTGATATCAGTGATCGCTACTGCTTGTTGGGGAGCGCCGGAAAATCTGATGAAAAAATTAGTCTGACTGATACGGCCTATCAGTATCCGTTGGCCGACGGCAGAAAAATATTTATAGTTTCCGCTGAAAAAGTACCGTCTGTATGGGAGGCACTACGCGATACAGTAAAACCGGTGGGAACCGAGCTCTGGCAACTTATGGATATCCGATCCGGCCTTGGCCATGTAGAAGTGGACACTGTTGATCTGTTTATACCACAAATGCTGAATTTTCAGGCGATCGGTGCAATCAGCTTCAAGAAAGGTTGTTACACAGGGCAGGAAGTGGTCGCACGCATGAAGTATTTGGGAAGGCTGAAGCGCCGCATGTATCGTATCGGAGTACCCGCCCCCAAGGATCGTTTGTTGCCGGGCATGCCCTGTTATCTGCAGGGCCAGAATCAATCTGTCGGACACGTCGTATCTACAGCGCGCTGCGACACTGAACGACTGGAGATGTTGGTAGTGTTGAATGAAGAAGCGGCAGGGAGCGATGGACTTGTGATAGGTATACAGCCGTATTCTGCTATTGAAAAACTGTCTATTCCATACGAAATTAAATAAAATCATTAAGTTGAAATAAAAAGTTAACTCCATTTATCAATATATCAGGGGTAGCCGATGCTGGCTTGGTTATCTGAACATCAGGTGCTGTTGACATGGCTTAGCATTGCATCTTTTGCAACCTTCATTGGGAGCCTGCTCGCTCTGCCATGGATGGTGGCAATGATCCCAGAGAATTATTTTCTTTACAGAAACCGCGAGACAACAACATTGAAACAAAGGCATCCTGTCATCCGGGGTTTATTGCTTGTTGGGAAAAACCTGCTGGGTTTGATCCTGTTGTGTGGTGGTTTTTTGATGCTGTTCATGCCCGGACAAGGCATCCTAACCATGGCGGTAGGCTTATTACTGCTGGACTACCCTGGGAAATACACACTGGAAAAGCGTATTGTCAGTACGCCCTCTGTTTTAAAAGGGTTGAACTGGTTGAGGGCAAAACGGCATTTGCCCGCACTCAAGGTGGATAAACCCTAAACTTTGCCCTAGGCTACCTCATGTACCTGCCAGTCCACTGGCTCCAGGCCCTGCTCCTTGAGGTACTGATTTGCCTTTGAAAAATGCCCGCAACCCAGAAAACCTCGATGGGCCGATAGTGGCGACGGGTGCGGCGCTTTGAGCACCAGATGTTTATCGGTATCGATAATAGCCCCCTTTTTCTGAGCATAACTGCCCCATAACATAAAGACCAACCCGCGACGTTCATCGTTTAACAATTGTATTACCCGGTCGGTAAATTGCTCCCACCCCTGCCCCTGGTGAGATCCGGCAAGGCCCCTTTCAACGGTCAATGTCGCATTGAGTAAAAATACACCTTGGGCAGCCCAGCCCCTCAGACAACCGTGTTGGGGTGGCTGAATCCCGCAATCCTGCTGTAACTCCCGAAAAATATTTCGCAGGGATGGCGGAATATCCACGCCGGGCAGCACCGAGAAACAAAGACCATGTGCCTGATGGTCGCCGTGGTAGGGATCCTGTCCGATAATTACCACCTTGACCTTATCAAAAGGCGTACTATCGAACGCTGCAAACCAGTTTGATCCACTGGGATAGATGGCTTTACCCGCTTTTTTTTGGGCCTGCAGAAACTGTTTTAGCTTGACCATGTAGGGCAACTGAAACTGGTCTTCAAGTTTGACCAGCCAGGAAGGATCGAGCTTGATATGCTGGATTTCTGCCACAGGTTTCTTCCGGTTATGATGGTAAAGCTGTGTAATAAACCGGAATTTCTACTTCAAATCAACCAACGATCATCGTGAAAACCGCCGGGTGTACCTTGTATGACAAAAATTGGACTTGCATTGGGGGGGGGTGGAGCCAAGGGCATCAGCCACTTACTGATTCTGGAGACACTGGAGGAAATGGGGCTTAAACCTTATTTCATCACTGGGACCAGCATCGGTGCATTAATTGGCGCCATGTATTGTGCTGGCATGACAACAGCAGACATCAAGCAGATTTTTCTCCAGTTTAGCCTTCGCGATAATGAATCGCTCAAACATCTTGTCACTAGGAAACACTTGTTCAAATGGCTGGATTTTATTAGCCCGCAATTTCGTGGCCGGGGACTGATTCGGGTTGAGAACCTCCTGAATTATCTCTTTGAATCTGTTCATGCTACCCAGTTCTCTGAACTTGACACCCCTCTAAAGGTTGTGGCATCGGACTTCTGGAGCCGGGAACAGGTTGTTCTTCAACATGGGGCGCTGATACCTGCCATTCGTGCCAGCATGTCTCTCCCCGGACTCTTTCAGCCAGTCACCATAGATGGACAGGTGCTGATAGATGGTGGCGCGGTAAACCCTGTGCCCTTTGACCTGTTGCCCGATGACTGTGACATTACGATTGCTGTTGATGTGATTGGCACGCGGACTGTATCCAATAAACTCCCATCCCTGTCAGAAGCCGTATTCAACACCTACCAGATCATGCAAAAAAGTATCATCAGGGAAAAACTGGCCAAGGAAGCCCCGGATATTTATATTGAGCCAAGTGTGGCGGCCGTGAGGATGCTGGAATTTTACAAGGCGAATTTGATTCTCAATAATGGCTCAAAAACCAAGAGTGAACTGAAGCGCAAGCTCAATCGCCAGCTCAAACAGCTTCAATGAAGTGTGCTATGGCTTCATTGGTCTCACCGGGCTTCTCAATCGGTGTACCGTGGCCGGTATCGGAAATGACCACCAGTTTGGCATTTTTCATGGCATCGACCACCGCCTGTTTCACCGCTACAGGGGAATAATCCCGGTCGCCCGTTAACATCAGGGTCGGCACCTCAATGTCGGCCAAATGTTCCAGAACTCCCCAGCCAAACAGGGACTTGAGGTTTTTCAGATAAACTTTTTTGGGGTTTGAAGCAATCTGTCGCGTAAAGATATCGATTAATGCCTCTTTCCCCTCCCCCGGAAACATACTCTGGGCTACTTTGTGTGCATAACGGTGCATACCCAGCAAGTGAATTGACAGCACTCGTGTCCAGAGCATTTTTTTTGCGGCGAAGGTATTGTCGGGGAGTGCGGGACCAGAATTGATGATTGTCATGCTTTTTAAGCGTTGTGGCGCCATGGCTGCAATCTGAAAAGCGACCATCCCACCCATGGACAGGCCAACAAGGTGTGCCCGGTCAATATCCAGCTGATCCATCAACCCGAGAACATCATTGGCATGGATCGATATATCGTAATGGCTATCGGGTTTGTCCGACGCACCGTGCCCCCGAAAATCCGGGGCAATTACCCGCCAGTGATCGCGAAAATAATCGATCTGCCCATCCCAGTCCCTGCTACTGACTCCCAGGCCGTGTAAAAAAATAATTACATCACCCTGCCCTTCGTCCAGGTAGGTAATTCTGACGCCATTGACGGTCGTCTGTTGCATCTTTCACTCTCCGAATTTTTTTAAGTTCAATGACTTTGCAGGATTGCCTCTTGTTCAGCAAGGCTAGGCTAGCAAACTGACGGACCGGAATTGTCAAAAATATTCCTGTGAGGGACATTTTTGCCGGAAATACACGGCTGTATTTGGTAATATTGGATCGCTGTAGTTGACGATAGTAAGCCCACGGCTTTTACCGCCTCGAGGTATTTTAAAAACCACTTAATCGGGGTTTTCTCGCAAAGATCCATGTCAATGGTCTTCCCCACTGGACAGGAAGGTATAAATCTCTTATGGATTTGCAGACTCGATATGATAGACAGTTGGCTTCCTGGCTGATTGTATGCGCTGCCGTTATTCTGAGTATGATACTTTTGGGCGGTGTTACCCGGTTGACGGGTTCGGGGCTTTCCATTGTTGAATGGGCGCCCGTTTCCGGCGTTCTGCCGCCATTGAACGAGCAGGAATGGCAGCAGACCTTCGACAAATATAAGCAGTTCCCCGAGTATCAGAAAGTCAACAGCGGCATGAGCCTGCCTGAGTTCAAGCGAATTTTTCTCTACGAATATGCTCACCGTTTACTCGGTAGACTGATTGGCGTCCTATTTTTGGTGCCTTTTCTGTTTTTCTATTTTAGTCACCGAATCAAACCCGGGTTGACGCCAAAACTTATGGTCATGTTTGTTCTGGGAGGCCTGCAGGGTTTACTTGGTTGGTATATGGTCAAAAGTGGCTTGGTAGATAACCCGAGCGTTAGCCAATATCGCCTGACAGCTCACCTTGGTACTGCCGTCATCATCTATGGCTACATTATCTGGGTGGCTTTCAGCTTACTTTATCCACCAGAATCTGATCTGGAGCAGGGCCAGCCGACCTGTTGGCGTTTCGCCGTTGCCCTTTCGGGATTGGTTTTTTTGATGATTCTTTCCGGAGGTTTTGTCGCGGGTACTGATGCGGGATACGCTTACCCCACTTTTCCGTTAATGGGTGACAGTTTTATCCCCCCTGGTATTTATGACACAGAGCCTTTCTGGCTGGCGGCTTTTGAAGATATCACGACAATTCAGTTCAACCACCGGATATTTGCCTACCTATTGATAGTCGTGATTCTCAGTTTTTCGATCAGCACACTGAAATATGGCAATATTCGTTCGGAAGCCCGGGTAGGTGTCAAACTGGTACTTATAATGCTGGCGTTACAGGTTACGCTGGGTATTTCAACCCTGTTATTACATATGCCGGTTCCCCTGGCGGCGGCTCATCAGGGGGGTGCTATTCTGCTCTTCACCAGTGTGTTGTTTGTGTGTCACCGTTTAGGGAACTAATGGCCTTTTTTGTTATCTTTTTATATCTCAAGTCTGGAGTGATCAAATGAAAAAACTGACTGGAACTATCCTAGCATTGGTGCTGACAACTGCTACGGGCCATGCATTGGCTGCCGGTGACATAGAGGCTGGCAAAAACAAGGCTATGGCCTGCGCCGGTTGTCACGGTGCCAATGGCATCAGCAACAACGACATGTGGCCCAACCTGGCGGGCCAGAAAGCTGGCTACACCGCTAAACAACTAAGAGATTTCCGTGAAGGAAATCGTACTGACCCGGTAATGTCCGGTATGGCAAAACCCCTGTCGGATCAGGATATTCTGGATTTGGCTGCCTATTTTGCCAGCCTGTAGGAATACGCCGAATAACCCATAAAAAACCCGGCAACAAGCCGGGTTTTTTATGGTCAGAAGCCTCAATCCACAAATCGACGGGCATTGCGGAACAACCGCAACCAGGCACCATCTTCCTTCCAGTCATCCGGGTGCCAGGAATTGTTCACTGTCCGAAATACTCTCTCTGGATGTGGCATCATGATCGTTGCGCGACCATCCTCGCTGGTCACACCCGTGATGCCCAGAGGTGATCCATTGGGGTTGGCCGGATAGGTCTCTGCAATTTCCAGGAAATTATCGAGGAAACGCAGTGCTACCGCACCGGAGCCATCAAATATTTCCGGATCCACCGATGATGCGAACTCCACTCTCCCCTCACCGTGAGCAATCGCGATCGGCATATGGGAGCCCGCCATATCTGCAAGCAGAACCGAGGGTGATTTCTCTACCCTTACCAGGGAAAACCGTGCTTCAAACTGTTCTGAGAGATTCCTGACAAAGCGAGGCCAATGATTGGCCCCCGGAATGAGGGATTTTAGATTGGATAACATCTGACAGCCATTACAAACACCGAAAGTAAACGTATCAGGCCGATGAAAAAACTGCTCAAACTGTGCACGGGCTAAAGGGTTGAACAGTACGGTTTTCGCCCACCCCTCCCCTGCACCGAGTACATCGCCATAAGAAAAACCACCACAGGCAGCCAACCCCTTAAAACTATCAAGAACGACACGGCCAGCGAGGATATCACTCATGTGGACATCGACAGTTTCGAAACCGGCCCGATCAAATGCAGCGGCCATTTCCATCTGTCCGTTGACTCCCTGCTCCCTGAGTATAGCTGCGCGAGGTCGGGCCCCACAGTTGACATAGGGGGCGGTAATATCTTCATTGATGTCATAGCTGAGGGCTGTGCTCAATCCGGGATTATCAAAAAACAGCCCGTCAAATTCCTGCCTGGCACAATCTTCATTGTCTCGAAGCGCTTGAATCTCGTAGCTGGTTTCACTCCAGCGGCGCAATAATTCGGTGCGGCCGGAACTGAACAGACAATCGCCATCCTCATAAATCTCAATACTGTCAGTGTCATCAAGCGTTGCTATGACACTGACAGGGATGGCGATATCGGCGAAGCGCTGCTTAAAGGAAGCGGCCCGGTCTCCAAGTACTTGAACAACGGCCCCGAGTTCTTCGTTAAATAGAACCGATAGTGCATCGCCTGGCAGCTCATCGAGGCAAATTCTGATACCTGTATTACCGGCAAAAGCCATCTCTGCCAATGTGGTCATCAAACCACCATCAGACCGATCGTGATAGGCGATCATTTCTCCGCTTTGATTGGCGGCCTGGATAGCGTTGAAAAAAGCTTTGAGTTTCTCTGGGCTCAGCAAATCGGCCGGTTTATCGCCCAGCTGGCTGTAGGTCTGAGCCAGGATTGAGCCCCCCAGGCGATTGCGATTTTCGCCGAGATCGATGTACAACAGTACTGTATCGCGAAGGTCGGAGCGCAACTCCGGCGTTAGTGTTTTACGAACATCAGAAACAGGGGCAAAAGCAGAAATAACCAGTGACAATGGTGATGTCACCGACTTCTCCTGTCCCTGTTCCTCCCAGGTAGTGCGCATGGACATGGAGTCCTTGCCGACCGGAATCGAAATGCCCAATTTTGGACAGAGCTCTTCACCGATTGCTTGTACCGTGCGGAACAGTTTCTCATCCTCGCCAGGATGGCCTGCGGCACACATCCAGTTAGCGGATAATCTGACGTCTGCAAGCCGGTCAATGGCCGCTGCCGCAATATTGGTAATCGCCTCCCCAACCGCCATGCGGCCCGATGCCGGGGCATCCAGCAACGCAACGGGTGATCGTTCGCCTATCGCCATTGCCTCACCACAGTAGCTGTCATAACTGACCGTGGTCACGGCACAATCGGCGACAGGAACCTGGCAAGGCCCCACCATCTGATCCCTGACAACCATGCCGGTAACACTGCGATCGCCGATAGTGATAAGAAAGCTTTTACTGGCCACGGCCGGATGGGTAAGCACGCGATCGATGGCATCATCCAGCACAATGTCCGTGCGCTCAAAAGGCGCCGTTGTGACCGTCAGTTTTTCTGCTGTGCGGTGCATTTTCGGCGGTTTACCGAACAACACTGACATGGGGAGATCCACCGGCCTGGCGGAAAAATGCCTATCGTTCAGCAGCAAATGCCTTTCGGAAGTGGCTTCGCCAACAACCGCGTAGGGGCAGCGTTCACGCTGGCAAATTTCTTCAAAATCGGCCAGTTGCTCAGGTCTCACGGCGAGCACATAACGTTCCTGAGCTTCGTTGCACCAGATTGCCAACGGTGACATGCCGGGTTCATCATTGGGCACATCGCGCAGTTCAAACCTGCCGCCGCAACCACCATCTTTTACCAACTCGGGGAAGGCGTTGGACAGTCCGCCTGCACCCACATCGTGGATAAAGGCGATGGGATTACCATTACCCCGCTGCCAGCACTGGTCGATCACCTCCTGACAGCGGCGTTCAATTTCGGGGTTTTGCCGCTGTACCGAGGCAAAATCAAGATCCTCGGCACTGCTACCGGAACTCATTGATGACGCGGCGCCGCCACCGAGACCGATCAACATTGCCGGTCCACCCAGCACAATCAGTTTACAGCTACTATCAAAGGGCTTCTTTTCAATGTGTTCTTCACGAATGTTGCCGTAACCGCCAGCGATCATAATGGGTTTGTGATAGCCGCGGCGTTCGCCATTAAAGTCCTGCTCGAATGTGCGGAAATAGCCACAGAGATTGGGTCGACCGTACTCATTATTGAATGCTGCACCACCGATAGGCCCTTCAAGCATGATGTCCAGGGCACTGCTGATCCTGTCGGGCTTGCCGTAATCCGTTTCCCATGGGCATTCAAAACCGGGAATATTGAGATTGGAAACTGAAAAGCCGGTAAGACCCACTTTTGGTTTAGACCCTCTACCTACTGCCCCTTCATCGCGTATCTCACCGCCGGCACCTGTACCGGCGCCGGCAAAGGGGGCAATTGCCGTCGGGTGGTTATGGGTTTCAACCTTCATCAGGAGATGAACAGGTTCTTGCGTGAATTGATAGATTTTGCTGTCCGGGTTCGGGAAAAATCGGCCAGCATGGCTGCCGACGATCACAGACGCATTATCTGAATAAGCGGACAAGACACCTTCACCACTTTTTTCAAACGTATTTTTGACCATGGCAAACAGGGATTTTTCCTGCTTCTGACCGTCAATTGTCCAGGAGGCATTGAATATTTTATGGCGACAATGCTCTGAATTAGCCTGGGCAAACATCATTAATTCCACATCGGTGGGGTCCCTCTGCAGGTCATTGAAACAGTTCACCAGATAGTCGATTTCATCATCCGCAAGGGCCAGCCCCAATGAAATATTAGCGCGGGATAGCGCCTGCCGTCCCTCTGCGAGCAGCGGGACACTGATCATGGGTGCCGGTTGCTGGTGGTGAAACAGGCTCTCTGCCTCTTGCAGGTCGAAATAGACCATTTCCACCATCCGATCATGAAGGGTATTGGCCAGCACTACTCTGGCATCTGGATCAATATCACCCTTCAAATAGTAGGCAATACCGCGCTCTATCCGTTCGATCGATTTCACTCCAGCATTGTGAAGGATATCTGTGGCCTTGCTCGACCAGGGAGAGATGGTTCCGGCACGGGGCGTCGCCAGTATCAGCATGCCATCGTTATTCTCAGGGGGGATTTTCGGGCCGTATTCCAGTAATGACGTCAGTGTCAGATGCTCGGTTTCGCTCAGGGGCGAGACCAGATCCACAAAATGTCTGTATTCAGCGTAAACGGATTCCACAGCGGGATCGACTGACTGAAGAGATGCCAGTAACTGTCGCTGCCTGAAACTCGAAAGTACGGGGTTTCCGGGAAAAATCTGCATCTTAAGGTAACTCGTATGGGGCCATTCCGAAGGGGCGACATTGTACTGGAATTGCCCTCTGAGCGTCATCGGGAGATTCCGACCTGGCATGTGCACAGAAAACGGTTGAACCCTGAGACCTCTCTCACTAACCTAGGCCCCGTAAGCTATTATCACAAACGTATGGACGTGTTATCCGCAGGGTTGTTCTTTATCTATAGCAACAATATTCACCGGGCCAGGGGCTTTCCGAGAATGCGTGACACATTGGGTGTATAGGTGCTGGGTTTCTACTTCCATCTGAAAAAAGCCACAAAACGCATCCTGTATGGCCTACTGCTCTTTTTGTTTGCCCTGACACTTTCCACCAGCCGCGCACCCACTCAACTTGAAGAGGTGATTAATCGGGGAGAATTGCGTGTTATCACCCTGATGGGCTCGACCACCTATTTTCAAAATGCCAAGGGCGAGGGCGGCTTTGAGTACTGGCTCGCCAGTGCTTTTGCCGAGTATCTCGGTGTTGAGCTAAGGATGACTCCCAGGGAGTCCGTCAGTGGCGCGATCATTGCTATCGGTGGCCCATTGGGCGATATGGCCGCAGCGGGATTAACAGTGACACCCCAGCGTCAGAAAGCGCTTCGTTTCAGCGGGCCTTACTATGAGGTTACCCAAAAGCTGATCTACCGAAATGGATCGAGGCGACCCCGCGATATAGAGGATCTGGCCGGTGGCCAACTGCTGGTCATTCCCCAGAGTTCCCACAGCGAACGATTGGAAGAACTGAAAAATGATGAGTACCCGTCACTCGAATGGCGGGAGGCATCTGGTCTGGAAATGCTGGATTTGATGGCAATGGTAGATTCCGGTGAAGTGGAGTACGCCATTGTGGATTCAATCTCCTTTCAGGTGGACAGGGGCATTTATCCCCGGGCTCGAGGCGCTTTTGATATTTCTGAACCACAGCCAATCGCCTGGGCTTTTCCCCGTCACGGCGACGATAGCCTGGTGGAAGCAGCAAACCGTTTTCTGGAGGGATATGAAGCATCGGGAGAGCTGGATCGATTAAAAAAACGCTCGCTGATTCAAACCAACGAATTTAATTTTGCGGGATCCCAGCTCTTCATGAAACGCGTCAGCAGTCGACTGCCCGATTATCAGGAAATGTTTCAGGAGGTAGCACAGAAATATGGCATTGAGTGGCAGCTTCTGGCAGCGATCGCCTATCAGGAGTCGCATTGGGATCACAAGGCAACATCCCCGACCGGTGTTCGTGGGTTGATGATGCTCACCCTGCCCACGGCTAAAGAAATGGGAGTAAAAAATCGTCTTGACCCCAGACAGAGCCTTGATGGCGGCACTCGATATTTCCTCCAGACCAAATCCCGTATTCCCGACGATATCACCGAGCCAGACCGCACCTGGTTTGCCATGGCAGGTTACAACATTGGTCTCGGTCACCTTGAAGATGCAAGGGTGCTAACCGAGCGAGCGGGCAGCAACCCCCACCTGTGGAACGATGTCAAAGAGTTCCTACCACTGTTACAACAGAAAAAATATTACAGCACGGTTAAGTACGGCTATGCACGGGGCTACGAGCCCGTCAGCTATGTCAGGAACGTGCGCCATTTCCGGACTATACTCAACTGGCACACACTGGATGAGAAACGTCGACTGGAGAGGGAGAATCGTCTTGAACTGCCAAACTCCAGCGACTGGAATACCGGTTCCATGTTGTCGCTGTAACCGTCAAAAAGGCGCTATAACCTGGATTGGCCGGACTGTTTGCGACGCTGACGAAAGAACTGGCTGACCAGTTCTCCGCATGGCTCGGCCAACAGGCCGCTGACGACCTCAATACGATGATTGAAATGCGTCTGTTCGGTTAAGTTCAACTGGCTCGCCACTGCACCGGCACGGGGCTCTGAAGCACCATAGACCAGGCGACCAATTCTGGCGTGAATCATTGCACCAACACACATGGTACATGGCTCAATGGTGACATAGAGCGTCGTATCGGGAAGGCGATAGTTGCTGACAGATTTTGCCGCATCGCGCAGGGCGACAATTTCAGCGTGAGCGGTGGGGTCACAATGGCCGATCGAGCAATTCCAGCCACGGCCAATCACCGAACCGTTGCATACCACCAAAGCGCCCACCGGCACTTCACCGGCAACCCCGGCCCGTTCAGCCAGCGACATAGCCTCCAGCATCCACTCCCTGTCCTGTGGTTTGTAACCTTTACTGGTCATTACAGACCCTCGTTGAGATGAGTCATTTCACTGCGTCCATTTCACTGCCCTGCCGATCCACCGCATCCTGTAAAAAGTCATTGAGGTTTTCGACGCGCTCAACTTCCCGCTGATAAATGGCCGCCGGTTGCTCAGGGGAGACAGACGTTTTTTTGCCGTCGATCAACACCACATAAAGCACGCCAAGTACAACTAAAGCCAATAACAGGAATTTCATTCACTGAGTCCCTATTCTGTTTTGCGTTTCCGAGCCCGATTACCCGTCATAATACAGCAGACAGACAAACCGCAATCTATTATCTCTCTGGATGCGCCTTCAACCGAAACGAACGCATCCCGCAACGGGTTTGCCTATGATACGCTGGCAATTCGCCTTGTCGGCAGACAGCTCCCAACTGTTTGTGAAATACCGAAAGCGGCCGGTTGGCAGATGGTGAAGCCAGAACATTGTATTACCGGGAACCGGTTATAGCTGAGAAAACGAAAATGCAAGACAAATACCAGAAACTGAAACAGCCACCCTGGTTACAAAACAGCCATGGAGAGAGTCGTCGTGTCGGTGTCGAGCTCGAGATCAGCGGGCTTGATCTCGATGTGCTGGCTGGTAGTGTGGCGCAAATTCTTGGACTTGATATAGAAACCAAAGGGCGTTACGAGCGTCTCCTCAAGGGCGACTCCGATGGTGACTGGCTGGTGGAACTTGATTTCGATCTGCTCAAACGGCTCGGGCGGGAGCCACGTTCCAGCGATTCCTTTGGCGGGCAACTGGAAGAGACATCCGAGGACATATTAGCCTGGGCTGCCGAATCACTGGTGCCACATGAGGTCGTGAGTCCACCGTTGCCGCTGGCCAGGCTTGGCGAAGTCGAGGAGCTCATCACTCAGTTGCGCGAAAGGGGTGCCAAGGGTACATCGGATCGCGCCACCAATGCCTTTGGTATGCAGTTTAATCCTGAACTTCCGAGTCTCGAACCGAGGCTTATTACCGCTTGTCTGAAAGCTTTTCTCTGCCTTTACGACTGGTTATACGTTCGCGCCGACATCAATTTCACCCGCCGTGTCACCAGTTACGTCGACCCTTTCCCTACCAACTACGTGAAAAAGGTCATTGCAGCGGATTACTGGCCCGATCTTTCAACTCTGATTGACGACTACCTCGCCGATAATCCAACGCGCAATCGTGCCCTCGATATGCTACCGCTATTCATGTTTCTCGACGAAGATCGCGTCCGTTCAGGGGCCGATGACACCCTGATCAAGGCACGCCCCACCTTTCATTACCGCCTGCCGGATTGCGAAATTGACAAGCCCGAATGGGGGCTTTATGTGTCGTGGAATGACTGGGTAGAGGTGGAGCGTCTCGCGGCGGATGAAGCCCGCCTGCAACGTTGCTGTGGGGCGTATCTGCAATATCTCAACAGCCCCCTCAAGCGTATCTTCAGCAACTGGGCAACCACGGTGGAGAACAGGTGGCTCGACCAGTAATTGCCATTACGGGGCCCCAGCATGGGGCGATTGGTCCACGGTTGCTGGTGGGAATGGCGATCCGCCTTTATGGCGGGAATCCGCTACAACTCCGTCCGGGTGATGAGCAGCGGGACCTTGAATATCACGGTGTCGTTGTGACCGGCGGCCACGATGTCGAACCGGTACTTTACGCAGCGGAACCTGAGATTGAACCCAACTACGATACAGCTCGCGATGCGCTGGAAATCGCAGTGATCAACGATGCGCTCGAACGAAAGCTACCCTTGCTGGGTATTTGTCGGGGCAACCAATTACTCAATATTTGCCGGGGCGGATCGCTGCACCAGGAATTGCGCTCCCGGCGTAGGCAAACTTCCAACCGGTGGACCATCCTGCCGATCAAGACACTGTGTATTACCGCTGGACCGGAAACAGGGAACAGTGTGCTGGCCGCACTTTTTGGACATGGTCGTTCACGGATCAACAGCCTGCACAATCAGGGTATCGACCGCGTTGGTGACGGTCTTGTGGTCACCGGTCGCGACCTTGATGGCATCGTGCAGGCCATTGAAGACCCCTCCCGGGATTTTTTGCTGGGCGTGCAATGGCACCCTGAATTTCTGCTGTATATGCGTCGTCAGCGCGCCCTGTTCAAGGAAGTTGTCAGGCATGCAAAAATACATAAAGAATACATTGACAGACTGAAATATTGATAAGGCGATGTATCTATAGTTGAACAACTGTTTATCGACTATCAGCAGGTTTCCTTCCGTTTTGACTGAGTCTTCCGGGTGACCGCCCTATCTCAGTGCAGGCAATTGCCAGCTATGTTAAGTTCGTCACCGCGCTGTTTTTTCAATGCACACTGTTTGGATTATTCCTCATGAACAACCGTCCCGGCTGGGTCTTTTACACGTCGCTGATTCTTTTGGCGGCTTTTGTCGGACTGGGGGCTACCAATCCCGAACGGCTGTCGGAATGGGCCGGGGTTGGTTTGCAGTTTACGACCGAGCATTTTGGTTGGCTGTACCTGTTTGCCACCAGTGGCTTTCTCCTGTTCTGCATCGGCATTGCCACGAGCGATTACGGCCACATCCGTCTTGGTGCGGAGGGAGAGGCAGCAGAATTTCCCTATCTCACCTGGCTGGGGATGATTTTTTCGGCCGGTATGGGTGTGGGACTGGTGTTCTGGGCAGTGGCCGAGCCCATGAGTCACTTTGTCAGTCCGCCTTTTGGCGAGGCCGAGCCACGCAGTCCCCAAGCGGCGGGGGCTGCGATGCGCTACGCGCTGTTTCATTGGGGTTTTCACCAGTGGGCCAATTTTGCGTTGGTCGGGTTATCCATTGCCTATGTGCGCTTCCGGATGCAGCGCCCGGGGCTGATCAGCGAGACTTTTCGACCCCTGCTGGGTGACAGGGTGGATGGTGCTCGCGGCCATCTGATCAACGTTCTGGCGGTGGTCTCGACGGTATTTGGTGTGGCTACCACGCTGGGGCTGGGTGTTATTCAGATTAACAGTGGGCTGGTGTCAGTGAGCGATGTGCCTTTTGGTGCCAACCAGCAGCTGATGATTCTGGCCGGCATCTCGATGATTTTTCTGGTATGTGCGCTGGCGCCACTGGAGAGCGGCGTGCGTTACATCAGTGACGTGAACATGTTGCTGGCGGGTGCGCTGCTGGTGTTTGTGTTTTTTGCCGGTCCCACCGATTTCATTACCGCCGCGATGACCAACGCCATCGGTGATTATTTTGGCAATATTATGGGCATGAGTTTGGTGATGACTCCCTATACCGGCGATGACTGGGTAGAGCGCTGGACGATTTTTTACTGGGCCTGGGGGCTCTCCTGGGCCCCATTTGTTGGCAGTTTTATTGCCCGTATCTCCCGCGGTCGCACCATCCGGGAATTTGTCGTGGGTGTGATCGGCATGCCGGTACTGCTGAGTGTGTTGTGGTTTTCAACCTTTGGCGGCTCGGCACTGTATTTTGAACTGTTTGAAGGTGCAGCCCTGGGCAATGCGGTGGTACAGGAGATGAGCTCTGCCCTGTTCGCCACCCTG